>BNJU01000828.1_pt1:0-682500 | contig 732713 bp, 877 predicted proteins | sample 8539281 | NCBI WGS metagenome assembly BNJU01 (sample SAMD00202456, study PRJDB9452) | human saliva metagenome | isolation source: human saliva | place: Japan
GGACCATTCTCTTATGGGAATACATTCGTTGAATTCTCACCAAAAGCCATTGAATACTTTAACAGAATGAACTCCTGATAAAAAGTATGTTGCCATATTGATCCTAACTGTATTTTTGATGAATTAAATAGTATTCTTGTAATATACGACAAAAGCCTATAGCACGAAAATCGTACTATAGGCTTCTGTCATGTCTAATATATTATCTTCTATATCCGCCGCATCCTCTAGTATTAGAGTTTGGACCGCAATAGTTTTGGTTATTATTGTTACATGGTGCATAGTTAGCATTGTTATCGGAGTTGTATTGCGTGCTAGTATTGCAATTGTACTGAGAATTATTGCATACATAATCGTAAGCAAATCCTGTAGATACCGCAGCAGTCACGGCTAAGAATGTCATCACAATTATACGTTTTGTAAATTTCATAGATATCATCTCCTTCTTTCTATAAATATATTATACTACTATGAGTCAAATGAAATATGATATTCTATATATATAATATTGGAGAGACATTATGTGAAAGGATGAGAGTTCATGATGAAACGTGCGTTAATGGCTGCACTATGTTTAGTTTTGTGACATTAGGTAGCGAAGCAATTGATATTAATATACCAGGTGCAGATCCTACAATTTCAAAGGATGCCTATCAAAACTATCGGAAGGTAGATACGACCGCGAAGAAAATGGAAGCCGATGTGGGCGATAAGGTGAGGGCTAAATATGCAAATAATATGCCTAAAAAATGGACGATAGATGAATTAGTATATTTAACTCAAGAATTAAATCATTCAGTTAACTTCTCATCTTCTGTTTTTATTCTTAAAGATAATGGAGCTAATCTAAAATTTACTTTTCCTGAGGGGACTCAGTTTGGTAAAACCATTAAGGGGAGACCCATTAACTACAGAGATTAAGCACGGAAACTTTCTTTTGATTGATGGAAATCTAAATTATAACATACGCAAAGAAAATCAAAGCACATCTACAGGTAATTCATTTTTCTATCCAACTGTTAAAAATGCAACATGGGAGATTAGCCCCACAAAAACGGGTTCATTAGAGGGAGCTATTAATTTTAAAGTTAAGGCCGAGCCTTCAGTATCGTATCGGATTGCTTTTGATTTGACTAAAAAGAAAGAAGTGGAGCTGTTGAAAACACATGATCAAGAGTATGTATATAAACAGCTCATGTCTCCTTTGGTTAATTATGTGTTGCCGTCTATTGAGCCAGCTAAGCAATTACTTTCAAAAACTAAACCTATCACAATTAATGGATTTACATTCCAAACGTTGAAATCTAGTGATTTAACGTATAACGGTTCTGATAATGATGCTATTTACATTTATGATGGTAAAAGCTATCGTGAAGGCATTATGGTACGAGAATTACAGCCCAAAGAATTAGCTAAACCACATACAATAAATGCTAAATTGATACAATACTTTGCTATGTATAAGCCTTATTCTGAGTATAGACCTATTCAATATGCAACCGTTTGGAATGATGCTACCCCGGCTATTTATATGGAAGTAGAACGATCCACATCTAGAATGTACATTCAATCGTTATATGATGATAAGTACTTGTATACGCACTTTATCATGGCGGATTTAGATTATAAAGTACCGTCAAAAGACTTGCGTGATGTGGTCCAGTATGTAGATAATACAAATGATAAAGATAAATACTCAAAAAGTTTAGCAGGTATGTCAGCTGTACCAAAAGGTGTATTTGATATGACTTTATTTCCCAAAAAGCAGTAAATAATTATGAAACGTAATGACCTCCTTAAATATCTACAACAAGAATACATCTGTGATATCGATTATCCATGGGAAAAATATCCTGACTATGTAGTAATCCGACGTAGAGATAATCAAAAATGGTTTGCTGGTATATTTACTATTACAGGGCATAAAGTAGGTTTAGATACAAATGAACCTATAGATGTAGTTAATCTAAAATGCGAACCTGATTTGATTCCCAATCTAATCCATGAAAACAGAATCTATCCTGCGTATCATATGAATAAACAACACTGGATCTCGGTGGATATTGAAGGATATGAAGATATAGAGAAATTTAAAATGCTGGTGGATATGAGCTATCGGTTGGTGGGGCATAAGTAGTCAAATATGTTAACAGTTACTATTTTAGGGTTATAGGACAAAAAGTGTTGCTATTAATGCCGATGGAACTAGTTAAATACTAGCTCCATCGGCATTTTATCTTTTTGAGTAACTTTTACATATAGGACAAAAAGTGTTGCTAAAAAGTCTGAAACTCCTTGATTTTACTGACTCAAATGAGGTTTTATCTTTCTAAAGAGATATATTTTTTAGAAGGAGTATAATTATGAAACTAGTCAGATGCCCTAATTGTGGTTTCGTCTGTAAGAGAAATGGTAAAAACAAATGCGGGTTCTCAACGTTGGTATTGTAATCAATGTTCTTACTCATTCACAAATAAAGTGAATAAAACTAACAATAATTTACAGATATTTTTTTGGATTGGTTATTTGGTAAACACACACAGTTAGATATGGCTGGCGATGGACGTTCATTTCGTAGAAAAAAACATCACAGTTTTTGGGAGCTTTTGGCCATTACCACCAAAAAGTTGAATCATCAAGTAGTGTGGTATTTGTTGATGGTATTTATTTAGCTAGAAATGCTTGTATTTTTAATCTGTTGTAATGAGACGCATGTCTTAGGCTGGTATGTTTGTAGATATGAGCATTCTAAGGCTTGGGAGGCTTTTATTACGACGTATTTCATCACCTATAGTAGTTATATCCGATGGTGGTACCGGCTTTCAAAAGGCATTAAAAAAAGTTTGGCTGAAAGCCAAACTACAAAGATGCTTATTTCATGCATTTCAACAAGTAAAACGCTATACAACAATACGTCCTAAAACGATTGCTGGTTGTGAGTTATATGGAATTGCAAGGGATTTATTAACAATACACACGCAAGATCATGCTATAAAGTGGGTACAAAACGTTATGTCATGGAAAGTACGACATAGAGTATTCCTATCAGAAATAACAGTTGATGAAAAATGGTACGATACGACCTAAACATGAACGACTTATAAAAAGCAGAAAAATTCCTTAGTTAAATTGATTAACAAAAGATGTTTATTTACTTACTTAGATGCATCGTTAACATGTACCTGCCCAGCTACTAATAATCGTATAGAAGGTGGTGTAAATGCTCAGTTACGCACTATGTTACGTAATCATAGAGGAATGTCTATTGAAAGACGAATAAAAGCGGTGTTCTGGTGGTGCTATATGCACTCACCAAACCCGCTTTCTAATGCAGAAATACTTAAGGTTATGCCGACCAACAAGAGTATTTCTGATATATATCATACCATACATGAACAATCTAGGTTAGAAGCTTCTATTCCGACTTGGGGTGATGCTATTGTTTGGAGTGATTTGCATAATTATGATCGCCTATTTACCAATCTTTGGGACTAAAATAGCAACACTTTTTGTCCTATAACCCCTATTTTAATATTTTTCTTATCTTTTGAAAGTATATGACAAAAGCCTATAGTACATGTTTAGTACTATAGGCCTTTATCGTATTTACCATATTATCTTCTATATCCGCCGCATCCTCTGGTATTAGCGTTTTGACCACAATAACTTTGGCGGGTATTATTACACACTGTATTGTTATTATTACAGTTGTATTGAGCGTTTTCATTACAATTGTACTGAGTATTTGTATTGCAATTTGTTTGGGAACCATTGCATACGTAATCATAAGCAAATCCTGTAGATACAGCTGCAGTTACGGCTAAGAATGTCATGACAATTATACGTTTTGTAAATTTCATAGATATCATCTCCTTAATTCTATACTTATATTGTACTACTAAAGGTCAACTAAAGTATAATTTTTTTAGTATATAATATTAAGTTTTAATGAAATGATAAATGTGTAGAAAAATACACATATTATATTATAAAATAGATTATATATTTTTTTATTAAAATGAATCATTTTATACGTTTGGAGGTAAGATGATATGTTTGGTTGGTATAAATATAGAAATAAAGTCAGACGTGCGAATCTTCTATATAAAAGAAATAGAATATTTAGACAGAACTTTCTAAAATATAAAAAAATATTATAAAGATTTGTCTGAAGAAAGCCGTATTATAGAGCTTGATTTAATTGAGCATTATGAAAAAAATTTTACATTATTTTATCAGATTTTTATTTATGATTATTGGTGCGTTTATAACTTTATTCATTCCATTTCAGATTAATACATTAATATCTGGGAATAATGCAGAACTTTATGGGTGGATTATAGTAATTATGGCATCAGTGGCTCTATTCTCAACATTTTTTTCTTGTTTATAGCCTTATTATTTTTGTCAGCACATTATAAGTATTATTTAAGTGTTTATGTATCATTTCTTATTGTATGGCTTTTTAATTTTATTTTTCACCAATGTTTGATCAGTATATTATGTTTCATTTAGTTCTTAGTATAATTACTTTTTATTACTTTACTGGGATTAGCTTGGTGGTATTTGGGTTTTGAAAAAGAAGTGTTATTAGCTCGTAAGTTAGCAATAAATTTAGGGCACACAAGTCGTATATAACTTAATTGCTAATTTTTTTAGATATTAGTAGTATAGTAATATAATAAGAATAACTTTAAAAATTAGATGAAAGATAATATAATTGTTGTATATATATTACAGTTATAAAGGAGTTCATATGCAATTATTAACAGTGGATATTAGCGAAGAAGGGATTGCTAATGATTCTGGAACGCTGTTGACAATTTTACTAAAAGATCGGACTACAAATAAAAATATTGTATGGGCTTCTCCTTCTTACGAAGGTATGGGGAAGCCTTTTTGTGCTAATCAGCCTATTAAAAAAAATCTAATTATAGGTCCTTATGATTTGATTATTCAACCACGTGTTGAAAAGAATAAACGAAATCAAGAGCTACGTACACGTAAACGCGGTGAAGTATTTACTCCACCTTGGCTTGTTGATAAGCAAGTATCTATTGTACTAAATGAAATAAAGAATATTTCTTTTGAAAGCTTCATTGCTTTACGTTGGTTAGAACTTACTTGTGGTGAGGCTCCATATATTGTAACCCGTTATGATTCTGTTTCAGGTGATATTATTCCTGTTGATAAACGTGTTGGCTTTTTGGATCGGAAATTGCAAAGAATAGCAGAAGAATCAACTACGGAGAAAGAATTTATTAAATGGTCTAAAATAGCTTATGAATCTAGCTATGGCTATGAATTACAAGGTGATTCATTATTATTAGCTCGTGAAAACTTAGTATTATCATTCTGTGAGCATTATGAGTATAAATTTAATAAATTGCCTACAATGAAAGTAATAAAACAAATAGCAACTATTATCTCTTATAATATATTTCAAATGAATGGGTTAACTAAACAAACTCCATATTCGGATAACTCAACGGAAAGTATTCAGCTTAATTTATTTGATGAAGTAAATGATCAAGAGAAGCAGGGGATTTGTTTACACTAGTCAAAGATTGGAAAAAAATAAAGTGTTAGTATCTATGGATTCAATTTTTTTAAGGAGATGAAATGATGAAGTTTGACGTAGTAATTGGTAACCCACCATATCAGGAAACACTCGATGTTGATAAAGGAAATAGTTCGTTAGCAAAACAATTGTTTCCTGACTTTATAAAAAAATTCTATTGAAATTTCAGATAAATATGTATGTTTAATCACACCGTCTCGCTGGTTTGCTGGTGATGCTCAAGATAAGTCATTTTTAAAGTTAAGAGAATATTTCCAAAATAATAATCATATGAAGTCTATCTTCAATTATATGGATGCAAAAAAATATTTCCTAATACGGAAATAAAAAGGAGGTGTTAATTTTTTTCTATTTGATAAGCAATATACTGGGGATGTCTTATTTACGAATATTGAAGATAAAAAAACTATACATCTATTAGTAGACCTCTATTTGAAGATGGGCTAAATATTATTATTCCGGATATTAATGCCTATAAGATTCTAAAAAAATAATAGAATCGAAGTTCACTTCATTAACATTAATTACTAAAGGACGAAATGCTTTTTTGGTATTGTTGGAACTCCTCGGATATTGGAGCCAATAACATCTAAAGAATTTGAAGATGGCTTAATAGAGGTAAGATGTAAAAAAATAACGAAATTAGATGGATTGAAAAAAATCTTATTAGTAAAAAAATATCTTTAATTGATAAATTCAAAGTTTATGTTTCTAAATCAGCTGGAAACCCTAATAGTGATAAAAAAAAGTTATTGGGACTCCATATCTAGGCTTAAAGGGGTCTATATGTACGGATTCTTTAATTCCTATAGGCGAATTTGATGACGAAGAAGAAGCTATTGCGCTAAAAAAATATTTATCTACTAAATTTTTACGATATTTAGTATCAATATTAAAAATGTCGCAGAATGTTACACAAATTGTATATCGATTTGTTCCACTGCAAGATTTCACACTTAACTCAGATATTGATTGGTCTCAGTCCATTGAAAATATAGACCAACAATTGTACAAAAAATATAATCTTTCACAAGAAGAAATAGATTTCATTGAATCAAAAGTGAGGGCTATGGACTAATGGGGATTGATATTAAAACAGGGAAGGTTGTAGAACCTAAAATCTATGCATATACTACACCACAAGTTACTACTAATGATGGATGGATTAAGATTGGGTACACTGAACGGGATGTGGAGACTCGTATTCGTGAGCAAACTCATACAGCAGCTATTCAAACAGAAATTTTATGGAATCATTTAGCCGAATATGTAGATGGACCAGATAAAGGTATCAATTTTAAAGACCATGATTTTCACAGTTTCTTAAAGTTTCATGATATAGAACGTAGACCAAAAACAGAATGGTTTTACTTTAATGGTACGCCAGAGAAATCAGAAAGTTTATTTAATAAGTTTATTCGTCATGATATATCTGGTTATCAACCGGGTAAAAGTCAAGAGTATACTCTACGCCGAGAGCAAGCCGAAGCTGTAAATAAAACATTAACTTATTTTAAAAATCATGAGAATAGTGAGTTTTTGTGGAATGCAAAGCCACGATTTGGTAAGACATTGTCTGCTTATGATTTAGTTAAGCAATTAGATGTAACCAATGTATTAGTACTTACCAATCGTCCGGCTGTTGCCAATTCTTGGTATGATGACTTTGAACAATTTATTGCTGGTAATACAAAATATAAGTTTGTTAGTAGTACAGATTCATTAAAAGATCGTCCATCTATGAGTAGAGATGAGTTTATAACATATCTTGATGAAAATGAAGATGCTAAGCAAATTGCATTTATCAGTTTACAAGATTTGAAAGGATCTAAATTCTTTGGTGGTGAATATAATAAGTTAAAATGGGTTGCTGATTTACATTGGGACTTAGTGATTATAGATGAAGCTCATGAAGCTGTTGATACTCGTAAGTCAGATTTTGCTTTCAATAATATTCATCGAAAATGGACGTTACATCTATCTGGCACACCTTTTAAAGCAATTGCAAAAGGTCAATTTAGTGACGACCAGGTTTATAATTGGTCTTATGCAGATGAACAACAGGCAAAGCACAATTGGGATGCTACTAATGAAAGTGAAAATCCATATGAAGCATTACCTCAACTAAATATGTTTACTTATCAAATGTCTAAAATGGTTTTAGATGTCATTAATGATGGTGTAACTGTTGATGGTGAAAACTATGACTATGCATTTGATTTAAATGAATTCTTTGCTACTAATGAAAGTGGTGAATTTATTCATAGAGAAGCTGTTGAAGCATGGTTAAACACTTTAACTAACGCAAAAAATGAAAAGTATCCATTTTCTACAAAGGAGTTACGTAATGAATTAAAACATACATTCTGGATTTTAGATCGTGTAAATTCAGCTAAAGCTTTAAAGAAGTTATTGGAAAATCACCCAACCTTTGAAAATTATGGTATCGTATTGGCTGCTGGCTCTGGTAATGCTTATGAATCTGATGAAGGAACTGAAAATGTCAGGTCTTTGGCTGCTGTTCGCAAGGCAATTAAAGAGCATGATAAAACAATTACACTCTCTGTGGGCCAATTAACGACCGGCGTGACAGTTCCTGAATGGACTGGTGTTATTATGTTATGTAATATGAAATCACCAGCTCAATATATGCAAGCAGCATTTAGAGCACAAAACCCATATTCTTGGATAGAAAATGGTAAATACTACCGTAAAGAACGGGCCTATGTATTTGATTTTGCGCCTGAACGAACATTAATTATTTATGATAAGTTTGCTAATGACTTATCAATTGCCACTGCTGCTGGTCATGGGACAACTGATGCTCGAAAAGAAAATATAGGTGAGTTGCTAAATTTCTTCCCTGTTATTGCTGAGGATTCTTCAGGACGAATGGTAGAGATTGATGCGGCTCAAGTGATGACGATTCCTAAGCAAATTAAGGCTGAAGAAGTTGTTAAACGTGGCTTTATGTCTAATCTTCTATTCGATAATATTGCTGGTATCTTTAGGGCTACTCAAACTGTTTTAGATATTCTAAGTGAATTGCCTGAAGCCTCTCAAGGCAAAGTTACTATAGGGAGCGATGAAATAGATATCATCGATGTTGAGTTAGATGATGATGATAATCCAATTGTTTCAGATGAAATCGTTATTAGTAAGCAAGAGGTTTTATTTGGCGATAAATTACGAAGTTCAATTACTACTATTGAAGAAACGATATGCAATGAGGACTTAAAACCAACCTTGGAGGAAATGCTTAGTCGAGTAACGGCTCCTGTTATTACACCGATTGTTCGAGAAATGCAAGATACGTATGGCTTAAAAAATCGTGCAGCACAACGAATTGAAAAAGATATTAAAGAAGCAATTAAAACTGTAGTTGAAGAGAACGAAAGCGCTCAAAAGGTTGCTATTGCTCATAAAGAAGAAGAATATAAGGCCAAAATTGAATCAGCTACGACTATAGAAGAGAAAGAAGCAGTTGAAGCAGAACGAGAAGAAGTTATTGTTGCTCTTGAAAATGAATTTAAAGAAAAGTTTACTAATGATATCGCTAGTACATTACAAAATCTACCTAAAGAGATTATTAAACGACAAGAGGTTGAAGCGCTGCAAAATCGTATGAGTAGTGATGAAGAGAAAATTCGTGGTCATTTGCGTGGGTTTGCTCGAACAATTCCAAGCTTCCTTATGGCTTATGGAGATGAAAATCTTACATTAGAAAACTTTGATACCTATGTAGATCAAGATGTATTCCATGAAGTTACTGGTATTACTTTAGATCAATTTAAATACCTACGTGATGGTGGAGAAGGCTTTACTGGTCATTTATTTGATGCTCCAACATTTAATGAAGCAATTCTTGAATTCCTCCGTAAAAAAGCAGAGCTTGCCAACTATTTTGAAGAGAATAAAGAAGATATTTTTGACTATATTCCGCCACAACAAACAAATCAAATCTTTACACCTAAAAAGGTAGTCAAACGAATGGTTGACGAACTTGAAAAAGAAAATCCTAATATTTTTGATGACTCAACGAAAACTTATATTGATCTATATATGAAGTCTGGATTATATATTGCAGAATTGATTAAACGTTTATATAACAATGAATCTATGAAACAACAATTTCCAGATGATAAAGATCGCTTAAAACATATTCTTGAAAATCAAGTTTATGGTTTTGCTCCATCTGCTATTATCTATCGGATTGCTACAAACTTTATCTTTGGGCCAATTGGGGATGATGTAAGTAGGAAGAATTTTGTGCAGGAAGATACGATACCTTATGCTAAAGAGGAGAAAATAGATAAGTTAGTGGAAAGATATTGGGGTAATAATTAGATGAATTCTAATCTGATTGAACAAAAAGCTATAACGTATCTAAATACTATATTATTAGAGTGTCCGCATATAAAGTCTGAGATAAATCAAAATGATAAAGGTATATCTTGGGATGGTTTTTTGTATTTATTTTCTCATGATACTCATAAAAAAGAGAATTTAAGGTGTAAATGTGAGATACAGGTTAAAGGCAAAGAGCATATTTCATCTAGCTTATCATATTCGATTGAAGTAGCAGATTTAATTAACTATAAAAAAATAATGGTGGCGTATTATATTTCGTGATTGATGTCACAAATAAAAAGGTTTATTATATTGATTTATTACCGGTAAGAATTGGTCACGCTTTTAATATAAAGCCAGAATCGATAAAGCAAAAAAACATTAAATTTCAAATTAGAAGAATTTCCGTCTAATCCGATTGCTGTTGAAAATTTAATTTATAAGTTTTGTGAACATAGTGATAAACAAAAGGCTATCAAAAGGGAAAGTTATAAGATTATTAGAAAATAAAATCATCCTTAATGGTACTTCTGATTTACGTGGAGATATCACCTTTATTGAAAAAAATAATTCAGTTTATTTATCAGAGAAGGAAACTTATTTATATAAAACTAATAATGATGGAACCATATTGCCGATAGACTTAATTAAGATTGATAAAGCTTTAACAAATCTGATATAGTGGATATTAAAGTTAATGATGAATTTTTTTATTTAAATTAAAAAGTTGAGAGTGTTTTAACAACACAGAATGAAGAACCATATTTATTAATTAATGATAATATATATATTTATTACAATGAGAATAGCGGTTGTCCATTAAAATTTACACTTAGTGGATGCATCTCTAATTTAGCCAATTCGTTTGCTTTAATGGAGAAAATTCAAAATGGAAGTAAAATTCAGTTAGGAGATTGGGCTTCTTTTAGAATGATGGCGAGTGAAAGCTCTCAGAAGGAATTTACAGGATTATATGGTGAATTTCTGTCATTACTAAGTGTATTTCAATATTTTAAGATTGAGAATAAACTAAATTATTCTGATTTAACTGATTCTGATATTAGTATATTGTTGTGGATGAGTTCTCATATTCTAGGAACTGAGAAGCTCAAAAAAGATGCTATAAAAGCAGTAAACCTTATAGTAAACCCATTTAGTGTGTTTGAATTAATTATGCTAGCGATAGATTATGAGGATAATAATAAAGTGTTATTAAATCCATTTGATGAATCGTTAGGGTTTAGTAACGGAGAGAATGATTTAGAAATATATCCATTATTTATGGCTATTGATATAGAAGCTTTGGAGTCTGCTTTTAATATTAATTATGATAATATGATATCAAGCATCAAATCAATAAAGTTTAATAAAAAAATCAATCAATATGGTAATTTCTTTTTATATTACAAGCATTATCATTTTATGATAATAGCAATAATCAAGAGTTTTTTTGAAGGTTATTACTGAATTGGCACATGAATTATATATCTTTGATACATCACTAGTGAATTGTATTAATTATTTGCAATGTGTTAAGCGAATAGAGACTATTTCATATAACCAATATAATGAGTTAATGGATTTATATAATTCGTATAATGGATCTGATAAAAAAATGATGGAATGTGCATGTGCTTTGATTTCAGACAATAATTACAAGTATTGTTCTGCTTATAGGCAATTAAGCAAAGATGAAAAAAAGAGGTTTGATTTATTCCCTATTAAGAGATTAGAGATATCTTAATAATAGACAGATATAAATGTGAGAAATTAAATTAGGAAAAAGGTATGCAAAGTTTTAGATGGTTAGTATTGACTGATAAAATGTTTTTTTGAAGAAATAATCTGAATGGAACTAAGCTTTTTTCTCATAATATTAGATATGAGCGACTTTTTTACTAGAAGTTAATTTTTATTAAGTAGTTTTATTACTAGTTCAATAAATATTTATTCGGGAAATATTAGTAGATAATATGATATAGATATTGAGATTTACAATTATATATTTCCTGAAGTATTATAATTATATGCGCGATTATAATGATATGCGCAGGAATTGAAAGCTATACTAGATAAATTTGCTTTTTTTAATTGGTAAATAAAAGATTGTAGGGAGATACATTATTTTTTTCTTTGATAAATACAACTACTTAATATGATAGAAAGCTTAGATTTCAAAAGTCTGAATGAATACACAAATAAATCTCTGTGGCTTAATGGATAACTAACTTCTAGTACCTATACAAAGAGTTGTATTAAGTACTTGGCTGATAAATGAAAACAGGAAAAGAAATCCTTCGATTTCTTTCCCTGTTTAGATATGATATAATTTATATCAAAGTGAGGCATAAATGGTTTCGACGCCAGACTTCGCTTCTAGAATTTAATGTTGAAGAAACGGTCTGACTTCTATGTCGGGCCTTTTTTCATGCCCCAATTAGAAAGCTAGCTTTCAGCTATAGGTCAATCACTTTGCTGCCATGATAATGGTCGCCACAAGTATGCCAAAGGAAATCATCAACGATAACACTTTGAATGTACTCATATTGATCACCGCCAATCTCTAGAAGATTAGCAAAGGCTGGACCCATTTAGAGGCCTCAAGTTCAATATAATGTTGTGAATAATAAAAGTAAATAGATTAGAGGTTCCTAATAGTCACCTAGGTGACCAATAGGAACCTCTTTCGTTTTGTAATTAGTTCGGAGGATTTAACAGTATCTTTTATGCAGACCTCGTTTGCCGTATATTTTTAAGATTATAGCAATAATTGTATTTAATACAAATAGAAGAGCAAAGCATACTAATGCTGTAGTATAGCCAAATCCTGCTTCGTGAAAGTATGACACGAGCATAGGACCAACTATACCAGCTAATCCCCAAGCGGTTAGAATGCGGCCGTGAATAGTGGAGAGTTGGCGTATGCCATAGAGGTCTGCAAGATATGCTGGCATACAGGCGAATCCGCCGCCATAGCAGGTGATAATGAGAAGAATTAAAACTTGGAATGTTAGAGCATTATTAGTTTCGGCAAGTACGTAGAATGCGATGATTTGTATAATAAAGAATAGTATATAAGTTTGTGCACGGCCAAAGTAGTCGGAGATAGTAGACCACGCAATGCGACCTCCACCATTGAAGATACCGATGATACCAACTAGTGATGCAGCTGCTGCAGGTGTCATACCAATGGTTTCTTGTGCCATAGGGGACGCTAAGGATAGAAGACCTATACCACAGGTAATATTAATAAAGAAAATCCACCAAAGGGCACCAAATTGCCAAGTTTTCATAGCATCATTGGCTAGCATGCCATGGTTATGAACGTACATAGTGGATTTATCTTTCGTAGTTCGAAGTGGTTGTTTTGGTTGAGGTGCTTTCAAATAGAGAGAAGAGGCGCCCATAACCACTAGATAGATTAGGCCGAGGATAATGAAGTTATTTACTAATCCAACTTGAGCTACGAGGAATTGCATAAGCGGGCCTGCAATGAGTGAAGCAAATCCAAAACCCATAATGGCTAATCCTGTGGCAAATCCTGGGCGATTTGGAAAGTATTTTACCAGTGTAGAAACTGGTGTTATATAACCAATACCTAGTCCGATACCACCGATGATACCATAGAAAAGATAGAGTAAGGTGAGATTATGTATGCTAAGTGCATAGGCTGTACCTAATAGGCCTGCCACCCAGAATAACATTGAAAGAAGTCCGCTTTTCTTAGGACCTATTTTTTCTGCAAAAGATCCTAAAAAGCCTGCAGATAATCCAAGCATCAGAATAGCTAAGGAGAAGGTCCATGTTGTTTGAGACATAGTAAAGCCCATATCTGCCATGATAGGTCGTGTAAGCACGCTCCATGCATACACACTACCGATGGATATATGCAGACCAATGGCTGCTAGTGCAATAAGCCAGCGATTTCTCATAAGAAAACTCCTTTCATATAGGTGAGATGATTAAAACTTTTTACAGTATTATTTGCTACAAGAACATAAAAAAGACCACCTGAACAAAAGCTTGCCCAGACGGTCGGCTATCACACGATGTGCGCTACTGTGCATGTAGTCAATTCTACGAATCCGTCAGCCCAGTAGGAATATATTAACAATATAGCAATTAAGAGGAAATTTTGTCGATGATATAAGTCACTATCGTATGCGCCATAAACATTTATAATTGAAAATAAGGAAAGGAATTCTTCGATTCCTTTCCTTATTTAGATATGATATAATTTATATCAAAGTGAGGCATAAATGGTTTCGGCGCCAGACTTCGCTTCTAGTAATTTAAAATTGAAGAAACGGTCTGACTTCTATGTCGGGCCTTTTTCATGCCACGATTAGAAAGCTAGCTTTCAGCTAGAGGTCAATCACTTTGCTGCCATGATAATGGTCGCTACAAGTATCCCAAAGGAGATCATTAACGATAACACTTTAAATGTACTCATATTGATCACCGCCAATCTCTAGAAGATTAGCAAAGGCTGGACCCATTTAGAGGCCTCAACTTCAATATAGATGTGTAAATAATAAAAGTAAATAGATTAGAGGTTCCTAATAGTCACCTAGGTGACCAATAGGAACCTCTTTCGTTTTGTAACTATTATAATGGAATAGATTAATTATGTTACAATACAAATAAGATAATAGTTTTTAGGGAGAGGGAGACTCATATGAAACGTTGTATTACATTAATAAGCTTAGGTTTGTGTTTAGCCGTACCGATGCTTTCACAAGCTAGCGATATTAAACCTCTTATGCATGTTACGAATGTACATAATGGTCAATATGATGCGGCATTAGATGCTATTACAGATACAAAGTTTTATGGACCGTATCAATTCCTAGTGTTAAAGGATGCTATTGAAACGCAGGGTGAAACAAAGGACATTGATGGTAGGGCGTTTAGAACCTCTGATGGGGTATTTATGCATGTAAAGGCTAGATCTTATCGATAGTACGAGTTCCACGTTAGATGCTGAGGTTAATGAGATTGTTAAAGATAGGACGGTTCCTGAACCTACCGTAAAGATGGTATTGCCTGTTAAGCATGATGTAATAGAGGTCAATAATGATGGTGTGCGTAGTTTGCTAGCCGAATTTATGTATGGCTGGCCATTACATAATAGGACGGATATGGTATTAGTTACTGATTATGAAGATACTCGTTACTATTATAATTTGCAGTTTTATAGAGACAAGCTACCTGAAGGTATTCGCATTGAGCAGTTGCGCCAAATGATTATGGATGCGCAGTTCAGTTATAAATAAGTGATATCTAATTAGCACAATATAGTTATAAATAAAAGAGGTTCCTAATGGTCACAGGAGTGACTTATAGGAACCTCTTTTGTTGTGTAAGTAATTTACATGAATTTGTTATAAGATTATATTACTTATAAGTGTGTTTTTTGATTCGTGGTGGTTTTATATGTTTTACAATTACGATAGATATAGCAATTGTAAAAGCTATCAAAAAGGATTCTTTTGCGAAGCTAATGGCAATAGTTTCTTGTCCCATTAGCATATAATAAATGGATCGATAAAAGCTGAGCCCTGGTAGTAAAGGGAATAAGCTAGTCATTAGGAAGACTATAGCAGGGCATTTCCGTTTAACAGCCAATATTCTTGATGCTATGGCGATGATAAAACCACTGATGAATATGGAGAGCATAACATTAGACTGTAGTGAAGATAATGTTAAGAACAAGAACCATGAGATGAATCCTAATATTGTACAATCGATAAAATGTTGTTTAGCTACACGGAATAAGATTGCAAATGCTGTAGTACCAATACCAGCCATTATACTACGCATAAACATAGAGGTTAAGGAATTAGTATCTAAATTAGAGGTATAAAGAGGAATCATTTGTGTGTTGAAGAGTAGTGATTGTACTACTGCGACTCCTACAGCCATTGAAATACAGGTAAGTAGCGCGCCCATCATAAGGGTTATTCCTGTATTATAGTTATTCTGGCTATACTCTCTAATAGCATTGACGAAAGGAACTCCGGGAACAATGTCAATCATGGCTCCTAGTAATATAACTGATAGGTTGGAGCCTAATTCAAAGTGGATAAAGAGATTACCCAATAAGGCTATTAGAATACTACCTAAAATGGTAATCAATACATCAGAGCTAAGTATGCGTTTAATCGTACACATATAGACGCCTAATATTAAGCCTATAATACCGGCAATTATAGAGTCTGTTATAGAACTACCAATTGCATAGCTAAAGCCCGAAGCTCCTAACGTATAAGCTACTAATCTCCAAAAAAAAGAATAGTCTGACATGGTATCAATTTGATTAAGTTCACTTTCAATCTCCTCAATAGTAATATTTTTTTGTGTGATACGTCGGGAGAGAGCATTAACAGATTCAATTTTGCTGAGGTTAATATCGACTTCAGGAACGTTATAAATACGAGTAATTTCAGTTCCATCAGCTTTCTTAGCAGTTGCAAAAATGCCTCTATTTGATACGTAGGCTTCTAAATTTTTAAAATTCATAGCTCTTGCTATGTAATTCATAGTATCCTCTGTACGACTGATTTCGGCGCCACTGCTAAGTAGTATTTTTCCAGCTTTTAGTATAATTTCTAATTCCACACCTGTCATTATTTCCTCGTTATTCATTTTACTTCATTGTTATTTATATTGGACTTTTTGATAGGTCTATCTTTAGAAGATTCAGTTGATTTTGATTCTTCCTGTTGTTCTTGTAGGATATTGATATTTTGATGTATAACTTCTTCGTCTATTGAGAGATGCTCTTCTACATAGTCTTTTAGCTCTTGAACTGTTTCCGTATTTGAAAGTATTTCTTTTGCTTCATTATGAATATCTTCTTTAAGAGATTTTTGTATCTGCTTGACTAATATCACCCTAATGTATGGAATAGTTCGCGTTCTTTTTTTCTGAAAGATTTTTGTGAGGACTATGTTTTTTTAATGATAAATGGAGCATCTTTCTTCGGAAGAGTTTTTTTCCATAATGATATCTTTACGATCACGGAGCCAGCCATAAATAAGAATAATTAGGAGTAATAGTCCCATATAACCGAGAATTGGGTAGAGGATACTAATCAAATCTTTAAAACCAAAGAAACTACATATATATCCTATGATTACTACAGAAATAATAACAATTCTCATTCTTTTTTTGTGCTGCCGTTGGCAAAAACGTCTAGCAATAGAATAAAAAAAGAGAATGCTGTATTAAAAAAATAAGTGAAAAGACTGTGATTGCATATATATATGCTAGCCAAGGATGAATTTGATTGGCAATAGCAAGAATCGGCAAATCTGCATCTTTTACTGTATCTAGATTGGCAAAAATAGAGATAGCAGCTATAAAAACAACTAATCCGACTAATAGGCCACCACGAGTGCCACCTTTTTCTGCAATACCAATACGAACAACAGAACCACCTAAAATAAAGGCCATAGAAACAGCTGTCATAGCACATAGAGAATAATAATTAATGACAGAAAACCATACATTGCTTGTGGCTGGTTTGATTGTGTGGGCTATAGTATCTAACGCAGCCCAATCATGACTTTTACCAATAAAAGAGTAACCTGTAATGATGAATATCATTACAATCATAATAGGTGTAAAAATACCTAGAACATTGGTAATTTTATCAAAGTCCATAAATGATACGGTTATGATTAAAAGTGAGCAAATTAATCCGCCAATCCAAAAAGGAAGTCCAAATTGTTGTTCTAAGTTTGATCCTGCACCGGCTATCATAACGAAGCCCATAATAAAACTACCAGCGATTAGTACAAAATCAAGTATTTTTGTAATAATAGGATGGGAAATCTGTGTAAAAACTTCTTCATGATTATCTGCACGATAGTAGCTCCCCAAAGAAAGCATGATTTTACCAAATGCGGCATTTAATAGACCTAGTAATAGAACACCAATAAGACCTATTTGGCCAAAACTTATAAAATATTGTAGAAGATCTTGTCCACTCGAGAGTCCTGCACCTACAATAACACCTATGTAGGCAAATGCAATTTTCCATGATTGTTGCATTATATTTTCCTCCTTTCAAATACATAACTTAGTATACAAAATAATATTATATCATACTAATGATTCAATTGATGGAAATCTTACTGCCAATCTCTATAAAGTTAGCTAAGAATGGACCTATTTATAGGCCTTAAGTTCAATACACTAACTATTGAATTGACGGCGTGTACATGTGAAAGTACTGCCTCATAAATGTAACATATATCACATTTTTAAGGCAATAGATTGGGGATAGTATCTATGCGTAAAAAAATATAATGTGAAAGTTGAAATAAATTAGAGAAAATAAAGAAAACCGCGAAAAATGAGAAATCTAATATTTTTAATTCCCATTTTTGAGCGGTTTTAAGATGTAAATTGTTTATTTTATATGAATTTGTTATAGATTAATGATTATAATTTATGATGTTATTTATTTAAGTTTTTCCACAATGCTTAGAATATCTTCTGCTTTACGAGCAATGTGTGTTACGCCTAATTCTTGGTGGAGAGATTCTTCTCTAAAGCCCCATGTAACACCGATACATAGTAGGCCGGAGTTTTCTGCAGTAGCAACGTCAACTTCAGAGTCACCAACATAGATAGATTCTTCAGGAGTAGAGTTTAACTCTTTTAATGCTTGGAGTACCATGTCTGGTGCTGGTTTACGTTGTAATCCTGGTCTTTCACCAATAGCAACAGGTAAGCGATCACCAAAGTATTCTTTGTTGAGAGGTGTTACACCTTCTTGAATTTTATTAGATACAATAGCTAATTTATAGCCTTTTTCACGTAATGCATCTAGCATATCTAGAATGCCTGGGTAAGGAGCTGTTGTATCTTTTAAATGCTCACCATAGTAAGCTTTGAACTCTTCAATGTATGGCGCTAGTTCATCATCTGCTACAGAACCTGGTAAACATTGACGCATCAAGTACGTTACTGCATTACCAAGTGCTGCCTTTACCTCTGCTAGAGACTTTTCAGGGAAGTTATGTGTACGTAGTACATGATTTACAGAATTCGCTAAATCTGTAGCCGTATCGAGCAATGTGCCGTCGCAATCAAAGACGATGGTTGTATATTTCATGGGGACCTCCAAATGTAATTATTAACTATTCTATTATATGACAGACAGAGAAAATTTTCATAAAAAATTGGACTATGTTACAATTAACGTACTATAGTTGGGACTTTTAAAATTGGAGAGATATATGATTCGTAAAACAATAGCACTTTCAGTATATATTAGCTTAATTACTGGTTTAGTAGGGGCTGTTGATGTTAATATTCCCGGTGCTGCTCATAGAATTCCTATAAATGCTTATGAAAGTTATATACATAGTGATTCTTCAATTAAAAACATACAAGAAGGAGCATTAAGAGATTTTCAAAAAAGCAAAGAGTATGATAAAACTAAGCAACTGTACATAGATAATGGCCTAAATGAAAAAGAGGCTGAAACAGTCATTCGAGACAGCTATGTAGGTCCTCTTAATATGTATGAGGGGCAAACAGAGATTATTGACCATAGTGGAAAAGGAATTCGTTTTCTTGTACCTTATATGAGTTATTATAAAGTACAGGAAAATAATATAACTGATAAATTTACAGCCTATGATATTTTTCTCTAATGATATAATGATAAATTTAATTGTTGAGAACAAACAAAAATTGGCAAAAGTTCTGATTATATGGGTAAGTCATTTGATTCGATTACGGAAGATGATTTACGTAAAGATTATAAACGACCTATTAATATAAAAAGAGTTTAACTCTCTTTCTTATAAGCCAGAAGATATTCATGGAGCGAGTTTTTTTCATATGCTGGTTTAATAGATAGCTATTGGGATTCTTTTGTATGGCAAAATTAAGAAAAAAATAATAAAGCTCAATTTTACTCTAATTTAAACTTTGCTTTTTGATAATGATTCGACTATTCGATATCATGTAGGTATAACTGAAGCTAAGCGGGATATGGGGCAGGTAATTAGTCCAATACTGGTTAATTATGTGTTACCATCTATTAAACCTTTAACAGATAGCAATGTATATTCTCATACAACAAAAATAGACGGTGAAAATTTTATCTATCGCATTCTTAATGATGCAAAAGTTAGTGCCACTTTAGCAGATTTTAAAAGTGGTTTATTTTATAAAAGTCCTTCTGGTATAACACAAACTATCTTTATAGATTTCATAGCTAAGGAAGGGGGAACTGATTCTATTACGCTAGCTAGCTTTATAGATGAGGTGATTATGAATGCAGTTCAATCGCCTGAAGGCTATGTCCATTTCTCTAAACGCATTGTATGGAATGATGGTATACCAGGCATTTTAGTGGAACAAGAGAAAGCTAATAAAGAAGGGAGAATGATATTTTATATTCAGGACGGAACAACAGCCTTAACTAGTATATTGAGTTATAATAGAAATATGTCTTATACTAAAGAACAACTTCGTAATATGTTAACTGATGTTAAGTTAGTTACTATTCCTGAGAAATTCAAGGGCAATGTTGATCTTGCTAATATTGAAGATATAGTTAAAAAAGATTTGGAGAAGTAGTATGACTGAAATACAAGCTCTTTTATTGATAAAATCTATTCTTGAATCCGCAGATATTCATGGTATTGAAAACATTTTGGCTGAGGATTGTGAATATATGTCCACAGGTCGTGGTATTATTGGCCGCAATCGTAATGAAAGTATTGAGTTTTTATCCTCTATGACTGAGTCTATTAAGGCTGATAATGTGCCTGTTACGTGCAAGGTGATGCATATTACCGATGTGTACGAGGAGGATGCGCTATTCCATGAGGGCCGTCATGGTTTGATTGTTTCTTATGAAAGCAGCGATAATTATGTGTACATGATTTTTGTTGATGTAAATGATGAGGGGCTCGTAGACCGCATCGTATCTAGTCAGGAAAACTATAGTATTGAGTATGATGATCTTCGTTTTGGCGATGATGAAAGCGAGTATGCTTTTATTTCTGCACCAACTACTGTGAAAGATTGGATAACAGCCCTCAGCATGTGGCTTGAAACCGGGAATGTTGATGTGGATGATTTTTATCAGTACATCGATGAAGACACACGTGTTGTATTCCAAAAAGGCGATGCTGAATCCATCACCCTTGAAAGCGGCCTTGATGTAGAAGATTACTTTGATCAATTAATGAACCAACACTTTGATGCGGTGCCTCATATCATTCGTGATGAAGAAGATGGCCTTATTTTAACCTATGGTCCTATGAGTGCCATTGCAACCCTCAATGAAGAAGGCGCACTAGCACTTATTAGTATCTATATCGACACACGCGACGAAGATGAAGCTACTGATGAAGTTGGCTATATCGAAGAAGAACTAACTAAGACAACAACTACTGAAGAAGATTTATTATAAATAACTCTATCAGTAAAATGTACTATACTTAGTCTAAATATATATGGTTAGTGAGATACTACCAGTTAAAAGAATTATGTTTAGTCTAACTACATATGGTTAATGAGATATCACCAGTTAAAAAGAATTATGTTTAGCCTAACTACATATGGTTAATGAGATACTACCAGTTAAAAAGTATTATATTTAGTCTAGAAATGTAAAAAACTACCAGTTAATTTCACGTTGTAGTAGATCGACCTCCTGTTATTGAAGATCGGTTTACAAAACAACATGACTAGCTGGTAGTTTTAAATTTAATTAGAAATAATTATTTTTAACTGGTAGTATTTACATTTCATCATGGTCTTTAATGAGACCAGCTTTTTTCTTTTTCCAATAGGAGTAGTAGAATGGCAAGATTACAATACAGCCGCCTAGACCCCATAGTAATTGGTTGGTTTGAGCTTGGGCGAGCATCCATAGGGATGTGCCGATTGCAATAACTGGGATTAAATAGCCACCAGGGATTGTATAAGATCGAGCTTTGTCTGCCCATTTACGACGGAAGATAATAACTGCTAAACATGTTGGTAGGTATTGTGTAAAACGAGATACTGCACTGATGGCTGCTAGTGTAGTAAAGGAACCAGACCATGCAAGTAATACACTGGCAATGGCTGTAACGATAGCTGCAACATATGGTGCATTGTAACGATTACGTTTAGCTAGAGCACTTGGTAACATACCGTCTTCAGCCATAGAGGTAGCCACACGAGGTGCATAGTAGCCTCCGCAAAGTTGATACCACCCATAGAAATTAGTGTTCCTACTAATACAACGTACATACCGATAGGACCTACAATTACGTTAAAAGCATCTTGGACTGGTGCTTTTGTATTAGCCAAGTCAGAGCCGAGTACACCGATAGATACGGCGAGTATTGCCATATATAGAACGGACACGAGAAGCATACACATGATAATAGCACGTGGTAAATTCTTTTTAGGATTTTTCATATCTTCTGCAGCAATGGCAATAACTTCAAATCCTGTATAGGCAAAGAATAGAAGAACTGCGGCTTGTGCAAATGAACCATCTACATAAGTATCTTGCGGGAAGACTGGCGTAAAGTTAGCTCCATTTATAAAGAAAATGCCAATTGCAATGAATAGGGCAAGAGGAACTAACTTAGAAATAGTGATTAAGTTGTTAACGAATTTTGATACGTTAACACCAAAGATATTTACAATGGTAAGACCTACAATCAAGATAAATGAAATAACATCTTTTGCAAAATCACCACTTAACGCCGGCACTGCAGCACCTAATGCGGTAGCAAAGCCAACGGCCATGGCCGCCCAAGCAATAACGGTTACAATCCATTTTAAAACGCCTACTTCAAAGGCCCAAAAGTCACCTAATGCATGTTTTGCATATAGGTAAGGTCCGCCATTACGTGTAAATAAGCTTGCCGCTTCAGCAAAGCAAAGGGCGATACATCCTGCAATTACGGCATCAAATAATAGGACGCCCTAAACTAGCGGAACCAATGATAGAATATGCTTTTGTTTGGTAGTAGGAAAATACCTGTCCCTACAATACCATTGATGCCTAGGAGTACAATACTCCAAAAAGCCAAATTTTCCTGTTTCTTTCATACTAAAAACCTTCCTACTATTTAGTTATATTTTTCTCGAGCAGCTGTTACAAAGGCAGCAAATAAACGTTTTGCGTTCTCATCTGTTTCAGACATCATTTCTGGATGGAATTGACAAGCTACTAACCAAGGATAGGAAGAGTCTTCTAAACCTTCTACAGTACCATCCTTAGCTCTTGCTACTACTTGTAAACCTTTACCAACATGTTTTACTGTTTGATGATGGTGAGAATTTGTAATCCATGTGGAGCGACCAATTGCACTGGCTAGTTTTGATTCAAATTCAATATCTACTGTATGAGTGCCAAGAGAAGGTGTTTGGTTTTGTGAATGTTTTATCGTACAGTTTTCGTCATACTTTAAATCTTGGTATAGAGAACCACCACGATATACATTTAAAATTTGAATGCCTCGACAAATACAAAAGATAGGAATTTGTTTTTCTTCCGCTGCTTTTAATAATGCAAAATCGAATTGATCTCGTTCAGGGAATACATCGCCTAGACCTTGCAATGGTTCCTCACCGTAATTAAGTGGAGATACATCATGGCCGCCAGATAATAATAAGGCGTCAAGTTTTGCCACTGTTTCACGGGCTACGTCGAGATTTTTTGTAAATGGAATGATAATTGGAATGCCACCAGCCTCTTCGATAGAGCGTGGATAATCATGGTTTACATAAGAACGTAATAAATCTACGTAGGCACCGCCGTTATCTCGTAAGATATTGCCAGATACACCAATGAATGGTTTTGTCATAATATCACCTCATATGTGTAAAAAAATTTGTACAACTAGTATAATTTTTAGTATATCAAATATTCGTGAATAAATAATACTACTATTGTAATTAATTATAAAAACTTATACATCTTAAAAATATGTTAACCTTGATACATCTTCTAAAAATTCTTATTGGCTCTGAAGGAAAATTATATTCATATATGTTTTATTAAAAAAACATGATATGATAGATAACAAATAAACTGTACAGGGAGGTTTACTATGGTTTTTCTTACATCCTTACAGAGCATCATACCTATTGTATTGCTGATCTCGCTAGGATATATATTAAAAGGGCGAGGGATGTTTCATCCCATATTTAGTGGTAATCTATCTAGATTTATCATGTCTGTTGCGTTACCAGCCGGTGTATTTGTATCTGTATTGCATCATCTACATACATCGGATTTATGGGACCTTCGATATGGGATGCTAGCCGTTACATTAACCTATGTAATTGCGTATATCGTTGCTTTTATCATGATGAAAGCGCTAAAAGTACCTCGAGGTAGGCGTGGTATTTTCATAAATATGGTGGTTAATGATAACTGCTTATTTATTGGATTGCCAGTGCAAATCGCCCTCTTTGGTCAAGATGCGCTACCATATTTCTTGTTATATTATATCGGTAACACTATTTCAGTATGGATGGTAGGGGTATTCCTTATAGAATTAGATCCACTGCCTAATGCCGAATTAGGTTTTGATAATAGTAAAACGGATGGTATAAGTAATAGTACAGTAGATACAGAAACAAAGCGTAAGAAGTTTAAATTTGATTTGAAGAAGTTATTACCTCCACCATTATTAGGGTTCTTTGTAGCATTGATATTTTTATTCTTTGAGATTCCTTTAGCACCAATTTTACATACTACATTGAATTACTTAGGTGATATGGTAACCCCATTATCATTGATTTATATTGGTATCGTACTTCATGATGCGGGGCTAAAAAGTATGAGTCTTAATAAAGATTCCATTGGTGGTATCATAGGTCGTTTTGTAATTTCACCGATTATCATGTTCTGTGTTATTATGGGTTTGCAATATGGAGCCGGTATCGTCCTAGAACCAATAGCAATCATTACCTTTGTTGTACAATCGGCGGGTCCCGTTATTGCAGTATTACCAATCGTAGCTAATGAATCCAAAGCTGATTTGCCATTTGCTACAGGACTTGTCATGATTAGTACTATATTATTTGTGGTAGCTATACCAATTATTATGGAAATCCTAACTATGATAGGAATAACTACATAAAATAAGGAGAAGGTTAAATTCCTTCTCCTTATTTTTTTATGATACTATGTATGGTTAATGTATTACCTCATCTATATAAAACTTTGTACCTACAATATTGATACAAGTATAAAGAGTTTATATTCTGTAAGAAGTTTAACAACTCTTCTACACTCTATGATTAGCTGTATCAAATAATATATTTATAATAAAATTTTAAATAAAATTGATAAAAAAATTAATAATTAGATATAATATTTGTTAAATTGAGAGCTAGTATATAGAGGAGAGTATTTATGAATTGGAAACGAGTAATAACTTTAGGTCTTTTAGGTATTACATTAGGTGTGGGACCGTCTTATGGGATTGATATTAATATTCCAGGTGCTTTTCCTCCTGCACCAGAAGATGCATATCAGCATTATCGGATAGATCCTAAAGTAACGCGCTTAATGGATCAGAGTATAGAAAAAGAAATACCTGCTATTCGAGCAAAAGACCCTAATTATGATAAGTCAAAGTTAGATTCTGATATTTATGCTACTAAAGAATTAAATAATGCGATTATGTATTCACGGACAGTTTTAATTTTACGTGATAATGGGGCAGATATAAAATTTACAGCTCCTTATGAAAGTGGTATAGGAATTGCAAGGTTAGATAATACAAAAGATGTCGTTAGAATGGGACGTATTTTTTCTCGAATTGCTCAATTAGGCTATGAAGTTCGCCCTCAACCAAAGGGTAATCTTTGGGAGAATACCAATATTGAATATAGTAAGCTAAATAGTGATATATTGCGTAAAGAATTTGAAGGGAGCAAAGGAGATATACGTCCTGATGGTTCTAAGATGTTAGGTAGTGGCACTTTTGCATATAAAGGCATCGAGAAGGCAACTTGGGATGTAATCAAATATGATTCAGATAATATAATAGGTACATTAAATTTTACACTCCCCACATCACCTACTAGAAGTTATCACATAGGCTATCAGATGAGTGGTCGTTTAAATCATAATGTTTTGAAAGATAATGAACAAGAAATCATGAATTCAACTATGGCACCATTAGTTAATACTATTTTGCCTTCTATCAAACCTGCATCAGCTATTTTAGAAAATACGACTCCAGTTCGTGTAGAAAATTTTACTTTCCAAGTATTTAAAAATAGTAAGTATATTGGTCGTGAGACTCTTAAGAATGGTGGCTATAAGGTAAATTATTCTTCTGGAAATATAAAAGAAGAGTTCATTGTTACTCCTTTGTCATCTATAGATAACGTGAAAAAGCAAAATGTTTTATTTAACTATTTAAATGATTTTGTTTATACTGAATCGTTAAGTAAAGGGAAACCAATTCAATCGGCTACGGTTTGGAATGATGCTACACCTGGTGTGTATTTAGAGGTTGAAGGAGATAAATACACATTGTTTACTATGACGGTATATGACGAAAATTATCGTTATACATATATGGTAAAAGAAACCACACGATATTCATGTAAGTAATTATAAAATTAGAGATATGATACAATATGTGGATAATAAGAGAAATAAAACAAACTATAATAAGATAAAACTAGGTTTAGGTGTACCACCTGATGTTTTTTGGTGATACAAAAATTTTTCAATAAATAGTATCTATATAGGTAGTATAAAAAGAGGACTGACTCAAATGAGTCAGTCCTCTTGGTTTTATATAATTATCTAAAAAATCTACCAATGAGTGGCATGCTTGCACCGTCGTTTTTATTAAGTCCTTTTAGAAGAACCATGATAATAACGTAGAGCAATAAGCCTTCGATACCGGTGAGTATGAAGTTAGCCCACATTGGTAATATATCTGTTAGATAGTGGTAACTCATAAAGATGAGTATACCCATAACACCAGCACTGACCACATTTTTCCATAGAAGGGAAATATCGAGGAAGTAGCCTGTGTATTTTTTGATATAAATCAAGTTGAGTAACGCTGCAAAGCCAATATCAGCAACGGTTGCCCAAGCGGCACCGCCGATACCAAGCCATGGGATGGCCGTTAATGTCCAGTTCATGATGACTTTGATTACTAACGCAATACCCATATTAATTACAGGAATACGCGGTTTGTTGAGGCCTTGTAAGATACCTGTTGTTACTTGGTGTACACCGAGGAAGAAGATAGAGAACGCAGTGATTTGTGTAGCTAATTCTGCCTTAGGTGCATTGTAAATCAAAGTAACTGTTGGAGCAGCAAGTACATACAATAGCACTGTAAATGGTACAGTAGCCATAAATGTCAATCTCATGGAGCCAGAGGTACGTTCATAAATACCTTGATGATCGCGTTTTGCAAAGGCATGAGAGATAGCTGGTACAATACTTGTTGCTAGGGCCGCTGTAATAATGGTAGCTAAGTTGATGAGCGGTACCGCCATACCTGTAAGATAACCGAACAATTCTGTTACTTCATTCATCGGGAAACCAGCATCTAAGAGTCGACGTGGTACGATGAGCAAATCGAGGTTAGCCGTCAGTGGCAACATGATACTTGCTAAGGAAATTGGAATAGACAATGTTAAGAGTCGTGACAAAATTTCTTTAGCTGATTCACGAGGACCATCGTAGCTTTCACCAGTACTACTTGCCTTAGGCAATTTATAGTAGTAGTACAAGAGCACTAGGAAGGCACCAAAGGCACCGACACCAGCACCTAAGCTAGCACCACCTGCAGCAGCTGGTAAACCGTAAGGCAATAAGATCGCTGCAGCACCGAGCATGACGATAACACGTAACAGTTGTTCTACGATTTGGCTGACCGCCGTTGGCGTCATCATTTCATAGCCTTGGATATATCCGCGGAAGCAGGAAATCCACGTTACAAAGAATACTGCCGGAGCGAGCGCGATGATAGAGTAGTAGGCACGGCTTTCAGCAATGAGGCCACTAGAGATTAGCCAATCTGCACCAAAGTACATGGCAAGACTGGCGATAAAGCCTGTAATGGTTAACATTGTAAAAGATATATTGAATACTCTCTTAGCACCACCAAAGTCGTGTAAGGCTAATCGTTCTGCCGTCAAAATAGAGATGGCAATCGGCACACCTGCGCTCGAAATTTGTAATAGTAACAAATAGATAGGAAAGGCCATCTGGTAGATACCGATACCTTCACCACCCAAGATGCGGGATAGAAGAATCCAGTTAATACTACCGATGGCTTTCACTACGAAACCGGCAATGGTTAAAAATTAAGGTTCCTTTTAAAAAAATCCACTAGCCATTGATTATAGTTTGTTGGAAGAACCTAAAACATTTTTAATTTTGTGAGCTACCATGCCTTTAATAGCATCACGAGCAGGTCCTAAGTATTTACGAGGGTCAAATTCGGATGGATTTTGAGCCAAGTATTCACGTACGGATGCAGTCATAGCAAGACGAAGGTCTGTATCGATGTTGATTTTGCAAACTGCCATTTGAGCTGCTTTGCGAAGCATTTCTTCAGGTACGCCTTGTGCACCAGGAATGTTGCCACCGAATTCGTTACATTTTGCTACGAACTCAGGCAATACGGAGGATGCACCATGCAATACGATTGGGAAGTTAGGCAATAATTCGCCAACTTTTTTCAAACGATCGAAGTCAAGGTAAGGGTCGCCTTTGAATTTGTAAGCACCGTGGCTAGTACCAATAGCAATTGCTAAGGAGTCTACACCTGTAAGATGTACGAATTCAGCAGCTTGTTCTGGATCGGTGAAGCGTGCATCTGCATCGGATACATTTACATCATCTTCAACACCAGCTAAACGGCCCAATTCTGCTTCTACTACCACGCCATGAGCATGAGCATATTCAACAACTTGTTTAGTGATTTTTACGTTTTCATCGAAATCATGGTGAGATGCGTCAATCATAACGGATGTAAAACCACCATCGACACAGTCTTTACAGATTTCAAAGGAATCGCCGTGATCAAGGTGAAGAGCGATAGGTAGGTTGCTGTCTTCAAGAGCTGCTTCTACGAGTTTTACAGGTAAATATGTTTAGCATATTTACGCGCACCTGCAGATACTTGCAAGATAAGAGGGGATTGTTCCTCTTTGGCAGCATCTACGATACCTTGTACGATTTCCATGTTGTTTACATTGAAAGCGCCAACAGCATAGCCGCTTTCATAGGCTTTTTTGAACATTTCTGTAGTAGTAACTAATGGCATGTTGTCCTCCTTGGCCATAGGCCTGTCATATCATGTTATTAATACTGTGACTGCTAGTATTTCTAGCGCATATGAGCTAGATAAAAAACTAGTGTTATTGCAATCATATATCAATTCAAGTTAAGTATATCAAGAAACACTATAAAGGGCCAATATTTTTTGTATAACTTATGCATAAAATTCGTCAAATTTTATAGCCCATGTGGGTTAATTTTTATGTATTAGTGTTTATTTAGTAAATATTGATTACCTTAGTAGGTCAGTAATGCCTTCATATCCGATGGTATTGGTGCCTGTAGTTCTAACCATTCATCTGTCATGGGATGGTAAAAGCTAACGCGTGATGCATGGAGTGCTTGGCGTCCAATATAATTTAAATGCCCACCATAAAGGTCGTCTCCAGCAAGTGGATATCCCAGTTGAGATAGATGGACACGAATTTGATGGGTTCGCCCTGTATGTAACAAACATTGAACATGAGTGAAGTAATGGTCTCCCATATTTTGACTAATGGCATTACTACCAAGAACCGTTATATCTGTGTGCGCTGGTTTACCTTCGCTCGTACAACAACGCTCGATAATACTGCCTGGTTTGCGTCCAATAGGCCACTGAATGCTTATAGAATTAGCAGGTAATTGACCTTCTACAATAGCATCGTAGTTTATGAAAATGAGTTCGCTTTTTATCAAACGCATGTTGTACTACAGATGTTTTTGCGATGATAACAATGCCAGAGGTATCCTTATCCAATCGATGAACCGGATGAAAATCATAATGCTGATTTGTCTCTTGATAGTAATGTAGAACACCATTTGCTAAGGTATGATCTCGTACCGTAGAGGTGGGATGCATGAGTACACCAGCCTCCTTGTTGATAACTAGAATATACTCATCTTCGTAGATAATATCCAGATTCATAGGGCTTACACTAAATTCTTGCTCTGGTGTCAATTTCATAACGAGATGATCACCACCATGTACTAGGGTGTTCCACGTAGCAGTATTGCCATTTACTGTTATGATACCGTCATTTCGCAATCGCCGTCTCATACGTTGTGAAATATGCTGTTGTTTTATAATATGATTCATAGACCGCGTATGTACGTCAGAATCTACAATCAAGTCGATTATGGTTGCTGTTTTCATAGATAATATTATATCAAATAAATAATGGATGAAGAATTTTTTTCATAATTCGTTGTTTTTTTCTGAAGGTCTATATAGTATAATTTATGTTAATAAATTTTATATATTTTTAATATATAGATTTGGTATAGATATGATTGTTTTGTACCTAAATTTAATTTGTAAAAGGAGAGGTTTATGAATCTTAATAAGAAATCCTTATTAGTCGCTTGTGTGTTGGCGGCTATGTCTACAAGTGCTTTCGCAGCATCTACTACAACATCTACTACTAGTACAACAGTGATGAATCAAGATACACCAACATCTACTGGTACACGTGTGATTCGTGAGCAACATGCAACAGTAACATCCTCTACTTCAGTTTCAACTATGGAAAAATCTACAGCTAAATCAAGTGGTATATCCGTATCTGTTGGTGTTGGTCGTGTAGGGGACTATGTTGCTGTACCTATTATTTCTAATCAACATCAGCCTCCAGCAGCTCTTAAAACGATTCAAGCTGTAATTGACAATGATAACTTTATTAAGTTAGGACAATTAGCAACCGTAAAACAAAAAGGAAAATGGGGTGTAGTCGGTACAGACGGTAAAGTTTTGCTTGAACCACAGTATTTAGATATTGATCCATCATTATCTGCTGACGGTACATATTATGCATATACTAAAAAGACATTAGAACATATTAACATTGATGGTTCCGTGATTTCTAGTGGGGTTGATACCTATGGTGAGCATGATAAAGATATTTTAGCACGTCGTGAAATGGCAAAAAATTTATCTAATGGCGATGTTAAAATAAACTCTGTTTCTTATCCAAGTGATTCTTATACAGCAGTTTCTGTAAAAAATAAATGGGGATTTGTAGATGCTTCTAATAAAACTGTGATTGAGCCACAATTTAAGGAAGTGTATACAAAGTTTAGCGAAGATCGTGCCTTTGTTAAAAGTGCTAAAGGTAAAACTATAGCTATTGATGGGAGTGGCAATCCAATTTTTGAATCTCCTACAGATGATATTGATGAATTTAAGAATGGATTAGCTGAATATCGTCGTCATATTAGTAAGTTCAATTTAGGCGGATTCTTAAGCATGGCTGTTGGAATAGGTTTAAGCAGTCAAGGTGGAATTTATTATGGTGATGCTTGGAATCCGGTTTATGATGGTGTAAAACGAGGTTATTTGGACCGTAGTGGTAATATCATTATCGACAGTAAGAATGATGCTGTATGGCCTATGACGTCTTATGGTACACTTGTTAAAAATCAAGGTAAATTAGGATTTATGAATCGTAAAGGTGAGTATATTATTCAACCCGGTAATTATGATGCTGGTGAAATGGATACTATTAATGCCTTGTTAGTACTCATCAATAAAGATAATGGAAAAGCTGGTATTTTTAATTTAGAAACAGGAAAACAAGTTAATCCATTTGTTTATGATTCAATTAATTTTGTAAGTGCTACTCGGATGGTAGCTACAAAAGGTGAAAGTAAATACTTAATTGATATGCAATCCGGTAATATTGTATTTACAACAACTAAGGATATGACAATAGATGCATTTTGGTGGGGCCTATGCTTGGATTCATAAAGGATCTAACGATTATCAACTAATTGATGATAGTGGTAAAGTTTTTATTCCATGATAAGAATAAGTTGATTAGTAAAACTGTACCTTTTAGACATGGTTATGGCGCAGTGAAGTCGAATGGAAAATGGGGGGTAATGAACTCCAATGGTGAATGGGTTGTTCAACCAATGTATGATGCAGTTAATGTGTTATAAATCGTATTTGGTCAACGTTTTCTGTGTATAATCTATTGTGCTATTTGATACAAATTCATAACAAATATTATAACTAAAATAATTAGTTCATTAAAAATTCATGATATGATATACTGAGCCTATAATGTATAGTTATATGTTTTTATTTGTTTTTGGGGGTATATATGAAATCTTCTAAAGCTCTTTTTGAAACTTCTTGCTGTAGGCTGTATTAGTTTAGGCTGCTTAATGCCGACTGTTGTTCATGGAGAAAGTGTAGTAGAACAGCCTAAGACTGATAGTGCTCTTGTAAAAACAGAAATGCCATCTGGTGTTAATCGAATTCAACTTTTAAAAAGTGATGAAATGTCTACAAGTGTACGTACAAGCTCAATTGCTAATGGTCATGCTTATATTCCTAAGGATACTAAGATTGAATTAGAATTAATTACTCCAATTAGCTCTAGAAGAAGTAAAGAAGGCAATACATTTAGATTAAACACTCGAAAATCTTCTTATCAATGATGTTGTGGTAATACCAGTTAATCAAGAAGTATTAGGTACGATTACTAAATCTAGAAAAAATGGTATGTTTGGCCGTAAGGGACGATTAGAATTTAGCATTAATGAAATTAAGACTATTAATGGTGTATCTGTTCCTCTAGATGCTCAAATAAAAGGTAAAGGTCATTCTGACAATGGGGCAGTTGCGGTTGCTGCAGCTGTTAGCTTAGTAGGTGGTCTCTTCATGAAAGGGACTAATATTTACTATGAACCAGGTCAAAAATTTGTTGCTGTTGTAGCTGCTGATACAGATCTAAATACAACTGTTGAAGATTTGCCAAATGCAATGAATCCAAGTAAACCATCTGGTCAAAATATTGTGTTACCTACACGATAATCTGTAATTTTTATAATTACTATATTTATTAATAAATACCCAGTAGTGATATATGATATATGATATATATTGCTGCTGGGTATATTGTTTTATATTAGCTTATTAAGACTCTAAAGTATTATTTATTTTATCGTATTTTTATTGTACTAATAGTTATAATTAAAAATATCGATTTACCTAGAAAATAAGCATGTTTTAAGGTATAATTATAGAGATATATTCCGATTTGGTGTACATTTACACTTTCACTTGGAATATGAGGATGATGAAAGTAATGCTATGAACCCCATGCCCAACGGGTTCAGGTGTAGGAGGTATAAAATGGCTAAAGATTGTTCCTTTGACGTTGTGTCCGAAGTGGATATGCAGGAAGTAGATAATGCGGTAAACCAAGCGAAAAAAGAGATTGGTACGCGCTATGATTTCCGTGGTTCTAAAGCGGAAATTAGTCTTGAAGGTGACACTATCAAAATCATCGGTGATGATGAATATAAATTGAATGCCATTATCGATGTTTTAAAAGGCAAAATGGTTAAACGTAACGTAGCGATTAAAAATCTTGACTACGGCAAAGTTGAACCAGCTGCTGGTGCTACAGTTCGCCAAATCATTACTATTAAAAAAGGCATTACAAAAGAAAATGCTAAAGAAGTAGTAAAAGCAATTAAAAACATGAAAATCAAGGTACAAGCATCTATCCAAGAGGATCAAGTGCGTGTATCTGGTAAGGATAAAGATGATTTGCAAGCAGTAATCCAAATGTTAAAACAATTGGATATCCCTGTAGAATTGCAATTCGTTAACTTCCGTTCCTAATAACATATGTCGATAAGAAAGGGGTAGTTTGATTCATTGGAGTCGCTAACCCTATCGGTGTAGGAGGCCTTATGAAAGTAGAGGACATGAAGGGTGGCTATACCACAGGTTCATGTGCTACGGCAGGTATGAAAGCTGGTTTATTGGCCCTCTTAGATAAGAATATTGTGGACCAAGTGGTCATTGAAAATCCTCAAGGTCAGTATATTGAGGTACCTATCAAACAGGTAGAGGTCATATCCGATACAGAGGCTAAGGTGACCGTTATGAAAGACGGCGGTGACGATCCTGATGTAACCCATGGCAATGATGTGGAAACGACGGTGACTCTTGATGATACTGGTGAACTACGATTCCGAGCGGGCTTTGGCGTTGGGACGGTAACGAAACCGGGCCTTGCGATGCCGCCAGGAGAACCGGCTATCAATCCAGGCCTAGGACGATGATGAACATCGTCTTTGAAGAGCATTGTGTACATGGCCAAGGTGTAACGGTAACGGTGAGCGTACCAAACGGTATGGTATTAGCCAAGAAAACGTTAAATCATACCCTGGGTATCGAAGGTGGTATTTCCATTATCGGTACTACGGGTATCGTTAAGCCTATGAGTGAAGAAGGGTTCAAGAACTCGTTGGTGCCTCAATTGAGAGTTATGAAGGCCAATGGTTGTGAAACGGCTGTTCTCGTGCCGGGCCGTATTGGTCAGGATCTTGCGGAACAAGTACTTGGTATACATAAGAACCAAATGGCAGAAACCAGTAACTTTATCGGTTTTATGCTGGAAAAGGCAGTACAAATTGGCTTCAAGCGTATTTTGATCATCGGTCATATTGGTAAGCTAATAAAACTTGCTAGTGGTAGTTTCCATACCCACAATCGCATGAGTGATGGTCGCATGGAAAGCATCGTGGCCTATGCTGCCTTAGAAGGGGCATCCCAAGCGGTGTGTGAAGAGTTGTTTAATTGCCAAACCACAGAGTCTACATTCCCTATTTTAGAACGAGAAGGACTGACTGGTGTATATCAACGCGTTGTGGATCGTGCATCGTTACGTAGTGAGCGATACATTGCTAATGAAGCAGAGGTAGGTATCATTATTACCACCTTAAAGGGCGAGATTTTGGCAATGGATAAGCATGCAAAAGAGATAGGAGAGCTTGAACAATGGCACATACCTTGTATATCGTAGGCATTGGACCAGGTAATCCTGATTATGTGGTACCTAGAGGCCTTAATTTAATTAAACATGCCACCGTATTGGTAGGTAGTGAACGTTCTTTAGAGGACTTTCAAGAGCCTGGACAAATTACATATCCTGTAACGGGTAAGCTTAGCTTACTGGCTGAGCAAATTGAGCGTGAGCTCAACGACCATGATGTTGTAGTTATGGTAAGCGGTGATACAGGCTACTACAGTTGTTACCGTATTTGAAAAAGAAATTTACTGCTAACTCTATTGAGGTTGTGCCCGGCATTAGTTCTATGACCTTTGCCTTCGCACGACTTAATGAGGTGTGGCATGATGCAGATTTAATGAGCTTTCACGGTCGTCAACCGGCACCAGAGAAGCTCGTATATGAAGCAGGTAAAAAGATGGGATTCTTAACGGATCCTGAATATAATCCAGCGCATATTGCGCGTATTTTAATAGATGCAGGTTGGCCAAAAGAAACGAGAGCAGCAGCTCTAGAGCGCTTGAGCTATGATGATGAAAAAATCGTAGACTCCACGTTAGAGGTGTTAACTGAACTTGAAGGCTTTGGTCATTCTGTAATGGTGGTACTAGGATGAGACATTTTTTCGGAATTCCTGATGAGGAATTTATCCGCGGTGACGTGCCGATGACGAAATGCGAGATTCGCAAAGCCGTTATGAACGAGGCGCGCATCGAGGAAGATAGCATCGTTCTTGATGTAGGTGCTGGTACAGGCTCTATCTCTATTGAAGCAGCCTTGGCGGCTCCTAAAGGGCATGTATATGCGATTGAACGCTTTGATAAAGGCATCGACCTTATCAATGAAAACATGAAGAAATTCAATGTAAATAATATGACGGTTATCAAATCTAAAGCTCCAGAAGGCATGGAAGAATTGCCTGAGCTTGATGCGGTTATCATCGGCGGTAGTGCTGGTGGTATGACAGGCATCATGGATGAGGCGCAACGTCTTTTAAAAGTAGGCGGTCGTCTAGTGGTAACTGCAGTAACTATGGAAACTGGTTATACAATCTTAAAAGAGTTGAAAGGTCGTCCTTTCACCTATGAAGGTTACCAAATGTCTATCAGCCGTTACCGCAAGGCTGGTCCATATCATTTGTTAGACCCATTGAGTCCGATTTTCATTGTATCTGCAACGCGTATCGCAGAAGGAGAGTAATATGGTTGACGTACATATCGTAGGCGCAGGCCCTGGAGATCCTGAGTTAATCACTCGCAAAGGGTATCGTTTAGTGCAAGAGGCAGACGTTGTTATTTACGCTGGCTCCTTGGTAAACCCTGCCATTTTAGAGGCTTGTAAACCAAGCTGTGAAATTCATAACAGTGCTACCATGAACCTTGATGAGGTGTTGGCTGTTATGAAAGCTTCCGTTGAGGCTGGTAAAAGCGTAGTTCGCCTTCACACAGGTGACCCTGCTATTTACGGTGCGATTCAAGAGCAAATGGATGCATTGGCTGGGATGGGTATATCTTATGAAGTCGTGCCAGGTGTAAGCTCTTTCCTTGCTACAGCAGCGGCATTAAAACAAGAATACACATTACCTAATGTGTCCCAAACTGTTATCATTACACGCATGGAAGGCCGTACACCAATGCCTCCAAAGGAAAAATTGCGCATGTTAGCAGCTCATGAAGCGACAATGTGTATTTTCCTTAGCGTTCAAATGTTAGATAAAGTAGTGGCTGAACTCATCGAGGGCGGTTATGACAAAACGACTCCAGTGGCAATCGTGGTAAAAGCGTCTTGGCCAGACCAACGCATTATCCGCGGCACATTGGAAACCATTGCGGACATCGTAGCGAAAGAAGGCGTATTGCGCCAAGCTATGATCGTAGTAAGCCATGTATTAGATAGTGAATACGAATTATCTAAGCTTTACGATAAAGGCTTTGCTCACATGTACCGCAGTGCTAAGGACTAGTAGGATGAAAGAACTAGAAACTGTTGCGCCTTTGACAGGGAAGCAAGAAGAATAGAACAGCTATTCTTTCTGTGTCTGAACGAGGTGCAAAGCTAGGTCAACGCATTAAGTCTTTGGTGGCACCTCATGCAGATTGCTTTGAAAAAGAAAATCGTCCCTCTGGTGGAGAGGCCATTTATTTTGATTCTCTGAAAAATCATATTGGACAGATTTTCAAGGATTACGACCAAGTACTTTGTATTATGGCACTCGGTATCGTAGTGCGCATGATTGCACCGTATATTGAGCATAAATCCAAAGATCCTGCTGTAGTCGTAATGGACGAAGTAGGACACCATGTAATTAGCTTATTATCTGGTCATCTTGGGGGCGCCAACGAATGGACGCAGTCCATTTCGCTGGCCATCGATGCGGACCCAGTTATTACAACCGCTACGGATGTAAACGGATTGCCAGCGCCTGACGTGTTGGCGCGCCATGAGCATCTGTTGGTGGATGATTTTCAAACCTTAATCAATGTGAACTCTGCCATCGTAGGGGGAGAGCGTGTTGATTATTATATCGATGCTAGCTTAGCGAATGCAGAGCATTTAGAACAAGCTGCGAAAGCTCATATTGGTGAGCATGGTATGGTTCATATTGTTTCTCTAGAGGAACTTGCCTCCATTCCATGTAAAAATGAAAGCACTGAAGAAGGTTCTTCTCGCGTAGTTATTACAGACAAAGTAATTGCGGAGTATGGTCATCAATTGATTTTGCGCCCTCGTACCTATACGATGGGCATTGGCTGTCGTCGAGATACGCCAAAGGAATTGATCGTTGACGCCATACAACAGTCGCTAGCAGCACATAAGCTTTCACCAAAAAGCCTTGTAACGGCAGCATCGGTTATTGTTAAACAAGACGAAGTAGGCCTCTTAGAGGCTATGCAAATTATGGGGTGGCCTATCGTGTTCTATACACAGGACGAGATGGCACCACTCATTGAAGAAGAAAAATTAAAAGAATCTAATTTTGTAAAAGGAACTATAGGAGTAGGAAACGTATGCGAGACAACGGCATTACTAGCGGCCAAGAGCCGAACATTAATACAGCACAAAACAATTTATCCCAAAACAACGGTAGCCATTGCACAGGTAACATCAAAGTAATTGGCATTGGCCCTGGTGATGAAGAGTTTATGACGCCTCAAGCGCGCGAAGCTATCTTAGCTGCTGACCGCGTGGTAGGTTATTTGACATACCTCGACTTGATTAAAGACCTTATCGAAGGTAAAGAAACTGTAGGTACTGCGATGATGCAAGAAGTTGATCGTTGCCAACAAGCCGTTGATTTGGCTGTAGAAGGTCATCAAGTAGTTGTAGTATCCTCTGGTGACTCTGGCGTATACGGCATGGCAGGCCTCGTATTGGAACTTGCTAATAAAGTACCAGCAGAAACGTCCTTCCGTAGACATCGTACCTGGTCTTAGTGCTGTAAACGTAGCAGCATCTGTATTGGGTGCGCCTTTGATGCATGACTTTGCAGTCATTTCTTTGAGTGATTTGATGACTCCATGGGATCTTATTAAAAAACGTGCTGACCTTTGCGCACAAGGTGACATGGTTATCTCCTTGTACAACCCACGCAGTAAAAAACGCGTTACTCACTTAGATGAAGTTCGCGAAATCGTTCTTAAATACCGCGACCCTAAAACACCTGTTGGCATCGTGCAAAAAGCAGGTCGCCCAGGTCAACATATGGTAATCTCTGATCTTGAAAACTTTACTAACGAAGAAGTAGATATGCAAACACTTGTTATCATTGGTAACAGCCAAACCTATGTTGAAAACGGGCGCATGATTACACCTCGAGGCTACAAATTATGATTTGGGTTATTGCCGGTACTTTGGATGGTCGCACCTTAGCGGTAGAAATCCAAAAACGAACTGGTGAAGATGTGCTTGTAACGGTTGTTAGTCAATATGGTGCAGAGCTTGCTGCCCATAAAGGTATTACTGTACATACGGGCCGTCTTGACCAAGAGGCGATGCAAAACTTGATCAAAGAGCACAATGTACGACTCTTAATTGATGCAAGTCATCCGTATGCTGCTATTGTTACAGCTACGGCTCAAGATGCAGCAAAGGCCGAAGGTATACCTTTTGTTCGGTTTGAACGTAAAGAGGTGCCATTGCCTGAATATGATAAATTACATATCGTAGTAGATGAAGTAGAAGCAGCCAATTTAGCAGGCAAATTAGCGAAGGAAAATAACAATCATGTGTATTTGACTACTGGTAGTAAGACAATGCACATTTTTGCCAAATCTGAAGCTTTGCAGGATTGCGAAGTATGGACGCGTATTTTGCCAACCGCAGAGGTGTTACAAATGATGGAAGACCTCAATGTAAGTCCAAAGCGCATTGTTGCTGTACAAGGTCCATTTTCTTATGATATGAACCGCATCATGTTCCACGATACTAGGCTAGCGTTGTAGTTATGAAAAACTCTGGCCTTGTAGGTGGTGCTGATACAAAATTACAAGCAGCCATGGATCTTGGCATCCATGTTATTGTTATCGATCGTCCACGTGTTAAGATTGAAAGCCACGTAGTATCATCGAATGATGAATTTTTCAAATTATGGGAGGACACTAATGGATTACGTTAAAAATCCTAAAGCTATTGAAGATAAAAGTATGCAAATCATTTACGACTATGTAAAAGATTTAGGTTTAACAGATGATGAAGTGCGCGTAGTATCCCGTACTGTACATGCTTCTGGTGACGTTGAATACGCACAACTCGTAAAAATGAGCCCTGATGCTGTTCAAAAAGGTATTGAAGCATTGGATAATGGTGCAGATATTTATACAGATGTAGAAATGGTTCGCACCGGTATTTCTAAGCCAGCTCTTAAAATTCGCGGTAATGAAGTGCACTGCTTAATTAAAGATGAAAATGTAGCTAAAATGGCTAAAGAATTAGGTGTAACTCGTTCCATCGCGGCTATGCGTACATTTGGCAAACAATTAGAAGGCCAAATCGTTGCTATCGGTAATGCGCCAACTGCATTGTACGAAGTATTGCGCCTTGCTCTTGAAGAAGGTATTAAACCAGCTCTTATCATCGGTATTCCTGTAGGCTTTGTTGGCGCTGCGGAATCTAAAGATTATTTGATGGAAGTATCCCCAGTTCCTTATATCACTGTAAAAGGTAACAAGGGTGGTAGCCCAATTGCAGCATCCGTATGTAATGCATTGCTTTACACAGACGTAAAACGCAACGATATGCTCTTCGTAGAAGGCAAAGAATCTAAATAATAAGTAACCCGAATCGTTGCATACTGTTGGCGATTCGGGTTTTACTGTATCTATTATGAGGTTTATATGTATAATACGGGTGCTGATAGCACCATGTATTGGTGAAAGGAGAGGTTACTGTGGACTCTCTGAATGAACGAAAACTCTTTCGCATATCAGTTATTATTGTCTTGGTTATTGCTGTCATAGCTAGCATGATTATCTCACTGATTTGGGGCTCCACACCGGTGTCACTATCGGAGATTTGGCACACATTGTGGGCTAGTGAGCTAACAGATACAGCATCGCAAATCATTTGGAATATTAGGTTGCCTCGTAATATTGTTGCTGCATTAGTTGGTGCTTGTTTAGCCGTATCGGGTGCCATTTTACAGGCGGTTATGAAGAACCCTTTAGCAGATCCTCAAATCGTTGGCGTTTCCTCCGGTGCTGGACTTGCCGGTGTTATTATATTTATTCTTTTCCCTGGCTATGATCATATTGTGCCTCTCGTCGCCTTTATAGGTGCTATGGTTGCGGCGTTGATGGTATATGCTCTTGCTTGGAAGAATGGTGTACGCCCAAGCCGTATCATCTTGGCTGGTGTTGCGGTGGCTGCTTTTTTAGGCTCTGGTATTTCTGCACTACTTGTATTCTATGGAGATCGTGTGCAAGGAGCCTTACTTTGGATGGTAGGGGGCTTGGCTGCACGCAGTTGGCCACAAGTAGAGGTTTTGTTCCCATACGCGTTAGTAGGTCTTATTTTTGCATGTTTAGGCGCTAAACGTCTTACCATCTTAAGTTTAGGTGATGAAACAGCGAAAGGTTTGGGCCTTAAGGTAGAACAAACGCGGTTTATTATGACTGCTGTTGCGGCTCTATTAGCAGCAGGTGCCGTTAGTATTGCGGGCTTAATCGGTTTCGTAGGCCTCGTTATACCGCATATGTTACGACTTATCATCGGTAATGATTATGCGTATTTACTCCCCGGCTCTGCATTATTAGGGGCACTCGTCCTCGTTGTTAGTGATACGGTAGGGCGTGTTATGTGGAGTCCAATTGAGGTACCGGTTGGCATTATCATGGCATTCTTTGGGGCGCCATTCTTCTTATATCTATTGAGGAGGGATAACTAATGAATACGGCTATTGATGTAAACCAGTTATCCGTCACTCTCGGAGATCGTCATATTTTACATGATATTAATGTATCTGTCCCTGTTGGTAAAATAACGACTTTAATCGGGCCTAATGGTTGTGGTAAAAGTACACTCTTACGGTCTATGATTGGATATATTCATAGTCCTCGTGAATGTGTGACTATTTTAGGTAAACCATTACAGTCGTATTCACAAAATGAATTGGCACGGCAAATGGCATTTTTGCCACAAGTACCGAATATGCCAAAGGATATGACTGTAGAAGAATTGGTATATTGTGGACGGTATCCATACCAAACGTGGTGGAAAAACACGGCTAAAGAAGATCGTGAAATTGTTGATTATGCATTAGACATTACAAAAAAACGAATCATTTGAGAGAACAATTAATCCCATCCTTATCTGGTGGTGAACGGCAACGCGTTTGGATTGCTATGGCGCTAGCACAGCAACCAAAATTATTAGTGTTAGACGAACCAACAACATACTTAGATATTAACCATCAACTAGAAATCATGGAATTGTTAAAACGATTAAACGATGAACAAGGGTTAACCGTATTGATGGTACTCCATGAATTGACGCAAGCCGTACAATATTCTCATTATATGGCTATTATAAAAGACGGTCATTTAGTGACAGCTGGAGACACGAAAGAAATCGTATCGGATGAACTATTTAGAGATGTATTTTTCCGTAGATGTACAAATCGATACCTTTGATGATAAACAATATGTACGCGTAAAAGGTTTAGTTTAGTAGATAGCTAGACTAATAGTGAAAGAGGGCATTCCCGAAATGGGGAATGCCCTCTTTAGTATGTTAGGATATGTTAAAATGTAACATCAATGCCATATGCTTCTTTCACTAAACGAGCCATAGCCTCAGGTGTTTGTAGACCTGGGTTAAGTAGGAATAGTTTAGATGGTAAGTAAATGACACGATTATTTTTGTACAGCCTTAAGATTAGCCCATGCAGGATTATCTGTCATAGCTTGTTTCATGGCCTTTTGTAATTTCTTCTTCTTTACCCATGGTAACGACGAAGATAATATCAGGGTTATCAGCGGTTAATGTTTCAAGAGAATACGGTACCGTTTTTGTCTTTTAGTTGTACCATCTAGGTGAGATGTTACAACATTTGTCATACCTAATTCTTTGACCATAGATGCAGTTACCGCTTCGTCGGTTTCAGCTGTCACACCTTTACCGGTAGCACGCAATACGGCAATACGTGCAGGTTGTTGGTTTTTTTAATGGCATCCTTAACCTTTTTGAATATTACTTTCATAGGTGGCAATAACGGATTTAGCCTTATCTTGATGGTTTGTTAATTCTCCAAGGAATGTTAGCATTGGCACATTATCCTTGATGCCATCGTAATTGAAAAGTACGGCTGGAATATTGTTAGATTGTAATTGGGATTCATATTTTTTATGTTGGTTTACCAAACCCAATACCACATCTGGTTTTAAATCTAACAATTGTTCCATATTGATGTTAGCCGTTTGACCTAATGCAGGTAATGCTTCTAATTCTGGGGCTAATTTATCTGTTGTGCTAGCTCGGGAAACTGCCTTTCCATCTACTGCGTATAGCATGGACAATACAGAATTTGAAAGAACGGCGATGCGTTGCGGATCCTTTGGTACAGTGTAGGTTTGACCATTAAAGGTCAATTCCTTCGTAGTAGCAGAAGAGCTGGATGTGGATTTACCACACCCAGCTATTGCTAGTACAACCATGACCAAAGCAAGACTACAAAGTAGTAGTTTTTTCATGATGTACTCCTATGTACGTTATATAACGATACTAGTTAAATTATGGATTGATTATTTTTTTGTAATGCGTCCCAAGATTCGTTTGCACGTTCAACAAAACAAGTTACGGATATTTTTGGTTTTCACCCTAAACCATGAAGGTAAGTATCTACTTTGAAGCCTTCTTTTTTTCAAGGATGGATTTATGGGAATCTGGTTCAGCACCAGCCATGTCATTGTTAGCATGGTCGCCTGCAACCATCATGAATGGCATCAATGTAACGTGCTTAATACCATGTAATTTTAATTGAGGGATAACTTGTTCAAGATTTGGAGTACCTTCTACTGTGTAGATGAATACATTTTTCATACCAAGAGTATGGATACGGTCTTGAATTACAGAATAGTAAGCATTGGAAGGATCTGGAGTACCATGAGCCATGATAAGAACAGCGTCTTCTTTGCCTAATTTAGGGAATTGAGATTGAACAGCTTTTAATGTTTCAATAACTTGGTCAGTTTGGTTTTCTTGACCCATCCAGTACATAAGAGATGTACCAAGTGTCATTTTTTTGAAATTATTTTTGTACAAATTATATACTGCTGCATCGTAGTTGTATTCCATACCAGGAATTACATCAAGGGATGCTAATGCAACGCGAGTGTAACCGTCTTTTTTAAGTTCAGCCAATGCTTCTTCAGGAGTTGGGTAGGTAATACCTTCTTTTTGTTGGATACGATCACGAATAATATGGCTTGTGAAAGCTGTAATTACTTTTGTGTTTGGATGAGCTGCTTTAATAGCATCTACAGTTGCATCGATTGTTTTCGCACGAGTATCTTTGAAAGTTGTACCAAAGCTCATAACAACGATAGCATCTTTGTTTGGCAAGTTTTGTAAAGCTTCAGTATTGTGTGTACGAACACCGATTGCAGAAGCTTCTTTTAATGCTGGAGTAGGGTCTTTTACTTCAGGATTTAATTGATATGCAGCATTAGAGACAACAGGTGCACCAAAGGATACTGCAAGACCTAGAATAGCGGATGCTAAAGCTAATTGTTTTTTCATTTCTATACTCCTATTCATAACTAAACTACAGTCTATGCAAAAATCTTAGTAGTGTAGATAAATTAATAAAAAAATTATTATAGGTTTATAGACTACTATAGATTAATTGCATATATAACCTTATGCCAATCGTAACAAAGGGAAATGGGAGTGTCAATAAACCCCATACCCCTAGAAGTATAAAAAAAATAAGGTATTTTTAAGAAATTAATGTGATGAATATAGTATAGTATTAGCTTTTATAATTATATTCTTTTTGGTTATAAGGATATGAATATGTGAATACATGAGTATTTCTATTCCTTATTAAATAAAAATTTTGATATTATTTCTCATTGACTTATATTCGTGAATCTTGTACTATTATTACATAGTAGTTGATAACAATTTTCAGTTATGAAGATTGTATCATGTATGAGCGATATGGAGGTCACATATGAAAGGCATAATTATTGCATCCTTTGGATCAATTTATCAAGATGCTGTGGAGAAATCCATCGGCAGTATAGAGAAAAAAGTACGTTCCATGTATAGCGATATGGAGGTACGCCGTGTATTCTTATCTGATGCATTAGTGGAAAAGTGGAATGAGAAATATGATGAAAAGATTTCTTCTTTCACAGATGCTATGCAGGATTTTGCTCGGTTGGGTGTCGATGAGGTATACATTCAACCCATTACATTGGTAGCAGATCAGTGTTACCAACAAATGCGTAAACAAGCATTGAAGTTTTTACATAGCAATGAATATGGTTTTAATCAAGTAAATATAGGTAAACCATTACTTACATCATTAGGTGTAAAAAACTATGCTGACGATTATGAAGCAACATTAGAAAGTATCGTACGTCATGTTAATACAAAAGCACTTAATAAATCTATAGTGCTCATGGCAAATGGTCAAAACCAATTAGAGTTTAGTACATTACAATTGAAAGCCATGTATGGGGCAGCACCAAATGTAGTAGTATTTACTACAAATGGATTCCCTACATTTAAACAAGCACTTACATTATTAGATCGTATGGGTCATAAAGACTTGTTAGTAGTACCATTAGCTCTTATTGGTTCTACACATTTAATGGACTACCTTGGCGGTGAGCGTTCTGACTCCATTTATGCATTGCTCGCTGAAGAAGGGTATAATGTAGATATTTGGAATGAAGGTCTTGGTGAAAACCCTTATGTACAAGATTTATTCTTGAAACATCTAGGCCAAGCTATCCGCATGTCAGATCGGAAGCGTCCCATGCCTCATGAATCTGTAAAACCTGTAATGACAAACTCTCGTATAGAAGCACAAGGTATGATTTCTTAGTTTAATCTCTCACATAATTAGACATACATCTCTCCACACTCCTTTATATACGTAAAGTCCTCCTTGTTGGAAATCCAATGAGGAGGATTTTTACTTTTACTATGAAAAATATTTATAATATCCATTTTATACGTCCTATGGTATGCCCCTAAGGTGTCGTCTATGGTATGATTAAGATACAGTATTAATTAGATAAGGAGACTTCCATGAAACAAGTTATTTTAGTTGTTGCTTTTGGGTCCACTGTTGACAGTGCTCGTGAACATAATATTGATTCCGTAGTAGAACATATCCGTAAAGCTTATCCGGACTATACTGTGGAACTAGCTTTTTCCTCTCGTATTATCGTTAAACGATTACGGGAACGGGGGATTGAGGTGCCTACTGAACAAGGGGCATTAGAAAAACTCATCCAAGAAGGGTATACACATATTTATGTACAACCACTTCACTTCACTGGCGGTGAAGAGTTTGATAAATTGAAAAATAATATCCTTGCTCATGAAGGGGGAAGGACAGCTAGAAGTATTGCGCGTAGGTAGACCTCTCGTATATTATATTGGCCAAGAAGAGCATCCAGATGATTACCAAATCTTAATTGACCGATTCATTAAATCGCTTAACATTTCTAAAGAAGACGGGTTACTATTGGTTGGTCATGGTGGCCTCGGTTCTGGCAACTCCTCATATGGTAATTTACAGTTTAAATTAATTCGTGATGGACTTACGAATGTGCGTATTGCAGTACTAGAAAATGCGCCATATGTAGCAGATGTAGCTATGCCATGGGAATGGCTCGATGGTAAACGGCCAAACACAATTTATGTGCACCCATTATTATTAGTTCTTGGAGATCATGCACAAAACGATCTCTTTGGTGATGAAGAAGATAGCGTTATTAATGAACTTGCCGATTACGGTTATGAAGTTAAACCAATCCATAGCGCACTTGGTGAATATGAAGCAATACAAGATATCTTCCGTCAACATGTGCAAGATTGTATTGATGATTTGTATGGCAAACGTAGTCCACATCGTCCAACAATTCCAAATATTAAATAGTAGTTTTGTATATCTTGCATAAATTAGTTATAATAAAAGATATGAAATTTATAAATAGAATGTAACTATAAGAATAGGAGAACCCCATGAAAGGTAAATTATATGGCATTGGCGTAGGCCCTGGTGATTCTGAATTAATGACTGTAAAAGCTGCTCGCATCGTAGGTGAAGCAGATATTATTATCACACCTAAAACAGAAAAGAAAGATGGTTCTGTAGCACTTAATATTGCTTCCCCATATATTCAAGAACATACAGAAATCGTTCCTGTAGTATTCCCAATGGTATTGGATGATGCTACACAAGAGGAAGGCTGGCAAAGAAGCAAAACGCATTATCTTGTCTTACTTAGATGAAGGAAAAAGCGTTGTGTTCTTAACATTGGGTGATCCTATGTTCTACAGCACATACATGTATGTATATCGCTTGATTGAAAATACAGGCCATGAAATTGAAACAATTCCTGGCGTTACTGCTTTCTGTGCTATTGGTTCCCACCTTGGTTATCCAATTGTAGAGAAGGAAGAAGTATTAGCTATCGTTCCTGCTACAGCACCTAAAGAAAAAATTGATGCTGTATTAGCCGTAGCTGATGATGCAGTAATCATGAAAGTGTACAAAAACTTTGATGAAGTACAAGAAACTTTGATTAAACATAATATGGCAGATGATGCGGTTATGATCAGCCGTGTAGGTTTGCCAGATGAGCAAGTATTCGTAGGCCTTGATAATATGCCAAAAGATACTAAACTCAACTACTTGTCTACAATCCTTGCAAAACGTAAGGACCGTTAACAAACACGTCGTATTACGAGGTAATATTTATGAACACAGTACATATTCCACGTGTTGTCATTGCTGGCACTAACTCCGGTGTAGGTAAAACAACTATCGTAGCGGGCTTATTGGCTGCTTATGCAAATGGTGGACGTACGGTGCAATCCTTTAAAGTGGGCCCGGATTATATTGATCCGGGCTTTCATAAAATTGCATCCGGCCGTGACAGCTATAATTTAGATACGTGGCTCGTGCCACCTCACAAATTAAATCCTTTCTTTGCTACTATGGCGCATGGAGTAGACCTTGCTATTATTGAAGGTGTTATGGGTTTATATGATGGTGGTCGAGAAGGTGTTAGCTCCACAGCTCAAATTGCTAAGCAATTGAATGCACCGGTGGTGCTTGTTATCGATTGCAAGGCTATGGGTGAAAGTGCGGCTGCTATTGCCAAAGGTTTCCGTGATTATGATCCAGAGGTAAACTTTGGCGGCGTTATCTTAAACCGCTTAGGTTCTGCCAACCACGAGCGCATGGTTCGTGAAGGTATGGATAAAATTGGTGTACCTGTTATTGGTGCTATTTATCGAGATGATCGTATGCACTCTCCTGAGCGCCATTTAGGACTCACACCTGTTACTGAAATCGATCCAACAGAGGCTATCAACACGATTCGTGAAGCCGTTGAGAAAATGGTAAATCTAGATCAATTGTTGGAGATTGCATCTAGTGCACCTGCTATTGAGTTACCAGAGACTGTAGATGCTAAATCCATTGAAAAGCGAGTTAAAATTGGCGTAGCCTATGATGAGGCGTTCTCTTTCTACTATCCTGCAAGTTTAGCTGCCTTAGAAGAGAAGGGGGCCGAGCTCGTTTATTTTAGCCCTCTTAATGATTTAGTGATTCCCGAAGTAGACGGCCTTGTATTTGGTGGTGGCTTCCCTGAAATGTTCTTGTTCCAACTCTCTAGTAACGAGTCAATGAAGGAATCTATCCGTGAAGCTAATGAAAAAGGTATGCCTATTTATGCAGAATGTGGTGGCCTCATGTATTTATGTGAAAGTATCCACGATTTTGAGGGCGCCGTATATGATACAGTAGGTATTGTACCTGCTAATTGCATTATGCAACAAAAGCTACAAAAAGTAGGGTATGTTACGGCTACAGCTAAGCGAGATACCTTATTAGGTACCGCAGATACATCTCTTCGTGGGCATGAGTTCCATTTCTCTACGATGGAACCAACTGTAGAGAATTTCCCGTGGGCCTTTCACTTAGAAGGAGGTCGAAGACCTCAATCTTATGATGGCGGCTATGCAACTGATAATGTATTAGCATCGTATTTACATTTGAACTTTGCTGGTTCTGATGAAGGTACACAACATTTTGTTGATATATGTGCTAACTATAAAGCTAAAAGGAGCTAAATATGAGTGAACGAGGCTTAATTTTAGTTAATACTGGCAATGGCAAAGGAAAAACAACAGCAGCCTTAGGCGTGGCATTACGTGCTGTTGGCCAAGGTTTTAAGGTGTTAATCTTACAATTTATTAAAAGTGGTAATGGCTATGGCGAACTAGCAGGTCTTGCCAAATTAGGGGACCAAGTAGAAATTCGTTCCATGGGTAAGGGATTTATTTACTATAAACGAGATGAAGTAGGAGAGGCTGAGCTTGCTCGCCATAAGGCAGCAGCTCAAGAGGCTTGGCACACATTAGTGGAAGAAGTAAATTCAGATCGATGGGATCTTATCATTATGGATGAAATTAATAATGCCATTAATTACGATCTTATTGATGTGAATTCTGTAGTAGATATGCTTAAACATAAACCTGAGCGCTTACACGTAATTTTGACAGGTCGTTATGCTAAACCTGAAATCATTGATGTGGCTGATACAGTAACAGAGATGAAGGTAGTTAAGCATGCTTATGAAAAAGGCATTAAAGCCGCCAAGGGGATAGAGTTCTAATACGCAGAGCGTGAATATAAATAAATCTAAAATTTTCGAAAAAGCTCTTGCTAAAACTATATCGAAAATGTATAATATAGTCATAAGCACAAGGTGCTAAATATTCTTGACATTAAGTATGTATATAACACTAACCAGGAGGTTAACTATGGCTGTACATGATTACATTAAATCCGGCGATTTCGCTACTGAAAAACACGTTCCTGTTATCGAGACTGTTGACACTGTAAAAGCAGGTGAAACTTTCCACGTAACATTGTCCGTTGGTAAAGATATCGCACATCCTAACACTGTAGAACATCACATTGAATGGATCAAATTGTACTTCGTAGCTGAAGGTACTCAATTGCCATTCGAAGTTGGTGAAATTTCCTTCAACGTACATGGTGATGGCGCAACTGCAAACGAAGGCCCTGTACATGCAATTTCTGAAGGTTCTTTGGCAGTTTCCTTGAACAAATCTGGTAAATTGATTGCTGTTTCTTACTGCAATATCCACGGTTTGTGGGAATCCGAAAAAGCAATCACAGTTGCTTAATTAACTTAATCAACTAATAAAGACCAGCCATAAGGCTGGTCTTTTGTATGTAAATTTTAATAATAACTGAAATAATCATGCTAAAGTTGTGTCCGCACTCAAAAGAGTTTTGTTTTTGTATAGTGGATAAATTGCCTTATATCCCTTTACAGTGCTATTTGTTTGTGGTAAAGTATATGCATATTGATTTTTAGTAGATAAGTTAAATGAGGGATTATTGTGGCCTTAATCGTTAAAAAATTTGGTGGTAGTTCCGTAGCTACACCAGAAAAAATATTTAATATTGTTGATCGCGTCCTTCGTGAGAAGAAAGAAGACGATAAAATCGTTATCGTTGTATCCGCTATGGGTGATACAACAGATGACTTGGTAGCATTGGCTAAAGAAGTAACATCTAAGCCTTATGGTCGTGAAATGGACCGCTTGCTATCTACAGGTGAGCAAGTAACGATTGCATTAATGGCGATGGCTTCAACGAACGTGGTCATAAAGCTATGTCCTTAACAGGTGACCAAGCAGGTATTACAAGTAGTGATACATTCAATAAAGGCCGTATTTTAGGCGTTGATCCAAATCGCGTATTTGAGGCTTTGGATGAAGGCAATATCGTAGTAGTTGCAGGTTTCCAAGGTATTACTGAATATGGTGATATGGTTACTTTAGGTCGCGGTGGCTCTGATACAACTGCTGTTGCATTGGCAGGCGCCATGAAAGCTGATGTTTGTGAAATCTTCACAGACGTTGAAGGCGTTTACTCTACAGACCCTCGCGTTGCAAAAGAGGCTTTCAAATTAGAAGAAGTAACATATGGCGAAATGCTTGAGATGGCACGTCTTGGTGCAGGTGTAATGCAACCTCGCGCTGTAGAAATGGGTTTCCGTTATGGTGTACCTATTCACGTACGTTCAACATTTAGTGACAATACAGGTACTATTATTCGGGAGGATTATACTGTGGAAGCAAATAAACACGTAATTACTGGCGTAGCTGATGATACTAATACAGCAAAAGTAGCCCTTGTAGGCGTAGAAAATAAACCAGGTGTTGCAGCAACTGTGTTCAAAGCATTGGCTGCAAAAAACGTGGATGTTGATATGATTGTTCAATCTATCCGCGCCGTAGGTGAACCTAAAACTGATCTCATCTTCACTGTAGCTATGGATGATGTTGTACTAGCTCGTGAAGTATTAGCAGAATTACAAAAAACTGTTGATATTGAAGCTGTAAATATTGACGAAAGAATGGCAAAAGTATCTATCATTGGTGCAGGTATGTTAGGTCAACCAGGCGTGGCAGCTCAAATGTTTGATATTTTGAGCCAAGAAGGCATCAATATTGAAATTATTTCTACTTCTGAAATTAGTATTTCTTGCCTTGTTGCTGAAGACCGCGTTAAAGATGCTGTTCGTGTAATTCACAATGGCTTATTGTTAGATCAAAGAGGTTAATCTATTTATGGATAGTCTACGTAGTTTTATGGATGAAATGCTCAATGACCAAGGTCGTAAGGAAGGTTTCATTAGCGATCTACTAGGAAATCTAAAAAATCAGCCTATTCCAACATTGGAGCAAGCTCAAACTGGTTATACTACGGTAAGTAATTTACATGGCATTTTCTACGATTATGATAAGGCCGAAGTTACTATTTCTTACAAGGTAGTACCGGATATGTATGAACCCTATACATTGAGCTTTGTACAGTTTCAAGCTATACTAGAAGGCTTATTAACCTTGCGCCGCAATCAAAAGTGGCAAATGCAACATACTAAATAATATAAACCCCATAGGCCTATGCCTATGGGGTTTTGAATTTCGATAATTATTCTTAACATCTATATATAGAGTTGTCGATGTGTTATAATAAATTGTTAGGAAGAAATTAATTATATTTATATAGAAAGAAGGGACAGCATGGAAATAAATAAGGTTTATTCTGGCTTTCGCCTTGACCGCATTGAGCGCATTGATGAGATCAATGGTACCGCTTATGAAATGAAGCATGAAAAATCTGGTGCTCGTTTAATTTATATTGATTCACCAGATTCTAATAAAGTATTCAATATTGCGTTTAGAACAACACCTCACAATAGTACCGGTGTGGCACATATTATGGAGCATTCTGTTCTATGTGGTTCTCGCAAATTCCCATTGAAAGAGCCCTTTGTTGAACTGGTAAAAGGTTCTTTAAACACGTTCCTGAATGCTATGACATATCCGGATAAAACAATGTATCCTGTAGCCAGCAAGAACGATAAAGACTTCCATAATTTGATGGACGTATATCTTGATGCAGTATTCTACCCACGTGTTCGTGAAGATGCAGAAATCGTAATGCAAGAAGGTTGGCATTATGAGCTAGAACATGCAGACGATGAACTTACCTATAAAGGTGTTGTGTTCAATGAGATGAAAGGTGTTTACTCATCTCCTGACTCTGTATTAGAACGTCAAATGATGCGTGAGCTTTTCCCAGATACGACCTATGGTGTTGACTCTGGTGGGGATCCTGACTATATTACAGATTTAACATATGAAGAGTTCCAAGAATTCTACCGTGTTCACTATCATCCATCTAATAGCTATATCTTCTTGTATGGTGATATGAATATTGAAGAGCAATTAGCATTTTTGAATGATGAATACTTAAGTCATTTTGATGCTATTGAGATTCATACCGAGGTAGCTCTACAAGCACCATTTACAGAAGGAAAAGTAGTGAGCTATCCATATAGTGTAGGTTCTGAAGAACCAACAGATAATCGTACATTGCATTCTTTTGCGTATGTATTGCCTGATGTAACACCTGAACATAGCTTGGCTTTTGAAGTGTTAACACATGCTTTGTTGACATCTCCAGCGGCGCCTCTTAAACAGGCTTTGGTAAAAGCTGGTATTGGCTCTGACGTAAGCGGCTATTATTTAGATAGCATTCGTCAACCTATGTGGACAGTACAAGCTACGGGTTCAAACTTAGATAAACAAGCTGACTTGCAACGCATTGTAGAATCTACCTTACAAGAGCTATGTGATAAGGGCTTAGATAAAGAATTATTAGAAGCTTCTTTGAATAGCATTGAGTTTGCTCTTCGTGAAAGCGACTTTGGGGGACGACCTATTGGGTTAGCGTATATTATCCGCATGATGGATAATTGGTTATATGATAATGATCGATTAGAGTTATTACACTATGAAGAGGCGTTAGCGAATATTCGCAAAGGTTTGGCTGGTACATATTTCGAAGATTTAATTCGTCATTCTATCTTGAATAATGACCATAAGGTTCTTGTATCTATCTATCCTGAACGTGGCCTTCAAGAGCGCAAAGATGCAGAGGTTAAAGAACATTTAGCTGCTGTAAAAGCGAATATGACAAAAGAGGAGATTGACGCGATTGTAGAACAAACAAAACGCCTTAAAATTCGTCAAGAAACTCCAGATAGTGATGAAGCTCTAGCATCTATTCCATTGCTCGAGTTATCTGATTTAAATCCTAATATGGAAGCTGTAGAACGCCGTGAAAGTAAAATCGGTAATACGACAATACATTTTGTACCTACTTTCACAAAGGGTATCAATTATGTAGGCTTGTACTTTAAATTGAACTGCCTCACAGAAGAGGACTTATTCTACGCTGATATTTTAAGTGATATCCTTGGCCGTGTTGACACATCCGAGCGCGGTTATGAAGCATTGGCTAAGATATCAATATGAATTTAGGTGGGTTAAGTTCTGATATTACGGCCATCAGTAAAGATGGTAAGCGCGATGAGTTTACACCTCTTATGATTGTACGTGCAAAAGCATTACATGCTAAACTACCTGATTTATGTCGCTTGATTAATGAAGTCGTAAAAAAGGCAGATTACAGTGATGATAGCCGTTTAACTGAGCTTGTTCAAGAAAGCAAAGCTATTTGGGATAATGAAGCATTCCGCCGCGGTAATTCTATCGTGAGTCAACGTGTTATGGCTCAAGTTTCTGCAGTTGGTAAGTTTAGAGATAATGGCAATTTAGGTTACTATCAAAAAATCAGCGAGCTAGCTTCTAATCCAGCGGCTTTGCCATTATTACCAGAAAAATTAGCTGAAGTAGCTCGTAAAATTTTCCGTGCTAATAATGTAGATATTATGTTTGTTGGTGAAGAAGGCGAATTAGAAGCTTTTGAAAACCTAATGAAACCATTGGTTGACACTTGGGATACTACCGAATTGAGTAATGATGTATTACAAATCACTCGTCTTTCCGGCAATGATGGTATCGTTACAGCTGGTAAGGTTCAATACGTAGCTCAAGGTGGTAATTTCATTGATCATGGTTTCAAACATGTTGGTCCAATGAGCGTGTTAGAAACAATATTACGTTATGAATACCTTTGGATTCGTATTCGTGTTCAAGGTGGTGCTTACGGAGCATTTGCTAATTTCTATGATGATGGCAATATGATTTTCTGTAGTTATCGTGATCCTAACTTGTTAGAAACTTTAGATGTATATAAAGAGTTGCCTCAATACCTTCGTGACTTCACATTGACTGATCGTGAAATGCGTAAATATATTATTGGTACTATGAGTTCTTTGGACTTACCAATGACGCCAGCATTGCGTGGACCACGTGCAATGGGTATGTATTTCAGTGGTGCTAAACTAGAGGACAAAGTAGAGTTCCGTAAACAAGTGATTGCATGTAAGCCAGAAGATATTGTTGCACTAGCAGATGTAGTAGAACCTGTACTGAATGATAATCATATTTGCACAATGGGTAACGAACAAAAAATTAAAGATGCTGGTAATGTTTTTGATAACATTGTGTCTTTAGGCTAAATAATTTTATATCTATAAATGATATTGCTTTAATTTTTAGTTTGACATATCTTTGGATGGATAAGTGGCATATTCATAATGAATATGCCACTTGTTTTCTACTATAGGAGAGTTCTCATGAAAGGTAGATTTGCGCTAGTCCCACAGGATATATTCATCTTGGTAATGTGTGGATAGCGCTTTTATCATATATCTCCACACGCCAACAAAAAGGAAAATATGTTGTACGGATGGAGGATATAGACCTGCAACGGTCAAAACGAGAATTAGGTGAAGCTTTACTAGATGATTTAGAATGGCTTGGCTTTGAATGGGATGAAGGGCCTCGTGTAGGTGGTCCTGAGGTATCTTATTGGCAAAGTGAAAGACAAACATATTATGCAGACATACTAGAATCTCTAGCATTAGAAAAACTAATTTATCCTTGTTTTTGTAATAGAGCACGGCTACAATCTATAGCATCAGCGCCTCATGTAGGAGAAGTAGTTCATCGTTATGATGGTAAATGTCGCCATTTAAGCAAGAATGCAGTAGACGAATTATCCTCTATAAAAGAACCATCCTTACGTTTAGCTATAGATTCATGTAATCTAGAATTTGATGATCGCTGGCAAGGTACACAGCATATTCATTTGGAAGGAGAACTAGATGATTATGTATTACGTCGTGGTGATGGCATGTACGCATATAATTTAGCCGTCGTATTAGATGATATAGCTATGGGAATAACTGAAGTGATTCGCGGTGATGATTTACTAGATACAACAGGTCAACAATTATATTTATATAATACATTACAACAATGCTATCCCCACAAGCATATAGAAGTTCCTAAGTATGGTCACGCACCACTTTAGTGGATGCAGATGGCCATAGACTTTCTAAACGTCAAAAGAGTATTACAATCCGTGAACTACGAGAACAGCAATGGTCAGCATCCAGAATTTTATGGGAATTAGCTGTCGCTGGTGGGCTTATAGATAAAGACAGATATACTCATCGAGAAATAAATCTTTCTGAGTTAATGAATTTAGATCTATCGTGTTCTAGTTTAAGACAAAAAACAATTGTTATTGAGCGATAATAGATACATTGATTTTAGTTCTGAAATATTTGCTAAAAGAGTATAATTCTTCAACTATAAAATTCGATATATTACATTGACAATATTCGATATTTCGTTATAATAGTATATAAGAGGTGGTCAAAATGACAATTCAACAAGCTTTAGATCAAAAAGTGTGGGCCGTTATTGGAGCCACTCATAAAACCGAAAAGTTCGGCTATAAGATTTATAAATGTCTTAAAGATCACGGATATGAAGTATATCCAGTTAATCCTAATATTGCAGAGATAGATGGTAACAAATGTTATCCTAGTCTTTCTGCACTTCCTGTTGTACCAGCTGTGGTAGATTTTGTTGTGCCAGAAGCAGCAGGTTTAGCTGCACTTGATGAATGTAAAGAACTTGGCATTCCTACTGTGTGGTTGCAACCGGGAGCGGATAAACCATCTGTTGTTGAAAAAGCACATGCTTTAAACCTGCATGTCATTCAAGATTGTGTATTAGTTCAATTACCGTAGGAGGGTACAATGAGCGAATTAAAAGAATTAAAAACTGCTGAATATCAAGATTTAGTAAATCAAGGTGGCGTTACTGTTATTGATTTCTGGGCTCCATGGTGCGGTTATTGCGTACGTATGATGCCAATCATCGAAGAAATCGCAGGTGAACTTGAAGGTAAAGCTAACTTTGTAAAAGTGAACACTGATGAAGAACCTGAATTAGCACGTAACTTACAAGTTGAAGTATTGCCAACATTCGTTATTTTAAAAGATGGCGAAGTAGTAGACCGCAAAATTGGCTTCATGCCAAAAGGCGACCTTCAAGGTGCTATTGAATCTAAATTCTAATAATCGGTATAAAACTATATAAATAGAGGCAAAAAAACCTCATCAATGTATAAAAGCATACATTGATGAGGTTTTTCATAATTTTATAGAGGTAAATAAAAAAAGTATCGTATAAATATAAAAATTAAATTAAAATATAAATTTTTCATTTTATATAATTCAATATTATTAATAACACAGTATTTATGCGGATAATTACTTATTTTTTTGAATGAGTAAAAAAATGAAGCATAAGTTTAACTTATTAATTTTTTTATGGAAATTTAAAATAATATATGGTAGTATTATGTTAAATATTGTGAATGTTTAGTGAAAAGAGTGCAATATTTGATTTATTTCTTCATTGTGGGGTGAGAGCCACAAATGTTGGGAGGGAACTTAATATGAATAAGGTATTCAAAGTTGTATGGAGTGCAACGAAGCACGCTTATGTCGTAACGTCCGAGTTAGCTAAGTCTCACCAAAAATCTGCTACTACAATTGTAGCAGCCGTTATTTTGGCGGCTAGCTTTTCTGGAGGTGTTGCTAATGCATCCAGCCCTGAGGATTGGGCTAGAGCTGATCTTATTGGTAGCCAAAGATGGTTAACACCTGATCAAAATGCTTGGGGTCATATGCAAGATCAACATCAAGTTGATCCACAACAATTAGATCAAGAGCAACAACAGCAACAACAACAGCAACAGCAACAACAATGGCAACAACAAGTGCCGCAACAACAGCAGCAACAACAAAGACGTCCACGTCCACAAGTGCCGCAACAACAGCAACAACAGCAACAATGGCAACAACAAGTGCCACAAGAACAGCAGCAACAACAAATCCCTAAAAAAGGCGGTTCCAATGGTAATACCGTAATTAATAACTACTATACAGTTGTAACTACTGATGTTGAAAATGTTAAGAAAAATACACATAACATTAACGTTGTAAATAAAAAGGTAGATATCAATACTACTAATATTAATACTGTTAATAATAAGGTTGAGAGTGTAAAAACTGACATTAATAAAATCAATGCTAAAGTTGATAAAAAAATAGCAAAAGATATTGAAGGATTAAAAAGGTCATATTGGCACTCAAATCACTGATATTAAACAAAACATCACAAATATTAACAATAATATTGATGCTAAATTTACTAAAATTAACAATGATATTGATGTAAAAATCGATAATAAAATCACTAATATTACAAATAATGTTGTTAATAATGTAAATACTAACATTGATGCTAGTGTAAAAACATATTGAAGCTAATAATACTAATATTATTAATCAAGTAAATCAAAATATTAAAAAAATGAAATACAAAACAATAACACTACAATTCTTAACCAAGTAGACCAAAAATTGAAAAATAATAACACTACTATTATTAACAATGTGAACAAAGATGTAGATGTTAAGATTAATGATATTAAAACAACTATCAATAATACGAAAAAAATGAGTTAAATACTAATATTTCTAATGTTAAAAATGAACTCAATCAAAATATCAATAATGTAGATGTTAAAGTTAGTGATAATAAAAAAAGCTATTAACAACTTAACTGTAAATGTTAATAAAAAAATAGCAAATCTATTGCTGATTTAACTACTAAAGTTGAAAATAACACACAAAATATTGACGCTAATAATACTTTCATCATGGAAAACCGTAAACTTATCGGTGATAACAAAAAAAGCTATTAACGAGAACAAAAAAAGCCATTGATGATTTGAAAGGTAAAGTTGGCACAACAATTAATAATATTAACACAACTATTGATAATAAAATTAGTGAAAATAACACTAAGATCGTCAATGAAGTTAATAATAATGTAGATGTAAAAAAATCAACGATAGCAAAACAAATATTATTAATGAAGTTAACAAAAAAATATTAATACTCAAATTGAAGCTAACAACACAACTATTATCAATCAAGTAAATACTAACGTTGATAATAAAATTAATGCTGTTAAAGCTGATATTACTAAGATTAATAATTCTGTAACTGATTTAAGTGCTAAAGTAGATGCTAATACAACAAACATCACTAACAACACTACAAATATCAATAAAAATGCGACTGCAATTACTGAATTAAACACTAAAGTCGATAATCAAGGTAAAGTTTTAGTTGATTATGAGGATCGTATCCAAACACTTGAAAAAGATAACAAAGTTATCAAAACTGATGTATTAAACACTCAAAATCAAGTAAATATCAACACTAAGGATATTGCTGATTTAAAAGGTAAAGTTGGCCAAAACATCAGCAATGTTCAAGTAGATATTAAAGATATTAAAAAAACAATATTGCTAATATCAATAGCAAAGTGGACGCAAATGCAACTGCAATTAATAATGTTAATGTAAAAGTTGACGGTGTTAAAGGTGATTTAAATGGCCTTAAAGACCGTGTAGATCGTCATGACCAACGTTTAGACTACTTACAAGATAATATTACTGATCATTCCACACGTATCTCCGTAGTTGAGGATAATGTGAAAACTAATACTACAAACATTGTAGATAATAGTAAACGCATCGATGCTAACTCTGCTCGTATTTCCAACAATGAAAAAGCGATTAATGATTTGAAAGGTCATGTTGGCACACAAATCACAAATATCGAAAACACAATTACTAATAAGATCAATGAAAATAATACAGTAATTAATAAAAATATCGATACTAAGATTGAGGCTAACAACACTGTTATTAACCAAAATATTGATAAAAAAATCAATAATAATAACACAACAATCATTAATAAAGTAGACCAAAACATTGATGCTAAGATTACTGAAAATAATAAAGTAATCAATAATAATATCAACAATGTAAATGTAAAAATTGATGGTGTTAAAGGCGACTTAGATGGTCTTACTAAACGTGTAGCTCAAAATGAAAAAGACATCAATGTAGCTGGCACAATTGCTATTGAAAACCGTACACTTATTGGTGCTAACAAAAAAGCTATTGATGAGTTAAAAGGTCATGTTGGCAATCAAATCACAAATATCGAAAATACAATTACTAATAAAATCAACGAAAACAATACAGTAATTAATAAAACTATCGATAATAAGATTGAAGCTAACAACACTACTATTATCAATAAAGTAGATAACAATATTGATGCTAAGATCAATGCTAACAACACAACAATCATTAACAAAGTTGATAAAAACATTGACGTGAAAATCAACGAAAATAACACACAAATTAACAATACAATCAACAAAAAAATTGGTGATGTGAATGTTAAGATTGATGGCGTTAAAGGTGATTTGGATGGCCTTAAAGGTCGTGTAGATCGTCATGATCAACGTTTAGACTACTTACATGATAATATTGTAGATAATTCTACACGTATCACTGTAGTAGAAGATGGTGTTAAAGCTAATGCAAAAGACATCAATGTAGTTGGCAATATTGCTTTGGAAAATCGTCAATTCATCGGCAATAACAAAGCTGCTATTGATAAAAACACTAAAGCAATTGACGAATTAAAAGGTCAAGTTGGCACTACAATTAAAAATATCGAAACTACAATTAATAATAAGATTACAGAAAATAATGTAACTATTAATAAAAATATCGATACTAAGATTGAGGCTAACAACACTGTTATCAACCAAAACATTGATAATAAAATTAACAGCAACAATACAACAATCATTAATAAAGTAGATCAAAATATTGATGCAAAAATCAATGCTAATAACACAACAATCATTAACAAAGTTGATAAAAACATCGATGTAAAAATCAATGAAAACAACAAACAAATCAACAACACGATCAATACTAAGATTGGTGATGTAAATGTTAAGATTGATGGCGTTAAAGGTGACTTGAACGGTCTTAAAGGTGATTTAGATGGCCTTAAAGGTCGTGTGGATCGTCATGATCAACGTTTAGACTACTTACAAGATAATATTGCTGATCATTCCACACGTATCTCTATAGTTGAAGATGGTGTGAAAGCTAATGCAAAAGATATTAATGTAGTTGGTACAATTGCAATGGAAAATCGTCAATTTATTGGTGATAATAAAGTTGCTATTGCGAACAATACTAAAAATATCAATATCAATGCTAAAGCTATCGATGAGTTAAAAGGTCAAGTAGGTCAATCCTCTACAGTTATTAACGATATTAAGAAACAAATTACTAATATCAACGGTAAAGTAGAAAACAACACTACAAATATTGCTAATAACACAACTAATATTGCTAAAAATACTACAGCAATTAATAACGTAAACGTTAAAGTTGATGCTAATGCAACGGCTATCGTAGACAATAGCAAACGTATCGATGCAACTAATGTGAAAGTAGATGCTAACACTACTAACATCGCTAACAATACAACTGCTATTAACAATGTAAATGTTAAAGTTAACGGTGTTAAAGGTGATGTAGCTGGCCTTACTAAACGTGTAGAACAAAACGAAAAAGATATCAATGTAGCTGGTACAATTGCAATTGAAAACCGTAAATTCATTGGCGATAACAAAGTTGCAATTGAAAATAACACTACAAATATCAATGTTAATGCAAAAGCTATTGATGAATTAAAAGGTCAAGTAGGTAAATCTTCTACAGTAATCAACGATATTAAAAACCAAATTACTAATATCAATGGTAAAGTAGAAAATAATACTACTAACATTGCTAACAATGCTACAAACATTCAAGCTAATGTAGTAGCAATTGCTGACAATAGCAAACGTATCACTGAAAATTCCACAAACATCGCAAACAACACTACAAATATTAACAATGTAAATGTAAAAGTTGACGGTGTTAAAGGTGATTTGGATGGTCTTACTAAACGTGTTGACAAAAATGAAAAAGATATCAATGTAGCTGGTACAATTGCTATCGAAAATCGTAAATTTATCGGCGATAACAAAAAAGCTATTGATGAATTAAAAGGTCAAGTTGGTAAAACAGTTCAAAATATCGAAACTACTATTAATAACAAAATTACTGAAAACAATGTAGTTATTAATAAAAAAACATCGATACTAAGATTGAAGCTAACAACACTGTAATTAACCAAAACATTGAAAATGCAATCAATGAAAACAATACAACAATTATTAACAAAGTTGATAAATCTGTAGATGTTAAGATTGCTGAAAACAACAAAACGATTAACAATACAATCAATAAGGTAAATGTTAAAGTCGACGGCATTAAAGGTGACTTGAATGGTCTTACTAAACGTGTTGACCAAAATGAAAAAGACATCAATGTAGCTGGTACAATTGCTATCGAAAACCGTACATTCATTGGCAATAACAAAGCTGCTATCGACAAGAATACAAAAGCTATTGAAGCATTGAACGGCAAAGTTGGTACTACTATCACTAACATCGAATCTACTATCAATAACAAGATTGAAGCTAACAATACTACAATTCTTAACAAAGTAGATCAAAATATCGATGCTAAGATTACTGCTAATAACACAACAATCATTAACAAAGTTGATAAAAACAACGATGTAAAAATCAATGAAAACAACAAACAAATCAACAACACTATTAATACTAAGATTGGTGATGTAAATGTTAAGATTGATGGTGTTAAAGGTGATGTAGCTGGTCTTACTAAACGTGTAGATCGTCATGATGAACGTTTAGACTACTTACAAGGTAACATTGTAGATCACTCTGCACGTATCAGTGCTAATGAAGATGCTATTAAAGCATTAAAAGGCCAAGTTGGTACAACAGTTACTAATGTTGAAAACACAATCAATGCTAAGATTGAAGCAAACAACACAGTGATTAGAAATGATATCAACACTGCAATTACTAATAATAACACTGTTATTAACAAAAACATTGAAACTGCAATCAACGAAAATAACACAACAATCATTAACAAAGTTGATCAAAATATTGATGCTAAGATTGCTAATAACAACACAGAAATTAATAAAACTATCAACAACAAAGTTAATGAAGTAAATGTAAAAGTTGAAGCTAATGTAAATGCAATTGCTAATAATAGCAAGTCTATTACTGACATCAAAGCAAATGTGGCTAATATTAACAATAAAGTAGAGTCTAACACTACAAATATTGCTAATAACACTGCAGCTATTGCGAATGTAAGCAAACAAGTTACAAATAATACAACTAACATTGCTAACAATGCAACAGCTATTGCAAACATTAGCAAACAAGTTGCTGGTAACACTGCTAACATTACAGATGTAACTGCTAAAGTAAATGCTAATACTGGCCGTATTGAATCTAATACAACAGCTATTAACAAGTTAACTGGTAAAGTTGATGCTAACTCTCAAGCTATTGAATCCTTGAAAGGTCAAGTTGGTAAAGGCAATACTACAATCGTTAATGTAGCTCAAAAAGTAGAAAATATTACTCAAAACATTAACGCTCAAAATAGTAATATCCAAGCTAATACTGTAAACATTCAAAATAACACTTCCAATATTAATAACATTAAAGCTAATGTTGTTAACGTTGAAAAGAATGTAAACAATATTAAAGCTGATGTGACAGTAGTTAAAGCCGATATCACAAACATCAATGCTAAAGTTGATCAAAAAATCAATATTGTAAACAACAACATTACTAACGTTAAAAACGATGTGAAGAATATTGATGCTAAAGTTACAAATATTGATAACAAAGTTACTAATATTAACAATAAAGTAACTAATATCGATAGCAAGGTAAATGATATTGATGTGAAAGTTAATAATCAAAATACTGTAATCAACAATATCAAAACTGATGTATCTGGTTTGAAAGATCAAGTTGGCAAAAATACTGAAGCAATTAAGAACTTACAAAATGTAAGCGCTGATGTAAACAAAGTAAAAGAACAAGTTAATGTTAATACTCAAAAAGCAAATGCTAACGAAGAACGCATTAAAAAAATGTTCAAAAGCCAAGTTTCTGTTAATACTGAAGCAATCAAACATAACACTGAAAACATCAATATTAACAAAGCAGCGATCAAGCAAAATGCTGAAGCAATTCAAAATACTAATGTAACTGTACAAAAAGTAATCAACAAAGTTGATGAACATAGTAAAGTTATTAACGATGTATCTAAACAAGTTAATACTAATACAACTAATATTGCTAATATTAATAATGTTGTTAACAAAAATACAACTAATATTACAAATGTAACTAACCAAGTTAATGCAAATACAAGCAATATTAGCAAAGTATCTAGCCAAGTTAATACAAATACTACAAACATCAACACTCTAAATGCTAAAGTAGATACTAATGTTACAAATATCACTAAGGTAGATAACCGTGTAACTGCAGTAGCTAACCAAGTTAACGAAAATGCACAATTAACTAAAGCTGTTGGTACTCTAGCACTAGAAAAATCATGAAAAAAAGTTAGTGTATTAGGTTTTACAAGTAAACAAAAAAAATACAGAAGACATTTCTAACAATGCAACAGCAATTGCAAATGTAAATACTAAAGTTGATGAAAACGTTAAATTAACTAAAAAAACATTGGTGCTATTGCATTAGAAAATAATGAAAAAAAGTTAATGTATTGGGCTTACAAGTAAATAAAAAAATACTCAAGATATCAGTACATTAGCAGAAGCTGCAAATTACAGCTTGAAAGCTTCTAACATTGCATTACAAGATCATGCAACACTTGTACAACATGATGCACAAATCATAGAAAACTCTCGCCGCATTAGCAGCGTAGAACGTGATGTTAAAGTTGTAGGTGCTAATGCAGCAGCTTTGGCAGCATTGAAACCTATCGAATACCATGAAGGTCAAAAAAAGCTCAAATTATGGCCGCTGTTGGTACTTACAAAGGTAAAAACATCTACTGCGTTGGGTGTAGCTCATTATGCAAATCCTGATTTATTAATCCATGCTGGTGCAGCTTATGGTGGTGACCATAGCGTAATGGCAAATGCTGGTGTAACAATCGGTATTGGTAATGCTCCTACAGCTCCTAAAGCATCTCCTGCAACTGTAAAAAGTTCTTGAAGACAAAGTGGCTGATTTGCAAGCACAAAACAAAGAAATTCGTGAACTTCTTGATAAAGTGATTGCACAACAACCACAACAAGCTCCAAAAGTAGCTGTAAAAACAACTAAATAATATGCCTCCCAACCGATGGGTTACATGATAATCTATCGTAGGTATAGAAACCGCGTAGCAGAAATGCTACGCGGTTTTCTTTCAATAATGGATGTGTGGTGATTATCTCCATATATATCTTTATATTTTTGGTGTAATAGAGTGGATAGCTATCTTGTAGTGGGGATTAGATACAGATAGAACTATATAATTCCTCTTGGTGGTAGATAGTGGTTTTTTATGAGCTAATTATTATTTATTTTTCGAACATATGTATCGAAGAAAAAAACGAGAAAAAAATAGAGATTATGAAAGAAAAATATAAAAAAGTGGGATAAAAATGGATTTTTTATTGTGAATGGTGGGGAATTGTGGTAGAATTTACCATATAGTGGTGGATAAGGAATAGTAAAGGGCGGTGATACGTATGTTCATGGGAGAATATAATCACACCATTGATACAAAAGGGCGGATGATTATACCCGCGAAAATACGTGAACAACTAGGCGAAGTATGCATTGTGACTAAGGGCCTAGATAACTGCTTAGCTATTTACACCGAAGAAGCGTGGAAGAAAATTTCTGCAGCTTTACAATCACAATCCTCCACTAAAGCTAGCGTACGTGCCTTAAAACGTTTTGTTTTTGGTAGTGCTGCTGAGCTTGAGTATGATAAACAAGGTCGTGTCCTCATTCCTGTACCACTACGTGAATATGCGAGCCTTGATAAACAGGCCGTTATTGTCGGTGCTGGGGATCACGTTGAAATTTGGAGCCGCGAAAAATATGATTACTATGATGATCAAGTGGCTGAAAGTATGGAAGAATTAGTCGAAGGGCTTGAAGGGATTATGTTATAGGAGGCTATGATGGAATTTAATCATACCAGCGTACTTTTACGCGAAACGGTGGACTCCGTCGTAACTAATCCAAAAGGCATTTATGTGGACTGTACCCTTGGTGGGGCAGGACATGCGCACGCAGTGGGCGAAATGCTTGACCCAGAAGGCATGATAATCGGTTTAGATCAAGATGAAGATGCATTGAGCGTAGCTCGACAGCGTCTATCTGATTTAAAGTGTCAGGTGTTAACGATACCGACAAACTTTTCTGACTTAAAGGAAGCCCTTCAAAATGAGGGCATCTATGAAGTAGATGGTTTTATCTTTGATCTTGGCGTATCAAGTTATCAATTAGATACACCAGAACGTGGCTTTTCATATATGAATGATGGTCCACTTGATATGCGGATGGATAAGGAAGCACCATTAACAGCAGAGGAAGTTGTTAATGAATATGATGCTGAAGCACTATTGCAAATTATCCGTGACTATGGTGAAGAACGATGGGCTAAGCGGATTGTTGAATTCATCGTTAATGCACGTCAAGAAAAACGAATAACCACTACTGGTGAGTTAGTTAGAATTATTAAACAAGCAATACCTGCGAAGGCGCGTCAAGATGGACCGCATCCGGCAAAACGGACGTTCCAAGCCATTCGCATTGAAGTAAATAGAGAATTAGCTATCTTGCATGATAGTTTTGTAGATGCTGTATCCATGTTGAAACCAAAGGGGAAAATTGGGGTTATCACATTTCACTCCTTGGAAGATCGAATTACAAAACAAACTTTCAAAGAGTTGAGTACAGCATGTATATGTCCTCCAGAACTACCGATGTGTGTATGTAACCACAAAGCTGTTGTGAAGGCGAAGAATAAGGCTATAGAGCCAAGTGCAGGGAGATTGAGGTTAATCCGAGGGCTAGAAGCGCGAAGTTGCGCGTAGCCGTCAAGTTGTAGAATTGGAAGGGGTTAGTATTTATGTTAGCGAGAAAGGCTGTTGTAGGCCAAGTAAAAAGCGATGTGTTGGTCGCTTCACAAGGGAGAAAACGTAGTGCAAGTGTGGCTCTAGATTTGAGTCCTATGATGTGGCAAGTTGTATATGGTATTGCTGCATTGGTTGCATTTTTGCTTATTATGATGGTTATGAATGCGTACAGCACAAAAATTGGGCTACAAGTAGTTAAAAACACAACAAGCTGTAGTACAATTAACAAAAGATAATGATGCTTTGGATGTTGAAGTGGCTTCCTTGAAGTCTCCCGTTCGTATCCAACAAATCGCAGAACAACAACTAGGGATGGTTTTGCCTGATTCTTTTGTTTATAGCACAAAAAGCGCTGTTACTGAACGCACTGTACAAGAGAAACAGCAAATTATAGACTAGCAGGCAAAGCAGCTCGTATTGGGCTGCTTTCCTTTGCGTGTAAAGGAGATTGTATATGAAACAATTACAAGATATAGTAAAAACTTTGCAAACAACGCATGTAGAAGGTAATACAGCTGTTAAAGTATTAGATATTACAGCTGATTCTCGTGCTGTAAAAGTAGGCAGTTTATTTATTGCTTTAGATGGTGCCACTGTAGATGGTCATAATTATGTAAATAAAGCCGTAGAAGCTGGTGCTGTAGCAGTACTTGTATCTAAACCAGTAGAGGTAAGTGGTGATGTTTGTGTTATCACTGTAGAGGATACTCGTAAAGCTATGATGGCATGTGTGCCGTATTTCTTTGATTATCCAGCAAATTCCATGCGTATGATTGGCGTTACTGGTACGAATGGTAAAACGACTACAACGCATATGATTCGTCATATTTTGAAAGCTCAAGGTCATAAAGTGGGCGTTATTGGTACTGTTCATATTATGATTGGTGATACAACATATCCAATTCATAATACGACACCTGATGTAGTGGATTTGCAACATATTCTTCATCAAATGGTAGAGGAAGGTGTTACACATTGCGTAATGGAGGTTTCTTCACACGCATTGGCATTGGGGCGAGTTTCTGGTGTTGAATATGATACAGCGGTATTTACAAACTTAACACAAGATCATTTGGACTTTCACAAGACCTTTGAAAATTATTTGGCAGCTAAGTGTAAATTATTTGAACAAGTTAGCGCACCTAATCAAACTAAATCTGGTAAAGGGGCTATCATTAATATCGATGACGAATATGGTCATCGTGTAATTGAGAAAACAACGGCACCTATCATTACTTACAGTATTGATGGTAAAGGTACGTTGAATGCTCATGATGTGGAAATGACACCTAAGTCTAGCCGTTACACTGTCTCTTATGATGGTCATGACTATACAGTAGCTATGAATACCACAGGTTTTATTTAATGTATATAATACTTTGGCTGCTATTGGTGCTTGTCTATTAGAAGGCATATCTATGGAAGATATAGATAAAGCATTGAAAACATTTAGCGCTGTGCCTGGCCGTTTTGAGCTCATTGAAGAAGGTCAACCATTTGCTGTGGTTGTAGATTATGCACATACACCAGATGGGCTAGAAAATATTCTACAAACTGCAAAAGGCTATTCAAGAAAAATCGCATTATTGTAGTCTTTGGTTGTGGTGGTGACCGAGATGCGACAAAACGCCCTATCATGGGCCGTATTGCTGCACAATATGGTGATGTAGTATATGTAACGTCTGACAATCCACGTACAGAGGATCCTGTACAAATTGTAAAAGATGTTGAAGCAGGCGTTAAAGAAGGCCTTCGTGAAGGCTCTCATTATGAAGTTATTGTTGATCGTCGGGAAGCGATTCAACATGCAATACAAAATGCAAAACCTGGGGATATTGTACTGATTGCAGGTAAGGGGCATGAGGATTACCAAATCTTAAAGGATAAAACGATTCATTTTGATGATCGTGAAGAGGCGCGAGCAGCCCTCAAGGAGATCTAATATGGCAGAATTTACATTGTCTCAAGTGGTAGAAGCCACAGAAGGGACGAGTACACATACCGACAATATTAAGTTCTTAGATGTATCTACTGATACAAGAACGATTGAATCAGGCTTTTTGTTTGTAGCCTTAAAAGGTGATACCTTTGATGGTCATGATTTCATCAACACGGCCATTGAAAAGGGCGCTACAGGTGCAATCGTAGAAAAAGGTCGTGCCGTAGAAGGTATTGTTTGTATTGAGGTAGAAAATACCTTGGTAGCATATCAAAACTTGGCTCGTTATCATCGCCGTCGCTTTGATATTCCTGTAGTGGCTATTACAGGTTCTTCTGGTAAGACTACAACAAAGGAAATGGTGGCCGCTGTACTTGGTACAGAATTTAATGTTTTGAAAACTGAAAAAAAAACTTTAATAATGAAATTGGTTTGCCAAAAACATTGTTGCGCTTAACTGCAGAACATCAAGCATGTGTCGTAGAGATGGGTATGCGTGGCCTTGGTCAAATTGAAGAGCTTGCATTGATTGCAGAACCAACTATGGGCATTATTACCAATGTTGGTACTAGCCATATTGAGTTGTTAGGCTCTCGTGAAGCCATTGCACAAGCTAAAGGTGAATTAATTCGTTGTTTGCCTGAAAATAGTGTGGCTATTCTCAATGAAGATGATCCATATGTTAAGGCTATGGATAGCCTTGCTAAAGGTAAAACTATTACCTATGGTATTGAACGCAACGCTACTTGTATTGGTAGCCATTTGCGTTATAAAAAAGACGGTATTAAGTTTACTTGCAAATGTTATGACGAAGTCTTCGATATCTTCTTACCTATGATTGGTGAACACAATGTATATGATGCATTGGCAGCAATTGTAGCTGGTCGTGTTTTGGGGATTAAATCCAACACCATTCGTAAAGGCTTAAGCGAGTTTACTGGCACTCCTATGCGCCAAGAAATCGTACCATTTGAAGATATTGTTATCTTAAATGATGCATATAATGCAAATCCTTCCTCTATGGCTGAAGCGATTAAAGCATTAGGTCAACTAGAAGGTAAACGTAAAATCGCTATGCTTGGTGATATGCTTGAGCTTGGTGATTATACTGAACAGGCGCATCGTGAAATTGGTCAATTGCTTGCTGAAGAAGGCTATAGTGTAGTATTCACATTTGGTGATGCTGCGGCCTTCATCGCTAAAGGAAACAAAAAAAAGCAGGTTTAACTGCATTCCGTTGTAATAGCCATTTGGAAATGGCTAATGCCTATAGCGATATTCGTGAAAAAAAGGGGATGTTATCCTTGTCAAAGGTTCCCGAGGCTTGCGAATGGAACGGGTTGTTGAAGAATTAAAAGATCGAGAATAAATGGTTACGGCTAGTTATATCTAGCCGTCATCTGTTTATTAATGAGTAGAGGGTTCATATGATATATCATATTCTATTAGCCTTTGTAGTGACCTTTATCATTACAGTAGTGCTAGGTAAAATTGCTATTCCTATGTTGCGTTCTTTACACGCACAACAAAGTATTCGTGAAGAAGGTCCAGAAAGTCATCAGGCGAAAGCGGGTACGCCAACAATGGGTGGTGCCTTCATGATGATCGCCCTTGTTCTTGGTGTTGCTATTTTCGCACCATGGAATGTAGGTACAGGCATGTTATTGTTTAACATTGGGTCATTGTTTATTGGGCTTTTTTGATGATTTTGTAAAAGCCGTTAAAAAACGTAATCTTGGCTTAACAGCTAAGCAAAAATTGCTAGGTCAATTTATTTTGGCGGCCATATTCTGTTACTGTATTACTGAAATTATGGTTATTCCTACCACATTGTGGATTCCTGTAGCAGATATACATCTTCAATTAGGTTGGGCTTATTATGTTTTGGCGTTTTTAATTATCGTAGGTGCTACGAACGCAGTAAACCTTACAGATGGTCTTGATGGATTAGCTAGTGGTACCTCTGCTGTAGCTGCGATTGCTTTCTCCGTGATTGGTCTTATGGCTGCATCTACAACAAATTCTATTGGTGCTGAAAGCGTTGCTTACTTTGGCGCTATTGTAGCCGCTGTTTGCCTTGGTTTCTTGGTATACAATGTAAACCCTGCGAAGGTGTTCATGGGGGATACTGGATCCTTAGCTTTAGGTGGTGCTTTTGCGGCTATGGCAATTTTGACTAAAACAGAATTGCTACTCGTTGTAATTGGTGGCATTTTTGTTATGGAAGCATTGTCCGTTATTATTCAAGTTATATCCTTTAAAACTCGTGGTGTACGCGTATTTAAAATGAGCCCAATTCACCATCATTTTGAGTTATCTGGTTGGGCTGAGCAAACTGTTGTTAATCGCTTCTGGTTTGGTGGTGCTGTATTAGCTGTTATTGGTGTCGTTTTAGCGACTATAACTTTGTAAGATAATACTTAACGGAACACGCAAATAATGGTATGCTTATAAGATAGGAATACATTATTTTTGTTGATAATTTAGGTGATATAGATGGAATACGGAGATAAACATATACTTGTTCTTGGCGCTGGTGCCAGCGGTATAGGCGCATCTTGGGTATTAGCTCAAGTTGGGGCCCATGTAGTGTTAAATGATTATAAGCCTGTTACACTGCCTGCAGATGAGGAAAAAAGACTTGTATCAGCAGGTGTAGATATTATTACCGGTAGACAAGATGAATCCTTGCTTGATGGCGTGGATCGCATTGTTATTTCTCCAGGTATTTCTCTAGATATTCCCATTGTAAAAGCCGCTCAAGCTCGTGGTATTGATGTGGTTAGTGAAGTAGAAGTAGCTTATGAGTTATCTAAATCGCCAATTGTAGCCGTTACAGGTACAAATGGTAAGACCACTACTACAACATTATTAACTAAGGTATTGGAAGGAACTGGAAAGCCAGTTCGCGTTGGTGGTAATATCGGCGATTCTCTTAGTGAAGTAGCTTATTCCATGCCAGCAGATGGTTTTTTGGTAGCTGAGTTATCTAGCTATCAATTAGAAACAATTAAGCATTTTAGACCGATTGGTGCTATTATGCTCAACATTACACCAGATCATTTAGCTCGTCATAAGACAATGGAAAATTATATTGCTGCGAAGGAACGCATCTTTGAAAATCAATTGAGTACAGATTTTATGGTGCTTAATATTGATGATCCTATTGTAGCAGACATGAAACATCGTGCACCTAGCCATATCCTTGAAATTAGTCAACATCAAGTGGTTTCAAATGGTGCTTACTATGATAAAGGACAATGTTATGTAACAAAGAATGGTATAGCAACACCTGTTATTGGTAGTGCTGATATCCACATTCCAGGTAGCCATAATATTGAAAATATTTTAACTGTTATCGCTTTAGCTTATGCGTTAAGTGTGCCGATAGAAACTATTCATCGTATTATAAGCGAGTTCCATGGTGTTGAACACCGATTAGAACGAGTTAAAACTCTTGATGGAATTACATTCTATAATGATTCTAAAGCTACTAATGTTGACTCTGTTGTAAAAGCATTGGAATCCTTTGATCAATCCGTTATTTTATTAGCTGGTGGTCATGATAAAATGACTCCGTTAGAAGACTTTATGCAGCTTGTTAAACATCACACAAAAGCTGTTATCTTTATGGGGGAAGCGGCGGATCGATTTGAAGCTGCTGCAAAAGAGGCTGGTGTTCAGCCTATTTATAGAGCTTCATCTATGAAAGATGCTGTAGAACAGGGTTATAAATTGGCTGTCCAAGGTGATATTGTATTATTATCGCCAGCTTGTTCAAGTTTTGATTGGTATAGCTGTTTTGAAGAACGTGGCGATGATTTTAAAAACTGTGTTCATATGTTGCAAGAAGGGAGACACCATTAATGAAACGTATCATTATTTCAGGTGGTGGCACTGGTGGACATATATACCCAGCAATAACTATATATAAGGAAATTATGAAACAGAACCCTGATGCACAGGTTTTATATGTAGGAACGGAAAGGGGCTTAGAGGCTACCTTAGTGCCTAAAGAAGGCATTGAATTTACTACATTACCTGTACAAGGTTTGCAACGTAAATTATCTTTTGGTACGTTGGTGACGTTAGGCAAGACTGCTTTTTCTCTTGTGAAAGCTAATACAATCATTTCCAACTTTAAGCCTGATGTAGTTATTGGTACGGGCGGTTATGTTTGTGGTCCTATTCTTATGGCCGCAGCATTGCGCAATATTCCAACGTTGATACAGGAACAAAATGTCATTGCAGGCATTACAAATAAAATTCTAAGCCGTTTTGTTGATGTAGTCGCTATGGGTTACAAGGATGCAGAATCATCTTTTTCAAAGGCAAAACGCGTAGTATATACTGGTAATCCAGTACGTCCTGATGTATTAGTTGATACTAGGGAAGATGGACGTAATTATTTTAATTTAAGTGATGACACGTTCACTGTTCTTATAGCCGGTGGTTCTCGTGGGGCGAGAACCATCAATAATGCTATGATTGATGTACATAAGCATTTTCAAGGAACAGAAGGAATTAAATTAATCCATATTACAGGGGATGGGGAATATCAATCTGTGTTATCTCAGCTTGGTATTACCAATGGTGATGGTTTAGGTGATTCCTCCTTGATCTTGCCATATTTACACGATATGCCAAAAGCATTGGCGGCAGCTGATTTAGCAGTCTTTAGGTCTGGTGCTATCGGTCTTGCTGAACTAGCAGTTCGAGGTATTCCATCTGTATTGGTACCATATCCATATGCAGCGGAAGATCATCAAACCTATAATGCCCGTATTTTTGTTCAAGAAGGGGCAGCGCATATGATTGTTGATCAAATGTTAAGTGCCCATGATTTGATAGGGGAAATTGAAATGTTTATGGCCAATCGTGATTTATTGTCACAAATGGGAGAACGAGCGTTGCAGTTAGGTAAACCTAATGCGGCTCATGATATTGCAAAGTTAGCATTATCTATTGCAAAGTAACAAGGAGAGGTTTTATGTTAGACGGTATTCATAAGATTCATCTTATTGGTATAGGTGGGTCTGGCATGCGTGCTATAGCGAATATTTTAATTCAAAAAGGTTATGACGTATCTGGTTCAGATGTAGCTGATTCTGCAGTTATTGAAAAGTTCAGAAATATGGGCGCTACAGTTCATATTGGCCATAATAAAGATTATGTAAAAGGCGTTGATGCAGTAGTTCGTTCTACGGCTATTCGCGAAGATAACCCTGAAATTGTAGCTGCTAAAGAGCAAGGTATTACAATTTTACACCGTTCCGATATTGTAAAAGCTGTGTTAGACGTAACAGATGGCATTGCAGTAGCTGGTGCTCATGGTAAAACTTCTACTACATCCATGATTGGACAAATTTTAGTAGAAGCAGAAGCTGATCCAACAGTTATTATCGGTGGTGAAGTAGATTATTTAAAGGTAGTAGTTGTCTAGGTAAGGGGCATTTCTCTGTAGTTGAAGCAGATGAAAGTGATGGGTCTTTCTTGAAACTACGCCCACATACTATTGTTATTACTAACATTGAAGATGATCACATGGATCACTACAAAACAATGGATAATTTGTTAAATGCATTTTGTGAGTTTGTCGAAACCTTACCAGAATCTGGCAAAGCAATCGTATGTGGAGATAATGAGAATATTCGTTATGTTATGAGCCGTGTAAATCGTAATTTCATTACATATGGCTTAAGTGATAATAATGACTATGTAGCTAAAAATATTCACTATGTAGACTCTACTTTGGTATATGATGTATACCATAATGGTGTGAATGTTGAGCGCATTCGCTTACGAGTTCCTGGTGAACATAATGTATTGAATTCGTTGGCTGCCTTTGTTGTTGCTCATGATTGCTGTGGTGTAGAAACGCGCATTATTACAAAAGGTTTAGGTAAGTTTATCGGTGCAAAACGTCGTTTCGAAACAAAAGGTCACGTAGCAGGTGTATGGGTTGTTGATGACTATGCTCATCATCCTACAGAAATTAAAGCAACATTGAAAGCAGCAAAAGAGTTGGAAAAGCATCGTGTTATCTGTGTATTCCAGCCACATCGCTTTACTCGCACAAGCTTGTTAAAGGATGAGTTTGCTACTGCTTTCACAAGCGCTGATGAAGTATATATGACAGATATTTATAGCTCTGGTGAAGATCCAATCCCTGGTATTGATGGCAATACGATTCCAAATGCTATTAAAACGGCCACAGGTCAAGATGTAAATTATGTACCATCTGTTGACGATTTGCCTGAGGTATTAGCGAAAATAGTAAGACCTAATGATCTAGTTATCACCATGGGTGCAGGTTCTATTAATCAATATGGGCCAAAATTATTAGCTATATTGGAGGAAGGCTTACAATGAAAGATAAAAAAATAATCGTATTAATGGGTGGTCCTTCCAAGAGGCTGAAGTATCTCGTCGTACTGGCGCTGCTATTGCAGAAGCACTTGAAAGCAAAGGTTATAATGCCCAAACTTTAGAACTAAATCCACGCACTGTATTAAAAGATATTGAAGACTTAGGTGGCGAGGTTGTATTTAATGCAATTCATGGTCGTTACGGCGAAGATGGTGCGTTGCAAGGCCTATTAGAAATGGCTGAAATTCCATACACTGGGTCAGGTATTATGGCTCATGCAGTAGGTATGAATAAAAAAGTAAGTAAAGATGTATTTAAAGGTGCCAATATTCCGACTGCGGTATCCGAGTCCTTTAATGGTAATCTTGAATCTGCAGAAGCTATTATTGAACATATTCGTAAGGATTTTACAATTCCAGTAGTTGTGAAGTCTGCTACGCAAGGCTCCAGCATTGGCGTTACTATTGTTCGCGATGAAGCTCAGTTAGAAGAGGCTGTAACGGAAGCTCTAAAATATGACCCTATTCTTGTGGTAGAACAATTTCTTGATGGTCGTGAATTTACAGTATCTGTATTAGATGGTAAAGCATTGTCTGTTATTGAAATTCGTCCACATTCTGGTGAATATGATTACAAGAGTAAGTACACTGTAGGTGCTACTGAGTATTTAGTGCCAGCGCCTATTAGTGCAGAAATGACTGCTGAAATGCAACGCATTGGGGAACTTGTGTATCGTGAAGTACAAGGCAGTGGGGTAATTCGTGTTGATGTTATGACAGACCATGCAGATAATATGTATGTTCTTGAATACAATACTGTGCCTGGTATGACAGCAACATCTTTAGTACCAAAAGCAGCAAAAGAAATGGGAATTGACTTCCCAACATTATGTGAAAAAATTCTATTAACAGCTAGTATAGGGAAATTTTAAGGGCTAATAGAAGATAAGGAGTTAACTATGGATGATAAGCAAAACCATCCATCCAACTCTGGGGAGATGCAGTCTTCTACACCTGTTCGTGATGAACGGGCTGTATTTAGAAAACGAGTGTTAAAAATCGGTGGTGCAGTTACTCTCGTGTTGGTGGGGTTGTTTACACTACCTATTCCTTTTTGGATCTTTTAAAAAGTTACTGGATCGGATAAGGTAACTGTACAAGATGTAATGGTAGCTGGTGATATTCATGAACCTGTTAATATATTGCAGATTAGTACAGAAAAAAATTAAAAAAACTAGATTATCGAAAGATTTACGTGTCGAAGAGGCTCAAATTAGCTATCAGTTGCCACTGACAATGGTGGTAAATGTAGTAGAACGCAAAGGCAGTTGCAGTTGTACCGGCTCAGTTTGGATACTTAACCCTTGATAGTAAGGGACAAGTGATCGCATCTGAGCCAGCTATACAAGACACATCTGTTCCTATGATTTCTGGTGTGAAAGCTGGAAATATACTATTAGGTGATACAGTAGTAGATAAACCGATATTGGCGGCTCTTGAATATTTGAACTCACTCGATGAGGAGACATTCAAGAATATTGCAGAGGTTAATATTGGAGATCCTGATGCGATAATGGCATATACTGTTTCAGGTGTACAGATTCGACTGGGGGATGGCAAAGACTTAGCTAAAAAAAGCAGAGCTAACTCAGTCGATGTTACAAGATATTAAAAAAAGACACATGGTAATGTACAGTATATAGATGTTAATGTTTCATCACCGTACATTAAAACCGATGTGATGCCAGAAGTTAAAAAGCATCAGAATGGAGCACCGACTACAGAAAATTCATCTACTAAGAAGGATGATAAAAAACAAGATAGATAAGGTCATGTTGAATATAAAGGTAGATGATTGTCGTGAGACACGAACGGTGGGCAATTGCCATAGTCAGCTGTATATTAGGGTTCATGGTTGTTACCCAATATAAGATGACTCAAGATAATATAGAAGAAAATATTCGCTTACAACGAACTGGCGATTTAGCGGTACAATTGAGAGAGGCCCAGAGTGAACGTGATGCTTTGTTAAAGCAAATTGAGTCACTAAAAAAATCTGGCGCTAATGGCGGTGGTAAAGCTGATGAACAGCTCATGATGAAAGCGGCTTTAACTAATGTTAAAGGGCCGGGCGTTAGTGTGTTGATTGAAGATAGCTTAAAGCCTGTACAAAGTGGAGAAAACCCCAATTTATATGTAATTCATGATGAAGATATTCTAAGAATTGTTAATGAATTACGGGCTGGTGGGGCTGAAGCGATAGCTATTAATGATCAACGCCTCATAGGAACGTCTGAAATACGATGTTCAGGCCCGACTATTACTGTAAATGGGAAGGTCTTTGGAGCTCCCTTTACGGTGAAAGCTATTGGAGATCCAAAGACATTAAATTCTGCGCTAACTATGCGCGGTGGTGTAGTAGATTCACTTAAACATTGGGGAATAAAGGTAACTATAAAGCAAGAAGAGGATGTAGCGATTCCTGCTTTCACAGGTACTTTTAGAGAAGAACATATGAAGCCTAATGAGTTAGGAGGTAAAGAATGAATATCTATATCTTTGCCATCATTGGCCTAATTATAGGGGCTATCCTAGGATGGATAGCACCACTTCATATCCCCGCTAGTTATTCGAATTATACTTCGGTAGCTGTTCTAGCAGCTTTAGATGCAGTATTTGGTGGCAGTCGAGCAGCATTGGAAAGAACATTTGATCTTAGTAACTTTGTCATTGGGTTCTTTTCAAATATGGTATTAGCTGTTATTCTTGTATATGTTGGTGATTTAATAGGCATTAACCTATATTATGTGGCCCTTATTGGATTTGGGTTACGTGTATTTATTAATGTAGGCGCTATACGCAAAATAATTATGACTAAGCGGTTCTAATAAATCACATTCTATATAGTGGAAAGTTTTTAAATTTTAGTGTAAAATAAATGTAATTGTTATAAGATAGTCAGTATATAAATCGATACATTGGGACGTATATTGATACAATAGATAACGATAAGAGGAGGAAGTTCAATGTCTGATTTTTGCAAATATTAAAGTTATCGGTGTTGGTGGCGGCGGTAATAACGCTGTTAATCGTATGGTTGATAACCAAATTAAAAGGTGTTCAATTTTTTAGCCGTTAATACAGAAAACCAAGTGCTTGAATTGTCTAAAAGCGGATGTAACAATTCAAATCGGTGAAAAAGTTACTAAAGGCCTTGGTGCTGGTGCTAACCCACAAATCGGTGAAGAAGCAGCTCAAGAAAGCCGTGAAGAAATTACTAAAAGCTCTTGAAGGTGCTGATATGGTATTCGTAACTGCTGGTATGGGCGGTGGTACTGGTACTGGTGCTGCTCAATCGTAGCTGAATGTGCTAAAGAAGTTGGTGCATTAACAGTTGGCGTTGTAACTAAACCTTTCGCATTCGAAGGCAAACGTCGTCGTGCTGCGGCAGAAAAAAAGGCATTGAGTTCTTGACTCAAAAAAAGTTGATACAATTATTGTTATTCCTAATGACAAATTGTTACAAGTTGTAGATAAAAAAATGTTCCGTATCTGATGCATTCAGCAAAGCTGATGAAGTTCTTCGTCAAGGTATCAAAAGGTATTTCCGATTTGATCCAAATTCCTGGTTTAATCAATCTTGACTTTGCAGACGTTAAAACTATCATGACTAATCAAGGCGAAGCTTTGATGGGTATTGAGTGAAGGTACAGGTGAAAACCGTGCTGCAGACGCTGCAAAAATGGCTATCAATAGCCCATTATTGGAAACTTCCATCGATGGTGCAAAAGGCATCTTGCTTAATATTTCTGGTAGCTCCGAATTGGGTATTTTTTTGAAGTAAACGAAGCTGCTCAAATTATTTCTGATGCAGCAGACCCTGATGCAAATATCATCTTCGGTTCTGTTATCGATGAAAGCTTGGGCGATAAAGTTCAAGTTACTGTTGTAGCAACTGGTTTTTGGCAATAACGCTAAAAAGCGTACCAGAATTCAGTAAAACAACTACTACATCTCGTCCAGCAGCCACTACAACAACAACTAACAGCGGTATCCCAGATATCCCTGTATTCATGAAACGTTAATTTATAGAGTGTATAATCAAAACATTCGTAAATAAGTAACTTAGTAAGACATATCTTGAGATATGTGTATAGGAGGTACAAATGAAGAAATTAGTATTATTAACTCTAGCAGCTACAGTTGTGGCAGGTAGTGCATTTGCAGCGGCACCTGTAACAAAAAAATTAGCGACGGTTCCACTAAAGTACAAGCTGATTATGCATTTAAACAACATGTATCTAAAGGTGGCGGCAATAGTAACGACGGTTTCGGGGTTTCTTTGCAACACGATCTTTCTAATAAAACTGCTGTTCAATATTCTTATGATAAATTGAATGCAAAAAATGGCGACATTAAAGATCATCAATTAGCATTAGTTTATAAAGTGCATCCAAACGTAAACGTATATGGTGCTGGTACTGCAATTCGTACAAATGATACAGAATTAGGTTTCCAAGCTGGTGTTATTGGTCATGTGCCATTGACAGAAAAAGTAAACGGCTTTGCTAAAGCTGGTTGGGGTAACGATATTAAACAAACTTACCAAGTAGGTGCTCAATATGAAGTTCGCCCTGATGTAGACTTGAACGTATACTATGGCTATGATAAATATAGCGTAAATAGCAACGATAAAACTGCAAAAGGTTTACACGCTGGTGTAGGCTACTCCTTCTAAGGATATCAAAGACCACTCTAATGAGTGGTCTTTTTTGTTTATAAATACTAGCATATGATTTATAAAAAAATATTTTTATATAGGATATTGTATATATCCTATATACCTAAGCTTTTTTATAATTCAGATTGTAATTAGTATTTTTTCTTATGTATACAATATATTTTTAAATACTCATTGTATAATTAAATAAGTTTAGGTATGATAAATATGTAATAATTCATTTTAGATAGGATGGTGCAAGTTATGACAAGTGTTGCTGCAAAAGCATGCAAAAGGGAAAAAACTTAAAGATGTAATCTTTGTAACTGCTGGCCAAGCCCAAGCTGATGCTAAAGAAAATGGTCGCGAGAACGTTGTTAATGGTACATTAGGTGCGATTTATGATGAGGATGGTAAATTAGTATTCCTTAAAACCGTTAAGGACGAATATTTAAGTCTTCCAGATTCTGAATATGTTGGTTATGCTCCGATTGCAGGTGTACCTGAGTTCCTTGCTGCTGCAGAGGCGGAATGCTTGGACAATCTCGTCCAGAAGGTCATATCCGTAGTATTGCTACTACAGGTGGTACAGGCGGTATTCATCACTTAGTTCATAACTATACAGAACCTGGTGATGAGGTGTTGACTGCTGATTGGTACTGGGGTGCCTATCGTATACTTTGTAGCGATGTAGGTCGTACACTTGTTACCTATTCTTTATTTGATGAACATAATAACTTTAACCATGAAGCGTTCCAAAATCGTGTAAATGAATTAGCTGCAAAACAAACAAATGTCGTAATTTTGTTTAATACACCTGGTAATAACCCAACAGGTTACTCTATAGAGGACAAAGATTGGGAATCTATCCTTAACTTCTTGAAAGAACTCGTTGCTATAGGCCGTAATAATGTAATCATTGGCATTGATGTAGCATACCTTGATTATTCTGGTGAAAAAGAAGAGGTTCGTGCATTCTTTAGTAAATTCAGTCATTTGCCAAAAGAAATCCTTACATGTGTTTGCTATAGCTTGTCTAAAGGCTTCACTATGTATGGGCAACGTGTAGGTGCCTTGATTGGTATTTCTGATGATGAAGAAATTGCTGATGAATTCTTAGAAATCAACAAATCTACAAGCCGTGCTACATGGTCTAATATATGCCGGCCTGCAATGCGTACAATGGCAAATATTGTAGCTGATCCAGCTAAGTTTAAAGCTTATGAAGATGAACGTAATTGCTATTATCAATTGATTCGTGATCGTGCTGATATATTTAAACAAGAAGCAGCCCGAGTTGGTCTTCCTATGTTGCCATATCGAGGTGGTTTCTTTATTACGATTCCTACAGATTCTGCTAATGCTATCTGTGAAGAGTTGAAAAAAGAACATATCTATGTTATCGCTTTAACTAACGGTATTCGCATAGCTGCTTGTGGTATTCCTAAATTCCAAATGACAGGACTAGCTGAAAAAATTTATAATGCTATGAAACGCCTCGGCAAATTATAATAGATAATTAAAACTTATACAAAAAGCCACTTGATACTTGTATCAAGTGGTTTTTTCTTATATTAGTGAATATCTTTATGTTCTTTTATGTCTTTGTCAGCTTGGTTAGCCAAGTTTTCGAGTGCTTGTTTAGGAGCTGTACGTTCACCTGTTTCTAGATCTACGAATTCAACACGGTCCAATGTATCTGTGATTTGGCCTCGAATGAAGCTTAAGTAAATTTCATAAAGTTCTTTTTTTTCTGCTAATTCCTCTGGTGTGAGTTGTTGCCCAGATTTTTTCTTTGCTGCTAGTTCATTTATACGTTTTAATGTATCGTTAATATTGCTCATATTGACCTCCTGTATTCTATATTAGAATAACATGATTTATTATAACATAGAACTAAATGAATACGTATGGTAAGATATAAGTTGTACGCGTCTGTACTTTCACAAGTGAGAAAGGAGATCTATATGCGTGTAACAAAAGCAATAAAGGCAGAGCAATTGAAATTATTGCAAGAGCATTATTTTGATGCAAAACCTGCCCTTGAGTATACAAATGAATTTGAATTATTAGTGGCAGTCGTATTATCTGCACAATGTACGGATGAGAGAGTTAATATCGTTACTAAACGGTTATTTCCTGAACTAAATCATCCGGCTAAGATGTTAGCAATTGGGGTTACCAAATTAGAAACTCTGATTAAGGACTGTGGCCTTTATAAATCTAAAGCCAAAAATTTGATTGCCACTTGTCAGATTCTAGTAGAACAATACCACGGGGAAGTGCCACGGGAGTTTGATCAACTCGTTGAATTACCTGGTGTAGGTCGTAAGACTGCAAATGTGCTAGTATCTGTATTGTTTGGTACGCCAGCGATCGCTGTAGATACTCATGTATTCCGTGTGTCTAACCGATTAAAATTGGGTATTGCTAAAACACCAGAAGAGATGGAATTAAAGTTGCAGAAGGCAATTCCTAAAGAGGATTGGTCGGCTGCTCATCACTGGTTGATTTATCATGGTCGTAAACTATGTAAGGCTCGTAAGCCATTATGTGAAGAATGTTTTTTAAATCACTTATGTCCTTCAGCTGGAAAGGTTTAATATGAAAGTAAATAACGAAGAATTTATTGCCCTTTGTGCTACTCATAGTATTGAAGGTATTGATATTGTAAATGAGTTAATGCGTTTTAAAGTGTTAGATCAATTGATTTCTAGTAATGCTAGCTCCCGTGAGTGGGGTGTTACGGCTGATGATTTATATGCGTTAGCAGAAAAATCTACAGTAGAATCTTTTGGCCCTGTTCCATATGATTTGAATACATTCCAAGCTCTATATGGCCCTTCGTTTAGAGTCGAATTATTTGATTTTATTAGCGATACAGGTATTTTAGATGGTCTAGATGTTGGTACTATTTGGGAGACTCCTGTTCGTGAAAGTATCGAAGCCCATAGTAAAACGGGAGAACTCGTTCTATATGCTTATGTAGAAGAATACGCAGGTATGATTGAAGAAATTCTTCAATCTTATGAAGATAAAAAAGTTGTGCTTTATACGGCATCTCCAGTGTGCTATAGCATTTTGACACGTTTATATCCAATGGCGCAAATTATTAATCAATGGCCTCATCGCAGCTATTTTGATCATATCTTTACAGGAACGGTTGGCATGTTCCAATCCTCTGAAGATATTGTGGAAGAAGTGGCTAATGGTTTACATAATCTTGTTCCAGAAGGAACTGCACAATTATTCTTGCCTGCTACGATGGCACAAAATCAATTAGGTTTGAATAATATGGCATTACAATTCTTCTTGAATCAAAAGCGTGTAGAAGCGATTCGTGAATGGACACCATTAGGGGCTTACGAAATTGTATATGGCAAATATGATGTTAAAAAGATGCGTGTTGGTCTACGTGAACGCGTAGGAGAAGAATGGAAAACGATTAACTATATTCCATTGCCTCATGGTGTGTTCGCTCAATTGCCAGTGTTTACTGTATTAAATTATGGCTTGTCTTTGCGTTCTATTTTGCTACCAGGTGGTCAAACTGATGTAGCCTTAGGACAAGATGGTATTTATTGTATCGACAGCCGAGTTTCTGAATTAGGTCGTAATGCTCTTGTTGAAAATGGCGCTTATTTCCTTACATTTAAACGTCATGCAGATCATGTAGATGTAGATATTACTACAGAAGCACCAAAAGAGGACATTTATTGGATGTTCCCAGATGCTGAATTAGCCTATATGTGGTATGCATACTTCTGTAGTACTATTGGTCAAACATTGATTCAAGAAGTTTCCATGCTCGTTCAAACAGATGAGTCATTCGGTTATATGCTTAGCAGCGTACGTCGTCGCGTGTTAGATGTTAACGACGAGGCTCAACTAATCACATCTGTTCAAGCCGCTGATGAAGCGTATATCAAGGCTGTGACAGAAGCGACAGAAGATTGGGAAATCTACAGTAGATGAATTAGGTGCTCAAGTTATGCCACCAACAACATCTATTGATATTGAAGATTATAGCGATTATAAAAACTAATTGTAAAAGTCCGATATTTAGTTTAAAATATATCGTATCCTAAAAAATATAAACTACTAAATATAGTAGGTATGAAACATACTACACGAATGTGTAAGAAAGGAGGATTCATGGCTGTTATTAATTTTGAAATCTTCAAAGTTATTGGTACTTTATCTGAAGATAAAGACGGTTGGAAAAAACAATTAACATGCACTAGCTGGGGCAAATATAATCCTAAGTTTGACCTTCGTGCTTGGGATAGTGAATATACAAGCATGAAAAAGGGTATTACCCTTTCTTTAGAGGAGCTCATCGCATTGCGTGACATCCTTAATGAAAGTGACTTAGAGACCATCCTAGCTGAGTCTATTGAAGAAAAGCAAGCATCCAAGGAATAGTATTGGCAACTTGCATTTGTGCATATGTCATGCTATAATCTATAAGAATAATATTGATTGTCGGAAAGAGGTGTATAGAATGAAACAAGGTATTCATCCAGACTATAAAGAAGCTACAGTAACTTGCGGTTGTGGCAACACATTCAAAACTGGCTCTGTAAAAGAAGACCTTCGTGTAGACGTTTGCTCCAAATGCCATCCGTTCTTCACTGGTCAACAACGTGCTGCTCAAGCTCGTGGTCGTATTGAACAATTTAACAAACGTTACGGCAAATAATTTGTCATGTAATGTAGCATCTATTGGCAGGGCTATGGGCTCTGCCTCTATTTGTTTATGAGAGGAGCTCTTGTGAACACAGAACGTATTAAAAAGTTTGTCGGTGGACAAGCTGTGATCGAAGGTGTCATGATGAGGGGGCCTGGTGTTACAGCAACAGCTGTACGAGAACCAGCGGGAACCATTGTAGTTCAAAAAGAGCCTACAAAATCTATTGCTGACACATATCCAATTTTGAAAAAACCATTTCTTCGAGGCTGTGTAGCCCTTTATGAATCCCTCGTAATTGGCATGAAGGCATTGTCCTTCTCCGCTAAAGCCGCTGGCGATGAAGAGGAAGAAATGTCTAATAGTGAAATTGCCATTACTATGGTTATTTCCACCATATTTGCGATAGCTGTATTTTTGGCATTGCCTACATTTATCGTAAAATTTATTCCTGGTGTACAGGATAATCATGTAGTATTAAATCTCATTGAAGGTGTCATTCGTTTAGTACTTTTTCTACTCTACATTTGGGGGATTGGGCTTACGAAGGATATTCAACGAGTTTTCCAATATCATGGGGCCGAGCATAAAACAATTCATACCTATGAATTAGACTTGCCTCTTACTGTAGAAAACGTTCGTAAACAAAGTCGTTTACATCCACGATGTGGTACAAATTTCTTACTTATCGTTATGGTGGTGAGTATCTTTGTTTTTGCCTTTTTTAGGTTGGCCTAATTTGTTGGAGCGTATTCTGAGCCGCGTACTTCTCATGCCAGTAGTGGCAGGTATTGCGTACGAGGTTATTCGTCTTGCTGGTCGTAGTGAGCATTCCTTTGTGAAAGCTCTTATCAAACCAGGTCTTGCATTACAGTACATGACCACACGTGAACCAGAAGATGATCAAATTGAAGTCGCTATACGAGCTCTTGAAGAGGTTCGCCCTCTTGAGAGTGATGCATATGAAGAGGAATAAACATGTTAGTAGATAAATTACAAGTTATTGAAGATAAATTTATGGACCTGGAGCAGCGCATCAGTGACCCTGAAGTGATTGCCCGCCAAGATGAATGGCGTAAATTAACACGTCAACATGCTCAATTATCTGAAACAGTTGAAACATTCCGTACTTATAAAAAAGTATTAGCTGGTATTGATGAAGCTATGGAAGTTATTGAAGATAAATCCATGGATGAAGAATTCCGCGAAATGGCACAAGAGGAATTAAAAGAGCTAAAACCTCAAAAAGAGGAATTAGAAGAGAAACTACAAATCCTTTTATTGCCTAAGGACCCTAATGATGATAAGAATATTATCATTGAAATTCGCGGTGGTGCCGGTGGTGATGAAGCAGCACTATTTGCAGGCGATTTGTTCCGTATGTACACAAAATATGCGGAAAGCCAAGGATGGCGTTGTGAGATTATCGATGCCAATGAGCCTGAATTAGGTGGCTTTAAAGAAGTTATTTTCTCTGTAGATGGTGAAAATGTATACTCTAAAATGAAATTTGAATCTGGTGTACACCGTGTACAACGTGTGCCTGCTACAGAAACACAAGGCCGTGTACATACGTCTACAGTTACTGTGGCTGTATTACCAGAAATGGAAGATGTTGATATTGAAGTTAATGAAAAAGACTTAAAAATCGACACCTATCGTGCGAGTGGTGCGGGCGGTCAACATATCAATAAAACTGAATCTGCTGTTCGTATTACACACTTACCATCCGGTATCGTTGTAGCTTGTCAAGACCAACGTTCTCAATTACAAAAACCGTGAAAAAAAGCCATGCGTGTATTGCGTGCTAAATTGCAAGACCAAGCTGAACAAGAGGCTATTTCTAGCATGGCAGCAGACCGAAAGAGTCAAGTTGGTACAGGTGACCGTAGTGAACGTATTCGTACCTATAACTATCCACAAGGTCGCGTAACTGATCATCGTATTAACTTAACATTGTATAAATTAGATGCTATTTTAAATGGCGATCTAGATGAAATCATTCAAGCCTTAAATGCTGCTGACCAAGCGGCAAAAATGCAGGAGGCTAATACAAATGCATAAGGAGATTTGGACAATCGGTCGTATTCTCCAGTGGACAGAGCAGTACTTTCAAAGCAAGGAGATGGATACACCTCGACTTGATGGGGAAGTACTGCTTTCTCACGTTTTAGGCAAGGATCGTATTTATCTATATACCCATTATGACCAACCACTTATTCAAGAGGAGCTCGATGCTTTCAGACCTCTCGTTCAAGAACGAGCTAAGGGGCATTGTGTAGCGGCTATTATTGGGGAAAAGGACTTTATGGGATTGACCTTTAAGGTTAATGATAAGGTATTGATTCCACGACCTGATACAGAAACTTTGATTGAACATGTATTAGGTACGTACTCAAAAGATAGTAAGGTTCGCATCCTTGATGTATGTACAGGCCCTGGTACGATACTACTTAGTCTATTACACTATTTGCCGTATGCGTGTGGTGTAGGTCTTGAAATATCTACGGATGCCTTGGCAGTGGCTGAGGAGAATAGTGAAAGATTTAACTTACATGATCGTGTTCAATTCTTAGAGTCCGATATGTTTTCTGCCTTGGCTGGTAAAGCTGAAAAGTTTGACCTCATCGTATCGAATCCACCATATATCCGTACAGGGGATGCTAAATTATTGTCTCAGGATGTATTAAATGAGCCTCATATTGCCTTGTTTGGTGGTGAAGATGGATTAGAATTCTATCGTATTTTAGCTAAAGAATGCGGTACATACTTAAAACCGCAAGGCCGTATAGCCTTTGAAATAGGTTACGATCAAGCGGAAGAGGTAAAGGCTTTATTAAAAGAAGCTGGTCATTACTCCAACATTCAGTGTATCGCTGATCTTGGTGGTAATAACCGTGTTGTAACCGCAGTATATGAGGGATAATATGGATACTCAAATTATTACAAATCCATCAGAACAAGAGCTAGATATGCTTGCTCGTGCTTTGCGTAATGGTGAATTGGTGTCCATTCCTACAGAAACTGTATATGGACTCGGTGCTAATGGCCTTGATCCAGAGGCAATGGATAAAATCTATGCTGCGAAAGGTCGTCCTTCAGATAATCCCCTTATTTTGCATGTTCCTAATAGTGAAAGTATAAAACCTTTAGTAACAGAGGTTTCAAAGACGGCACAACTATTAATGGATACGTTTTGGCCAGGGCCATTAACGATTACATTGCCTAAATCTGATTTAGTGCCAGATCGTGCTACTGGTGGATTACCTCGCGTGGCATTGCGGTGCCCTGATCATAAGGTGTGCCGTGCATTATTAGAACGCGCTGGTGTACCTGTAGCAGCGCCTAGTGCTAATATATCTGGTCGTCCAAGTCCTACAACGGCACAAGATGTTTACCATGATATGAAGGGCCGTATTTCCTACATTTTAGATGCTGGTCCATGTACGATTGGTGTAGAGTCAACTGTAGTGGAAGTACATGATGATAAGGTCATTATATTGAGACCAGGCGGAATTACAAAAGCACAGCTTGAAAATGTTGTGTCTGCGGTTGAATATGATACTGCTCTCGTTAATGCTACAACTAAGCCTAAAGCTCCTGGTATGAAGTATACCCATTATGCTCCTGATGCACCTATGACAGTTGTTGTAGGTAGTCCAGAGCGGGTGGCAAGTACTTTTAAGAGCTTTCAGAGGGGATAGAAGGTCCTATAGGTTGTTTAGTGAGTCATGAAACGTATAACCTTATGAAAGAGGATACACGCTTTATATTCCATTGTTTTGGCAACTATGGTGATGCCTTATCATTAGGCCATGACTTTTATAAAAGCCTATTATATTTTAATGAAAATCATGTTGCCTTAATCTTGGCAGAAGGTGTTGATGACGACGGTTTTGGTGTTGCCATTATGAACCGCATGGAAAAGGCCTCGAGTCATCATATCATTTATAAGTAAATTTACTGAAATAAAAATGTCCACTGATAATAGAAATATGTCTTTACATATTGGATGAATTTGCTATAATGTATAAAGTAATCACAAAATGTGATTAAGTAAGGATGTTATTATGAATATTTTATTTGTATGTACCGGTAATACTTGCCGTAGCCCTATGGCTGAAGGTATTACACGGGCCCTTGCAGCGGAGCAACATAAGGATGTGACGACTGTATCAGCTGGTCTATTTGCCGCCTATGGAGCAAAACCAACTGAACAAGCCGTAGAAGCCGTCCGTTCCATTGCAGATATTTCTGATCATGAATCGAGACCATTGACGATGGAGCTCGTTAATGCAGCAGATCTTATCATTGGTATGACGAAAGATCACAAATCTGTACTACTTCGCCAATTCCCGTTTGAGGAAGGTAAAATCAAAACGATTTCCGAGTGGGGTGGTCAAGATGGTGATGTTACGGACCCATATGGGTCTGATCAAACCGTATATAATCAATGTGCGGAACAAATTTATCACTTAGTAGAGGCTGGTCTTACATCAGTGCCTCAGAAGGCGTAGGAGATGAAATTATGAAAGTTGCAATTGGTTGTGATCATGGCGGATTAAATTTAAAAGCATCCGTTAAGGAATTGTTAAATGCATTGGGACATGAAGTAGAGGATTTTGGTTGTCATACACCTGATTCTTGCGACTATCCTGATATTGCTGTACCTGTAGCAAATGCAGTCGTATCTGGTCAAGCAGACAGAGGTATTTGATTTGTGGTACTGGTATTGGTATCGGTATTGCAGCAAATAAGATTGCAGGTATTCGCGCTGCTCTTTGTCATGATACATTCTCTGCTCATGCATGTCGTGAACATAATGACGCTAATATTCTCACAATGGGGGAACGCGTTATTGGTCCGGGCCTAGCTAATGATATTGTTGCCATCTTTATGAAAACAGAGTTCGAAGGTGGCCGTCACGCACGCCGTGTAGAGAAAATTAAAACATTAGAGAAGTAATACATCATTACCTATATATATTCGTTTTGCACGAGGAGGATACTCATGAGTTTCTTAGAAAAACAAGACCCTAATATTCAAGCTGTTATCAATCAAGAATTAGCACGCCAACGCGATAAATTAGAAATGATCGCTTCTGAAAACTTTGTTTCTCAAGCCGTAATGGAAGCTCAAGGTAGCGTATTAACTAACAAATATGCAGAAGGGTATCCTGGTAAACGTTATTATGGCGGTTGTGAAAATGTTGATGTTATCGAAACATTAGCTATTGAACGAGCAAAACGCTTGTTCGGTGCAGAACATGCCAACGTACAACCTCACTCTGGTTCTCAAGCAAACTTTGGTGTGTATTTTGCATTATTACAACCAGGTGATACTATTGTGGGAATGAATTTGTCCCATGGCGGTCATTTAACTCATGGTTCTCCTGTTAACGTATCTGGTACATATTTTAATGTAGTACCTTACGGTGTAGATGCAGAAACTCAACAAATCGATTATGATGAGTTCCGTAAAATCGTTTTAGAAGCAAAACCTAAATTGATTATCGCTGGTGGTAGTGCTTATAGCCGTCAAATTGACTTCAAAAAAATGGCTGATGTAGCTCATGAAGTTGATGCTATCTTCATGGTAGATATGGCTCACTTCGCAGGCCTTGTAGCAGCAGGTTTACATCCAAATCCTGTAGAATATGCTGATATCGTTACTACAACGACTCATAAAACATTACGTGGTCCTCGTGGCGGTATGATTCTTTGCAAAGAAAAATATGCAAAAGCAATCGACAAAGCTATCTTCCCTGGCATTCAAGGTGGTCCTTTGATGCATGTTATCGCTACTAAAAGCTGTAGCATTTGGTGAAAGCATTACAACCTGAGTTTAAAAGTATATGCACAACAAGTTATTGATAATGCAAAAGCATTGGCTGCTGCATTGCAAGAAAAAGGCTTAACAATTGTTTCTGGCGGTACAGATACTCACGTTATGCTTGTAGATGTTCGCAATACTGGTTTAACAGGTAAAGAAGCAGAACACTTACTTGATGAAGTAGGCATTACATGTAATAAGAATACAATTCCATTTGATCCAGCTAGCCCATTTGTAACAAGTGGTATCCGTCTTGGTACACCAGCTCTTACAACACGTGGCTTACAAGTAAAAGATATGGAAGAAATTGCAGATATCATTGCAACTGTTCTTAAAAATCCTGAAGATAAAGCAATTCATGAAGAAGCAAGCAAACGTGTGGCAGCACTTTGTAAAGCGTATCCTTTATACTAATCTATTAGATTAATTATAACAATTACATATTTGTAGTCCTATAAACCTATAAGTAGCATAAAAGGGGTGTGCCTAGGCACATCCCTTTTAATATTTTTATGGCATGATTTATTAATCTGTGATAGAGTAAATATGAATATTAAAAGGATACCGATAGGGTATGTAAATTATTTATAGGAGGACAGTCATGAAAGTTAATGTTATGACACATCCATTGATTCAACACAAAGTTACATTGATGCGTGATGCAGAAACAGGCTCTAAGGATTTTAGAGAATTACTTGATGAGATTACTATGTTGATGGGTTATGAAATCACTCGTAACCTCCCATTAGAGGATGTAGAAGTACAAACACCTTTAACCAAAATGACTGGCAAACGTATTGCAGGTAAAAAATTGGGTATTATCCCAATTCTTCGTGCTGGCCTAGGTATGGTCAATGGTATGCTTAACTTGATTCCAACTGCAAAGGTTGGTCATATTGGCTTATACCGTGATCCAGAAACATTGAAACCTGTAGAATACTACTGCAAATTACCTTCTGATGTAGGCGAACGCGACTTTATAGTAACAGATCCAATGTTAGCTACTGGTGGTAGTGCAGCAGCTGCTATTACATTGTTAAAGGAAAAAGGTGCTAAAAATATTAAGTTAATGTGTCTTGTTGCGGCTCCTGAAGGTGTGGAAGCAGTGAATAAAGAACATCCCGATGTTCCTATTTATGTAGCGGCCCTTGATGAAAAACTTAATGATCATGGTTACATCTTGCCTGGTTTAGGCGATGCTGGTGACCGTATCTTCGGTACAAAATAATATAAATCATATAAGCGACATAATTTAGGGTACAAAGTTGTATAAAATATCTAAATTATGTCGTTTTCTCCTATAAAGTCTTGAATAAAATCTACATAGGGTATACAATACAGATGTAAAAGTATTTTTTTATTTTAGGTGGGACGAATTTTGTTCACATGGGACGAAAAACGATTCATACAATCCTAACGGGTAAAGGAGGGACCCGATGAACGAGTTTCTAATGATATGTGAACGTATTGTTCCTGAAATCGTTAGTGTATTAAAGGAGCGATACAAAATATTAAACCACCTAGTTTATGAAGAGCCTATAGGCCGTAGGACATTAGCTACTGCAACGGACCTTCCAGAGCGAACCGTACGAAGTCATATTGAGTTAATGCGTGCTAATGGTCTTGTAGACATTTATAAACCAGGAATTTTTCTCACTGATGAGGGACATACAATTGTTCCAAAGTTGCGAAATTTTTTAAATGAATTAGATCGTATCAACGAGCTAGAACATCGATTGACTGAAGCACTTCATATCGATAGGGTTATCATCACTCCTACAGAAGGAACGTTGATGGTTAAAAAGTTAGGTTTTGCAGCAGCAAAGCTATTACAGGAATTATTAGAGCCTGACTCTGTAGTTGCTATCAGTGGTGGCAGTACAATGGCTGCAGTAGCCGAAGAGATGCCTGTATTACCATTTAATCCTATTGTTGTACCTGCCCGTGGGGGCGTTGGTGAGGTAGTTGAATATCAAGCTAACGTAATTGCTTCAGTGCTAGCTGAACGACTTCGTGGGACCTATAAAATGCTTCATTTACCTGATGACTTTCACAAGACTCATTGCATATGCTCATGACTTGCGAACCTCAAATTAAGGAAATTGGAGATCTCATTAGTAGGACTGACGTATTGTTGTTTGGTATTGGTACAGCTATGCGTATGGCGGATCAGCGCCATATAGCTGATGATGTGCGTAAGCAGTTAGTAGATAATCATGCGGTTGGCGAAGCTCTTGGTCAATATTGCGATATAGATGGTAAGTTGATTTATTCCACTAATAATATTGGTTTATCACTTCCTGATGTTGCAAAAATTCCAAATGTGATTGCTGTGGCTGGTGGTCAAGATAAATCGAGTGCCATTATTGGTGTTATGAGAGCTTGTCAAAAAGGCATACTCATCATTGATGAGCAAGCTGCAGAAGGTATGCGTCAATTGTTACAAATTTCAGCGTTATAAGTGAAGTTAGTAGTTAAATATTTTGTTAGAATATTTTTGTTATTAGGAGGATCTAACAATGGCAGTAAAAGTTGGTATTAACGGTTTTGGTCGTATTGGTAAATGTGTAGTACGTGCAGCGATTAACAATCCTGACGTAGAAGTTGTAGCAATCAATGCTACTGGCGATAATGAAGGTACTGCATTATTGTTAAAATATGACTCTGTTCATGGCACAATTCCTAACGAAGTAACATTTGATGAAGACAACATTTATGTTGACGGTAAAAAAATTCGCGTATTCCATGACCGCGATGCTTCTAAATTACCTTGGTCTGAAGAAGGCGTTGAAATTGTTATGGAATGTACTGGTAAATATCGTGATGCAGAGGAAGCAAAAGTTCATTTGAATCAACCTACTGTAAAAAAAGTATTAATTTCTGCACCTGGTAAAAAAACGAAGACTTAACTATGGTTATGGGTGTAAACCAAGATATGTATGATCCTGCAAAACATCATATTATTTCTAATGCATCTTGTACAACAAACTGCTTGGCTCCATTCGCTAAAGTATTATGCGATGAATTCGGCATTAAACGCGGCATGATGACAACTATTCATTCCTATACTAATGACCAAAAAATTCTTGATGCACGTCACAAAGACCCTCGCCGTGCTCGTGCAGCAGCTATGTCTATCATTCCTACAACTACTGGTGCAGCAAAAAGCTGTTGCTAAAAGTATTGCCTCATTTAAAAGGTAAATTAGATGGCTTTGCATTGCGCGTTCCAACTCCAGACGTATCTGCTACAGATCTTGTTTGCGAACTTGAAAAACCTGCAACTAAAGAAGAAATCAATGAAGCATTCCGCAAAGCAGCTGCTGGCGAATTAAAAGGTATCTTAGGTGTATCTGATGTGCCATTAGTATCTTGTGACTTCAGCTCCGATCCACGTAGCTCCATTGTTGACGCTGATTTAACAATGGTTATGGATGGCAATATGGTAAAAGTTGTTTCTTGGTATGATAACGAATGGGGTTACTCCGAACGTCTTATAGATATGGCAGCATTCGTAGCAAGCAAAGGCTTATAATCGGGAGGCTTTGATGAAACAAACAATCGAAGGTTTACAAGTAGATAATAAAACAGTATTTGTTCGTGTTGATTTTAATGTTCCTATGAAAGACGGTGTCATCACTGATGACACTCGTATTCGTAGTGCATTACCTACTATCAATTATTTAATTGAAAAAGGGCAAAGGTAATTCTTGCTTCTCACTTTGGTCGTCCAAAAGGGGAACGCAAACCTGAAATGTCTTTGGCACCATGTGCAAAACATTTATCTGAGCTTATCAACAAGCCAGTAGCATTCGTAGATGACTGCATTGGCCCTAAGGTTGAAGCGGCTGTAAAAGCATTACAACCAGGCGATGTATTGATGCTTGAAAACTTGCGTTACCATAATGAAGAAACTAAAAACGACCCTGAATTTGCTAAACAATTGGCATCTCTTGCTGATGTAGCAATCAACGATGCATTCGGTGTATCTCATCGAAATGCAGCATCCGTAGTTGGTATTGCTGACTATATCCCAATGGCAGCAGGCTTCTTGCTCAAAAAAGAAATTGATGCATTAAGTGCAGCTGTAGTGCATCCTAAAACACCTATGGCAGCTATTATCGGCGGTGCTAAGGTAACAGATAAAATTTCTGTTATTTCAAACCTTTTGCCTAAAGTTGATGTAATGATCATCGGCGGTGGTATGGCAAATGCTTTCATTAAAGCACAAGGTTGTAACATTGGTAGCTCTTTATTTGAAGAAGGTCAAGAAGCTATTGCTACAGATCTTGTTATGGAAGCTCGCGTAGCAGGTGCTAAATTATTGACACCTATCGATGCTGTAGTAGCTGATGCTTTCAGCAACGACGCTAACACTAAAATCGTTGACGTTGAAAATATTGAAGATGGTTGGATGATTCTAGATATTGGTCCTAAAACACGTGAGACTCTATGTAGAAGCATTGGCACCAATGAAGACTATTATTTGGAATGGTCCTATGGGCGTATTTGAAATGGAAAACTTTGCAGCTGGTACTAATGCAGTAGCAAAAGCTGTAGCTGAATCCGATGCGATGACTATCGTTGGTGGTGGCGACTCTGTAGCGGCTATTGAAAAAAGTGGCTTAGCAGATAAAATTAGCCATATCTCCACAGGTGGTGGTGCATCTTTAGAATTCTTAGAAGGCAAAATTCTACCAGGTATTGCTGCATTGTCTGAGGCATAATATGAGAAAACCCATTATTGCAGGGAATTGGAAAATGAATGGCACCATTGCGTCTGGATCTATTCTGATCGAAGCGTTTAACAGCGTGTTACAAGATATGGAATTATCCTGTGATGTAGTTGTTTGCCCGCCTTTTCACAGCTATTGAACGTGCTGTAGCACTGACGCGAGATACAGCTATTGAAGTAGGCGCACAAACCATGGATTATCATGATGCTGGTGCATTCACTGGTGAAATTTCACCACTTATGCTTACAGAGGTAGGCGTCAATTATGTTATTATCGGTCACTCTGAACGCCGTGAATATTATGGTGAAACAGATGAGACGGTAAATGCCAAAAATTAAAAGTGCATTTCACCATAATTTGATACCAATAGTCTGTGTTGGTGAAAGTTTAGAACAACGTGAATCCGGTCATACTCTAGACTGGATTACATCTCAACTTAAAGGTGCTTTGGTTGACGTTCCAAAGGAACAAGTTAGCCAATTGATTGTTGCGTACGAACCAATTTGGGCTATCGGCACAGGTAAAACAGCAACTGCTGATCAAGCTGAAGAAGTATGTAAAGAAATTCGTTATTACATTCGTTCTTTATACGATGATGAGACTGCTGATGCCGTGCGTATCCAGTATGGTGGTAGTGTTAAATCCGAAAATGCTCGTGAAATCCTTGGGGAACCAAATATTGATGGTGCCCTTGTAGGTGGTGCATCTTTAGTAGTTGATGAATTTATTGATATTATTAAAGCGGCGAATGAAGTAAGCGCTTAATATGAGGTTAAAAATGGCTAAATTAAAGGCTCCCGTAATGCTAGTTATCCTAGATGGCTTTGGTATGGGAGATCAATCAGATACAACCAATGCTGTAGTACAGGCGAAGCCGCACTGTTTTAATCAATTGTGGGATATGTATCCCCATACAAAATTAGAAGCATCAGGGCTTGCAGTAGGACTTCCAGAAGGACAGATGGGGAATTCTGAGGTTGGCCATTTAAACCTTGGTTCTGGTCGCATTGTGTACCAAGATTTAACTCGTATTACTAAAGACGTTGAATCCGGTGAGTTTTATAATCGCCCTGTTATGCAGGAACTATACGAAGTTGCTAAAAAACAAAGCTTACATCTTATCGGTCTAGTATCAGATGGCAATGTACATTGCTCCTTAGAGCATATTAAGGCAGTTATCAAAGGGGCTCATGATCATGGTATTGAGCACGTTTATGTACATGCCTTGCTCGATGGTCGTGACGTAGCCCCTCAATGTGCACAAGGCTATTTAAAAGACTTAGAAGCGTATATGGCAGAGCTAAACTGTGGAAAAATTGCTACTGTGAGTGGTCGATATTATGCGATGGACCGCGATAATCGTTGGGACCGCGTTGAACTTGCTTACAATGCGATTGTAAATGGTCAAGGTGAAAGAGCCGCATCAGTCTGTGAAGCGGTGCAACAATCTTATGACAAAGATGCGGCAGATGAGTTTGTTCTTCCTACGGTAATTGATGCTGAAGGAACGATCAAGAATGGCGATGCTGTAATCTTCTGTAACTTCCGTCCAGACCGTGGTCGTGAGCTTACAAAAGCCTTAGTGTTGCCAGACTTTGATGGCTTTAACCGTGAACCATTATCTTTATACATGGCGACTATGACTAAATATGAAGATGGTTTACCAGTTCATATTGTGTATGAAAAGGACATTTTATCTGAAACACTAGGCGAAGTACTAAGCGTAGGTGGCTATCGTCAATTGCGTATTGCTGAAACAGAGAAATACGCTCATGTTACGTATTTCTTCAACGGTGGTAAAGAGGATCCATTTGAAGGTGAGGACCGCATACTTGTGAAATCTCCTCAAGTGGCAACCTATGATTTACAACCTGAAATGAGTGCTTATGAGGTAACTGATAAGGTCGTAGAAGCTATTCAAGATGAAACGTATGACATGATCATCTTAAACTTTGCAAATCCAGATATGGTAGGTCATACCGGTAGCTTTGAAGCAGCTGTTAAAGCAGTTCAGGCTGTAGATACTTGCTTAGGTCGTATCGTTGAGGCTATACGCAGTAAGAATGGTCACTTGTTAATTACAGCAGACCATGGTAATGCGGAGCTTATGGTTAATCATGAAACTGGTAAGGTTCATACGGCGCATACAACAAACTTGGTTCCTTTAATTTTAATGAGTGATACCTTAAAATCAGCTACATTAGAGGCTGGCAAATTATGTGATATTGCTCCTACATTATTAGACTTGGCTGGCATAGAACAACCAGAATCTATGACAGGTCATAGTTTAGTACAAAAAGCATAATATAGAACTTTCACTATATTAGTAGTTAACAAGAGTTATAACCTATATGGTTTTGCTCAATATATAATATCTGTCGCATGACAGTTATCCCATTAGATTTTTACGAGGTGAAGAAATGGCAGTAATTGAACAAGTCATTGCAAGAGAAATTTTAGATTCCCGCGGTAACCCAACTGTTGAAGTTGAAGTATGTTTAGAAGATGGTACTATTGCAACAGCTGCAGTTCCATCTGGTGCCTCCACAGGAAAATTTGAAGCTGTAGAATTACGTGATGGTGATAAATCCCGTTACTCCGGCAAAGGTGTATTAACAGCTATCGATAATGTAAATGCTAAAATCGGTCCTGCCATTATTGGTTATGATGCGACTGAACAAGTAGCTATCGATAACTTGATGTTGAAATTAGATGGTACAGACAATAAATCTAACTTAGGTGCTAATGCAATTCTTGGTGTATCTATGGCAGTAGCTCGTGCAGCAGCTGAATCTTTAGATTTGCCATTGTTTGCATACCTTGGCGGTTTCAACGCAAAAGAATTGCCAGTTCCTATGATGAACATCTTGAATGGTGGCGCACATGCGGATAATAACGTAGATATTCAAGAATTTATGATCATGCCTGTAGGCGCAGAATCCTTCGCTGAAGCTCTTCGTAGCTGTGCAGAAGTATATCATACATTGAAATCTGTACTTCATGATAAAGGTCTTAGCACTGCTGTAGGTGATGAAGGTGGTTTGCTCCAAACTTGGCATCCAATGAAGAAGCGTTAGAAGTAATTTGTGAAGCTATTAAAGCAGCTGGTTATGAACCTGGTAAAGATTTCAAATTAGCTCTTGATTCTGCATCTTCCGAATTCTATGAAGATGGTAAATACAATCTAGCCGGCGAAGGCAAAGTTAAAACAGCTGCTGAAATGGTAGATTTCTACGAGTACTTAGTAGGTAAATATCCAATCGTATCCATCGAAGATGGTCTTGCTGAAGAAGATTGGGATGGCTGGAAATTATTGACAGAACGCCTTGGCGATCGCGTACAACTTGTTGGTGATGATTTATTCGTAACTAATACGAAACGCTTAGCTCGTGGTATCGAACTTGGTGTAGGTAACTCTATTCTTGTAAAAGTAAACCAAATCGGTACTTTAACAGAGGCATTCGACGCTATGGAACTTGCTAAACGTGCAGGTTATACATGTGTAGTATCTCACCGCTCTGGCGAAACAGAAGATACATTTATCGCTGATATTGCAGTAGCTGTAAATGCTGGTCAAATTAAGACTGGTGCACCAGCTCGTTCTGAACGTGTAGCTAAATACAATCAATTGCTTCGTATTGAAGAAATGTTATACGAAACAGCACAATATAAAGGTAATGACGTTTTTTATAACTTAAAATAAAAATTGTCTTAGCTAAAAGTCCAATAAGGGCGCCCTTCGGGGCGCCTTTTTTGTATGTCCAAAAATAGAAAAGTTTTCGCTTCGTGGATTTTTAAAAATAAAAAAGGGATTTTGGTGATGATGTCGAAACCTATAACGCCATACGCTAGTGTGAGGTAAAAACATACCGCAAGGTATAGGAGGTGACCATGTATGTAGACGTAACATTAGACGACATTATCCTATATGCTTTAGAACATCATGTCAGTGATATTCACTTTGATCCCACAAAAAGTGGTGTCCAAGTTCGGTTACGACAAGATGGACTGATGCAACATTACATGACTGTGTCATTTGAGGAAGCTGAACTCATTATCAACCGCATCAAGGTGTGTAGTTCTCTAGATATTAGCGAGAAGCGTTTACCCCAAGATGGTCGTTGGGCTTGGAGTCATAAAGATAAGTCTGTAACAATGCGTGTGTCTACATTGCCTAGCCTATACGGAGAAACCTTAGTTTGTCGCCTTATGGGGAAATGAAGGAGTCATAAAAGATTTAAAAAGCGTTAGGGATGCGAACAGATATTTTATGAGCATATTGCACAATTACTAAAACGTCCTTATGGCTTACTTTGCTTATCTGTGGGACCCGACTGGCAGTGGTAAAGACCGCTACCTTTATACGCCATGTTACGTATGCTTAATCTAGAGGAAACAAAGTTAATCTGTCTAGAAGATCCTGTAGAGGCTGAAATAAAAGGGGCTATCCAAATTGGTATTAATGAAAAGATTGGTTTTACCTTTGCCAAAGGTCTTCGGTCTGTATTACGGCAAGATCCAGATACGATTATGATTGGTGAAATCAGGGATAAGCAGACTGCAGAGCTGGCCGTTAAATCTGCTTTAACAGGGCATCGAGTGTTATCTACAATTCATACTAACACAGCTATTGGTGTTGTAACGCGTCTCATGGATATGGGGGTAGAACCGTATTTAATACGGGCTACTTTAATGGGGGCAATAGCGCAACGTTTAGTTCGAAAATTTGATGGTACCACGTATCATGGACGGACTGCGCTCTTTGAATATTTAGAAATACCAACCAATTCAGTTCACTGGGATCAATTAGAAGCACATTTACTTTTGTCACTAGAGGATTCCGCTCGTGAAGCTGTATCTCAGCATGTTACATCGATAGAGGAGGTGCATCGTTGTGGACTCATGCTGTAATAGTGGAAATTTAGAAACCATTGTTGAACAAGCAATACATTTATCATCCACAGATATTCATCTACAATGTGGTGAGCCTATCTATTTGCGACATGGTGATGGATTGAAGGCTACTTCGTTTATATGTACTACTATCTTAATTGAAGATATTTTTACGACGTTGTGGTATAGCCTCTTATGAATGGCAATCTCTCGATGAAGCTTGTTCCTGTTGTGGCGTGCGTATACGTGTTCATCTATATAAGGCTAATCAAACGATATGTGGGACACTGCGGTTATTGTGCCATCAACAACTTAAGCTAGAAGATAACAGTGAAGGACATTTACTTCAAAAACTATGTGAAGCACATGATGGTCTATTGCTTGTATGCGGGCCTACAGGTAGTGGAAAAAGTTTTACCTTAGCCTGTTGTATTGACTATATAAATCAAACTATGGAGCGCCATATCATTACCTTAGAAGACCCCATAGAATTTGAGTTTAAGCCTAAGAAATCTTTAATTCATCAACGCCAATTAGGTGCCGATATTAAGTCTATGTCTAATGGTATTCGCGATGCATTGAGAGAGGACCCAGATGTCATTATGGTTGGAGAGCTTCGAGATCGTGAAACATTAGAGGCCGCTCTTCATGCGGCTGAAACGGGGCATCTTGTGATGGCTACTATGCATACCCAAAGGGCCGTGATGGCTGTTCACCGCATGATTTCACTATTTCCTGGTGAACAACAAGAGGAAATTCGCAGTCAAATATCTCAAGTGTTACGTGCTGTTATATGTCAACGACTTCTTAGGTGGAATAAAAAGTTTATTACCATTCGTGATATTTTGTTAAACACTCATGCAGTGGCAAATTTAATACGCACTCGTAAGGAACCGCAAATTATCTCGATTCAAGAAACACAACTGCCTATGAAAACACTAGAAATGGCCGTACGAGATGTAAAAGCACAATATGGAACGCAGCATCAACTACATATGCTATTAGATCAACAATTATCGTAGGTGCAGATATGGAGGCTTATGAATATGTCGTAAAAAATGAGAATAATGAAACAGTAAAAGGTTTGATGTGGGCAGATTCAGAACAGGAGGTCGGTACACGGTTAAAGCGCGATGGATACAAGATTTATAAAATTACTTTACAAGTAAATAAGAAAAAGCATAAGTGGAATCATACCATGGTGGTAGATGTAACCTATCAATTAGGACTACTCATCGAGTCTGGTGTGCCTTTACGGAGGGCATTACAGTTACTCTGTCATGGGAAGCGAGGGCTTTTATATACAGCCCTCTATGAATCGATTGAGAGAGGCCAAACCTTATCGCAAGCATTGCGTAGTGAAGGCTGCCCTGCGATAGCCTTAGCACTACTAGAAAGTGGAGAGGCAGCAGGCACTTTAGGTGAAAGCTTACAATACATTTCACGTCACTATGACTGGGAGCGACAATTGCGGCAAAAGGTTATGAGTGCTATTTCTTATCCTATATTTCTTCTTCTCATGATGAACGTATTCTTTCTCGTTACCATCCTGTTTATCATTCCATCCTTTGAGAAGGTTTTTACTACCATGCATATTACATTACCATTGATGACACGAGCCCTCTTTGCATTAGGACAAGGGCTAAAGAATCATCCTATATTAGTCTTTATTATGCAGTGTGTAGGGAATAGGTGCTTTAGTCTTTGCATACCATCAACATAGTATAAAACGCAAAGTACATCGTTGGCTTTGGCTGTTGGCTCACAGATACCAATGGATGACCTGCATTTACTATACAAGTATGCTAAAGGTTTGGGCCCTTTTGTTAGATTCTGGAATTTCTATTATTCATACTATGAATATCACAAGACCTTTATGGGGCAATATGTATGGTGCCGAATGTAGTGAGAAAGTAGAGGCAAAGTTATTAACTGGCCATTCTTTTGAAGAGAGCCTTAGATCTGAGAATATTGGAAATTCCTTTATATGGCAAATGATTTCTATTGGCGAGGAAAGTGGAGAGCTCGTTAAGATGCTACATCATTGTGGACATTACTATGAATCTATACTTTCAAAATATATCGCCCGACTAGAGAGGCTTTTAGAACCAATTTTGCTAACTGTAATGGGAATTGGTGTAGCCGTTTTAGTTGTATCTGTTATGTATCCATTATTTACGTCTATTGCTAAGTTGGGAGGACAATAGCTATTTATAGTTAGCACAATAGAGGTCAATATTAATGGATAGATGTTATTTAATCATTATAAGGAGGATATTATGAGTTCTGTTATACATATGGTTCATGGTTTAAATTCTCGATTAGAACTATGTGGTCAATGGGTTTTAGACCACTTACATATTTCTCGTGTTCGGGAAAATTTCAAGAAGTCGAGAAAAGGGGGCTTTACCCTTGTTGAGTTAATGGTTGTGGTAGCCGTTATTGCCATATTGGCAGCTATTGCGATGCCACAATTCTTATCGGCTGCTGATAGAGCACGAAATGCGAAGGAAACAGCAGATATTCAAATAATTAAAAATGCAACGCAGCTCTATATGATCGACAAGAATGTAGATACACCACCAACTGTAGAAAATCTATATAAAGAAGGTTATCTTACAGAACATGTTAAGACTGCAAAGGATAAGGAATATACCATTACTTATGAAGTGGTTAATGGCGGTACGGCAAAAGCAGTTGTAGTTAAAGCACCTGATGCACCTTAACGTAACTTATATGTAGAATTTAGCATCTAGCATCTAATATCAGTATCAAGTAACTAGTATTTAGTATTTAATGTGCATGTATTAATGATAGGAATGTAGTTTTAGGTTTTCATATATATGTAGATTTAGGTTTTCATATATATGTAGTTATATCAATCGTTAGATTTACATATCTATAGTTGATTGTATGGAAGGACAAGGTATGAAAAGGGACTCATTATGTTATAGCACTGATCGTGTATATAGCATCCATAGTACTACCTATTATAGTTTCATCCCAGGTAATATCTTTTATTCACGTTGCTTTGTATGCTGTGTTTTCACTCATCATCATAGCAGGTGCTACCATCGATATGCATTACTATATATTACCTGATGAAGGGGCCTTAGTGCTTGTTATAGGTGGTATTTTGTATAGCTTTCTAAATGATAAGTCTATGCTTATAACAATCATAAGTGTTATGACTGTAGGTACTATTACATATGGACTTCGTCTTATTAGTCATAAAGGTTTTGGACTAGGCGATGTGAAATGGTTTTCTGCTATTTCTATGTGGCTTACGCCTTGGGAGATTATATGCTTTTTTTACGTAGCCTTTTGCGTTGGTTCTCTCTATCTCTTACTAACGAGCTATCGTAATCGATATATTCCATTTGGTCCCTTTCTATGCTTTGGTGGTTGGTGTGCCTTACATGGCGGATCCTATATGGAGGTGTTATATCAATGGTTAAGGCACAACCTATACATCATCAGTTTGGCTCTTTGTTAGCCGAGTGGATTATTGCTATTAGTTTATTTTTTTACTTTTTGATTTCTCTGTCTTTGCCCATTGTTACGACGCCCAGTCGTTATACCTTAAATGGAAGTACTCAAGAAGTGGTATATATGTTAAAAAAGGTTCAACTTTGGTCCATGCTTGGTCATAAGTCGAATGGGAAAGGGCGCATGTTATTCATATTAAATAAAGATAGCTATACCTTAGAGGAGGATGCGCATCATCATACAGTCGATATATCGTTACCTACAGGGATTGAAAACGTACAACCTTTAACGATTATCTCTTTTTCTTCTCTAGGATTGCCTTATGATGGAACGGAACTTATTTTACGGGATCGAGAAAGTGGTGAGAGAAATCGTATATGGATATCTGTGCAGACGGGACGTATTCGATGGGAAGAAGTACACTAAGGGATTTATGTATGGAGATGCCTTAGTATCAACTGCCATTATTATGTTTATATTGCCTGTTATACTATCTGTATTTTGGATGGCTACCTTGACAATTTATAAGGCTTATTATTGGGATCATATAGTACAAGATACTGTAACATATTTAGAGGAAAGTAAGTCCCAGTATTACAAAACAGGTCACATTCAAGAAGGGATTCATAACTCTCAATTTATTATGAGCCCTAGGGAATCTATTACTTATAAAACACACATAGAACCTACCGTAGAAAATGGCATTGCCCTACAACGATTAACTGTACAGGCCATAGATAATGAAACTATTGTGTATAGCTTATCGCTCTTTTTGGAGGAAATACGTTGATTACTCATGATAAACAAAGTGGTTTTATTTTGTATTCCACACTTATGAGTATAACTATTTCTACTATCGTTCTAACCTTGTTATTAGGGATAGTTTTTTACGGAGTTATGTGGAATGCAAAATTAATAGATAGTGTTGCGATGATGGAGGATGGCAGGTATACAAGGCGTATGGTTGTGGCTCAAATTATATGGAATCCTGTACAGGTAACTGTAGAGGATAGAAATAAGACTTTATATGTTCACGATACTAAACGGACTACATTAACTGTACAACGCCATGCGCTGTATAGAAAACTTACGGATGGCAGCTTGCAGCCGGTTAGTGGTAGCCGCATTATAGGTACAAAAGATAAGCGAAATGTGGGGTATACACAAGAGCATCCATTTAGTATAGATGAAAGTGAAACTGTCCACATGCGTTGGTATATTACAAATCGATTTACTGGTGATAAGCAATATACTGCTGGATATGGAGGATTAGCTATATATGAAGTTGCTATAGGTCAAAGTAGTATATATGATTGGTATAAATATCATGAGGAACCGAGTCATGAACATGGGAGCCCATAATGCTGGATTCATTACATATGTAGCGATACTTACAATGTCTTTTTATTATTGTTAGCCTTTATGGGGCTGCGTATTGGTCAAATTTGTGAAGGTAATGCAATAGATGAATTGCATTTAGAAGAGGCACACTATGCAGCTCAAAGTGGAGCACATTGGTTTGTAGGCTACTGTAGAGCGGGTAATACATGGGACTTTCAGCAAAAGCTAATAGTAGCTGATGATGCGGACGTGGAAATAACGATTGAAGCTGACTCAGTATCAGAAAACCCTCGTCATGTTATGAGTTATGGGAAATTGAAGCGTCACAAAATTGTTAGTCGAGTACATATGTATGTGACGGTAGATAAGGATAATAATATGCATGTTATAAAGGTGAAACCATATTGAGGTGAATCTATGAAACGAAAAAAGAAAATACATACTGGAGTATGCATTACAGATGAACATATTGTATGTGTTACAGCTCATGTAGAAAATAAAACTATGGTCATTACCGATGCACTAGAAATGAAACGCAGTGCACCTATTGATGAGGATATTCGAAAATTTATTGAAATGTATGATTTAGATGATGGTGCCTACAGCATTGTGGCAAATATTGATACACAAATGCATGTGGCACCTTATGATCCTCACGATTTTGATATGAAAGAATTTATCAAGTGGAATGTAGAGGATTACTTTAACTTTGATGGAGATAGCTTCCAAATGGATGCGTGTCGTCGAGAATATCCAAGACATAATTATCATATGTTTATGGTAGCTGTAGAGCGTCATTCATTAGAACTGTTAAAACAAGGAATACGAGACACTTATGCTCCAGTAGATGTAATCGATTTTTTTGGCCTATCCCTATTTGTTACAGTTTGATGCGGCGTAGTGGGACTGTAACTGGCGTTGTTGAAAAGGGTAATTTACACTTATGGCTATGGTGGAACGATATATGTATTCAAGAATGTAGAATTCCAATTACTAGTACCGATGTATCAGAAGGGATAGAACAGCTTGAGGCTAGATTGCAGGAGTTTGGCGTAGATGAAATACAAGGCATTAAGCTGTATGGTTTAGAACAGTTAACTGAAGAGGAACGAAAGGATATGGAAGCTATTATCTCCATATATGGAGAGACGGAGTATATTCCTCTACTATTTTTAGGTCGTGGTCGTAATCGGTGTAATCAAGGCCAACTAGATTGGGATATGGCCATTGGTATGGCAGCAAGGGGGCTTAAATGGATTGGCTTGGGCTGGTAAGGATAGACACATTAATTTAATGCCTCGTTCGTTATATTGGCATAGTATATGGCACAGATATCGATATTATCTATATGGAATGAGTATTATATACGGAATAGTAGGATTATTATCTCTAGGTTATTGCTGGTCTAGTTACGAACATTATAAAGCTGAAAAATCAGAACTATTGAGTCTATTACAAAATCCACAGTATCAGTCTATAGGGAAACAGTATGCAGATATAATAGCCGTTAAAGATCAAATTCTTAAGAATAGTTCAAAAAATAATACATCATCTATGATTCAAAATACTATAGTCCTATATGTCATTGATATAGCTATGGAGCAAGGTATTAGTTTACAGCACCTCCATATAAAAGATGGACAGATTAGTGTGGATGGTGTAGGTGTTACTGATGATGCGTGTCGTAAGTTTATAGCTAGTCTTCAACACAGACTAATAGGGATGGAGTGTCATGGAACAGTTAAAGCAGATAAAGGTATATATACATTCCATGTGGAAGGATCTAAAGGAGAGCACAACACATCCAGTAGAGAAGATACTAATGATCGTAATAGTGTGGAGCATCATCATTAGTAGTTCACTATATGGATTTATTAGTTTAAATCAGAAAGTTATTCAATTGAAAGAGCGACAAGAAAACTATGTTATTAAAATGCATGCTGAGTCAGATTATATTGTATCTAAGGAAGCCAAATTGTTAGAGTCATTTACGCAAAATAAGGTATCTAACACGAGTTCTAATACAAGTGTTTTTGATTCTTTGCAAGGAGAACCATTAATGATTGTTAGTACTGATGAGCATGAAGGTGTATTAGAGTTAACTGTATTAGGGAGTACAGAACGACTTATAAACTGGATTAATACTGTTGATGAGAAAGAACCTTCACGCCGTATAGAAATAGAGGACATAGAACGGAAAGGCAATGTCGTATATGTACTTTGTGCAGTGAAACCAACTATGAGGTCTTAACATATACATTATTTTTAGTAATACTAATAGAGACAGATTATAGAGAGTTAATCTATAGTCTGTCTTTGTTTTTGTAGCATTTTATAGTACAATGAAGGATATGAAATAATAAGGGGCACATAAATAGATGATAATAAAACGCAATATTATGCTCATCGGTTCTATGGGAAGTGGCAAAAAAGTCATTTTCGGTCGTAATCTTGCAGAACGCAAGGGATGGCAATTTGTAGATACTGATCGCGTATTAGAAGGTCGTTTTGGGTTGCCTATTGCTGAAATATTCAAGAAAATTGGAGAAAAAGCATTCCGTCGTGCTGAAATGGATGTACTTAAAAAGGTATGCTTATACCATGAAGCGGTTATATCTGTAGGTGGTAATTTTCCGATTGAACATCGTACGTTAAAAGTATTAAAAAAATACTCATATATTATTGGTATTCGCGCTGCACAATTTCGTATTGTGAGCCGTGTAAATCGCCGAATTGGGAAACGGCCAACTATGGATTACAATAATGTACATGCTTTTGTACACGCTATGATACAATCCTGGAAACCAGTATATAAGCAGTGTGATTTTGTACTAGATACAACAAATGGTCGGACCTATGATTTTATGCAACGTATTGAAGATGAATTAGTTGCTTCAGGCGTGCAATTTAAAGCAAGACGTCAACCCAATGATATGAACAATGGAGATGATAAAGAATCATCTCAAGAACTAAAACTAAATAATTCTGTTACTAGAAATACAAATGATAGTAGAATACCTAAGAAAATAGAAGCTCATAAACGAACTTCTCAAACATTAGGTTCTAATAAGGTAGATCTAATACATCTTGCTGTGATAAACGTCGTAAACAGAAGACGTCTAATCAGAAAGGTAAAGGACGTAAGTCAGAAGCTATATCCAAACAACATGCACCACAAGGGGGGAATGGATATGAGAAGAGTCGCAATACTAACAAGCGGCGGAGACGCACCTGGCATGAACGCCGCCATCAGAGCGCTAACTAGAAAAGCAATACATGAAGGTTTTGAAGTGTTCGGCGTTGAACGTGGCTATTTAGGCATTATGGAAGAGCAATTTATTCCTTTATCAAACCGCTCTGTGGGAGGCATTATTACTCAAGGTGGAACGATGCTAAAAACAGCTCGTTTTCCAGAGTTCCAAAATGAGGATGTTCAAAAAAAGGCCTATGATATATTGAAGTCTCATAGTATCGATCACCTTATTGTTATCGGTGGTGATGGATCTATGCGCGGTGCTACCAGTTTAGCGAAATTAGGTATGTCCACAATGACTATTCCTTGTACTATAGATAATGATATGGGTGGTACTCAATATACTATAGGCTTTGATACGGCGCTCAATACTGTAGTTGATGCGGTTGGTAGAATTCGTGATACTTCTAATTCACATGAACGAGTAGCTATTGTCGAAGTAATGGGACGTAAGGCAGGTCATATTGCGCTTAAAGCTGGACTTGCATGTGGTGCAGAAATTGTACTCGTTCCTGAAAATCCTATGCCTTTACATGAGGTATGCCGCCATTTAAAGGAGACACAGATTCGTGGTAAAGAATATAGTGTGATACTCGTTGCAGAAGGTGCTTATAATAGTGGGGAAGTTAAATCCTATATTAAGGATTATACGGAATTTGATCCGAGCTTGACCGTATTGGGTTATTTACAACGCGGTGGCGGTCCATCTGCATTTGATGCTATTTTAGCGGCTCGTATGAGTGAAACCTGTATTGAGTTATTAATGAATGATACAGATAATCGATTATTGGGCTATATAGATGGTCATATTCGTCCTATTTCCTATCAAGAGGCAGAAAGTCTTAATTTCCCTATCAATGATAAGGACTATACACTTTTATCAATCTTAAGCAGTTGATATTATCTAATGACCCGAAAGGGTCATTTTCTTTATCATCATTTATTCATTAATGAAATTATATTGCATAAAAAGTAATTGGTGCTGTATAATTTAAAAATACTAATAGTATCATCATAAATAGATACTTTATTGGCGATATCTTCATCTTTTTATAAGGAGATTATAATGAAAGAATTCTTACAAAAGCATCGTAAACGCATTATTGCTGGTGCTGTTGTTCTTTGTGTTCTTGGTGGTGGTACATACTACTACATGCATAGTGAAGGTTCTAAGCAAACACAAAACTTATATACTACTGGTAAGGTAGAAAAGGGTGATGTAAAAACAAGTATTAGTGCTACGGGTACTATTAACCCTGTTAATTATGTAGACGTTTCTACGAATGTGGCTGGTAAACTTGAAAAAGTTTTAGTTAAAGAGAATGATCAAGTTACAGCGGGTCAAGTGATTGCCTATATTGATACACGTCAATTACAAGCCTCTGCAGATGATGCTCGTGCTGCACTAGCTAAGGCAGAACTTGATATGAACCGCTATAAAGCATTAGCCGATCAAAATGCTATTGCTCAACAAACCTATGATGATTCTGTAACAGCTTATGAACGCGCAAAATCTACGTATGACCGTGCAGCAGCAGATTTAAATGATGCTACTATTACGGCGCCAATGTCTGGTACTGTTATTGGTACACCTTTGAAAGCTGGTCAAACTATCAGTACTGGCATTTCTACACAAATGATTATCGCTACGATTGCAGATTTAAGTGATTTAGAAATTTATCTAACTGTAGATGAAACAGATATTGGTAGTATTAAACAGGGTGCGAAGTAGAATTTACAGTAGACTCTAAACCAGGTGAAACTTTCACAGGTTACGTGTCTGAAATTGCAAAAGGGACAAAAGGTAATATGGGCGCTACAAGCAATAGCGTTGTGTACTATACTGTAAAAGTTCAAATTCCTGAAAATATTTCCAACAATTTCTTACCATCTATGACGGCTCGTGCAACTATCTTTGGCGAAGATATTAAAAATACATTAGTAGTACCTCTTACTGCAGTGCGTACAGATAAGCAAGGGGAATATGTATATGTTATTAAAGATGGTCAACCAGTACGTACAGCTGTTTCTACAGGTGTGACTGGTGATACTAATGTACAAATTCTAAAAGGTTTATCTGAAGGTGATGAAATCATCGTAAGTGGTGATGTAACAGCACCTAAGAATAATAGCCGTGGACCGTTCTAATAGTAGGTGAATATGAATCAAGCAGTAATCGATATACAAGGGATTACGAAGACCTATGTAAATGGTAAATTATCGGTGCCTGTTCTGTATGGGATCGATTTACAGGTCAACAAAGGCGAATTTGTGTCTATTATGGGTCCATCTGGTTCTGGTAAATCTACCTTTATGAACATACTTGGTTGTTTAGATAGACCAACAACAGGTTCATACCGCCTAAATGGCGATGAGGTTGCTACCTTATCCGACGATGAATTGGCCTTTGTACGAAACAAACAAATAGGCTTTGTATTCCAAAGTTTTAACTTATTAACAAAATTGACAGCTTTAGAGAATGTGGCGCTCCCTATGATTTATGCAGGGATGGATAAAAAGTCACGTAATGAACGTGCCGCTGCATTGTTATCCTCTGTTGGCCTTGGGGATCGTATGGATCATTTGCCATCTGAGTTATCTGGTGGTCAGCGTCAACGTGTAGCCATAGCTCGCGCGTTAGCGAATAATCCTGCTATCATCATGGCCGATGAACCGACAGGTAACCTTGATTCCAAGTCGACTATTGATGTTATGAATATATTTAGAGGTCTCTATGAGGAAGGGCGTACAATTATCCTCGTTACTCATGAACCTGAAATTGCAACCTATGCAAGTCGTAATGTAGTATTGCGCGATGGTTTGATTGTAGAGGATTCTCAAAATCTCAATATGACGCCTGTACAGGAGGTGCCACATGTATAAAGAGAGTTTCTTAATGGCATGGGCATCCCTCATTGCTAATAAAATGCGTTCCATTTTAACCATGTTAGGCATCATCATCGGTGTAGCTGCCGTAATTGCCTTAGTATCTATTGGTAATGGTGTTAAGCAAGATATTCAAAACTCCATCTCTAGCCTAGGATCTAATCTATTGATGGTTATGCCTGGGGCACCACGCACACCAGGGGTTCGACCTTCTGCAGGTTCTATGAAGTCTTTAAAGGTTTCTGATTACGAAGCGATTTCAAAATTGGATGGTGTAAAAGCTGCCAGTCCGATGACAAATGGTTCGTATGTAGTAATTTATCAAAATAAGAATTGGACCACTTCTGTATCTGGTGTTAGTTATAACTATTTAGATGTAAACAATTGGTCTATGAAATCCGGTCGCTTCTTATCTGAAAAGAATGTACAGAATCGTGAACGCGTTGCAGTCGTAGGTAAAACAGTTGTTAAGAATCTATTTGGTGATGAAGATCCAGTAGGTGCTGAAATTCGTGTCAAAAATATTCCATTCCGTATCATTGGTGTTCTTAATAGTAAGGGCAGTGGTGCTATGGGTAATGACCAAGATGATATGGTTATTATCCCGTATACTACAGCCATGGAACGGGTAGAAGGTATTGATTATCTTCGAATGATCTACGTAGTTGGTAAGGATGAAAATGGTATCGATCGATTACAATCCGATATTGAAAACCTATTGCGCGTACGTCATGGGATCAAGGATACTAATCTAGATGATTTCAATATTCAGAACATGAACTCCATCATGGAAACTATGGAGGAAACTACAGGAACGTTAACATTATTCCTTGGCGCTGTAGCTGCTATCTCGCTCGTTGTTGGTGGTATTGGCATTATGAATATTATGCTCGTATCAGTAACAGAACGGACAAGAGAAATTGGGGTGCGTAAGGCTTTAGGTGCAACTTATAGTGTTATCGTTACACAGTTCCTTATCGAGGCTGTTGTTATCAGTCTGATGGGGGGCATTATAGGGATTATACTCGGCATAGGCTCATCTAAGCTGATTGGCATGGCTTCGGGTATGAGTACGGTTATATCTGTACCAACTATTGTAATGTCTTTTGCCTTCTCTATGGCAATAGGTTTGATCTTTGGTATTTATCCAGCTCGCAAGGCGGCAAAACTTAATCCAATTGATGCATTACATTATGAATAGTCTTAAACTGTAAGTTTCTATTTTTAAGAACATACTAATAAATAGATAGAGTTATTCGCATATGGTGCGTTGCATGATACAATATGTATGATGTAACGCACCATTTTTATATGCTTGTATGTAATTTGTGCTATATACTTATGAAATTTTCATGCAAGCAATTTGTAATAAACGGGATATGTAGATTACCTAATCTACGGGTAAGTATATTGAATGGAGAAACTTATGGCTACAACATTGTTAGAATATTTCAACGAATTACGAAATCAGAATCCATTTTCTTGGGTAAAAGATTCTGAAATTACAGCAGTTGAACCAGGTCATGCAGAAATGACCTTACAAACAAATGATACAGAGTATTGTAATTTCCGAGGGGATTTACATGGTGCTGTTTGTATTGGATTAGCAGATAGTGTAATGGGGACCGCTTGTTTCACATTGGGCAAATCTGTTAGCACTATTGATCTTAATGGTAACTATGTGAAAGCTGTTAAGGGTGGTACTGTATTGCGTGGTGTAGCCAATGTAGAGCATAATGGTAAAACAACTATGGTTGCGACAGCACGTATCTATAATGAATTAGGTGAACTTGTTCACTTGGCACGTGGTACATTTTTTGTACTAGAAGAGAAGTCATTACCTGAATTACCATGGCGTTTTATTGAAGAAGACAACCCTGATTTGGTATAATATAGTTTAGACTTTTAAATATAGGAGGATGCTTTAATGAAAGAAGAATTACAACGGATTAAGGCTGAAGCTCTTGATGCGATTAAAGGGTTGACAGATATACAATCACTGCAAGATATACGCGTTAAATATTTAGGTAAAAAAGGTGAGGTAACGGCATTACTAAAAGGTCTTGGTAAATTATCTCCAGAAGAACGCCCGAAGGCTGGCGCCCTCGTTAATGCTGTTCGTGAAGCATTAGAAGCCGAAATTGATACGGTTAAAGTTCGTATGGAAACGGCAGAGTTAAACGCTCGTTTAGAACAAGAACGCATCGATATTACATTGCCTGGTCGTGCACAAAAAGCTGGTCATATCCATCCATTAACTAAGGTTAATGAAATGATTGAGGACTTCTTCATGAAAATGGGGTATACCGTTGAAGAGGGGCCAGAAATTGAACAGGATTACTTTAACTTCGAATGCTTAAACTTGCCTAAAGATCATCCTGCACGTGATATGCAAGATTCCTTCTATATTACAGAAAACTTCTTATTGCGTACGCATACATCTCCAGTACAAGCTCGTACAATGCAACGTCATGAGCCTAACAGCCCAATCCGTATGATTGCGCCTGGTAAGGTTTATCGTTGGGATTATGATGCAACACATTCCCCAGTATTCCATCAAGTGGAAGGTCTCATCATCGATGAGCATATTACATTTGCTGATTTGAAAGGCACATTAGAGTCCTTCTTGCGTCACATGTATGGGGATGAAACAAAGGTACGTTTCCGTACAAGCTTCTTCCCATTCACAGAACCATCTGCAGAAGTAGATATTTCCTGTGTAATGTGTGGTGGTGAAGGTTGCCGTGTATGTTCTCATACAGGTTGGCTTGAAATCTTAGGATGTGGTATGGTTCATCCTGATGTATTGCGTATTAATGGGTACGATCCTGAAAAGGTTAAAGGCTTTGCCTTTGGTATGGGCGTAGAACGTATTGCTATGCTTTTATATGGCATTAATGATTTACGTCTATTCTTTGAAGATGATGTACGATTCTTGGAACAATTTTAGGAGGAACTCATGAAAGCAAGTTTACAGTGGATGAACGAATACGTGCCTGTGGATATGAATCGTCCTGCTCAAGAATTGGCCGATGAATTAACACAAGCAGGGATTCCTGTAGAAGATGTCATTGCTATGGATAATGGCATTAAGAAAATTTATACTGGTAAAATCGTAGAAATCACAAAACATCCAGATGCAGATAAATTACAAGTATGTCAAGTTGAATGCCTTACTGAAGAAGGTGAGCCTGTTACAAAACAAATCGTAACAGCAGCAACAAATGTAGCGGTAGGTCAAATCGTACCTGTAGCATACCATAAATCTCGCTTAGCTGATGGAACAGAAATTAAAAAAGGTAAATTGCGCGGCGAGGTATCTGAAGGTATGTTCTGTTCTGTTGCAGAATTTGGTATCTCCAGCGATTTAGTATTGCCAGAAGAAGCACAAGGTATTTATATCTTTCCTAAAGGCACACCAATCGGCCTTGATGTAAAAGATGTATTAGGCTTAAACGACATAGTATATGAATTTGAATTGACTGCAAACCGTGCGGACTGTTTCTCCATGGTTGGTTTATCCCGTGAATTCGGCATGATGACAAATCAAAAAGCTTTATTCCCTGTTATCATGGTTAACGAAAATGGTGAGTCCATTGAAGGCAAGCATCTGTATCTATCGAAGCGGATGATCTTTGCACGCGATTCATGTCTCGTATCGTTACAGATGTAAAGGTTGAACCATCCCCATTGTGGATGCAAAATCGTTTGCGTAACAGCGGCATCCGTCCTATTAATAATGTGGTAGACGTAACAAACTATGTTATGTTAGAACTTGGTCAACCTATGCATGCCTATGACTATGACCATGTAAAAGGGCATCAACTAGTGGCAAGACGTGCTAAAAATGGAGAAGTTCTTGTTACACTTGATGGTTCTGAACGTGAATTAAATGATTCTATGCTTATTATTGCCGATGCAGAACGCCCTGTAGGTGTAGCTGGTATCATGGGTGGCTTTGATAGCGAAGTAACAAATGAAACTACTACTGTTATGCTTGAAGCTGCTGTGTTTAATGGACCATCCATTCGCCGTACTGCAAAAGCGCTTGGTATGCGTTCTGAAGCATCTGGACGTTTTGAACGTGGCGTAAACCATAAATACACTGCCTATGCTATCGACCGAGCAGCACAGTTGTTGCAACAAATTTGCCCATCCTGTAAAGTTGACGTAGGCATTATCGATGTGTACAAGAACCCTGTAGAGCAACATACCGTTACTTTCACAGCAAAACAAATCAACGATTACTTGGGTACAAACATTGAAAAAGACGAAATGGTTCGCATTTTGACTGCTCTTGAATTCGTTGTAACTGAAGAAGGGGACCAATTATCTGCCCTCGTTCCAACATGGCGCGGTGACGTAACAGTAATGCCTGATATCGCTGAAGAGGTAGCTCGTATTTATAACTATGATAATATCGCTCCTACAATTCCTGTAGCCGTATTGTCCTCTGGTGGTATGACGCCTAAGAAAGCTCTTACGAAAGAGGTAACACATACGTTAGCTAAATTGGGTATGACTCAAATCATTACATTTAGCTTTATGCATAAAGATGGCCTTTCCAATATGATGCTTCCTGAAGGGGGATAGCCGTTATACAGCCATTCCAATTTTGAATCCTATTTCCGAAGAATTCCCTTATATGCGTACTACATTGGTGCCGGCTGTTATCGAAGCTGCCAAACGCAATATTGCGCAACAAAATAAGGATCTTTGGTTGTTTGAAACAGCGAATGTATATGAACCAAAAGCATTGCCTTTGACAGAGGTACCTCATGAACGCCCTATGGCTTGTGGTATCTTGATGGGCAAGGCAAACCAAGCTGGCTGGAACCAAGCAGAACGCACTACAGATTTCTATGATGTAAAAGGCATTGTAGATGCGTTGTTAGCTGAATTAGGCGTTACAGGCTACGAAATTAATCGTAGCACTGAACCTTACTTCCACCCAGGCGTAAGTGCTCAATACGTAGTTGATGGTAAAATGATTGCTCAATATGGTGAATTACATCCACAAGTGAGCAAAAACTTTGATTTACCAGGAAAAGTATACATGTTTGAAATCGATTTGGAAGCAGTATTATCCTTAACGATTCCACCATTCCGCTATACATCTTTCAGTAAATTCCCAGGTACTAGCCGTGACCTTGCTATTGTAGCACCTGTGTCCGTATCTAGTGGCGAAATTTTATCTATCATTAAAGAGCATGGTGGTGAATATTTAGAAAGTGCATCTATCTTCGACGTTTACGAAGGTGAACATATCGAAGCTGGTTACCGCAGTCTTGCATACAACTTGCAATTCCGCTCTATGGAAGGCACGTTGAATGATGAAGATATTGATGGTAACATTCAAGCTATTATCGATGCATTAGCAGAAATTAACTGCAGATTACGTTAATCTCAAGCAGTATATTGAAAGGGTTTACCATATGGTAAACCCTTTTAGTACTATAGTTATACCTTTAGTTAGGTAGAAGGATTATCCATGGAATTATTGGCTCCTGCCGGTACGATGGAAAACTTTATAGCCGCTTTGGAATCTGGGGCTGATGCTATTTATCTTGGTGGTAAAGGCTTTAATGCTCGTGCTCATGCAGCAAACTTTGGCATTGAAGAACTGGCTGAGGCTATTCGTTTAGCTCATATTTTAGATGTGTCCGTATATGTAACCGTAAATATCCTCATAGGTGATTCCGAATTAAAGGCTCTCGAGGCTTATTTGAAGGACTTAGAGCGCATCGGTGTGGATGCTATTATCGTTCAAGATTTAGCAGTTGCCAAATTGGCACAACGAGTGGCTCCTAAACTTCACTTGCATGGCAGTACGCAGATGACGGCGGCTACATTAGATGATGTTCATTTTTATGAAAGTCTCGGTTTTACCCGTGTTGTATTGGCTCGTGAGTTGAGTCTCCCAGAAATTGAACATATTTGTAAGAACTGTACAGCTGAAATTGAAGTCTTTGTACATGGTGCCTTATGCGTATGCTATTCTGGCCAATGCTTGATGAGTTCCTTCATCGGTGGTCGCAGTGGTAACCGTGGTGCTTTGCGCACAACCTTGCCGGTTGCCTTATGAACTATTGGATTCTTCTGGTACTAGTTTGCTACCCTAAACACGAAGCCTATTTACTAAGTCCAAAGGATCTTAACTATAGTGAGCATATGAATGAGCTCGTAGCTGCCGGTGTTACATCCTTTAAGGTAGAAGGACGTATGAAGAAGGTTTCCTATGTGCGCCAAGTCATTGGGACTTATCGTCATATTTTAGATACAGCTCATATGGATGCTGCTGATGCCGATGCATTGGCATCTGGGTTTAATCGTGGCTTCTCTACAGATTATTTAACAGACCATGTAGGGAAATCTATGATGACTGTTGTAGCTCCAAATAATCAAGGCAAATTAATTGGTAAAGCAGAGGTCAAAAAGGGACAAGTTCATTTATTCCTAACAGAACCGATTGAAAAAGGATCACTTTTAAAGGTAATGCAAGATTCTGGTAGTATTACGTATTATCAAATAGATCAGAATTGGTCCTTAATGGATGAAAAAGCATTTTTGTAGGCAAAACCTGATGAAGGGTTTGCAGCGGGACAAAGTATTTTTTTAGCATCTACGCCAAAAATCTCAAAAAGCAACGAGGCTTACAAGATTTTTAGTGCTAAATTAGAGGTACATGGTTATCTATCTATTAATACAGACCGAGAACAACCTTGCACAGACCTTACCTTTGTATTAAATGATGGTCGTACTGTGACAGTATCTAATGAGTTTGAACCTGTTTATGCTAATAACAAACCGACTACATTAGAGAAGGTGACAGACCAAGTAGGTAGATTAGGCAATACATTGTTTACGCTTGGCTCTATGTCTATTCCTGATGGCCCTTATATGTGGCCAGCTAGTGTGTTAAATGCATTGCGCCGAGATGCTGTAGAAGCACTAGAAAACTTATTGATTACAAACCATGAAACGGCTTGGGCTGAGCTGGCTGTAGAGCCTCAAGATATGTCATCTATGGTTGCTAAGGGTAAGGTCCAATATTCTGAGCCTATGGTGAGTGCTCGCATTGATGAGCTAGAGGCTGTGAAAGCAGCTATTGAAGGGGGCGCTAAGAAGATTATCTTCGGTGGTGACCGTTTACAACGTAAGCCTTATGAACTTAGCATCTACGAGCAGGTAGCTAAGCTTTGCAAAGACCATAATGTACTTTGTGTATTTGCTACCCCTCGCGTCGTGAAAGATGATGAAGTAAAGGCGTATATGAATACCCTTAAGGCTATAGTTGAGGCGAAACCAGATAGTATTTCTATTCATGTCCCTCAAGCCTTATTGTGGCTTCGTGACTTAGGGTATACAGGTGCTATTGAAGCTGATACAGGTCTTAACATATTTAACGGCTCTGCACTACAAGTATGGCAAGACTTTAATATGAGTAGCATAGCACCATCATTAGAGTTAACCTTGGCACAACTTGTTAACTTGCAAAAATCTACTAATTTGCCATTAGAAATTATGGTTCATGGTTATACGGAAATGATGATTTCTGAATACTGTGCCATCGCTAGCTTTGTAGGGACTGGTAAAAAAGAAAATTGCCCTATGCCGTGTGTAAAGGAAGATTACGCATTGAAGGACCGTAAAGGGGAAGTATTCCCACTTCGTACGGATCCGTATTGCCGTATGCACATCATGAATAGTCATGAAATGGATATGCGCGCGTATGTGCCAGAGTTACACCGAAAAGGGCTACATATTTTGCGCATCGATGGACGTCATATGGATCCAAAGAGATTGCGTATTATCGTAGCAGATTATGTATCCATTCAAAATGGAACAAAAGAGGCTCCTCCTAAAAGTGTAGGCAAGGATGATACACCTATTACAAGGGGCCACTATTTTAGAGGTATTTTATAAAAGAGGTAGTACATTGTTTAACGAAGATGTATTAGACTTTCACCATATAAAAGAACAATTACAACAACATTGTAGTTCTACCATTGCTAAAGAATTAGCCATGCACATCGAACCTATGACAGATGCAAAAGCTATTCAAGAGAACCTTGATGAAACGGCAGAGGCAATGCGGTCTTTGCAAACTGAGGTAGAACAACCGTTAGGCGGTACACGAGATATTCGTGAGTCCTGTAAGAAGAGTCGCAAAGACTTTGTCCTTACTCGTGAAGCATTGTGGGATATTTACTTGACCATTGGTGCTTATAAGCGGATGACAAAGTTCTTTAGAACAAAATATATGGAATATCCATTGCTATCCCTATGGGTACAGGATATGCCGAATACAGATCGCATTGAAAACCGTTTTAAACGCGTTTTTGATGAAAAAGGGGAATTGCTTGATACAGCATCTCCTAAGTTGGCGAGCCTAAGAAATACGATTATCAAAACTCGGGAAAAGATCAAAAATGATATTCAAGCTATCTTACACGACAAGGATAATCAGAAGTATTTCCAAGAAACGATCATTACACAGCGTAACAATCGCTACGTAATCCCTGTAAAACAGGAATATCGCCAATATTTTGATGGTCTTATTCACGACCGTTCTGCAACGGGTCAAACACTCTATATTGAACCGATGCGCTTGGTGAATCTAAATAATGAATTACAAGAGGCTTTGATTGGTGAAGAGCAAGAGGTATTGCGTATTTACCGTGAATTATCAGCCCTTGTAAAACAACATAGTAATGATTTGATGGATGCTTGTGAAAAGGTATCCCACATCGAATTTGTATATGGTAAGGCGAGCCTTGCTATTTCTTATAAGGGTGTACCGGCCATCTTGAGTACTGATAGAACTGTCAATCTCATGAGAGCTCGGCACCCATTAATCCCACCGAATGTGGTAGTGCCTACAAATATTCAATTAGGTACATCGTACCGTATTTTATTGATTACTGGTTCTAATACAGGTGGTAAAACAGTCTCTCTTAAAACATTAGGGTTATTGAGCTTAATGAACCAATGTGGTCTATTTATCCCTGCAGACCACGGCTCAATGTTGCCTATATTCCAAAATATCTTTGCCGATATTGGGGATGAACAAAGTATTGAGGCTAGCCTTAGTACGTTCTCTGCTCATATGACACAAGTTATTTCCATTATTAAACATTGTGGCCCAAATGACTTGGTATTGCTGGATGAGCTTGGATCTGGTACAGATCCAGAGGAAGGTAGTGCTTTAGCTGTATCTATCCTTGAATTCTTCCGTAAAAAAGGTGCCCTTATGATGGTAAGTACCCATTATAATGAGCTTAAAAACTATGCATACCATACAGAAGGAATCGAAAACGGCCATGTAGAATTTGATGAGCGTACCTTAAAGCCAACGTATCGACTTCATATTGGTGTAGCAGGTAGTAGCCATGCATTGAGTATTGCGGCCCGCTTAGGTTTACCAAAAGATATCGTAACGCGCGCGGCAGAGTATAAATCTCAATTTGGTAGCCATGAAATGGAAGAAGTTCTTTCAGATTTGAATGAGCAACTTCGTAAGGCATCTGAACGGGAAAGAGCGTTAAAGAAAGAGCTTGATGAAACACGTCGCATGCGTGGTCAATTAGAGAAGGAAAAGAAACAGTTTAACGAAAAGCGTAAACAAATCTTAGCCAAGCTCAAGCTGATGCAGAATCTATGAAACGTAGCTTACGCGTTGAAGGGGAAGCGATTATTAAGCAATTGAAATCGCAATTCTCCGAAACGAATAAGGATAAGCGTCAATCTGCCATCAATGCTGCACGTAAGGGCATCTCTAATGTACATGTACCGGAAGCTCCAGTAGATGATGATCGTAAGTCCTTGACGGCAGACGCCATTAAAGTAGGCCAAGCAGTATATGTTACGTCTTTGCGTTCTTTAGGTACTGTATTATCTATCAATGGCAATCGGGTAAATGTAGATATCAATGGATTAACAGCAACTGTTAAGGTTAGCGAATTACAATCTACTACACGTGAAGAAGGTAATAAACTGGCACGTGAACAAAAGGCCGCTATGCCTAAGACGCGAAAACGCATGGGTGGTTCCGCCGTACAACGTCAGAAAGAGGTTCGTACTGAAATCAATATTCTCGGTCAAACCGTAGATGAAGCGACAGTATCTGTTGGTAGATTTATTGACCAAGCCTTGCTAGGTGGTGTCAGTCAAGTACGCATTATCCATGGTAAGGGAACTGGTGCATTACGAGAAGGTGTACATCAATATTTACGTACCTTACCGCATGTAACTCACTTTGAAACAGCAGGCTATGATGAAGGTGGTGCAGGAGCTACCAATGTAGTTCTGAAATAAAGCTACACAATAGTGATATAGTTATATATAATACAGTAAATTATTATCGTATATCGAATTGGTTATGGGGTATAGCCATAAACATATATATAAATAGAAAAGGTAGTAAGTTCTTTGAACTTACTACCTTTTTTACATTAAAAAGGAGCGGAACAGATGTTCCGCTCCTTTAGAGTATTAGATTAACGATCTTTTTTACTAGACTTTTTGCTTTTAGATGAATTAGATTTTTGTTCAGTCGCATCATCTTTTGAGCCACTGTCATCTTTTACAGCTTCATCTTTTGATTTGTCTTTATCGTCTTTTTTATCTGCTTTCTCGTCTTTTTTATCATCTTTTTTAGGCTGTGCTTTTGCAGGGTTATAATAACCTTCAGAGACAGCCGCTTGAGCACTAGCAGGTACATTAAAGTCAGAAGCAGGGGTATTAGCTAATGCGGCCGACATAAATTGTCTCCACATTACTGCCGGCGTTGAACCACCGGTAATACCTAATGTTTCAGATCCGTAGTCATCGCCTATCCAAACCGCAGCAACTAAATCAGGTGTATATCCAACGAACCAAGCATCTTTTTCATCATCTGTTGTACCTGTTTTACCAGCTGCAGGTCTACCGATAGCAGCATTGCCACCAGTACCACCATTGATAACAGATTCTAACATATCTGTGATGATAGCCGCATCTTTTTCTTCAACGACGCGTTTTTCTTGGATGGAATTTTCTTCCACCACTTGTCCGTTGCGATCCACAATTTTTATGATTGCTGTAGGTTGAACCTTGACGCCACCATTAGCCAGTACACCATAGGCTTCTGCCATTTCTAATGGTGAAACACCATGAGTTAAACCACCAAGTGCTGTTGATAAGTTGTTATCTTCATCAGTTAAGGTAGTAATACCCATCTTTTTAGCTAAGTCGATAATCTTAGACATGCCCACTTCATCAGCAATTTTTACAGCTGGTACGTTACGAGAATGTTGTAATGCATAACGGTAAGTAATATTGCCTTCATAGTTTCGTTCATAGTTTTGAGGACGCCATCCATTAAAATCAACAGGACTGTCATCAACAATGGAACCTGGAGTTTTACCAGATTGAATAGCAGCTAAGTAAACAAATGGTTTCATAGCAGAGCCTGGTTGACGTTCCGCTTGTGATGCACGGTTAAAGGCATCATCTCCACGACCACCGACCATGGCAACAATATAACCGTTATGTGGATTCATTGCTACAATAGCACCTTGTGGTTGGTGTAGACCATTTTGGTCAGTATACATAGTTGGTAGGTTTTGCATTGCTGCAACTGCAGCATTTTGAGCATCCATATCGAGAGTTGTATAAATTTAAACCATCTTTATAGATTGCATCGTCGCCATATTTTTCAGAAACTTGTGCAATAACATAGTTAATGAAGTAAGATGCATTAGATTTTTCATGCGTTTGTTCTTGCTTTGCCACTAAGCCTAAATCTGCTTGACGTGCTTGATCAGCTTGCTCTTGTGTAATGTAACCGTATTTAACCATTTGGCCTAATACAACAGCTTGACGTTTTTTACTAGCTTCCAAATCATTGAATGGAGAGTAGTAGTTAGGACTTTGTGGTAAGCCTGCAATGAGTGCTGCTTGAGCTAGCGTTAATTGGCTAGCATCCTTACCAAAGTATACATGAGCTGCAGATTGTACACCGTATGCACCTTGGCCAAAGTAAATTTGGTTCATGTACATTTCAAGGATTTCATCCTTAGTGTAATGTTGTTCAATTTTAAGTGCTAGCAATGCTTCAGAAATTTTACGTTTAAATGTTCTGTCTTGAGATAAGAATGCATTACGCGCTAACTGTTGAGTGATTGTAGAACCACCTTCAGATACGCCACTATGAACAATGTTAACCCATACAGCACGCAAGATACCAACAGGGTCGATACCGTGATGGGAATAGAAGCGAGAGTCCTCAGTAGCAACAAAGGCATTTTGTAAATCCTTTGGTACATCTTTTAAAGGTACTGGTAATCTATTCTCTGTGGAATGAACCGTTGTGATGAGATTACCATGGACATCGTAAATTTGAGACGATGCAGAAGGACGTACATTGGATACATCTGGTAGGTTAGACAGTGTAGCACTGATGAAACCACAGCCACCTCCGGCTACGATGAGTATAAGGAGAAGGGCACAAATCCAAAATAGACGCTTCGGACTTGTCTTCTTCGGTGTAGCGCCGCTACCATTAGAACGGCGGCTGCTTCTCGCATTTGAGTTATTACTCATAGAGTCACCTCTTTTTTCTTTTGTTAGTAAATATAACGTAAATTCTATTACGCAGTTATAAATATTATATCATATATGGCTTAAAACCAATACTATATATATAATTGTGAAAGTTTTTAGATAATGGTATACTAAAACAATAGTATTTCGAGGAGGATTATCATGGTTAGTGCTCAAGAACAAGTGCGCCAAATTAAACACGGCGTAGCAGATTTAATTAATGAACAAGATCTTGTAAAGAAAATAGAAAAATCTATTAAGGAAAATAAACCTTTAGTTGTAAAATTAGGTTTGGACCCAACAGCGCCAGATATTCATTTAGGCCATACAGTACCACTTCGTAAACTACGTTTGTTCCAAGAATTTGGTCATCAAGTAGTGATCGTTATCGGCGGTTTCACTGCTCGTATTGGTGATCCTACTGGTAAAAGTGTAACTCGTCCACCACTTACAAAAGAAGAAGTATTGAAAAATGCTGAAACCTATAAAACACAAATCTTCAAAGTGTTAGATCCTGAAAAAACTATCGTTCGCGACAATAGTGAATGGCTAGAATCTATGAACTTTGCTGATGTGCTTCGCTTGGCAAGTTCTTACACTGTAGCACGTATGATGGAACGTGATGATTTCAATAAACGTTTCAAAGAAGGCCGAGCTATCGGTGTTCATGAATTTATGTATCCATTGATGCAAGGTCATGATTCCGTTGCTTTACATGCTGATGTTGAATTTGGTGGTACAGACCAAACTTTCAACTTGTTAATGGGTCGTCATTTACAAGAATTAGAAGGTCAAGAACCACAAGTTGTTATCACAATGCCATTGCTGGAAGGCCTTGATGGGGTTCAAAAAATGAGTAAATCTTTAGGTAACTACATCGGTATCGATGAAGAACCTAAAGAAATGTACGGTAAAGCAATGTCTATTCCAGACGAATTGATGATGCGCTACTTCATGCTCGTTACAGACATGCCAATCGAAGAGCAAGAGGACATGGAAAAACGTCTTGAAAGTGGTGAATTACATCCACGTGATGCAAAAATGCAATTAGCTCGTACCATCGTTCGTTTGTACCATGGTGAAGAAGCTGCTCTCGAAGCAGAAGAAGAATTCAAGCGCGTATTCCAACAACGTGCGTTGCCTACAGATATTCCTGAATACGCTATGGATGCGCCAACAGAACCAATCTTTGTGCCACAATTCTGTACAGATGCTGGTTTGACTACCTCTAATGGTGAAGCGCGTCGCTCTATTAAAGCTGGTGCTTTCAAAGTAAATGGTGAAAAGTATACAGAAGAAAACCTTACTCTTGAAGAGGGCATGATCGTTCAAGTAGGTAAACGTAAATTTGTAAAAATTAAATTTAACTAATATAAAACTGTGATGGGGAAGAAACCTCATCACAGTTTTTTTGTCCATTTTCTTTATAAGATTTTCCTCTGTTGTATCTATTAATAGTAACTCCAAAATTTAGGTACAAGTTAATGTATAATGAATATAAAAGATGAATATAAAATACAAATTTGATACATAAAAAGATTTATATGGATATTGTATAAATTTTACTATAAAGTAAGAGGACCATATATGGACAAGAAACTATCTAATTTCCTAGAAAAACGAGAATATACTGTTCTTACCGACATTGATGTTATAACTGCTGCCGTAGCAGTACCATTATTAGAAATCGATGGGGAAGATCACATAGTCTTTACTGTGCGCAGCAATAAACTACGTCGTCAACCCGGTGAAATTAGCTTTCCTGGTGGCCACTGTGAGCCTAATGATAAAAGCAGTGCCCATGCTGCCATGCGTGAATGCTCTGAAGAATTGGGCATAGATTTAAATCAAATTGAATTACTTGGCAATTTAGATTGTCTCGTATCTGCGATAGGTGTCAAACTATATGCCGTTGCAGTGCGATTACATACAAGTGATTTAAAACCAAATCCTGATGAAGTAGGAGAAGTGTTTACCGTACCTTTACAATATCTATTAGAGATGGAGCCAACTGTAGGTCATCTAGATATAGCTACAAGACCATTAAAGGACTTTCCATTCCATTTATTAGAAGGCTACAACATAGACTGGAAAATTAGACAAAACTACTCAGTCTATTTCTATCCCTATAAACAATACACCATATGGGGACTAACGGGGCGAGTGCTGAAAAACTTTTAGATATCTATAGGGAGATTTATTTGCATAATAATCCTTATATAAATTGACAGATTTTAAATTAAGGTATACTATTTATGTGTAAAAGGTTTAATGTGTTGCACTAATTGACTAGGAGGTTCTCACATGAATCGCGAAACAGCATACGTACTTTGGTTTGATGAATTACAACGTGAAGATGTTAATTTAGTTGGTGGTAAGTCTTCTTCCTTAGGGGAATTGACATCCTCCACTAATGTACCTGTACCTTATGGTTTTGCTACAACTGCTCATGGTTATCGTGAGTTTATGAAAGCAACAGGTTTGGAAGATAAAATCCGCGCTGAACTTGATGCGTTAGATGATGTAGAAAATTCTGCATTATTGCGTGAAGTATGTGCTAAAATTCGCCGCATGATTTGCGAAGAAGAAATGCCTAAAGAATTGGCAGATGCTATCCGTCATGCTTATGAAGAACTTGGTAAAAAAGTAAACAAAGAAAATCCATTCGTAGCAGTTCGTTCTAGTGCAACAGCAGAAGACTTGCCAGACGCAAGCTTTGCAGGCCAACAAGATACATATTTAAATGTACGTGGTGCTGACGTTATCATCGAGAAAGTAAAAGAATGTTATGCATCTACTTTCACAGATCGTGCAACATACTACCGTGTAAAACAAGGTTTCAATCATATGACAGTAGCATTGAGTGCAGCCGTTCAAATGATGGTATTCTCTAAAGCCGCTGGCGTAATGTTCACTGTTGACCTTGTAACAGGTAACGATAACAACATCCTTATCGAAGGTTCTTGGGGTCTTGGTGAGTACGTTGTACAAGGTACAGTTACACCAGATAATTTCCATGTAGATAAAGATAAAATGGAAATTACAGATCGCATGATTAATGACAAAAATATCCGCTTAGTTCGTAAAGCTGACGGCGACTGTGTTGAAGAAGTTGTTCCAGCAGATGAAGCTAAACAACAAGTTATTACAGATGCTCAAGTTTTGGAGCTTGCTAAATACGCAAAAGCAATCGAAACATTATGGTTGTTACATGGATATGGAGTGGGGCGTAGATGAACGAGACGGTAAAATTTGGATTTTACAAGCTCGTCCAGAAACAGTTTGGTCCCGTAAAGAAAAACCAAAAACAACTGAAAAACCTAGCACATTAGATGCAGGTAATCGTGAAATTATTGTAAAAGGTTTGCCAGCTTCCCCTGGTAATGCAGCCGGTAAAGCTCATGTTATCATCAATCCTGAGGATATTGATGAATTCAAAGAAGGCGAAATCCTTGTCACAGCTATGACAGCTCCTGACTGGGTACCAGCAATGAAAAAGGCAAAAGCAATCGTTACTGATGCTGGTGGTATGACTTGTCACGCGTCTATCGTTAGCCGTGAGCTTGGTATTCCTTGTATTGTAGGTACTAAGAGCCGTAGCCATGAAGCAACAACATCCATTAAAGATGGTCAAATGATTACTGTTGATGCCACAAATGGTATCGTATATGATGGCGTATTAGAAGATATCGTTAAAAAGCCAGAAGCACAAGCTACTGCAAGTGTTGCCACTGAATATGTTCCTGTAACAGGCACTAAAATTTACATGAATTTAGGCAATCCTGATTTAGCTGAAAAACATGGTGTATTACCATGTGATGGTATTGGTCTAATGCGTGAAGAGTTCATTTGGACTACTTTCATTCACGAACACCCATTACACCTTATTGAAACTGGTCGCAGTGACTTTGCAGTTAATACATTGGCAGAAGGTATGCGTAAAGTATGTCAAGCATTAGCGCCTCGCCAAGTAGTAGTTCGTTTGAGCGACTTCAAATCTAGCGAATACCGTGATCTCAACGGTGGCGACAAATATGAACCACATGAATCCAGTGCATTACTTGGCTGGCGTGGTGCAGCTCGTTACTATGATCCAAAATATACACCTGCTTTTAAATTAGAATTAGAAGCAATCAAAAAAGTACGTAACGAATTTGGTTTCAAAAACTTACAAGTTATGATTCCATTCTGCCGTACTATAGAGGAAGCTGAACTTGTTACTAACTTAATGGCTCAAGAAGGCCTTGTACGCGGTAAAGATTTCAAAATCTGGCTTATGGCTGAAATTCCATCCAATATAATCTTAGCTGATCAATTCAATAAATATGTAGATGGTTATTCCATCGGTTCTAACGACTTGACTATGCTCGTTCTTGGCTGTGACCGTGATAACGAAACAGTTCAACATATCTATGATGAACGGAATCTAGCAGTTCGTAGAGCGATTCGCCATCTCATCGAAGTGGCTCACAAAGATGGTAAAACTGTATCCATCTGTGGTCAAGCGCCAAGCGTGTATCCTGAACTTTGCGAATTCCTTGTGAAGAGTGGTATCGACTCCATTTCTGTTAACCCAGATGCGGTTGTGAACACTAAGAAAATGGTGGCTCAAATCGAACAACGAATTATGCTCGATGCTATGACTGGTCGTGGTCGTCAAGAAACTGATGACTTAACTTGGTAATCATATAGTAGTATTGAAAGAGGAGGCCCGTAGGTCTCCTCTTTTTCTGAATGGTAACTTAGGATATAATACAAACAGAGATGAAAGGGGGTTACCGTGTGAAACTGTCGAAACGACAAGAACAAATTGCTCAAATCGTTCGTGAAGAAGGGCCTGTAACGGGCAGTGCTATTGCTGAACATTTAGAGGTTACTAGATCTGCATTGCGTTCAGATTTATCGGTGTTAACTATGCTAGGTGTTTTAGATGCGCGTCCGAATGTAGGTTACTACTATGTGGGACTTTCAAAAGAAACACAAACGGCGGAGCGATTAAAGTCATTTCTGGTAAGTGATGTATTATCTCAAGCCGTTGTAGTCAATGGGGATACAAGTTTGTATGACACGATTGTTACTATATTTACTGAAGATGTAGGGACTATTCTAGTGTGTGATGATTCCTATTTAGTAGGTGTCGTATCCCGTAAGGACTTGTTGCGTGCCTCTATGGGGCAAACAGATTCGCACACAATGCCTATATCTATGATTATGACCCCTGTGAGTAAGGTTATAACTGTGGAGCCTACCGATACATTAGTAGAGGCTGCACAGAAGATGATAGATTATGAAGTGGATTGTTTACCTGTCGTCGTTCGCGAGGATGTGGAAAACAAGAAACGCCTAAAGGTTGTAGGCCGTGTATCTAAAACGACGGTAGCGAAAGTATTTTTAGAATGTAGCATACATTGAGGTTGATAGAATGGCAGAAAAAATTATTTATGCAATATCGGACTCCCTTGGGGAGACCGCAGAGGCTGTAGCAAGAGCTACGGCGAGTCAATATGATAAGGAACAAATTGAAATTGTTCGTATTCCTTATATTGATAGTGAAAGCCAAATTGATGAAGTTATAGCAGATGCAAAACGTGGTAATCATGTTATTTGTCATACCATCGTATCTGAGACTTTGCGCAAATATCTTCATGGAAAAGTAGCGGAATACAATATTCCTGCTGTAGATATTATGGGCCCAGTTCTCGATGCTGTAGGTACTGTTGCATCCACAAAGCCTCGTATGACAGCTGGTATGGTTCATAAGCTTGACCAAGAATACTTCAAAAAGGTAGAAGCCATAGAATTTGCCGTAAAATATGACGATGGTAAAAATCCATCTGGCTTTGAAAAGGCCGATGTAGTTATTATTGGTGTATCTAGAACAAGTAAGACGCCATTATCTATGTTCTTGGCGTACAAAAAGATTAAAGCTGCCAATTTGCCATTAGTACCTGAGGTACCATTACCAGAGGAATTATTTAAAATTCCAGCAAAGAAAATTGTGGGCCTTATTATTGACCCATTCAAATTAAATAATATTCGTAGTGAACGCTTGCGTGCTATCGGTCTTGAAGACGAAGCAAACTACGCATCTATTGAGCGTATTCAATCTGAATTAGAATATGCAAAAGCTATTATGCGTCGTTTACATTGCCAAGTGCTAGATGTTTCTAATAAATCCATCGAAGAAACAGCATCTCTAGTTATGCAATTGATCGATAAAAACCGTGCATCGGAGGGTAAATGAATATACGGGAACAAATAGAGGAGAGGGAGGCTTTACTCCTCTCTCCTTATGCAGCTAAAAGCCGTGATGCCATCCGTGATTTAGAGGAAGCCCCCGATTCACTTAGAACTGCCTTTCAACGTGATCGGGACCGCATTATTCACAGTAAATGTTTTAGACGGTTAAAGCATAAGACACAAGTTTATATTGCGCCAGGTGACCATTATCGTACGCGTATGACCCATACCCTTGAGGTAGGACAAATAGGTCGTACAGTGGCTCGTGCGTTGCGACTAAATGAAGATTTAGTAGAAGCTATCGCTATGGGTCATGATGTGGGACATACCCCATTTGGTCATGTTGGAGAATATGCGTTACGTGATATGGTTGGTCATTTTAATCATAATGAACAAAGCTTGCGTATGGTTGAGGTTTTAGAAAAGCATGGCGACCATCAAGGTCTTAATTTAACCACTGCTGTACGTGATGGCATCGTAGGTCATACAGGGGCGCATATCCCTGTCACTTTGGAAGGTCAAATTATTCGTATCGTGGACCGCATTGCCTATTTGTGTCATGATTTTGATGATGCACAGCGCGCTGGTATGTTGACGGCTGAGGAATTACCTTTTGAAGTGCGAGAGCACTTTGGAATGACTCCTTCTAGTATGATTACTGCCATGGTTGAAGATATGGTGCGAGAGTCTTTAGATAAACCTGTTATTTCTATGTCTAGTGATATAGAGATGACCATGAATCTATTCCGTCAATTTATGTTTAAGAATGTTTATTTGGCGCCGGCTTTAATTCCAGATCGAAATAAGGCATCTCATGTGGTGAAAAACTTATTTACTCACTTTATGGAACATCCTAATGATATGGAGGGCTGTGAAAGTACAAGAGAGTTTTATTCTACCCGTGATGTGGTGGATTATGTAGCAGGATTAACAGATCAATATGCTATTAAGCTATTTAAACAGTATTACATTCCAAATATTACTTTGTAACTTTTAGTAATAGGTACATAGATAACAAAAAAAGCAGTTAGTTCAAATGAACTAACTGCTTTTTTTGGGGCTCTAGAACCCCAAAGAGTACATGTACTTTTTATTTTACGCGCGTGTAATTTTATTAGAACGAAGGCAGCGAGTGCATACGTTTACTTTTTTAGTAGCACCGTCTACAACCGCCCGTACTCTTTGAATGTTCGGTTTCCAAGTTTTTCTTGTGCGAATGTGAGAGTGACTCACGTTCATACCGCTAGATGTGGATTTGCCACATACTTCGCAAAGGTTTGCCATAGTTTCCACCTCCAAGCTTAATCTATAACATAACAAAAGTATATTATCATAAAGAGTAGTGTAAAGCAAGTGTTTTTATCGTACATATTGCTCTTTTTATGAAATATACTACAATATAGGGTATACTATATATCATATTCTATGATATGAGTGGGCTTTTACACAAGGATATACAGAAATTGGATATATCTGATGTATTTATCGTATATTTAAAGGAGTTTCTATGGATGAACGGTTGACGACCATAAAGGGGATAGGTCCTGGTCGAGAGAAACAATTACATAAGCTAGGGGTTACGAATGTAACATCGTTGTTGACATATTTTCCTAGAAGCTACGAAGACCGCCGTACGATTTATAGAATTGGTGATTTAAAATCTGGCATGACTGGTGGAGTAGTAGGTAATGTTATAGCAGTTCAAGAGAAACGTCCTCGCCCTCGATTGTCTATTTTAGAAGTAGTTATTGCAGATGGTACAGGCCCACTAAAGATTGTGCTATTTAACCAAGGCTATAAGAAGAACTTTTACAAAAAAGGTCAGCGTCTATATGCGTATGGTAAAGCGGAATTTCAATATGGGTCTATGCAAATGAATACGCCCCAAATAGAAAATTTGGGAGACGGTGGAGAGCCAGATCGTGGTATCGTTCCTATTTATGCCCTTGCAGATGGGGTATCTCAGTTTGTGGTGCGCTCATCGGTGCGTAATTGGTTTGCAGCTAATCATGAGTTGCCAGAGATTTTGCCTGTTGAAGTTCGTGAAGCACATCAATATATGACTCGCTATGATGCATTTAAGATGATGCATTTCCCAGATTCCTCTGAGCGTTACGAAGAGGCTCGTCATCAACTCGCTTATGAAGAGTTATTTGTCATGCAAGCGGGCTTAGCGTTATTGCGTAATAAAGAGCAGTGCCATAGGGGTCCGAAGATGGGACCTAATGGAGAGTTAATGGCTAAATGTATTGAAAATCTACCATTCTCGTTGACCGGGTGATCAACAGCGTGCATTAGAGGACATTCGTATCGATATGGAAGATGAACGGCCTATGCAACGGTTGTTACAAGGTGATGTAGGCTCTGGTAAAACTGTTGTAGCTACGTTGAGTTTGTTGAAAGCCATTGAAAATGGGTACCAAGGGGCGTTAATGGCTCCTACTGAGATATTGGCTGCCCAGCACTATGAAGGTATAACAGAGGTGTGTTGTAATTTAGGTATTACCATAGAATTATTAACGGGATCTACTACAAAAAAAGAAAAAGAACGTATCTATGAAGGGTTAGCTTATGGATCGATTCATATGATTATTGGCACCCATGCTCTTATTCAAGAGGGCGTAAATTTCCATAATTTAGGCCTTGTTATCATTGATGAACAACATCGCTTTGGTGTGGAGCAGCGGGCACGATTGCAACAAAAGGGGACATATCCTCATGTGCTCATCATGACGGCTACACCAATTCCACGAACCATGACATTATCTGTGTATGGTGATTTAGCAGTATCCTTAATCAAAGAAATGCCACCGGGACGCAAACCTGTCAAAACCTATGCTGTAGATAGTTCATATAAGGAACGATTAAGAATATTCTTTGGCAAGGAGATGGCAGAAGGTCGTCAAGTTTATGTAGTATGCCCACTTGTTGAAGAATCTGAGAAATTAGACTTGCAAGCTGCTGAAGAATTGTATCTGGAGTTAAAAGAGTACTTTTACAAGGCTTATGAAGTTGGTCTTGTACACGGGCGTATGAAACCAAGTGAAAAGGATGAAGTGATGAATGCCTTCCATAGGGGTGAGATTTCATTGCTCGTTTCTACTACCGTTATCGAGGTTGGTGTTAATGTGCCGAATGCGACCATTATGTGTATTGAAGGGGCAGAACGTTTTGGCCTATCTCAATTACATCAGTTACGTGGCCGTGTAGGTCGTGGGTCTCATCAATCTTATTGCATTCTTGTGAGTGATTCTAAAAATGATGTGAGCCAAGAGCGATTAAAATTGATGGAACAGACACAAGATGGCTTTGAACTAGCAGAGCAAGATTTACTGCTTCGTGGTTCTGGTCAATTATTTGGCTTAGCTCAATCAGGATTACCTGATTTACGGGTTGCTAATATTATTAAAGATATTGAAATATTGGTACAGGCTCGCAAGGATGTACTAGAGTTTGCAAGTCAATATGGAATGGAAAAACTTGAATCTGTAATGAAAGAAGAATTAGAAAAAAGATTTGGTGAAAAATTTCTTAGAATATTGTATAATTGAGAGGTAGGAATAATAAGTACATAAGTAGCGATAATATTAGATTTTTATCTGGGTTTTTTTCCCTTGTGTATCTGTTCCTCATACCGTATAATAGAACAAACAAATTTATTTCATTTTTCATCTATGGAGGTCAATATGCCACTTATTCATGTAGAGCTCGTTGAAGGGCGCACAAAAGAACAAAAAAAACAATTAGGTGAAGCTATCACTAAAGCTGCGGTTGATATCGTTAATGTACCTGCTGACGCAGTAAAGATTATCTTCGTAGATATGAAAAAAGATGATTATATGGAAGGCGGCATTTTGCGGTCTGAACGCTAAGCTACGACTGACCGCCTAGTCCAGATGGACTAGGCGGGTCGTAGTTTTGTTTTATTATACGGAAAGGAATTAAATATGAGAGACGATAAATTCGGTATGCGTGGACTAACTTTTGATGATGTTTTGTTAGTACCAGCGGCTTCTGATGTGCTACCACATCAAGTAGAGTTAAAAACTCAATTAACTCGTGACATTACATTGAATATCCCTATGATTAGTTCTGGGATGGATACAGTTACTGAATCCTGTATGGCTATTGCTATGGCTCGTGAAGGTGGCCTTGGTGTTATTCATAAAAATATGTCTATTGAAGAACAAGCCCATGAAGTTGATAAGGTAAAACGCTCTGAACATGGTGTTATCGTCGATCCTATTTTCTTAAGCCCTCAAAATTTACTATCTGATGCAGCAGAAATTATGGAAAAATATAAAATTTCTGGTGTACCTATCACAGAACATGGTAAACTAGTAGGGATCATTACAAATCGCGATATGCGTTTTGAAACTGATTTAACACGCCAAATCGGAGAATGCATGACAAAGGATTCCCTTGTTACTGCACCAGAAGGTACATCTCTTGAAGAGGCGAAAGCAATTTTAAGTGAACATCGCATTGAAAAATTACCTCTCGTAGATGATGATGGAAACTTAAAAGGATTAATTACTATAAAAGATATTGAAAAAGCGACAAAATATCCAAATTCAGCTAAAGATAGTAGTGGCCGCCTATTAGTTGGTGCTGCTGTTGGTGTGTCTAAAGATTTATATGATCGTCTTGATGCACTTGTATCTGCAAAGGCTGATGTAATCATTGTAGATACAGCACATGGGCATTCTGCAGGCGTACTACGTACATTGAAAGAAATTAAACAAGCTTATCCTCATATTCCTGTTATTGCAGGCAATGTTGCTACTGCAGCTGGTACAGAGGCTCTTATTGAAGCTGGTGCCGATGCTGTTAAGGTTGGTATTGGACCGGGTTCTATTTGTACAACTCGCGTTATTGCAGGTATTGGGGTACCTCAAATTACTGCTGTTTACGAGTCTGCTCAAGTAGGTCGTCGCCATGGCATTCCTATCATCGCTGATGGGGGCATTAAATATTCTGGCGATATTGCTAAGGCTATTGCTGCTGGTGCTAATGTAGTCATGATGGGGAATATTTTAGCTGGTACTGATGAAAGTCCAGGAGAAACAGTGATTTACCAAGGTCGTTCCTATAAAGTATACCGTGGCATGGGTAGTTTAGGTGCTATGAAACTTGGTAGTAAAGATCGTTATTTCCAAACAGAAGCTAAGAAATTAGTTCCTGAAGGTATTGAAGGTCGCGTGCCTTATAAAGGTATGTTGGCTGATACAATTTCCAAATGGTTGGTGGTTTGCGTGCAAGTATGGGGTATTGCGGATGTCATAACATCCAAGAAATGATTGAGAATACTCAATTTATTCAAATTACAGCGGCTGGTTTAAAAGAAAGTCATCCGCATGATGTAAGCATTACTGTTGAAGCACCAAATTATAGTGGTTGATAATGGAGTATTACATTGAATAAACGTATTTCTGTTTTATCTGTGCCTATCGATTGTGTAACAATGGATGAGGCTGTCCAACGTATTTTACAATTAACTGAAGAGCCGGGACTACATTTAGTAGCCACGGCTAATGCAGAAATGGTTATGTTGGCAAATGAAAATCCTACATTGCACACCATATTGAATAATGCTAGTCTCGTCGTTCCTGACGGGGCTGGCATTTTGTGGGCTGCAGAGCGTCAAGGTGAACATGTTCCTGAACGCGTAACTGGTGTAGACGTAACTAAACGATTATTTAAAGTTGCGGCTGAACGGCAAATTCCTGTATACTGCTTAGGGGCAGCACCTGGTGTTGCTCAACGAGCAATTGATAATTTATCTGCCCAAGTTGGACCGTTAAATATAGCAGGGATTCATGATGGATTCTTCGATAGCACAGAGGAACAAGAAATCGTTAAAGCTATTAGTGAGTCTAAGGCAAAACTAGTCTTTGTTGCCTTAGGCGTACCAAAGCAAGAACAATGGATTTCAGAAAAATTGAGTCACCTAGATGGCGTTGTTGCTATCGGCATAGGTGGTTCCTTTGATGTCTTGGCAGGTAATATTCCTCGGGCTCCAGAATGGATGCAACGCAATCGTCTCGAATGGTTGTATCGATTATATTTAGAACCTCAACGGATTGGCCGTATGTTGGCTATTCCGAAGTTTATGTGGACCGTTATTAGAAATAAATAGAGGAGTGTTGAATCGTGCCTACAGGACCAATAATTAAGGAAGGGTTTCCACTGATAGGGGCTATGCTAATTATCGCGGTGGTATTAGGATTTTTAGGACATTATGTAATTGCGATTATTTCATTTATTCTGGCATTATTTTTCGTCAATTTCTTTAGAAATCCTAAACGTGTAATCCCTCAAGATCCAGATTTAATTTTATCTCCAGCGGATGGTAAAATTATGGATATTTCTGATGTATACGAAGATATTTACTTACATAAAGAGTGTAAAAAAGTAACTATTTTCCTATCTGTTTTTGACGTACATGCTAATCGTGCGCCTATTGATGGTAAAATTACATACCGTCACTACACAATGGGCAGTTTCTTGCCTGCTTTTAAAGATAGTGTAGGTTTTGAAAATGAACGTCATACTATTTGTATTGAAAATGATCGTACTTCCGTATTGGTAACACAAATTGCAGGCCTTTTAGCGCGTCGTATCGTATCTTGGACAGACCTTGATAGCGTGCTTGAACGCGGCCAATTGTACGGGATGATTAAATTCGGTTCTTGTACTGAAATCTACATGGATAAGGATGTAGAGTTGTTCGTGGAAAAAGGTCAACATATTACAGGTGGAGACACTGTTATCGGGAGGTTGCGTCATGAATAAATCTATTATTCCAAATTTATTTACCAGTGCTAATTTAGCTTTTGGTGTTCTAGGTATCACATTCTCTGCCACAGGGAATACCTTCTATGCTGCTATCTGCGTACTATTATCCTTAGTTGCTGATGGTTTAGATGGTCGTGTAGCGAGAGCTTTAGGTGTGGCAGGACCTATGGGTCGTGAATTAGACTCTTTGTCAGATGTTGTAGGCTTTGGTGTAGCACCAGCTTATATGTTATATATGAAAGAGCTTTATGGTTTGGGATGGATTGCCTATGTACCATTATTAGTATTTGCTGTATTGGGCGCATTCCGTCTTGCTCGTTTTAACATTAAAACCGAAGAAGTTCATGGTTACTTTGAAGGGTTGCCAATTCCAGCTGCAGGTTGCTTGGCGGCTACCTACGTATTGTGTGGTGTAGAGGTTCCTCAATTTGTATTAGTGGTTTGCATGATTGGTGTAGGCTTCTTAATGGTTAGTGAAGTACAATATCCAGACTTCAAAGGTAAAACTGCAATCTATATTAATAAACTTTCCATTGTACTAACTGCTATTTTTGTCATAGCTTGTCTCGTATATGATTGGCATACATGGGCAGTGATGATTTTTGCTGGTTATGTAGTATTTGGCCTTGTTAATGGGGCGTTAAATATAGTGCGTAAATAAGTGTGTGGAGGATAATAGTATGAATTACCTACTGGATCTGATATTGATCCCTATGCAGGTAATAATCGTAATTTATACGGTTTATTATTTTGTGCTCGCCGTAATTGGTATGTGGCGGTCTCGAGTACATAAAAACTATACCCCTAAAAATTCCTTTGCTATCGTTGTATGTGCTCATAATGAGGAAGCAGTGGTTGGTGAGTTAGTAAAAAACTTACGTAGTTTGGACTATCCTGATGAGTTGTACGATATCTTTGTTGTTGCCGATAACTGTACAGATAAGACTGCTGAGGTAGCAAGTGCTGCTGGTGCCAATGTACATGAACGATTCAATAAAGAAGAAGTAGGCAAAGGCTATGCCATGGGGTGGATGTTTGATCGTGTGGAAAGAATGGATCGGAAATATGATGCCTTTCTTATCTTTGATGCCGATAATTTAGTACATCCTCAATTTATGTTAGAAATGAATGATCATCTTGAAAAAGGTGAGTCTGTAATTCAAGGTTATTTGAACTCTAAAAACCCAACAGACTCTTGGGTTGCGGGTACATTTTCCATCATGTTTTGGATGGTTAATCATATGTGGCATTTAGCAAATACCGCATTGGCTTGTCCACAGCACTAGGTGGTACTGGTATGTGTATACGTACATCTATCATCCGTGAATATGGCTGGGATTGTAATAGCTTGACTGAGGATATGGAATTCTCTATGAAGCTATTAACACATGGTCTTAAAACTACTTGGGCTCACGATGCCATTGTGTATGATGAAAAAGTTACGACTATGATGGCTTCTTGTAAACAACGTTTACGTTGGGCACAAGGTCAATTTGACTGTGCGGATCGATATATTCCTAAATTATTTGCCGCAGGTATTAAACAAAGAAATATCGTTATTCTAGATGGCATTTTACAAGTTAGTCAGCCTTATTTCTTGTTGTTGACAACTATATATTTAGTATTTTCATATATCAATGCATATGTGCCGATTTATACAAATATTTTGTATCAAATTATGCCGATGTCTGTATGGCAAATTATCGGTATTGGTCAATATTTGTTCCCACTTATTGTATTGTTAAAAATTAAGGTTCCACCTAAAATTTGGTTCTACTATTTGTTATATCCAATTTTTGTATACTCTTGGGTTCCTGTAAATATTTTAGGTTGGTTCCGTCGTCATAATAAGGAATGGTCTCATACAGTTCATACGCGAGCTGTTGGTTTGAATGACGTGAAATTAACACGTATGGGCAATATGAATAAGAATAAAAAATAGAATCTGTAGGAGTGACTATGCATATTTTAATGTGTAATGATGATGGTATTTTAGCAGATGGTTTACGCCGTCTTGCATCGTACTTAAGTCATTATTATCGAATTACCGTTGTAGCACCTGCAAATGAGCAAAGTGCTAAATCCCATGCATTGACGACTGAGATTCCTTTAAAATTAGACGCGTACAATGGCGAGGATGAAAATCCTCGCCTTTATGCTCTAACGGGAACTCCTTCTGATTGCATGAAGTTTGGCCTTAGTTATTTATTGACTGATGATATGCCTGATCTTGTGATTTCAGGTATTAACCATGGCTTTAATCTGGGCTCAGATGTGCTATATTCTGGTACTGTATCTGCTGCTATGGAAAGTTGTTTTTATGGCATTCCAGGGTTAGCATTGTCTGTGGAACGATATTCTCCTGAACGAGGGGATGAAATGCATCCCTTTATCCATGAATTGATAGAAAAAATTTATGTGAAAGGGAATTTTGATGGCTTATTAAATGTGAACTTTCCGTTACGTGGCGTATGTGATTGGGATCATTTTAAAATGGTTAGTCAAGGTTTACAAACTTATAGCAATATTATTGATGCTCGTATTAACTCAAGAGGGCAGGATTACTATTGGTTGGCAGGCGAGCTAGATTATGGTGCTGAAAGTGTTCCCACTGATGTGGAATATGCTCGTAAAGGCTATATAACAGGTGTAGCTCTTACGTGGAAGCAACAATGTGACATCGGTATGGAAGCGGTTAAAAATATTTTAGATAAAATATAAAAAATGTGTTGACATTGTATTGGGATATCTGTATAATAACAAATGTTCCGAGACGCCGGAGTGGCGGAATGGCAGACGCACTTGACTCAAAATCAAGCGGGTAACACCGTGTGGGTTCAAGTCCCACCTCCGGCACTAACTTTAGGCGGTAAGACTTTTGTCTTACCGCCTATTTTTTTATATTTATATTTATGAATTAATATACGATTATATACATTTTTTTGTTCGATTGAGGTGATAATATGGATCAAGGTGTGATTGATTATATTGCTAATGTCTTTGATATACCAAAGCTTGCACAACCTGTAAGCGCTGTCCAAATGCCTTTACCGTTAACACGATTGGCCGAGATACCATTAGATATTTCTGTTAATCAGTGCCAAGGCTTTTGTTATAACTCAAAAAAAGATGTATTTGTTCTCGCATGTATAAATGCTGATAATACAAAGCAAATTATTTATGAAATTAATCCCACAACGTTGCAAGTGGTTGCTAAGTATGAATATAGTCAAAAACGTTTATTAGGTCATATGAATACGTTAACCTATAATCCGAATAACAATCGCTACTATACTACTAATGCTGTTGTAGATGGATATATTGTTACGCCTATAGAGGCGGATAGTATGATTGTTGAAGCGCCTATTAAATTGAAAGAAAAGGTATTTAATTTTGCCTTTGATAAAGAGCGTAATGAATATGTGTCGATTGTGCCTTTAACAAATTCTCATCGTACTATTAACTACTATGATTCAAATTTTAATAAGGTAAAAACGTATAAGATTGATGCAGAGCATACGGACTTAAATAATAATGGTGCTTATGCTGCTAATGGTAACACTATTTTTACAACCTTAACGACCTTCGTTTTCGTCGATGATGAAGGCGTAGTAAAGAATATAAGCCCTTATACTTCAGGAATGGAAGTAGAGGATATGGATTACCGTAATGGTCAGATGTACGTAGCGGTTAACCGTAAAGGTAAGGTAGAAATTTACAGTCTAGCCACATTGCCATTCTCTGTAAATGCCTAGATTTTATCTATGTTTTTATCCACTTTAAGAGTGTATAATATAAATGTTAGGATAAATTAGGAGTTATTATGAAATTAGGGAATGATATTATAGAAATTGACCGCATCCGTCAAGCTTTAGAGAAATCTCAATCATTTCGCGACCGTGTATATACACCTCATGAGATTGATTATTGTGAAAGTCGAAATAAGGGGCGTTACGAGTCTTATGCCGGTATATATGCCGCTAAAGAGGCTTTCATTAAAGCATTAGGTACGGGAATGCGTCATGGATCGTGGCAAGATATAGAAATTGGTCATGATGAATTAGGGGCTCCCTTAATTCGTTTACAAGATACTTTTAAAGATATTTATGAAACATTAGGCTATACGGATACACATGTGTCGATTAGTCATTGCAAAGCATATGCAATGAGTACAGTTATACTTGAAGGAGCATAAGATGCAAATATTAACAACTGAAGATGCTCGATTTATAGATCAAGAAGTACCTAAGCAATTAGGTGTTTCTTTAGAAATTTTAATGGAAAATGCAGGACGTGGCATTGTGGATGCTTTGTGGGGACAATATGACTTGTTTTCCTTAGATAATGCACGTTCTATCAATAGTTTTGTACTATTTATCTGTGGTACAGGTAATAATGGGGCAGATGGCCTTGTAGCAGCTCGTCATCTTTTAGAGCAAGGTGTACCTGTACAAATTGCACTAGTAGGTGATACGAGCAAATGTAGCGACCTTTTTGCAGTTCAACTCAAGAGATGTGAAGCAATGGGCTGTATCATTGATATGTTTGATGATTTTAATGATTGGTCAAATGTAGCTATAGTTGTAGAAGGCATTATGGGAACAGGGTTAGCTGGACGTCTTCGAGATACGACAATAGATATATTGCACGTTATTGATACTATGCGTAGTCAATATAATTTTGATTTGTGGGCTATTGATGTACCTGCAGGTGTTGATGCAACTTCTGGTCAAATCTCAGAGGGCACATTGTCTTATGATTATACAGTAACCTTTGGTGCTATAAAACAAGGTCTATTGTTGTATCCTGGCAAGGCTATAGGAGGAACCGTTATTGTTGCCCCTTTAGGAGCTCCTTGGCAGCAAGTATTAATTAATCGTGATAGCACTATAACTATTGATTCGGATTTAGCAAAAACACTAATTAATTATCGAGTTCCAATGGCTCATAAAGGAGTAAATGGAAATACCCTAATTGTTGGTGGCTCTAGTGATATGGTTGGCGCCCCTATGTTGGCTGCAGAAGCTACTGTTCATAGTGGTGCTGGTAAAGTTACATTATGTGTTCCAGAGATAATTAAACGGGCAGTACAAGGACGTGTCATACCAGAAGTGATGGTTACCTCTATCAATGAAAACCACTCCATTTATGAAGGCCGTCAAGTAGTTGCTATTGGACCCGGTTTGGGACGTACAATAGATATTCCAGATTTAGTAAATCATGTTATTGATTGCTATGAAGGTGCTCTAGTCATTGATGCTGATGCGTTATATGCATTAGGTCATGTGGGATCTGTAGATAAAGATGCATTGCGAGATGGTAAGGTTGAGTCTATATATAAGATGGAACGACAGTTACCATATTGCGTGATGACACCTCATTTAGGTGAATTTAGTAGACTAATTGATTTGCCTATAAAATGGATTGAACGTCACTATATTACATTGGCACGAGCATTTGCTAAGGCTCATCAGGTAGTACTTGTTCTAAAAGGAATTCCTTCTGTTGTGGCGCTACCAGATGGTACAGTATATGTTAATACTATCGGAAACGCTGGTATGGGAACTGGCGGTATGGGGGATGTATTAACCGGAGTCATTGCAGGCTTTATCAGCCAAGGCTATTCCTTACAGGATAGTGCCATTTTAGGGGTTTATGTACATAGCCGCAGTGCAGATATACTAAGTGATACGAAAACTTGGGGATATACACCTAGTGATGTAAGTACTTCTATAGGCTGTGTCATTAGTGAATTATTGGGAGAATAAGATGACAAATAAAATACAACGCTTTATAGCTTTTTTATTAGTGCTATGTATTCCAATCTTTGCTATTGCAGGATGTACGAATAAAGATGTAGCTAATGCAGCATCTCAGACTAGTTCTACTACAAATGAAGGCTATTCTATCGATACTAAGCAAACGAATCCTGAGGGTCATTTAGACGTATATATGTTAGATATCGGTCAAGGGGATGCTATACTGCTTAAGGTTGGCGATGAATATAGTATGATCGATACAGGTGACATAGAGCATCGTGAAAATATTGTAGCTCAGCTAAAATCTATGGGTGTTACGAAGTTAAAAAATATTATCATTACACATCCACATGCTGATCATATGGGTGGATTCTATGCTATTGCGAAAGCTATGCCCATTGAACATGTGTATGATGATGGTATTTCTGTTGATAATAATATGTATAAAACCTATGAGAAATGGATTGATAAAAATAAAATCCAACGCTCCACATTGCGTAGTGGAGATGTAGTTGATTTTGGTCACGGTGCTATATTTGTAGTATATGCACCATGGGCGGAACCTTTAACAGATAAAAAAGGGGCGCCAGATCTTAATAATAACTCTATCGTAGGTAAATTAATTTTTGGTAAATTCTCTATGCTCTTTACTGGTGATGCAGAATTACAAGAAGAGAAAAAACTCATAAAAGAGCAGAACTCTAGACTGTTTTCTCGTGTTCTTAAGGTAGGACATCACGGTTCTCGCACAAGTAGCTCTGAAGATTTTTTGAAATCTATTAAACCAGAAAGTGCATTAATTTCAAATGGCATGTATAATAGTTATGGTCATCCTCACGATATAACATTGCGTCGTTTGCAGGAGAACAATATTGCCATTTACCGTACAGATACGATGGGACGTATTCACATTAGTACGGATGGGAATGAATGGCAAATTACAACTGAACGTTAGTGTCGATTGTATAGCACAAAAAATAATTTTAAGCAACTGATTTTTGTGTTTACTGTATAAAGACTTTATATAGTAATATGTATAATCGGCATACTAATCTTCATGTTTGTATGAAATAATCTATCTATAATCTAACATTAGTTTATGGATAGATTGGAACGATGAGACTTTGATTCACAAAGAGATCATCGACTCATCTCTATGGTTTGGACACTACGTATGTCAGTTAGATTGGAGTGAATGTATTGCGTAAACTATTTTTTATGTGCCTTGCTGTCTTGATGGCTTTACCTCTATTCTTGACTCAAGCAAAGGCAGCTAATCTTGAAGATGCTCGATGGGTGACACGAACTGATGCACCTGTACCATATGTTCGTATGGTAATGGATTTATCAGCACCTGTGAAAGCATCTGCATCGATTAGCAAAGATGGGAAAACGACGACTGTTACCTTAAATAACACAAAGCTAAAAACTGCTAAAGCGAATATTAATATGGACTCTAGTATAGCTAGTTCTGCCAGACTTACAGAGGATGGCAGAGATGTGAAGGTAACAATCAAGACACCTTCATCTATCGATACGAGTGATGTAAAGGTATTTTCCCTAAAGAAAGATACGGTTAATAAGAAACCGTATCGCATCGTTGTAGATGTACAGAAAAAGGTGTAGTAGCTAAACCTGCTTACTATGGTAAACGTCCATCTCCTTCTGCACATCCTGCGAAAAATATGCCCACAGGATCTGGTAAGTATTCTATTAGCGGTGGTTTATCTGGCAAGACAATTACTATTGACCCAGGTCATGGTGGTAGTGACTCTGGTGCCGTTGGACCACATGGTGTACAAGAGAAAAATATTACACTACCGATTTCTATGTACTTGAAAAAAGCCTTAGAAAATCGTGGCGCTAAAGTGCTTATGACTCGTACTACAGACGTAGACGTATATGGTCCTAATGCAAGTGGTGTTGATGAATTAGGCGCTCGTGTTAATGTAGCGAACCGTAGCAATTCTGATGCGCTCATCAGCGTGCATATTAACGCATTTAACAATCCAAGTGTTGGTGGTATTGCAACATACTACTATGCTAAAACAGGTAATGATGCTCGTTTAGCACAAAAGGTACAATCTCAAATTGCTAGTGTACCAGGATTCAATGGTGACCGTGGCATTCAAGAAGGCAACTTGTATGTATTAAGACATACTAATATGCCTGCCATTCTTGTAGAGCTCGGATTTATTTCCAATCCTAATGAGGAACGTGCATTGCAATCTCCTCAAACACAAGAAGACTTTGCTAATCGCATTGCCAATGGTATTGCTAGTTACTTTGGAGGTTAATCGATGAAATTACGTAAACAAGTTCTGTCGATCCTCTGTGTAGGCTTGCTTGCATTTGTAGCAGGTTGTACACCTAATCAAGCTCCTACAACAGGTAAAAGTGAACCTGTGCAAGAGACGAAAGTCAATAAGGATGCAGAAACAACGAAAGTATCTCAAGAAAAGGTTAAGATGGCCTTCTTTGTTCCAACAGAGGATGGCTCAGGGGTAACACAATCAACCGTTGAGATGGAGGCGGATAAAGTAACGCCTAAAGCCGCTCTTCTAGCGATGTTAAAAGCTGATAGAGCACAAAAATATCCAGTATTCTCTAAGGATATTGAAATCACATCTGTTACTGTAAAGGACGGCATTGCTTCTGTAGAAGTGAATGACGCTTTCGTAAAAGGTAATGGTGGGGACTTAACTGTTAAATTACAAATGGCTGCCATTGTAAATACATTGACATCCTTTGATAACATTAATGGTGTTCTCTTCGTTAGCAATGGTAAAAAGGTTCCTACTGTAGGTTCCTTTGATACGAAAGATCCAGTTAAACGGATGACAAACCTAATTAAAAAATAATTATATTAGGCTCATTGATAGCAGATAGTTGATATATCAACTATCTGCTATTTTTTTGTTGTCTTTTATATATGTTACAATACAATATGTATACTAATCGGAAGCCAGGTGATGAGATGCAATTAAAAGATGTAGGGGAATTTAATTTCATAAGCCACATTCAAAATGATACAATACATGATCCGAGCACTGTAATTACAGGGATTGGTGATGATTGCGCAGTGTATCGTGCTACAGATGAAACAGATCAACTAATTAGTACAGATACGATGGTGGAAGGTGTTCATTTTAGCTTTCGCTATATGAAACCTTATGATGTCGGCTATCGTCTCATGACCGCTAACTTAAGTGATATTGCTGCTATGGGAGGGGATCCTCGACAAATAGTGTTATCTGTGGCAGCACCTGAATATGTTGATACTGCTATTCTAGATGAAATCTATAGAGGCATTAAAGATCAATGTGCTAGATACCATCTCAATATACTTGGTGGAGATACGGTGCGTACGGAAGGACCTATGGTGTGGACTGTTACCATCATAGGAGAGGTTCCTACTGGCACTGCTATTATGCGTAGTGGTGCGCAAGTTGGCGATATTGTGGGTATTACAAATTATGTAGGTTATGCTGCCACAGGTTTAGGTGCGTTATCCTATAATTTAGATGGCTATACAATGACGAAGGTTGGTCATCAACGACCTGATCCACAAATTGAATTAGGTCAACAATTGAGACAACTGGGAGTTCATAGTATGAATGATATTAGTGATGGTCTTGGTAGTGAATTAAATGAAATTGCATCGGCTAGTAAAGTATCCATTGTTATAGAGGAAAAAGCTATTCCACTTCATGAAGAAACTTATGAATTAGCTAAGTATTTACAGACTAATCCAGTGGATTATGCATTATATGGTGGTGAGGATTTTCAACTAGTATTCACGGCTCCTAAAGCATTGATTCCTAAATTAGAGAATTTATCTGGGATTACTATCATCGGTGAAGTTATATCTGGACCATGTCATGTTCAGATGGTAACACCGGATAAAACGATTAAGACCATAGAAGCGAAAGGATATAATCATTTTCATGAATCATAAGGCATATGTTCAATTAGAAACTCATACAGTAGAAGATACACAACGATTTGGACAGTTATTAGGCAGATGGGTCAAACAAAGCGGAGAACCTTTGTGTATTGCTTTAATTGGTGATTTGGGGACAGGAAAAACGCACCTATCCCAAGGCATTGCGAAAGGCTTTGGAGTTACAGAGGAGATTACAAGTCCTACCTTTGCAATCATGAATACTTATGATGTGGATAGAACACATTTATATCATTTTGATGTATATCGTTTGGATGATATAAGCGAGCTTGAAAATATTGGCTTCTACGAATATACAGAGGATTGCGTATCCATTGTGGAATGGGCCGATAAATTCCCAGATGAATTACCAGATGAAACATTATGGATTTATTTGACGCGCATTGATGATACAAGTCGATCTATTACATTAGGTAGTGATTACCTTTCAGAGGGTGATTTAGTAGAAATAGGAGGCCCATATGTGGTTAGGAATTGAGACAAGCTCACTCGTTTCGAGTGTGGCTTTAATGGATGAACATAACCTTATTGGTGAGTTGACTATCCAAGCTGGATTAACTCATTCTGAGCAACTAATACCTCACATTGATATGTTATTGCGTGCCTCTCAAGTAAAAAAGAATGAGTTAAAAGGTATTATCGTTAGTATCGGGCCTGGTTCTTTCACTGGATTGCGTATTGGCATGGGAACTGCAAAAGCAATGGCTTATGCCTTACAAATTCCATTGTATGGTGTGATGACAATGGACAGCTTAGCTTGTAATGTTTCATATACAAATCGTACAATATGTACTGTTATCGATGCACAGAAAAAGCATGTATATGCTGGTTTATATAGATATGAAAATAACAAACTAGTATGTAAAGAGGAGCCATTTGTTATTGCTGCTAGTGATTTATTAGATAAATTTAGAGAAACAAAGGAAGAGGTCCTATTCTTAGGGGATGGTATTAAGCGAATTGAAAAGCTTTTAGAGGAAAGGGATACTAATTTGACTGTCCTAGATATTTCACAACGTATTCCGAAGGCAAGCTCTTTACTATTAGCAGGTCGTGAATTGGTAGAACGTGAAGAGATATGCAATCCAATGGATATGGTTCCTTACTATATTCGTCGCTCTGAGGCTGAGGTATTGTGGGAAGAACGACATAAGAATAATCCTGAAATGTTAAATCAAAATCCTACTGTGATAGTGACTGAAGCGGCAGGAGCAGAGTAATGGAGATTCGATTAGCGACTATCGATGATGCTCAAGCTATTTATGATATAGAACAGCAGTCCTTTTCTGTTCCATGGAGTTTGGAATCTGTACTTGCTGAACTTGAAGGGGCAGATAATAAATTATATATGGTTATTTGCGAAGACAATCATATTGTTGGTTATGCTGGTGCTTGGCTCGTATATGATGAAGGACAAATAACAAATATTGCCATTATTCCTTCTGCTCGTGGTAAGGGATATGGCTCAGAACTTACTAAACAATTAATAGATGAATGTTTCAAGAGAGGTATGCACGAAATCTTCTTGGAGGTACGCATATCTAATTTGCCTGCCTTAGCAATGTATAGAAATCTTGGGTTTCTGTTAAAGGGATTCGTAAAGATTATTATTCAGAGCCAAAAGAGGATGCTTATATTATGTCTCTCGTTTCAGAGGAAATAGAATGAGTATTTACACATTAGCCTTGGAAAGTAGCTGTGATGAAACATCAGCCTCTGTCTTAAAGGATGGACGCACTGTTTTATCTAATGTTATTTCTAGCCAAGTGCCGATTCATAGAAAATTTGGTGGCGTTGTGCCAGAAATCGCATCGCGTCACCATATAGAACAAGTTATACCTGTTATAGATCAAGCGCTACGCGATGCGAATGTAACGTTACAAGATATCAATCATATTGGTGTTACCTATGGTCCTGGTCTCGTAGGAGCATTATTGGTTGGTGTAGCTGCTGCAAAGGGATTATCCTTTGCTACAGGCATTCCTTTGGTACCAGTTCACCATATGGAAGGTCATATTTTTGCTAATTTCTTAGCTAATCCAGAATTAGAACCTCCATTTTTGAGTCTCGTTGTATCTGGTGGTCATACCATGCTAGTCCATGTGAAGGGCTATGAAGAGTTTGATATCCTTGGTCAGACGCGCGATGATGCTGCTGGTGAAGCATTTGATAAAATTGCTCGCGTTATGGGGTTCCCTTATCCAGGTGGCCCTCATATTGATGCACTTGCCCTTGAAGGTAATCCAGATGCGATTGAATTTCCAAAGGCTTTAAGTGAGCCTGGTAATTTTGAATTTAGTTTTAGTGGTTTAAAGTCTGCTGTATTAAACTATTTAAATAGCAAGCAACAAAAGAATGAACCTATTAACCAAGCCGATGTTGCCGCGTCCTTTCAAAAGGCTATTGTTGATGTATTAGTTGAGAAAACGAAAGATGCAGCTCATACATTAGGTGAAACGCGTATTACCATTGCGGGAGGCGTATCTGCTAATAAAGGCTTACAACAAGCCTTAGAGGTTATGTGTAAGAAAGAAGGCTTTACCTATTACAAGCCTCATAAAATTCTGTCCACCGATAATGCTGCTATGATTGGTTGTCGTGCCTATTATATGGCTCAAGCTGGTAAATTTGGCGATTTAACATTGAATGCAAAACCAAGTGTTGAAATTGGTCATGTATCTTGGAAAGAGGATTAATTGTGGATATCGGTCAAGATATTTTAAATACAACACCATTAGGACCATTACAAACCTCACTACTTGAGCATATTAGTAAACTTATATCCTTTGGCGAGTCATTGACCCGTCAAAGGATACAGATTTTTACGCCTCTTCTAGAAAAGTCACAAGGTGATATGCAGCAACGTGCAGATATGTTATGCATTGAACGAAGCGAGCAAGGTGTTATTACTCGACAATTAAAAGGAAATAATACATGGCATTCTATGATGGGAAATGGTCAACCTCTTATTGGGATAGAGCATGATCAACGACAACATGTTTTTCCTGTTGTCGACAATGGTGGTCGTATTATTGGGGGGATAGCTTTTACAGTATCTCCGTCTATTAAAAAAAATCAATATGAACAAGAATATATCTTATCTGATACGATGCAACGTCTCATGTTGACTGCTACGGATGAGCAAATACAATCGTATGAGCCAATTTCTTATTTTGATGGTTTAATCATCTTTGATGATTCTCATAGAATTCTCTATGGTAATGAGTCGGCTATACAATTAGTAGATTTACTTGGATTTGATCGACGACTAGTAGGGTCATCAATTTATAGCAGTACCTTAAAAATTTCCGCCATACAACAAGTGTTGGATGATAGAACGATATACACTAGTGAAGAAATCTATCAAGATATGGTAATTCGTCAGCATATGATTCCGATTGCTATGGGACGCAATGAAACACGTTGTTTCCTCGTGCTTCACGATTGTACCCGTGAAAGTAAGCAGCAACAAGAATTGTTGGTAAAGAATTCTATTATCAAAGAGGTTCATCACCGTGTAAAAAACAATTTACAAACTGTAGCGGGATTACTACGTATGGAAGCAAGACGTTCTAGCCTGCCAGAAGTTAAACAAGCCTTACAAGAGGGAATCAATCGTATTGAAAGTATGGCTTTGGTTCACGATATTGTATCCCATTATGATGAGGATTATATTGGTATCCGATCAATCTATGACGAGTTATGTCGTTTGTTGCGCATGAGTATGATTCGACAAGACCAAGAGGTTACCTTTACCTATAGTGGAGAAGACATATTGATTTCCTCTCATATGGCAAGTTATGTATCCCTCATAACTAATGAATTAATTACTAATAGCCTTGAACATGGTTTAGATGGTAAAGCAGGGGAGATTCGTCTAGCTGTTTCGGAATTAGAGGAATATATTGTATTAGATTTTTCTGATACGGGAAAAGGATTACCTCAAGATTTCTCTATTAACTCGAATAAGCGATTAGGATTAACTATTATTAATAATTTAGTTACCCATGAGTTAAAAGGGGATCTATCTGTTAAAAATACTGATGCCGGTGTTCTAGTGACAATACATATGAAGAAGGAGAAGTAAATGCGCGTTTTAATAGTGGATGATGAATCCCTTATACGTATGGATCTACGCGATATTATTGAATCCTGTGGTCATGAAGTTGTGGCAGAAGGGACTAATGGTGTTGAAGCCATCAAGCTTTGCAAAGAATATAAACCTGATATTGTTCTAATGGATGTAAAGATGCCAGAATTAGATGGCATTGAAGCAGCACGTCAAATTGGCTTTCACCATGAAGCACCTGTAGTTCTATTAACTAGTTATAGTCAACAGGATTTAATAAATAAGGCTAGAGAATCTGGCGTATATGGATATTTAATTAAGCCTGTTCGTGAAGAACAATTGGTTCCAACCTTAGAAATGGCATTAGGGCGTTATCATAGTGATGCTGAGCTACGCGAAAAATGGCTGAATTAGAACAATCATTAGAAGATCGTAAAATCATTCAAAAAGGAACCGGTATATTGATGGATCTATACTCTATATCAGAAGAGGAAGCCTATAATCGTATTCGTGCTTTAAGTATGAAGAAACGAGATAGTATTGTTAATATCTGTAAAGCATTAATTAATCAAGTTTCAAAATAGATACAAAGACTAGTATAAGAATCAAAACTTATACTAGTTTTTTTGTGTCTAACATCAAATAAAAACTAAAAAGTCAAAAAATCAAAATTTCTACTTGCATTTATTTTGACATAGGTTATAATAATACATGTGATTAGCACTCGACTACTTAGAGTGCTAATGAATTGTAAATAATAACTAGTAAATAAGGAGTGACATCATATGTTAAAACCATTAGCTGACCGCGTTCTTATCCGTTTAGAAGCAAAAGAAGAAAAAACTAAAAGTGGTATTTTCCTTCCTGATACAGCAAAAGAAAAACCTCAAGAAGGTGTTGTCGTAGCTGTAGGTGCTGGTAAAGTGTATGACAATGGTCAACGTGTAGCTCCAGAAGTTAAAGTTGGCGACACTGTTATGTTCGCAAAATATGCTGGTAGCGAATTAGAAATCGATGGCGCTACTCATTTGATCATTAGCGAACGCGATATCTTAGCAGTACTATAATAGCTGATTTATAGCTGTATAGAGCTAAACATACTATTGATACATTCTATATTGCCTGCGGGCATATACATTCCCTTACATTAGATACTGTTATTATCTAGGAGGTAATACATATGGCAAAAGAAATCTTGTTTAACGAAGAAGCTCGTCGCGCTTTGGGCCGTGGTGTTGATCAATTGGCAAACGCTGTAAAAGTTACATTAGGACCAAAAGGTCGTAATGTTGTATTGGATAAAAAATTCGGTTCCCCAACAATCACAAATGATGGTGTAACTATTGCTCGTGATATCGAACTTGCAGATCCATTTGAAAACATGGGTGCTCAATTAGTTAAAGAAGTTGCTACTAAAACTAACGATGTAGCAGGTGACGGTACAACTACTGCAACAGTATTGGCACAAGCTATGATTCAAGAAGGTATGCGCAACGTAGCAGCTGGTGCAAACCCAATGATCTTGAAAAAAGGTATTGAAACAGCAGTTAAAACTTTGGTTGAAGAAATTAAAAAACGCTCCATCAAAGTTTCTGGTAAAGCTGAAATCGCTCAAGTTGCAAGTGTATCCGCTGCTGACGAAGAAATCGGTGGCTTAATTGCTGAAGCTATGGAAAAAGTAGGTAACGACGGCGTTATCACTGTAGAAGAATCCAAAGGCTTGCAAACTGCATTAAACGTAGTAGAAGGTATGCAATTTGACCGTGGTTACATTTCCCCATACATGGTAACTGATCCTGACCGTATGGAAGCTGTAATGGATAACCCATACATCTTGATTACTGACCGTAAAATCAGTGCTATCGCTGATATGTTGCCAACACTTGAAAAAGTGGTAAAAGTAGGTAAAGAACTTCTTATCATCGCTGAAGATGTAGAAGGTGAAGCATTGGCTACTTTAGTAGTTAACCGCTTGCGTGGTACTTTCAAAGCAGTAGCTGTAAAAGCTCCTGGCTTCGGTGACCGTCGTAAAGCTATGCTTGAAGATATCGCTATTTTGACTGGTGGTACTGTAATTACTGAAGATATGGGCCGCAAACTTGATTCTGTAGAACTTACTGATCTTGGTACAGCTCGTCAAGTTCGCATCACTAAAGATGAAACTACAATCATCGATGGTGTAGGCGATAAAGATGTAATTGCTAAACGTGTAAGCCAAATTCGTGCACAAGTAGAAGAAACAACTTCCGAATTCGACCGTGAAAAATTACAAGAACGTCTTGCAAAATTATCCGGTGGTGTTGCAGTTATTGAAGTAGGTGCTGCTACAGAAGTTGAAATGAAAGATAAAAAACTTCGTATCGAAGATGCATTGAACGCAACTCGCGCTGCTGTTGAAGAAGGTATCGTAGCTGGTGGTGGTACTACATTCATCGATATCATCCCTGCATTGAACACATTGGAAGCTACTGGTGATGTTCAAACTGGTATTAACCTTGTTAAACGTGCAGTAGAAGAACCTCTTCGTCAAATCGCTTACAATGCTGGTCTTGAAGGTTCCGTTGTAGTAGAAAAAGTTAAAAATACAGAAGCTGGTGTTGGTTTCAACGCATTGACTGAAGAATATATCGACATGGTTAAAGCTGGTATCGTGGATCCTGCTAAAGTAACACGTTCTGCGCTTCAAAATGCTGCATCCATCGCATCTCTTGTATTGACTACTGAAACAATCGTAGCTGACAAAGTAGAAGAAAATGCTGCAGTACCTGCAATGCCTCCAATGGGTGGCATGGGCGGTATGATGTAATCAACTGCTTAGCGCATAATCTATAAAATTTAGAATAATCCTAATGAATTAGGAACTTTATGTTCACTTTTTCATTAGGATTATTTTTATATATCTGAAAATTAAATGGTTTTTTGTATTAAATAGGTACAGAATATTTCTTGACTTTTTAGGTATTAAATTAGAAGATTATATGTGGTTTATCAAATCGATAAAATTGATTTTTGTATACCACATATGTTATAATTCTATAGAATTTAATATTGAGTCTAGTTTGACATGGTAGTTTTTTTCTCCACTATAATAACGATATCGAATTATTTCGATTTTTGTTTTTGGTTTGAAAGAAGGATTACTATGTTAAGCTTTATTTTTAAAAGTAAACCTAATTATATTAATTTTGGCCTCTTAGTTTACCGTTTGGCACTTGGTATTTCCATGTTTTATCATGGATATTTAAAGTACTTGAGCGGTGCTGAAGGCCTTTATAAAGTTGGAGCTATGTTGGCACCATTAGGTGTACCTGGTGGTTATGAAATTTTAGGTACTATGGCCGCATATGCAGAAATGATAGGTGGTGTACTTATAGTAATTGGTCTATTTACACGAATTGGATCTTTGTTACTCATAGGTACATTAGCAATAGCAACGACATTAAATCTTAGTGGTAGTTTCTTTAGCTGGGATTATCCATCTCAAATGGGCTTCGGTGCTCTTATGTTGTTCTTCGCTGGCGCAGGTCGCTATAGCCTTGATAAAGCTTTATTTAAATAATAATTAGGATAATAGACTCATCGTTTGATGGGTCTTTTATTTGTATAGCGAGGTTATTATGAACACAAAAACAGTTCCGTTTACAGCTGAACAATTAGAAAATATTATTGCCCAATACCCAACGCCATTCCATATTTATGATGAAGAAGGTATCATTGAAAATATGAAAGCATTCATTAATGCATTTTCTTGGAATAAAGGGTTCAAACAATATTTTGCTGTAAAAGCAACTCCTAATCCATATATTATGCGTGTATTACAAAAGCTTGGTGTAGGTGCCGATTGTTCTTCCTTAGCAGAGTTAATGCTATGTGAAAAAGTGGGCATTACAGGTCATGATATTATGTTCACATCTAATGACACACCATATGTGGAATATAAAAAAGCACTTGAATTAGGTGCTATCATCAATCTTGATGATATTACTCATATTGAATATTTGGAAAAAAATCATGGTTCTTTGCCTGATACATTCTGCGTACGTTATAACCCAGGCTCCTTAAAAGAAGGGGGTAATACAATTATCGGCCTTCCTGAAGAAGCTAAATATGGTATGACACGTGAACAGATTCTTGAAGCTTATAAACAGTTGCAAGCTAAAGGTGTAAAACACTTTGGTATCCATACAATGGTTGTATCTAACGAGCTTGATATTGATGGCTTAGTTGGCACTGCTGAACTTTGCTTCAATCTAGCAGTAGATATTAAAAATGAACTAGGCATCAATGTTGAGTTTATCGATCTTGGTGGTGGTGTAGGTGTTGCTTATAAACCAGAACAAACACCAGTAGATTTCAATGCACTTAGTAAAGGTGTAGAAGAGGCCTATAATAGAATTCTTGTAGCTAATGGCCTTGGTGATGTAGCATTGGCTTATGAATGTGGCCGTATGGTTACAGGTCCATTTGGTTACTTAGTTTCTACAGCAATTCACAAAAAGGATATTTATCGTCACTACATCGGTTTAGATTCCTGTATGGCAAACCTTATGCGTCCAGCTTTATATGGTTCTTACCACCATATTACTGTAATGGGTAAAGAAATGCACCTAAGGATCACGTGTACGATGTAACTGGTTCTTTATGTGAAAACAATGATAAATTTGCTATTCAACGTGAGTTGCCAAAAATCGATATTGGCGATCGTATCATCATTCATGATGCTGGTGCGCATGGTCACTCCATGGGCTTCAACTATAATGGTAAATTGCGCTCAGCTGAGTTGTTATTGCATAAAGACGGTTCTGTTACACAAATTCGTCGTGCTGAAACATATGATGATTTGTTTGGCACCCTCGATTTCTCTAACCTATAATTTAATATTGAGAATCGAATAGGATGAGAATGAATATTAATAAAAACCTATCAATATATGTAATATATGATATTCTTTTAATTCCTGTATATTTTAGTAGGAATATCTTGCTATCATTTAGATAAGAATGTATAATGATTATAGATTGTTATGCACATACTTGCTAAGTTGGCGAGAATTACGGCGGTATTCACGTTAGTGCGTACCGCCTTTTTATATGTGTCAATATATACGTTTTACATATAATGCTTGTATGTTTCTTATTAATACATACATTATGAGAAGGAGTGAACATTTTTGGCTGAATTACTTCAGATAAAAAGATTTAAAGGTATCCGTTGAAGGTAAACAAATCTTAAAAAGGTATCAACTTAACAATTAATAAAAGGTGAAATCCATGTTGTAATGGGGACAAATGGTGCAGGTAAATCTACACTTGCCAATGCTATTATGGGTAACACTACATATACTGTAGATAGCGGCTCTATTGTTTTTTGATGGTAAAGATATTACGGAAGATGCAGTAAACGATCGTGCGAAAGCAGGTATCTTTATGTCCTTCCAAAATCCAATTTCTATTCCTGGCATTACAGTAGAAAAACTTCATCCGTACTGCGAAATCTACAATTACTGGTAAAAATGTACGTGCTTTATCTTTCAAAAAAGAATTGAAAGAAAAAATGGATGAATTATCCTTCGATGTATCTTATGCACAACGTTATGTAAATGAAGGGTTCTCCGGTGGTGAACGCAAGAAAAATGAAATTCTTCAAATGTCCATTTTAAATCCTAAATTGGCTATTCTTGATGAAACAGACTCCGGCCTTGACGTAGATGCGGTTCGTATCGTATCTGAAGGTGTACAACGTTTCCACAACGAAGAAAATGCTGTATTGATCATCACTCACCATAACCAAATCTTGCAAAAATTAAAACCTGATTTCGTTCATGTATTGATCAATGGTAAGATCGTTAAAACTGGTGATGCTTCTCTTGTACGTGAAATCGAAGAAAAAGGTTACGACGCATACAAAGCATTAGCATAGGAGGCACAATGGAAGAAAGAAAGAAAACCCAAGTCGCGGATATGGACCGTGGTGTCTACGATATTAAGAATGACTTTGAATATTCTTATATTTCTGATGCTGGTTTAACAGAAGATATTATCCGTGAAATTTGGTCTAATAAAAATGAACCTGAATGGATGCTTGACTTCCGTTTGAAATCTTTAGAAATCTACAATCGCATGGGTATTCCAAATTGGATTCCTGATATTACTGGCTTAGATATGGCAAATATCCATACTTATGTTAAGCCAAAAGTAGATATGAAAGAAAACTGGGACGAAGTTCCAGAAGAAATTAAAAGTACTTTTGACCGCTTAGGTATTCCAGAAGCGGAAAAAACATCTCTTGCAGGTGTTGGTGCTCAATATGACTCTGAAGTTGTATACCACAGTATTCAAGAAGATCTTGTTAAACAAGGCGTTATCTATACTGATATTGAAACTGCACTTCATGAGCATGAAGAAATCGTAAAAAATACTGGATGACATTGATTCCACCTACAGATCATAAATGGGCTGCTCTTCATGGTGCCGTTTGGTCTGGCGGTTCCTTTGTATATGTTCCAGCAGGCGTACAAGTAGAGATTCCATTGCAATCCTATTTCCGCTTGAATGCACCAGGTGCTGGTCAGTTTGAACATACTATGATCATCGTAGAAGAAGGGGCTAAATTGCACTTCATCGAAGGTTGTTCTGCTCCTAAATACGACGTATCTAACCTTCATGCCGGTGCCGTTGAATTGTTTGTAAAGGATAATGCTACATTGCGTTATTCTACAATTGAAAACTGGTCCAAAAACATGTACAACCTTAATACAAAGCGTTGTGTAGTAGGTAAAGGTGGTACTATTGAGTGGGTATCTGGTTCCTTTGGTTCTAAAGTATCTTGCTTGTATCCAATGAGTATCCTTAATGGTGAAGGTGCACATGCTGAATTCACAGGTGTAACATTTGCTGGCGAAGGACAATTCCTTGATACTGGTTGTAAGGTAGTTCATAATGCTCCTTACACAACTAGTAATGTAAACTCTAAATCTATTTCCAAATCCGGTGGTGCTGCTATTTACCGTGGCCTTTTGAAAATTGGCCCTAAAGCAGAACATTCCAAAGCGACTGTATCTTGTGAATCCTTGATGCTTGATGCAGAGTCTCAATCTGATACAATTCCAGCTATTATCGTAGAAAACGATAATGTGGATTTAGGTCATGAAGCTAAAATCGGTCGTATTTCCGACGAAGCGATTTTCTATCTCATGACACGTGGTATTAGCGAAGAAGAAGCTCGTGCAATGCTCGTTCGTGGTTTCGTTGAGCCAATCTCCAAAGAATTACCACTTGAGTATGCTGTAGAAATGAACAATCTAATCAATCTTGAATTAGAAGGTTCTATCGGTTAAGGAGGAATTATGAGCGAATTACTATTTAATGAACTCCCTAGACCGACATTCAGATGGTTGCGTGTTAACCATACTGTAAGCTCTCTAGCTGGAGAAGATACATCTGTACAATCCATCGCTGTGGAAGCGAATCAAAATATACTTTCACCATTACCTGCTGGTACAGCATTGCTAGATGGTAATTATGAAGGTGCCAATAAAGAAGCTGTTCAAGTATTAGTGGAAAAAGCGGAAGGTTATGCTATCAATATACCTGCTAAGGGAAAGGAAGTTGTAGGTATCCGCATTGATGCTAATGCACGTGTAGCTAACCGTTTCCAATTCATCGTTGGTGAAGGGGCAGAACTAGAGGTACAATTCTATGTAACTGGCGCTGGTGAAGCTTTAACAAATGTTAGTTATCTAAATGAATACGATGTAAAAGAAGGCGGTAAAGTTGTAGTGAAAAAGGTAAATCTTTTACCTGAACATGTACAACATATCGAACATCGTTATACAAAATTAGAAGATAAAGCAGATGTAGAATATATTAACATTGAACTTGGTGGTAGCGAAAATATTTTGAACTACTATCATGATTTAGTAGGTCAAGAATCTCGTATGGTTCATGATATTGCTTATCTTGGTAACGAAGAGCAAAAATTTGATATCTCCATGATTATGAGTCATGGTGGTAAAAAATCCTTCAGTGATATTCATACATTAGGTGCGCTTAGTGGCAATTCTAAAAAATCTTTCCGTGGTACTCTTGATTTCCTTCATGGTGCAACAGCTTCTGAAGGTGCGGAAGAAGATACTTGCTTATTGTTAGATCCAACTGTAAAATCTGTTTCTTTACCTCTATTATTGTGTAAAGAAGATAATGTAGTGGGCAATCATGCAGCGAGTGCAGGCCAAATTGATCATAATAAATTGTTCTATATCATGAGCCGTGGCTTTAGTGAAGTAGAAGCAAAACATATCATTGTAGAATCTATGATTCGACCTATTATTGATCGCATTGGTGATGAAACGATTGAAGAAGCAGCGTTAGCAGCTGTACGTAATAAAATTTAAAGAGGCGTTTTTATGAGACCAATTGCAGAAGCATATAAAGACTTTCCTATACTACATAAAGAGCATAATGGGCACCGCGTTATCTATTTAGATAGCGGTGCTACTGCACAAATTCCACAATCCGTAATTGATCGTGTTGTGGAACATATGACACAACGTAATGGTAATCCACATCGTGGCTCTCATATTTTAGCTATTGAAGCATCTGAAGACTATGAAAATGCACGTGATCGCGTAGTTGAATTTATCAATGCTCGTGAGCGTGAAGAAGTTGTATTTACACGTAATAGTACAGAATCTATGAACTTGATTGCTCATAGCTATGGTCTTCATAATGTGAAGAAAGGTAACAAGATTGTCATTACTGTTGCGGAACATCATGCCAATCTTGTAACATGGCAATATGTAGCAGAACAAACAGGGGCAACCTTAGAATATATGTACCTTGATGAACATGGGCATTTAAAAGATGGTGAAATCAATAAAATTGATGAGAACACTAAAATTGTTGCCTTTGCTCATGTTAGTAATGTGCTTGGTATGGAATTCCCTGTAAAGGAATTAACTGAAAAAGCGCATTCCGTAGGTGCTGTAGTAGTTCTCGATGGTGCTCAATCTACACCTCATAAAAAAATTGATGTTCAAGAATTAGACTGCGATTTCTTCGTATTCTCTGGTCATAAAATGTGTGCATCTCAAGGTATTGGTGTACTTTATGGTAAACGTGAGTTATTAGAAGCGATGCCACCTTTCCTATTGGGTGGGGATATGATTGAATATGTAAAAGAACAAACTACTACATTCAATGAGCTTCCATATAAGTTTGAAGCAGGTACACCAAATGCTGATGGCGCCGTTTCCTTACATGCGGCAATTGATTATTTAGAATCATTTGGCATGGATGCTATTGAAGCTTATGAAGAGGAACTAGTAGCATATATTCTTCCTAAAATTGTTGCATTACCACATGTTCATGTGATTGGTTCTCAAAATCCTAAGGAAAAACATGGTGTAATTGCATTCACTGTAGATGATGTACATCCTCATGATGTAGCTACGATTTTGGACTCTAAAGGCATTTGTGTTCGTTCTGGACACCATTGTGCACAACCATTAGGTGCATTCTACAATGTATCTGCATCTACTCGTCTAAGCATGTACTTATATACTCGTAAAGGAAGATTTAGATGCATTCTTAGAAGTATTGAAGACTGTTCGTTCAGTAATGGGTTTTTAAAGATTAGGAGATTTACCATCAATGGAAATGGATCGATTATATACAGAACTTATTTTGGAACATAACCAAGATAAGCGTAATAAACATGAGTTAGCTCATTTTACAAATTCTGAACATGGCCATAACCCTAGTTGTGGTGATGATCTAACATTACAACTCAACGTAGAAGATGGCATTATTAAAGATGCTGCTTATACAGGCTCTGGCTGCGCTATCAGTCAAGCGTCTGCATCTATGATGATTGATATCATTAAGGGGAAATCTGTTGAGGAAGCTCTTCGTTTGGTAGAAATTTCTTAGGTATGATCAAAAAAGAAATTACCGATGAAAATGAGTTAGAAGAATTAGAAGATGCTATGGCATTGCAAAATATTTCTAACATGCCAGCACGTGTTAAGTGTGCGGTTCTTGCATGGCATACATTAAAAGAGGCTTTAAAGAAATAATATGAAGAAAACAATATTATTTGATTTAGATGGAACTTTAACAGATTCTCAAGAAGGTATTCTTAAAAGTGTTAAATTTGCATTGGAACATTTTGGCTATGATGTTCCTGATGAAGAAACATTGCAATTATTTTTAGGACCACCATTGGTAGATGCTTTTCAAGAGCATTGTGGCATGACCTTTGACCAAGCGGAAGAAACGTACTTTAAATTCCGCGAACGATATGGTACAATCGGCAAATTTGAAAATCAAGTGTATCCGAATATTGTAGACTTGTTGGCTAAATGCAAAACAGAACAATATACTATTGCCGTTGCTACAGCAAAGCCTGAGCATTATGCTAAGGATATTTTAGATCACTTTGAATTAACATCTTACTTTGATGTAATTGTGGGTGCTAATTATGAAAGTGGTTTATTGCATAAGAAAGAGATTCTTGAAAAAGCTCTTAAACTTTGTGGCAATCCTTTAACTGATGAAAATGGTCGTCGTTTGGCCTTTATGGTAGGCGATCGTAAGTATGATGTAGAGGCAGCTAACGAACTTGGTTGTATTTCTATCGGTGTTACTTATGGTTATGGTACAGAAGCTGAACTAAAAGAAGCCGATGCAGAGTACATTTGTGATGATGTTGATGAAATTGCTGATGTTCTCGATCTTGAAGAAATGATGGTTCGTAGATAAGCTATTATAAATAAACTATTAACCTTAAAAAGGCTAGAGGGATTTCCTCTAGCCTTTTTGTATCTATCTAATAAAAGGACTAACCAATAAGGTTAGTCCTTTGTACTATTTTTTTAGGCCGCTTTTTTTAGCTAATGTTTTGATAACCTTAGCACTTTGTTTTTTCAATTTGCCGCCTGTTTGTTTGAGTTGAATACGTGTACGAGAAACACGACCAAGTGTAGTAATCTTTGTTTTGCGACGTGGCTTCATATCGCGCTCGTTACCAAAGTCGCCACGTTGTACACTTGTTGCTTTTACCTTTTCTGCTCTGAAAGATTTACGCAACGCTTTCATAATTAATGTGAGCGGTAAGGATTGCTCAAAAGAATACAAATCAACAGCCACATAGCCTAGAGCAGGATACGTGTGCAATGTAAAGTGAAAGCCTGGTGCAACAGATAGGAGGGCGATCTCCTCGTCCATAACTTGACAACTGATTTCATCAACATCAAGGTCAGCTAAATCAAATGCGGTTGCTACACTTTCTTGTACAGCTGTAGCGGATGAGATTGCATCTTCATCGCAGGAATATAAATCAATTAACAGTTCTTGTCCTAATGCTTCTGCCATAACAACACCTTCTTTCATAAAAATATATCTTATTTATTATACCCATAATTTAAGATTAAGTCCAATTATAGGGGGATGTATTAAAAGGTCAAATGTATAGTATAGAAATTTGACCTTTATATTGACTAAAGTCAAAAAGTCAAATATAATAGAAATATGTAAAAAAAGCAAATAGTCAAAATATATATTAAATAAAAATGTTAAAGAGGTGTTTTTTTATGAGTATGATAGCTGATAAAATAGAAAAAGTTTATATTGGATCGTATGCGTGAAGAACAAGAGAAATTAATTTTAAAGCGTAACGAATTAGCTGATGAGTTAGATTGTGCACCTTCGCAAATTAGTTATGTTTTAAGTACGCGATTTTCCAATGAGCGTGGGTTTGATGTTGAATCAAGACGTGGATTAGGTGGATATATTCGAATCACAAAATTAAATCCAGAAAGTTCTGATTCTCTACCAGCTGTAACAACCTATCGTATTTATGAAGGTCAAAATACAGTAGATCGTTTAATTGATATAAAAGATGTAGACCAATCATTATTTCAATTACTACAAGCAGAAAAAATTACTCGTCGTGAGGCTCAATTGATGCATAATTCTTTTGCTACATTGATTGAAAATACTGATATTGAACATCGAAATAATGCAATTCGTGAGCTATACGCAACAATGGTGGATACACTACGGAAGGAGTGATGATCAGTGATATGTGATCATTGCCATAAAAATGAAGCTACTATCCATATGACAAATATTGTAAATAATCAGAAAACGGAACAACATTTGTGCAATACTTGTGCTACAGCACTACAACAAGAGGGAAAATTATCTCCCTATAGTTCCTTTATGAATGATATGTGGGATGATAGCTTTTTTACCAATGATTTCTTTAAAAATATGGTCTATCCTGATAATTTATTAAAATCTCATCAATCTAAACGGTGTCCTCAATGTGGTATTACTTATGATGAGTTTAATCGGGTAGGCAAGTTTGGTTGTGATAGATGCTATGAAACCTTTGCTAGTGAAATAAAACCGTTATTACAACGTTTGCAAGGTAGTTCTGAATATGAAGGGTCAGTTCCTAGTCATGGTAATAATGTGTTTAAAGCTAAGTATGAAGTTAAACAATTGCGTAATCAATTAGAGATGGCAATTCAAGCAGAGAAATTTGAAGATGCAGCTATCTTAAGAGATAAATAAAAGAATTAGAAGCCATCATTGGTGGCAATAAAGAATAGGAGGTTCTTATTATGTTAGATACTATATTAGACTCTCCTTTAAGTTCATGGCTACAACTCGATACGGACGCAACGGATCATATTGTGATTTCTAGTCGCATTCGTCTGGCTAGAAACTTTGACGGGATATTATTTACAAATCGTAATGATATGTCATCGTTAGAAAAAGTAAATACTATTTCCAGAGGCTTACTTCAACCTTTAAAAGAAGCAGATGGACATCAATACTCCAATATCAATCTTGAGCAATTAAGTGAGCGTGAACGGGCCATATTGGTTGAAAAACATTTGATGAGCCCTGCTTTAGAGGAAAAACTACCGTACCGCAACTTAGTGGTTTCTGACGATGCATCAATTGTGATTATGGTAAATGAAGAAGATCATTTGCGAATTCAATCTATGGTTTCTGGATTGAGATTAGAAGTAGCTTATGAACGTATATTAAAAATCGATAAGGCTATTGAAGGAAAATATCCATATGCCTTTGATGAACGATTTGGTTATTTAACGGCTTGTCCAACTAATGTCGGTACAGGTTTACGAGCATCTGTAATGTTACATTTACCAGCCTTGACTATATCTGGAAAAATTACACGCCTTATTCGTAGTATCATTCAGTTGGGCTACTCTGTGCGTGGATTATATGGTGAAGGTTCAGAAGCATTAGGAAATATATATCAAATTTCTAACCAACGTACCATGGGTACTAGTGAAGAAGATACAATAGAACAATTAACAAAGATTGTAGAAGGGATTATTGCAGAAGAGCGAAAATCTCGTCAGTTATTATTACATAATGATAAAGAAGGCTTAGAAGATGTGTTATGGCGCTCCTATGGAGTCCTACAGAATGCACGCCGTGTAAATGGTAAAGAGGCCTTAACAAAGCTTAGTGATATCCAGTTAGGCGTTGACTTAAATATTTTACCTCAATGGGGTAAGGATTCCTTTAATGAGTTGATTGCTATAACTAGACCTAATTTCCTTTCAAAGTATGCAGGAAATGATAATCTAACAGATATCGAGCGTGATAGCTATCGGGCAAAGGTAATCCGTCTAAAAGCTTTCACATTAACAGCTATTCCAATGGTATAGCCTACCATTGTTTACATATATTTGAAGAGAAATAATTACAATTTACATAGATAGATGAGGTGATAGTATGATGCAACGATTTACAGATGATGCACAGCGTGTTCTTTCCTTTGCTCAAGAAGCCGCATTGGAGTTGGGACATGACTATGTAGGCACTGAACATGTACTCATCGGCCTGACAAAGGTTAAAAAAATGGTGTTGCTGCTAAGGCCTTAGAAGAGCTTGGTATTGTTACAGAAGATATTTTTGAAGCTGTAGAAGAGCAAGTGGGCCGCGGTAATAAAAAAGCAACATCTATATATATGACGCCACGTGTTAAGAATGTACTTGAGTTAGCTGTTCAAGTAGCTAATCGCATGAATCATAATTACGTTGGTACTGAGCATATTCTACTTGGTTTACTCAGCGACGGCGGTGGTGTTGCAGTTGGGTTTTTACGGGCTATGAATATTCGTACCGACGATATAGTTGAAGCGATTCGTCATATTCTTGGCTCTAGTACTAATGGTGATCATAGTGGTCAAGAAGGAGCGAATAACAATGGCGACTTAGGTGAATTAACTGATTTCGCTACGGACTTAAATGAGTCCGCAAAACAAGGTAAAATTGATCCTGTTATTGGTCGTGATACAGAAATTCAACGAGTTATTCAAATACTTAGCCGTAGAACTAAAAATAATCCCGTTCTCATTGGTGAACCTGGTGTAGGTAAGACGGCCATTGCTGAAGGCTTGGCGCAACGTATCGTCAACGGTAATGTGCCAGAAATTTTGCGTAATAAACGCATTATTTCCCTTAGCATTAGCTCTATGTTAGCTGGTGCAAAATACCGTGGCGAATTTGAAGAGCGTTTAAAAAAAGCGATTGATGAAGTTCAACAACATGACGATATGATTATCTTCATTGATGAAATTCACACATTAGTTGGAGCAGGTGCCACTGAAGGCACTATGGATGCGGCAAATATCTTGAAACCAGTTTTGGCACGCGGTGAATTCCAAGTTATTGGCGCTACGACACTTGATGAATATAAAAAGCATATTGAAAAAGATGCTGCCTTAGAGCGTCGTTTCCAACCTGTTCAAGTAGGGGAACCTAATGAAGAGGATGCTCTTGAAATCTTGAGAGGCTTACGAGATCGTTATGAGGCTTTCCATAAGGCTAAAATTACAGATGAAGCATTAAAAGCTGCTGTTACTTTATCTAGTAGATATATTACAGATCGATTTTTGCCAGATAAAGCTATCGATGTGGTTGATGAGGCTGCATCTAAGGTCCGTATGAAGGTATTTTCGGCGGCACCAGATGTTAAAGCTTTAGAGGACAGACTCAATACGGTTAAGAAGGAAAAAGAAGCGGCTGTCACATCACAAGATTTTGAAAAGGCAGCTAAACTTCGTGATGAAGAGCAAGTTCTAGTTAAAGAAATTGATGATAAAAAATCTGTAGCTAAAGAAGAAAGTGATCAAAAATTAATAGTTACAGAAGATGATATTGCTGCCGTAGTAGCTCAATGGACTGGTATTCCAGTTGCAAAAATCGCAGAAGAAGAATCAGAAACCTTGCTTCATTTAGAAGATGAGTTACATAAACGCGTCATCGGTCAAGATGATGCTGTTACAGCTGTAGCAAAAGCTGTGCGCCGTGCAAGGGCTGGATTAAAGGATCCAAAACGTCCAATTGGTTCCTTCTTATTCCTTGGACCAACAGGGGTTGGTAAAACTGAGCTAGCAAGAGCACTTGCATCCTCCTTGTTCGGCGATGAATCTGCTATGATTCGACTTGATATGTCTGAATATATGGAAAAAAACATACTGTTTCCCGTTTAGTTGGGGCCCCTCCAGGATATGTAGGCTATGAAGAGGAGGCCAATTGACTGATGCAGTTCGACGTAAACCATATAGCGTTATTTTACTTGACGAAGTAGAAAAGGCTCATGCAGATTTCTTTAATATCCTATTACAAGTTCTTGATGATGGCCGACTTACAGATAGTCAAGGGAGAACCGTAGACTTTAGAAATACGGTTATCATCATGACTAGTAACTTAGGTGCTAAAGCATTACATAAGAACTCTACAGAATTAGGTTTCTTAGCACCGAAAAAAGCAGAATCTCATACTAATGATTCTAAAACCAAAGATTTTAAAGAGGCTAAGAAATCTGTTCTGGATGCTGTAAAACGTCATTTCAGGCCAGAGTTCTTAAATCGTATTGATGAGATGATTGTGTTCCATCCATTAACTGAAGAGGACTTAACAAAAATTGTAACAATTTTAATGAGTGATGTAACAAAGCGTCTTGAAGAATGTGATTTACATTTAGAAATTACACCTGAGGCTATGAAATTGCTCGTTAGAGAAGGTTCCGATTTTACTATGGGTGCTCGGCCTTTGAAACGCGCTATTCAACGCCTAATTGAGGACCCTGTATCCGATCTTATTTTGAAAGGAGAGGCGATAGCAGGAAAAACTATTAAAGCAGATGCAAAGGATAATGATATTGTTGTAACGATTTAATATAAATACAAAATTAATAGTTAATGACTACCTTTCATATAAATTATATGGCTTAAATGGTATACTATAAAATAGTGATAGTTAACCATGTAGTAAAATTATGCATAAAAGGTCATGAATGGTTATCATTCATGACCTTTTTTATCTTATATAAAAGTTTTGAGGTATTATGGCAAAAGCAAAATCAGTATTCTTCTGTCAGAATTGTGGGGCTGAGTCATCTAAATGGATGGGACGTTGTCCACAATGTGGCGAATGGAATACATTAGTTGAAGAGATTATTAAAGAAACTAAACATAGCCGCACACCTTCACGAGGTGTAGGAAACCAAACAACAAAACCAACAGCTTTACCAGATATTGAAATTTCATCTATCGCTCGTGTATCTACTACCTTTGGTGAAATCGACCGCGTATTAGGTGGAGGGATTGTTCCTGGGGCTCTTATGCTCTTAGGTGGTGATCCTGGTATAGGCAAGTCTACACTACTTCTTCAAGTATCCCAAAAGGTGGCTGATACGGTAGGTACTGTACTATATGCATCTGGAGAAGAATCTCAATTACAGCTTAAGCTTCGGGCAGAACGACTTCATATCAATAGTGAGCGACTACAAGTTATTGCTGATACAGATTTAGATCATATCTTAGAGCAAGCTGATGCAATGACGCCTTCTTTGTTAGTTATCGACTCCATTCAAACCATGTATACCGGAGATATCGATGCTGCTCCAGGTAGTGTTAGCCAAGTGCGAGAATGTACATCTCGCCTCCTTCGCTTCTGTAAAGAACGAAATATTCCAACGGTAATCATTGGACATGTTACCAAGGAAGGCAATATTGCGGGTCCTCGTATGTTAGAACATATGGTGGATGTAGTGCTTTATTTTGAAGGCGAACGGTCTTACCAATTCCGTATTTGCGCTCTATCAAAAATCGTTTTGGATCTACATCTGAAACAGGTATTTTTGCCATGGTTGAGGAAGGGTTACAAGAGTTATCTAATCCATCAGCTTCCTTATTGGCAGAACGATCTGATGAGGAAAGCGGCAGTGCCGTTATGATTTATCTTGAAGGGGTTAGGCCTATCCTTGTAGAGGTACAAAGCCTTGTTGTTACGACTGCTTTTGGTATGCCTAGAAGAACTGCAATCGGTTATGACCTTAATCGTTTAATAGTGCTTTTGGCAGTATTAGAAAAACGTTGTGGTTTTACGTTAGGTAATAAGGACGTGTACGTTAACGTTATTGGTGGTCTCAAGGTAAATGAACCAGCTTGTGACTTGTCTATGGCCGTTGCTATCGTATCTAATTTAAAAAATCGTATTGTTCCTACAGATATGGTCATTTTAGGTGAAGTAGGGCTCACTGGTAATGTTCGTAGCATTCCACGTATTGAACAGCGTATCAATGAAGCTAAGAAATTAGGCTTTAAAAAGTTTATTATCCCTGAAGGCAATTATAAACAAATCAAGGATAATGATAGTTCTATCAAGATTAGAGGCGTTAAATCTATTCAAGAGGCAATGCAGTTGGTATTTTCTTAATTAGGAGGTGATGTAATGATTTATCGGATATTGCGCTATGTAATCGCCATTCTTGTGGGCACAGCGGCCTATGTTGGGATGGATAGCTTAGCACCTATTATGGACCCATATTTGGTTTCTCAATTTGAGTCCTTTGGGGATATGTCATTGACCATTGCACGTATTTCAGTATTAATTTTGGGTACTCTATTAGGCGTTATTATTGGGTATTTAATTTCTTCATTTATTTTAAAGCAAGGCTTAGTCATTGCTAAACGTTTAGAACGCATTCTTACTCATATTCCAAATCAAGAATTGATTGCAGGCACCATCGGTTTATTATTCGGTCTTATTATTGCAAATTTAATTGGTGTTGCATTCAATCAAGTACCTATTATAGGACCTTATATTCCTATTATATTGAGTGCTATCTTTGGATATAGTGGCCTTAAAATTATGGCTCGTAAAGGCCCTGAAATGTACTATAACTATGTACAACAATGGGGTGGAGAAGGCACTAAAAAAACAAGTCGTTTTAAAATGTTCTCTACTCATAAATCTGATAAAACTACGAGCACACCAAAACTATTAGATACATCTGTTATTATTGATGGACGTATTAAGGAACTATGTAATACAGGATTTATTGAAGGGCCCCTAATGGTTCCCCTTTTTGTATTGAATGAGTTACAAATTATTTCTGACTCTGCCGATGCTACAAAACGAAATCGCGGTCGTCGTGGCCTCGATATTTTGAAAGAGATGCAAGATGCTAACAAGGTAGCCATTGAAGTGGTAGAAGATGATTATGATGATCTTACAGAAGTAGATTCTAAATTAATGCGTCTTGCTTTGGATAAGCAGTGGAAGTTGATGACTAATGACTTCAACTTAAATAAAGTGGCTCGAGTGCAAGGCATTGAGGTGCTTAATCTGAATGAACTAGCCAATGTACTGAAACCAGCCCTCATTGCAGGCGAATGGATTCGCGTGCAAATTATGAAAGAAGGCAAGGAAATTCACCAAGGTGTTGCTTATCTCGATGATGGTACCATGATTGTTGTTGAAGATGGTAAACCTTATGTGGGTCAAACTGTAGAGGTTATGGTTACATCCATATTACAAACTAGTGCAGGTCGCATGATCTTTGCTCGTGTAGATGGAGGACAAAATGGACAAGGTAATTAGTTGTATTGTTCTCGCCGCAGGTGCAGGGCGTCGCATGGGGTACAAAGAAAATAAGATATTTATCCCTATGGGTCGATTCTCTATTATTCAGCGTACATTGCAAAATGTAGCAAATGTTGAAGGTTTGAAAGAGATTATTCTTGTTGTAGCCGAAGGCGAACAAGAATATATGACAAAACATTTACAAGGGTTGGATTTGACTGTTCCCGTTCAGATAGTTCTGGGTGGAAAAGAGCGTCAAGACTCTGTAGCATGTGGCTTACAGGCTGTATCAGAGAATACCAATATTGTCCTTGTTCATGATGGAGCGCGACCATTAGCTTCTACAGAATTATTTAATAATGTTGTTGACGCGGCTAATACCTATGGAGCGGCTACTGTAGGTGTTCCGGCTACAGATACCATTAAACGAGTTGATACGGACCATAATGTTCTAGAAACATTACAGCGCAGTGAGCTATACCAAATTCAAACGCCACAAGGCTTTCAAAAAGAATTATTTGTAGAGGCTCATCAAGCGGCATACGAAACAAAATATCTTGGTACTGATGATGTATCACTAGTTGAGTATGTAGGTAAGCCTGTGCATATAGTTGAAGGGGATTATTGTAATATTAAAGTGACAACACCAAATGATATTGCAGTAGCTAAACGATATTTAGGAATTGAGGATACACGTATGCGCGTTGGATTTGGTTATGATATTCATCAATTAAAAGCAGGTCGCCCATGTATTCTTGGCGGTGTTCATATCGAATCTGAACTCGGCCCTGATGGTCATTCCGATGCGGATGTTCTCATTCATGCATTGATGGATGCTATGCTAGGTGCTGCAGGCCTACGAGATATTGGCTATTATTTCCCGCCTGAAGATGACCAGTATAAAGGGATTTCTAGCATGCTTTACTAGAAAAGGTTAATTCCTTATTGAAAGAACGTGGGTTACAAGCCTATAATATAGATATTATGGTTATTTCAGAGACACCTAAGTTAAAACCACACATCGACACGATGAAGTCTAACTTACAATCTGTTTTAGAAATACCATTAGAACGTATTAGTATTAAAGCGACAACAAATGAAATGCTAGGTGCCATCGGGCGCCGCGAAGGCATTGCTGCACAAGCTGTCGTTTCTGTATATGAAGGAGAGGTATAATCATGAGTTCCATGAAAGTTCGTTTTGCTCCAAGCCCTACGGGTCCATTCCACATTGGTGGCGCTCGTTCTGCTTTGTTTAACTGGTTGTTAGCACGTAAAGAAAAAGGCACATTTGTATTGCGTATTGAAGATACAGATTTGGCTCGTTCTACCCGTGAAAGTGAAGAAAATATCAAAGCTTCCTTGCAATGGCTTGGCATGAACTGGGATGAAGGCATTGATGTAGGTGGCAATAATGGTCCTTACCGTCAAACAGAACGTCTTGACTTATATAAAGAAGTAACACAACGTTTGTTGGACGAAGGCAAAGCATATGAATGCTATTGCACACCTGAAGAATTAGATGCTGTTCGCCAAGAACAAATGGATCGTGGTGAAACACCTAAATATAATGGCCATTGCCAACATTTAGATGAAGAAACAAAGGCTAAATATATTGCAGAAGGTCGTAAACCAACCATTCGCTTGCGCGTTCCTTTGAATAAAACATATGCTTTCGATGATATGGTACGTGGTCATGTATCCTTTGAATCCAATGGTGTAGGTGACTTTGTAATCGTAAAATCTGATGGTATTCCTGTATATAACTTTGCCGTAGTAATGGATGACCATATGATGGATATTACTCACGTTATTCGTGCAGAAGAACATTTATCTAATACTCCACGTCAAATGGCTATTTATGAAGCACTAGGCTGGGAAATACCTAAGTTTGGTCACATTTCCTTGATTCTTGGCAAAGATTACAAAAAAATGTCCAAACGCCATGGTGCTACATCTGTTGAACAATACAAACAATTGGGCTATTTGCCAGAAGCTCTTGTAAACTTCTTGGCGCTTCTTGGTTGGGCTCCAGAAGGGGAAGAAGAATTTTTCACACAAGATGAATTGATTCAAGCCTTCTCCATGGATCGCGTAGCTAAAAACCCTGCTGTATTCGATATTGATAAATTAAACCACATCAATTTCCATTATATGAAAAACTTGAGCGATGAAGAGTTATTCCATCTATGCTTACCACATTTGAAAGAGGTTGGCTTAGCTCCAGATAGCTTGAATCAAGCAGATTTTGATCGGTTAACATTATTTTGTACTACATTCCGTGATCATATTAGTTATGGGGCTCAAATTAAAGAGTATGTAGATATATTTGATTATAATAAAATCCGTTTTGATTATAATCTATTGAATTCTACATTGGATTATGAATTGGATGAAATATTAAAAATGGATTCTACATCAATAGTTTTTAGACTCTTTTTCTGACGAATTATATAAATTGAGTACAATAACTCCAGAATCTGTTAAAGGCGCTATAAAGTCTGTAGTTAAATCAACAGGTTTTTAAAGGAAAACTAGTGTTTATGCCTATTCGAATTGTACTTACTGGTACTATGCATGGCCCAGATTTGAATAATATTATTACGTTATTAGGAAAAGAGGAATGTCTATATAGGATATCTTGTTATAAACAGTGGCAAGAATCAACTCAATTATCTCAAAATACTAAGGACGTATTATATTTATCAATAAATAAAAAAATAATTAGTTATATATTTAAATATATATTTTGTTGCTATGTAATTATCTAATCTAATATATTTAACTTTATAAGATTAGATAATTAAATTCATATCATTTTTTTAGTTTAAAATATGATGTGTATAGTAATATAATATCTTTGATATATTTGGTTATGTGTTGCATGGGGGATGCATAAATGTATCATTTGGGGGATAAAATTGCTTTAATTATATTTTTGATTTTTCTAATTATAATTATTGTGAATATAAAAAGGGCGAGATATTAATTTAAAATTAGATTCTAAAAAAATGAACCTAATAATAAAGAAAAAAAGATAAAAAAATAGATATACATCACAAAAAGTTAGAAAACAATCTACAGTATTACAGGGAAAATACTAAGATAGACAAAAAGAATTTAGAAAAATAAATCACAGAATTATAAGGAAAGCACTAGGATACACAAAGAGTACAAAGAATCCATAAAAAAAGAATAAAGAACTCATAAAGAAAAAAATAAAATGCTTTATAATACTATTCGAACTTTATGTTTAAATGATAATGATTTTATGGAATTAGATGCAATAGCAAGAATCGTTCAAAATAAGGAGGATCTTTCAAACCATAAAGTGTGTTAATGACAGAAAAAAAGCGTTATTATCACTGATGTTGATGAGTGTTATAAACAACTGAAAATTGAAAAATAAAGAACTAAAAAAAGCTAGAACAGAAGTTAAGAACAGTTCGTAAATATGATGAATTACTTAAATACTTTGAATGTAATAGTAATTTTTAATTCAAAAGAAAAAAACGATTAAGTTTTTTTATAATCAGAATGTAGATATTACTCTTAAAGATGGTAAAAAAATTAGATTCTTATGATAAAATTAAAATTTGTGTTAGACAAGCCATTCTTCATAATTTAAGTAATGCAAAAGAAGATTAGGATTCTTACTGATAAAAAAATAATTTTAAAAGATAGTATAGGTGATAATTATATAGATGATCAATTTCCATTTCAAAAACATAAAATCATCTTCTTATACTATAGACAAATATGATGATAGAGATGACTATGTACCTAATTGGTCTGATGATGAAGATTTAGATGATAATATGATACATTTTGATGCAGAATCTGAAGTTGGTGTTATGTATGATGATCGTTATGAGAATTATAATTCAGATTGCTCAAATAGAAACTATGAATACTATAAATCAGATGTCATAAATTTAAATTTACCAGACTTTATGAATTTTTAGATATCCTAGATTAAATATTTTTAGTTTATAATAATTCTCGCACCTATCAAGTTCCAAAGATTTTTGGCATTTTTATCATTTCAATGGGTATTAAATAACTTAGACTTTATTAATGTTACTGAAGATAAGAGTTTTATCAATTATTTAAAAAGGTCTTTCTGATTCCTGTGTAATTAATAAGGGATATGATTCAGGTTACTATCAAGGTATAGGAGAAAAAGCCACATATTTTTTTGTCCGATAGGAATATCTTTTTGCAATAATATCGAATATTATGATTTTTGAGAAAACTATTACTAAGAGTTTGGAAGAGGTATGTAATTTACTTGTAGAGCTAAATGATTTTTCAATTAAGTGAAGAGGCTAGATGGGATGCTTTAAACAAAAAGGCGCTTCTTTTTAATCGTATGTATGAAAATTTAAATTTAACAACAGAGACTCATAAAAAAAACATCATCTGTAGGTTATAAATGCTCTAATATACTATATCAGAATGCTAAAGATTTCTTTTTATCAACTTTATAGGAATAGTAGCATATTTACTGATATTAAATCATTAAATATAAAGGAATTTTTATGAGTACAATGATATGTGTATGATTATATTTAATAATACATATATTAGTGATATGTTGCGGCTGTTATTCTTTATAAAAAAAGGATTTGTCTATTAATTTTTTTGTTATTTAAGAAAATTAGATTTAGATGCTGCAGATGAATTTATGTATATTAATATTTGTAATCAGATTAATAGATCTGAAGGTTGGATTACATATGAAGTTTTTTGATAAAGATGATTTACTTTATTTGATGGTTTTTTGGGAATCCTATATATTATAATTTTAATGAGAAACTAGAAAAAAATTTGCCAGTTGAGATAGCAAATGAATTTAAAAAAAGTTCTATACTGAAAGAACTTCATATATAAGCGATTATATTTATTAAAGAGTACTTTTGTTGAATTTTTCTTTTTACCACGTTTAATAGTTTTTCTATTGTAGCTGGTATTCTTGATAAGGGATTAGTGGTTATGATAAAATAATTATTGATGACAGCTTTACATTATGTATAAGTATTTAGTTTCGCTTTACTAGGTGGTATATTGATGGCTTAACTAATCTTTGTCGAGTTAAAAATAATTAACGCTATTTTTGTATGTATAATTTGATTTTTATAGTTGTCACTAGTAGATTTTTTTGTAGTTATTATTTTTAATTTTATTATGTAAATTGGTTTCGGTTTATTTGATTTAATATATTTCTAGTTGGTACTAAGTTATATATAGTTCTAAGTACTTTCTTTAATACATTGGCTTAATTTACTTCTACACGAAAAATTTAAAAATAATTATCAAGGCTGTCATGAAAGAATCGGCTTTGAAAGGCTCTCACACCGATGGTGTGAGGGCTTTTATTATTGTCTTTAGACTGGTTCGCGACGTAGTCGCGAATCATTAAACCACCCGCTATGCGGGTGCGGCAACGAAAGTTATACAAAAAAATCACCTTGCTTAAGTATAATGTAGGTGTTCAAGCCGCATTATATGCAAAAGAAAGGTGATTTTATATGGCAACAAAGACACAGAGCCTTGCGCACACAAAATGGTTATGCAAATACCACATAGTATTTACACCTAAGTATAGACGTAAAGTTATATATAATCAATACAGAAATAGTTTACGTGAAATACTGAGACGTTTATGTGAATATAAGGGCGTCAAGATTATAGAGGGGGAGCTTATGGCTGATCATGTGCATATGCTAGTATTAATCCCACCTAAAATATCAGTATCATCTTTTATGGGATACTTAAAAGGGAAAAGTGCACTAATGATGTTCGATAAACACGCAAACTTAAAGTATAAATTTGGAAATAGACACTTTTGGTCCGAGGGTTATTATGTTAGTACAGTAGGTTTAAATGAGGCTACAGTAAAGAAATATATACGTGAGCAAGAGTTACATGACCAAATGAAAGATAAACTTAGTGTAAAAGAATATGAGGACCCTTTTAAGGGTAGCAAGTAATACACATCCCCTTTAAGGGGAACGTTACGAGTCAATGGCTATGCGGCTTGAACGTAGTGAAAGCCAGCGCCTTTAGACGCTGGCCTAGTACTACGGGCTTATAGCCCGTGAGCAAACCACCCGTTTTACGGGTGGTTCTGATTGTATATAATGTACAGATTTGCTATAATTATCGGCGTCTTTTATTTTTATTTATTATGAAAGTGAGTGCTTTTATGAGTATTATTCGTTCTCTTAACCACTTGTTCAATAGCTATCTTTCCTGGATTGTACTATTGATGGCAGTGTTAGCGTATTTATTACCAACTGTATTTTCTTGGATGACGCCGTACATTGCGTATATGCTTCAATTTGTTATGTTTGCCATGGGGTTAACCTTAACGGCTCAAGTTTTCCTTGATGTATTTAAGCAACCAATGAAGGTTATTCTTGTATCTGTTATTCAATTCTTATGGATGCCATTGGCAGGTTTCTTGGTAGCCATTATTTTCAATTTCCCTCCGGAAATTGGTATCGGCTTCATCTTGTTAGGTGCATGTCCTGGTGGTACAGCTTCTAATGTTATGACTTTCCTTGCTAATGGTAATGTTCCTTTATCTGTATCTGCAACGACTGTTTCTACATTATTGGCTCCAGTATTAACACCTTTATTCGTTGTACTCTATGCAGGTGCTACATCTTCCATTGAAATTCAATTTATGCCGATGTTTATTTCCATCGTAAAAATCGTATTGGTACCAATTATCTTAGGTATCGTATTGAATTACTTCATCGGTTCTAAGATTGAACCTATTAAAGATGTTTGTCCTACAATTGCGGCTATTGCAGTATTGCTTATTTTAGCAGCTGTAACTGCAGTAAACCAAAAACAAATTGCTGAAACTGGTTTCATTATCTTCGTAGCTTGCTTGGTACAAAATGTGAGTGGTTACGTAGTAACCTACTTCATTTGTAAGGCCCTTAGTATCGATATTTCTTCCCGTCGTGCCATGCAAATTGAAGTGGCAATGCAAAACTCTGCATTATCCGTATCTTTAGCACTTAAACACTTTACACCTCAAGCAGCAGTAGCTGGTGCAGTGTTCTCTATCATCCATAACTTTACAGGCTCTATCTTTGCAGGTATTTGCCGTAAACATGATGATCAAGAAAAATTAGAAAATGCTTAATAGGTAATACTTCGTCCTCATCTTTCAAATTATATAGTCGAAATACGCATGTATCATAGGCTAGCAGGATATGTTGAAAGGTGAGGATTTTCTTGTTCTCATTGACATTCTATAGGATAATTGATACAATATTTATATATCTGAATATAGATGATTACTAATAGCTAAGACTGAAAGAAGTACTCTACAACTAACTTTTTAGCGAGAACCGATGGTGGGAGGGTTCAAGGATAGGTAGACGAAATGCATTCACGAGCTGACACTCCGATTATAGGTAGGTTTGTCCGGTGACGCGCCGTTATGCGATGAGTGGGTACTATATTGGTGCCTAACAGAGTGGAACCGCGGACCATCGTCTCTGTATGAGATGAGGGGTCTTTTTTATTTTACGAATATGGAGGCATCGGTAACGATGAGAGAAATTACAGTTTATAATACTATGACGCGCCAAAAAGAGGTGTTCAACCCTGTAACACCAGGTGAAGCAAAGATGTACGTATGTGGTGTTACACCATATAACCATCCTCACATTGGCAATGCACGTCCATTTGTAACTTGGGACGTAATTCGTCGCTATATGAAACATGTAGGCTATAAAGTAACATATGTTCAAAACTTTACTGATGTGGATGACAAATCATTAATACATCCAATGGTGAAGGCGTATCTTGGGATACTATTGCAAATCGTTATATTGATAGCTATTTCGAAGTAATGGATGCCCTTGGTGTACAACATGCTGACATTTATCCACGTGTTTCTACACATATCGAAGATATTATTGCTATGATCTCTACCTTGATTGAAAAAGGCTATGCCTATGAACTCGATGGTGATGTATATTATAGCGTTGATAAATTTGAACATTATGGCGAGTTATCTGGTCGTACCTTAGATGATATGGAAGCTGGTGCTCGTATCGAAGTTGATGGTCGTAAGAAAAATCCTATGGACTTTGCATTATGGAAGGCGGCAAAACCAGGCGAACCATATTGGGAAAGCCCTTGGGGTAATGGCCGTCCAGGTTGGCATATTGAATGTTCTGCCATGAGCCAAAAGTACTTGGGCACAGAATTTGACTTCCATGGTGGTGGTAGTGATTTGATTTTCCCACATCACGAAAATGAAATTGCTCAATCTGAAGGCTGCTCTGGTCAACATCCATCTGTACGCTATTGGTTACACAATGGTTTCATCACTATTAATTCTGAAAAAATGTCTAAATCCTTGAATAACTTCTTCTTGGTAAAAGATATTTTAGAACAATATAGTCCAGATGCATTGCGCTACTTCTTGTTGAGCACACATTATCGCAGTCCATTAGATTTCTCTGATGAACGTTTAGAAGAAGCAAATAAATCCTTAGAACGTTTAAGCACTGCTATTGAAAATCTATTGTACCTTGAAAAATGTGAACCAGGTCCTTGTGATGAGGCTCAACATTTATTAGAAAAAGCTAAAGAGTATGAAGAAGAATTCGAAGCAGCAATGAGTGATGATTTCAATACTGCTTTAGCTACATCTAGCATGTTTGGTCTTGCTAAAGAAATCAACATCTATTACCAAGCTGTGACAGGCCGTGAAGGCGTTGTTTGCCAAGAAGCAATTGCTGAGGTTAAACGTATCTTCAAGTTCATGACAGAGGTTATTGGTATTCTTGAAAAAGCATGGGAAGGCAACACAGGTGCCAATGCTGCTGAATATGAAGAATTAATGCAGGTTATCTTGTCTGTACGTCAAGCGTGTCGTGATCAAAAACAATGGGCACTAGCTGATTGTATCCGCGATCGTTTGGCTGAAATCGGTATTACTATTGAGGATTCTCCTCAAGGTGCACGGTGGAAAAAACGTGAAATTTAAACAATTTCAATTCTTAAAGAATGAAGCGATAAAAAAGTTGACGGCTCTTGAACAAGAGCCGCTTCGTTTGCGTAAAAGAACTATAGAGGAATGCCTTAGTACAGATGCAGTTATGCTTGCCTATATTGGTGATGCAGTATACTCCATGTATGTCCGTGAACGAGTGGTACAAATGAATATAACGAAGGTGCAAGTGTTGCATACAATTGTTACTGAGTTTATTTGTGCTAAGTCACAAGCGAAGGCATTGCTAGAAATAGAGGATACTTTTACAGAACAAGAACAAGCTATTGCACGACGTGCTAGAAATAGTAATGTAAATGTACCGAAAAGCAGTTCAGTTCAAGAATATCGTAGTAGTACCGCCTTTGAAGCAGTACTGGGATTTCTTTATGAAACGCGTCAAGATGAGCGATTACAAGATGTTATGAAGCAAGCCTTTTCAATAACTCTACGAGGTATGTAGTATGGATAATTATATTGTAGGTCGCAATGCAGTTAAAGAGGCCCTTAGAAGCGGCCGCTCTATTCAACGCATTATGGTCAGTGAAGATAAGGTTAAAACTGGTCTAGCTGATATTGTTGGTCTTGCTAAATCTCAAGGTATTGAAGTACGTCCAACGCCTATCAAACAAATGAATAAATATGATTTAGAGGTACCACATCAAGGTGTTATAGCTCTTGTTTCTGCCGTTCAATTTAAAGAATTAGGTGAAGTGCTACAAGAGACGAATCATGAAGTACCTTTGCTTATTTTGACAGATGGCGTTGAGGATCCTCATAACATGGGGGCTATCATTCGTACTGCTGAATGTGTGGGGGTTACGGCTGTTCTCATTCCTAAGCGTCATAATGCTCCTATTAATGCAACAGTTGCTAAAACATCAGCCGGTGCTATTGAACAAATTCCACTAGTGCAGGTTGGAAATGTAGCTCAAACCATTAAACAACTTCAAAAACAAGGATTTTGGGTTATGGGCGCTCATATGGAAGGGGATCGTACCTTATATGAGGCAGATATGACAATTCCAACTGTTATCGTCATTGGTAACGAAGGAAAGGGCATTAGTCGCGTTGTGAAAGAGGCATGTGATTTCCTCGTTACCATTCCTATGTATGGAAATTTAAATTCTTTGAATGCATCTGTGGCTGCTGCTGTTCTTATGTATGAAGCTGTGCGTCAGCGCCAAGCGAAATAATTATGCTAAAAGATATCTTAATTGTAGACGGATATAATGTGATATTCGCCTGGACTCATCTAAAGAAACTCGCTCATGAATCATTAGAACATGCCCGTATGGAGCTTCGAGATAGATTGTTGAATTACGGAAAATTCAAGGGTTATGAAGTTATCCTTGTGTTTGATGGTAAATATACAAAATCTGGTGGTTCTGTAGAGGCTATTACGAGCGGCTTCCTCGAAGTGTATACTGAGGACGGGGAAACGGCGGATTCCTTTATTGAGCGAGAGGTGTTTTTGCGAAAAGGTAAATACACCAATGTATATGTTGTAACCTCTGATGGAGCTGAACAAAATCAAATTCTCGGATCTGGTGGACTACGTATTCCAGCTCGAGAATTGCAAAATATGATTCGCATGGCTAAGGAAGAGGAACGACTACAATACGCTCATGAACATAGACGAGATCAATTTAGTTTACGACGTAATGAAGTAGGAGGTTTATTATCTCCTGAAGTAGCTGAAAAGCTAGAGAAGTTACGCCGTGGCCATTGATAGTTGAAAATCACATATAGTTCCAGTATAATGAATATATTGGTTTTTCTGCTCAATTGTAAGGAGGAGCATATGAACACAATTCATACACGCAAGCCCGATTACAATTTCAAAGAAATGACCGATGAGCAAGTTGTGGTCATAGCTCAAGAAGAGCAAAATGAGTTTGCAATCGATTATATTGTTAATAAATATAAAAACTTTGTTCGTGCAAAGGCGCGTTCTTACTTTTTAGTAGGCGCAGATCGTGAAGACATCATTCAAGAAGGGATGATTGGTCTTTATAAGGCTACGCGGGATTTTAAACATGATAAATTAGCGTCCTTTAGAGCTTTTGCAGAGCTTTGTATAACTAGACAAATTATTACGGCTATTAAGTCGGCAACAAGACAAAAACATGCGCCTTTAAACTCCTATGTATCGTTAAATAAACCGGTATATACAGAGGAATCAGAGCGTACGTTGATCGAGATGCTATCCTCAGCAAAGGTTACCAATCCTGAGGATCTTATTATCAGCCAAGAGGAATTGGATGATATTGAGCGCAATATTGGTCATATTTTAAGTGAACTCGAGTGGGAGGTCTTGGAAGGATATCTAGACGGACGTTCCTACCAAGAAATGGCTGAGGTCACAGATCGTAGTGTCAAATCTATAGACAATGCGTTACAAAGGGTTAAACGTAAATTAGAGAAGTATTTAGAACATCGGGTTTTGGACTCTCCAAGAGCCACACAGGAAGGATGACAGTCGTGACAAATTTTTTAATGATTGTAGAAGTAATCGTATCTATTTTATTAATCGTAGTAGTTGTTGCACAGAATAGCAAAAACGCAGGCATGGGCGGTGCTGTATCTGGTGCGGCAGACTCTTCTTTTGGTGGTAAGCAACGCGGTTTAGACGCTTTCTTATCTAAATGTACGATTATATTGGGGATTATCTTTGCTGTGTTGAGCTTAGTGTTAGGGGCAATGATTAATCAATTCTAATGATGAAAGCCTGCTTTGCAGGCTTTTTCTTTTTATCAAATGAGGAGGTGAAAATTTGAAGAAGAAAGTATTAGACTTTTATAAATCTATACAACCACATGCATATCATATTGAAGATGCTGCCATGGATAACCACATCCGTGGTGGTAAAGATCTTGAGATGTTTATTCGTTCTGCAAAAATGCTTGCTCGAGAAGGGGTATTAACATCTTCACGACCTGATGTATATCAATATGCAGAGCAACAACATGAAGAATATGAAGGTATTTATAAGGGCTATCGTAAGTCTTTTGGCTTTGTCATTATGCCTGAAGATGAAGATATATATGTAGCAGAACAAAATAAAGGTACTGCCATGCATAATGACAAGGTTCGCGTTCGCGTCATACCTTCTAATTATACAAAGCATAAACGAGAAGGCATTATCGTTGATGTTATTGAACGAGCTAATGAAACCATAGTGGGTACTTATGACCGACAACAACACTTTGGCTTTGTTATCCCTGATGATGAGCGAATTGGGACTGATATCTTTGTAGATTTAAAAAATACATTAGATGCTCGTAGTGGCGCAAAGGTATTAGTGAAAATTACTAAATGGCCTGAAGGCGATAAAAAGCCAGAAGGTATTATTACTGAAATTCTTGGTTATAAGGGCGATGTAGGTCTTGATATTAACTGCATCATGGCTAATCATAAGATTCCATTTAATTTCCCCGATGATGTTATCAAAGCGAGCAAGAAAATTGATACCTTTATTCATGATGACCCTGCCCGTTGGGATCTTCGTGACTTACAAATGGTCACTATCGATGGGGAAGATGCAAAAGATTTAGACGATGCTGTGAGTGGCCGAAAATTACCAAATGGTAATTATGAGTTAGGTGTACATATTGCAGATGTGAGTCATTATGTAGTATCCGGACAGGCTATTGATAATGAGGCCTATAAACGCGGTACATCTGTGTATTTAGTAGATCGTGTAGTACCGATGTTACCTGAGGTCCTATCTAATGGCATTTGTAGTTTAAATGCTCATGAAGACCGTTATGCTATGACGTGTATGATGGAAATAGATAAAGATGGTAAGGTTGTAAATTATCGTATTCGTCCATCTATTATCCATGTAGGACGTCGTTGTAGCTATAAAGAGGTCTATAAGGCATTAGAGGAAAATATTATTCCTCATGACTTACAAGACTTTATGCCTATGCTGCATGATTTGGCAGAAATCTCTAAGATTTTAAATCGAATGCGTCGTCGTAGAGGTGCTTTAGATTTTGATTTCCCTGAATATAAAGTATTACTCGATCATGATGGTACACCATTACGTATTGTAAAACGAGATCGTACCATGGCAGAACGACTTATCGAAGAATGTATGCTCATTGCCAATGAAACAGTGGCGACACACTTAAAGAATACGCATCGTACATCGGTATATCGTATTCACGAGAACCCAAGTGAAGAAAAGTTAGATTTATTCCAAAAGGTATTAAATTACTTGGGGCAAAATCTCGTTCTCAGTGCTGATGGTGTAACACCAAGAGATTTCCAAAAAATCTTAGATGTAGTAAAAGGCCAAGATATTGAGCAAGTAGCTCAAATTATGACCTTGCGTTCTATGCAACAGGCTAAATATAGTATTAACAATGTGGGGCACTTTGGCTTAGCATCTACATGTTATACGCATTTTACATCTCCTATTAGACGATATCCAGACTTAATGGTTCATCGCCTTTTAAAAGCTGATATGCATTGGAAAAATGGTTATTCTAAACGGGATGTAGACGAAGCGTTCTTAGCTGGAGCTGTTGAACATTCTTCTATACAGGAGCAAGTAGCTACTGAGGCTGAACGAGATACAGTAGATCTTAAAAAGACTCAATATATGGTTCCATTTGTAGGGGAAGTCTTTGAAGGAACTATTTCTAGCATTACATCCTTTGGGATGTTTGTAGAATTAGAAAACGGTATCGATGGCCTTGTGCATATGAGCATGATGAATGATGATTACTATTTCTTCGATGAAGAGCATTTTGTGCTTGTAGGTAAGAGAACCGGTAAAACCTATCACTTAGGTGAAAAGGTAACCGTTACATTAGTAAAAGCCGATGTAGAAAAGAAACAAATCGACTTTGTACTAGGTGAAGTTAATAATCTAATGGCTATTCAAGAGCAATTGCGAAGTGGTTCTGACTATGTAACTAGTCGCGATGGTTTTGGTGGTCGTAAAGGTCGTAAATCTTCGGGCAAATCTAGTAAAAAATCCTCACGACGTGATAGCAATAAATCTGGCCATTCTAGATATGATACTTTCAGTAAAAAATCTAACAAAGGTAAATCAAGTCGTAAGAAGTCTAATAAAACATCGAAGCGCAGTCAATCTAAGAAATCTAAAAGTAAACGTAAACGATAGAGGTACATATGGCAAAACAATCTAGTCCATCTCTTATTGCTGATAATCGTAAGGCCCGTCATGATTTTAATATTCATGAAACCTATGAAGCAGGCATTGCTTTGACAGGTACTGAAATTAAATCGATACGTCAAGGTAAACTGAACTTAAAGGATAGCTTTTGTCGCATTGATAAAGGCGAGCTTTTGTTGTATGGTGTTCATATCAGCCCATATGAACAAGGCAATCGTTTTAATCATGAACCTGAACGGACCCGTAAATTGTTGATGCATAAATCTGAAATCAATAAATTACATGCACAGGTTAAGGAGAAAGGATTCTCTTTAGTGCCGCTTAACTTCCATTTTAGCCATGGTTATGTAAAGGTAACTGTGGGTCTTGTAACTGGTAAAAAGTTATACGATAAGCGTCAAGATATGGCGGAACGCGATGCTAAGCGAGATATTGCAAAGCGTCTCAAAGAGCAACAAAAATATTAAGGTAAAAAGATCGAGTCATAATGGCTCGATTTTTTTGTGATATTTGTTAACTTATCTTGTGTTTTTAGTTGATAAATATGCATATTGAAATTATAATGTAAACAAGAGTAGTGTTTGTGGTTGACATTTTTCTGAGTAGAGGAGAAACATCATGAATCAGAATATTCGGTACATTACAGAGGTTGCTATTTTTAACGGCTATGATTACTGTATTAGGTGCTATTAAAATACCTAATGTCATTCCAGGTATAGAGTTTCAACTGTCGGCTCCATTGGCGGTAGCCATATGTGCCGTATTCGGATTTAAAAAATATATTATTAGTGGTTGTCTATCTAGTTTAATCGGTTTAGCGCTAGGTACCCAAACTATTTTGAATGTCATGATTGCTATGCAATTCCGCCTCATTGTAGGGTTAATCCTTTGGATGTGCCACAATCATATGATCGGTATTATGATTTCAGGCCCAATTGCATCCGCCTTAGCACGGCTAACATTGTCTATTTATATTGGTAAGGCCGCATTACCTATGGTTGCATTAGCAGTGCCTGGCATGATTTTTACAGTCATTATGGCTCCTGTATTTGTAAAAGTATTCCGTAAAATCCACAGTCAAGCACATCAAAATCATGTAATAAAAGGTAAGGTATCATAATGAGTGAATTATATAGTGTACGCATGCGTGCAGCACAAGGTGGTCCCCATGAAAAAGGGGGCCACCATATTTCTGGTGCAGAGCGGATTGTGAAGTTAGAAGAAGTAGGGACTATAGCTCAATCGTTAGCTGATCGCGCACTGCATCACAGTAAAGGAACAGCAGATTTTATAAATATTACTGTAGATTTAATCCCACCGGAGAAGATTACATATATTGACTGTCTAAAGGTGGAGGAACATAAAACTGGTAGTATTTCTGAATCCCATCAATTGGCGACTGAGCTTTTACAGGGTCCTAATATTAGTGAAACAGCTGTTCATAAAGCTATATCTCTGTTAAAAGGTTTAGATAAATCTATGCGCGGCGCTATGTTAGTGGATACAATTACTGGCGAGCGCATAGATACAGGTGACCGCGGAGTACGTGTTAGTCATATGGACTCTTTTGACTCTTATGCATTAGGTGATAATGAACATATGAGAGAGGCTTTAGTATTAGCTTCAAAGGTTCAATCCGCAGATGGTATTGTGGGCGAATTATGTTGGTCTGATGATCCAGACTATACAGTAGGTTATGTTGCTTGCAGTGGTGTATACCATCGCATTCCTAATATGAAAGAATTGGGCTCAAATATAGGGGGCCGTGTTTTCTTTGTACGGTCTGATATAGATAGTGAAAGTGTAATTGAGTATTTGGAGCGTGCTCCAGTACTTGTTCAACGGAGATAGAATGTACAAATTTTTTAAAGAACAATTAGACTCTAAGATAGATAACCATAATTTACGAACCTTAAGAGAATACTGTCCTATTGATGCAGTGCGAGTAAAACGAGATGATAAAGAATATTTAATGATGGCTTCAAATAATTACTTGGGCTTAACTTTTGATACTCGTGTCATAGAAGGGGCCCTGAAAGGGGCTCAACAATATGGAACAGGCTCTGGTGGATCGCGCCTTGTATCTGGTACGTTTCCATTATTTACAGAGCTCGAAAGGTCATTAGCTAAATTTAAGAATACTGAAAAAGCCCTTGTATTTAATACTGGTTATATGGCCAATGTAGGAACTATTTCTGCCGTAGCTGATAAGAATACTATTATTTTTAGTGATGCGCTTAATCATGCTAGTATTATTGATGGTTGTAGATTAAGTCGAGGTACTGTAAAAACATATAGCCACTGTGATATAGACGAGTTAAAATATCTGTTAAAACAGGTAGATCGAAACACTCGAAAGCTTATAGTTACAGATGGCGTATTTAGTATGGATGGGGATATTGCACCGTTAGATAAACTGTATGAATTAAGCCGTGATTACAATGCATTGCTCATGGTTGACGATGCCCATGCAACGGGAACTATTGGTAATGGTCATGGTACAGCGGCCTATTTTGGACTTGAAAAAGAAGTAGACATACAACTTGGTACATTGAGTAAATCTTTAGGCTCTGTTGGTGGTTATGTAGCTGCAAATAGTACTATCATAGATTATCTCGTTAATACGAGCCGCAGTTTTATATTCTCTACCGCATTATCTCCTGCTGATATAGGGGCCGCCTTAGCTGCATTACAGGTTCTTGAGACAGATGCATCTGTTTTAGCGCGTTTACATGAAAATGTAAACTATATGGCAGATCAATTGATTTCTATGGGAATTGATGCTACTAATGAAACGCCAATTTTCCCAATACTAATAGGGCGTAATGAAGATACACTTGCCGTATCTGATTATCTATATGAGGATGGCATTATAGGCACCGCTATTCGTCCGCCTACTGTACCTATTGGTGAAAGCAGAATTAGACTAACGGTGACTGCTGCGCATAATAAAGAACAAATAGATTATGTGTGCCAATCACTGCAAAATGCTATGAAACAGTTATTATCATGATAATAGATAATATATCCTCTGAAGACAGGGATAAAAGAATCCTTGGATTGGTAAAATTGTCAAATTTAGATAAGTTGAGAAGGCTAAGAGTAGTGAATATACCGAATTGGTGAAGGTTTCATATAATTGACAGTAATACTAAATAGGCTTATAATTATGAGACCGACACACGGGGATGTAAAGGTTTCGACAGGGGTGCGTGTGGTATAGATAGCGAGTCGGCGTTCCATGAGGCCGTTAAACGGTGGGAAAACATTTAAACGCAGAAGAAAATTTTGCATTAGCTGCATAAGCTACGTCCCTCATACTTGTGCCTACCAAGTGTGAATGGACGTCAAACCGTAGGCTGGCTTAATTCAGTTGTTCATATGAATTAGGCGAGACAACATGAACTGGGGTTGTGTAGCTTGTCTGTGAGCGGTAGCAACCTGAGAACTCAATCATAGACTGTGCTCGGAGAAGTCTATATGGCAACACTTCTGGACAGGGGTTCGACTCCCCTCATCTCCACCAATATTCAAGCTAAAGCTAGAAGATACGTAAATACTGAACAAATGCAGTAGTTACCTAATCTTTTAGCTTTTTTTAGTGTTCGTATATGACTGCTTAAATACGTATTTGTTCGCTTGAAATTTCACCATGATTTCACCTTGATTTCCCCACGGAGCACAGATATTTAATCAGAAAAATGTGTACACAAAGAATCTAAAATGTCAATAATTTTTATCGTTTTGATTGTGCACAATGAATATGAATTTATATAGATTTTATCTATGTTTTATAAAGGTGGACGGGTATCGAAAAAATTGACTTTATCTATAGAATCCTGTAAAATATATAAAGATATTTATGTAATTATGACACATAGATGAATAGTTTCGTGTAAAGGAGTACAGATAATGAAGTTCCGTTATTCCCGTATGTTAGCGGCTCTCGTTGTATCCGCTGTAATGGTTGCTGGTTGTGGCAGTAATCAACAGCAAGCAGGCGACGTGAGTGTCAATGCATACAAAATTACTGCAAGTGATGCACAGGTAAACCAAACCTATGCTGGTACAGTAGTTGCAGAAAACTCTGTAGCTGTACATGCTCGTGTATCTGGTTACGTAGTTGAAATTTGTTAAAGGCGGGGAGCAAGTTGTAGCTGGCCAGCCATTATATCGTATCGATTCTCGTCAATACGAAGCTACTCTTGCTAATGCAGAAGCACAAGCTGCTCAAGCTAATGCAAACTATAAAAATGCTGAAGTAGACCTTAATCGTTATGAAACATTAGCTCAACAAGATGCTATTGCGCAACAACGTGTAGATACACAACGCAGTACTGTAGAACAAGCTAAGGCAGCTTATGAAGCATACGAAGCATCCGTAAAAATTGCTCAAGATAACTATGGCGATACAATGGTATATGCACCATATTCTGGTACATTACGTATGGATGATATCGATATGGGCACATTTGTACAAGCAGGTTCTACAACATTAGTAACTATTGATTCTATCGATCCTATCTTTGTTGAATTCAGTATGACAGAGCAAGAATATCTTGACTTCATGAAAAATCCAACCGGCGATGATTCCAATGGTCCAAATATTCAATTAAAACTTGCTGATGGCGAAACGTATAATCAACCGGGTTCTATTGTTCAAGCAGCAAAAAGTCTTGATCAATCAACAGGTAAGCTTGTGTTGAAAGCATCTTTCCCAAATCCTGATCATTTGTTGTTGCCAAATATGTTTGCTACAGTAATTTCTCCTGGTCAAAAAATTAAAAACGCTATTCTTGTTCCTAGTCGCGCTATTCTTCAAATCATGGATAAAAACTTTATCTTTGTTGTAAATGCGGATGGTGTAGTAGAACAAAAAAGTGTTGAAGTTGGCGGTACAAGTGGTAGCGATACAATTATTAAGGCCGGCTTAGCACCTGGAGACACAATCATCGTTGATGGCTTAACTAAGGTTAAAAACGGTGCGAAGGTTAATGCTAAATTGCTTTCAAAAGAACAATTAAAAGCTACAAAATAGAAGGGGGCTAGATCGTGTCGAAATTCTTTATTAATCGACCTATCTTTGCCATCGTAATAGCCATTGTTATTACCTTGGTAGGTCTCATTTCTATGATGAACCTTCCGATAGCTCGATATCCACAAATTTCTCCTCCTACAGTAAGTGTTAACACAGCCTATACAGGTGCAACGGCTCAAGTTGTTAATGATACGGTAGCCAGTGTTATTGAAACACAAATCGTAGGCGTACAAGATATGGACTATATGACATCTAGTAGCTCTAGTAATGGTAGCTACTCTTTGACTGTTCAGTTCAATCAAGGCACAGATGCCGATATGGATACGGTTAATACACAAAACCGTGTACAAGCAGCACTTGCTCAATTGCCTGCAGAGGTACAAGCAGTTGGTGTTACAACTACTAAATCTTCTGGTGATATGGCTATGGTATTCTCCTTGAACTCACCTGATGGTACTTATGATTCTACATTCTTAAAGAACTATGGTACCAACTATATGATGGATGCTATTAAATCTATTAAGGGTGTCGGTTCTGTGCGAGAGTTCGGTTCCGACTATGCTATGCGCATTTGGTTAGATCCAGCGAAGATGCAAAATCTAGGTGTTACTATTTCTGAAGTAACCGCAGCTATTAAGGGACAAAACTTACAGGCTGCGGCAGGTACAGTTGGTCAAAATCCTACTAATGGGGAACAAGCATTTCAATATCCTATCAAAATTGAAGGTCGTCTTGTGACACCTGAACAATTTGGTAACATTGCTATTAAAAGCTCTAATGGTAAGGTATTGCATCTAAAAGATGTTGCTCGCATTCAAATTGGTGCTAAAGGATATGACCTTATTGCTAAGTCCGCGCATAAAGAGGTAGCAGGCTTCGCTATTTCCTTGCAAAATGATGCTAATGCATTAGAAACTATTGCGAATATTAAGAAGGTACTAGATGAACAATCTAAATCCTTCCTACCAGATATGCAATATAACGTGGTTGTAGATAATACTAAATTCGTAAGTGCTTCCATTAATGAGGTAGAGCATACATTTGTAGAAGCATTGTTACTCGTTCTTATCGTAGTATATGTGTTCCTACAATCTTGGCGATCTACGATCATTCCTATGATTGCTGTTCCAGTATCCTTGCTAGGTACATTTGGGGCTTTCGTATTACTTGATTTCTCTATCAATACGTTAACATTATTCGCCATGGTATTGGCTATCGGTCTCGTTGTTGACGATGCTATCGTAGTAGTAGAAGCGGTAGAGTATGAATTAAAAATATAATGGCTTTACCTCCGAAAGAGGCGGCTATTAAAGCGATGGAAAATGTACAAGGCCCTGTAATTGGTATCGCCTTTGTATTGGTAGCTGTATTCGTACCAGTTGCCTTCATGGGTGGTATGACAGGTATTCTTTACAAACAGTTTGCATTAACAATCGCTGTATCTGTTGTTATTTCTGCGATTATCGCCCTTGTATTAACACCAGCACTATGTGCTACGATGTTAAAACCTCACACACCTAAAGAGCGTGAAGATTGGGTACATCGTCAGTTAAACAAATTCAATGCAGGCCTAGAACGTTTCAGTGATTGGTATGGTATCCAATTGGCTCGTTTAAGTCATCGTTTGAGCTTAACTGTTATTGCATTGTTAATCTTTGCTGGTGGTACTGGTTTAGTATTCCACTTCTTACCAACATCCTTTGTACCTGCAGAGGATAGCGGTTATTATATGATTGCCGTTAATGAACCGCCAGGTGCTACATCTGAGCGTACGATGGCAACACTTGAAAAAATTGCTTCCTTCTTAGAAGGCAAAAATGATCCAGAAAAACCTAAAGATGAGCAATTATTCCAAGGGGTATTTACTGTAGCAGGCTTTGACATCTTAGGGAACGGTCAAAAATCTAGTGCAGGTGTAATCTTTGCCACTATGTCTGACTGGAAGTATCGTACTACACAAGCTACATCTATTAATGCAATGGTTGGTCAAACATTTGGTTTTGCTGCTCAAGGCGTACCAGAAGCAACTGTAGTTGCTTTGAATCCACCATCTATTCCTGGTTTAGGTGCTACTGGTGGTTTCAGTATGTATATCATTAATAAAGCTGGTGACAGCCCTCAAGTTATGGCGGAACGTGCTAATGAATTCTTAGCAGAAGCTCGTAAGAGTCCAGCAATTCAATCTATTTACACTACCTTTGATACATCTACACCATCCTTACAATTTGATGTGAATCGTGAAAAAGCGGCTCAAGATGGTGTGGCATTAGCTGATATCTTTACTACATTGCAAGGTTTCTATGGTAGTATTCAAGTCAATGACTTCACAACATATGGTAAAAACTATAAAGTAGTAGTTCAAGCTGAAGACGCTTACCGTCAAAATGCAGAACAGCTTAATATGCTGGCTGTTCGTAATAGCAAGGGCCTTATGGTTCCAGTATCTAACTATATTACGAAGGAACAAACTGGTACACCATCTAGTATTACTCGTTTCGATAATGCGATGGCTGTACAAATCGGTGGCTCTCAAGCGAATGGTTATTCCTCTGGTGATGCTATTAATGCATTGAAAGAGGCGGCAGCTAAAACATTACCAGCCGGTTATACATATGACTGGGCAGGTCAATCTCGTGAAGAGTTGAAAGCTGGTTCTCAAACCATCATGATTCTTGGTTTAGGTCTAGTATTTGTATTCTTAATTTTGGCTGCCTTGTATGAATCTTGGAAGGTACCATTTGCCGTATTGTTCTCCGTACCATCTGGTATGATTGGTGCTTCTTTAGTTCCATTCTTGTTGAACTTTACAGGTAGATATTCCTTAGCTAATGATATTTACATGCAGATTGGCCTCTTAACCCTTGTTGGTTTGGCCGCAAAAAATGCGATTTTGATCATTGAGTATGCTAAGATTCGTGTTGACAAACGTGGCATGAACGTTGTTGATGCTGCTATCGAAGCTGCAAAAATTCGTTTGCGTCCAATCTTGATGACATCCTTTGCGTTCATCCTTGGTGTATTGCCATTGGCAGTATCTACTGGTGCTGGTTCTGGTGCTCGTACATCCATGGGTATTACAGTAGTAGCAGGGATGACAACAGCAACATTGTTTGGTATCTTTATCATTCCAATGCTGTTCATCATCATTGAAACACTTGGACCTGGTTTGTTTACAAACCGCAAAAAAAATCACGACTAATCATTTACATTAGATATTTTTGTAGAATGACAAAAACACGTCACTACTTAGTAGTGGCGTGTTTTTTTATAATTTATGATATAATAATATAGTTAAAAAAATCAGATTGACGTAAGTCGATATTAAGTGTGAAATTTATATAAAAGAGGTATATTATGAGTGATGTAAAAACATATGTAGCAGGTCATAAAAGCCCTGATACAGATTCTATTTGTTCTGCTATTTCCTTTGCTAATTTCTTAACACAAATGGGTACACCAGCTACTCCAGTATGTGCAGGTGAAGCAAATAAAGAAACAACATATGTATTGAATCATTTTGGTTTTGAACACCCTCAAATCGTTAAGAATTGGGAAGAATTCGCTCCAGAAGGCGGCAACTTGTACTTAACTGACCACAACGAATCTAAACAAATCATTGATGGTTACAAATCTATGAATATGTGCGGCGTTGTGGATCATCACCGCATTGGTGATTTCGAAACTGATGGTCCTGTATTTATGCGTTTAGAACCAGTAGGTTGCTCCAATACAATCATTACTAAATTGTACATGGAAAACAATCAAGAAATTCCTAAAGCTATTGCAGGCTTGATGTTGTCCGCTATCATTTCTGATACTGTTTTATTCCGTTCTCCAACATGTACTGAAACAGATAAAGAAATGGCTCATAAATTGGCAGAAATCGCTGGTGTAGATATCGAGTCCTATGGCCTTGATATGTTAAAAGCTGGTGCAGATATTTCTGATTTGACTAATGACGATATCGTTCGTACAGATATGAAGGAATTCTCCGAAGCAGGTAAAACAATTTCTATCGGTCAAATTTCTGTTATGGATACTACAGACGTATTGGCTAAACAAGGTGAATTAGTAAAAGCGTTAGAAGCTCTTCGCAGTGCTAACAACTACGATGCATCTTACATCATGATTACAAATATTCTTGATGAAAGCACTACATTATTATTCAGTGGTGATGTGGAAGCAGTAGTAACAAAAGCATTTGAAAAAAAGAAGTTAAAGACAATGGCGTATTCTTGCCAAATACTATGTCTCGTAAAAAAACAAATCGTACCACCAATTCTTGGTGCTATGAAATAGTATAGTAGTATACAAAGGGAAAAGAACGTTGCTTGCAACGTTCTTCTTCTCTATTTATATGATTATCAAATTATAGTATATGTAAGGGCGATAGGGGTGTTCCGATGAATTCATTACTAACAGGTTTAAATAAAGAGCAGCAACAAGCCGTTCAACATACGGAAGGCCCTTTATTGATTTTAGCTGGTGCTGGATCTGGTAAAACAAAGGTGTTAACCGTTCGCATTGCACATTTATTAGCTCAAGGTGTTAATCCATATGAAATCTTGGCGATTACATTTACCAACAAAGCGGCTAAGGAGATGAAAAGCCGTGTAGAAGGTCTTGTTGGTGATGTAGCCAATCGCATTTGGCTCAGCACATTTCATAGCTTCTGTGCGAAATTCTTGCGTTTGAATTAGATAACTTCTTAGGTTATAACAGTAACTTTACAATCTACGATACATCTGACTCTCAAGCTGTTATTAAGGCTGCTTTAAAAGCATTAAACCTCGACGATAAATACTATCCTGTAGGTGCTATGATTGGTGCCATATCTGATGCAAAAAATAAATTGTTATTTGCCTCAGATTTTAGAAAGCAAGCAAGAGACTTTTACCAAGAAAAGGTTGCTGATGTATATGAGTATTATGAACGGGAATTGCGTAAGAATAATGCTCTAGATTTTGATGATCTTTTATTGGTAGCTGTTAAATTATTACAGTCCAATGAGGCTGTGTTAGATAAATATAGCAAACGTTTTCGTTATGTTATGATCGACGAATATCAAGATACGAACCATGCTCAATATTTATTGGCTAAATTATTAGCCTCTCATTGGAAAAATATTGCCGTTGTAGGTGATGCTGATCAAAGTATTTACGCATGGCGTGGCGCAGATATTCAAAATATCTTGGACTTTGAAAAGGATTATCCGAACTGTACATCCATCAAGTTGGAACAAAACTATCGTTCTACAAAGATTATTCTTGATGCAGCCAATGCGGTAATTGAAAATAATGAAGGTCGTCCTAAGAAAAATTTATGGACAGATAAGACAGAAGGGGCTAAAATTCAGCATTTTACGGCTCAGTCTGAACATGAAGAAGCTGCTTTCATCGGCGATACTATCGCTAAAAAGCACGATATTCATGGTGTGCCTTATGGTGATATGGCTATTTTGTACCGTACAAATGCTCAATCTCGTGTACTTGAAGAAGCGCTGATTAAACGGGCTCTGCCATATACGATGGTAGGGGGCACGAAGTTCTATGATCGTAAAGAAATTAAGGACGTTTTAGCTTACTTACGCGTGTTATATAATCCATTCGATGATTTGAGTTTATTGCGCATCATCAATGTACCTAAGCGTAGTATTGGTGCTACTACAGTGGCAAAACTACAAGATTATGCTCGCGCAAATGGCACGTCCTTGTTTATGACATTAACACAGTTGCATCTAGTAGATACGATTAAAGGTAAGACAAAGGAAAAGTTAGAGGAATTTGGTATCCTTATCTTTACTCTCGTAGCTGAAATGGAAGATAAAACTGTGCTTGATATCTTAGAATCTATTCTCGATAGAACCGGTTACTTGGCACAACTAGAAGAGAGTACAGATCCACAAGATCAGGCTCGTGCTGAGAATATCGGTGAACTTTTATCTGTAGCTAAAGATTTCCAAGATACTAATCCAACTGGTACAGTGGAAGACTTCTTGGAACAAGTAGCACTTGTAAATGATGTTGATTCTTTCGAGCAAGAAGAGTCTAAAGTGACATTAATGACATTACATGCTGCGAAAGGTCTGGAGTTTCCTATTGTATTCTTAGGAGGCTTGGAGGAAGGCTTATTCCCTCATAGTCGCACCTTGATGAACCCTGAGGAAATTGAAGAGGAACGCCGCCTTGCTTATGTAGGTATTACTCGTGCTGAAAAGGAATTATATATTTCTAATGCCACTACGCGTACCGTATTTGGACGCACTAGCAGCTATTTACCATCTCGTTTTATCGATGAAATTCCAGAAGAGTTAGTAGATGGTTTGCGTGCTAAGCGTAAAGTACCTGATGATATTAAGCGTCATGTGCCGCAACATATGAGTGTCACAAGCCGACCAATTACAAAGCCAATCGTTCGTAATGAAGTAATTGCTGACTGGAAGGTTGGTGATACGGCTATTCATAGTAAGTGGGGCAATGGTAAGGTTATTAACGTTGCCGGTGAAGGGGCTGGCATGAAGCTAACTATTGAATTTCCCACACAAGGTGTACGTGTGGTCATGGCTAAATTTGCACCTGTCAAAAAGGGATAAAACTTGTGTATGGCAGTTAACCTCTTTACCTTGCTTGTATTGAACGTATAGAGTGTTACTGCACAGTAAAAGGGATGTAATATGAATCCGAAAGATAGAATTAAAGAGTTGCAACAAGAGCTTACTCATGCGCAGTATTTATACTACGTAAAAGATGCTCCTACAATGAGTGACTTTGAATATGATAAAAAATATCGTGAGCTTGTTGATTTGGAAAGAGCTCATCCTGAATATATTGTGCCATCATCTCCAACACAACGGGTAGGCATGAAGGTGGAAGGTTCCTTTGAAAAGGTTGTCCATGGCCGCCCTATGTTGAGCTTATCTAATGTATTTAGTGCTGATGAAGTACGTGCATTTGCTAGTCGTGTAGAGAAGGAATTAGGTCATAAGCCTTCTGCTTATGTGGTAGAACTTAAAATCGATGGTTTAGCTGTTAATTTGCACTATGAGAACGGCATGTTTGTACGTGCCGTAACACGTGGTGATGGTCGCGTAGGTGAAGACGTAACTGCTAATGTGCGTACTATTAAATCCATTCCTTTATATCTAGAGGATGCGCCAGAATTTATCGAGGTTCGCGGTGAAGCGTATATGCCTCATAGTGAATTTAAACGTATAAATGAAGAACGTGATGAAGAGGGCTTGCCTACCTTTGTAAATCCTCGTAATGCAGCAGCTGGTTCTTTGCGTCAGCAAGATCCTGCCATTACGGCTAGTCGTAATTTAGCATTCTTTGCCTATGCAATCGGTTCTGAAGTGGGGGCTAATATTCATAGCCAAGAGGAATTATTACAAAGCTTGGAAACGTTCAAGTTTTCTGTAAACCCTCATTACCGCGTATGCAAATCAATTGACGAGGTCATAGAGGCTATTAATTATTGGGGTGAAAAGCGCCATGAGTTGCCATACGATACAGATGGTATGGTAATTAAGGTCAATAGTTTTGAGGACCAAGAGGTACTTGGCAGTACTGCGAAGGATCCTAAGTGGGCTACAGCTTACAAATATCCTCCAGAAGAGGTAGAAACCGTTCTTAAGGATATTACTATCAATGTGGGGCGTACGGGAGTTCTTACTCCAACTGGTGAATTGGAATCTGTATTCGTATCGGGTACAAATGTAAGTCGTGTTACATTACATAACCAAGACTTCATCAATGAAAAAGATATTCGCATTGGTGACCATGTCATCATTCACAAGGCGGCTGAAATTATTCCAGAAGTTATCCGCGTAGTTCCAGAAAAACGTAATGGTTCTGAGGTGCCTTTCACCATTCCAAATCGCTGTCCAGTATGTGACTCTCCAGCAGTTCGTCGTGAAGGTGAAGCCGCTGTTCGTTGTACCAATAAACATTGTCCTGCTATTGAAAAGGAACAAATTATCCATTTTGCATCTCGCGATGCTATGAATATTGATGGTTTAGGTCCTAGCATTGTAGAAAACCTAATCAATAACAAATTAATCACTAATGTTGTTGATTTATATCATTTAACGGTCGAACAACTAGTTACAATGGACCGAATGGGTAAGAAATCTGCAGAGAATTTGGTGAAAGCCATCGCAGACTCTAAAACTCGCGGATTAGATCGTGTACTATATGGTCTTGGTATTCGACTAATTGGATCTAAGGCAGCCGGAACAATTGCAAGTGTTGTAAAATCTATGGAACGATTCATGACTATTACTAAGGAAGAACTCGTTGCAGTAGAAGAGATTGGTCCTACAATGGCAGATAGTATTGTTGAATACCGTCAAGATCCTGCTCATGTAGAGCTCATTGAAGGTTTAACAGCGGCAGGACTTAAGATGACTGTAGATGTTGTTGAAGCAGCAGGAAACCAAATGGAAGGCGAAATCGTCGTTCTCACAGGTAAACTTGAGGTTATGGGTCGCAGTGAAGCTGGTAAGATTCTTGAAGCTCATGGGGCTAAGGTGACAGGTTCCGTTTCTAAGAAAACAACCCTTGTTATTGCTGGCGAAGACAGTGGTAGTAAGCTTACTAAAGCAAATGAATTGGGTATTCGTGTTATGAATGAAGAAGAGTTTGTAGAACTATTAAAAGAATTAGGAGAACTTAATTAATTTTTTGATGGGGCCCGTTAGCTTTTCTATAAACTAGTTAAAAAGAACTTGCTACACCTGTTTGCTCCGTCCTGCGTAATGTCGCTGCACAGGTATAGCAAGTTTTTTTATAACTGTTGAGATAAACTAGTCCCATCAAAAAAATTGTATCCTTTAGAAATGAAGCCCAAAAATAATCATAATATATAAATTATAGCTATTTCGGGCTTTAAATAGTTAGAACTTCTGATTTAGGGCAGGTGGATTAAAATACTTATTATATGATTTATAAAATGTAAACATAGCTGCTGTATATGCTGGAGAGAGAAGTGTAGGAGTAGTTATACTTTCAGAATAAGGTGTAATAGATATTGCTGTACCATCAAAATTATATGTTTGCATAGAATTTATTCGATATTTTACACCTGCATATTTTTAAGATTTTATTTGTAAAGTCAGTTTTATTTTTCACTTTTTTTCTAAAGTAGAACTTACATTATTATTGTAGTCATAGAAATATGTACTATTTAATTGAGCTATTGCATTATTGCTATAGTCAACTAAATATAGTGAGGAATTTATAACGTAATATGGAGGCGCATATCTTATAACATTTATACTGTTTATATCAATATAGCCATCTCCCTTATTATCAGCATATATGTATTTAAATTTTGATGGATTATCTTTTATTTCTTGGAGAGAAATAGCGTTAGTTGTTAGTGGAAGTAAAATTAAAAAAATATAGCAAATAAAAAAATTTAATCATAATATTACCGTACTCCTTAATGAAACTTAGAATTTTTTTGCATCTTTGAAGGTAAGTTAAAATACATATTATAAGATTTATAAAAAGAATACATCGCTGATTCATATGCTGGTGACAATATTTTTAGGAATTTTTCGGCCCTTTGTTAGTTGTAACTGGTCCTTCATATAATTCACCATTGTAATTATAAATAGTTAGAATATTTGTCTGATATTTAACACCAGCATATTTTTTTGACTTGATTACCAAATTCTGCTTCTGAATGAGTTTTTATTTAATAAGACTGAAACATTATTACTATAGTCATAAAAGTATGTATTATCTAGTTCTGAAATTACATTATATTGATAAGAAACCAAATAAGCTGTAGATTTTATAATATAATAAGGTGGAGCATATCTAATAACATTAATAGAGTCATTATTAACATATTGATCACCCTAAACTATCAGAGTATACTAGTTTATACTTAATAGGATTATTTCTTAATTCATTTAATGATATAGCATTTGATGAAAACGGAATTAAAATGAATACGAATAAGAATAAAAAAATCTAATCAATTAAATCACTTCCTAAAAAAACTTAATGTTATATATATTATTTACTTTAATAATATATATAATATTATTAAAAGACAAGAATAATTAAAGTAGCTTTTTAAATCTTAATTTTTTTATATTCATATATTTAGCATAGATGTGTTATTTCCTTTGAAAATAACGTATCTATGCTATATAATAATAAGATATGAAAGGATGTGTCTCGATGAAAAATCAGCCAAGAGGAAATAAAAAATCGCCTTACTTTCACGCTTGGGAAGTTAAGGAAGAACATATGGCACATGTAGAAAAAGAGTTGTCCGACATCTTGACTTATGTTGCTGAACTAGATGCATTAGAACTTGATGGTGTGGAGCCTATGGCTCATGCAGTACCATTGCACAATGTATTTAGAGAGGATGAAACAAAAACCATCCCTCGATCATGATTTAGCTTTATCCAATGCTCCAGAAGCAGAGGATGGGTACTTTAAAAGTACCTCGCGTTGTACAAGAATAGGAGGTTTCGCTGTGGCAACAATTCATGAATTACACAAGAAACTAGTGAATAAAGAAATCAGCGCTGTTGAATTGACGAATGCTGTTATTGCACATAAAGCGAAAGTGGAACCGACTGTACATGCGTACTTATCCGATTCTCATGATCGTGCTTTTGGCTACAGCTAAACTTGTAGATGAAGCAATTGCTAAAGGTGATGCTATTTCCCCATTGGCAGGTATTCCTGGTGCAATTAAAGATAATATTTGTATTAAAGATGAACCTGCAACATGTGCATCTAAAAATGTTAGAAACACTTTGTGCCTCCATACAATGCATCAGTTATTGAACGTTTACAAGACAATCATTATGTTAGCCTTGGTAAACTTAATATGGATGAATTTGCTATGGGTGGATCTACAGAGAACTCTGCATTAGCTAAAACATCTAATCCTTGGAATGCTGATTGCGTACCAGGTGGTTCTTCTGGCGGTAGTGCAGCAGCTGTATCCAGCGGGTCTGCTATTTGGGCTCTTGGCTCTGATACAGGTGGGTCTATTCGCCAACCAGCATCCTTCTGTGGCGTTGTAGGTTTAAAACCAACATACGGTAATGTATCTCGTTATGGCTTAATTGCCTTCGCATCCTCTTTGGATCAAATTGGACCTGTTACTCGAGATGTAACAGATGCCGCTTTAGTATTAAATGCTATCTCTGGTCACGATGCTAAAGATTCAACGTCCATTCCAGGTGCTCGTGTAGACTACACTACTGCCCTTGTAAATGATGTAAAAAATCTGAAAATTGGTGTACCAAAAGAATTCTTTGGTGAAGGTCTCAATAGCGAAGTTCGTAAAGCTATTGAAGAAGCTATCGAAACATACAAAAAATTAGGTGCTGAAATCGTTGAGGTTTCCTTGCCTAATTCTAAATATGCATTGTCTGCTTACTATATCATTGCATTGGCAGAAGCTAGCTCCAACTTGGCTCGTTATGACGGTGTAAGCTATGGTATGCGTGTACCTGCAGATAATTTAGTAGATATGTCTACTAAAACTCGTACAGAAGGTTTTGGTCCTGAAGTACAACGCCGCATCTTGTTAGGTACCTATGTATTGAGCGCTGGTTACTATGATGCTTATTATTTGAAAGCATTGAAAGTTCGTCGCCTTATTAAAAACGAATTTGACGAAGCATTCTCCAAGGTGGATTTGATTTTGACACCAACTGCACCTAATACATCCTACAAATTTGGTGAAAAAGCTAATGATCCATTAGCAATGTACTTAGAAGATATCTGTACAGTACCAGCAAATCTTGCAGGTATTCCAGGTATTAGCATCCCAGCAGGTATGAGCAGCAACAATTTGCCAATCGGCTTACAATTACTTGGCCCTGCTATGGGTGAAGAAACATTATTACGTGCTGCTTTCACATTTGAACAAGCACGTCCAGACTGTCAATTAGTAGCACCAACTGGGGAGGTTTCTCTATGAGTAGTAAATACGAAACAGTCGTTGGTTTAGAGGTTCATACAGAGCTTAAGACTAAGTCTAAAATCTTCTGTGGTTGTACCACTGAATTCGGCGGCGATCAAAATACACATGTATGCCCAGTATGCCTTGGCTTGCCTGGTGCTATGCCTGTGTTAAATAAACAAGTAGTAGAATTTGCTATCAAAGTTGGTTTAGCATTGAACTGTGAAAATTCTAAACTTTAATAAATTTGACCGTAAAAACTACTACTATCCTGATTTACCTAAAAACTATCAAACATCTCAATATGATTTGCCAATTTGCTTAAATGGTCATTTGGACATTGAAGTAAATGGTGAAACTAAACGCATTGGTATTACGCGTATTCACATGGAAGAAGATGCAGGTAAACTCGTTCACAGTGGTAACACTATTTCCGATTCTAAATCTTCTAATGTTGACTACAACCGTACAGGTGTTCCTCTTCTTGAAATCGTATCTGAACCAGATATTCGTTCTGGTGCAGAAGCAAGAGCATATGTTGAAAAACTACGTTCCATCTTGCAATATTTAGAAGTATCTGACGGTCGTATGGAAGAAGGCTCCTTGCGTGGTGATTGTAACGTATCCGTACGTTTGCGCGGTACTAAAGAGTTTGGTACACGTACAGAAACTAAGAATGTTAACTCCTTAACAGCTATTCAAAAGGTTGTTGAATACGAAGCCTTGCGTCAAGCTAAGTTGATCGAAGCTGGCGGTAAAAGTGGATCAAGAAACACGTACTTGGGATGATGCTCAAGGCATTACTATTGGTATGCGTAAGAAAGATGAAGAAAACGATTACCGTTACTTCCCTGAACCAGATTTGGTACCAATTGTAATTACGGACGAAAAAATTGAAGAAGTACGTCGTGCGCTACCTGAATTGCAAGATGCTAAGATTGAACGCTTTGTATCTGAATATGGTTTGTCTCGTGAAGATGCAACAATCCTTACTGTATCTCGTAAAACTGCAGATTTCTTAGATGCTACTGTAAAAGCAGGTGCAGATGCTAAGACTGTGGCTAACTGGATGCTTGGTGACTTGTCCAAGATGATTAATGAAAGTGGTTTAACATTCGCTGAATCTAAAGTAAGCCCAGAAAACTTTGGCTGGTATGATTGCTCTTATCGATAAAGGTACAATCTCTGGTAAAATTGCGAAAAAAGTTATCGTATCCATGTGGGAATCCGGTAAGGATGCTGATACTATCGTAAAAGAAGAAGGTCTTGTTCAAATCACAGATACTGGTGCTATTGAAGAAATCGTTAAGCAAGTTATTGCTAATAATCCACAACCAGTGGCAGATTTCAAAGGTGGCAATGGTAAGGCTATTGGCTTCTTAGTAGGTCAAGTTATGAAAGAATCTAAAGGCCGTGCTAACCCAGGTATGGTAAATCAATTGCTTCAAAAATACTTGAAAGACTAATTTGCCCCTTAGCCTATTGTCACATAAGCAATACAAACAAAAATATCCCCTATAGATATATGAATTCATATCTATAGGGGATATTTATTTGCATTTTTATCAGAAAAAAATATGGTATAATAAGTTGTATAAAATTAATTATTCTTTTGGTCATATAAAGGACGTAACGATGTCTGATCAACACAATACAAATAACAATCAAAATACATATAGAAATAATGAACGTAGCGATAGCTTTGGTAGTAATGCTCACTTCGGAGAGCCAAATACACGAGTATTATCTGATGATGAACGCCGTGAATTTGATGGTGTAACCATTGAAGAGGTAGGAGATTCTGTTCATGTGGACTCTACACCTAGTAATATGAATGAAGAGTATCAACGCAGTGAAGAGTACAATCAATATGGCCCTCATGTTAAGGTGTATAGCTTTAATAGTACGAGTTGGCTAAGTCGTATTGTTTTAATTATCCTTCTAGCAATTGTACTAGCAGCTGTTGTATTCTTCGGTGGCATTATCCTATCTGTAGTAGGGGTCATCATTTTAGTGGGCGCTATTGTTTCCTTTATCTTTGGGCTCTTTTAATGGTATAATATATATATTATGACTAGACGGTGGCTGAGCCATTCGATGATTTAAAGGGGACCTATGAACGTAGTTTTATCCACATTAAACTCAAAATTTATACATTCCTCCCTGGCTTTGCGGTATCTGAAAGCTTACGGGCAGGCTCACGGACAGGCATACGATATAGTAGAATATACTATTAATATGCCTGTTTTACATATTCTTAGCGATATTACAGAGCGCAATATAGATGTATTGGGCTTCGCTTGCTATATTTGGAACATTGAAATGACCTTACATGTGGTGGATATGGTGAAAGCCGTTCGACCAGATATTAAAATTATCTTAGGCGGTCCGGAGGTATCTTTCACTGCCGATGAAATTCTAAATCGTTGCCATGCTGTGGATTATGTTGTACAAGGCGAAGGGGAAGAAGCTTTCTACGAACTCATTAGTGCATTACAAAATGGTAAGGATGGATTAGGAGAAGAAATCCCTGGTGTACAGGGGCCGCCATATTACAGGTCAACTTATGGGATCCACTGAGGCCGTAGAGGTTAAAGATCTTAGTACCATTCCATTCCCATATGTAGAAGAGGATATGGAGGATTTAGAACATAAAATTATCTATTATGAGTCCTCTCGTGGTTGTCCGTTCTCTTGTCAGTATTGCTTATCTGGCAATAAGAATACAGTGAGATTCTTCCCACAAGAGCGAACTTTTAAAGAATTACAATGGTTTATCGACCATAAGGTAAAGCAAGTTAAGTTTGTAGATAGAACATTTAACTGTGCACCACATCACCATCGTCCGTTGATGGAGTTTATGCGTGATGCTGATACAGAGACTAATTTCCATTTAGAAATGGAACCTGAGCTCATGACAGAATGGGAAACAAATATTCTCTGTGAAACACCACCAGGGCGTATTCAAATCGAAGTGGGCGTACAAAGTACACATAAAAAGACCTTAGACGCTATTAACCGATATAACGATTGGCCGTACATTCAAAAGGCAATTCGTCCTATTATTGAGGCGGGGCGTACACATGTACATATGGATTTAATTGTAGGCTTACCTTACGAAAATAAAGCACGATTTGGATTATCCTTTAACGATTTATTTAGCTTACAACCTCATGCGCTACAAATAGGATTCTTGAAACTATTAAAAGGCTCTGGTGTACGCCGCATGAAGGAATACCAATATATTAGTGATCCTTTAGCACCTTACGAAGTTTTGAGTACTCATGTATTACCATATAATGATGTACGCTTTTTAAAGCACTTTGAAGATGTATTTGAACGCTTCTATAATAGTGAGCGTTTTAGAACCGTCTTTGGCTATATTGGTACCAAGCTCATAAAGGAACATACTGATACATCTATAACTGGTGAAGATACAGTAACAAATCATGTACCGCCTATGAAAAAGTATAATCCTTCTAAAGTAGAGCCTAAAAAAGATGCCTTTTCTTATTTCTGTGAAATGACACAGGATTGGCTCGATGCGGGAAATCATAAGGTTAATTTGAAAGATATCGACCAAATCGAGTTCTTATATAATTTCTTCTTGTCTAAGGGGGACAATGTGGCCGCTGAATTACTACAATACGATACCCTTGTAAGTTATCGTGGTAAGGTTCGCAGCGAAGCCGTTGGCTTACCAAAACAAACAAAAGAGCTTTTACAAGAAGGGGAAGCATTCTGGCGCAACGAAGAGATTGCATCTCAGTATATTCCAAACTATACCTTCAAAGAATGGCGCAAAATTCGCCAACAATATGTAGAAATGCCTATGTCTAAGGACACGGCACATGTATTAGGCATAGAGAATTTACCTAATACACCATTTACAGTTGTGATTGACGTTAATAAAGAGGTAAAACCCTTTATACGTCCTGAAATAGAGGCTTGTTAGTAATATAAAAATAGTAATTTTTGATAGTTGAAATATTACATAATAAGCGATGATTGGTTAGTTAAATAGGAGTGTTATGACCGATACAACGAGACCAAAACGATACCGCATGGTATCTAAATATTATAAAGAAACCTATGGGGAAAAGGTTTATAAATTGCCTGTTGCCTTACCGCTTACGTGTCCAAATCGAGATGGTTCGGCCGGTGTAGGGGGCTGTACCTTCTGTGGTGAAATCGGTGCGGGCTATGAAAATCGTCCTGCTTGGATGACAGTGCGCATGCAATTAGAGGAAAATATTGCTCACATAGGTCCTAAATATAAGGCGAAAAAATTTATACCTTATTATCAAAACTTTAGTAATACCTATTTGGGACTTGATGATTTTAAAAGCTATATGGAGCAAGGTTGCATCGACGAAGCCGTAGGTATCGCCATTGCAACGAGACCAGATTGTATTGCCGATGAATATTTAGATATATTGGCAGATATTAGAGATCGCTTTCAAAAGAATATCTATATTGAGTTAGGCCTACAAACTGTTAATTATGATACGTTAGAAAAAATCAATCGAGGCCATGATTTAGCCCAGTTTATTGATGCTGTATTGCGGATTAAGAGATATGGATTTAATGTAACAACACATATGATAGTAAATCTTCCATGGGATACTATGAAAGATACCATCGAAGGGGCCCGTATCTTATCAGCCCTCGGTGTGGATCAAGTTAAATTACATGCCTTATATATCGTTAAAAATACATTGATGGCTAAGTGGTACCAAGAGGGGCAATTTACCTTAATTAGTGCTGAAGAATACGCTGATCGGGTTGTGAATTTTGTTCGTCACTTGCATCCTGACATTGTCCTACAACGTCTTGTAGGACGAGCACCTGAAGATAATACGTTATTTACGAATTGGTCTATGGGATGGTGGCGCGTACAAGACTTAATTGATGATAAGTTAGACGAACTGGATGCCCATCAAGGTGATTTATGTGATTATTTAAACGGCAAAGCCGTTCGTAAGTTTATAGATTAGGAGGTTGTATGAGCGAACAAGTATTTACATTTCCTACATATGACCTAGCACAATCCATACTAGGTCAACATAATCGATATTTACATATGATGCTTGAAGTCATCTCTGTAGATGTAGTGGCACGCGGGGATACTGTGGTTATCAAAGGCGATGAAAAGCAAGTAGAGGCCCTGTATCGTACGTTAGAGGAACTTGTATTTTTATATCGTGAAGGTAGTACCATCACTGAGTCCCAAGTTCGTATTGCAGCCAAACTCGTAGCGAACGGTAAAGCTGATGCTGTACATACTATGTTTGAAGATACCTTATCCGTTAACATGCGCGGTAAAAATATTACGCCTAAAACGGAAGGTCAGAAATACTATGTTGATAGCATCCGTAAAAATACCATTACCTTTGGCATCGGTCCTGCTGGTACAGGTAAAACATTCCTAGCCGTAGCGTTAGCTGCATTCTATTTAAAAAATCGCAATGTAGATAAAATTATTTTGACTCGCCCTGCTGTAGAGGCTGGTGAACGGTTAGGCTTCCTACCTGGTGAATTACAAGACAAGGTTGATCCTTATTTGCGACCTCTTTATGATGCATTACATGAAATGTTTGGCATCGAGCAAGTACAACGCTTTATGGAACGTGGTACTATCGAGGTAGCACCATTAGCATATATGCGTGGTCGTACCTTAGAAAATGCCTTCGTTATTCTAGACGAAGCTCAAAATACGACGGCTGAGCAGATGAAGATGTTCTTAACACGTTTAGGTAACAACTCTAAAATGGTAGTCAACGGTGATAAGACACAAATTGACTTGCCACCACGTGTTGTGTCTGGTCTCGGCGAGGCTGAAAAGGTATTGCGTCATGTACCTGGTATTAATATGGTTTACTTTAGCGATCAAGACGTTGTTCGTCACGACTTAGTAGGCCGAATTGTAAAAGCTTACGATCAGTATCATGAACGCAAATTAGCTGGTGAGACTGCGGAAACTAACGCAGCATCCAAAGAGCATATAGCGAAAGGATAAGCATGTATATACATATTAGCTATGATGAAGGAATTCAAGAGGATTCCAATATTGAGGCTGTTATACGCAAGGTCTGTGATGAAGTGAGTCGCGTATATGGTCTTGAAGAAGATGAAATGAGTATTTTACTCTGCGATAATGCTAAGATTCACGAGCTCAATAAGGAATATCGCGGCATCGATAGACCTACCGATGTATTGTCCTTTGCCCTTAATGAAGGGGATGACTACGAAGGCAGTGAAGAGGAACATCACTTACTTGGTGATATGATTATTTCTTTAGAGCGCACTCGTGAACAAGCTATCGAATATGGACATAGCTTTGAACGAGAATTAGCGTATTTAACGACTCACAGTTGCTTACATATCTTAGGCTATGACCATATGAACGACGAAGATAAAAAAGAGATGCGTACTGAAGAAGAATTTATCTTAGGTAATCTCGGTTATGTGCGGGAGGATGCACCATATAATGAATAAGAACGAACATTTTAAATCTGGCTTTGTTGCCGTTGTAGGACGCCCTAATGTTGGTAAATCTACATTAATTAATGCCCTTATTGGCGACAAAATCGCTATCGTATCCGATAAGGCTCAAACAACGCGTAACCGTATTATCTGTGTATATACAGATGAAGCAAAACAAATCGTTTTCATGGATACACCAGGTGTACATAAGCCAAAACATAAATTAGGTGAATTCATGGTAGATGCTGCCATTGAGTCCTTGAAAGAAACGGAAGCTGTTTTATTTGTAGTAGCAGGCAATGAAAAAGCGCGGGACCTGGGTGATAACTTTCATTATTGAACAATTGAAAACGTGTAAAGGTTCCTGTTTTTCTTAGTTGTTAACAAGATTGATACTCTAAAAAAAGAGGAGCTTTTAGAAGCCATCGTGTCTTATCAAGATGCATATCCATTTGCAGGGGTTATTCCTATTTCTGCAAAGGATAAAGAGAACCTAAATGAAGTTCTAAATGTATTAGAAGAAACATTACCGGAAGGTCCACAATACTTCCCAGAGGATATGATTACGGACCAACCAGAACGTCTTATCATTTCTGATATTGTTCGTGAAAAAATCCTATTGGCTACACGTGATGAAATCCCTCATGCTATCGCTGTAGACGTAGATGAAATGAAAACGCGTGATGATGGTACAACCTATATCCGTGCTACTATTTACTGTGAACGAGACTCTCAAAAGGGCATTATCATCGGTAAGAAAGGTGCCTTGTTGAAACAACTCGGTGCTGAAGCCCGTGTAGATATTCAAAAACTATTGGCTACAAAGGTGTACTTAGACCTTTGGGTTAAGGTTAAAAAGGATTGGCGCAATAAATCCGGCATGTTATCTGAACTTGGTTATAGAAAATAATTTTTGCTATAATAAAAACTAACTCGTTTTCCCTATTGTATGAAAGGAATTAAGATGGATAGTGTAGATGGCCTGTTACCCATAGGGTTTGGCCTTGTATGTATATTTTTAATTAACTTTTTTGTGGTCGCAAAGTTCTCCTTTGCTCGTCTTCGTAAAGAGCATGTTGAGGATATGGATATCCTTTTAGAGAAGGATCGAGAGTTTTTATTAAAACTCTATCAAAACCCTGAGTATTTTTTAAATACGACGCAGTTTTTGATTTTATTCTTTATTTTGGCTCTTGCTGGTACAGGCACCTATGTATTTGATAATACCGTAGATCAACTTGTAGCGGTATTTAATGTGCATAGTACATGGATGCACTTCGTACTAGATATACTTTTATTGTTATTAATTAGCTTAATCGTTTTAATCTTTGGTGAAATCGTACCTAAAGCATTGGGCTTATCGTTCCCAACAAAGTATGTAAATACCTATAGCCGTATCGTAGTAGCGGCTGGTCGTTTGGTATATCCGTTCATTTGGATTGCTAGCAAAATATCCACTGTTATTTTGGGCTTTTACAAAACAAAATATTTAACAGAACTAGACCTTGTGTACTCTGAAGAAGAGATTCGTATGATGATCTCTCGAAGCCATGAAGAAGGTCAACTAGACCAAGTGGAATCAGAGTTGATTGACAATGTTTTTAACTTTGTAGACCGTAGAGCTAAAGAGGTTATGGTACCGCGTCAAGATGTGGACTGTATTTTCGTTGAAGATGGTTACGATGAAGCGATGAAATTTATTCGCTCTAAAGCTCATACCCGTTACCCTCTATGTGTAGAGGATAAGGATCATATTATTGGTCTAGTTCATATTAAGGACCTCATGGAACGTCCTAACCAAGCGCGTAAGGATTTGCGTAATGTAAAACGAGATATCTTAACTGTGCCAGAGGTAATGAAGTTATCCACACTGCTACAATACATGAGAACTCGTCGTATCTATCAAGCTATTGTTGTAGATGAGTACGGTGGTATGGTTGGTCTCGTAGGTCTTGAAGATATTATTGAAGAGCTCGTTGGGGATATTCAAGACGAACATGAACCACACTTACCAGCTAAAATTGCTTATGCAGATGGATCCTTCGAATTTGATGGTAAGGTCCTCGTAGACGAAGTAGAGGAAATGATGGACGTTGAAATCGACGATTCCGATTCTGATACAATTGGGGGCTATGTATTTGGTCTTTTAGAACGGACACCAATCGTTGGTGATACTGTGGATGCATTGGGATATACCTTTGAAGTAACACAAATGCAAGGCTATCGCGTTTCTCGCATTAAAGTAACACCTTTACCTGAAGAGGAAACAACGGAAGAAGAACATGAAGAAGCTTAATGGTGGTTTTAACACACCTGCCATCGTTATTAGTCGAAAAAAACATAAGCTATACTCTGTATTTACTTTTATCACACCAAGCTTAGGACTCATTCGTGCATCTATACCGCATAAGCGTATGATGACCATGCGTAACAGTTCCTATTTACGTCCCTTTAGTGCCATGTATATAACGGTCGTACCTGATGGTGAATATGTAAATGTTACACAAATTGATGGTTCCTATGTGGTAGAATCGTTAGACGTGAATCTTGATAATATTGCTTATGCTGCAGTGGCTAGTGAGCTCATTCAAGAGCTATTTGCAATGTATGATGTAGATCGCAAGGTATTTGATACCGTTGTAAACTATTCCAAGAAAATACGGCGCCGCAATGTACAGCTAGGAACGATAATGTTAGGATGGCAATTACTATCCCTCGCAGGGGTTGTGCCTAGTGCTAATGCTTTTTCACATCAAGATGGTATTGAACCATTCTGGATACAGGTGAAAGAAACGACGAATCTTAGTATTTCGCGTTCTGTGAAAGCTGGACTACCACAAATTCTCGCTTACCAGTGGGGCGAAGACACGCCTATAGAACTTCCTAAAACAATTTGGAAGGATCTTGAAAAGCTATTATTTGCATACTGCGAGCAAGAAATTGGTAAACCATTACAAAGTGTTAAGTTTTTAAATTCCATAATTTAATGATAGTAAAAGGCAGTTTGAGACATCAAACTGCTTTTTTATATGTTATGAGATGTTGAATGGATATATCATTTTTCAGTAAGCATAACTAGTATATATTTTCTGTATCTCAAGATACGTATGAAAAATATAATACTAATAGACAATTGTGCATCTGTAGTTGACACTTTTAATAACAATTATTTATAATATAACAATGTTATATTATATGTTTTTATAGGAGGTCATTATGCAGCTTTTGGGAAATCTCAAAATACATTTTCTAGCGCTCGTATTAACTGTAGTCGCTGAATTTATAGGCATAAAAAAACTAGGTCCCGTTGTATTATTGCCATTATTGTACACATTGATTCTAGGTTTATTAATTTCTATTCCTAAGTTTAAAATTCTAACCATTAAACAGATGGAAAAATCTGCCGATTATATCGGTATTGCCGTTATGATCTTGATGGTAAAAGTAGGTTTAGGTATCGGACCAAATCTTGGTATTCTTACAAGTGCAGGCTGGGCATTGTTATTACAAGAGCTTGGTCATTTCTTTGGTACTATTGTATTCGGTTTACCTGTGGCATTATTAGTTGGTATGCGACGCGAAGCAGTAGGTGCTTGTTACTCTGTAGACCGTGAGCCGAACGTAGCAATTATTATCGACAAATTTGGCTTTAGCTCTCCTGAGGGCCGTGGTGTTATGGGCATGTACATCTGTGGAGTTCTTATCGGTGCTATGTGGTCCTCCGTATTGGCTGGTATGTTGGCACAATCTGGATGGTTCCATCCATTGGCATTAGCTATGGGCGCTGGCGTAGGTAGTGCTAGTATGATGGCTGCCGCTACGGCTCCAATCATTGCAGTATATCCAGATTACGAACAACAAATTATGGCTCTTGCAGGGGCTGCAAACTTGTTGACTACCGTTCTAGGCGTATACTTTGGCCTATTTGTTTCTTTACCAGTTATGGAAAAAACATACAACTTCTTTACAGGTCGTACCCGTGAACAGGATTTAGCAGAGGAGGCAGCAAATCATGAGTAAAAGTGAAAAATTAACACAATTTGTCATCGTTATTTGTATTGCTGCTATCATCACTGCAGTAGGCAATGTAATGGATGGTAAACATCTATTTAGCGATAGTTTAGTTGGCGTGGCTATTTTGGCAGTCCTTGCTACAATTGGCGCGTTGATATCTAACTTGCCATATGCTAATAAATTACCTATGGTATTCTGGGTTTCCTTAGTCGGTGTTGTTGCATCCTTACCAGGTATGCCTGGTCAAGAATGGATTATTGCTAAAACTAGCCAAATAACATTCCTTGCTACTACAACACCAGTACTTGCTTATGCAGGTTTATCCTTAGGGAAAGATCTTGGTGCATTCCGTCGCTTATCTTGGCGCATTATTCCTGTTGCACTAGCTGTAACAGCAGGTACTTTCATCTGTGCAACAGCATTAGCCCAATTAGTACTTCATTTAGAAGGTTTAATTTAATACTAAATCATAATGTTAGATGTCTAAATTATGTTAAGATATAATTATAGATTTATATTTTAGAAGATATCTATTTATCATGATGACATGATCGACCGTATTTTATACGGTCGATTTTATAAAGGAGATAGTATGGGCCGTATGACAAAGGAAGAAGTAAAACAACGTGTTTGTAAAGCTATTGTTGATGCACAACCGCGTTTACGAGAATTAGCTGAATCTATTATGGCTGAACCTGAGTTGGGTTTTAAAGAGGTAAAAACCTCTAAAAAGGTTCAAGCTATGTTTGATGAACTTGGCATTTCTTATACTACAGGGCATGCATTGACAGGTGTAAAAGGTAGAATGAAAGGCCGAGATAGTAAATATACAGTTGCTATGATCGGTGAGCTAGATGCCATTCTCTGTCCTCGCCATCCTCGTGCCGATGATTTAACAGGGGCTGCTCATTGCTGTGGTCATAATGTACAAATTACTAATATGTTTGCCGTAGCTATAGGCCTACAAGCAGTGATGGACGAATTAGCAGGCGATGTTGTACTATTTGCTGTTCCTGCAGAGGAAATGATTGAAATTGATTACCGCAATAAATTGCGTGAACAAGGTAAACTTAAGTATATGGGTGGCAAGCAACAGCTTATCTATGAAGGTGCTTTTGACGATATCGATATGGCTATGCAAATGCATGTGGAGACTGCTAAAACTCCAGCTGGTGAAATGGGGCTTGGTAGTACCTCTAATGGTTTTGTATCTAAACTGATTGAGTATCACGGCAAGGTAGCTCATGCGGCTCAAGCACCTCATGAAGGGATCAATGCTCTTAATGCTGCTTTAATGGGTGTTATGGGGGTTAATTCCATTCGTGAAACTTTCAAAGAAAGCGATTATTTCAGATTCCACCCAATCATTAATCAAGGCGGTACATTGGTAAACTGTGTGCCTGATTATGTTCAAGTTGAAAGCTATGTGCGTGCCTCTAATATTCAAGCTATTGTAGATGGTAATCATCGTGTTAACAGAGCATTAAAAGCCGGTGGTGATGCAGTAGGGGCCACATGTGTTATCAATGATCTACCTGGCTATTTACCGATGCGTAACGATGAACGTATGAATGCTCTATTACGTGAAAATTCCAATCCTATTTTTGGTGAAGCCAATGTATATCAAGGTCCACATATTACAGCTAGTACAGACATGGGGGATGTATCTCACTTGATACCGGTTATCCATCCATGGGTTGGCTGTATCAGTGGTGTACTGCACAGTGCAGAATATGAAATCTCTGTACCTGATGTAGCGTACATTAAAACAGCACAAGCATTAGCTATGACAATCGTAGACTTACTATATGATGATGCAGCAGGAGCTAAAGATGTATTAGACAACTTTACACCTGCATTAAATAAACAAAGCTATATTGAACTCTTAGATCGCATTGCTAAGGGGGAATAAAATAAACCACCTATCGAAGATGAATTGATTATCTTTGGTAGGTGGTTTACAATTTTATTAAACAGTTTTTGAAAAAGTTACTAATTGTTAACTAATAGAAAGTATACCTTTATGTATAGCAATTTATTCCATTCAGATGCGACACTGTATATAGTTATTGGTTTACTACTATCTAACTATATTTTAATTAAAAAAATCAACGTAATAATCTCAAAAAAATTTATCATTGTTTTTTTATTTAGTAATATATGGGAGGATTAAATCTTTATTCTATGTATGAGCATATTAATGGTATTGAAAACAATCAATATATTATGCACATTACTTCTTATTTTTGACTGGTGAATATATATTTTATTATCGTTATAAGAAAAGGAACATTGGAAGGGATATCTAAAAATATATTTTTGATATAAATAATTTTTTGTCTATTATTATAGTTGTTTCTTTTTAGTATTATTGGAATAGTTTTTTTCTACTCTGGGAACTATTGAGGTGAAATATTATGAAAAAAATTATTTTTCTATGCATTTGCATTATTTAACTTAATTTCTCTAATATACAGTATGGGGTATGACTATATGACTGGTGCTGAAATCCATTATGATTTCTATGGAGCATTTTTTTGTTTGTTGGTTAATATTCTTTTGGCATATTGAAGGCAATTTTAGGAATATAAATAGTATTAATTCAAAATTTGAGTTTTGGTTAAATGATACAGCTAGCATTTTTATGCGATCTTTTTGATTTTATTATTCTCTATTGTGGGAAAAAAATAATATGACTATATTAAAGGTCATAAGATAGCATATAAATCTTATGGCCTTACTTTTGTATGTTGGCTTATTATTTTTTGCTTTATTAAAATTAGTTTTTTTGAGCTGTAAGCCTTGAAAAAAATTACAACAGGTGAAGAAGTAAAAATGAGGTGTAATAGAATTAATGAAATTAATATATTATTTTGCTACTATATCCTTGTTTTTTTAGCATTTGCCTATAGTGTAATTCAATATATCCGAAGATCTAATAGGACATAAATGAAAAATATAGACTGATTAGTTTTTGGTATATTTTTTTATTTGTGCTTTTTACAGATTTAAAGTTCTTAGATACCATAAATAAAGAATTTAAGTACTTAATTGAGTTTTTTTATTGTTATCATTTAGTACATACCTGTTTTTCACTAATTTTTTTAAAAAAATAGTGATAATAAAAAGAATTTATTATTTATTTTCTTTATTTACTGTATTACTGTTATTAATGGCTATCTTATTCTCTGTATAGTTTCATATTAAGTAAAAATTAAGGTAGAAGATTATACGTACATGATGGGAATCTTATTAAATGAATGTCTATAAACAGAAACGTAATTTCATAAGTCTAATTAGATATAGATTATGGTGTTCTTTATTTATGATAGTTGCATGGACATTAAATGCAATAGATGCTATACCTATTGAGGGGATTGTTGCGATTCCAGAGGCAACACTAGTATGTACTATCTTTATTGTAATGCTTTTGTGGCCTCTCATTAGTCATAGAAAACTTTTTGTTTTACTATATCGAAAATATATCAATAAAGGACACTCTACATTTTATTTCTGTTTATGGTTCTTAGCAGGATGGATAGATAAAATTGTGAAAGAAGATGAACTTAATAGTTCTGCTTTTAGACTTTCATTTGAATCTTATTCACTATATGACTATATGTGGTTAATTATTTATATTCTATTCTTGCTATGGATTATATTCTATGCAGATATGAGTAATTGGCAACGTTTAATAGGTTCTAGTAGTGTGATTCTTTTAATCCTTAAATCCTTATATGTAAAGTAACCGCATTACTGGTACCCATTAATTTATATCTGTGTTGACATTTTTCCCTCTGTATTGCTACAATATTGTGTATAATATATGCGATGAAGCAGAGTAGTAAACCTCTCTAGCGAGTGAGGATGGTGTAAGCTCACATTTGGTTGAAGGCGCTGTAGAGCATTGGCAGGAACGCAGGTATCTGTTAGTAAAGGCCAACATAGAAAAAAGAGGGCGCAAGCCAAATAGGGTGGAACCGCGGGTATACTCGTCCCTGTAACGTTTTTTCGTTACAGGGACTTTTTTGTTTGTAACGAAATGGTTGATTTTATGTCGGTTGTGTAAAGTGGAGGCAGCAATGACATTTCAAGAGATTATTTTAAATCTACAAAAATTCTGGAGCAATCAAGGTTGTATCGTTCAAAATCCATATGACATCGAAAAAGGCGCAGGTACAATGAACCCTGCTACATTCTTACATGCTATTGGTCCTGAACCATGGGCTGTATGTTATGTAGAGCCTTCTCGTCGTCCAGCAGACGGTCGTTATGGTGATAACCCAAACCGTTTGTTCCAACATCATCAATTCCAAGTTATCGTGAAACCATCTCCAGATAATATCCAAGAATTGTACTTACAATCCTTAGCAACTCTTGGTATTCATGCGGAAGATCACGATATCCGTTTCGTAGAGGATAACTGGGAATCTCCAACATTGGGCGCTTGGGGCCTTGGTTGGGAAGTATGGCTTGATGGTATGGAAGTAACTCAGTTCACATATTTCCAACAAGTTGGTTCCATCGACTGTAAACCAGTTTCCGTAGAAATTACATACGGTTTAGAACGTTTGGCTATGTACATTCAAGGCGTAGAAAACGTATATGACCTTAAATGGAATGAAAACGTTACATATGGCGACGTTTGGCATGCTAACGAAGTAGAACAATCCGTATATAACTTTGAATTAGCAGATACAGATATGCTTTTCAAATTGTTTGATATGTACGAAGCAGAAGCAAAACGCGTTTGCGAAGCGGGCTATGTATTACCAGCTTACGACTATGTATTGAAATGTTCCCACACATTCAACTTGCTTGATTCCCGTGGTGCTATTTCTATCAGCGAACGTACTGCTTTCATCGGCCGCGTACGTGCATTAGCTCGTATTTGTGCACAACAATACCTTGCTAAACGCGAAGAATTAGGTTTCCCACTTTTGAAAGGAGATAAATAAGATGGCAAAGGATTTATTATTTGAAATCGGTGCAGAAGAAATTCCTGCCGGCTTTATGCCAAATATCTTAGGTCAATTGAAAACAATTGGCTGAAACAAAATTAAATGATGCCCATCTTCCTTTTGAAAGCATCGCAACCTACGGTACACCACGTCGTTTGGCTCTTATTGTGAAAGGACTTGCTGACACATCTGCTGAAATCAGCGAACGTCATAAAGGCCCTTCTGCATCCATCGCCTATGATGCTGACGGCAATGCTACAAAAGCAGCTATCGGCTTTGCTCGTGGTAAAGGTCTTGATGTAGCTGATCTCGTTGTAGAAGACGGCTATATTTACGCTGAAACTAAAACGGCAGGCGTACCTGCAAAAGATATCGTCACAGATATGTTGCCTCAATTGATTACAGGTCTTAATTTCCCTAAATCCATGCATTGGGGCAATTTAGATGCTAAATTTCGTACGTCCTGTACGTTGGCTTGTAGCATTACTTGATGAAGAAGTAATTCCTGTAGAATTTGCTACTGTAAAATCTGGTAATGTAACACGTGGTCATCGCTTCTTAGGTGCTGATGAAATCACTATTAAAAATGCAGCATCCTATGTAGACACATTAAAAGAAAACTTTGTTATGGTTGATCAAGACGCACGTCGTGAATTGATTTCCAAACAATTACATGATATAGCAGCTTCTAAAAATGCATCCATCGTTTGGGATGATGATTTGCTAGAAGAAATCAACTACCTTGTTGAATGGCCTACAGCATTGTGCGGTGGCTTTGAAGAGTCCTACTTGGCACTTCCTGATGCAGCTATCATTACACCTATGAAAGATCATCAACGTTACTTCCCATTGGTTGACCAAAACGGCAAATTGTTACCAATGTTCTTAACAGTTCGTAACGGCTCCGATCATTCCATCGAAGTAGTTCAAGCAGGTAATGAACGCGTATTGCGTGCACGTCTTGATGATGCTAAATTCTTCTTCAATGAAGACCGCAAGAAACCTCTTATCGACCGTCAAGATGGTTTGACTAAAATCGTATTCCAAGAAGGTCTTGGTAATTTAGCAGATAAAACTGAACGCTTGCTTAAATTGGGCCTTGTTTTTGGTGAAGAATGTGGTTTACACGAAGATGCAGCTGTTGTATTGGAACGCGCTACAGAGCTTGCTAAAACTGACCTTACAACAGGTATGGTTACAGAGTTCACTGAATTACAAGGTGTGATGGGTAAAGAGTACGCTTTACTTGATGGTGAATCTCCTGAGGTAGCAGAAGCTATTTTTGAACAATATTTACCACGCTTTGCAGGCGATGTATTGCCTCAAACAGAAGCAGGTAAAGTATTGTCCATCATCGATAAAGTAGATAACATCGTTGCTACTTTCAGCCGTGGTTTAATTCCTACAGGTTCTCAAGATCCATATGCATTGCGTCGTCAAACAATTGGTATTTTGAACATCTTGCTTGGTAGCGATTGGAATATCAGCTTGCGTCCAATTTTCAAAGCATCTATGGAGTTATTGAATGTAGCTGCTGATAAACAAGAGGAATTGCTTAGCCAAGTAGAAGAGTTCTTCACACTACGCTTGAAAAATATTTTCCTTGATCGCGAAGTGCCTCATCATGTAATCGACTTGTTGTTATCCAACAACGAATTGTCCGTTGCTGATGCAGAAGGTCTTGTAAACGCATTGTTAGCAAATCGCATCGATGAAAATGTTGAGCTTGTTCAAGCTTATACTCGTATGTATAATCTTGTAAAAGATGTAGAATATACAGGCGTTAATAGCGACTTGTTAAAAGAAGATGCTGAAAAAGCATTGTTCGAAGCTGCTTCTAAAGCCTCTGAAGCAAGTCTTGCTGCATGGGAAGCAAATGATTACACTGCTGTTGTAGCTGTTCCAGCTACATTTGGTTCCAGCCATCAACAAATTCTTTGAAGATGTAATGGTTATGGACAAAGATGAAGCTATTAAAGCTAACCGTTTACAACTTGTTCGTTTAGCTTATAGTGTAATGGCTATTATCGGCGATATTAGTGCATTAAAATAATATATTGGGTAAAAGATAGATAAAACTTTTACAGTAATATATGAAAGAAGAGGTACTATTGGTACCTCTTCTTGCTTTTACGAAGAATATACAAATTTTATGCAGGATTTTTTGAGACTATGGCGAATATCTTATAATATACAAAGTTGTATGAGGAGATAACTGTCATGAATCATGATGAATTATATAAAGCCTTATGTAAGGTGCCAAATGGTAAAGAAAAGTCTCGTGATAAAATAATTATAGAATTATATATGCGATCTGAAGGGGCATCTCAAAAACAATTAGTAGATGCTCTTAATATGCGTCCTGCTACAGTATCAGAGCAGACCGATATTCTTATTGAATTAGGGTATGTAACAAAGCATATCGATTATATGGATAAACGAATTTCCGTAGTAGGGCTCACTGAAGAGGGGAAACGATTAGGTAAGTCATTGTTACATTCATATGACCAATTTCTTAATGTACTATTTTCTGATTTTTCTGATGATGAAAAAGATGATTTATACCGCTTGTTAGGTAAGTTAAAGCGCCCAATCTTAAGTAAATAATTAGTTTCTCTAAAATTATATAGAAAATACTTGCGAACAGTACGTGATTTATGATACTATATTTGCTGTTAATTTGAGACAGTCCGCTGCCTATAAGGTGTAGGTATTGAATGTCTGCAAACAGGAGGAAACAATGAACATTATTAACGTACTTGAACAAGAACAACTTCGTACAGACATCCCTACTTTCCGCGCTGGTGACACAGTTCGCGTACACGTAAAAGTAGTGGAAGGTTCTCGTGAACGTATCCAAGTATTCGAAGGTTTGGTAATTAAACGTCAAAACGGTGGCGTACGTGAAACTTTCACAGTTCGTCGTATTGCATCCGGTGTAGGTGTAGAACGTACATTCCCACTTCACAGCCCACGCTTAGCTAAAATCGAAGTTATGCGCCGTGGTGTTGTTCGTCGTGCTAAATTGTACTACTTACGTAACCTTACTGGTAAAGCTGCTCGTATTCGCGAAAAACGCTAATGTTCATAAAAGGCTGCCGTTGGCAGCCTTTTATTTTTGCTAAAATTTAGATATGAAAGGAAATACTATGGCAGATTCACCTATCGTACATTGGTTCCCTGGGCATATGGCGAAAGCCACACGTATGATTACGGAGTATATCAAAAAGGTAGACGTAGTTATTGAGTTATTAGATGCGCGTATTCCTCGCTCTAGTGCGAACCCTGTAATTACTGAACTCGTTGGTCAGAAACCTCATATCGTACTGTTAAATAAAGTAGATTTAGCAGATCCTAAAGCTACAAAGGAATGGACTGAATTCTTTACTAAACAAGGTATCACAGTGCTGGCTATCGATTCTAAGTCTGGCAAGGGTAATAAGAAGTTAATATCTACGGTAGAGCGTTTGAGCAAGCCTATCATCGATCGTTGGGTAGCTAAAGGTATTCGTAGCCGTTCTGTACGTACTATTATTTTAGGTATTCCTAATGTAGGTAAATCTACGTTGATTAATTCTTTAGCTGGCTCTGCAGCAACACGTACAGCTAACAAAGCTGGTCATACACGTGGCCAACAATGGGTTAAGATTGGTAAAAATCTTGAATTGCTTGATACACCAGGCGTATTATGGCCTAAATTAGAGGATCAACGTGCAGCGGCTCGCCTTGCTATGACAGGTGCTGTTTCTGATGATGTGTACGACTTAGAGCATGTTATGAAACAGTTATTAAATCATTTATTGACGAATACACCAAATATTTTGGTAGAACGTTATAAATTAAAAGAAGAAGAGATGACAGATGTGGATACTATTCTTGAAAGCATCGGTCGTCGTCGTGGTTGTCTCGTTAGTGGTGGTGTAGTAGACTTTGATAAAGCGCGTCGCATCATCTTGCAAGACTATCGCAACACTAAATTAGGTACAATTACTATCGATAAAGTTGATGAAGAACCATACTATCCTGAAAACGGTGAGGACACACAAAATGGATAAGGATACATTTAGTAAATTAAAAGTAGCTGATATAAAAGCTCTTTTTGAAACTGAACAAGCCTTAGATATTTTGTCTTTAGCCCAAGAGGATACTCGTAGTTCTGTACAAAAATTGGCTGCTTCTTATATTAAGCGCCAAGAAAAAGAGTTAAAAGAACAACAACGCCTCATGAGCATGTATGACTATGAAGGTATGTTCTACGATCAAGGTATGTATCATGTAGCTGGTGTCGATGAGGTAGGTCGTGGCCCTATTGCAGGACCTGTAACGGTAGCTGCTGTTATATTGCCGCCTATGACATTAATTCCTGGTTTAAATGACTCTAAAAAGCTAACTGAAGAAAAGCGTGAAACCCTCTACGATATCATCATGAAAGAAGCCGTAGCAGTTAGCTGTATTTCTTACGGCCCAGAAAAGATTGATGAGCTCAACATCTACGAAGCAACGCGACAAGCGATGTATGAGGCGATTCGCACGCTCACCGTACCCGCTGAAGCAGTAGTGGCTGATGCTATGAAATTGCCCGATTTGACGATTCCTGTGGAGTCCATAATTAAGGGCGATAGTAAAAGCGCTAATATTGCTGCCGCATCCATCATTGCAAAGGTTACGCGAGATCGATATATGAAGAGCCTTGATGACGAATACCCTGGTTATGGATTTGGTATTCATAAAGGCTATTATACGGAGTTACATAAAGAAGCTGTTGAACAACAAGGTGTAACACCACTACACCGCAAGAGCTTTGAACCTATTAAATCTATTGTTCGCTGGGTTAAGCCAGAGTAATTCGTAATAAATTTATTTTATGATTCGACTATTAAGTTAACTTCTATATTTGTATTAATTGTTTTAGTTGTATCATTATAAATTGCATATAGTTCATAACCGTAAAGAGGTTCCTATTGGTCACCGATGTGACTATTAGGAACCTCTTTTGTATTTACTTTTATAGTCTCCATACTCTACGCTACAAGTAAGTGTTACCTGTTGAAAGTTTAGATGTAGATTGAGTGATAACTATTCTATAAGTTATTGTAGTTACTACACGTATATAGGAGGTATATATGAAAACGATTAGTACGGGTAAAGCATTTAATGAACTCGATTCCAAGGAACTTGGAAAATGGGGTGAACGAGTGGCCATTAAATATATTGAAAAAATAGGCCTTACTGTCGTAGATACAAATTATCGAACTAGATTAGGTGAAATCGATATTATTGCTAAACGTGATTTAGTGTATCACTTTATTGAAATTAAAGCCCGTCGAGGAATGCAGCATGGATTAGCTCGAGAAGCGGTGACAAAGAAGAAGCAAAAGCATATTAAACGGGCAGCCATGTTATTTTTGTATGATCTACATCAGAAAAGACGGCGCTGGAAAGAGTTATCCTTTTGATGTAATCGAAGTGTACTTGCATGAAGACTTTCAAAGTTCCATTCATTATTTGCCGCAGTGCTTTTAGAGAGGTTACCTATGTATGCAAAACTATATGGAGCCACCTTACATGGCATAGATGGATGCATTATAACGGTAGAGGTCGATATATCGCAAGGTTTACCTGTATTTGATATCGTAGGACTGCCTAATCAGTCCGTAAAGGAAGCTCGGGAACGTGTGAGGGCGGCTATCAAAAATAGTGGCTATGACTTCCCTATGAGGCGTATCGTAGTCAATCTAGCACCTGCTACAATTCGTAAAAGTAGTGCAGGACTCGATTTAGCGATTGCTTTAGGGGTTCTCATTGCATCGGGGCAGATAAAGGGGCGTAAAGCTAATATTTCAGCTTTATTGAATAGATGTCTATTTATGGGTGAGCTAGCCTTAGATGGTTCACTGCTACCTACCTTTGGCACCTTGGCGATGTCATTAGCAGGGTTAGAAGCTGATTACAACACTATATATACAAGCGTAGAAAATGGATATAATCTAAAAGCTATTCCTAATCTTACTATATATGGCGAGTCTTCATTACAAAATATTATTACCGTCTTAGAAGACCAAGTTAAATCTAAATCTATTTCAACTGCCAAAAAGGTAAAAATAGGGAAAAATCAAGATGAGATATTAACAGATACGATGGATAATAAAAACCATAATACTACGTATGATGTAGATTTGGCGATGTACAAGGTCAAGAGCTTGGTAAACGGGCCATGCTCATTAGTGCTGCAGGACATCATCATTGTATTATGATAGGTCCGCCCGGTGGTGGTAAAACGATGATGGCCGAACGATTACCGACCATATTGCCACCCATGACTTGGAATGAAATGGTTGAGGTCAGTCGCATCCAAGATGTGATCGGTTTACTCGGTGATAAGGGACTCGTTAAAACTAGGCCTTTTAGGCATCCACATCATACGGCGACTTTAGCGAGTATGGTAGGCGGAGGTATACAAGGACGCCCAGGGGAGGTCACACTTGCTCATGGTGGTGTTTTATTTATGGATGAAGCACCAGAGTTTCAGCGCCAAGTTATTGATGCCCTAAGACAGCCCTTAGAGTCTCGCACAATTACTATCAATAGGTCTCAAGGTAATTATATGTATCCCGCCAATTTTATTTGTATATTGGCCGCGAATCCCTGTCCCTGTGGTTATTATCATGACCCACATAGGGAATGCATATGTTCTGAAACGATAGTTAAAAACTATCAGCAACGCTTGTCAGGGCCTATTATGGACCGCATTGATTTACATATTCCCGTTGAAAGGCCTACACTAGAACAACTATTACATAATTCGACGTCTACTATGACAAGTGAAAGCATGAGGCAACAAGTTATGTTGGCAACTGCTTTGCAACAGAAACGTTATGAAAACTTAGAATTTAATTCTAATGGAGCCGTACCTCATAAGGCCATAGGTGAGCTGTGTAATATTACTGATAAGGCCTGGAGTGTATTGGGCAATATATTTGATCACTTTCATTTAAGTGGACGTGCCTTTGATCGTATATTAAAGGTGGCTCGTACTATAGCGGACCTTGAGGGTAATCCACAAGTGGAGCCTCATCACATTTCTGAGGCTATGTTGTTTAGAACAGGTAAATAGGTGTAAAGATGACTAGATACGATGATACTATTTATATTGCTGGCTTGCAAAGTTTATATAATGTGGGAGCCACACATGTGCGGCGTTTCATAGAGGATTTTGGGTCGCCCTATGATGCTTGGGAAGCCGTTAAAGAGGTTGGAAAATTTAAAGCCTTATACACATATTTCTAACACTGATAAACGTGCTATAGCATCATCGGCTAAGGATGAAAAGTTAGATTATATAATTCATAAAATAGACGAATATAAGATGGATGTTACTACCTTTTTAGATAAAGATTTTCCATCTATTTTGAACCATATTTATAATCCACCGGCTATACTGTTTATGCGAGGTAATAGAGCACTTTTAGATAAACGGCTAAATCGGATTGCCCTTGTAGGGGCACGGCGTTGCTCGTTGTATGGACGGAATGTGGCGAGAATGCTTGGTAAAGAGCTCGGCAAATACAGCACTATTATCGTCAGTGGAGGCGCACGCGGTATTGATACACATGGTCATGAAGGGCTATTATCTAGTCAGGGGTATGGGATTGTGGTCATGGGTTGTGGCTTAGATATTGTATATCCACGAGAGAATACAAAATTATTTGACCGAATCCTACAAAACAATGGTTTGCTTTTATCTGAATATCCACCTGGTACTCCACCATCTGCTAAACATTTCCCTGCTCGAAATCGTATTATTAGCGGCCTTAGTAGAGGTGTAATAGTAGTAGAGGCAAAAGCAAGTAGTGGTTCATTGATTACAGCAGATATGGCTGTTAGTGAAGGTCGAGATGTATTTGTGGTGCCTTGTAATTTATTAGACCATACGGCAGATGGCAATAAATTTCTCATGCGTAATGGAGCCTTTGTATTAACTGGTTATGAGGACATCGTTAAGGAATATCATTTAACCTTGCGAGATATGTTTAGTGCTAAAGAAAAACTTTCACCACCAAATAAAAGAGATACAATGGGTGTAAAAGATAGTAATCAAATAGTTAATCATGGTCAGGGTGTTGATACACAAGGGCTCTCTATGTTAAGCTTTAATTTGGATAGGAGTCTAATCTTGAGCGAAATACCTCATGATCGTTGTATCACGGTTAGTGATATTTTGAAAGCGACCTCTATTCCATTACAACAACTGCAGCCCTTATTACTAGAGTTAGAAATGGAAGGGGCTATAGAGAATCATCCGCCGAGAGGCTATATTAATATGACTAGGAGTGATATACTTGTCCATTAAACGATCAATCGTTATTGGCGAGCCAAAAGTAGCTAGTACTAGTAAAGATACTAAAAAGAAAAGTACTAAGAAAGGGAGTACTACGATAAAGCGTAAGGTTGCTAAAGAAGCCCTTACTCCAATGGGGATTGTACGGGATAAATCTGTACTACAAACCTCCATGCCACCAGAGCAACGGGAACCACGCGTATATAATCCTGATGGCAAAGTATTGGTTATCGTAGAGTCTCCTGCTAAATCTAAACAATTGAAAAATTCTTAGGTCCTAACTATGTTGTAAAGGCGAGTATGGGCCACTTACGAGATTTACCAAAGTCGCAAATGGGCATCGATATCGAACATGATTTCACGCCCCGTTATAGCAATTTGGTAACTCGTAAAAAGGTTATTGATGAACTCGTTTCCTACGCCGATGAAAGCAGCGCCGTATTGCTCGCAACTGACCCTGACCGCGAAGGGGAAGCTATTTCTTGGCATTTAGCGTACATTTTAAATGTAGACCCTACATCTACATGTCGTATTACGTTTAATGAGATTACTAAAAATGCCGTAGCAGAGGCCTTGGAATCTCCACGTACTATCGATATGAACATGGTTGATGCCCAACAAGCACGCCGTGTATTAGACCGTATCGTAGGCTATAAATTGAGTCCACTATTATGGAAAAAGGTTTGTAAAGGTCTCAGTGCCGGTCGTGTGCAATCCGTTGCAGTTCGACTTATCTGTGAAAGAGAGCGAGAAATTCAAGCTTTCGTGCCACAAGAGTATTGGACTATTGAAGGCAATTTTGAAACACCTAAAAAAGAGGCTTTCACAGCAGAATTAACTCATATTAAAGGTGAAAAAATCGATATTACTACTGAAAGTGAAGCACAAGCCGTAGTAGATGCTATTGGTGGAGCCGATGCAGTAGTGAGAAATATTGAGAAGCGCAAGCGTTCTCGTAAAGCGGCACCCCCGTTTACAACGTCTACGTTGCAACAAGATGGTGTACGTAAATTGAACTTTGGTGCGAAGCGTACCATGATGATTGCACAACATCTTTACGAAGGTCTTGAAATCGGTTCCTATGGTCACGTAGGTTTGATTACGTATATGCGCACAGACTCTACGCGTATCTCTAAAGAGATGCAAGAAACGGCTAAGGACTTTATCCTTCGCAATTATGGGGAAGACTATTATCCGTCTAAACCAAATGTGTACGGTTCAAAAGGTTCTGCTCAAGATGCGCACGAAGCAATTCGTCCCACATCTCTCGAGTTAACACCTAAGATGGTTGAGCCATTCTTGAGTCGTGATGAACTTAAGCTTTATACGTTAATTTGGAATCGTTTTATGGCGAGCCAAATGGCACCACAACAAAATGAATCTACAACTATTGAATTGACCGTTCATGATGATTACACATTTAAAGCGACAGGCTCTCGCGTAATCTTCCCAGGTTTTAGTGCCGTTTATGAAGATGCGAAAAAAGAGGATGTTCCTCAATTGCCAGCTCTTAAAAAGAATGATGCTGCTCACACAGTAGAGGTATTGCCTGAACAACATTTCACGCAACCACCTCCTCGTTACTCTGAGGCGAGTCTTATCAAAACGCTTGAAGAACTCGGTATTGGTCGTCCTAGTACGTATGCTCCGATTTTAGATACTATCGTTAGTCGTAACTATGTAGAAAATACAAATAAACAATTTGTTCCTACAGAGTTAGGCTTTGTAGTGGTAGACTTCCTGATAGCGTACTTTGAAAAAATCATCAATACAGGTTTTACTCGAGACCTTGAAGAAGAGCTTGACGCTATTGCATCCGGTAAGGATACATATCTAAAGGTATTGTCTGATTTCTATGAAGTATTCGCTAAAGAGCTAGAAGATGCGAGCGATGTGGATCGCATTGAAATTGCATCTATGGAAAGTGATGAAACGTGTGAACTTTGTCATAGCCCAATGGTATATAAATTTGGTCGCTATGGTAAGTTCCTAGCATGTTCTAACTTCCCAGAATGTAAAAATACTAAACCTATTACAGTAGGTACAGGTGTAACTTGCCCTAAATGTAAGGAAGGGGAAATCGTTGAGCGTAAGTCTCGTCGTGGTCGTCTATTCTATGGCTGTAATCGATATCCACAATGTGACTTTACATTATGGGATAAACCAACCCATGATTTCTGTGAAACATGTGGTTCTATTATGGTTGAAAAGACATATAAAAATGGTACAACTAAAAAGTTCTGTTCCAATGAAACATGTCCAACTAGACCACCAAAGAAAACAAGAAAGAAAAAAAGCGAAGCTAGTGAAGAAACTGTAAATGAATCTAAAGAATCTAAAAAATCTAAAGAATCTAAAAAGTCTAGCAAAGCTAAAAAAGAGGAAACAACTGTTGAATAATAAAAATGTTATTGTTATTGGTGCGGGCCTAGCCGGTTCTGAGGCGGCTTGGCAACTTGCTAATCGTGGCATTCATGTAGACTTATATGAAATGCGCCCCGTGAAGAGTTCTCCTGCGCACCAAACCGATCAATTTGCAGAGCTCGTATGTAGTAACTCTTTGCGAGCTGGCAATATTGAAAATGCAGTAGGTCTTTTAAAAGAAGAAATGCGTCGTTTAGGTTCCCTGATTATGGAATGTGCTGATGCAACTGCTGTACCTGCCGGTGGTGCCTTGGCCGTTGATCGCCATTTGTTTAGTGAAATGGTGACGAAGAAGGTAAAGGGACATCCTAATATTATAGTTCACAATGAAGAGGTAACTGAGATTCCTGCTGAAGGAACTGTTATCTTTGCTTCTGGTCCACTTACGTCTGAAGCATTAGGTGATAAGATTAAAGCCCTAACAGGTGAAGCAGGTTTTTATTTCTACGATGCAGCAGCTCCTATTGTTACGGCAGAATCTTTAAATTACGACAAAGTATTTGCCGCATCTCGTTACGACAAGGGCGATGCAGATTACCTTAACTGTCCTATGACAGAAGAGGAATATAAAGCATTCTGGCATGAACTCACTACAGCTGAAGCTGTGCAACCGAAGGATTTTGAAAAGGAAATCTACTTTGAAGGTTGTATGCCTGTAGAAATCATGGCCAGCCGTGGGGAAGATACATTGCGCTATGGTCCACTTAAACCAGTTGGTTTAGTAGATAAACGGACTAATGAGGAATCTTATGCAGTAGTACAATTGCGTAAGGAGAATAAAGAAGGCACCATGTTTAACTTGGTAGGCTTCCAAACTCATTTAAAGTGGGGCGAACAAAAGCGTGTATTTGGTATGATTCCAGGTCTTGAAAATGCTGAATTTATCCGTTATGGCGTCATGCATCGCAATACGTATATTAACTCTCCTGAGTTATTGAATCATGCATTCCAACTTAAAAAGGAACCACGCCTATTCTTCGCTGGTCAAATGACAGGCGTAGAAGGGTATTTAGAATCTGCTGCTAGTGGTCTTATGGTAGGTCTTCAAGTAGAACGTTATTTAGAGGAACGCTCATTTATTGATTTCCCTAAAACTACGGCGATCGGATCTCTTAGCCACTATATTTCTAACTACGAAGGGTCTAACTTCCAACCGATGAATGTCAACTTTGGCATCATGGATCCATGGCCTCAAAAAGTGCGTAAGAAAAAAGAAAAAAATGCATTGATTGCTAATCATGCATTAGAAGAACTGGATGCATTAAAAGCTAAAGAAAATATATAAGGTTTAGTCTAATAAATTAAATTACTCAATACTATATGAGTTTTTAAGATTTATAAAGAAAAATCCTTCATTCAAAGGGAAGCCAATGAATGAAGGATTTTTTATTATTTATAATAGATGTTTCTTATTATTTGTTATTATTTACGTTTTTTTGTTTTACGTGCTGTTTCTGTAGTTTCCAGTACAGGTTGATTTTTCTTTTCTAAGTAACCTAAGTAGATAAATAAACAGATACCAATGATGATGACAATCAAGCTAGTCATTTGAGCAGATTTTAAGCCTAATGTTAAGTCTACATAGTCACCGCGTAAGAAATTCAAGGAAGAATCTAGCCGTAGAATAGAGAATCGCATAAAGCACGAATACTTGACCTTTAGCATGTTTAAATGGAGCTAAATAATAGGAGGGCTACAAAGATAAGGATATCGATTTGACCTTCCCAGATTTCGGCTGGCCATAATGGTTGATTGCCGTAGGTGCGATGAGCCAACGTGCTTTCAGGGTAAAGAATACCAAAATTACCACCTGTAGGATGACCAAAGGCATCGCCATTTAAGAGATTTGCCATACGGCCTACTGATTGTGCCAAAATCAATGCTGGTGCGAATAAATCGGCAAAAGCCCAAAAGTCGATATTATTTTTACGTAAGTACCAATAGCCTGCAATGGTGCCAAGAACGACACCGCCTTGAATGGCCATGCCACCTTGCCATACAAAGGGGATTTCTAGTAAATGATTGCCATAATAGTGCCAATCAAAGAAGAATACATCCCATAATCTGGCACCAATGAGACCTGCTACGGCAACAGTAATGGAAAGTCGATGATATGTTCATGCCAACCACGACCATCTTTTTTTAATAAAACATAGGCTACAGAGGCACCACAGATGATAGCTAATGCTAACATGGCACCATAAGCCCTGATAGGGAAGTCCCCAATAAAGAATAGATATTGATGCATATTAAACTCCTTATGTGATAACTTTTATTATATAAAGTAAATTATAAATTACATGTACCCTTCATGCAACAACTGAGAGGAATTCTATATAATATGGTATAATATAGAGATTGAAATTGTATCCCCTTTAGAGGGCTAGAGTTAGGAGAGTTCATGATTCGCAAATCTACTATTTTAAAATCCTTAACAGCTTTAGTAATGTCCGCATTATCTACGACTGCAGTACAAGCTGAGGTATTGGTTCCCGTTGACCAATTCTTAGCAAATACAACACGTCATTACGAAGCAAATCAATATAAAACATCCTATACGGTGTATGTACCTCAAACAGAGTTACAAGGAAATGCTATTGTTTTAAATCCTGCTGCCGTTGGTGAACCTGTAAAATTGCCAACTACAAGTAAAAATGGCATTACCTATGTCGATATTGAGTCTGATCCAGCTATGCTCGGTGTGAGCTATACAAAGGTCAATGGTCAATTAACATTAGGTCCTGCACCGCAAGCCTCTACAGTAAAAGCTCCTTATACAATGCAAACACCATTGTCTTGGGCCTTTGATCCATGGCCAACACAGGGGACTCCATATCAAGCAAAGCTGAATTCCAGTGGTGATAATATCATTTCTCCCAGTTGGTTTAAATTGCATAGCCTTGGCCTTGAAGCAAGTCCTAATGTAAGTATTGATTATGTTAACGATTATAAGAGTAAAGGTTACCACGTATGGCCTTTGATTACGAATCGTTTTGATCCTGGCTTTACAAGTGGCATCTTAGCAGATCAATCTGTATGGAAAAAATATGCTCATAATCTTGTGCAATATGCCTATATTTACGGATTTGATGGCTATAACTTTGACTTTGAAAATATTGATTATGCCGACCGTGATCGTTTAACAGCTTTTGTGGCATATTTATCGAATCATTTACATCAATACAATATTAAAACATCCATCGATGTAACTGGTTATTCTGATAGCCCAGAATGGTCCTTAGTATATAACCGCAGTGCCTTTGCTAATTCCGTAGACTATGTAGTTCTCATGGCGTATGACGAAACATGGGCTAAAAGTACAACAGCAGGTCCTGTAGCAAGTTATCCATGGGTTCGCAACCATACAGAAAAAATGCTTTCTGAAGTACCATCTCAAAAATTGGTACTAGGTGTACCATTCTATATGCGCTTATGGCATGATACTAATGGCTATGCAAAAGGTGAAACTTTGGCTATGAAAAACACAGGTAGCTATTTTGCAAATTACAAAGATAAAATGACATGGGATGATCGATTAAAACTATATTATTTATCCATCCCAACTAGTTCTGGTTCTGATCGTATCTGGTTTGAAGATAATACGTCTTTAGGTTTGAAACTAGATCTTGTAAAAGAATTACAGCTTGGTGGTTTTGCTGCATGGCGTAAAGGCTTTGAAGATGAATCCACTATTGCTATGATACAAGACAAAGACTTAGGACGCGGTATTCCTAAATCTCCTACAGCGGTTGTTTCTGAACCTGTTGTAGAAGAAACTAAGCCTTTAACTAAGCTTGAACAATATAAATTACGCCTAGAGGAAAAAGAAAAGGCAAAAGCCGCTAAGGCAGAAGCGAAACGCAAGGCTAAAGAGGAAAAAGAATTAGCTAAACGTAAAGCTAAGGAAGAAGCTGAACAAGCTAAAGCGGAGAAAAAACGTCAAGCTGAGGAAGCCAAGGCGGAGAAAAAACGCTTATCAAAATCTGTACAAGTAGTAAAACGCTAGAGTTTGACTGCTTTCATAGTAAGTAGTAAAATAAAAATATTGATTATAAAACGGCAACTAATGAGGTTGACTATATGAGGAGGCCCCTACATGAATGAAAAATATGTAGCCCAAGATATTGAGAAAAAGTGGCAAAAGTATTGGGACGATAACCATACATTTAAAACAGAATATGATGAATCTAAAGAAAAATACTATGTATTAGAAATGTTCCCGTACCCATCTGGTAACTTACATATGGGTCACGTGCGTAACTATTCCATCGGCGACGTAGTAGCTCGTTTCAAAAAAATGAAGGGATTCAACGTGTTGCATCCAATGGGCTGGGACTCCTTTGGTATGCCTGCTGAAAATGCGGCTATCAAACATGGTATTGCACCTAAAACATGGACACTAGACAACATCGAGAACATGAAATTGCAACAAAAAGCACTTGGCTTGTCCTATGATTGGGACCGTGAAGTTGCAACATGTAAAGAAGATTATTACAAATGGACCCAATGGTTCTTCCAACAATTTTATAAAAAAGGCTTAGCATACAAAAAAGAAGCTAAAGTAAACTGGTGTGAAACGTGCCATACTGTATTGGCGAACGAACAAGTTATCGACGGTGCTTGCTGGCGCTGTGATAACCCAGTTGAGAAAAAGATTTGTCTCAATGGTTCTTGCGTATTACCGAATATGCTGATCGCTTGTTAACTGATTTAGATACTCTTGATCACTGGCCACAACGCGTTAAATTGATGCAAAAGAACTGGATTGGCCGCTCTGAAGGTACAGAGTTCTCTTTCGAAGTTCCATCCATTAATGAACGTGTATCTGTGTACACTACACGAGTTGATACTATTTACGGTGTAAGCTATGTAGTATTGGCTCCTGAACATCCATATGTAGAACGCCTTATTGAAAATGCTCCTAATAAAGCTGAATTGGAAGCTTTCATTACGCGTATGCGCAATATGAGCGATATCGATCGTACATCTACAGATGCACCAAAAGAAGGTATGTTCACTGGTTCCTATGCAGTAAACCCGATGTCTGGCGAACAAGTTCCAGTTTGGATTGCAAACTATGTATTAGTAGACTATGGTACTGGCGCTGTAATGGGTTCCCCTGCACATGATGAACGTGACTGGGAATTTGCTCATAAATACGATTTGCCAATTAAACAAGTTGTAGCTCGGGAAGGCGAAGAATATAGCCTTGAAAAATGGCAAGAATGGTACCATGAAGATGGCATTCTAGTTAACTCTGGCGATTATAACGGCCAAACATCTGAAGAGGCTCGTAAAAATATTACAGCTGCTCTTAATGAACGCGGCATTGGTGAAGGTAAAGTAAACTTCCGCCTTCGTGACTGGTTGATTTCTCGTCAACGTTACTGGGGCGTGCCAATTCCTGTAGTATATTGTGAAAAATGCGGTGAACAACTCGTTCCTGAAGAAGAGTTGCCAGTACGCTTGCCAGAGGATGTTAAATTTGAATCTGGTGCCGTATCTCCATTGGCTACATCTGAAAGCTTCTTAAATACTACATGTCCTAAATGTGGTGGTCCTGCACGTCGTGAGACAGATACAATGGACACATTTATCGATTCCTCTTGGTACTTCTTGCGCTATACAGACGCTAAAAACGACCAAGCTCCATTCGATAAAAAAATCGCTAACTACTGGATGAACGTTGACCAATATATCGGTGGTATTGAACATGCTATCTTGCACTTGTTGTACTCTCGATTCTTTGTGAAAGTTATTCATGATTTAGGTCTTATCGAAGCTAACGAACCATTCCGTGGTTTGTTGACACAAGGTATGGTTCTTAAAGAAGGCAGCAAGATGTCTAAATCCAAAGGTAATGTAGTTTCTCCTGAAGAAATTATCAATACCTATGGTGCTGATACTGCACGTTTGTTCATTCTATTTGCAGCGCCTGTAGATCGTGATCTCGATTGGTCTGACCAAGGTGTTGAAGGTTCTTACCGTTTCTTAGGCCGTGTATGGCGTATCGTTGATGCATACAACGAAGAAGCTAAGAAAAATGTAACTGGTGAACTTACAAAAGACGAATTTGCATTGCGTCGTGAAGTGCACCGCGTTATCAAGAAGGTAACAGAAGACCTCGATAACAACTTTAACTTCAATACAGCCATTTCTGCCATCATGGAACTTGTAAATGCTATGTACGCTCATAAGGATAAAGCTGAAACAATCAATAGCGCTTTGGCTAATGAATTGACTCATTCCTTATTACTTCTTTTAGCACCATTCGTTCCTCATATGACAGAAGAGTTGTGGCATGAATTGGGTGAAACTACATCCATCCACACTGAAAATTGGCCTGTATACGAAGAGGCAGCTCTTGTTGTAGATGAAGTAGAAGTAGTATTACAAGTAAATGGTAAAGTTCGTGATAAACTTACTGTTTCCGTAAATATTACAAAAGAAGAATTAGAAACAATGGCTAAAGAATCTAGTCGTGTTCAAGAGTTTACAGAAGGTAAAAATATTGTAAAAGTTATTTATGTACCTGGTAAACTTGTAAATATCGTTGTTAAATAACGATATCCTATTCGTTTAATAATGTAAGCCCCCAACTACATAGGTAGAAGGGGGCTTATTTTATAGTGAGGTAATTATGGCAAAACGTAGCGATTATATTTCCTGGGATGAATACTTCATGGGCGTTGCCATTTTGGCAGCACAACGTTCTAAAGATCCTAATACACAAGTAGGTGCCTGTATCGTTAGCAATGATAATAAAATCTTATCCATTGGCTATAATGGCATGCCTTTAAACTGTAGTGATGATGATTTTACGTGGGAACGCGATACAGCAGATGATAATAAATATTTCTATACTGTACATAGCGAACTCAATGCCATACTTAATTATCGGGGCGGTTCTTTAGAAGGTTCTAAAATATATGTAACACTATTCCCTTGTAATGAATGTGCAAAAGCCATCATTCAAAGTGGTATTAAGGCCGTTATTTATCGCGATGATCTCTATAAGGATACAAAAGAGGTAAAGGCATCTAAGCGGATGCTAAAAACAGCAGGTGTAGAAATTATTGAATATAAACCTACGGGACGGACTTTACATATTATCGTATGAATAAATTTCTATTATATCAAAAGACTATATACAAGATATAAGCTCTTATCTATTATATAAATTGGATCTACTAGAGCTGTTAGACTATAGTTTTTTTGAGTCATCAATTTATGATTGTTTTATAGTCTAAATTTATACTTGTAAACGACCGTTAATCATAATATCAACAGCTTGACCATCACGAGTATATCCCTTAATATTCATGCGTTCATGACCAATCATAAAGTCCACATGTGTTAAGGAGTGGTTAAGGCCGCGTTCCTTTAATTCCTCTTCAGATAAACCATCGCTGTTTTTTAGGCATGTAGGATAGGATGCACCAATTGCTAAATGGCAGGACGCATTTTCATCAAATAATGTTTCGTAGAAGATTTGGTTAGATTGGCTAATTGGGCTGAAGTGATCCACTAATGCTACTTCGCCAAGGTAGTGGGAGCCTTCATCAGTTTCTACTAATTCTTTTAGAACTTCATAACCCTTCTTTGGCAGTGTATTCTACGATTTTACCGTCTTTAAAGGTGAAGGAGAAATCAGAAATCGTATTGCCATGGTAAATTAATGGTTTTGTGCTATGCACAACGCCATTTACACCATTGTATTGAGGGGCAGAGAAAACTTCTTCTGTAGGAATATTAGCATTGAAAATAGTACCATCTTTAGAGGATTCTTCACCACCTAGCCAGATATGGCCTTCTGGCAATTCTAATAAAAGGTCGGTGCCGTTTTCACAAGTGTAACGCAATGATTTTAAGTCTAATTTATTCAATGCTTCACAGCGATGACGCAATTTTGCCATATGATGACGATACGTATCTTTCGGTTCGATACCTTCAATGCGACAAAGTTTTAATAATGTTGCCCACAATTGATCGATTTTTTCTTCATCACTACCTTCATAGCCAAGTAAATCTGCCCATAGAACGGTTGGTACAGATGCAACGCACCATGTAACAGAAGAGTTCATGATAGCTGTATGATAGAAGGATAATGCTTTGTTTAAGTTACGAGATTGTAAGGAAATACGATCTGTTGGGATACCTTCTAAAGCTTTTGGATTAGCACTAATTAAAGATAAGAAGGCTGCCTTATCATCGATATACTGTTTGTAGAATTCAGGAATCCAGTTAGCTGGTTTTTCTAAAACAGATTCGTTAGCATGTAATAAACGTTGACGTGCAATAGGGGAACATCTCCAATTAAGAACAACCTCTTTTGCGCCTAGCTCATATGCTTCTTCAGTAACGATTACTGCAAAATCTTTATTTTCTACATCAACAGAAATAACTAATGTTTGATCTTGTTGTAAATTTACACCGTACTTTAGTAATGTATGGGCGTATTTTTTTAATGTATCTTGATTCATAAATTCTCCTTTTATTCGACATCAATTGTTAAACTCCTGCTTGTGTGACTAATAGAGTCAGTGGTAGGAGTTATATTTTTCATAGGGAAATCCTTCAGTAGGAGGTGCACTATGAAATATAAATTGAAGCCGTATATGACAATTATATTAATCCTATGTGTTTTAGTAGGAATTTATTTCCTATGGCCTATTATAACAGATGAAAGCGATTCTGTCCTTGTTGAAGGGGGAGTAGATGGAAATTCTTCTATATCAAATGTATCAGAAATATCTAATAAACCGATTGCTTATATTACGGGTGCCGTAGTTTCACCTGGTCTATATGAGCTTGAAAGCTCAGCAACAGTAGGAGATGTTATCAAGCTAGCAGGAGGACTATTACCGTATGCAGATGTAGAGTCTATTAATATGGCTAAATCTGTGACTGGAGGAGATCATATCCACGTAGTTTTTAACTTTCACGGAAATCCTGAAGCGTTATTGCGTGGTAATAAGATAAATATTAATACCGCCACTGCTAAAGAACTAGATGCGTTGCCCGGCATTGGGCCTGCTATGGCAAAGAGAATTGAAGAGTATCGTTCACAAAAGGGTCCCTTTACATCTGTTGAAGGCATCAAGGGGGTGAAGGGCATTGGTGACGGCCTATTTAAGAAAATTAAAGACAAAATTACAATTTAGTCATCGAAATAGCAAAAATGATGGACTCTTCAATGATGTAAATGATGTTAATAGGAAGAGTAAGGTTTTAACCCATAGCCAATGGGCACATACTATATTGGGTTCTATAATTATGGGTACAATATTAGGCTATGGTCAGTATTATCCAGTACTTAATCAGATGCGATACATCTTTGTTATTGGGTTAGCTATTATAGTTGTATGTATTTTCAAAGCAATACAGTCGTCTGATAGATGGCATTCATTTAGCAAGTTAATGGTCTTAGTCTTTGTTTTAGTTGGTTTATCTTATTATCAAACAGATTTACGGATTATAGATTTTAATAGTTATACATCATATTATTTACAGCAAGAAGGGGAATACCTTTGTACAGTTGTTGCTGCTCCTGAAAAGGTAAATTTGAATGGACAGGAGTATTACAAATATGTTATTGAAATTCATGGCCTACATCCCTATAAAAATACTACAAAAAATGACTTTATTAAAGCACAGGGGCGTTTACAAGTATACTCAAAGGTATCTACTACTAACTATCCCATACGACTAGGAGAATATGCAATTATTGAAGGTACACCAAAGCCCTTATTTCTCATTGAAGAGGAAGGTCGTATTAATCTTAGAGGCCGTTATATGAGCTCGAATACTAGAGGTCGTATCTATGATGGTGTATATCGCGCTGCTAGCAACAAAGATTTACAAAGGTTTCACTATAAAGAAACCTTTTCTGAAAAACTATATAGGAAAGGCCTATTAATTGCAGGTGTATTACGCGAATCTATAGATAAAAATATTGGTCACAATCTAGAGGGACCGCAAAAAGTATTAGCTCAAGCGTTAGCTTTAGGTGGTCATTATAGTGAACTTGGAGAAGACCAAATGAAGGCTTTCTCTTATACAGGCCTTATCCATATTTTATCCATATCAGGATCACATATTGCTTTACTGTTAGCACTTGTGTACGGACTTGGACGACTTATTAAATTAAGAAAGCGTACATGTTTAATCCTTGGTATTATAGTTGCTTGTATATATTGTAGTATTGTAGGCGGTGATGCACCTGTTCTACGTGCTACAATGATGAGCATACTCATGTGTATCGCCTATGTAAAAGGGCGACTATATCAAGCTAAGCAGGCGTTATGTATATGTGCCATACTATGTCTAGTATATGATCCTTTTTCTATATTTGATGTGAGTTTTCAGCTATCCTTTGGAGCGACCTATGGATTGCTCATATGGGGAACGATATTATATGAACGAATACAATGGCTACCTAGATGGTTAAAAATGCCGCTCGTATTATGTGTGTCGGCCCAGTTGTTAATTTTACCGTTACAGCTCTATTACTTTCACTATATTAGCATTGCTAGTTTGTTAGCGGCCTGTATAGTAGCGCCCCTATTAGATATATCCATAGTTTTAATATTTGTAAGTACTTTAGTCAGTTACGTACTTTCTATATCGTTAATGTGGTCTTTAGTAGATGTACTACTGCGAATATCCTTATATTTAAATCATGTGTTAGGACGTAGTGGCAGTCTACTATGGCTTGGTATGATGCATCCTTATTGTGCTTATATATATTATGTGTATATTAGGTTTATTTACGTACTTTTCTGACGCATAGAAAAAGATATACTGTACATATAGTAATATCATTTATCTTTAATGATTTTAACCTTTGCCGCTTCTTATTATGTTACGCATCATCATCAGGAAACATTAGTTCATTATATTCCAATGAAGCAATGCAATGTATTGCTTTGCATAGAACCTAATCATGAAGGGGCTCATCTATTAATTGATGCGCCAGACCATATTAAAACGACGCCTAATGAAAGGCTTATTAATCAAGCTATAAGGGCATATGGTGTGAAATCCAAAAGTTGTAAAGATAAACTATTTTCATAGTAACGGATCTGCAAAAACAATATATAAAAATAGTATGAAAGAAATCGATGTATATAATGGACAAAGAGGAGAAAAAAATCTAAAATTAAATGATAAGATTAATACATTATTTATTACGAGTCGATCTAGTTCAATGAATGAAATTGGCAGATTACTGCCTCATAATATAGTTCTATTTGGCAGTCCACATGGGGCTTTACGCGATGTGGATCCATCATCGGAATACATGTATATAATGGGATACAGTTATATTAAAGATATGTATCTGTGAAAGGAGGAATTATGGCACATATTCAACTCATTTATGGCGATGAGCCACAATTAATTGAAGAAGAAAAACGTAAATTTTTAAGTGCCTATCCTGACCTTCCAGTAACAGTATTAGATGATGAAGCTGGGCCACAGAAGATAAGTGAAAAACTATGTGAAGACTCTCTTTTTGGTGATCAAAAGGTATTTTGCTTAGTGAATTTACCTATTATTCGTAAAAGCGGTAAAAATAGTGATGCCTGGATTCCATTGTATGAACTCCTCATGGAATATAATGGGGATAATCCCATCGTTTTGATTTATCATGATATGATTGATAAACGCATCAAGCAGAATAAAGAGATTTTAGATAAAATACCAAATCATCAATGTAAGCGCCTTGAAGGGGCAGACCTAGTGATGTGGATTCGTCAATATTGTACATCTAATGGATTTAAAATGACTCCTGATGCACAAGAATATGTAGCTCATCTCATCGATTTGTGGCAAGATGTACCGGTTTCATTTATGAAAACCGAATTTGACCGTTATTTTTTACAGATAACAGGTGATAAAGTCATTACGAAAGAATTCCTTGAAGAGAATGGTAGTGACTATGGTGCTAAAAATATTTTCACCTTTAAAGAGGCTTTGTTGAAACGAGATATAGATACATTGCTTGAATTATTTCCGTTTATGTTCGGCTATAAAGAATTAGATCGTGCTATGAGCTATATTGAGGGGCAGTTACGTTTACAATTACTAGTCAGCGAATGTCGTCAAGCGGGAATGTCTGTTCAAGCTATACAAAACTTATGTAAGGATCATGATTCATCATTTAAACCATATCCGATTAAGTTGGCTTACGAAGCAAGTTCTAGAATTTCAGTTAAGGCCTTACGAGCTTTATTAAAAGGGCTCTATGAGATTATTTTAGATAGTCGTAGCAGTAAGGGCGATATTTGGCGATTTAGAGATTTATGTATTACCTATTGTGGGTATAAAGGATAAAAATGAAAGTACGTTATCGTGTTGTACCAAAACAGAATAAGAAATCATCCTTCTATGTAAACTGTCATAGCCAACATGTGACGATACAAGCTGCAGATTCTGCGTTTTCTACATTGCTTAGTTTGCGTGAAAGATTATCTGCATGGTATAAGGAAAAAAATATTTCTTTTGATAATATTCCAACGAATACAGATACAGCTTGTTGTTTCGCCTGGAAGGTAGATACTGAAACAGGGGAAGGCTTAGATACCTATTATTATGGTGGTGGCTGTGGTGCTGGTGAATGGATTGAAGCGGCAGAAGCGCAACGTGAGGCTGAAGAGGCTAAAAACAAAGTGCCTAGAGGCAAGTCTTTTGCTGGTTATGACCAAGAAGATGAATATGATGATGTCGATGAAGATGATTTGCCCCATTTGTAGAGGCTGTTGAGCTGGGCTACTTTAATAATAGTCCTATTGTTGTGTCTCGTTCTAATCAAACGGCTGCCGAATCTAGCAATAGTGATACTGTCGCATCTGTGAGCAGTACACCTAAAGCAAGTAAAGGTTTTGCACATAAAAGTACTACAAAATCCACTGCTAAAGGTAGCGAAGGGGATAGTAAATACCCTCGTCGTGCCCCGAAGGATGCTCCTACTGATGAAGGCATGATTTTAGGACCTAAAATTGAGGGAGTTACCTCTAAAATTATGGGCACTTTGGATACGCCTAGTGTTATTTTTGAAGGTGTATTTGTTGGTCTAGATAAACGTGATACTAAGACTGGTAAAAGTATCGTTAACGGTAGCATCGTAGACGATACGAATAGTATCAAATTTATCAAGTTTACGAACAGCCCTGAAGAAGGGGATGCGCTACTTAAACAATTAAAAGGTTTACAACGTGTACGCGTACAAGGTAGCGTCAGCTTTGATGATCGATTTGATAAGGATTATATCTTATCTATTCGAAGCATTGAAGCTATGGAAACTAATAGCGTGGAGCGCACTGAAAACCGTCCAGACTCTCGTGTAGAGCTGCACTTGCATACTAAGATGAGTGATAAGGATGCCCTTGTATCTGTTAAAGACCTATTTAAAACAGTAAAAAAATGGGGTCATCCTGCGGTAGCTATTACAGATCACGGTGTTGTACAAGCCTTTCCAGAAGCTCAAGCTCTTGGTAAAGAGTTGGGCGTTAAGGTTATCTACGGTGTAGAAGGTTATCTCATTGATGATGAAATTGTTGCTCGTGATGAAGAGCCTGTAGTAGATAAGAAGAAGAAAAAAGAAAAAGATAAACGTTACCATATTATCTTATTAGCTAAAAATATGGTAGGTTTGCGCAATCTGTACAAGATGATATCTATTTCTCACCTTGAACACTATAAGGTACGTCCTCGTTTGCCTCGTTCTGTTATTGAAGAACATCGTGAAGGCATTATTATCGGTTCTGCTTGTGAAGCTGGTGAACTTATGCAATCCATTGTTCGCGGCGCTACAAAGGAAGAACTATTAGAGATTGCATCTTTCTATGACTATCTTGAAATTCAGCCACATACAAATAATATGTTCTTGGTTCGTAAAGGGCTTATGCCAGATGAGCAAACCCTTATCGATATGAACAATACGGTTATTGAATTAGGGGAAGCATTAAATAAGCCTGTTTGTGCTACCTGTGACGTTCACTATTTAACACCAGAAGAAAAGATTTACCGTGAAATCATGTTGACTGCCTGTGGTTATCCAGATGCAGATGAACAACCAGATTTACATTTACGTACCACCGATGAAATGTTGGCATCCTTCCCTTACTTAAGTGAAGAAAAGGCTTATGAAGTAGTTGTTACTAATACTCGTGCAATTAATGATAGCATTGAAGATATTAAACCAGTTCCAGATGGCACATATTCTCCAAAGATTGAAGGTGCTGATGAAGCTTTCACAGAAATGTGTTATAGAAATGCGAAAGCCATTTATGGTGATCCATTGCCTCGCGTAGTACAAGAGCGACTTGATTATGAACTAGATTGTATTATCTCCAATGGTTACGGCGTATTGTATTACATCGCTCATAAGCTAGTAAAAAAATCTCTTGATGATGGGTATCTTGTAGGTTCCCGTGGTTCTGTAGGTTCTTCCTTTGCAGCAACCATGTCTGAAATTACAGAGGTAAATCCATTACCGCCACATTATGTATGCCCTAATTGTAAGCATTCTGAATTCTTTGAAAAGGGCGAATACGCAGGTGGCTTTGACTTACCACGTAAAGATTGTCCTGAGTGCGGTCATGCGCTACAAACAAATGGCCATGATATTCCGTTTGCCATCTTCCTTGGTTTTGAAGGTGATAAGGTTCCAGATATTGATCTTAACTTCTCCGGTGACTACCAAGCAAAGGCACACAAGTATACAGAAGAATTATTTGGACGCGACAATGTATTTAAAGCGGGTACAATCGGTACTATTGCGGATAAAACAGCATTTGGTTATGTTAAAAAATACGCTGAAGTTCGAGATATACAAGCTCGTAGTGGTTTCTTTGAACATTTAGCAAAAGGCTTTACCAATGTTAAGAATACTACTGGACAACATCCTGGCGGTATCATGGTATGTCCTCGCGATATGGATGTGCATCACTTTACACCTATACAACATCCAGCGAATAAGAAGGAAAGTGGTGTATTAACGACACACTTTGACTATCACTCCATCGAAGGCCGTATGACTAAGCTCGATATCTTGGGGCATGATGATCCGACAATCATTCGTATGCTAGAGGATTTGACCGGTATAGATGCTAAAACTATACCGTTTGATGATCCTCGTACTTTAAGTCTATTCTCTTCCACAGAGGGGATTGGTTTAACACCTGAGCAATTACAAGGTGACCAAGTAGCTAGCCTGGCTGTGCCAGAATGTGGTACGAAATTTGTACGGGGCATGCTGGAAGACTCTCGTCCCCAAACCTTCTCCGACTTAGTACGTATCTCTGGTTTCTCTCATGGTACTAACGTATGGCTCGACAATGCGCAAGACCTCATTAAAAATGGTACTTGTAAATTGAATGAAGCCATCTCTACTCGTGACGACGTAATGAACTTCTTGATTCATCGCGGCATGGATAGAAAGCATAGCTTCTTCGTAATGGAAAACGTGCGTAAAGGGAAGGGCATTGAAAAACGGAATAAACAAGGTCAAGCTACTACGGAATTTGAAGCAGAAATGCGGGAAAATAATATTCCTGAATGGTTCATTGAATCTTGTAAAAAGATTTCCTATCTATTCCCACGGGCCCATGCGGTAGCCTATGTTATGATGGCATTCCGTATCGCATGGTTTAAGGTATACCATCCATTGGCATTCTATGCTGCCTACTTCTCCATTCGTGCCAAGGCCTTTGACTTACGGATCATGACAGGAGACCTCAAAACGCAAATGACTGAGTTCAATCGTATTAAAGCTCTTGATCGTGGTGCCAGTCCTAAAGATAAGGACCTCATGAGTGCCTTAGAAGTATCTATGGAAATGTACCAACGGGGTTATCGTTTTGTTAATGTAGATATTCAACACTCCGAAGCTAGACGCTTTAGCATTAAAGATGGTGCTTTATTACCGCCATTCCTAGCTATTGACTCCTTAGGTGAAACAGTAGCTGATGCTATCGTAGCTGAACGAGAAGAACGTCCGTTTACATCTCTAAAAGACTTGCAACGTCGTTGTAAAGTATCTAACACCATCATTGATCTTATGAAAGAACTTAAATGCTGTGGTGAACTACCTGAAGACGAACAAATGTCACTCTTTGGGGCATAATAAAACACAAGATAAGCATTAAATACAAAATAAGCACTATATCCCATTTTGGATATAGTGCTTATTTTTCTATATTTTGCTAAAAATACAATTAATAATTAATAACTTTACCTACTATAACTATACTACGAGGAGAAAAATGATTTTTTTCTTTTTTTAACATTAATGGCTGTTATTACAGTAGTAGTTCTAGCTAAATCAAAAAGAAATATATTTTTGTATCTGCTTCTTTTTAAAAAGAAGTAAATCTTTTTATTTTTTTACAAATCTTCCAAGTTTTAGTAATTTATTTAGGTTTAATTTTTTTGCTGATTATAGTAATAAAATATTTGCTATAGTTCTATTCTTAGTTTCTATATCCGAAATGCTTAAATTGGTTTATTTGAAGAAGATTGTAAATAATGAGATTAATAAAGAAACCAATATGCCTTATAAATTAACTGATGTTATTAGTAGATTAAACATCTATAGTCGAATTATCTTTATTATTGTACTCAACACTTTTTGTTAATTTTTCTTGTATTTAAGTAAATTTTTTTCTGATAAAGGGAGTATTAGGAAATGATAGATAAACATAAAAATCAATCTGTCAAAATAGAGTTTTGGGACATTGAGCCAGAGGATGTTCCTGAGTTAGAAGAATCAGATATTCCAGGCGTATATTTTAACGAATTTAGAGAATATGTTGATGAAGAAGGTAATGTGCTGTCACCATCAGAGGTGGATGCAATACGGTATAAAGACGATTACGAGGACGATTATTATAGATAGAAATTATTAGAGTGTCATATTTATATTGTTTTTATTTTGTAACGAGTTGGTTAATTATGAGAGTTCCAATATATGAAGCTGTAGCTCACTATAAAAGGAATAATGAGTTACCTTATACAGAGTATTTTTGGCCTAGGCTTTTTTTCTAAATTATCATTAGCAGAAAAGGCATTAACTGAGTCAAAAAATTTGATAGGTTTTTCTGATTTGGCTGATGATTCATTTTCGATAACAACTCATTATTTAAATGATTGTGCGCATATAGGTGATGATGTTGGTTATGAAATCACAAACAACAAAATTTATGGTGTTTGGTATGATTATGATATAGATGATTATTATACATGTTCAGGATACATAGGTTTATTTAGTACTTTAAAATATGCAGAGAAAGCAATAGAGTGGTATAAAACCTGGGATATATTTAAAGTACATGGCATAGAGTGTTTAGGAATAGCTACTATCACTCTTAATTTAAGGGGATGGACTGAAGGTTTTATAACAATATATGATTAAATTAAGAAAAAGAGGTATCATCATTTGATGACACCTCTTTTTGAAAGTTTTGCAGTTTATTTAGTTTGGCAGGTTTTATAAATTTGGCAGATTTTTAGTATAAGGATTTATACTTCATCCAGTTTGTTTTGGCCATTTCTTTTAGTTCTGTACCGCGGCCATCAAGGATTGCATTGATCAAGTATTTACTGAATCCTTTCGCTTGTTGATAAGCAATTTTTGGAGGCATAGCAAGTTCTTGTTTGTCTACGCGAACATTGACGATAACAGGACCATTATGGTTAAGAGCTTCCATAATTTTTTCGTCTACTTCACTAGAATTTTGAATGCTTACACCTTTAATACCAGCCGCTTCTGCAAGTTTACCGAAGTCTGGATTTACAAAGTCCGTAGCATAGTCTAGGTAGCCAGAGGCTTTCATTTCCATGGCGATAAAGCTAAGTTCTTCGTTGTTAAATACAAAGATTTTAACAGGTAAGTTAAGTTGTTTTAATGTTAACATTTCACCCATCATCATTGTGAAACCACCATCACCAGAGAGGGAGATGACTTGACGATTTGGACATGCATTTTGTGCACCGATGGCATGCATCATAGCATTGGCCATAGAACCATGGTTATAGGAACCTAAGATACGGCGTTTACCATTTGTTTTTAAGTGACGGGCAGTCCAAATAACTGGAGTACCTACGTCAAAAGTAAAGATGGCATCTTCACTTGCTAGCTTATTCAAACAATTAACGAAATATTGTGGATGAATTGCTACACCATCTGGTTCAGCCGCAGCATAGCTATCCAAATTCTCTCTGAATTTTGTATATTCCTTACGTATTGTATCAATAAATTCAGTATTTTCACGTTGACCTACGAGAGGTAACAACTCTTTTAATGTATCTTTTACTGTACCAATAATCCCTTGTGTAAGAGGTACACGGCGACCTAACGCACTAGGATCTCTATCAACTTGAATTACTTTTGCATTTTCCGGATAGAATGGACGGTAAGGGAAGTCTGTACCAAGCATAATGAGTGTATCGCAGTGCTCAATAGCACGATAACCAGATGTATAGCCTAATAGGCCTGTCATACCTACATCATATGGGTTATCCCATTCAACCCATTCTTTACCTCTGAAGGCATGTACTACAGGAGCTTGTAAGCGTTTTGCTAATTCTACGACCTCATCATGTGCACCTTCACAACCTGCACCACAGAAGAGGGTAATGCGTTCACCTTTTTCTAAATGAGCAGCCATTTCTTCGATATCTTCACGTTGTGGAACGATATGAGGTAAGCGAGGGTGGTGCCATACTGGTAATTCATCAATTTCTGTTTCCATTACTGCTACATCACCAGGAAGGACGATAACAGCAACATCTTGATTACCAACTGCTGCATTCATAGCACGGAAAAGAATTTCCGGCATTTGTTTTGGATTGGAAACGAGTTCACAGAAACAAGAGCATTCTTTGAATAAGTTTCTGGATGTGTTTCTTGGAAGTAATTTAAGCCTACTTCAGATTGTGGAATATGAGACGCAATAGCCAATACTGGAACACGATTGCGATGACAATCGAAGAGACCGTTGATCAAATGTAAATTACCAGGACCAGAACTACCTGCACAAACTGTAAGTTTTCCAGTTAAAGAAGCTTCTGCACCTGCAGCAAAGGCTGCTGTTTCTTCATGTCTAACATGTTCAAAAGCAATCTTACCATTGCGACGTAAACTATCGTTTACAGAATTTAAACTATCGCCAGTGATACCATAAATGCGTTCGATACCCGCATTGGCTAAGACTTCTATAAGTACATCAGAAATTCGTTTTTTTGCCATATTATCACCTATATTTAATAACTAATATCAATTAAGTATAATTGTAAAAACCATATATATTATATTAGACCTCTTTGTAGTGTAATTATGTGATAAAAGTTACTATTTAATGTATACATAGTTTATACATGTTTATATTGTTATTATAATATATTTTCAATCTAATAAAAATAGAAATATAATAATAGTTATTTTATTCCAGGTTATATATTTAATATCTTTTCTCAATACAAAACTCTTATTGTTGCATAACCCTAATAAAAGTGTTACTATTAATTCAGAAATAAAATAGATGAGTCTTTGGGGATAGGTGAAATTCCTTACCGGCGGTATAGTCCGCGAACCTTTTAGGTATGAATCGGTGTAATTCCGATACCGACAGTACAGTCTGGATGAGAAAGACGAGGCACATTTGACGTGCGTATTTATGATTACCCAAGGACTATGTATATAGTCCTTTTTTTATTGAGGTGATATGGTGGATGACGTAGCATATATGAAACGCGCCATTGCACTGGCAAAATTAGCCACAGGTCACACCTCGCCAAATCCTTTGGTGGGTGCCGTAGTGGTTAAAGACAATACAATAATCGGTGAAGGTTATCATCATAAGGCTGGTACAGCTCATGCTGAGGTTCATGCTTTAAACCAAGCTGGTGATAATGCTAAAGGTGCTACTTTATATGTAACCTTAGAGCCATGCTCTCATTATGGTAAAACTCCACCTTGTGCGCTGCGTATTATTGAGGCTGGCATAACTAAGGTCGTTGTAGGTAGTACAGATCCTAATCCACTAGTATCGGGAAAGGGTATGGATTTACTCCGTGAAGCAGGCATAGAGGTTGTTTGCCCCGTATGTAGTCAGGAATGTGCTGAACTAAATGAGCATTTCTTTACATATATACAGACAGGTAAACCTTTTGTAACTATTAAAAGTGCTATGTCCCTTGATGGTAAGATTGCCACTTTTACCGGCCAATCTCAATGGATTACGAATGATTCCTCCCGCCGAGATGGACATATACTGCGTGCTACTCATGATGCCATGCTCGTTGGCATTGGTACAATTTTGGCCGATAATCCTCAATTAAACTGTCGTTTAACCGACACTGAATTATCAGAGGCTTTATTAGATACAAGTACTCTTGATGAACCGATTCATGTTCATCAGCCTGATGTAATCATCTTAGATAGTCTAGGTAGAACACCTACCACAAGTCATGTATTTGAAGTAGATACTCGCAAGGTACATATATTTGTATCGAAAGGCTGTCCTAATGAACGGATACAGGCACTAGAACAAGCCGGTGCTCTTGTAACCGTTGTCGAATCAGTTGCTACTCGTAAAAGTAAAAGTACAGATATCGTAATAGATATTAAAAAACTATCTATTGATGATATTCTTACAAAGTTGGGTGATTTTGGTTATACTTCAGTGTTAGTTGAAGGTGGTTCTGCCATTATAAGTTCATTTGTAGAAACATTGAACTTTGATAAGGTAGTTACCTATATTGGTAATACAATAATCGGAGGAACAGAGGCTACACCTGCTGTAGGTGGTCGTGGCTTTGAAAGTTTAGAATCTTCTCCACAGTTAACTTTCACAAAAACAACTGTATTAGATAATAACATTCGCATCGAAGCGTATCGTCAAGGAAGGAGGGGCGCTTATGTTCACGGGAATCGTTGAAGAAATAGGCCGTGTAGAAAGCATTAAAAAGGGCCCTAAATCCTTAGCTATTACAATTCGGGGGAATAAAATATTTAGTGATTTAAAAATAGGTGACTCCGTAGCTGTTAATGGTGTATGTTTGACGGCTACAACGATTGGGAATGGCGTATTTACAGCAGATGTAATGCCAGAGTCGATTAAGATGACTACTTTCACAAATTTAAAAGTCCATCAACCAGTCAATTTAGAACGGGCTATGCTCGCTAACGGTAGATTTGGTGGTCACATTGTGGCAGGTCACGTAGATGGTACAGGCCGCATCATTAATCGGGAACAAACGGACAATGCCATTATCTTTACCGTAGAGGCCCCTAAATCTGTCATGGATTACGTCATCTATAAGGGATCTATTACCATCGATGGTATTAGCCTCACAATTATGCGACGAACGGACAGCAGCTTTTCCGTATCTATCATTCCTCATACGTTGGGCGAAACTATTTTAGGTTCTGCTCATATTGGTACGGAGGTTAATTTAGAAACGGATATTGCTGGTCGATATATTCGTCATTTTATGAATCTCGGTAGTGAACCTACCGAAGAAAAACCTAAGAAATCTATGCAATCCCTCTTAGTAGAGAATGGATTTATATAAAAGTAAGGAGCGTTCCTATGAGCGAACAATTACATTCAATTGAAGAGGTCTTACAAGACCTTAAAGCTGGTAAACCTGTTATTATTGTTGATGATGAAAGCCGTGAAAACGAAGGTGATCTTATCATCGCTGCAGAGTTTGCTACACAAGAAAATATTAACTTTATGGTTAAATACGCACGTGGTATCGTATGTACACCTATGCGTCGTGAAGCCTTAGAAAAGCTTGGCATTCCTGCAATGGTTGCCAAAAATACAGATAACCATGAAACTGCTTTCACCGTTACTGTTGACCACGTAGATACTACAACAGGCGTATCTCCAGCAGAACGTGCTTATACAATTCAAAAATTATTAGATCCTAATGCTAAACCAGAAGACTTCCGTCGTCCTGGTCACGTATTCCCTCTAGTATATAAAGAGGGTGGCGTTTTAGTACGCCAAGGCCATACAGAAGCATCTATCGACCTTTGTCGCTTAGCAGGCTTACAAGAGGCAGCTGTTATTTGTGAAATTACAAAAGATGATGGCGATATGGCTCGTTTGCCAGATCTATTACAATTTGCTAAAGAACATAATCTTAAAATTGCATCTGTAGCAGAACTTATTGAGTATCGTAAACAACATGAAGATATGGTAGAACTCGGTGCTTGTTCTAAACTACCTACTAAATTTGGTGACTTTAATATCTTTGTATTCAAAAATGATTTAGATCATAAAGAACATTTAGCTATTGTTAAAGGTGATGTACAAAACTGTGACGATGTTCTTGTACGTATTCACTCTGAATGTTTAACAGGTGATGTATTCGGTTCTAAACGTTGTGACTGTGGTGAACAATTAGATAATGCGTTACGTGCCATCGAAAAAGAAGGTAAAGGCGTTGTAGTATACATGCGTCAAGAAGGCCGTGGTATCGGTTTAACAAATAAAATTAAAGCCTATGCTTTACAAGAGCAAGGTTTAGATACTGTAGAGGCAAATGAACAATTAGGCTTCCCTGCAGATATGCGCGAATATTCCTTGGCTGCTCAAATTATCCGTTTCTTAGGTATTAAGAGTATTCGATTGTTGACAAACAATCCAGAAAAACGCCATGGCTTAGAGCATTGGGGGATTGATGTAACTAGCCGGGTACCGCTCATTATTGCAGCCAATAAATTTAATGCAGGATACTTAAAGACAAAAGAAGAAAAAATGGGTCATATGTTAGAAGACTAATTATTTAGTTCTATTTAACAAATTGCTCGTCACATAAGAATTTCCTTTAATGGAATATAGGAGGTCAACATAATGAAGGTTCAAGAAGGTAATTTATTAGGTAGCGGTAAAAAATTTGCTATTATCGGTTCTCGTTTTAACGAGTTCATTACATCCAAATTAATTGGTGGCGCTGAAGATTGCTTATTGCGTCACGATGTAAAAGAAGAGGATATCACTGTTATCTGGGTACCAGGTGCTTATGAAATCCCATTGATTGCTAAAAAAGCTGCTTCATCTGGTCGCTTCGATGCGGTTATCTGCGTTGGTGCTGTTATTCGTGGTGCTACAACTCACTATGACTATGTATGTAATGAAGTCGCTAAAGGTATTGCTCATGTTTCCTTAGAAACTGGTGTTCCTGTTATGTTCGGTGTAGTAACTACTGAAAATATTGAACAAGCTATTGAACGTGCTGGTACTAAGGCTGGCAATAAGGGTTACGATTGTGCTATGGGCGCTATTGAAATGGTTAACCTTATCGATCAATTCTAATAATTAGATAGTAAACACTCAGTGTCTTATGATGCTGAGTGTTTTTATATTATCGAAATATGTTCCTTTATCTTGAAAATAGACTAGACGAACATATATTCTCTATTATTGAAAAGTAAATCTATGACATGATATACTATATAAGCACTTATAAGTGCGTTTTAAACTTTAATTACTAATAAGGAATGATAGAATGGATTATATAAAACGTTTTACTACCCGAGAAGGGGTGCGTATGTCTTTAGCGGTAACAACGGATACTGTTGAAACAGCTCGCGTACGCCATGATTTATGGCCTGTTGCAACGGCTGCTTTAGGTCGCGCTATGACTGGGGCTATTTTATTAGCTGGTGATTTTAAAAATCATGAAAATGTAAGTTTGCGTATTAAAGGTGATGGCCCTCTAGGCGTTGTTCACGTAGATGCTTTTGCAGATAATACGGTTCGTGGCTATGTGGATGAGCCACATGTAGATGTACCTTTAAAACGAGCTGGTAAGCTTGATGTAGGTGCTGCTGTTGGTCATAATGGTGAAGTACAAGTTACTCGCTTTACACAATTAGCACAAGATTATACCTCTACAAGTCCAATTCAAAGTGGTGAAGTAGCAGAGGATTTGGCTTACTATTTATATGCTTCTGAACAAGTACCTTCTACTATTAGCTTAGGTGTATTGGTAGATCCAGATTATCATACAGTTGTAGCTGGTGGCTTTATCGTGCAAGCTTTACCAGATGCTACAGACGAAGCATTAGCACAAGTAGAAAAGAATATTAATGAACTTGGTCCAATTACAGAATATTTAAAAGCTCATCCAGATGGTAAGGGCCTAATGGAACACGTTCTTGATGGCTTGACTGTGAATGAAGTATATAATGAACCAATTCACTTCCAATGTCGTTGTGGACGCGATCGCTTTGGTGCCGTACTTATGACATTAAGAGAAGAAGATAAACAGGCTATTTTGGAAGATGAAGTAACAGAACTTGTATGTCATTACTGTAATGAAAAGTATCATTTTAGTCGTGAAGAACTACAAGATATGTTCGAACCAAAAGGTCCCTTACAATAATTACTATTAAGAATTAAATAACCTTTATAAAAATTACAGGCTATATGGTTTTTCCTATAGCCTGTTTTTGTATTCTATGAGAAAATAAAAGATAAGAGTTATTAATAATAGGAGGTCACAATGAGTGCAATTGGCGTAATTGGTGGTACTGGTGTTTATGATCCGTCCATCTTTGAAAATATTCATGAAGAATCCTTAATGACACCATATGGTGAAATAGATTATGTACAAGGTACATACCATGGAAAAACAGTAATCTTTGTTGCTCGTCACGGCAAAGATCATACAATTCCTCCACACAAAATTAACTATCGTGCTAATATTTGGGGCCTCAAAAAATTAGGCGTTACATTTATTATCTCTACGACAGCTGTAGGTTCTTTAAATGAAAACTTTAAGCCTGGTCATTTTGTTTTGACTGATCAATTCTTAGATTTTACTAAAAACCGCATCACTACATTCTATGAAGGTGGTGACCGTCCAGTAGCACACTTGGATGTAACAAATCCTTATTGTCCAGAACTACGTGATATTCTTCAAAAGGTTGGTACTGAACAAGGTTTGTCTGTTCATAATGGTGGTACTTATGTATGTACAGAAGGTCCGCGCTTTGAAACACCAGCGGAAATTAAAATGTTCCACATGCTTGGTGGGGATACAGTAGGCATGACAAATGTACCTGAAGTAAATTTAGCTAATGAAGCTGAAATGGCATATGCTACGATTTCTATGATTACCAACTATGCAGCAGGTATCTCTGAATCTGCTCTAACACATAGTGAAGTGGTAGAAATGATGGGCGACATGGCAGCTCAGCTTAAAGCTCTCATTTTAGGTGCTATTGATGTAATCGATGTAGATGCTCGTTATGATGCGCATAATCGCATGCATGAATATGGTGGCTTTAAACTATAATCCATTCATAACGATAGCGCAATAGTTCATCGAAGGAGAATGTATGATTAATATTGAATGGCGTAAAGATACGCTAGTGCTATTAGATCAAACTAAATTACCTACTGAAATTACTTATGTTCACTGCACGGATTGGCGTCAAGTGGCTGAGGCTATTAAAATGCTTCGCGTTCGTGGGGCACCTGCCATTGGTGTAGCTGCTAGTTATGGTTTAATTTTAGCTGCTATGGAAGCAGGTCGTTTAGAGGCTCCATTTAGTGAACAACTTAAAAGCTTATATGAATTTAGCGAGACTTTAAAAGAAACTCGTCCTACAGCAATTAACTTAGCTTGGGCCGTAGATCGGGTGATTTCTTTAGTAAAAGGTCAAGTTGAAAGCATATCCTCTATGAGTGATGTGGTAGACCTCATTACTAAGGAAGCTATTATTATTCATGAAGAAGACGTATCTTTGAATCGTCGTATGGCCGAAGCAGGGGCAACTTTATTTGAAGGTCAAAAGAATATTCGTATTCTAACCCATTGTAATGCTGGTGCATTAGCTACAGGTGGTCTAGGTACAGCACTGGGTGTTGTCCGTAAGCTTCATGAAAATGGTCAATTAGAACGAGTATATGCGGATGAAACACGACCATTATTACAAGGTGCTAGACTTACTGCATTTGAGCTACATGAAGATGGTATTCCTGTAACATTAGAAACAGACAATATGGCTGCTTATGCGATGCAACATGGCCTTATTGATGCAGTTATCGTAGGCGCAGACCGCATCACTACTAAAGGTGATGTAGCTAATAAAATCGGTACTTATGGTGTGGCTGTGTTAGCTAAATTCCATAACATTCCATTCTATGTGGCGGCACCGTATAGTACATTTGACTTTACCTTAGAAAATGGTAGCGATATTCCTATTGAGATGCGCGATGATTATGAAGTGACATCGTTACATGGTGTTCAAACAGCACCTAAGGGTATTGATGTACTAAATCCAGCCTTCGATGTTACACCACATGAGCTAGTGACTGCTATCATTACTGAAGAAGGTGTTTTAAAACCAAATTATGAAGAGTCTATTGATAAGCTACGTCAAATTGTAGAATCTAAATAACAAACAAATCCAATTGGGTTTACTATCAAATCTTTATTTTAACTATATCAACTCATATTAGTAAAAGGAGTTATTATGCAATCTTTAATTAAAGATATTAATTTAGCTGCAGAAGGCCGTAAAAAAATTGATTGGGTTTCTAACTTTATGCCTACATTGAATACATTGGGCGATCGTTTTGAAGCAGAACAAACTTTCAAAGGTCAAACTATTGTTGTAAGTGTTCACTTGGAAGCTAAAACAGCATATTTAGCTACTGTATTAAAACGCGGTGGTGCTGATGTTATCGTAACTGGTTCCAATCCATTATCTACGCAAGACGATGTTGCGGCTGGTCTCGTTGATATGGGCCTAACTGTATATGCTTGGTATGATTGTACTGAGGAAGAATATTTCAACTTCCTTAACAAGGCTCTTGATCATAAACCACACATTATTATCGATGATGGTGGTGACTTGGTAAACTTGTTGCACACAACACGCCAAGATGCAAAAGAACGTTTGTTAGGTGGTAGTGAAGAAACTACAACAGGTGTACATCGTCTATATGCATTAGAGAATGCTAAACAATTGACATTCCCTATGATTGCAGTAAACGATTCTTACTGTAAATATCTCTTTGATAACCGTTATGGTACAGGCCAATCCGTTTGGGATGGTATTATGCGTACTACAAACTTAACAGTAACAGGTAAAAACGTAGTTGTTGCTGGTTATGGTTGGTGTGGTAAAGGCGTTGCTATGCGTGCAAAAGGCCTTGGTGCTCATGTATATGTAACAGAAGTAGATCCCAATCAAAGCGATTGAAGCTGTATTCGATGGTTTCAAAGTATTGCCTATGATTGAAGCTGCTAAAGTAGGGGATATTTTCTGTACTGTAACAGGTTGTAAAGATGTTATTGTGAAAAGAACATTACGAAGTAATGAAAGATAAAGCTATCTTATGTAATGCTGGTCACTTTGATTGTGAAGTTAACGTAGCTGATCTTACAGAACTTGCGAGTAAGTCATGAACGTGTTCGTCAAAACATCGAAGGCTATACTATGGCAGATGGTCGCAAGCTTTACGTATTAGCTGAAGGTCGTCTTGTTAACCTTGCAGCTGGTGATGGTCACCCTGCAGAAATTATGGACTTATCCTTTTGCTATGCAAGCCCTTGCAGCAGAACATATTTTACATAATGGTAAAGATATGGACCCTAAGGTATATGTATTGCCTCATGAATTAGATGTGGAAATTGCAAAACTTAAATTGAACTCCATGGGTTATGACTTAGATTCTTTAACACAAGAACAAATCGATTACCTAACAAAAGTAAATTAATTAACCAAATATAACCGAGCTATTTTCAGCTCGGTTATACCTATGAGGAAGCTTATGTCTGATTTATTGATTACCAATGTAGACGTCTTAACTAATGAGGGCGTTCTCAAGAATCATGCCATTGAAATTGAAAATGGCTTTATTACATCTATTGTAAAGGATAGTGAAGTAGAAAAGACTAAAGAGTCTGCTAAGGATGTATTAGATGGGAAATGGCCAATTGGCTGCTCCAGGTCTTATTAATACACATACGCACATTGCAATGGGTTTATTTAGAAACTATGCAGATGATCTTGAGCTCATGGACTGGCTAGAAACTGCTATTTGGCCGACAGAGGCAAACTAAACGATGATTATGTACGTTATGGCACACAACTTGGCATTGCGGAAATGCTGCGTACTGGCACTACAACCTTTAGCGACATGTATTTCTTTATGAATACTACGGCTGAGGTAGTAAAAGAAACGGGCATTCGCTCTGTACTATCTCGTGGCTTTAGCAGGTGTATCCCCAACAGCAGATCAAGCATTAGTTGAAAATGCTGATTTATTCCGCACATGGAATGGCTTTGATAATGACCGTATCAAGGTATTACTTGGACCGCATGCACCATATACTTGTCCAGACGACTATATGGAAAAGGTTATTGCCTTATCTCATGAACTAAATTGTGGTATTCACATGCATTTATCTGAAACTAAAGGGGAAGTAGAGAATGTTATAAAAGCTACAGGTAAGACACCAATAGCTCATATGCATGACTTAGGCCTTTTTTGGAATACCACATTAGCTGCTCATTGTGTTCATGTTACAGATGAAGATATGGCTATTATGGCAGAAAATAATGTAGCTGTTGCTCATAATCCACAATCTAACCTTAAATTAGCAAGTGGTATTGCACCAGTGCCTGAAATGATTGCTAAAGGGATTACAGTTGGTCTCGGTACAGACGGTTCTGCATCTAATAATAATGCGGACATGCTCGAAGAAGTACGCCTTGCTGCTACCTTACACAAAGCACGTCTCTACGATCCTAAAGCCATTCCTGCACAAGCAGCTTGGCATATGGGCACTGTAGAAGGCGCAAAAGCCCTTGGTTATACTGATCTTGGTGTATTAGCGAAAGGCTATCGTGCAGATATCGTGCTATATGACGTATCTGGTATGCACTGGATGCCTCGTTACAACGATTTAGCGGCACTTGTATACTCTGCTAACAGTTCTGATGTAAATACTACAATTGTAGGTGGCAAAGTTCTTATGAAAGACAAAGAATTGCTTACTATTGATGAAGAAAAACTTCGTGCAGAAATCACTAAGGCTCAAGAGTATTTCAGTAACTAATATTTTAGTAAAGAACTATATCTGTAACTGATTTGCTTTTTGTTGTCTATTGTAGTAATTTTCAGGTTTGTATTTAAATAATATAAGTTTGTATGCGAGGTACTGCTATGCTAAAAAGAATACTTCAATACCTTTCACTTTGTATCGCCTTAGTTAGTTTATTGATATTAGCTGGTTGTAGTAGTAATAGTGCGTCTTCTCAGCCTAAAGGACCTGAAGGGGAATGGATTGCTTACTCAGGCTATACCGTTCAAAATGTAGTGAGTGCTGTTGACACGCCTATTTTTACGATGAATCTTACAGCTCGAAATGATAGTAAGACGATTTATACAGCAGATATGAAAGCCTATAACTATCAATATACGACGCCTGAAAAGAGACCTGTTATTGAATCTACTCAAATGGTAGGGGATATAAAGGAAACTCGTCTAAATTATATTACGGCACTTACACTTGTAATGAGTGCTAACGATATAGTAGGTAATGCAGATAGCTCAAATTCTAATACAATTAAGATGGATATTACTGGCATACCAAATACTGCTCTTATTTATGATTCAAAAACAGATACTATTAAATTTATGGATCAAACCTTTAAACGAGTAAACGATACGAACAATTTACAAACATTAGCCGATGCGTATAAGCAAAGACCTTCAAGTAGCTTCTAATAAATATTTAGAAGAGATTGGCAATGCAGCAAATCCTAAAACAAAGTTTATAACAACCTATAACTTTGATGACTCTATCATTAAAGACAATAAGAAATAATAAATAAAATAAAACCCACTCATAGTATGATATATTCCTTTATTAGATGCTTAATAAAGGGGGACATATCATTTGGAGTGGGTTTATTTTGTAATATTTTACTATGAATGCTATTTTATTACTTTCACCAAGAACATTGGTACAGGGATATAAAATTCATCTTCTTCACTGTAAATGCGAGGTCCTACGGTGGTAGTCAATGGTGACAGAGCTAGCACCTAACTTTGTGAGTAGTTCTTTATCCCATTGAGGGCGTGTAAAGGATGAAATTTCAAGCATATGATAAATCGTATGGCACCGCTCTTTTAGCTCATCGCTTACATGTTCATGGGCATGATGAACAGATTGTGGTAAGTCGTGGTGATTGCGAGCATGTTCCGCATCATAATTGAGGATTAAACCGCCTGGACGAATGATGCGTAACCATTCAGCATAGGCTTTATCTGGATGTGGTAAGTTCCATGTTACATTGCGGGCTACAACGATATCAAAGGTATTGGAGTCAAAGCTGAGATTTTCAGCATCCATGACGGAGAAGGTAGCATCACAATCAAGGGATTCTGCCAGTTGATTTGCTTCGTCTATCATATTAGGCGTAATATCGATGCCGTGTACTGTATGTCCTAGTTGAGAAAGGATAATACTAAAGAAGCCTGCACCACAACCAATGTCTAAAATACGTAAAGAGCGATCAGAATCAAAGATATGACTCGTTAGTTCATCTCTCCATAATTTAAGTTTAGGGCTCTCTAATTCTTTAGCTCGTAAAGCTCCAAAATCGTGAGCTCGATCTGACCAATAGGATGTAATAAATTCTTTATCATCCTTCATAGGATGGTTCTGTTCAAAAATATCGTTCATACGTTAGTTCTCCTCATATTCGATAGTATTTATAGTACCATAAAAATGATGAATAAACTATACTAGCAAAAATATCACACTTTACTACTATAAATACATTAGGGATAGATATGTTATAATACATCTATATTTTTGTTTTAATGAAAGGGACAGCGCTAATGATATTTACAGACTGGGACAGCGTACAGATATACCCTGCCTTTTTATGGGTCAATGGTTGATTAATCGTATCCATGAAGGTTTCGTAGACGTTCGAAATCCCTTATAATCCACTACAAGTAACGCGTTATACTATCAATCATGAGGTAGTAGATGGTATTGCGTTTTTGTACGAAAAGAATCCCGTTGCCTTTTCATTCCATTACTACATGAAATTAAATGATTATAGACAGTATTGGCATATGACGATAACTCCATATGGAGCAGATATTGAGACCCTAATGTTCCACAAGATGATTCTAGTCATAGATGGGTTCAAACATATATCTGATGAAACGTAATCCTCAGTCCATAGTGTGGCGTTATGATCCAATTATTTTTAACCCAATGACTATACCAGTAGATTTTTCATTTTGAAAGCTTTTTATAAAATGGCTAAAAGTCCCTCGAAGGATATACAGATACGGTGATTGTAAGTTTCTTAGATATCTTTTGATAAGGTAGCTCAGACCTTTTTCCTGAAGGTTATAGACCGAGTTTAGATATTCAAATGAAGATTATTAAAGAATTAGTATCTATAGCTCATTCTTATCATATGATACTTAAAACCTGTGGAGAAGGGGACATTTTCAAAGAATTAGGTGTTAATACAGAGGGCTGTTTTACGCTAGACTGTTATGAACGTGCTTGGAACGTAAAATTAAAAGCACCGAAACGTACACCAGCTAGACCAGAGTGTAATTGTTATTTACATGGTGATATAGGAGCTTATGATAGCTGTAGTCACTTCTGTCGCTATTGTTATGCCAATACAAATCAGGCTGCAGTTCATCAAAATCGCTTATTACATGATCCGAACTCTAGCTTGCTTATTGGTACACTTTCAAAAACAGCAATTATTAAGGAGAGTACGGAAAAAAGCTGGATTGTAGATACAAATTACACACAAGATTCTTTATTTTAAGGAGAATTATGACCTGCTTTTACGCCTATAGCGTTGACGTATCGTGTAAAATATAGACAAAAGGGGTTGGGTCACCTCAAGAATATAAGAGAGTTAAACTACTTTTAATTGTTTATGTATTATTACAAGGAGGTGGAGTATGATCACCTATAAGACTGACAGTAAAGCATCATTACAATCACTAGAATCATCTATTCCAGTTCTTGCCATGTGTTATGATTTTGATAAGACCTTAACACCTGATGATATGCAGGCACAAGGCTTTATCCAATCTGTTGGCTATGATGAAGAGCAAATCAAACAGTTCTGGCAAGAATCTAATCAACTGGCTAAGAAAAATGATATGGATAATAACTTGGCTTATATGTACAAGATGATTCAAGAAGCAGTGGGCCGTTTTTATGTAACTCGAGAAAAGCTTATGGAATATGGGAATCAAGTGGAACTATATGAAGGTGTTCGCACTTGGTTTGAGCGTATTCGTGAATATGGTTTAGAACACGGTGTACGCATTGAACATTACATCATATCGTCTGGTTTAAAAGAGATGATAGAAGGTACTGAAATGGCGAAAGAGGGCGCTTTCACCAAAATCTATGCCAGTGCATTCATGTTCGACGACAAAGGCGTAGCAGTATGGCCTGCACAAGCCATTAACTATACAAATAAAACACAGTTTTTATTCCGTATTCAAAAAGGAATTTTAGATATCAATGACACAGGTGTTAATGAGTATGTTAAGCCTGAAGATCAACGTGTACCGTTTCGCAATATGATATATATTGGGAGATAGTGATACAGATATTCCTTGCATGAGCTTGGTTAATGCTAATGGTGGTCATTCTATAGGTGTTTATGATCCTGTTAAGAAGGATAAAGATAAGGTGTATAAGATGATGCGTCATCACCGCATACGTTATTATGCACCTGCAGACTATACAAATGGTTCAAAAGTTAGATACATTAGTTAAACAAATTATTCGTAAAACCGCAGCCTACGAAGTGTTAGAAGGCGAGTATGTACATTGTAAACACGAAGCAGAGGAGTAACATGGATCAATCTAAATTAACAAGTGAATGGATTCAAGAGTTTAATCGTTTAGGTTCTGAAGGTAAATTAAAACCTACCGTACCATATCATGATTTATTTAACTGTAAAGAGCTAAAAGGATTTCCATTGCATACATTACCTATGTGGACAGTAACATTTCCAACAGGCCATATTACATGCTGTGATCCTTTGGTGACATTACCTAATAAACCGGATACATATATTAGAACGGTAGAACCAGGTACGTACTTGTTGGAAACAAAAATTATTGAAATGGAACCTAATGAATACCGTTATGTAGCAAGCCGCGTTGTTTTTAGTGGTAATGAGCCTGTGAACTATGAATTAGCTTTAAAAGGTACAGAAGATTTAACAGATCTTGATGATGGTGAAAGCTACATTGGATTCCCTGTGGATTCTGGACTTGCTACAGTAGTTGATGCTGAAACGATTGAGACCTACAGAAAGTTTTACGATCAATGGTATACTAACTATCCTGATAAAAATATCTATGATGATTACTACAGTGATTTGTTCCAGTTAAATGCTATGGCATATCCTCAATACCAACGTTCTAAAGGGGACTGGATTAACTTTACAATTCCTGAAACCGAATTGACTGTGCCAATGATTCAATCTGGCTTTGGTGATGGTTTATACCCTGTATACTGGGCATTTTGATAAAGATGGTCAAATCTGTCAATTGATTATGGAATATATTGATTGCAGCGAAGCATATCAATAATATAATCTAGCGATATATATAGATATATAAAGCTTGATAACTTAATAACATACTAAAAAAGACGCTTAGATTACTAAGCGTCTTTTATATATTTCTATTTAATTGTAAGGTCTAAATGCCAAAAATCCAGTTTACGAATACACGAAGGATACTAAGACCTACAATGATTTCTGCTAAAAATCTTAAAGAACCTTCCATACCATTACCTAAATGTTTTAAACTGCCAATTTTAGCTTTACTTACGATATCACACCAGCACATATAATACCTCCATGAGAGTTAATATGAGTAAATTACATAACTTATATGACTATTTTTACAACTTAATTCTAAAAAAATTTCAATATATAATTTTTGGAAAAATAGTAAGTTTTTTTATTAGATAGTTATAATTTGTAAGAGTATATATAGGGATCATTTAATTAAAAGAGTTAAATATGATATTATGAAATTAATTATTATTGTGTTGTGTAATATTATGGAGAGATATATGAAAAAATTTATATTAGGATTAGCTATAGCATTGGCTGCATGTAATATAACATCTGCAAAAGAATATATTACATTAGAATCCCCAGCTGGTAATACTATCGTCGATGAAAAAGGGAGTTGGATACTTGGTCCATATGATAACTTACATGTAGATTATATGAAAGGCTCTAATGACATTTGTATATGGATCCTTTTTATGAAAATGGTCAAAAACGATATGTTAATTTAAGTAACATAGCTTATTTACCTGCAGGCTATGAATATGAATTTGATTACTATTATGCTAGAGCCTTAACTGATGGAGGATTTAAACTAGTTAATTCTAATGGTACCTATGCTATTAATGATGTAGTACATAACTATAGCACTATAAATGATAAAATTTAATATTAGGACAAAAAGAGGGCTACTGGTATTTATATGATCAAAAGTAATGGTACTCAAATCATTAGTAATCCCTATAAAAGGTGGATGGGAAAGAAATATTGAATTTTACTGATCTAAGAAAATGATCAAAAGAATTTATTTATAAATACATACTTTTGATGGTTATATTAAATATGTAACAGATGAGGGAATATTACTAACTGATAAAGTGAAGCAAATCTAAATCTAATACATACAAATAACTATGAAGAAAATCCGGGTACTGGTGAATGGAAACTGGAATTGGTGGGATATTCAGAAAGAGATAGTCTATTTTAGTAGAAACACCATCAACTGAGATATCAATTGTTTACTGAAGTAGATAAAAAGGTAATACATTGTATGGAATGAGAACCAATGAGAATGACAATAATAATTCCTGCGATATATACATCAATCAAAAGCATTTAGGGTAAAAAGAGTTTGATTACTTTATAGCTATCTAATGAAAAATCATAAGTATGGTATTATTGATTTCACTAAATACAACAGTTGTTCCTTTATGAATATGATTCCTATGAACAGATTAAGCTGATCGTAGTTTTGTATTAAAGAATAATAAAGGTGTTCAAGTATTTTAATGCTGAGACTAGGGATCTTTATTTAATCATAGTGTATGATAAGGTAGATATATCAAAAGCCTAATTATGTATTAAACAAAGTGACGACTGCATCATAAGGCCAAAGAAAATATGTAATAGATACTAACACAGGCTATAAGTATTCAGATTACCATATTTATGATGACGATATTACATCATTTTATAAAGACTTATATGTTTATAAGTCTAATGGTAAATATGGTCTAATAGATTATGAAGGCCACATAGTCGTTGAACCTAAATTTGATAAGGTCACCATAGATGAGCCATTATTAGCTGCATATATTAAAGAAATAGAATCCTTTGATAAATAATGAGTGCATATCTTGTTATTTTTAAAAAAATTTACATAAACTAGCTTATAGAAATATAGGCTAGTTTTCTTTTGTTTTTAAATTACTTCCGATAACGATATATTATCGGAAGTAATTGTATTAAGAAAATTGGGCCTAAATGGCCCAATCTCTTATGTTATCTAGTTTTTTAGCTATTTAAGCTTATTTACGTTTAAATGTATATGGTTCGTATTCTACATCATTATGGCGGTTAGTCCACCAGTTCCAACCAATTCTTGCAAGCTTCCAAGCAATGAAGCCTACGATGATTCCCAATACTAAGCCTGTTAATACATCTGTTGGATAATGTACAAATAGATATACTCTCGAAAATGCTACTACTAATGACCCCAGTAATGCTATAATTCCCAAATATCGCTTCTGAGGCGCTATTTGACTCAAGCCTAGGTAAATAGTCATGGCTGACGCAAATGAACCAAAACTATGGCCTGACGGGAATGAATAGCTATTTGCTTTGGTAATGCAGATTCTAATGGAACCGTTACATTAGGAAAATCTACAAATGGTCTTAATCTAGCTACATGTGGTTTTAAACCTTGGTCACCGATGATGAATACAAATCCTAATGCAATTATTATAGCTACGCCTAATACACGATATTTTTTCTGTAACATCAATAACAAGGCAATTACAATCCATAAGGCACCGCTGCCAGTAATTTTTGAAATAAATGCCATAATAGGTGTTAAAAAACTATATACAAGGTGATCATGTACATAGAAAATCAAAGAGTGATCAAATTGTAAGATTGTGTCCATAGCTTCCTCTTCTATTTTATTAAATGATAATTATTGAGAATGGATGAATGTAGATTATATCCTCAATATTCTGTATTGGATTTCTATATACTTTATACTATGTATATATCACTTTCTCATTTACATCCAAATAATAGCCTAAACTATTTATACATCATGGTCAATAGCTTAGGCTATATTTAATAAAATCTTTAATTATGGTTTCTTTTTATCTGTTTTTTTAGTAGTACCTTCTGGAGGCATTGTTATAATCGTATCTACTGGATCATATACGGATTCAAAGGAATCTGTTTGCGTAACCCAGTTACCATATGTAATGGTTCTATACGTATTCATTGTTAAACCTACATGCCCCTCCTGCACTTCTTTTTCTTTTAATGAAGGATCTACCTTAGTGATAGTCTTGTTAGGAATTTCGCCATAGTCTCCTACAGAAATAGAAACATTTTTAGGCTTATCTTGAGCCGTACCTATAATGTAGATCGTTAATGTTCCGTTGTTCATAACACTAAGGATATAAATAGATTGTTGGTAAGGATTTCTAAACTTAAAGTCTAAATAGCCCCATGCTACAGTGGCATCACGACCAGCTTGAATATATCCTACAGGTTCAAAGTGTGGTGTACGCTCGATAATATTCATACCGGATAGTAAAGCTGTATTAAATATGGTAGAACTTACTTGGCAAATGCCACCGCCAATACCTGGAACTAATTTACCATCAATCATAACAGGTGCATCATCATAGCCAGCCTCTGCAGTACGTTCACCTACAACATCGTTAAAGGAGAACTGTGCACCAGACTTTAATTAGGGTACCGTTTATTTTATCAGATGCTAATTGAATATTATGGGTTCTACTTTCATTACTAGGATCATACTCTGTAGTGTAAGAAGCTAATACCGTATTCAATGGTTTTAAATCGGCATCACTTACTTTTACAGTATTTTGTGTAGTAAATACCATAGATAAGGAGTTAATACTATCACCGGACTGTAAATCATCTTTTAATTTCTTAAGCGTAGCATCAATATCGATACGCTTACCCTCTTTTGCAGGGATGTAATACAACTTGTCCATTTTCAATGGTAAGGTATGCATCATGTCCTGGCGTATCAATTGTTTTAGCCAATTCACTTAGATAGATTTTACCTTTTACCTCATCAAGCTTATATTGTGGTTTAAAATGATAACCGTAGAATAAGGCATTAAATCGATTTGAAAGTAGTGTCCACATATCATCTTCATAGCCATATGTAGAAATAGCTTTTACCATAGCATCTGTATCGATTTGGATCCCTAAATCATGATAGGTAGCCTGTTGTTTTTTATTATTGCCCATATCAATAGATATAGTTTGAGGAATTTTACTATTTAACTCTTGTAAGCGAGCCTGTAATTCATTCTTAGGTGTATTAGATAAATCTGTATCATTGTAATATACACCATAAGAAATATTTTCTGTTGGAATGTATGAACAGCCGCTCGTCCCCAAGAGGACAAGCATAGTTCCTACTAAAATATATTTCTTCGTCATTATTTATAAACTCTCCCGAATTAGTTATCATATTCTCTAATTATAGCATATTACGGTCTAATCTATGGTACAATTATATTGATAATTTTAGGGGTAAGGGTGAATTATGTCAGAATCTAAGGAACAACAAAAACATTTCTATTTGCGTAATAATGATGCGCTTATGAATAGTACCAAGTTGTCTATGAAATCTAAACAAAGTATATTGTTATCTAAGGCTGAGAATACTGTTGATGCTTACGAATCGGATTGGGATGATTTCGTTGATTGGTGTACTTATCAAAAGGTACCTTATTTTCCAGCTACACCAGAAACAATTGTGAACTATATAAATGATCTAGCTGATTATGCTAAGGCTAATACAATATCTCGTCGCATTAGCGCTATATCGGAGAATTATAATGCCTCTGGTCATCAGAGATAATCCATGTATGGCACCTATAGTAAAACAAGCGTTTACGAGGGATTAGACGTTTAAAAGGTACATTTTCCAACAAGGTAAAACACCAGTTCTTCTAGAAGACATTGAAGATATTCTAGAGTGTATGGACTAAACTAGATGTACCTGAGTTGCAATTATTACGTGATAAAGCGATTCTCTTTAATTGGTTTTATGGGCGCTTTTCGTCGTAGTGAAATTGCAGCCATTACAGTAGAACATCTTCAGTTTTCTCCACAAGGTGTTGAAATCTTTGTACCATCGTCAAAAGCAGACCAAGAAGGTCAAGGTGCTGTTGTAGCGATTCCTCATCTATCGGGTTCTCCGTTAGACGCAGTACGTGCTTTACAGCAATGGTTACGTGCCTCTGGTATTACTGAAGGTCCTGTATTTAGAGGTTTTACTAAAAATATGTCACTTCGTAAAACAGGCATATCCGATAAAATGATTGCAGAAATTGTGAAAGAAATATATTTCTCTCATTGGTCTTGATCCATCTATGTATGGAGCCCATAGTTTACGTCATGGCTTTGCAACAACTGCTGCAGCTTATGGTGTGGAAGAACGTAATATTATGAGACAAACACGTCATCATAGTGTTAATATGGTTCGTCGTTATATTAATGAAGCCAATAAGTTTGTGGATAATCCTATTTCTACTATCTTTGAAAAACGATTTAGATGATAATTATAAATCAGTTGATTAAGATAATATCCATAAATCGTATGATAACATACATTAGATAACAAAAAGCAGCTATCTCTATGAGTAGCTGCTTTTTCGTTTGGGTTATACCCATATATATTTAGTTTTGAGCCACATAGTCCAAAGCTCTAACAGGACTATCATTTTATTTCTGTAACTGGTACCTTTAATACTGTACCAGGAACTAATGCACCAGAGTCACTAATATTGTTGAGTTCTTTCATAGCATATACCATTTCACGAACATCCATATCTTTATGAGCTGTGCGAGCTGCAATATCCCACATCGTATCGCCTGCTTGTACTTTTACTTCACGGATAGCATGTGTGTTTGCTTCTGTTACAGGATTTGTCATATTATAGCCGAACAAGATTGTTAAGCACATTCCTACCATCATTAATATATTTTTCATCTCATACCTCACATTTACATCGAACATAATATCTGAGAACATTTGTTTGTTTACATGCTTATATTAGCACACGAACGAATGTTCGGTCAAGTGTTTTAGAACAAATGTTTGCAAAAACTTTAAAATTGCCTATAATAGGTATATAAGATAAGTAATTATCTTATGTTTTTATTATATAGTACGAAATGAGTAAATTTTTACGCATATATATTGATATTATTTTGACATTACATTGACTATGGAGGTTCATCGTGAGACGCCCTGCTACAGATATTAATACAAAACAGCGCCGTATATTAGATTTTATTAAGGATTCTTTACATAATGAATATCGTTGTCCAACTGTTCGAGAAATCTGTACCCATGTAGGCCTTAGTTCTACTTCTACTGTGCAATCTCATTTGAATGCTCTTGAAAAGTTTGGTTATATTAAACGAGATCCTAATAAAAATCGCGCTATTACAGTACTAGAGGATACAAAACCTTCTATTTCTGTAGATGGTAACGAAACATCAAGTTCTGATAATTTTGAGTTCTTAGGCGCTGGTTTAAAACAAGTTCCTCTTATTGGTACTGTACAAGCAGGTATGCCTATTACAGCGGTAGAAAATTTAGAATCTACTCTTACATTACCTGTTCAATTAACTGGTGATTCTGATTGCTTTTTACTACGCGTTCAAGGCGAATCCATGATGAATATTGGTATGTATGAAGGTGATATGCTCATCGTACGCCATCAAATACGGCTAATAATGGTGATGTTGTTGTGGCACGTATCGATGATGAAGCTACAGTAAAACGTTTCTATAAAGAAAATGGTCACATTCGTTTGCAACCAGAAAATGATGATTTCGATCCAATCATTGTAGATGATTGTCATATTGAAGGTCTTGTCATTGGTCTTGTACGTGATAGAATATAGAAAAAACCGGCAACTTATGGTTGTCGGTTTTCTATTATACTTAAGACTTGTAAAAAAACAGAAGCTATATTAAATAGCTCCTGTTTTTTATTTTATTTTATATATTCTGTTAAAGCTTTATCAATATATGCTGCTTCTTCGGCACTAGGGTCACACATTGGCAAATTAAATACACCAGCAGGTAAACCTATTTTACGGACTGCATATTTAACAGGAATAGGATTTGTAGTAATAAACATAGCTTTTATGATATCCGCTAAGCTTTGATGAATACGAAGTGCTTCGTGATTATGACCAGATTCATAAGCTTGAATCATAGCATTCATATCTTTGCCTGCTACATGAGAAACTACGGATACAACACCGCATGCTCCTACAGATAGCATTGGCAATGTAAGACCATCATCTCCGCTATATACCATGAAGTCATCCTCAGGCATTAAGCGTTTAATTTCAGATGAAATCATAAGATTGCCACTGGCCTCTTTAATCGCGCATACATGTGGATACTCACTATGTAATTGTGCTAGTGTTGTTGGGAAAATGCCTGTTCCTACACGGCTTGGTACATTATATACCATGATTGGCAGTGTAGTAGCCTCTGCAATAGCTTTAAAGTGTAAGTATTGGCCTTGTTGATTTGGCTTATTGTAGTAAGGTACTACAACTAATAAACCATCGATTCCATCAATTTTAGATACTTCTTTTACAAAGTCTACAGAAGCTTTTGTGTCATTTGAACCTACATTAGCAATAATAGAACCTTTATGACCACATTCTTTAGCAACCGCTGTAAATAATGCTAATTTATCCTCTTTTGACATGGATGGATTTTCCCCTGTTGTACCGCATACAACGAGTCCATCAGATCCATTATCTAATAAATGATGAGCAATAGCTACACTATTTTCTATGTTAAGGGATCCATCATTATTAAATGATGTAATCATAGCCGTTAATACTCGACCAAAGGTTTTCATATCTGTCCTCCCCTTGATAGATTAAAATGCTTGTTTTTCTACCAAGTACTCAGCAATTTGCAACGCATTAAGTGCTGCACCTTTACGAATTTGGTCCCCTACAATCCAGAAATTCATACCTTTGTCATTATATAAGTCTTTACGAATACGGCCGATTTCACAGTCGTTTTGATTAGACGTATATAATGGCATAGGATAAATTTTGTTCTGCAGGATTATCTTTTACTTGTAAACCAGGGAATTTTTCACATGCTGCTTTGAAAGCTTCTACAGAAACTGGTTCAGCTGTTTCTACTAAAACAGATTCAGAGTGGGAACGATACACTGGAACACGTACAGTAGTTGGTACTACTTGAATTGTGTCGTCATGAAGAATTTTTTGTGTTTCATGGACCATTTTCATTTCTTCTTTTGTGTAATCATTGTCCAAGAAAACATCAATTTGTGGCAATAAGTTAAATGCTACAGGATAATGTTTAGGGGCAGATCCTGTTGGCAATAAGTTTGCAGTCATTTCTTCGCCAGCAGTATATTGTTTTACCTGGTTTTCAAGTTCTTCAATACCCTCTTTACCAGCACCTGATACTGCTTGATATGTACTTACAACGATGCGTTTAATTGGAGAAATATCATGTAGTGGTTTTAAACCTAAGCTCATAATAATAGTAGAGCAATTTGGGTTAGCAATAATACCTTTATGTTTAAGATATCTTCTGGATTTACTTCCGGTACAACAAGAGGTACTTCAGGATCCATACGGAATGCACTAGAGTTATCAATTACAATTGCACCACGTTTAGCAGCTTCTGGTGCTAATGTTTTAGAAATAGAACCACCTGCAAATAATGCGATATCAATATTTTCAAAGGATTCTGGCTTTGCTTCCTCTACTACATATGTTTTTCCATTCACTGTAAGTTCAGTACCTGCAGAACGAGCAGATGCCAACAATTTTAAATTTTCATATGGGAAATTACGCTCTTCAATAAGTGTAATAAATTCAGCACCTACTGCACCAGTAGCACCAAGAATTGCAACATTAGGTTTTTTCATTACTATATCTCCTTGCTCCAATATTATAAATAATGCTCTAAGCCGTAAGTTAAACCAGTTTTAGCACTAATTTTTTTACATGCTAATACTACACCTGGCATAAAGGAAAGTCGGCTTAAACTATCGTGACGAATTGTTAACGTTTCATCATAGCCACCAAATAGTACTTCTTGGTGAGCTACGTAACCAGGTAAACGAACGCTGTGGATTGTTACGTCATCAACCTTAGCGCCACGAGCACCTGGTAAACTTTCACGAGTCAAATCCTCATCAGGCGTTGCATTCGCCGCTTGTTTAGCTTCGTTAATTAATTTAGCTGTTAAAATAGATGTACCAGATGGGGCATCATATTTATGGTTATGATGTAATTCAATAATCTCTACATTAGGGAAATATGGTGCTAATTCTGCAGAAACCTTCATCATCATAACTGCACCAAGAGAGAAATTAGGTGCTACAAGGCAGTTTGCATTATTTTGGCGACCAATAGCATCTAATTCGTCACGTTGTTCCGCAGTTAAACCTGTAGTACCAATAACTACATGAATACCTGCAGATAACATTTTTTTAGCATTTTCATAAATAACAGCAGGATTTGTAAAATCTACAATTACATCAGGTTTATTAGTATCTAGAACCTCATCGATGGAGGCATTCATTGTAATTCCTAATTGTTCGATGCCCGCTACGGAGCCTACATCTTGACCTGACTTAGTAGGATCGATACCGCCTACTAATGTTAACTCAGGATCATTATGTACTGCTTTGACTACTTCGCGGCCCATTTTACCGCCAGCGCCATTTACCATTACTCGAATCATATATACCTCCAAAAAAGCCAGTGGATGCATCCACTGGCCTTATAGTTTATATAGCTTATAACTGTTACTAAAAGCTCAATGATAGCACTCCACCAATTCAAATTGATGACAGTCGTCCATTTATTAAATAGACAACCAGAACGATGAGTCGCAATCACCGAACTTCGGCAAGCATCCCTTTTATCATGGATCAATGCATGCCTACTCCTCATGATTACTATTTATACTCGCACCTCTATCAACATATTCACTTAATACTATTAGTATAAGTAATTATGCGATTTTAGTCAATTAAAATGGGCAATTAGTTCTTTTGCCGCTGCTAATGCTGTTGAGGACATACCTCGACCAGACATCATGGAAGCGATTTGCGTAACGCGTTCATCCTCATTAAGTACAGATAATGTTGAAACTGTACGGTCATCTTGCTCTATTTTAGACAAGTGATAATGTTGCTTAGCAATACTCGCAGTTTGAGGTAAATGAGTGATACAGAATACTTGATTAGTTTTTGATAGATGTAGAATCTTTTCAGCTACTTTTAACGCTATATCTCCACTGATACCAACATCGATTTCATCAAATACCATTGTTTTGAAAGTGTCAGTACGGAATACAGATTTGAAGGCTAGCGCAATACGAGCTAATTCACCACCAGAGGCTACCTTGTGAAGCGGTAATAATTGCTCCCCTTTATTGGCAGAAAATAGTAGTTCAATTGATTTAGCACCTAAAGGAGATAATCCTTCGCCATCCTCTATATGGAACTGAATATCACCTTTTGGCATTCCTAAATCTACTAATTCTTGATGTAATGCACTAGCTATAGCTTTTGCATTTTTTTGACGAATGTCATGTAAAACCGTTAAAGCCTCTTCTGCCACTATTTGCGCTTTATGAAGACGATCCTCTAATTCATCTTGTGCAAATACAAGGCTTTCAAGTTCTTCTAAACGGGCTTGTGCTTTTTCTTCGTATGCTAGAATTTCTTCTATGGTTTCACCATATTTTTTCTTTAACCCATAAAGTAATGTGTCACGATCTTTGGCAATACTTATAGCGCTCTTCATCATAGCTGATAGTATCTCTGTAGCGATCTAATGATTGGGCTGCTTCCTCTAATTGAAAATAAGCAGAGTCAACCATTTCAGATACTTCCTTTAATTCACTATCATACTTTACAAGATCATTAACCTCTACCTTGATAGAGTTAATAGTGTCTAGTAATGGTTGGCGTCCATTATAGAAGGCGTCATAACAAGAACCTAATACCTTATCAATATGCTCAAAGCTATCAAGCCGTTTTAATTCTTCTGCAATAGAGACATCTTCACCCAATAGTGAGACCGGCTTCTTCAATTTCATCAATTTGGTATCGTAGCATATCGAGCTCACGTGCTCGTTCAGACATATTTTCTTGTAAGTGATCGACATCTTGTTTAGCTTGCTTATATACTTTATAGGCATCTAAATAGGTCTTATAAGCTATTTGTCCCTTCTTTATTATACGTATCCAAATATTCATGATGAGTATCTGCATCTAACAATCGTTGATTGCTATATTGACCATGAATATCTGCTAAATGTTGACCAATTTCTTTTAATGCTTTTAATGGTATAGGTTGATCATTAGCTAAGATAGTAGATTTACCATTGCGATTAAATGAACGAGAGAGAATTAATTCCCCTTCTTCAACCATAATATTTTTAGATTCTAATAGTTCTTGTATACTTTGGTGATCGGCAATATCAAATATTCCATCTATAACAAAACTATCTTTACCATGACGAATGAACTCGCTGCTTGCGCGTTCTCCCAAAAGGATACTAAAGGCATCCATTAATATGGATTTCCCTGCCCCAGTTTCGCCGGTAAAGATAGTTATGCCATCATTAAATGAAATATTCATTTGCTCAATCAACGCAAAGTTGCGAATGCTCATTTGCGTTAACATCTATTTAGTCCTTCATTAAATCTTGAATTTTAGCTAAAATCGCTGGAACTTCAGCTTCAGATTTTGCAATTAACAAAATTGTATCATCACCAGCTAATGTACCAATAATTTCAGACCATTTTGCATGGTCAATAGAAAATGCTACGGATTGAGCTGAACCAGGAATTGTATGTAATACAACTTGATTCAAGCTGTGATCTACCTTAATTAGAGAATCTTGGAATAATCGATTGATTCGACTACGAGATAGAACTACATTTTCTTCTGGAGATAATGCATATCGATAGTGTCCATCGCCTGTAGGAATTTTGATTAACATCAATTCCTTAATATCACGAGAAACTGTAGCTTGCGTTACTTCAATGCCTTCTTCTAATAAGGCCGCTGCTAATTCCTCCTGAGTTTCAATCGCCTTGGACTGCACGATTTCTTTGATTTTGTTATAGCGATAGCGTTTCATTTTAAACTCCCTTTTTTAAAACTTGCACATAAAAGAGAATAGTATCTTTTCTGATATTATTATACCATATATTCATAATTAATATATGGTATAAATTGCATGTCTCATACTAGTTATGCATATTATATTAATATTTAAAATATTGTAAACTTTCTATATACTGATAGCGTATAAACACATATCCTATAGGCTTCATCTATTTATATGAAATTAATAATTTAAAATTAGAAGATTATACATGTATAAATAAAAAGCCCCTATAAAGGGCTTTTACACATTTCTTATGAGTTTTATTCATAATGAATAAAGATATATTTCGTTTTATCGTTTTTGCAATATAAATAACTCAGGTGGATTATTGATTTGATTCATTGGATGCCAATGACATACATTATACAATTTCTGTTCTAAATCTGATAAATATGATTTAAGCATCTGCATTTCTTCAAACCCTTCTGTTGTTCCAGGGTAAGCAACAATTGTGATAACTCCAGACTTCGATAATTTTTCTAAGCCTTCATTTATGGCATCAATAGTTTGATGCGGTTTAGTTATAACTTGATGATCACCACCTGGTAAATAGCCTAGGTTAAAGATCATTAAATCAATAACTTCATCTTTTAATTGATTTGCTAATGCACGATCATGGGAGTCATGAATAAATGTTAGACTTACATCTTGTGCTATATCATTTGACTGCAATAACTCTTGGCTTCTATTAATCGCTTTCATTTGAATATCGATGCCATATAGATGACAGCCCTTTTTTGCTCGTTCTGCCAAATATAGTAAATCATGCCCATTACCACATGTTGCGTCTACTACTATATTAGCGTGTTTCATTACTCGATCCCAGATTAAATGTTGAAACTGAACAGCATTGTTAATGTTAATCACAAAATCACCCTCACTTGAGATTTTAGTATTACAACAACTCGTCACGACGAGATGCTAGTTTTTTAAATAATGTACCGAAGAAACATTGATCTTTAAAACGTACGAATAAACAATATACAGGATTAGAGCTTATATGTAGTGTTTCTTTATTGGTAAACGTATAGTCAAATGTACCGTCTATACAGATATGTAATTGTGGTTCACGTTCTGGCATCGTGATTTGGATTGTATCATGCTCTTCTAATACAAGTGAAACACCTTGAATCAGATGTGGCGCAACAGGTGTAACAATAATGGATCTATTATCAGGCTTCATAATAGGGCCCACCTGCGGATAGATTATATCCCGTAGATCCGGTTGCAGAGGCAATAATCAAGCCATCTGAAGGATACATTTGTGTATGTTGATTATTGATGGACATGTTAATGCGTGCCATTTTTGCCGGTTCAGCACGGGTGATAACGATTTCATTAATGATAGGTACTAATTCTTCTTCATTACCATCATTTCGGTCAATATATGCATATAAATGTCCACGTTTCTATATTATAATCACCATTTGCAATACGTTTAATATGACTTTGCATTTGATGAACTTCAATTTGGTTTAAAAAGCCGAGTTCACCAAGGTTAATACCACAAACAGGTACATTATATGGGTAAATTTGTCTTGCCAAATGGATGATGGTACCATCACCACCAAAACTAAAGGCAATATCAATTTGTTTAAAGATTTCTGGACGACTTAAAATATGAGTTTCAGGAATCTTAAGTACTCGTGCAGGTGCATCTGATTCGAGATCATCTGGCAAAAATACTTCGATACCTTCATCTTTACAAATATGTGCAGCCATTTTTAAAACTGCCATAATATTGCTTTTCCCCATGTTTGGGAAGAATCCGATACGCATAGTAATCTCCTATAATGAATGGGCTTCTGCAACCACTGAATCAATTAAAGCATCATCAATGGCTAAAGCCCCTTCTTCGTACTTTTTAAAATAACCTAAAAACTCAATATTACCTTCCATGCCTTTAATTGGTGAGAATGTTAAGCCGTGAATATATAATCCACAATCATGAGCAACGTGTAAGATACGATGTAAAACTTCTTTATGGATTAGAGGATCCCGCACAATACCGCCTTTACCTACATTCTCTTTACCCGCCTCAAATTGGGGCTTAATCAAAGCAACAAGAGCTCCTGTATCCTTTAATAAGGTAGTCCCAACTGGTAGAACCTTATCCAAAGAAATAAATGCTACATCAATAGAAATAAAGTCCACAAGTTCACCAAGCTGCTCAGGTGTAACAGTACGGATATTTTGCTTTTCCATATTAATTACACGCGGATCTTGACGCAATTTCCAAGCCAATTGATTATAGCCTACGTCAATGGCAAAGACTTTAGATGCACCATTTTGTAGGGCGCAATCTGTAAAACCACCTGTACTAGCACCTATATCAACCATAACAGCATCCTGTAAGTTGATAGGATACGTTTGAATGGCTTTTTCTAACTTTAATCCACCGCGACTAACATAAGGCAAAGTATTGCCCTTTACTACAATATTGGCATCTACAGGAATTTTTGTACCTGCTTTATCAATACGCGTAGTATCCATGAAGATTTGGCCAGCCATTATGGCCGCTTTTGCCTTTTCTCTACTTTCAAAAAGTCCTCGGTTAACGAGGAGTATGTCTAAACGTTCTTTACTGCTCATATGACACCATTATAAATATAATAAAATTGAATACATGCAACAAGAATTCCGAGGATTAATCCCCCAAATACCTCTATTGGTGTATGTCCTAATAATTCTTTTAAGGCTTCTTTACGAGTGATGGCAACAGGTATGTTTTTCTTTGTAAAATAATCTACAATTTGATTTAGAATTTGAGCTTGACGCCCAGCCTCTAATCGTACGCCTGATGCATCATACATGACTACAATAGAGAATACTAGAGATAGTATAAAAAGATCAGAGGCTCCATTTTTTAGGTATATGGCTGTGGTTGTAGCGATTACGAAAGATGTATGAGAGCTGGGAAATCCTCCAGATCCTACAAGCCGTTCTGGACGAAATTTGCCGTGTCGAACCAGTTGCCATACGAATTTGATAGCCTGAGCAGTAAACCAACCCCAAAATGCAGCTTGTGCTATGTAGTTGTGTGCTATTTGTGGTAATATATCAATCATTATTTATACCTTCTTCAGGTAATACCAATTAATTAGTTCGTTCTAAAAGATAATCAATTAGAGCAGATAATATAGATGTATCATAAGAAACAGAGTTTATGCATCGTGAGCTTGTTTGCCAACTAATGCGGCTTGCTCTTTTGCTCCTTCTAAACCAAGGAAAGATACGTACGTCGATTTATGTTGTCGAATATCACTACCAGGAGTCTTTCCTAATTCTTCAATTGTTCCAGTTACATCTAGAATATCATCAGTAATTTGGAATAACAATCCTAAACAATTAGCATATTCCATAAGCGCTTTTCGAGTAGTCGTATCTGCATTGCCTAAAATAAGACCTAATTCTACAGATGCATTAAATAATGCACCTGTTTTTCCACTGTGTAAAACTTTTAATTCTTCTAGTGGTATATGCTTATCTTCACTGAGCATATCGAAGGCTTGACCACCAACCATGCCTTCCGGGCCTGCTGCAGTAGCTACGCATTGAATAGCCTCTATTTTTGTTGAGGTGTAGCAGTTTTATTCTCAGTCATTAGTTGAAAAGCATAAGTTAATAAACCATCACCAGCTAGAATAGCCATACCTTCACCATAAACTTTATGATTTGTTAAATTACCTCTGCGATAATCATCATTATCCATAGCTGGTAAATCGTCATGTACTAAGGAATATGTATGGATACACTCCATGGCGCATAGAAATTCCTTATAATCAGCTGGATCTTTATGAAGCATTTCTAACACAGCTTTAGATAAGATTGGTCGAATTCGCTTGCCGCCTTGCATTAAGCTATAACTCATGGATTCATAAAGAGGTTTAAATTCTTGATTTGGGCTACTTAATACCTCACCTAACCATTGTTCAATATGTTGTTTGCTAGACCCTAAATAATCTTTGAACATAGAATCTCCTTATTCGCTGATGCGGACTTCTTCGATAATTTGTTGAACTTCATCTTCAACCGAATCGAGCATTTCTGCACATTCTTTTACTAATGTTAAGCCCTTTTTATATTGAGTTAAGAGTTCAGAGATGGTCATATCACCATCGTCTAATTGCTTCACGATATCCTCTAAGGCTTTATATTTCTTTTCATAACTTTTTAGTGATGCGGCCATCTTTGTGCGCCTCCTTTACCGTAGCATTCACATAACCATCAGCAAGTGTAACTCGTATATCATCCTTTGGATGTAATTGAGTAACAGACGTTATAGGTTTATCATTATGTTCAACCTTTGCAAACCCTTTTACCATCATTTGTAATGGATTAAGAGATTCTAATTGTTGAGCTAATAATGCTAAACTATGTTTCTCTGTATTGCATCGTTCTTTTGTAGCATTAGTTAATGATTGTGAAAGCTCTTGTAAATGTGTTTTTTGTTTATGTAAAAATTGTAGAGCAGGAATACCTAATCTACGATTAAAGAGCAATGTTAAATCTGTACGTTTCTGCTGTAATGTATAACGTATAAACTCGTGTAGGTATTCTTCTTTTTCTGTTAATTGATCTTGTAGTGTAGTAATAGGAAGTACAGCCATTTCTGCAGCGTGGCTTGGCGTTGCACCACGAGCATCTGCTACATAATCACATAAAGTATAATCTGTTTCATGACCTACTGCTGAGATAACTGGTGTATTAGCAGTATAAATAGCCTCTACAACAGCTCTATCATTGAAACACCATAAATCCTCCATAGATCCACCACCACGACCAACGATGATGACATCAACCTCTGGGTCAGCATCGGCAGCAGCAATACCTCTTGCAATAACAGGTCCTGCAGTATTGCCTTGGACAGGAACGGAGAATAATTTAAATTGCACTAATGGGTTACGTCTCTCACTAACGTGTAAAATATCATGCAATACAGCGCCAGATTGAGATGTAACAATACCTATGCAACTTGCCATGTATGGAAGACTTTGTTTGTGGTTGTCATCAAAGTATCCTAGCGCCGTTAACTCTCGTTTTAACGCATCAAATTCGAGCTGTAATGGGCTTTTAGACCCTATTTGCATATCCGATGCAATAAGATTTAAACGCCCCATTTTATTGTAAAAATTAACAGATGCTTTTACAGTCACTAATAATCCATTTTGAATGGCATTAGCCAATCCTTTTTGCATAACTGTACTAGACCACATGGTAACATCAATAGCGGATTCTTCATCTTTTAAAGAGAAATACATATGACCACTACTATGACGCTTTGCGTTAATAATAGTACCGCTAACATAGACATTCTTAAGTAGGTATTCTCGGTCTAAGGTGCGCTTTATAAGATTGTTTAATTGTGTAATGGTTAATACATTCACGATTATCCTCTAATTTCCTCTAAAAAGCAGCTCCAAAAGCATTGCCAGTGGCATTATCAACAGAAAATTGTGGCTGTGCTACATGTAATGTAAGGTGATTACGTCTACAATAATGCTCCATACGATGACGAAGTAAGCTATTGCTCATTACACCACCAACGGCAATTAATGTTCGAACAGGTTTATTTTGTAAATGATAGGTAATCATTTTTTCTAACGAATTTCCTATGGAGGTGAATACAGCTCTCGCCAAATTAGACTTGTCTAAATCACTCATGGAAGCACTAATGCGACGCATAGCCGCACTACATGGCCCGGCAAAGCTTATCCAACCTTCTTTTACAGAAGATGGTAATGGTTCATATTCTGTAGTTTGTAATGCTAATGCCTCTAGATGCTTACCTGCAGGAAATGGCAAACCCATTGCAACACCAATACGATCTACATATTGACCACCTTGTAAATCCTTAGAGCCGCCAATAATGTGAGACTCAAATATGCCTTCTCCTTTATAATGACAATATACGAGCTCCGTAGTACCACCAGATAAATGAAGTGCTAAAAATGGATCTTTAGGAATAGTTTTTAATTCTCGAAGGGCAGCTAAAATATGATTTTCTTGATGTGCAAAAACTTGTAAAGGTACATTCATCATATGACTTAGAGATTGACCATACCCTAGCCCTACCATAAAGGCTGGCATATAGGAATTTTCCTCACGTCTAGGAAAACCACTAACACCGATACCACTAATTGGTAGTTGTGGCAATTCAGATATTAACTTAGGCAATGCCTTTGTATGTTGAAAGACCATATTTGATTGTTGTAGTCCTCGCTCACCCTGTTTGACCTCTAATATTTTGCGGGCTTCCCCAACTATTTGAAAGTCGCTATCTATAATGGCACAACTTGTAGTGTAGCAACTAGTATCAATGCCTAAGTAATATCGTTTCATTATTTACTCTTATTATATGCATCTAGAATTGCGTTAATTAATTTATAGGAAGAATCAGAACCAAAATCTTTAGCTAATTGAATAGCTTCATTAATAGCTATAGATGGTTCTAAATGTTCATCTTCATTTGTCATTTCCCATAAAGCAATACGTAAAATAGCGCGATCGACCTTGTCTAAGTTTTCAACTTTACGTGATTTACAAAATGGCTGTAATGCTGCATCTATACTTTCAGAAGCAGATAATACACCATTTATAATGTTATTCGCATAGGCCTTATCCATAGATTTATGAATATGTCCTTCTGGAAATTGAACATCACTTTGGTCAGCATGAAATTCATTAGCATATAACATTTGAAATGCGTATTGACGTGCTTCACGTCGATTTCGCTTAATTACCATGTGGAGTTGGCTCCTTTTCTTTAACAATACCTTCAATATGAACATCAACCTTAACATGATCAAGATCAAGCATATTCTTTAAGGTTTGTTTGATTTCTAACTGCAATTGTTTGGATAATTCAATAAGATTGTATCCATACAAGGCTTTAATATAAATATTGATTTCAATAAAACCTTTACGATGTTTAACATTGATACCTGGTAAACTACGTTGACCAAAGGCATGTGTAATGCCCTCTACTAATTCATCGTAAAAGCGAGGGCTTAAAGAATGAATACCTGGAATCGTAGCTAACGTTTTAGTAGCTACATCGATGATGACAGAGTCTGCAATATCAATGGTATCCATATCTAATCCATAGTTTAATTGATTGTCTGAACTCATATAGATACCCTCCTAAGGCATTGATGGTGTTACTAAATCATCAAAAATAATGTCTTGTACCACTACATCAATGGTTGTACCTCAATTTCTGTATAAGAAACTAAAGCTGTTTTGATACGTTCTTGTAAACGTAAGGCCACATCAGGGATACGGTACCCATATTGAATGCAAACATATAAAGTAACAGAAATTGCCCCTTCATCATTAAATGATATCTTAACACCTTCATGATCAGATTTACGTCTAAAGAAGGTATTAACACCATCATTAAAGGTGGAGCTCATATGATGTATACCCTTTGTTTCAAGTGCAGCTATAGTGACAATTGTAGCATATACATCTTCACTAATCTTAATTTTACCAGACTCTAGTTCAGTATTTTTCTTGGTCATACTGGCCTCTTTCAAAAAAAGCACTTGTCCCTATATATAATTACATAGACGACAAGTGCTTACAGTGCAAATGTTAGATATATGGGGAATCAGATTCCATGAAAAGATCTAGCCCCAATACATATCAATAAGTATTAGGCACGTTCGATGTATTGACCTGTACGAGTATCAATACGAAGTACATCATCTACTTCAATGAAGAGAGGTACTTTTACAGTGTAGCCTGTTTCCAATACAGCTGGTTTGTTACCACCAGTAGCAGTATCACCACGGATACCAGGATCTGTTTCAACTACTCGAAGTTCAACAGCTACAGGTAAATCGATACCGATTACGATACCTTGGAAGAACATGATGGATACTTCCATATTTTCAAGAAGGAAGTTTTTAGCATCACCGAGTTGTTCAAGGTTAAGTTCAACTTGATCGTAAGTTTCGTTATCCATGAATGTGTAAGCGCCATCAGATTCGTATAAGTATTGCATACGACGACGGTCAACATGTGCTTTAGGCACTTTTTCACCAGCATTGAACGTACGTTCTACTACAGAACCAGTTTGCAAATTTTTCATTTTAGTACGTACGAATGCAGCACCTTTACCTGGTTTAACGTGTTGGAAATCAACTACTTGCCATACATTACCGTCGATTTCAACGGTTACACCTGGACGAAAATCATTACTGGAAATCATCTAACTCTTCTCCTTCTAAATACCTATTTCAATTAACTCTTTTGGACTATGTGTCAACACCTCATAGCCGTCAGATTTGACGATGACACTATCCTCTATTCTCAATCCGATAGTACCTGTAATATAAATACCAGGCTCTACCGTAATGATCATATTTTCTGTAAATACCGTATCGGATTTTGTATTAGCCACTGGTTCTTCGTGAATCTCAAGACCTACGCCATGACCAGTGCCGTGATTAAATTCCTTGGTATATCCATGTTCTTTGATATAATCACGACATATTGCATCGAGTTCTTTACCGGTAATACCAGCCCGAACAGCAGCTACGCCGCGTTTTTGTGCTTCTAAAACTATACTATACAGCTTTTTTTGTAATTCAGAGGCAGGACCCATTACAATAGTTCTAGTCATATCGGAATGGTACCCCTTATATACGGAGCCAAAGTCGAAGGTAACAAAATCACCTGCTTCAATGACCTTATCACTAGCTACACCATGAGGGCATACTAGAACGGTTACCAGAGGCAACGATGGTTGCAAAGGAAGGCTCCTCTGATCCACGTTTTAACATTTCTGTTTCTAATATGATGCGCGCTTCGTTTTCTGTCATCCCTACCTTTAATTGTGGTAATAATGCAGCAAAGGCGTCGTCACCAATTTTAGCAGCTTTTCGCAATAATTCTAATTCATCTTCTCGCTTAACTGCTCGTAGTTTAGCAAAATTGATAGATGTAAAATTAAAGCGTTCATCTAATGTATCACATAAGGTTTCATACGTATCTACCGGCATTTGCTTGCCTTCAATACCGAATAAACCTTCGTGAATATGATGCTCATTGAATATATCTACAAGAGTATCCATAACAGAGGATTCATATTGAATGACTGTATAACCTTCACATTGTTTTGTAGCTTGCTCAGTATATCTGAAATCAGTAATCATAAAGGCTTTATCTTGTGTAATGATAGCAAAGCCTGTAGTACCAGTAAAACCAGCAAAATAATGTAAATTTATAGGGCTCATCAAAATGACGCCTGTTAATTCTTGCTCTTTAATATACTGTTGTAGCAGATTTAAACCATTCATAATCATGCTCCTAGTCTATAAAGTACAATTAATCTTACCATAAAATACCTATATTGAATAGAATTTTATGCTATTTTTTGAAAGCCTCTATATCACCAATGGTTAAGTCCTGTACAGAACCAACTTCTTCTATGCCTGTTAAATCTATATGGCCTATAGTTAACCGTTTTAAATATGTAACAGTACCGCCTGCAGCACCAATCATACGTTTTACTTGATGATATTTGCCTTCTTCAATGGTAATATGCAGAGATTGAGAAGATACAACATCAATTAAAGCAGGCTTGCAATGGGTTCCGTCACCTAGTACAATCCCCTCTTTTATACGTTGAATTCCTTCTTCTGTTAACTCACCATCATATTCTACGTAATAAACCTTGGATACATGTTTATTACCATTGATGATTGAGTGTCCCCAAACACCATCATTGGTAAGCAACAGTAAACCTTCTGTATCCTTATCTAATCTTCCCACAGGAACTACGCCCATTTTAATATATTCAGGTGGCAATAAATCTATTACAACGGGATGCTTTGCATCCTCCACAGCTGTAACATAGCCTTTGGGTTTATGAAATTTTACATAATACTGCTGCTTAGTATTAACAACTTGTCCATCAACCATTATTACATCAGATTCAATATCAACGTGGATATCTTTTTTTGTTGTTATTTCACCATTAATAGTAACTCTTTGATCCTTTAAGAGTTGATGAACTTCTTTTCGACTGCCATAAGCTTTATTAGCTAATAATTTATCGAGTCGCATCATACATGTCCTTGGAGTAATTCAACATGAGCTGTATCATTGAGCAAATTCAAAATATTATGATCGTATTCGCCCATACCATTATAGAAAATACGGTTAATAGCTGTATTACCTTGGCTAAAATTCCAACAATGACTAATAGAAATATCTAATAATTTACATAATAAGGTTCTAATTGTTCCGCCATGACATGCTATTAAAAGAGTCTCTTCCTCATCATTAACATTGAGGAATTCTTCCAGACCAGCCCAGGCACGATCTTGCAAATCTTTAAAGCTTTCGCCATTTGGTACTTTTACAAGATGAGGCCGCAAATACATCTCATCAATAAGGCCGGGCCAACGTGCTTCAATGTCTGAAAATAGCATAGCTTCCCAGTCACCAAAATTAAGCTCTCGCAATCGTTTATCTACTGTGATAGATGTTGTGCGGTCACCTCGAATCGTTTCGGCTGTAACTAAGGCACGACTTAAATCACTAGATAAGATACGGTCAAAGGTAACATCTTTAAGGGCATTACCACATGCTTTAGCTTGATTCAAACCGTTTTCATTGAGGGGAATATCTGTAATACCTTGATATTTCCCCATTTTATTCCAATCAGTTTCACCATGGCGCACAATATATAATGTCTTCATAATCTTCCTATACTTTCAAAATATTTGTCAGTTTATCCACCAGTTTAATATTAGTATCATGATCTTTAATAGCAATGCGTACCCAGTGATTAGTTAAACCTACATAGGAGTCACAATTGCGCACAATCATATTATATTTTTTTAGCTCTTCATTAATATAGTTTGCTGTAATTCCTTCTTGATTAACTTGGAACAAAATAAAATTAGCTGAAGGTGGATATACAGTAATTCCTTCTATATCATCTAATGCATTGTACATGAATGCTCTTTCTTCATTTAATTCTTGTTTAGTTCGCTTAATGTAATCCACATCATTCAAGGCAGCCTTTGTATATGCTTGCGCTAATGTGTTTACAGACCAACTAGGAATATATTGCTGTAATTGAGTAATTAATGTTTCGTTAGCAAAAGCGGCACCAATGCGTAAACCAGGTACAGCATAGAATTTTGTGAAGGAATGAACTACGATGATATTATCGAATTCATTTACTAAAGAGCGCATAGAATGCTCATTATCTTGTAATGGATCATTTCCAACAAAATCGATAAATGATTCATCTATAACGAGTAAGCTATTTGCATCTTTCAACATACTCGCTACAGTGCGAATATGATCTTTATCAAGTAATGTACCATCTGGATTATTAGGATTACCTAAAAATACAATGATGCGACCATCTTGCCCTTTTAGTTCAGCTGCAAAGGTTTCTAATGCCAAATATGGTACCTCAAAATAAGGTTTTCCATTATCATCTTCCCGAGGTCGATAAAAAATATCACGTACAGGAATCTTACTTGCTTCAAGAGCCTCTTTATACTCAGAAAATCCTGGTGCTGGTACAAAAGCACCTGTATATCCAGGTAAACGGCAAATAGCATATAATAGCTCGGCTGCACCATTACCAACTATAATTTGATGTTTATCCATTTCATATGTATCAGCAATAGCATTTAATACATCATCATTGGTAGCATCAGGGTAATGAGAAATGTAGCGTAATTGTGCATTTAATGCATCTAATCCACGTTGACTAGGTCCAAGGGGATTAATATTAGCGCTAAAGTCGACCACCTCATATGGTTCAATTCGTTGTTCATGGGCAAACTGAAATATATTGCCCCCATGTATCTTAGACATTTAATTCTCTTTCTATTAAATATATTATCGTTTAATATAGGTTAATCCTTCATTTGTGGTTTCTACTGTATCCACATAGGATAAGTGAGGTAACTTACGTATGATTTCTTGCTTACAATCATCAATGCGACTGTAATCTACTGGAAATAGCAGTCCCATAATAGTACCACTATGAGCTATGATTGTACCAACACTGTTATAGTAATTACCTATATCGTGAAAATCATATAAATTTGCTTTATATAGAATGCGTTGATTACCAAAAGCACTCAATGTAGCAGCTTGACCAATTAAATTGATATCATGTGTATGTAAGCCTCGTTTAAATAAATCTAATGACTCACGTATAATAGACTCTTTTTCTAAAATTTTAGCTTGTAAATCTACTTGTTGATTAAAGGTAATGGTATCTATACTACCGCCTTCATCAAATACAAGAATTTTCAATGGCGGACACATTCCTAGTGGTTGAGAAATGGTACCCTTAATATAATCAAACTGCGTAACACCTTGATAAAATGAAGCATCTGTAGGTTCTACGGATAAACAGATTTGTTCTAGTTCTTTTAGTGATAAATTATAATCCATAGCTAAAGCAGTAGCCATAGCCGTTACAGAAATATCCGCAGAACTTGAAGCCATCCCTTTACCTTGTATAATGTCAGAACGTACATATACAGGTGGACAAGTTTGATCTTTATTTTTTATCTCTAATAATCGTTGTACTAATTGTCTTGCCAGAGCTGACTTAGGTTGTAATGCACAATAATGTTGTGAAAATGGATGTTTTACATTACTTAATGCGTAGGAGTAACGATTAATAGGACAAGTCACTAAAAATGACTGGCCATTAATAGAACCTTGTAGAAATTCCCCACATGTACCTGGGGCTCTTACATAATAGGTCACATTAAACTCCTTTCGCATTAAACAAAAAAACAGTAATTGTTTTTACAAAATAATGGATAAATAATTATTAAAACATCGTAGTATTAGAAGCCACAGAAGCAGATAATACAGATAATATAATAATATAAATTAAAAGTAGTAAAAACCTCTGTAACTTCAACAACAAATCCGTAAGTATCACCTGTAGTACCACCAAGTTGCTTAACAATATAATGGTTGAGTATACGATTAATAATATAGGTTATAATCATACTTACAATATTGATTTGAAAAATACCTAATGTAGCGTAAACCAATACACCTAATCCAACAACATAGCCTACATCAGCTATGGAAAAAATAGAATATACACCATATAAAAGGGTGTATAAAATCACACCAATTAGTAATATTACAATAGGCATAAAGAAGGTTGAAAGTGTATTGTACGTAATAACATGTTTGGGTGCTAAATTAGCGAATGCAGCCCCCATCCCCTGCTCCCGTGCATAGGGATAGGATCGAATACTCAAAACAAGGGACCAACGACTCATTAATGGCATCATAATCAGTGCCATTGGAATAAATTCCGCTGTGGGAATCGCTGTTAATAATTGCCATTTTAAAAGTGTAACAAATACAAAAGCAACAACACCAAAAGAGCCTATACGGCTATCTTTCATAATTTCTAACTTACGGTCCCTTTCACGTCCAGAAAATAAACCGTCACTGGTGTCCATTAGGCCATCAGCATGGAGACCACCTGTAATTAAGAATTCCGCTATAACAAGGATTAACATCAATGGTACTAACGGTATAAATGGGGATAATATACCATACAATAATGCTAAAATAAGGCCAATAATTAAGCCTACATAGGGAAAGGCTACAACGGATTTACCAAAATCTTCTACAGACCATTCTGTTTGATTAACGATTTTTAAACGTGTTAGAAACTGTAATGCTATGAAAAAAGGTGTCATTATACATTCATCCCATAAGTAATGGCTGTACTAATTATGATCATTAGTATAGTCGTAAAATACATCATATAAATTGTACGTGTAATGTGGTTACGATTTAATTTTTCAATGGGATCTCCCATGTATTCACGGAAGGTCATTTTTTTGAAATATTGGTTGTAACCACCTAATCGAATATGTAAGGCTCCTGCAACTGGTGCTTCGGCATAACCGCCATTAGGACTTGGATGCTTATGGGCATCACGCAAGCCTATTTGTAGGGCTTTTTTAGTATCAAAGCGTAAAAAGAATGCAGAAATTATTAATAATATAAAGGTAATGCGTGCAGGAATCCAATTGAGCAGATCATCAAAGCGAGCTGCTACTCGTCCAAAGTATAAATATTTTTGGTTCTTATACCCAAGCATAGAGTCCATAGTATTGGCAGTTCTATATAGAATTGCACCCATTGGACCGCCAAGGATAAAGAAGAATAACGGAGCAATAATTCCCATCCACTGTGTTTTCAGCAATGGTTTCTACTGTAGCTCGTGTAATTTCACTTTCATCTAATTCTTCTGTATCGCGACCTACAATCCAAGATAATCGTTTGCGTGCCTCTACAATATTATCTTGTTTAATTAATTGGCTAATAGTAAAGCCTGCACCAGCTAGTGAACGTGGAGATATAGCAATATATAAAATAATTACTTCAAGAGCATATTCTACCCATTCATCAACTACGCCACCAAGCCATAGTATTAAAGACACTATAATATATACAGAAACGAGGATTAAGCCAACTGCAATACCACCGTACCATAATTTTTTAGTATCGTTATCAGTATCTTTATAGAGAACAGCCTCAAAAAAGGATATGATGCGACCAATAATAGCTACAGGATGGTATTTACTATTAGGATCTCCAATGAGTAAATCTAATAAAAATGCTAAGACTGGTATACATACAAAGCTATACTTTGTAAACCAATGCAAGATTGTTAAATGTTCCATATATCTCCCCTATTACCCCAAGGTAGACATAATATAATCCATATCTAAGTGTCCCTCTACAATATCAGCTAATCGATTATAAGCTGCATTCTTGTGTTCGAAATAATGGAATACTACATCTAATGGTTCTAACCCCTTACGTTCACGCAACTGATTGATAATAAAGCGTCTAAATTCATCATTATCAAACACACCATGAATATATGTCCCCATTACTTGGTGATTACCATCGATAAAACCATCAACTACATTAACGGCTTCTTCACTGCGACTTGTAATGGTGAAACAACGGCGCACACTATCTACTAATGGTGTAGTATCACCCATATGGATTTCATAGCCTACTAGTTTTTCACCTGTAAATGTACCATTTAAAAATTGAAGATTTGAAACATTGAATTCTACTTGATGTGTTGTTTTTTGATCCTTCATAGTCGTAGAAGAATCGACTAAACCAAGACCTTCAATTTCTTCAATATCTCCTTCCATATGATGCGGATCATAAATCGTTTTACCCAACATTTGATTGCCCCCACATACACCAATAACAGGTGTACCTTGGTCAGCAAGTTTTTTTATTTCATCGGCAAAACCAGAGTTACGAAGATATGTAAGATCTGCTAGTGTATTTTTGGAGCCCGGTAAAATGATTAAGTCAGGATTGCCAATAACATCGCCAAGGCCGACGAATCGAACAGATACATCTGGTTCATAATTTAATGCATCAAAGTCAGTAAAGTTAGAAATTTTAGGTGTTTGCATAACCACTACTTGAATTTCTTTAGCACCACTATTGCGTTTGTTTTCCAGTGCAACAGAGTCTTCTTCATCAATATCAAGATTTTCAATAGCAGGAATAACGCCTACCACTTTTTTACCTGTTTTTTCTTCAATGAAAGTAAGCGCTGGTTCTAATAATTTAATATCCCCACGGAATTTATTGATTACAATACCTTTAATGAGGTCACGTTCTTCTGGCTCAAGTAGTTCTAAGGTACCTACGATAGAAGCAATGGCGCCACCACGATCGATGTCAGCAATTAAATATACAGGAGCTTGCGTCATTTTAGCAATGCGCATGTTAACAATATCATTAGCTTTAAGGTTAACTTCTGCAGGGCTACCTGCACCTTCGATAACCATAACATCGAAATTAGAATCTAAGAAATCGATAGATTCTTTTACTTTATCAAGAGCGGTTAAGGAATATTTTGTATGGTATTCTTTAGCACTATAAACGCCCACAGGTTTACCCATCAATACAACTTGAGAAGATTGATTACCTGTAGGTTTTAATAACACAGGGTTCATTTGTACAATTGGATCTATGCCAGCAGCCTCAGCTTGCGCTACTTGAGCACGGCCAATTTCATCGCCCCATTTTGTCACATAAGAATTGAGGGCCATATTTTGAGCTTTAAAGGGAACAGTTTTAAAACCTCTTCTATAAAAGATACGGCATAATGCAGTACATAAAATACTTTTGCCTACATTGGAACTTGTTCCTTGGAACATAATTTTCTTAGCCATTTATATGAACCTCCTGGGATTTTAATTCAATGGTAACGCCACTAATCGTTAAGTATAATTTGTCAGCCTCAGTTGCTACTGTTCGATTGACGCGGCCTGCAATATCTCTAAAATATCTTGCTAGCTTATTATCTGGTACAATACCAAGACCAATTTCATTAGTTACAAATATAACTATTTTATCATCACTTACTTTAATTAGATTTAATAATGCTTCTAATTCTGAAAGTACAGTATCTTCTAACCGATTTGCATCTTGTTGGCCTTGTATTGACCCATGAGCCATCATATGATTTGTTGTAAACATGGTTAAGCAGTCTATGAGTATTACATCCGCTACACTACTAATATGTTGCCACTCTTCGGCCAAATATAATGGTATTTCAAAATTCGTCCATATATTACCACGTCGCTCTTGATGTTTCTTTATACGATCAACCATTTCATCATCAAAAGCTTGTCCTGTTGCCACATAAGCTTTTCGACCTTCTGTGGCAAGGGCTAAACGTTCTGCAAATTCACTTTTTCCACTTCGTGCCCCACCGGAACACAATATAATTTGTGATTTCATAATGCACCTATACAAGAATTTATAATTTCAGTATCATTATAAGTATAACAAAGGAGCGATACTATGGAAATTATGAATATGAAACTAAAAATGATGGCTACTTTATGGGATAATACCTATCGTGTTGCCATCGACGATGGACAAGGTAAATATATTGGCACTGCACGTGTAGTTGTAAATGTTCCACTACCACCAGAAATGTTACCAGAAAATGCACCTCAAGTAGAACCACAGTTATTGGTTTTAGTAGAAGATTTTGATTTCGAAGCTGATAAGATTATAAACTTCGAAACAACACTTTCTGATCTATTGAGAGAAAAATTCCGTTATGAAATTCCTCATATTTTCTTCTACTATCCAAGTCCTCACGATGTTTTAAATCAAACGATTTCACAATAAGGTCTATAACGAGCAAAAAGCTATGTAAAATACATAGCTTTTTTTATTTATTCAGCTCCAAGTTCCTCTTCTACACGACACATAATAAAGCAAAGGTCGGATAGACGGTTTAAATATTTTAAATTAGATTCGTGAACGCTTTCACCAGCATCTAATACACGCCATAAATCACGTTCAGCACGTCGAGTAATCGTTCTCGCTACGTGTAAATAAGCTGAAGATTGTTTTTCACCAGGAATCACAAAACTAGATAATGGTTCTAGCTTTCATCGAAGCGATCGATGACTTTTTCCAAATGTTTTACATGTTGCTCAGTAATTACGGGAGCCGCATTTAGACTAGCAATATCGGCCATTAATGTCCATAAATTGCGCTCAATATCATATAATTCCGCTGCAACACGAGGATTTTCAGCATAGGAGCGAGCCAAACCTAAGAAAGCTTGTAATTCATCGATTGTACCATAAGCTTCTACGCGTAAAGATGACTTCTGTACACGTTCACCTGTGTATAAACCAGTTGTACCAGCATCACCTGTTTTTGTATAAACACTACTTGCCATATTATTACCTCCTATAGATATACATGGATGTAGAAATAAAAGCTAAATGATCTCAACCTAGAGATTATTTGTATTCTGGGAACCAAAGATGAATTTCACGAGCAGCAGCTTCTGGAGAATCAGAAGCATGTACTACATTAGCGTCCATTGTTAAGGCATAGTCACCACGAATACTACCAGGGGCAGCATCTACAGGATTTGTGGCACCGTTTAAAGCACGTACAGATACGATGGCATTGTCTCCGGCCAATACGAAAGCAAGAACTGGACCAGATGTAATAAAGTCAACTAATTCACTGAAGAATGGTTTTTCTTTGTGTTCAGCATAATGCTCTTCCGCTAATTCACGAGGTACTTGTATAAGTTTTAACGCTTTAATGACAAGACCTTTACGTTCATAACGGCTAATAATTTCACCACTTAATTGACGCTTAACTGCATCTGGTTTTATTAAAACTAATGTTTCTTGCATGATATCCTCCTGTAGATATTAATTAAAATAATGCTTCTCTTTATATTTAGGATTCATTGCTTGTTGTTTCAATTTTGCAATACGTTCCTCTGTACGAGGATGTGTACTAAAAAGATTGCTCAAGCTTTCACCAATACCAACCATCGGGTTGATGATAAACATATGGGCTGTTGCATTACTTGCATTTGGCAATGCACCATGTTTTGAATAGTAGTCAATTTTTGCAAGGGCTGACGCCAAAGCTAAAGGGTTGCGGCACATCTCTCCGCCCCCCTCATCAGCTAAGAATTCTCTGGCACGAGAAATGCTCATCTGAATAAGTCCTGCTGCGATAGGAGCAATAATTATGGCACCTATTAATGCTAAAGGATTAGAACCTTCTCGATCATCGGAGCGTCCAAAGATTGCAGAAAATTGTAGAACCTGAGCAATCATAGAAATTGCGCCTGCCATCATAGCAGCAATAGTACTGATCAATGTATCACGATGCTTAACATGGGTTAATTCATGTCCTAAAACACCTTCTAGCTCGTCGTCTGTTAATAGTCGCTGGATACCTTCTGTAACAGCAACTGCTGCATGACTCGGATTTCTACCTGTAGCAAATGCATTAGGTACATCACTAGGGATGATATATACCTTTGGCATTGGTAATTTACCATTTTTAGCCAATCGTTCTACCATACCATATAATTTAGGGTTAGATTGTGCAGTAACTTGTTGTGCATTATATTGTGCTAAAACAATTTTATCGCTAAACCAATAGGACATAAAATTCATGCCCATGGATATAACGAACATAATCATCATACCACTTCTACCGCCAATCATATCACCTAAGACCACTAAAATGGCCGTCAAAGTCGCTAATAAAAGCGTTGTTTTCATATTGTTCATAGTTTCCTCCAATTATAGTTATGGACTATGCCTAACACTATAATTATACCACAAACTAAATAATTGATGCTCCTTTACTATCGGCTTCTAAGCAATATGTTCGATTTTCAATTCCATTAGATGTAAATACAGCACCCATAGCATCTGCCACAGCTTGTACGTGGGCTTTATCTACATAGGCAATTAGAGTGGATCCAGATCCACTAATAGTTGCACCATATGCGCCAGCAGCTTTAGCTGCTTCAAAGGCTACATCACAATGTGGTATTAATGTTTTACGATATGGTACATGCAAATTATCATCTAATGCAACAGATAAATTGCTTAATTGATGTGTAATCAAACTGGTTACAAATAAAGATGCATGGCTCACATTTTGCACAGCCTCTTTAAATGGTACATGATTAGGTAACACAGAACGAGCGTATTCTGTAGAAACCATGACCTCAGGTACGACTACGGCAAAATGCAATTCAGATGGAACAGAGATAACTGTATTTAATACCTTTGTTTTTAAGCCTGTAGCACAGCATAAATTACCGAAAATAGCAGGTGCCACATTATCTGGATGACCTTCCATACGGTTTGCAATGACTAACAATTCCTCTTTTGAAAGTGGATGATTAACTAACGCGTTAGCCAATAATAAGCCGCCTACAATTGCTGTACTACTACTACCGAGCCCACGAGATGGAGGAATTAAAGTTTCAGACATAATATGTCCATATTGGATTGGTTCTTGAACTGTAGCAAAAACTTGATCCATTGCAAAGCCAATAAGATTTTTTTTAGGATCTTCAGCACGTAAAATGTCTGCGCCAAAACCTTCAAAAGTATAGGTGTATTCTGTAGCTTTTACATCAGGTGTAAAGCTAAAAATGTTGTATAAATTGAGTGCCAAACCTAAGCAATCAAAACCAGGTCCACAGTTAGCACTAGTGGCTGGTACTTGTACGCGAACAGTGTTCATAGCTTAATCTTCCATAATACGAATTACACTATTAACAGACTTAACGGAACGCAAGCTGTTAAAGGAATCGATAAGATTTAAAATATAAGATCTAGGACATTTAGATGTTACAATCGCTAATACAGCAGTTTCTGGATCCATATTTCTTTGAACGATGGATAAAACAGAAATCTTTTGTTCTGCTAATTTGGCAGAAATTTTTGCTAATACACCTGTTTTATTATCTACTTCCAAACGTAAGTAATAGCTAGATTGAATCTTACCAGGTGAGTAAATATTCTTTTGGTCATAATAGAATGGCTTCAAACGACCTGTTTCGTTGTATGAAACATTTTTAGCCACTTCCATAATATCGGATACTACAGAGCTACCTGTAGGTAAGCTACCAGCACCACGACCGTATAGCATTACATCATCAATACCATTACCTTTTACATAAATCGCATTATAAGAACCGCGAACAGATGCTAAGGGATGTGTGGTAGGAATAAATGCTGGGTATACATTTAGAGATAAACCTTGACTAGTTTCTTTTGCAATACCTAATAGCTTGATGTTATAACCAAATTCTTTACCAAATTTAATATCTTCCGTATCAATGCAAGTAATACCTTCTACGGATACATCTTCAAAGAAAATGCGACGATTGAAACTAATAGATGCAAGAATAGCAAGTTTACGTGCCGCATCTAGACCTTCAACGTCTGCTGTAGGATCGGCCTCAGCATAACCAAGATCTTGCGCTTCCTTTAGTACGTCTTGATAGCTTAAACCTTCTTCAGACATTTTAGTTAAAATAAAGTTTGTAGTACCATTCATAATACCGATGAGCTCTGTAATACGGTTGCCAGCTAAGGACTCATATAATGTACGGATAATTGGAATCCCACCTAATACAGATGCTTCAAAGCGTAAATCTACGCCGTTTTTGCTAGCTAGGTCTAATAGATATGGGCCAGATTCTGCTAACAAATCTTTATTTGCAGTTACTACATTTTTTTTAGCCTTTAAAGCACCTTCTACACAATCTTTAGCAAAGGTTGTACCACCCATTAATTCCACAACCATTTGAATGGAATCATCTTTTAGTACGTCATCAATATCTGTTACATATTGAGCTGTTTCAGGCAATGTAATATGGCTATATTTATCAGGATTACGTACAAAGATTTTAGAAATTTCAACATTAACACCTGTACGATTTCTAATTAACTCAGCATTATCTTGCAATAAATTAAATGTACCTTGTGCAACAGTACCAAACCTAATAACGCAATTTTTATAGTGGTCATAATTGTCCTACTCTCTTAATTAGCCTATGCTTGGCCTAAAATTTCTACTTTAATAATGCCCTTCATAGAGCGAATATCTAATAATAAATCTTCTAATGAACCTTGTAAGTCTTTAGTTTCAAAGGAAATGCTGCTATTAGCTATACCTTGTAGTGGAATATCTTGATTGATAGTCAATATACTACCATTGCGTTCTGCAATTGCTTTTAACACACTAGATAACATACCTGATTCATTAGACATTGAAACATAAATGCTTACAATTTTACCTTGAGCAATTTCAAAAAATGGGAATACATAATCTTTATACTTATAGTATGCAGAACGACTCAAATCCATCTTTTCCACTGCTTCGTTAATAGTTTTAACCTCACCTAGTTTCAAAATTTCTTTTACCTTAATCGTCTTTTTTATCGCTTCTGGTAAAATATCTTCTTGCACCAGATAAAACTTATCTTTTTTTGGTTTAGTCATAGAACACACACTCCCTTATTGTTCTGTTGAAGTTTCTTGGGCTACAAATTGACGCCCATATAATGTTAACACCGCATACATGCCGACAAAAAATGGCAAATACTCTGCCATAACGCGCCATGCTACAGCAACAATACCAACCGTTCCATTAGGGACAAAGGTACTAAACAATACTACAAATAGTCCTTCTGCAATCCCTGTTCCCCCTGGTGTTGGTGCAAAATATAAAATAAGATTCAATAGAATCATTCGATCTAATATATCAATGATCGGAATATCTGGTGTAAAAGCATACATTAATGCTGGCGCAATACAGTATAAGGATAATAGACTCAACCCAGATTCAATAAATACAATAAACGATTGAATTGGTTGTTTATATAGTAATCCTAAACCTTGATTTAATGTTTCTAATTTAGAAAGCCAATCTTTCGTTTTATGAGCTTTAAACCGTTGCGCTAAGTTATATACAAATTGACGCATATATTTAGTTTGTAAGATATAAGTACCTACCAGCATTGCAATGACAGATATTACTGCAAAAATCAATAGCATATCTCTTGAAATATATGGAATTTCAATAGCATCTCTTAAGAATACGAAGGGTAACATAATAACAAGGAACATGATAGAAAATACGGTACGTATTAACACAATAGTAGTCCCTTTAGATATTGGCACACCATAACTCCGTAATACTAATACTTGAGCAACAGCACCCCCACTAGCACCAGGGGTTAACATAGCCATGAAATAATTACTAAAGATTACACGAAGTACAGCCTTTATAGATAACTTATATCCTCCGATTTTTACGAGTCTTTGTAACCGTAAACCATCAAAATACATGCCTACTGTTAAGGCCACTAAAGCCAATAATAAAGAAATACTATTAAATGATGAAATTGTTTAATGCATCTAGATCAATAGTGTAGTAAATGATACCAATTGACACAGCCAATAGTAAGAGAAACATAAAAATGCCTCTCTTCATCATTTTACTCATATCAAATCTCCATAATTAATTAGCTCAATATTATGTTGTCTAATATATAAATGCGTATGGTTGGAACATACAGCTTGTAATTCATCTTCCCAATGATAGCCCCATTTATATTGATTTCCAAGAAGCGTATTATTTAAACCTGGATGAATCATCAATTCATGAGTACCCGATTTTTTAGATACGGATTTTAATATACCCATTAAGTTTTTTTGGTTAATGTGTCCCCCATTTACCATACCCCAAAAGTATTGAGTTGAATACATGCCATTATCACGTATTGTAGGACGTGCTTTTGCAGCCACAGTGGATAACCCCACCTTACCTAACAATCGCACTGGAGAATACATATAATTGACAAATAAAGAAGATTCATCTGGAATGCGTATAGCATTAATACTATACTGTTTAGCTTGCTCTATTACGATTGGTAGTACCGTCGGTAATACATGCATATGTTGATGACCATCAATATGCGTTACATGTAAACCAGATTCCATAATACGTTCCATTTGAGCGTGAATTTCTTTGCGCAATTCACTATAATTAATCTTTCCAGTATAAATTCGCTTCATAAAATCGATATATGTTTCTGGAAATACGCCTTCAGAGGTTAGCAGCGATGGTACTTCAGCAGGATTACATACTGGTTTAAGTCCACCTACTAAGGCGATATGAACACCAATGCCCAACTTAGGGTTATTTTTGCCATACTTACGGCTTCTGAAAAAGCTTCGCCTCCCGCTAATAGAGAGGTGCTCGTAATGATACCTGTACGATGACCATCAATGACGGCAGCATTAACTGCACTATGAAGACCAAAGTCATCTGCATTTACTATTAATTTGGACATAGTTTACTTCCTTTTCATAAAAAAAAGGGAGAACTTTGTTCTCCCACAAAGGATATATGTTATTGTACCAAATACAGAGCTATAAAATCAATACAAAAGCCCTCTACTTGTATACTAGTAGAGGACTTTCGATATACTTATAAATTTTTATCATAAATAGATAATTCAACCCTAATATATTTTAATTAGCACATCAATTGTTCTTGCGCTTTATACATACATAGAGCTGCTGCCACACTCACATTTAAGGATTCTATATCCCCATACATAGGGATCATAATACGGTGTTTACATAGATTCATAACCTCTGGTGTTACACCATTCCCTTCATTGCCTAAAATCAACATACATCGTTTATCATAGGCCACCATATGGTATGGTTTTGAATTATCTAGGGCAGTTACATAGGTAGACATATTAGATTCTGCAATAAGATCATTAAGCATAGATAATGTAACATCTTCATAAACAGGTATTTTATGTAATGCACTCATTGTACTACGTACAGTCTTATCATTATATGGATCAACAGTACCTTTCATTAAAAATATCCCCTTCACACCTGCCGCTACAGCGGTACGTAAAATCGTACCTAGATTACCCGGGTCTTGTACGCCATCTAATGTAATATATACACCATCTTCAATAGAAATTGATTCCATACTATATGTAGGTTTAGATACTATAGCAACGATACCTTGTCCATTTACGGTGTTATCAATTTTATCAAATACTGGATCTTGAGCAATATAAATAGGTATCGATTGCATCGACTCTAAGGATAATAATGCCTCTATATTTTTATCTTTACATTTAGATTCGCGTATAACAATTGCTTTTATTACCCCCATAGTTGAAATATCACGAATGGAACGAATCCCTTCTACAATGTATTCACCATATTTACTACGATTTTTGCGTTGTCCTAGAGAAACTATATGCTTTATAGTTTTATTATCTTTAGATTGGATAAATTCCATGCTAACTCCCACTTTTTTGACGAATCCATAGATTATAAAAGGCGCCCTTTAACTCAATCAATTCGTTGAAAGAACCTTTTTCTTTTATTTTACCATATTCAATATAAACAATTTCATTAGCGTCTTGTACGGTGGATAACCGATGAGCAATGCTTACGATTGTTTTACTGCCACGGATATTTTCGATACTTGCTTGTATTTGTTTTTCCGTATGACTATCAATATTAGCAGTTGCTTCATCTAATAATAAAATAGGTATATTTCTTATTAATGTACGACCAAAGGCTAGTAATTGCTTTTGTCCATCTGATAACAGAGAACCTAAGTACCCAACAGGTGTATTATAGCCTTCAGGTAATTGTTCAATCATAGAATCTAAATTTACTTGTTTTGCAGCTTTTACCATTTCATCATGAGATATAGAGTTATCAAAAAGTGTAAGATTATCTTTAATAGAACCTTTAAATAAGTAGCTTGTTGGAATACATAGCCCATTAAATGACGAAGTACAGAACTATCATATTTTGAAATATCAATACCATTAATGTAGATAGAACCCTTTGTAGGTTTATAGATACCCATTAGTAAGGACAATAATGTGGACTTACCACTACCGGATGGACCTACAATACCAGTAAAATCACCAGCTTTAATATGTAAGGTAAAATCTTGTAATGCATAGACATCGTTATTCTCATAGGAAAACCAAACATGATCAAATTCAATTGATTCTACAGGAATCAGTTCCTTTGGAACTTCATCTACCATATTTCGCTCTTTTTCCTCTAATAATGGAACTAACCGTTCTGCACCAGCTAATGCACTTTGCAGGGAATTATATTTGTCTGCAATGTCCTTTAATGGTTGAAAAAATCGATCCATATATTGAATGAAAGCAAAAACAGTACCTGCATCAGCTATAGAATCAATTAAATTGGTAGTGGTAAATATAACAATTAATGCTACAAAAAATAATCCATCAACGAGAGGTCTAAAAATAGAAAATGTTGTTACTTCAAAAAGACCGGCTTCTAAAAAACCTTTATTAACAGTTTCATATTTATCTTCTATAGCCTTTTCTCCACCATAGGACTTTACAATAACAATATAATTAAGTAGTTCCTTAATACTCGCATTTGACGCTGCTACGGATCGTCTTACTTGACGAAAAGCCTTTCTAGAGAACTTTTGATATACCCAAATAATGCCACCCATAATAGGCACTAAAATTGTCATAATAATGGCTAATGGTATATTAATAGCATACATAAAGGCTAATATACCGATAATCATTAATCCACTACTAGCTAAATTCAATAATACATCTGTATATAAGGTGCGCAGTGATTCTACATCATTAGTAATTCGAGTCACCCAATTACCAATAGGCAATTTATAAAATTCATCATGTGGTTTATGTAGAATTTTTTGGAACACAATATGGCGAATCTTATAAATAATCTTTTGCCCAAAGCTTTTTAAAAAATAGTTTTCTATGAAAATAAAGCACACACTACCAATGATAGTAAGGCCATATAAAACAGCATAATATTCAATAACGTTAATATCATTTGTGGCAAACCCTAGATCGATTACTTGTTTTGTAATATATGGTCTAAGCAACAATAGGATAAGATTTCCAGCTAGAGCGATTGTTGCGACTAATAGGATTCCTAAATAGGGTTTAATATATGCAGTTATATAGGAGAATAAAGCCCAATCGTTTCTTTCTTTATGCGTTTTCATTTTGAGCCTCTCCTTTCTGTGCTTCATAGAGTGTTTTATATAAACCATTGAGATTTAATAATTCTTCATGTGTCCCCTCTTCAACTATATGACCTTCATCAAAGACAATAATTTTATCAGCTTTTTCAATAACCTCTAATCGTTGTGAAATACATAATATAGTTTGTGTATTTACTGTATGTAATGTCTCTAAAATAGTATTTACTGTTACTGCATCTAAAGCTGAGAAACAATCATCTAATAATAAATATGGTGCATTTTTATAAAAACCTCGAGCCATATTAATACGTTGCTTTTGACCACCAGATAAATCATGTCCTTCTTCTGCAAGAGTATGTAAGTCATTATCTAATAGATTACCTAAATCTCTATATAGGTCAGCTTTTTTTGCAGCCACCTCTACAGATTCATGCATAGGTAATTCTTTACCAAATTTAATATTATCTTCAATAGTAGTACTCAATAAATAAGATTGAGTTGGTACATAAGCTATTGAATTTCGAAGCTTAGATAAAGGTATATCTGAAATATCTTGGTTCCCAAAATAAATAGCTTTAGCGGGGCTTTGTTGCAAACCAATGAGTAATTTAAAGAGCGTACTTTTACCAGAACCAGGTTTACCAACAATGCCTATAAAAGAGCCTTTACGAATAGTTGTAGATACTTGAGACAATGCATGACCTTTAGAATTTTCATAATTAAAATCTAAATATCGTATATTAATATCCTCAAGTGGTAAAACTTCAGTTGAGTCATCAATTGACTCTATTGGTAGTCGTAAGAAATCGGTAATACGATCTAAAGATGCCAAGCCTTTTTGTACAATCGAAATGAGTCCACCAAAGCCAATTAAAGGTCCTACGATCAGCATAATGAATGAATTGATAGTTACAAATTCACCTATGGACATTTGACCATCTACAGCTAGGTGACCACATATGAAAATACTGATACTAATACAAATAAAAGGAGCAATTCTCGTTAACGGTGTTAGTATAGAGTCTAGTAAGGCAACCTCCATATTTTTCTTATAATTTAGTTTATTTATTTTCTCAAAAGAATGAGATATAATGCGTTCCCTATTAAAAGCCCTAATTACATCCATTCCTTGAAATAATTCTTGCCCAAATTCTGTCATATCACTATAAGTCGCTTGAGCACTACGCTGTTTAGCACGTAATTTTCTGCCCAACACAAATATTGTAACAATGATGAAAGAATACAGGTGTCATGATTTTAAAAGCTAATAGACCATCTATTTTTTGTATTAAAATAATAGATCCTACAATGGAATAAAATATAATATCCACCACGATCATTACACCTAAACCTAACGCTACACGAAGAGATGTAACATCATTTGTCATCAACGCCATAACCTACCAGGTCCATTTGCCTCATAATATGTTGTTTTTATTTGTAATGCTTTTCTACACAAAATTTCACGAAAAAGGTACTCCATACGACGAATGGAACCAAGTAAGGTGCGTCGAGAAATAACTTTTAGAATCGTTATAATAATAAATAATAAAATAAAGTAAATAATATAATTGACTAATCCCTCTTTATTGTGACTTAGTGTATCGATGGCATTACCAATGAATTGTGGAACAAATAAAAATGCTATATCAATAGCAATTAGCATAGTTAAGCCGATGGCATATACCCAACCTTCTCGGCGGAAAAACTGCATAAATAGCTCTATAGATTTCATAGGACCTCTCAGTTAAATTTCTATATTACAGGATTATCATTATTTAAATATACTCCTTATAGTATACACATTTTTTTCATATATCATAATACACCTATACGTATATAATGTAGTTATAAGATATTTTCTTGATTATGAAGCCAATAACATACTATTTATTCCCTTAAAAACACTATATCGAATTTTTTAGTTTACTTATAGTAATGTAAGTGTTATACTATGCATAGATACAAAACGTATCCTTACGAACATTAGAATTAAAACTCTTAGGAGGAATACAACATGGAAAAACGTACTGGCGTAGTAACATTTGCAGGTGGCCCTATCACATTGGTTGGTCCAGAAGTTAAAGTAGGTCAACAAGCTCCTGACTTCACAGTTTTAAGCAACGACTTACAACCTAAAACATTAAAAGATTTCGAAGGTAAAGTAAAAGTTATCTCCGTTGTTCCTTCCCTTGATACAGGCGTTTGTGACGCTCAAACTCGTTGGTTCAACCAAGATGCTACAGCACTTTCTGATGATGTTGTAGTATTGACAATCTCTATGGACTTACCTTTCGCTCAAAAACGTTGGTGTGGCGCTGCTGGCGTAGATAAAGTTATTACTTTGTCTGACCACAAAGACGCTTCCTTCGGTGAAAACTATGGCTTCTTGATCGAAGAACTTCGTCTTTTAACTCGTGGCGTAGTAGTAATCAACAAAGAAAATAAAGTAACTTATGTTGAATACGTACCTGAAGTAACTCAAGCAGTTAACTTCGATGCTGCATTAGAAGCAATTAAAGCTGATATCTAATCCTTAGATATTCTCTTGATTATACTGTGGTGTAATCGTAAAAAGACCGTACGGTGTACGGTCTTTTTTATGTGGTATAGTATTTAGATATTTATTGTAGGTGAATTATATATGTGGATACGTATTTCTAAATTATTATTAACGATAAAAAATATAGCTCTTGTAGGTGTAGGCATTGCTCTTTGTATTGCCCTCATTAATACATTAATTAGCCTAGGATTTATTACGTGGGCAAATATCCAAGGTTATAGCACTTACTCTTTATTAATTGAAGAATTAATTACCTTCTTCTTATACTTTGAGTTTATTGCACTCATCGTAAAATACTTTAAAAATAACTTCCACTTTCCTCTTGATTTCTTTTTGTATATTGGGGTTACAGCAATTGTAAGACTTCTAATTATTGACCATGAATCTGCATTTGATAATTTAATTTGGTCCGTTGCGATTTGTACTCGTATGTAGTTTAGTACTAGTAGAAAAATTTATTGGACATAACGAATAAATTACAACAGTTTATTCTAATTAAAGCTAAATACCAAAAGGCCTCTACCGCAGTAGAGGCCTTTTTATTATTGTCTTTAGACTGGTTCGCGACGTAGTCGCGAATCATTAAACCACCCGCTATGCGGGTGCGGCAACGAAAGTTATACAAAAAAATCACCTTGCTTAAGTATAATGTAGGTGTTCAAGCCGCATTATATGCAAAAGAAAGGTGATTTTATATGGCAACAAAGACACAGAGCCTTGCGCACACAAAATGGTTATGCAAATACCACATAGTATTTACACCTAAGTATAGACGTAAAGTTATATATAATCAATACAGAAATAGTTTACGTGAAATACTGAGACGTTTATGTGAATATAAGGGCGTCAAGATTATAGAGGGGGAGCTTATGGCTGATCATGTGCATATGCTAGTATTAATCCCACCTAAAATATCAGTATCATCTTTTATGGGATACTTAAAAGGGAAAAGTGCACTAATGATGTTCGATAAACACGCAAACTTAAAGTATAAATTTGGAAATAGACACTTTTGGTCCGAGGGTTATTATGTTAGTACAGTAGGTTTAAATGAGGCTACAGTAAAGAAATATATACGTGAGCAAGAGTTACATGACCAAATGAAAGATAAACTTAGTGTAAAAGAATATGAGGACCCTTTTAAGGGTAGCAAGTAATACACATCCCCTTTAAGGGGAACGTTACGAGTCAATGGCTATGCGGCTTGAACGTAGTGAAAGCCAGCGCCTTTAGACGCTGGCCTAGTACTACGGGCTTATAGCCCGTGAGCAAACCACCCGTTTTACGGGTGGTTCTGATTAGTAAATTGAGTTTATTAGAAGATGTTTTTGCTGTAATTAGCATATATAGCTTCTAATTCTTCCATTTTATCGTTCATTTCAATTTGTAATTGAGATGCTAAGTCATATTCACCGGCATTAAGTGCATCGATTAAACGAGTGAATAAAGATTGCGATCATCACTATCTTTAGCAAGATAGAAACGTAAGTCATTAACCTCTGCAAAACGTTTATCATCTACACTATTACGGCTATCAGTATGAATAGCTACCATCTTACGAACTGTATCAAGATTATCAGGAATTAAGCGGTGAGCCAATACAAGTTTCCAACGTTTCAAGATAGATGCGATAAAGGAATCCATCAAATCTTTTGCGAATGCATTGCCTTGAGCTAATGTTTCAACTAATTCAGGATTGTTATGGTAACCTTTAATGTTTTCCCATACAGTAGCTGGTGCAACACCAAACATTTGATTACGTTCTTCTTGAGTGAAATCATCGAATACGTCTTTTTCTGTACGATATGCACGATTTGTAGCAAGGTAATCAGCAGATTCACCCACTTCTTTGGAAAGCTCTGCTTCTAATTGTGCTTGTGTTTTACCAGATGTAATAGCATATTTCATACCATCAAATGCAGAGATGAAGATCAATGCTAATGCGGTATATGTATTTGTATAAGGGTTTGGAGAACGCAATTCATAACGTGTAGCCATAGGATTATCGATATCACGAATCAAACCACAAAGGATTGTACGGTTACGGCTTGGTTCGGAAGGATCAGTACCTAAAGATGTAACGATACATACTGGAGCTTCGAAGCCAGGTTTTAAACGATTTAAGGAGTCTGTTGTAGAACTGATAAATGGATTGATTGCTTCATAGTGTTTCAATAACCCCATGATAGCACCAATACCCAAGGAGCTAGCAGATTCTTTACGCATATCTTCTGGGCTAAACAAGTTTACAAGTTTACCAGATTTTAATTTAGCCATAACACCAAAGTGTGTATGTTCACCAGAACCAGCTACGCCAATAATAGGTTTTGCATTGAATGTTACATCAAGACCATTTTCACGGAACACTTCACGAACAATAATACGAGCTTGTAATTCATTATCTGCTGTTTGTAATGGGTTATTAGAGAATTTCCAGTCGATTTCTAATTGTTCTAGTACAACTGCTTCATGACCATCTTCATCAAGTTTAGCTTTAACGCCACCTACTTCCTTATGGCCCATTTCTGCAACCATACCGTATTGGTCTAAGCGTTCAACTGCTTGTTCTAATGCAGTACGAACTGTACCATGTGTACGTTGCCAGTATTGTTCTTGTAATTTTTGAGATACGGATAATTCTTTTTTGGTAACTGTTCTAGATGGAGTTTTTACCCAGAATTCCAATTCTGTAGCAGATGTAAAGATAATGTCTACAACGTCATCAGCTTTCACATGAGGCATACCAGGTAGACCATGTTCTTTGATCAAGGATAATAGTTCTGCACGAACATAATCACAGCTGTTTTTTAAGATAGAACGAGAGTCAACATAACGGTAGTTATGCATCAAGAATGCAGGAATACGAAGTGTACCAGTTGGTAAACCTGTTGCTTCATCGATATTTTCATAGTTATAATCAACGAACCAGTTTACACTTGGGTCGCCCCACATATCTACACGTGCATTATTCAATGTGGCGATATTTGTAAGTACTACAGAAGAACCATCTGTTTGAACAGCACGACCTTCAAAGAATGCCTCATAATCATCAAAGAATGCTGCCATAGGGATTTTTTCATCTGTATCATTACCAGCTAAATCAATACCTACAAGAGATACAAATTTAATTTCTGGATGTTGTTCTAATAGTGCAAGAACACCTTCTTTACCATATTGACCTGCTGGAATGTAATACAATAAATCTTTAGTACTTGTCATAATGGTTCCTCCTAAAAATAAAAAGACTCCAACAAATAGATATATATTCCATATATCTAAAGTGGAGTCTTCGTTGACCAATTATTTTGTTGCACTCATAATATCATATAGTGAAAATATATGTCAATAACTTTCTATAGAATTTCATAATTCTCTTAACTATAGTTTTAAGAGTTCTATGTTAATGAATTAAATATACTAACTATATCAACTGTTTAATTAGCTATTTTACAATATATTATCCAAGTAACTCTTTAACGATATTATTAACTACTTTACCATCTGCACGGCCTTTAGTTTTAGGCATTACATGTTTCATAACATTGCCCATATTTACAGCATCGCCACATGCAGCAATCGCTTCTTTTACAACTGTACGAATTTCATCTTCACTCAATTGTGCTGGTAAATATTTTTGTAGTACTGCCATCTCTTCTTTTACATGAGAGATTAAGTCTTCACGACCCGCTTTTTCAAATTCAACTAAAGAATCTTGGCGAGTTTTCATTTCTTTCGCCAAAATGCCAAGAATACCATTATCATCAAGCTCAACTTTATCATTGATTTCTGTATTCTTAATAGCACTATTAACCATTCGAATTACAGAAAGAGCCGTTTTACCTTCTTCACGCGCTTTCATAGCCGCTTTCATATCTTCTTTTAATTGATCTTTTAAGCTCATAGTTCCTCCTATTTTATATATAAAGAAACCCTAATTCTGGATTTCATGAAGCCATGAAAAGGCAGAATTAGGGTAATCATCTTATGCTCTGAATTTGCGTTTTCTTGCTGCTTCAGATTTTTTCTTTCTTTTTACGCTTGGTTTTTCGTAGTGTTCGCGTTTTCTTACTTCAGACAAAACACCCGCTTTTTGGCAGGAGCGTTTGAATCGACGAAGAGCACTTTCAAGCGTTTCGTTTTTACCGACTTTGATTTCAGACATCTATATCCCTCCCTCCAAAAATAATCTCGGGAAGTGCTGATAATTTACATACGCACATATAATATTATATGTATAGGTATAGATGTTGTCAATATTTTCCGGTATATTTTATAGGAATTTTAATAAGTATTATAAAAAGAATACATTATACTCAATTTTAAGCTTCAGGCCAGCCCATTTCTTCGCCACCTAAAAGATGTGCATGCATATGGAATACAGTTTGACCTGCTTTTGCGCCAGTATTAAAGATCAAACGATAACCATCTTTAGAAATACCTAGTTCTTTTGCTACATCACGTACGAATGGCAATAAACCTTCTACATAGTCTTCATTTTTTTCAGTAAGATGAGCAATGTTAGCTACGTGATTTTTTGGCACAATTAGAACATGTACTTTTTTCACTGGTTCAATATCATGGAATGCATAAAATTTATCGTTTTCTAATACTTTTTTAGATGGAATTTCACCATTGATAATTTTACAGAAAATGCAATCACTCATAATTAGACTCCTTATTCAATAATTAAATAATTATCTTCTAAACCAACAACAGTACCTCCGATTAGATCACCAATCTTATGTAATCCATCAGACTTTACTTTACCATTTATATACTCATTTGTTAAGCCCATATAGTATCCATTCTCTTCCTTTTCGATGAGAATCTCACCAGGCTTACCAATGCGAGATTTTGCGTATGCTTCATAACCAGATTGGCTAAGACCATTCAAAAGTGCTACACGGGTCTTTTTAACGGCTTCTGGTACTTGATCAGACATAGTCGCTGCTGGTGTGCCTTCACGAATAGAGTATGGGAAGGCATGAATATGAGTAAAGCCTATTTCTCGCACTGTATTTAATGTTTCTTCAAAATCCTCATCTGTTTCTTGTGGGAATCCTGCAATAATATCAGTTGTAATTGATAAATCTTTAATACGAGAACGTAAATTTGTAATCAAGTCTTTATATTCTTGCAATGTATAATGGCGTTTCATCAACTTTAATACATGATCAGAACCAGCTTGTAGTGGTAAATGTAAATGTGGACAAACACGTTTATTCGTAGCCATTAATTCTACTAACTCATCAGAAACCTCTACCGACTCAATAGACCCGAAACGAATACGATATAAATTAGGAATCTCTAATAAAGCTTCTACTACATCGGCTAATGTAGGGCGACCTGGTAATTCTACACCATAATTCCCTAAATGTATACCTGTTAATACGATTTCATGGAATCCATGTTCTACTAAACGTTTTGCCTCTTGTACAATATCATCCACTTTACGAGATTTCAATTTTCCTCGAGTATAAGGAATGATACAAAAGGCGCAATAGTTATTACAACCTTCTTGAATTTTCATGAAAGCACGAGCTTTGTCAGATTCATTACCATATAATGGCATTTCTTCAAAGTTAGACTCGTTCATAATATCTCTAACAGCATTGATTTGACGTTCTATAGATTCTAATTGCTCTACTAGCTCAACGATTTTAGATCGATTGTTTGTACCTATCACAAGGTTAACACCATCAATAGCAGCAATCGCATCTGGATCAAGTTGAGCATAACAACCAGTTACAATAACATAGGCATCTTCATTTTGACGCTTAGCCTTACGAATTAATTGACGGGATTTCTTTTCCCCCATATTCGTTACAGAACATGTATTAATTACATATATATCCGCTTTTTCATCGAAGTCTACTGCTTCGTAATTATTTTGTAAAAATAAACCTTTCATAGCATCTGTGTCATACTGATTGACACGACAGCCCAAGGTTGTAAAAGCAACGGTTTTCATTACACCTCTTTATTCTTGTTTAATTTATAGTTCTAATTCATATTGAATCATTGCTAATGATCCAATGGCAGCTGTTTCTGCTCGTAAAATAGTATTGCCCAGCGATACTGATTTACCGTCACTCTCTATAATAGCATTGATTTCCTTCTCTTGATAGCCCCCCTCTGGACCAATACAGATTAGAATATCAGTTATAGTTTGATTAGTGTGTACTAATTGTAGTGCGGACTTAATAGTATGACCATCTTCATTTTCATAAGCTACTAATTTTAATGCGTCAGCTTCGATTGTTAATACTTGTGAAAGCGTTTCACCTACTACAAGTGTGGGCAGTTGATTGCGGCCACACTGTTGGGCTGCTTCTAACATAATTTTTTCCCAACGACTGACTTTTGATTGTAGTTTCTTATCATCATATTTAGCTACACAGTTTGCCGTAGATACAAGATAAATGGTATCTACATTTAATTCCGTCGCTTTTTGTAATACCCATTCTAACTTTTCACCTTTCAATAAGGATTGAACTAGAATAGTTCGATACGACGATACATCAATCGCTACATATTCAATAAGTTTAGCCTGTGCTATACCATCAACTTCATCAGTAATCTGATAGATACCACAACGATTATCACTGCCCGTTACAGTAATGGGTTCCTCTATATTATGACGAAATACATGTAACACATGATGCGTCACATCTTTCGGTAATTCTATTCTTTCATCTAATGGTGTAGGAATAAAAATCTTTTTCATCGCTTTTCTAGCGCAAATGTATGCCAAGGCCCTGCAATGCGCTCCTCAATAATATGCCAATTAGCCTTAATATATGGCATGATTTCATCATACCGATCATCTATAATGCCACTTATAATTAAAATTCCCTTATCCTCTAGTTTTTTACCAATTTGAGGTAATAGTATTTTAAGTGGATCCACTGTTAAGTTAGCTAAAATTAATTGGGCAGTACCATTGAAATCACTATCCAAATTACCACAAATAATCTCTGCAGATACATGATTATTCTCACAGTTAATACGAGCTTGATTGGCAGCATATTCCTCAATATCAATACCAACCAAATGCTTGATTCCTAAATGTGCTGCTACCAATAAGAGAATACCCGTTCCTGTACCAATATCTAAACAAGTAACTTGATTAAGATCCATGGATTCACTATAAGATTTCAATAGTTCGGCACATGTACGTGTTGTCTCATGAGAGCCAGTACCAAAGGAAATATCTGAATCGATTTCTATAATTGTTTTATTGTCGACGTTATCATATTCTTGCCATGCAGGTTTAATTACAATATTTGGTAATATTTCTGTAGGCTCAATATATTGTTGCCAAGAATTTAACCACGTAGATTCGTCTAGTATATGAGCATCTATTGATTTCACCGTAATATTTGCCTCTGTAAGACGTTTTTCTAAGTCTTCTTTAATCACATCGGCATCAAGTGTTGGATCAGCGTAGAGCGTTAATTTTATTAAATTAGGTTGTTCTTCAATATCTTCTTCTATAATTCCATTGTCTGCGTAATCGTCAAAAAGAGTAGTCACCTCATCGGTGGCTACTCTTTCACAGACAATGGATACTTCTATCCACTGCATATATGCTCCTTTATAGGGAATGTGATGGAACAAACCATTCCTTCACATGAGCTGTTCATTTCGTTAAACAGTCCTTGATTTTTTCAAAGAGACTTTTGCTCACTTGCAAGTTATTTACATCTTCATTGCTTTCATTAGCAAAGCGTAATAACAACTCACGTTGAGTATCGGTCAATTTTTTAGGCGTTTGGACAGTTACTACAATATGTTGGTCCCCTCTTTGGTTAGGGTTACGCAAATATGGAATACCTTTGCCCTTTACGCGGAATGCCGTTCCCGTTTGAGTACCTTCCGGAATCTTTAACTCTACTTTACCATCTAAGGTGTTAACTTGTATAGTCGCACCAAGAGCAGCTTGAGCAAAGCTAATATTCACACGGCTAATAACGTCATTACCATTTCGTTCAAATTCCTTATGAGGACGAACAAAAATATATACATAAAGATCGCCTTTAGGGCCACCTAAGATACCTGGTTCACCTTCATTAGCAACGCGTAAGCGAGAACCACTATCTACACCTGCTGGAATTTTAATAGAAATCTTGCGTTTTGCAAGCATTTCACCTGTACCACGGCATTTAGAACAAGGTTTTTCAATGCTTTTACCAGTACCATGACAGCGAGAACAAGTGCGAACGGATTGCATACGCCCAAATGGAGTATTTTGAATAACCGCTTCTTGACCAGAACCATGACAGTTTGGACAAGTATCGACACGAGATCCTGGTTCACCACCAGTACCATGACAGTGATCACATTCTTCATGACGATGCACTTCTATTTCCATAGATTTACCAAAGGCTGCATCTTCAAAGGAAATATCAATATCTTCGCGCAAGTCATTGCCTTTTTGAGGGCCTTGTTGTTGGCGTCCACCACCAAACATGCCTCCAAAAATGTCGCCAAAGATATCACCAAATCCGCCAGCTTGACCACCGAAACCTCCAAAGCCTCCTTGGAAACCACCGGCGCCAGCGCCGCCTCCTTGTTTGAAGGCGTCGTGGCCGAATTGGTCATATTGAGCTTTTTTAGTTTCGTCAGACAATACTTCGTAAGCTTCGTTCGCTTCTTTAAACTTTGCTTCTGCTTCCTTAGGATTATCTTTATTTACATCTGGATGGTATTGGCGTGCCTTTTTACGGAAGGCCTTTTTGATTTCATCTTGAGAGGCATTTTTGCTAACCCCTAGGATGTCATAATAATCACGTGCCATTAGTTACCAACCCTTCTTATTTCTTGTCGTCATCCACTACTGTGTAATCAGCATCAACTACATTGTCATCAGATTTTGTTTGTTGTTGACCTTGATCTGCACCACCAGCTGCTTGTTGAGCTGCTGCATACATTTGTTCTGCTAATTTATGTAATGGTTGTTCCAAAGCTTCACTATCTTTTTTGATGTCTTCAATGTTGCCAGCTTCGATAGATTTTTTCAATTTATCTTTTGCTTCTTCAACTTCTTTCAATAAAGCAGTATCGCCTTTACCATCAAGTTCTTTCAATGCTTTTTCAGCTTGATATACCAAGGAGTCTGCATTATTTTTAACATCTAATTCTTCTTTTCTAGCTTTATCTTCTGCAGCATGTGCTTCAGCTTCTTTAACCATACGATCGATTTCGTCTTCTTTTAATCCGCTAGAAGAAGTAATTGTAATTTTTTGTTCTTTTTGAGTACCCAAATCTTTAGCTTTTACGTGTACGATACCATTAGCATCGATATCGAATGTTACTTCGATTTGAGGAACCCCACGAGGAGCTGCTGGGATACCATCCAAGTTGAATCGACCCAATGTTTTATTATCTGCTGCGAACTCACGTTCACCTTGCAATACATGGATATCTACAGATGGTTGGTTATCTGCTGCAGTGGAGAATACTTGAGATTTAGATGTAGGAATTGTAGTGTTACGATCGATAATACGTGTGAATACACCACCCATTGTTTCAATACCAAGAGACAATGGAGTTACATCAAGCAACAATACGTCTTTTACTTCACCTACTAATACACCACCTTGAATAGCAGCACCAATAGCTACACATTCATCAGGGTTAACGTTTTTAGTTGGTTCTTTACCCAATACTTTTTTAATAGCTTCTTGTACAGCTGGAATACGGCTAGAGCCACCAACTAACAATACTTTATCGATATCAGAAGCGGAAAGACCAGCATCTTGCATAGCTTTACGTGTAGGTTCAATAGTAGCTTGTACCAAGTCAGCAGTCAATTCTTCAAATTTGGCACGAGTTAATGTTACGTCTAAGTGTTTAGGACCAGTAGCATCAGCTGTGATGAATGGCAAATTGATATTTGTACTTGCTACGCCAGACAATTCAATTTTAGCTTTTTCAGCAGCTTCTTTTAAACGTTGATCAGCTAATTTATCATTGGATAAATCGATACCAGTTTCTTTTTTGAATTCTTCAATAAGGTAGTTCATGATGCGTTGGTCGAAGTCATCGCCACCAAGATGGTTATTACCAGATGTTGCCAATACTTCGAATACGCCATCACCAAGTTCAAGGATAGATACGTCGAATGTACCACCACCAAGGTCAAATACAAGAACTTTACCGTCTTCATCTTTATCTACACCATATGCAAGAGCAGCTGCTGTAGGTTCGTTGATGATACGAAGTACTTCAAGACCTGCAATCGCACCAGCGTCTTTTGTAGCTTGACGTTGAGCATCTGTAAAGTATGCAGGAACTGTAATAACAGCTTGTTTAACAGGCTCGCCCAAGTAAGCTTCTGCATCAGCTTTGATTTTTTGAAGAATCATAGCAGAAATTTCTTGAGGAGTATAAGATTTACCTTCTACAGTTACTTTGTAGTCTGTACCCATGTGACGTTTAATAGAAATGATTGTGTTTTCTGGGTTAGATACAGCTTGACGTTTAGCCAATTGACCTACTAAACGTTCGCCATTTTTTGCAAAACCAACAACGGAAGGAGTAGTACGAGCGCCTTCTTGGTTAGTAATAACCGTAGGTTCGCCGCCTTCCATAACCGCAACACAAGAGTTTGTAGTACCTAAATCAATACCAATTACCTTTGCCATAATATATGCCTCCTAAAACCTTTATAATCTATTCAACAACTTTTACCATTGCAGGACGAATACAACGACCATCAACAGTATAGCCAGTTTGCAATACTTCACATACCGTATCAGATTCATATTCATCTGACGGCACTCGCATAATCGCTTGATGGAAATTTGGATCAAATGGTTTACCTACCGCATCGATAACGGCTAAACCATGTTTAGATAGCATAGCCATCAAGTTTTGATGGATCATGATAAATCCATCAAGGAATACCTTTGCATCACCTTCCACTGGGCTTTGAACAGCTCGTTCAAAGTTATCTAATACAGGAAGTAGATCTGTAAGTACATCCCCTTTAACATATCCTGCAAGTTGCTCTTTTTCTTGATTAGTACGACGTTTGAAGTTGTCGAAGTCCGCTTGTAAACGCTTGTAGCGATTATCAAAGTCTGCTTTGAGCTCCTCTAACACTTGAGCTGCATCAGCCACAACTTCTTCAGCTTCCTCAACAGTTGGTTCCTCTACATTTGTAGCTTCCACTGTTTCGTCCACTGTTTCTTGTTTAATGTCTTGTTCTTCAGCCATTATATGCCCTTTCTATTTTTGTTCTTTTACCATAGATTCCATTATATGTTTCATATGAGACAACATACCAATGATACGACCATACTCCATTCGTGTCGGTCCTAGAATAGCAAGAGTACCGATAGGCTGATCTTGATTTGTAAAATCAGCTTGTACCACACTCATCGATTGAAGTGCTTCGGTATCATTTTCATTGCCAATCTTTACCTTCACAGGTGTAGGTGAATCATCCTTTAATAATTGTCCCAATTGATTTTGTTCTTCCACTAATGAAAGCAAGGGTTGCACTTTTTCAACAGACTTAAACTCTGGTTGATTTAACAACTCTGTGGTACCTACAGAATAGAACAACTTACGTTTATTAATTGCTCGTAATAATGTTTCTGAAAGGATCATCAAAATCCCTTGTGGACCTTCCATATGAATCAAAAGTGTTCCTAACGCTTCAGCCGTTACATGACCAATACCTATATTCTGTAAAGCATTGCTAAATTGCATAGCTAAACTTTGTAATACATCAGGCGAAACGCCTTCAGTAAAGTACATTAATTCATTATCAAGAGCACCAATCTCAGTAATAACAACCATAACAGCTTGATGTGAATCAAGCGGCAATACATGAATGTATTTGATTAATGCTCTATCATAGGCTGGAGCTAAGAACAAACTCATACTATGGCTCACTTGTGATAATAATTTAGCCATATTTAAGAAGAGCTCACTCGTAGATCCATTAGAATGTTTCCATAACATTTCAATTTTCTCAGCATCCTGTAATGGAACAGGTTGTTGATTCAACATAGAATCAACATATAAGCGATAGCCTTTAGCTGAAGGAATACGTCCCGCCGATGTATGAGGTTGCTCCAAATAGCCTAACTCCTCTAAATCGGACATTTCATTTCGTACTGTTGCAGGACTAATACCAAGATTATAATTCTTTGCAATCGTCCTGGAACCTACAGGTTCAGCAGATTTAACGTAGTCTTCAATTATGGCTCGCAAGATGCGCTGTTTTCTTTCATCCATAATGACACCTCTTGTTAGCACTCATAAACTTTGAGTGCTAATCGCATGTATAATATTATCACATTGGAAAAAATTGTCAAGCAAAAAAATCCTTAAAAAGTCAAATAATATCTATTTAGTCAAAAAGACAATTGAATATTTTTAATTAATTAGTCAAAAAATCAAAGTGTAATAATAAGAAAACACTTATACTATCTACATTTATGTCATATCCTAAAATCTAAAAAGTAGAATATGATGGTCTAATAAAATTTTTATTATTAAAACCATAAAATAGTATAAGTGTTTATATATATCATAATTTTATTGTTACTAAAATTCGGAGAAAAACTAATAACTCTCTAGATAAACGAACAGATTAAGTACTATAAAACCATTCGCACTTAAAATATAGCAACTTATAGTTCTACACCTTCTAAGGGATTACCTAGGCGTTCTAATAATTTTCCCATACGCTCACGAGGCTCGCCATGTTCTGCATACCAATCTACTAAGATATCTACAGCTTTTTTGGATTGCTCAACAGTAAGCTTTCTAGCCAAAATTTTACCAGCCTCTGGTCGCATTCCTGTATTGCCACCAACAGCCAACATAAATCCTTGAGATGTACCAATAAAAGCAATATCTTTTACCATTGCATCTGGACAGTTACGACCACAGCCACTGATACCAATTTTGCACTTGTGAGATGTTTTTCGGCCGTAATGTTTTCTCTCTACATAATCAGCCAATTCTTTAGTTTCCATTTGGCCATTTTTACAATAGCCTTTACCTACGCAGGCGATTAAGGAATTAACACCCCTATGAATAACAGTGGTTACGCCTTCTGGTAATTCAGAGATAAGTTTTTCCTTATCGTCTTTTTCAATACCTGTAATTTGTATACCTGTTACTACATGGCGGAAAGATCCTCCATATTTTTCAGCCAGTTCTATGCATGCCTTCATTTGATCTAAAGTAAATTCATTATGTAAACCGTGTAATATGACAGATGTCTTCATCGTTCCTCCTCAAATCTAGCATGCTTATTCATCATCATCCTATTTATACTAACATATTAAATTTTGAGAAACTGTGAGAAATTACTCTCGAATAAATTGACTAAACACATAATTCCCATGCTTGGCGCCTTCAGGGGTTAAATGATAACTACCATTTTGATACTCTAATAAGCCTTTAGTAACCAAATCTTCTAATATATTACCAAATAAGTTATGAACAGATACACCAAATCTATCCTCAAATTTTTGCTCATCAAGGCCCCACTTAGTACGAAGCGCTAAGAAGCAAAAGTCCTCTTGTGCTCGCTCTACAGTAATCGTCTCCGTATCGATAGTAGGCATAATGTATCGATCAACGGATTGTATATAAGGCATCACATTACGATTGTTACTACGGCGGACTCCATCATAGAAGGAATGCGCACCTGCACCAAATCCTAAATAGTCTATATAATGCCAATATTTTAAATTATGACGACTGTAGAAATTACCCTTCGCGAAATTTGAAATCTCGTATCGCTCAAACCCTAGTGCTTTTAAACCAGACATCATCGTATCATACATTGACTCATCTATACTTTCACTAGGAATAGAGATCAAGTTCTTTTGTACTAAATGATATAAATAAGTGCCTACCTCAACTTGTAAACCATACGTAGAAATATGATTAATTGGTAAATCTTTTACAATATTTAAATTATGCTGAATATCCTCTAAGGTTTGTCGTGGCAAGCCATAAATTAAATCAATATTAATATCTGTAAATCCAGCCTCTTTAGCATCATAAACAGCTTGTTTAGCCTTTTCCCCACTATGACTGCGATGCAGCATGGTAAGCGCCTTATCATCAAAGGTTTGAACACCAAAACTAATGCGATTAAAACCTAGTTTAACTAACTTAGTTAGATACTGTAGATCTACTTCACCAGGATTAGACTCTATAGTCATATGGCAATCGTCAGTAATAGTAAAAGTACTTTTTAAATTTTATCTACAATCATCTGTAGCTGTTGTATTGATAATTCAGTAGGTGTTCCACCACCAAAATAAATAGTATCAATAGGTTTCGATTTAGACTCTGGGTGTTCTGACACCCATAAATCCATTTCTTGTACTAATGCATAGACATAGGTTTCATAATAATCTTGTAAATTTTGATAGGCTGGAAAATCACAATACATACATTTCTGTTTACAAAAAGGGATATGGACATACAAGCCCATATCCCCAAGTGTAGACAGATTCAGGATATTAGAATCTGTTTTCATTATATTAGTCCTCAACCTTGAGAATAGCCATAAATGCTTCTTGTGGAATCTCTACAGAGCCCACAGACTTCATACGTTTCTTACCAGCTTTTTGTTTTTCTAAGAGTTTACGTTTACGAGAAATATCACCGCCGTAACACTTCGCCAAAACGTCTTTACGCCACGCTTTTACAGTCTCACGAGCCACAATTTTCGTGCCCACCGCTGCTTGAATTGGAATTTCAAACATTTGACGAGGAATCAATTCTTTTAATTTTTCAGCTAACGCACGACCACGTGTAGCAGCACGGTCCTTATGTACGATAATAGACAATGCATCCACAGGATCACCATTTAACAGAATATCCATCTTAACCATTGGAGATTGTTTATACCCAATCAACTCATAGTCAAGAGACGCATAACCCTTGGTAGCAGATTTCAATTTATCAAAGTAGTCGTAAATAATTTCACTCAAAGGCAAGTGATACACAACAGATACACGTGTTTCATCCAAATATTCCATGGATTGATATTCACCACGTTTATCTTGAGATAACTCCATAATAGTACCAACAAAGTCTTTAGGCACAATTGTAGTAGCTTTTACATATGGTTCTTCAATGTAATCGATTTCAGTTGGTGGTGGTAATTTAGCAGGGTTATCCACTTCAAGCATTTCTCCATTCGTCTTATAAACCTTGTAGTTTACAGATGGAGCTGTTGTAATAAGGGATAAGTTATATTCACGCTCTAACCGTTCTTGAATTACATCCATATGTAACAGCCCAGGAAGCCACAACGGAAACCAAAACCCAATGCTAAAGATGTTTCAGCTTCATATTCTAAAGCAGCATCATTAAGCTGTAACTTTTCTAATGCATCACGAAGATTTTCATAGTCCTTAGAATCTGTTGGATACAAGCCACAATATACCATGGATACGGCTTTTCGATAGCCTGGTAATGGTTCTGGTGCAGGATTATCAGCTAATGTTACCGTATCACCTACGTGACAGTCTGCTACATTCTTAATACTTGCCGCAATACAACCTACAGAACCACATGGTAATTCCTGAACAGGCACAAGATTTGGTGTAAAGATACCGAGCTCAGTTACATCAAAATCCTTATTATCATGCATCATGCGAATGGTATCTTTTGCTTTAATAGTACCTTCTTTTACACGCACATAAGCAATTGCACCTTTATAAGCATCAAAGCGGCTATCAAAAATCAATGCTCTTGTTGGTTCATCAGATTTATCTGGTGGTGCAGGCACCTTATTTACAATGGCTTCTAAAATATCTGGAATGCCAATGCCAGATTTAGCAGAACATAATACTGCTTCTGATGCGTCTAAACCAATGATATCTTCAATTTCATGTTTAACCCGATCAGGATCGGCAGAAGGCAAATCAATTTTGTTAATAACAGGAATAATTTCAAGATCATGTTCTAAAGCGAGATACACATTTGCCAACGTTTGAGCTTCTACACCTTGTGCAGCATCTACTACCAGTAATGCACCTTCACAAGCTGCAAGAGAACGAGATACTTCATAGCTGAAATCCACATGGCCAGGAGTATCGATAAGGTTCAAAGTATACTCTTCTCCATCTTGTGCTTTATACAAAATTCGAACAGATTGTGCCTTAATAGTAATACCACGTTCTCGTTCCAAATCCATGGAGTCTAGGACTTGCGCTTCCATTTCTCGTTTTTGTAATGTGCCAGTATATTCAATTAATCTGTCGGCGATGGTAGATTTACCATGGTCAATATGAGCTATAATACAGAAGTTTCTAATCTTTTTCGTTGACATACTATGTAAACAAGTTCAAGGAACTTGTATTCTCCTTTCTAACATACGCGATCGATAACAGCACCTCCTAATAGTTGAGTGCCATTATAAAAGGCTACGGACTGACCTGGTGTAATAGCCCGTTGTGGTTCTTCGAAGATAACTTCCATCGTATCATCATCTAAGATACGTGCAGTACAAGATGAAGGATTTGCTGCATAGCGAATTTTACCTTCTGCCTTTAATTCTTTATGAATTGTATCATCCAAGAAATTATAGAACTTACAAATCATACGATTCGTAAATAGTCGATCATTAGGACCTACAATGACTTCATTGCGTTCACCATTAAAGCCAATTACATATAATGGATGCTTATATGCAATTCCAAGGCCCTTACGTTGGCCTATAGTGTAGTTAAATAAACCATTATGCTTACCTAATACCTCACCATCTTCAGTAACGATATTACCAGACTTTGGTTTATCTTTCATTTCTTCTACTACAAGCTTTTGATAGTTCCCATGAGGCAAGAAGCAAATATCTACACTATCTGGTTTTTTAGCTACTGGCAAATCATATTCAGCAGCTAATTTACGTGTTTCAGTCTTACATTGTCCACCTAGTGGGAACATGAGGTGACTCAAAATGCGTTGGTTCATATTGTACATAACATAGCTTTGATCTTTGGTAGAATCAACGCCTTTATGTAATTCATATAAACCAGTTTCTTCATTATAATTAACCTGTGCATAATGGCCAGTAACCATATGTGTTGCACCAAGTTCAAGGGCTCGATTGAGCATCAAATCAAATTTGATATTTTTATTACAGAATACACAAGGATTTGGCGTACGACCATAGGCATATTCTTTTACAAAGTAATCTACTACATTATCGTAGAATACATCACGAGCATCAATAACATGATGCTCAATACCAAGAAATCACACATCTTCTTAGCATCTGTTACAGCGAGAGGCACTGAATCATAAGGTGTACCACTCACCCACAGCCATAGGGTAATACCAAATACTTTATAGCCTTGTTTTAGTAGCATTGCAGCAGTTAAAGAACTATCTACGCCGCCACTCATAGCTACAGCGATAACTTTTTCCATACTTTCTCCTTTTAATGATCTCTTGATCATAAAACTAATCAGGGTGAAAGCCTGACGTGTAAAACACTAGTTCGGTGTAAAAGTCCGAGTAGTATTGCTATGAAATTATAGCAACTTATATTATAGCCTAGAATTAGGTATATTGAAAAGATTTGAAATAAAAAGAATCCCTTTCATCAAAAGAAAGAGATTCTAATTATTATCTATGTTTTAGTAATTCTTCTGCAGCACCTAAAATACCTAGCATAGAATGTTCAAATACAAGTCCACCTTGCATAAAAATCGTATACGGAGGGCGAACAGGACCATCTGCACTTAATTCAATAGATGAGCCTTGTACAAAGGTACCACCGGCCATGATGATTTTATCTTCGTAGCCAGGCATATCGCCAGGAATTGGATGTACGTGGGCATCTACAGGAGAATATGCTTGCATACCTACACAGAAGTGCTCCATTTCTTCTCCATTTTTTAAATTGATAGCTTGGATTAAATCATAGCGTTCAGCATTTACCTTAGGGAAAACATCATACCCTAACAATTCACCTACTGCAGCTGTATATACAGCCCCTTTAAGAGCTTGTAATACTACGTGAGGAGCCATAAATAAGCCTTGGAAGAATAATCGGTAACCAGGCGCATAAGAGCCCATATGATCACCAAGTCCTGGAGCAGTCAGTTGATACGCTGCATCTTCAACTAAGTCTTCACGACCTACGATATAGCCACCAGTTGGTGCCAAACCGCCACCTGCATTTTTAATGAGAGAGCCCGCCATAATATCTGCACCAGCTTCTAAAGGCTCTTGCAGTTCTGTAAACTCACCATAACAATTATCTACAAAACAAATAGTATTCGAGTTTTTAGCTTTTACAGCATCTACAATAATCTTAATATCCGCAATAGATAATGGTTCACGCGTACTATAACCACGAGAGCGTTGAATCACTACTACTCGCGTATTGTCATTAACAGCATTAGCGATGGCTTCTACATCATACGTATTATCTTTTAAAGGTACCTCAGTATAGGTAAACCCCTTTTCTACAAAGAGATCACGCACTTCACGAGATGCACCGATAACAGATTGCATCGTATCGTAAGGAGCCCCAACTGCATAGATAAATTCAGTCCCTTTTGAACCATTCCCCATTAAAGAAATCAAAGTTGTTGCTAGTGCATGAGTACCAGAAACAAAATGGGGACGAACAATGGCTTTTTCACCTTTAAATACATAGGCGAATACTTCATCTAACTTCTCACGGCCCACATCGTTATAACCATAACCCGTAGTACCTGTAAAATGATAATCAGATACTTGGCACTCTTTAAAGGCTTCTAACACCTTTTTTTGTATTGGCTAATGCAATAGGTTCAAACTTTTTTTAAATTCAGGTTCAGCCATCTCAAAGGGCTTTACTACGTATTTCTTCTAATGTCATGCTAATCCTTCTCTACGAATTAATTCCATAGCTTTATTAAATATAAAAATCTTTAGATGTATTATTATCAATATGAATCCATTCAATATATGGCATGCGCTTATACCAAGTGATTTGTCGCTTGGCAAAATGACGAGTATTTTTCTTAATTAAATCGCGGCATTCATCGAGGCTAATACTACCATTCATATAGTCTACAACCTCTTTATAACCAATCCCCTTAAAAGCTTGGCAATCTGGATTTACTCCAGACTTAATGAGTTGTTCTACTTCTTTAATCAAACCTGCATCAAACATCATATCAACGCGAAAATTGATGCGCTCATATAACTGATCACGATCTCTCATAAGACCAATAACAGGCCCTTTATATGATACACCATCTTTTGTCTGATTACGTAATGAATCTACATCACCATGATGTAATATTTCAACAGCTCGATACAAACGATGCTTATCACTATATTGAATTTCTATATTATGTTCTTTTCCTAAGGTGATAGCATATTCTCGTAAACCATCAATACCTTTAGCATTAAATAGCTCATCTAGTTCTGATCGTAAACTTTCATTAGGCTTAACGTCATTAAAGTTATAGTTCTCTAATAACGATTGAACATATAACCCTGTACCACCAGAGAGAATAGGAAGAATATTCCTGTCATTTAATCTACCAATTATCTCTTTAGCTTGATTCTGGAAAATAGACACTGAATATGAATCATTTGGTTCTAAAATATCGATAAGATGATGTTTCACACGCTTAAGTTCATCCGCCGATGGTTTAGCGGTACCAATATTGAGTTGTTTATATACTTGGTAAGCATCACCAGAAATAACCTCAGCATGTAGCTGTTCTGCTAAGTCCAAGGTTAGATCTGTTTTGCCTACCGCCGTTGGTCCAACGATGGTAATTAAGGGATTCACATTAACTCCTTCATATATACACCATAGCCTATACGACTATATTTTCCGCCCACCCATTGATGCGGTGGATAGTTTTGAAAGACCGAACTAAATGGTCGTTCTTTAATAATAACACCATACGTGGCAACACGCATAGCCTGTGCCATGATTTATCCTCTATATGACTTTCCACAGTATGTCCCCGAAGAGGTTTGAATTGAGGACTTTCCTCTACAGGAACTTCAAACATAGGATCAAAATAAATAATATCAATACTATTGTCAGGTAGGTTTGGTAAATAATACTCAAAGTTATCATGATTTACTTTAATACGTCGCAATACATTCGTTACACTATCGTCACTATGAATATAATGAGCTAAGCCATGACTAGTGGCAAGCCATATAGGTAAAGACCCTTCTAGACCAGTTATTTGAGCCTGTGGGTAACCATAACTCACTACAATACTGTCACTACCAAGACCAATTGTACAGTCTAAAAATGTAAATTTATCTCTATTAGATAATCCTTTTTTATCTAATATGACTTGTACCGCATTAACTAGATGATCCCCTTCACCGCGTTGTAAACGCAATATACGTAATTGAGCCATAGACAAATGAAAGGTATGTTGTTGATTTTCTGGGAAATGAATCGTTAATCCAGAACCAGCAAGAACCGCAATATATTCGCATTGATACTTACCGAATAAGGCTGGTATCGATGTTTTACCTCGTTTAATATATGTCATATGCATAGAGGAAGCCAATGCTTTGGCTTCCTCCTGAATGGCCTCATTAGATTTTTGAGCTGTAGTTAAAATATTCATGTTAAGACCGTAAGAATAACTTACCTAATTCATCAGGCGTAAATTTTATAATCGTTGGACGACCATGAGGACAAACGTACGGTTTTTCGGTACTAAATAAATCCTCAATCAAGGTAGTCATTTGATACATATTTAAATTATGACCTGCCTTGATGGCCCCTCTACAAGATGCATATGCTAGCATTTCATGACGTAACTGAGCCTTAGTAGGCTGTTGATATTCATGTAAGTAAGAGAATACATATTTGAGAATTTCAAAAGCCTTAGACTCTACTAAATCTACAGGAGCCCCTACCAATTTGATTTTCGTAGGACCACCTAACTCTACATCAAATCCAAGATCTAGTAAGGTTTCACGTTCTTCCTCTACCAAATTCATTTCATCATCTGTAGCCTCACTATATTGAGGCACAAGGATAGATTGCATAGGAATGGATTCAGAAGACTTACAAAGCTTATCATAACGTACACGTTCATGAGCTGCGTGTTGGTCTATTATGTAGAGATCATCACCCTTTTTAGCCAAAATATAACAAGAAGCGACTTGTCCCATAGGTAAGAATCCAGAATTTTGAATGGTACGCGCCTCTGTATTTTCTTCACGAATATCTTGAGCTAAAGACTTAAATTTCTCAACGTCTTCCTTCGTATAACTAGTATATTCAGTAGGAACAGCATCGAAGCTTTCGTCTGTAAAGGACGACTGTTCATAAGTAGCCTTTGGCGGAGGTGGTGTAAAACCCTTAGTTTTAAGACTCTCTACAAACTGTGTAGTCTCACCGCGCATGACTTCGTAACCTTTAGTACGGCGACTACCAAATACTTTGTCATAATCTACCGCAGTAGCTATATGCTCAGCAGACTGCATCTCATCTTGTACAACAGAAGGCGTTCTATACGAATCATACGTACTATTGCCATGATGAGATAAACTACCATATGAACTAGAATTAGTAACTGTAGCATTCCGGTTAGTATTTACGTCATTACTATTGGTTTCATTATTACGGAAATCAGATCCATTATTAATTGTGCCATTCATATAAGAAGATGATTCTCGTTCGTATCGCTCATGTAGAGGATTATTTAAGGCGTTTAAAATACCATGATAAACAGCTTTAAATATAATCTTATCATCCGAGAATTTTACTTCACTCTTTCGTGGATGAACGTTAATATCAACCATACCAGCAGGTACAGTAATATTAAGTACCACTAAAGGATGACCGTTTTTAGGTAACAATGCATGGTAAGCATTATCGATAGCCTTCATTATTGTTTTATCGGAAATAACACGGTTATTAACTATAATAGTTTGCCAAATTCTTGTACTTTTAAGAAGTGTAGGTTTACTAACTACACCATCAATATAAATAGAGTCACTTTCATAAGCAACAGTGAAAATATCATCTTTCGTTTTATAGCCATATAATGCGGCTACCGTATCACCAATATTGCCGTTTCCAGGAGTAATAATAGCCACACGATCATCTACGATGAGTTTAAAAGAAATATGGGGGTTACTAAGGGCCAGTTTGCCTACAATATCTTGAATTTTAGAAGATTCGGTACGCTCTGTTTTCAAAAATTTGCGACGCGCTGGCGTATTATAAAACAAATCTCTAATTTCAATTGTCGTACCAGGTGCCGCACCATAAGGAATACAATCGGTGAAAGTACCACCATCTACGGTAATACGAGTGCCCAAATCTGAGTCAGCTTTACGTGTAGTCAAAGAAAAATGAGACACCGAGGCAATACTAGCCAAAGCCTCACCACGAAAGCCGAGGGATGCTATATCAAATAAATCCTCTACCTGTTGTATTTTAGAGGTAGCATGACGCAAAATTGCAAGGCGTGCATCTTCCTCTGTCATACCGATACCATTATCGGTAATCCTCATGTAAGCTACACCGCCATCGCCGATTTCAACCTCAATATTAGTGGCGGACGCATCAATGGAGTTTTCAATGAGCTCTTTAATAACTGATGCGGGACGTTCCACAACTTCACCAGCAGCTATCTTATTGATTGTGGTTTCATCCAATACATGAATGGTTGCCATTATTTCCCGCCTCCTTTACGAGCCTCCTCTTGTAGTTCATATAATTTATTTAATGCTTCAATCGGTGTCATACTCATTACATCCACTTCGAGTAAGCTATCGACTACAGAATGAGTAAATAAGTTACCTAGTGAAGAATCACTCAATTGTTTAGTAACTGGCTTCACTACATTATTAAGTTGAGCTCCCATAACACGATTATTTAAATCACTAGCATCATGACTTTGGTCTTCCAAAGATTCCAAAATTACCTCTGCACGTTTAACACAGAATTTGGTAATCCTGCCAATCTCGCTACATGAATACCATAGCTTCGATCTGCGCCACCTCTGATGATGCGGCGCAAGAAGGCAACATCCTTACCTTTTTCTTTTACAGCTACAGTGTAATTCTTTAATTTACTATAGCTTTCTTCTAAACTAATTAGCTCATGGTAATGGGTAGCAAATAATGTCTTGCCGTGAATATGCTTACAAATATGCTCAACTACAGCTTGAGCGATACTTAAACCATCAAATGTACTAGTGCCACGACCAATTTCATCTAAGATGATTAAGCTGTTATGTGTAGCATTCTCTAAAATATAGGCTACCTCTTTCATTTCTACCATGAACGTACTTTGACCAGTAGAAATATCATCACTAGCACCTACACGGGTAAAGATGCGATCCACTGGAGAAATAGATGCTTCACGGGCAGGAATAAAGGAGCCTATTTGAGCCATAATCATCAAAATAGCAGCTTGACGCATATATGTTGATTTACCAGCCATATTAGGACCTGTAATGAGCAAGAATTCCTCATCATCATGATTTAAAACAATATCATTTGGTACAAAAACTTCACGCTTCAAGAATTTTTCAATTACAGGATGACGACCATCTCGAATATTGATTTGGCCATTCATTACGATGGTAGGGCAAATATAATTTTCTTCGTAACCTACTAGTGCCAAAGAACACAATACATCAAGCTCAGCAAGAGCACGAGCTGTTTCTTGTACATCTTTAATAACAAGTTGTATATCATTTCGTAATTGTTGATATAATTCATGCTCTAAAGCGATTATCTTGTCTTTAGCGCTAAGAATTTTGATTTCAAATTCCTTTAACTCAGGCGTAATATAACGCTCTGCATTAGCTAAAGTTTGTTTTCGAATAAAGTAATCAGGTACTTGTTCAGATTTACTATGGGATACTTCAAAGTAATATCCAAATACCTTATTATAACCAGTTTTAATTTTAGATAAACCAGTAGCCTCTTTAATATCAGCTTCCATCTTAGCTAGCCATTGCTCACTATTAGTAGCTAAAGAACGTAGTTCATCTAAATCTGGATTGAAACCATCTTTAATAACTCGGCCTTCTTTTAATGTCAATGCTGGTTGGTCAGCAATAGCACGACATAATAAATCATAAATATCTTTATGATCTTGGATACGGTCATTAATGGATGTTAATGCTAAACTTGAGCATGTACCTAATACATCTTTAATATCTGGCAATACTGCTAGAGATTCACGAAGAGCCGTTAAATCTCTAGGTGACACAGAACCTGTTTCTACACGACCTACGATGCGCTCAAAGTCATAAATACAATCTAATAAGCTACGGATATGAGACCTCTCTGCTCCACGTGTAATAAGTTCTGCTACGGCAGCTTGTCTACGTTGAATTTGATTTACATCAGTCAACGGACTTTCAAGCCATTGCTTTAATAGGCGCGCACCCATTGGTGTCAACGTACGATCTAGTACATCGAGTAATGTTCCTTTTTGACCGCCATCACGGAGATTATGGGTAATTTCTAAATGGCGTAAAGAAGATGTATCTAAGATCAGACGATTACCTACACTCAATTGATGTACATAGTTAATATGGGAAATTTCAGACTTAATAATATCCTCTAAATATAAAAGCATATACCCTAATGCTTCCCATACATCCTCTTCCATAAGGCCTAAATCACCAAAGTGAGTAACTGCTTTTTCCGCTACCTCTCGTTGTGTATGATATGTACTAAATGGAGATAATACAATATTGCTGAATTGATTATCCATAAAGTCTTTTATATCTTGCGGTAATACAGTTCCTTCAGGCAATATAATTTCACTAGGACGATACATACTGAGCGCATCAAACATATCACTTCGTTTTTCACAATCAGTAATACGATGCCAAATAACTTCCCCAGTAGATACATCTGAAAATACGAGTATCCATGCATCTTTTACCATATAAAATAATGATAAAAAATTGTTTGACCGTGCATCATTACCATTTTCAGTCATTACCGTCCCCGGTGTAATGACCTTAATAACGTCACGCTTAACGATACCCTTAACTGCTTTAGGATCTTCTAATTGTTCACAAATAGCAACTTTATAACCTTTTTTTACCAATGTTTCTATATAACTTTCAGCAGCATGAAAAGGAACGCCACACATTGGTGTGCGTTCCTCATCTCCTGTTGGGCGTCCTGTTAATGTTATATTAAGTTCACGAGATGCAATTAATGCATCATCATTAAATAATTCATAAAAGTCACCTAACCGAAAGAACAGTAATTCTTCAGAATATCTAGATTTAATATCTAAATACTGCTCCATCATAGGTGTTTGCTTTTTGCCATACTTACCCCTTTTGTATTGTACCGTAGCAAACCCAAGTTTGTGCTTTATCAATATATGCAGGTACAGTTTCGCCAATTGATAAAGAATCGTCTTTCGGGAATAACACCATTTTATTGCCCGATGTCCGACCAAACCACATATCTTCATCACGAGGACTTGGCCCCTCTACAATAATATCAAACACTTGCCCTTCCATAGGTTTATTTAGTTCATAAGAGATTTCATTTTGTACGTCCATCAATGTTTGTAAACGCACGCGTTTAACCTCTTCTGGAACTTGATCATCCATAGTCGCTGCTGGCGTACCAGAGCGTTTAGAGTAGATGAAAGTATACGCCATATCATAACGAACATCTTTTAAGAGTTGTAAAGTAGCTTGAAAATCTTCCTCTGTTTCCCCAGGAAAACCTACAATAATATCGGTAGTAACAACTACATCTTTAATTTTCTCACGACAGTAAGAAAGTAGTTCTTTATAATGCTCCACTGTATAATGTCGGTTCATTTTCTTTAAGATACGGTCCGAACCAGATTGAATCGGTAAATGTAAATGAGTAACAATATTAGAAGATCGACCAAGGGCATCTATCATAGATTTAGTCATATCTTGAGGATGACTTGTCATATAACGTATACGTTCAATACCTGGAATACCATCGAGAGCGTCCACTAATGTACCAAAATCGGTACCATCTTTAAAATCTAAGCCATAAGAGTTTACATTTTGCCCCAATAAAGTAATCTCTTTAAAGCCTTTTGCCCCTAGTTCGGTTACCTCTTTTACGATGGCCTCTACAGGACGACTAATTTCTCTACCACGAACGTGAGGAACGATGCAGTACGTACAGAACTTATTGCATCCATTCATAATAGGTACCCATGCATAAAAGGTACCATTAGGTTTTGCTTCCAATTCTGGCAATACAGAATTATCCATGTCTACATTGATTTGATGTGTATGACCTCGTTGTACCTCTTCAATCATTTCATTAATATGTTGAATATTATGAGTACCTAAGACAATATCAATATGTGGAGCGCGCTTAAACATTTCTGCTTGATTCTTCTGTGCCATGCATCCTGTAACAGCAAGAATCAAGTTTTTATTTTTTCTCTTCAGTCTCATTAGCTCACCTATGCGGCCATAGACTTTTGTTTCTGCATTCTCACGTACTGCACAAGTATTTAATAATATTAAATCTGCAGTTTCTACGTCCTCTGTAGGTGTATAGCCAACAGATTCTAACTGATGCGATAAGCGCTCAGAATCAGCAGTATTCATTTGACAACCATAGGTGTAAATATAATAAGACTTCATTCTAACTCCTATACTTTAACAATCTTACGTTTTGTTTCTATAATATTTTTAACTTTTATGGACATCCGTTCAATAGACATGCCTGTAATATATTCGATTTCATTACGAACAGACTTTTGCACCTGTTGCATTAATGATTTAACAGGATAACCATGTTCAATAACAACAGCCATATCTACGACTAGACCATTTTGGCCTTTATCGCTTTTTTTGAAAGAAATAACACTTGATTCATCAACACCGACAACTTTTTTTAAGCCATTGCGAATCAATTTAATAATTACATCATCATCAAAGGTGAGTCGTCCATAATAGCTGAAAGCAGGGCGTACTACAGAACGTTCAAAGCCTTCTGACCCAATTTGCCCCAATGTATCTTGGTCTTGTTTTTTTAATGTACGTCGACGCCACATAGTTTTGATTGGATCAATTAAGTACCCTCTAAAGTGAGGTTTCAATTCCATCGTTGGAACTGGAATAATATGTTTACCTTCTTTTAGACGAGCATGTTGTGCTCTTTCAATTTCTTTAGGTGTAGCAACGTCCTCAATGCGAATATATCGATCAGGATCTTGCAAGCCTAATGCTTTCGTAATTTTTTTAACCATATTATCGGATGTACCAATAATCATAAGTTTATTAGGATTGATTTTATCTAATTGCTCACGTACTGATTTTACTTGCACTTCATCTTGGAAAATGGCACGACGAACAGCTTTTAATCGGCTAGATTCCTTCTTAGCAGAAAAACCAGCTACAATCTTATTATCGTGAATTAAAATACCATCATCGATAATACATTCAATATTGTTTTCATGAGCAACTACGAGCGCACGATGGCTTTTACCAGTGCCACTACTACCTACAAATGCAACGACTTCCATAGTCAACCTCATTATTTATAACAAACTAATAAATTCTGATACATTCTCAGATGATACCAAGTAGTCTCCAAATTTATCTGGTGCTTTTCCTGGAATACCATGATAATCAGAACCACCTGTAATAAACAAGTTATGTTTTGTTGCTAATGCTTTATATCGTTTCACATCATCATCATTATGTTTAGTATGGTAAACCTCCATACCATCAAAATCATAGGCTAACATTTCTACAACATACTCATCACTAGATACTAATTTAGGATGAGCCATAACGGCAAGGCCTCCAGCTTTATGAATTATGTCTATAATATATGGAACCTCAATCTTTACCTTAGGCACATAGCAAGGACTATCTTTTCGAAGAATATCTTTAAACACATCATTAATATCCTTAGCGTAGCCACCATCAATTAATAATTGACCAATATGTGGACGCCCATAAGCTTGTGTTTTAGGAAATTTTTTGAGTAATTCATCTTTCGATATAAAATATCCAGCATTATTACAACGTCTAATAATCTCATCGATTCGTTCTTCTCGTTTTGATTTAAAATATTCAATAAAATCTCTTAATTCTTTATTAGTTTCATCAAAACGATATCCCAAAATATGAATCGATTTATCTTTATAATCAGCACTAAACTCACAACCATTAATAATTTTAATGGTTTTCTCTGGATCTAATTGATCCTGAGCGGTACGCAATGCTTTAATACCATTGATTTCATCATGATCAGTCAAAGCCATCATAGATAGATTACAATCTATTGCATGACGTAATAATCCCCTCTGGACTTTTGACTCCATCAGAATAGATAGAGTGCATGTGAAAATCTACAAGCATAGAGCACCTCCCATTACAAATATCCTATCTTTTAATTATGACTGATTTAGTCTATTAATTCAAGTTTAGAAAGAAAAATTGCGACCCTAATGAGTATTCACTAGAATCGCAATTTAATTATAAATCTTGAAGCAATTCAGTAACCTTAGTTGCTACAGAATCAATGGCACATGTAATGGCCTCTCCAGACTTACGAATTTGAATTTCTACTTCATTATTTTCAAGTGTATTTTTACTTACTGTAATACGAAGTGGATAACCAATTAAATCAGCATCCTTAAATTTTACACCAGCTCGATCTTTGCGGTCATCAAGTAACACATCTACACCTGCATTTTGTAATGCACTATAAATGGTTTGACTTGTGGACATCAACGCTTCATCTTTAGCATTAATAGGTACGATAACAGCTTCAAATGGTGCAATAGAACGAGGCCAAATAATACCATTTTCATCGTGGTATTGCTCAATAGCTGCAGCTAATGTACGAGATACACCAATGCCATAACAGCCCATAATCATTGGATTAGGACGACCATTTTGGTCTAAGAATGTAGCTTGTAATGCTTCAGAATATTTTGTGCCTAATTTAAATACTTGACCAACTTCAATACCTTTGGCATGTTCTAATGCACCACCACAAGTTGGGCAAACATCGACATCTGTAATTAAACGAATTGGTGCAATAATAATATCATCTACATTAAAGTCACGTTTAGGGTTGATATTAACATAGTGCGCATCTTTTTTATTGGCACCGCCACAAACATTGTAAGATTCCATAACAGATTCATCCACAACAATAGCAAACTCCTCTGTTTGTTTTAATCCTACTGGACTGATGAAGCCAGCTGTTAAGCCAACTTTTTCTAATTCTTCAGGTGTAGCCATTTCAGGTTCTACAGAACCTAAAACTGCATGTTGTACTGCCACTTCATTAACTTCATGATCACCACGAACAATTGCTAATACCACTTTACCATCAATGGAGAATACTACAGCTTTGATAGTTTTATGTAGTGGTAAGTTTAACATTTCCGCCACAGCTTCAATAGTACTAGCATTAGGAGTATCTACAACGGATAACTCTTGTAGTGCTTCTTCTTCCTGTTTCATAATACCAGGTTTACCAATTTCAATATTTGCAGCATAGTCACATTTTGTGCAATATACAATATCAGCTTCACCAGCTTCAGCAATTGCCATAAATTCATGTGTTCCACTACCACCGATGGCACCACTATCAGCTTCTACAGGACGGAATGTAAGACCACAACGCGTAAAAATACGTGTATATGCATCATACATAGATTTATAAGATTCGTCTAAACCAGCTTCATCTACATCAAAAGAATATGCATCTTTCATAATAAATTCGCGACTACGCATCAAACCATAACGTGGACGACGTTCATCACGGAATTTACTTTGGATTTGATATAAATTTACTGGTAATTGACGATAGGAGTTAATCTCATTTTTACAAGAGTTGTAATCATCTCTTCATGAGTTGGTCCCAAGCAGAATTCATTATCATGACGATCATTAATACGCATCATTTCTGCGCCATATGCGTTCCAACGGCCAGACTCTTTCCAAATTTCTGCAGGTTGTAAGATAGGCATCATGATTTCTTGAGCACTAGCACGATCCATTTCTTCTCGTACAATGGCTTCAATTTTTTTGATACTTCTCCACCCCAATGGCAAAAAGCTATATAAACCATTTGCAGTTTTGCGCATAAAACCTGCGCGAAGCATAAGCTGTTGGCTAACTACATCAGCGTCAGATGGAACCTCACGCAATGTAGGTGCATATAATTTAGTGGCTAACATAAAGACTCCTCATTTAAGCTTTCTAAATATTGATCAATTTCTCTAAATAATGTATCTACTAATTCAGCTTCTGGTACAGTCTTGATAACTTCACCCTTTCGGAAAACAATACCTTGACCATTACCACCAGCAATACCAAAATCAGCTTCACGAGCCTCACCGGGCCCATTTACAACACATCCCATAACAGCAACTTTAATCGGTGCTTTAATAGATGCTAAGCGCTCCTCTACAATTCCCGCCATGTCAAACAGATTGACTTGGCATCGGCCACATGTAGGGCAGGAAATCATTGTAGCACCAAAGTTGCGTAATCCCAAGTTACTTAAAATACTTCGGCCTACTTCTATTTCATGTATTGGGTCACCCGTTAAAGATACCCGTAATGTATCACCAATGCCGTCTAATAATAAAGCGCCAATACCCATAGCAGACTTAATGGTACCTTGTTTTATCGTCCCAGCCTCAGTAACACCTAAATGCAAAGGATAAGGAATCTTATCGGATAACTTACGATAGGGCTTCTACCATTAAAGGAACTTCCGTTGCTTTAATGGATAATTTCATTTGGCGATAGTCGAGCTTTTCAAGAATTCGCACATGTTCTAATGCAGTCTCTACCATGCCATCTGCTGTAGGATGACCACCATGAGCATCGAGGATATGCTTAGGTAAAGAACCAGCATTGACACCTATACGAATTGGAATTTGTTTAGGTTTAGCTTTTTCAATAACAGCTAACACTTTATCCTCTCCGCCAATATTTCCTGGGTTAATACGCAATCCATCAACATTATTCTCAATAGCTTCTAAAGCTAATTTATAATCGAAATGAATATCAGCAATTAAAGGAATATCGATACCAGCACGAACTGCTTTTAAAGCTTTTGCAGATGCCATTGTAGGTACTGCAACACGTACTAATTCACAACCAGCCTCAGCTAAGCGATTTATTTCAGCAATAGCCTTTTCCGTGTGAACCGGATCAGTGGTAATCATAGATTGAATGCTTACCGGTGCATAATCACCTATTTTAACTGTACCTACATAGATACCATTTGTTGGTTTACGTACAATCATTGTAATCTCCCATCTATCTTATAGTAATCGGAATATATCCTGAGTTGTTACATATAAGAATAATGCTACCATCAAAGCAACACCAACCATTTGAATATACATAAGTGCCTTAGCAGGTAACTTACGACCTGTGATGGCTTCAGCCAAATAATAATTAAATGACCACCATCTAATACAGGTAATGGCAAAAGATTAATAACCCCTAAGTTAATACTTAAAAATGCTGCAAAACTTAATAGTGGCGCAAAGCCAGATTGTGCAATCGTACCAGCCATTTGTGAAATCCCTACAGGGCCAGATAGCTCTGCTGCCTGTGTGCCTCGAATCATATCATATAAGCCACTTAACATAGCAACAATTGTTTGACCTGTGCGAGTAACGGCTAAACTAAAAGATTCTCCAATACTATAAGTTTCTCGAGTATAACTAGGATAAATACCAATTTTAGGACTATCCTGTTCCATTTTTGGAATCACTGTAGTTTCTACAGTTTCCCCTTCTCTATCTACTACAACAGTAACACCATGATTGGCAGTACCTTGTAGGCTAGGACGGATTTCATCCCATGTAGAGATTTTTTTACCATCGATGGTAAGAATTCTATCGTTAGATTGTAAATGTGCCTGTTCAGCAGCGCTACCTGGGATGATATTACCAATAACAGGATCATTTGTATACGTGAGATTACCTACTGTTGCATTGAGACCAAAGAATAAAACTATGGCCAATAAAAAGTTAAATACAGCACCTGCAGAAATAACAATAAATTTCTTCCATGCAGGTTTAGTATAAAATGAACGCTCATTAAGAGGCTCGTCAGGTGTCATACCTGCAATACGATTAAATCCACCAAGAGGAATGATACGAATCGAGTATAAAGTTTCCCCTCTTTGAACCTTGAATATGGCAGGTCCAAAACCAATGGCAAATTCGTCTACTTGCATACCTGACATTTTTGCTGTAATGAAATGGCCTAATTCATGAATAAACACGATTAAACCAAATACAAATATTGTGGCTAATGCCGTTGTCATATTTACTCCTATACCATCAATGATGTAGCCTTTTTTCGAGCCCATCTATCAATGGCTAATAAATTGTCTAATGTAAAGTCATCTTCAGGCCCCATAGATTCAAGGACTGATGTGACGACTTTATAAATATCACCAAAGGCGATTTTATCATCTAAAAATGCATAAACTGCAGTTTCATTTGCAGCATTAAACACAGCTGGTTTAAAACCGCTTGATCGGCCCACTTCATAGGCAAGACGAAGAGCCGGGAAATCATCATATCGAGGTGGCAAGAATTCTAATTGTAAAGCCTTTGAAAAATCAAGGTGATTCATATGTAAAGTTTCACGTTTAGGATATGTCAAAGCATACTGAATAGGCTCCCTCATATCGGGATTACCCATTTGTGCTAAGATAGCCCCATCTTTCATTCGTATCATTGAATGAACAATGCTTTGTGGATGTACCACTACGTCAATATGATCAAAATCAAAACCAAATAGCCAATGAGCTTCGATTACTTCTAACCCCTTATTAAATAGAGATGCAGAGTCAATCGTAATCTTGTTGCCCATATTCCAAGTTGGATGACGTAAGCAATCAGCAGCTGTGGCAGTTTTAATTTTATCAGAGTCCCAAGTGCGTAAAGGGCCACCAGAAGCGGTAACAATTAAGGAATCAACATTCTCGCGATTTTGCCCTTCTAAACACTGGAATATTGCGCTATGTTCACTATCAATTGGTAGAATTTGTACGCCATACTCCTTAGCCAAAGATGTAATCAATGGTCCACCAGCAACTAATGTTTCCTTATTAGCTAGACCTATAGTCTTACGTTTCTTTATAGCCTCTACAGTAGGTTCAATACCTGCAGCGCCAACAATAGCAGTTACAACCATAGTTGCTTCTTGAATCGTAGCAGCAGCTATGAGTGCTTCCTTACCGCCCACAAGTTTTGTAGGACCTGTATAGCGTCCTTGTAGTTCTTTAAAAGCACTTTCATCAACTAGACCGGCTACTAATGGCTCATATTCTTTAATTTGTTTTTCTAAGAGGTCAATATTATGATGTGCCACTAAGGCAACCACCTTGAATTGATCTGGATGTTGAGACACCACATCTAGTGTCTGTGTACCGATTGAGCCAGTACTGCCAATAATACTTAGGTATTTCATAAGCTTACCTCTATTCGATTATTACGAGAATAGTAATATATAAATCAATGTAATAGGTGCCGTAAATAATAAGCTATCAAACCGATCCAATACACCGCCATGACCTGGTAATAAGGTACCAGAATCTTTCACATTACATAATCGTTTAATCTTTGATTCAAATAAATCACCTAATGGTGCAAGTATACCGCTAATCATACCAACATGAATACCCATCCACCATGGAATTCCCACGATATACGAAATACAGCACCTGTAATAATACAGCCAATAAAGCCACCAATAAAACCTTCTAATGTTTTATTAGGACTAATGGATGGAACAATTTTATGTTTACCAAAGGCACGACCCGCAAAGTACGCAAAAGTATCACTAGCCCATGTGGTAAACAATACTAGCCAAAGAGTAATTGTTCCCCAATTATATAATTCAAATGGCATTGATAAAGACATGTAAATAGAGTCATGACGAATCATGAGCAAAGAAATCATGCCAATACCAACATATAATAAACCAAATACACTAAAAGAAACGCTAGCTAAAGAGTATTTATTTTCACCAAATGTACATAACATATAATTGGCTGATAAACTCAATACTAATATAGCAATTGCTAAAATATACTGATGACATGCAAAGGCAATCATCAATAATAAAATACTAATATAACCCCATAAAATGGACATTCGCACATGTTTAGCTTTACCTAGTAAAACAAACTCACGCCATCCCAATAGAGCTAATAATGTAATAAGAACATCATACACAGATCCGCCTAATGTAATGGCCCCTAAGGCAATAATAAAACCTATAACAGCGGTTATAACACGTGTTTTTAACATTTTTTATTCCTCATCGCGTAAGCCACCAAATCGGCGTTCTCGTTTTTGATATGCTGCAACAGCTTCCAATAATGTTTCTTTAGTGAAATCCGGCCAATGTAAATCAGTAAACCAGAATTCAGCATAAGCTAGCTGCCACAATAAAAAGTTACTAATTCTAAAATCACTACTTGGACGAATTAATAAGTCTACATCACTAAACTCCTTCGTGAAAAGTTGGGAGCTAACATAGTCTTCTGTAATATCGTCTGTAGTAATAGATCCATCTACAACAGAATTGGTGATGTTGCGGATAGTCCTAACTATTTCATCACGCCCACCATAGTTAAGAGCTAACTGTAAAGGTAAGGCCTGTATTATTCTGAGTTAATAATTCTGCATCACGAATAATCTTTTGAAGCTCCTCTGAAAGAGCACCAATATATCCAATAAAACGAATGCGTACATTATGTTCATGCATATACTTAACATTATTGTTTAAGTATTCTTTTATGAGAGCCATAAGTAAAGAAACTTCCTGTTCAGGACGCTTCCAGTTCTCTGTGGAGAAACCATATACCGTAAGAGCTCTAATTCCAATCTCATCTGCAGCAATAACAATCTGCTTTAATACGTCGGCTCCTGCACGGTGCCCCATAGATCGTGGCATCCCTCTTCGTTTAGCCCAACGACCATTGCCATCCATAATAATAGCAACATGTTTTGGTATCGCATTACTATCAATATCAGGCGTATCAGATGGTTTACGGTTAAATAATTTCTTTAGCATAGTCTACCTCGATAGAATTTCCGAAGTCGCTGGCAATCATTGGTCTATACACTAGTATATGTAAAGCACTCATCAACCTTGGTAATACGTGCTACATAAAGTCCTTTATCGGCAATATCAAAAAAGCGATTAAAGGATCCCCCAATCATTACCTTAAAAGGAATATGGGCAGCCTGCAAACGAGACTTTGCAAGCTGCCATGGCATTCCAATAAGGCTATTAGAATCTAACATTATACTTCTAATACGTCCTTTTCTTTTACTGCTTTTAACTCATCAATCTGCTTAATTTTAGCATCTGTAAGTTTTTGGATTTGATCTAAACCGTCTTTAGCATCATCTTCAGTAATTGTTTTAGCTTTTTCTTCTTTTTTCAATGCATCATTTACATCACGACGAATGTTACGTACTGCAACTTTAGCATCTTCAGCTTTTTTATGAACAACTTTAACGATTTCTTTACGGCGCTCCTCAGTTAATTGAGGAATAGTTAAACGAATTTGAGCACCATCATTACCTGGGTTTAAACCAAGATCGGATTGTAAAATTGCCTTTTCAATGGCACCAATCATAGTTTTATCCCAAGGTGCAATTACAATCATGCGAGGCTCAGGTACAGAGATATTCGCAACTTGGTTAATTGGAGTAGGGCTACCATAATAATCAACCATTACTTTATCAAGCAATGCTACACTAGCACGGCCTGTACGAATAGATGCGAATTCATGTTTTAAAGCCTCAATAGACTTATTCATGCGGTCTTCTGCTTGTTGTAACAATTCTTTAATTTCCATTTGAATTATTCTCCTCGAACAATGGTACCAATCTCTTCACCTTTAGCGGCTTTTGTAATGTTACCTGGAATGTCCATGCTAAATACGATAATAGGAATATTGTTATCTTTACATAAAGTTGTGGATGTAGCATCCATAACCTTTAATTCTTTTGTAATGATATCATTATATGTTAATTCATCAAATTTAACGGCATTAGGATTCGTTTTAGGATCAGAATCATATACACCGTCAGCAAATTTCTTCGCCATCAGAATTGCATCTGCTTCAATTTCAGCAGCCCGTAATGCAGCAGTCGTATCTGTAGAGAAATATGGTTTACCAAGACCAGCACCGAAGATTACGATACGTTTTTTCTCTAAGTGACGAATGGCACGACGACGAATATAAGGTTCTGCAATTTCTTGCATTTCAATAGCAGTTTGAACACGAGTATCTACGCCTGCTTGTTCTAATGCATCTTGCAATGCTAAGGAGTTCATTACTGTTGCTAGCATACCCATATAGTCAGCTGTAGCACGATCCATACCTTGGTTACTACCAGCTAACCCTCTCCACAAGTTACCGCCACCAACAACAATTGCGATTTCTAAATCAGTGGATTTTGCTAAAGCAGCAATTTCTTTTGCAAATTCTTCAACAACATCAGGGTTAATACCAAAACCTTGTTCACCCGCTAATGCTTCACCACTCAACTTCAAAACAATACGTCTAAAGTTTCTCTTTGCCATGTGTTTACTCCTCTATTGCAAAATAAGAGAACACTGTACGGTGTTCTCTTATTATTTCTTAATTATTTACCAACAGATGCCATTACTTCAGCTACGAAGTCATCTTGGCGTTTTTCAATGCCTTCGCCCAAACCGTAGCGAACAAAACGACGTACGTTGATGTTTTCACCGATTTTTGCAATATTCTCATTAATGATGTCTGTAACTGTTTTATCGCTATCTTTAATGAATACTTGTTCTAATAGGCAGTTTTCTTTATAGAATTTTTCAATACGACCAGCAACCATTTTTTCCAAAACAGCTTCAGGTTTTGGTTTACGGCCAGCTTTTACGTCTTCTTCAGCTTCTACTTTAGCTTGTTCCAACAATACTTGTTTTTCGTGTTCGATTACTTCAGCAGGAACTTCTTCACGGTTCAAGTATGTAGGGTTTACAGCTGCGATTTGCATAGCGATATCGCGTGCCAAGCTTTGGAAATCATCAGTTTTAGCAACGAAGTCAGTTTCGCAGTTAACTTCTACCAATACGCCAATACGACCACCAGCATGGATGTAGGATTGTACTACACCTTCAGCTGCGATACGACCTGCTTTTTTAGCTGCCGCAGCCAAACCTTTTTCACGAAGAAGGTCAACCGCTTTATCGATATTACCGTCAGTTTCAACCAATGCTTTTTTAGCATCCATCATACCTGCGCCAGTCATGTCGCGCAATTCTTTTACCAAAGCAGCAGTAATTGCCATTATTTTGTTCCTCCTAGTATTAATTAAGGTAAGGAAATAGTCCTTACCCTAATTATATATGTTATAGATTTATCTTTCAAATGCTAATCAGAAATGATTTAGTAACTTTGCAGAATTATTCCGCAGCTTCAGCACCGTCCAAGGATTCGCCTTGACGACCTTCAAGAACAGCGTCAGCCATTTTACCAGCCAATAATTTTACAGCGCGGATAGCGTCATCATTTGCTGGGATTGGGAATTCTACTTCATCAGGGTCACAGTTAGTGTCAACTGTTGCAACAACTGGAATACCCAATTTTTTAGCTTCTGCAATAGCGATTTTTTCTTTTTTAGGATCAACTACGAAAAGAGCACCTGGCATTTTAGGCATATCTTTGATACCGCCAAGGTATTTTTCCAATTTTTCCATTTCATGACGAAGACCGATAACTTCTTTTTTAGGCAATACTTCGAAAGTACCATCTTCTGCCATAGCTTCCAATTGTTTTAAACGTTTAATACGAGTTTCAATTGTTTTGAAGTTAGTCAACATACCGCCCAACCAACGTTCGTTAACGAAGAACATGTTAGCGCGGATAGCTTCTTCTTTAATAGCTTCTTGAGCTTGTTTTTTAGTACCTACGAACAAGATTACTTCGCCTTGGGAAGCAACTTCGCGTAAGAAAGAGTAAGCTTCTTCTACTTTTTTAACTGTTTTAGACAAGTCAATGATATAAATACCATTGCGTTCAGTGAAGATGAATTTCGCCATTTTAGGGTTCCATCTTCTAGTCTGATGACCAAAGTGTACACCAGCCTCTAATAATTGTTTCATTGATACTACTGCCATTGTGGCACCTCCTGTTAATTAACCTCCGCCGCTTCATCCTTCGGGTCACCCAAAATTAGGCACAGTACCGAAGTCCACCGACGTGCATATTTTTCATACCTGATAATTTTAACAAATAATTATTGTAAAAGCAAGCAAGGAGTGAGGATTTCTTTAAGAATCCATCACTCCTTATTTTAATTTAATGAATTAATTGTCAATAGACTATATTAAAGCTTGTATTCTATATCGCCGATACGATATAAATATTAATTATTGCGAATAGATTCAATCATATGTGCTCGCTCATCAGCGCCGAATACAGCAGATCCTGCTACTAAAACAGTAGCACCTGCTCTTTTAATTGGGACACATGTAATATCATTAATGCCACCATCTACTTCAATAACTGCAGTTGTATTATCTACTTCCTCTAGTAGCATTTTAGCTTGCTTAACTTTTTTAATAGCATTTGGAATAAAAGATTGCCCACCAAAACCAGGATTTACAGACATAATTAAAATCATGTCTAGATCAGCAGCCACATCCTCTAACAAGGACACTGGTGTACCTGGATTAAGTGCAACCCCTGCTTTCATGCCACATTGTTTAATATGTTGGATTAAACGATGCATATGTGGCACAGTTTCTTGATGAAATGTAAAATACTCTACACCAATCTTTGCAAATTCTTCTACATAGTCACCAGGATTTGTAACCATTAAGTGAACATCAAATGGTAATTGTGTATAAGGACGGATGGCTTTCACGATAGGTGCACCAAATGTTAGGTTTGGTACAAAATGACCATCCATAATATCAATATGCAATAAATCAGCTCCAGCTAATTCAATAGATTTTATTTCTTCGCTTAATGTTGCAAAATTTGCAGAGAGCATAGATGGTGCAATTTTAATCATTTTAAAACCTCTTTCGTTGACTTTCTATGTCATTACGTATAGACATATATGCATCATATCGTCCTTGATGAATATGGCCTGCATCTAAAGCATCTTTTATGCCACAAATAGGTTCATGTTCATGATAACAAGGATTAAATTTACATGTATCAACATAATTACTAAATTCAGGGAATAACGTAGGTAACCGTTCTAATGAAACATCGTTAAACTCAATCGCACTAAATCCAGGTGTATCCATAATAAAAGAATCTGAATCCAAACTATATAAAGAAGCATGACGGGTCGTATGTTTACCGCGCTTTATTTTGCCACTAACCTCACCCGTTTGGAATGCAAACTTAGGATCAACAGCATTTAATAGACTACTTTTACCAACACCAGAAGGGCCTGCAAAGGCAGTTACCTTATGCTCTAACACATGACGTAACTCATCAATACCTGTCATATTATATGTAGATGTCATCAATACTTCATAGCCGATAGATTTATAAGCTTTACCATGGCTTCTGTATCTGGATCCATCAAATCACATTTGTTAATACATAATACAATAGGGATATCTGCATGTTCAATCATGACAAGCATTTTATTTAGTAAAAGCTCATTAATATCTGGTTCATGAGCAGCTACAACCAATACAACTTGATCAATATTAGCTACCGCAGGTCTAACCATGGAATTATGACGATCGAGGATGGACTCAACGAATCCATCCTCAGAAATCGTAACACGATCACCGACTAGTAAACTATAGCGACCTTTCTTTAATCTACCTCGAACTTTACATTCATGAACAGTACTTGCATCGTCTTGTACATAGAAGTAACCATTCATATTTTTGACAACAATACCTGTAATCATAATTCCCCTATAATGCTGTTTCTTGTACTAATGCACCATTGAGATAAACCTCAATGCGAACATTACCTACACCAGACACTTTTTTAACAATACGATCACCAGGTTTATTTGTATCATCGTAGATAACAGCAGAACCGTCATCATCTTTTACGACAATTTTTAGCTCTTGGTTTTTAGAGCCTGCCGGCACTGTAATATCTACCGTACCAGTAGTTTTATTACTACTACTATCAGATTTTTTATCATCTTTCTTTTTGTCATTTTTATATTCAGTAGTTAGATTTACTGCAGTACCTTCATCAATTTCATCGCCAGCTTTTATGCTTTGTTCTGTTACAATAGATTTTTCCTCTACAGAACCAGCGACTTGATTAACACCAAGATGAGCATTACTCAATGTATCTCGTGCATCTTTTAAAGTCATACCAATGACATTTGGCATTTGAATCTTTTTAGCTTTTGCTTTATTAACAACGAGATCAATTGTTGTGCCTTTAGAAACTTTAGAATCACCAGATGGACTTTGAGCTATGATAACACCATCAGGTTTATTATCTACAGACTGTTGTGTTACTTTACCAACAACTAAACCAACATCTTTAAGTCGTTGTCGAGCTTGGTCTACTGTTAAACCAGACAAATCCGGTACTGTAATATCACCAACACCTTTAGATACAACAAGGTGAATTGTACGTTGTTCTTTAACCTTCTCTCCTGCACCTGGTGTTTGAGAAATAACTTGACCAGCTGGTACATCAGGATTAGTAACCTCGCTTGTAGAAACACGCAAATGTTTATCTTCTAAAATATTTTTAGCTACAGAAACTTGTTTACCCACAACATTAGGTACATCTACAGTTGTGTTACTCCAGAAATTACCATAACTCAAGAAGGCACCTAAGAAGGCTACTAAAAAAATTACGGCAGCCCCTAGGACGATATATTTTTGTGGGATAGATGCTATTTTACTTAACATACTCTTCTTTTTACCCTCATCTTTTTGCTCTTCTTGAATATCACTGAAATCCTCAAGTGCTTCAGGATCAACAGCTGGTATCATTTGGGTTGCAAAATCATATGGTTCATGACGTTGAGTTTTACCCATTGTAAAGCCTTGAGACAATCGTAAATCACTTATCATGTCAGAAATAGAATCAAAACGATCTGCAGGGTTTTTAGATAATGCCTTCATTACGACAGCTTCTAAAAGCGGTGGGATTGAAGGATTATATCGAGTTGGAGGCGCTACTTTTTCACGTACATGTTTTAATGCTACTGCAATTGGAGTCTCCCCTTCAAAAGGAACTTTACCTGTAAGCATTTCATATAAAACTACGCCTAAAGAGTAGATATCAGTATTACCATCTACTGGTTTTCCACTGGCTTGTTCAGGTGATAAATAGTGAGCAGAGCCTAAAATCGAATTCGTGTACATAACTGTATTAGTAGCATTCATAGCTCGAGCAATACCAAAGTCAGTTACTTTTACACGCCCCGTACGAGTAATTATGACATTATGAGGTTTAATATCACAATGCACTATTCCCATAGTATGCGCATGTTCTAACCCCTCTGCGATAGCAATAGTGAATTTTACAGCCTCGTCTATGGATAGTCTTCCATGTCGCGTTATATACTCTTTTAATGTTTCACCATCTACATATTCCATAATGATATAGTGTAAATCTTGATCAAACCCTACATCATACATATTTACAATATTAGGATGATTTAGTTTGCCCGCCGCTTGTGCTTCTCGTTTAAAACGCGTAACAAACTCATCATCATTAGCAAAGTTAGCATGCAATACTTTAATTGCTACTTGTCTACCTAATAAGGTATCTTCTCCAAGGTATACGTCAGCCATTCCGCCAACGCCAATTTTATCAACAATTCGGTAGCGGTTATCTAGAAGTATACCTTTTATATTCATAGTACTCATTATTTCTCCATTTCTAGATTAGATTGTTCCCACCACAATGGTCACATTATCTCCTGCTCCGACATCATATACGGCTTCCATCAATGATTCTACAACCTTCATATCATCATTATTAGATTGTAATGCACTAGCAATAACATCATCTGATACATAACCACATAGTCCATCAGTGCAAAGTAAAATACGATCACCTGGAAGAATAGATTCTACACCACTATCAACCTCTAAAGTATCATCAACCCCAACTGCACGGGTCAATAAGTTTCGTTGAGGGTGATTTAGCATTTCATCCTTTGTAATCTCTCCAGCAGTTAATAATTCTTGTACCATAGAATGATCTGTAGTAATTTGTCGTAAAGACCATCTCTATATACATACAAACGACTATCACCAACACTTGCCCAGTATAAATGGTCACCATTAACGGCCGTAACAACAGCAGTAGTGCCCATACCAGCAAGACGTTCTTCATGAGCTACGCGATTGGCTATACGTTCATTGGCATGAATAATAGCATCACATAAATCTTGTTGCCCCACTGTTTCAAGGGAGGCCAAATACTCTTTAATTTCATCAACAGCATAGGTACTAGCGATTTCACCGCCACTATATCCACCCATGCCATCAGTGACAGCACAAATAGGACCGTCTATAAAAAATCGATCTTCATTGCGCTGACGCACAAGTCCAATTTTACTTAAACCAACAAAATTATTCATAATTCTCCTTTTTCCGACCATGAGCTGCTTTTAATTGCCCACATGCGGCTTGGATAGCATCGCCCATCTCTTTTCGTACCGTTACAGATACGCCATAGGAAGCAACGATGTCTTTAAATGTATTCATATTTGTAATAGATGGTTTATATAATTCTATATGTTCATTGCCATTAACAGGTATTAAGTTAACATGGCAATTTGGGAAATCTTTACAGATTTTCCCCAATGCATGAGCCTCCTCCATAGATGCATTTACAGAATCTATGAGGATATACTCAAAGGTGATACGACGTTGAGTCGTATCATAATAATATTTTACCGCATCTAAGACTTCCGTCAATTCATAACGAGCCCCAACTGGCATAATACTACGACGCACTTCATTATTTGTAGCATGTAATGAAAGAGCCAAAGTTATAGGCAAACCTTCATCAGCTAATTTATAAATATTAGGAACCCAACCACAAGTGGAAATAGTCATCTTACGATAACTAATATTACAAATTACCGGATCGTGTAACAATTGCAAAGCTTGTAACACATTATCATAGTTTTGTAATGGTTCCCCTGCCCCCATAACTACAACAGAGTGGATTTGCTCTTTTGTAAGAGCTCCGAAAATAACGACTTGTCCAATGATTTCAGACACTGTTAAATCACGATATAAACCACCTTGTGTAGAGGCGCAGAACACACAGCCCATGGCACAGCCAACTTGAGAAGAAACACATACAGAGTATCCATAATGTTGCTCCATTAAAACGGCTTCTACCCGGCTTTGATCTGTCATTTCAACAAGGATTTTACGAGTCTTCCCATCTGGAGATACAGACTCAGTAATTAATGTTGGTAAAGAAATAACACAGTTATCACTTAACCATTGACGCAACTCTTTAGGAAACTGCGTCATCTCTTCAAAATCAAATATATATCTATGATAAATATAGTCTATTAACTGTTTCGCTCGAAACTTTTGTATATTATGGGTCTTAAAGATAGATTGTAACTCTTCTAAAGACTTACCCAATAATTCTATCATGGTACTCCATTTCTATTATTATGATATGCGTTTTACACGAGCCATAAAGAATCCATCCATCTGATCTCGTGGCGGATATGTTGTAATCATACCCTCTACAGCTTGTGGCAACCCTTCAAATGATACAGGATCAATGATAAAGTTCTTATGAGTTGCTAGGAATTTTTCTAGTACATCCTCATTTTCTCCACTATTGATAGTACAAGTAGAGTATACTAAATATCCATCAACTTTAACCATTTCAGCAGCTTTTTCTAATATTTCAAGCTGTAATGGAGGTAAGTCAGTAAGTAAAGATTGTGTTTTACGCCAACGCATATCCAACTTTTTTTGTAATATGCCAAGTCCAGAACACGGTGCATCTACTAAGACGCGATCGAATTGTTCTTTCCAATTATCGGGTAAATAACGACCGTCTTGTAGCTTAGTTGAAACTATGGATACTCCAAGTCGTTCAGCATTTTGATTCATAAGCTCTAATTTGTGATCGTATATATCACAACTCATAATAGCACCTGTATTATTCATGAGACTTGCCATATGCATAGACTTACCCCCTGGTGCAGCACAACAATCTAATATGCGCTCTCCTGGCTGAGGATCAACTACATGAGCAACTAACATAGAGGCTTTATCCATAAAGGTAATATGACCTTCCATAACAGGTTTTGCTTTTTCCAAGTGCCCTTGATGTGCATCAATATAAACTACTTCTGGAATCTCATTGTCCTGTTCAACAGTCCAACCTAAATCTCGTAGTTCTTTTAAACAATCCTCAATAGATACTTTTACAGTATTTATACGTGCTGTCAAACGAGGTTGTTCATTAAACCAAGCACAAAGATCTATAGTCTTATCCTTCCCCATTTCATTTATCCATAAATTAACTAACCATAAAGGTTGATTATAAATGAAAGAAATTTCTTCAGCCTCAGACTTGGCAAGTTCACCAATAGAAATACTATCACTTTCACGTAATACTGAACGTAATACGGCATTTACAAAGCCAGATAATCCTCTAGTTAACTTTTTTGCCAGTTTTACAGATTCATTGACCGCTGCACTTTCAGGGACTTTATCCATATAGATAATTTGATAAATGCCAAGTCTAAGAATTTCTACAACCATGGATGATAATTTCTTTAATGGTCTTTTGGCAAAATGAACAATAATGGCATCTAAATAATTTTTTCTACGGATGACACCATAGACCAACTCCGTGAAAAATCTTCGATCTAAATCGGATAAATGATATTTTTGTAAATACTCTTGTAACTTGATATTGGCATAAGCACCATTACGATTAATATCACTCAAAGCTTTCACTGCGAGCAATCGAATATTTAGTTGTTGATTCGTTTTAACTTCAGTCATCGTTTTTCCTACCAATTAATTGTTCAACTGCGGCTCGAACACGTTTAGGATCTACTGTAGTATTGCAACAAGGTCCATTAGGTCTTTCATTTAAAACGCCAATGACAGGTATCGGAAATACATCAGCCATACCACTTGCTAAATCACGTTCACAAGCAATAGCTACAATAGCCTTTGGTCGTGCTTCTTTTACCTTCATTCGCGCTAATGTACCACCTGTTACCACTATAAATTGACAGCCATACTCTTTAGCAATTTGCAATAAACTTCCAACTTGGCATCTACCACATTGCTTACAATTGTATACATCATGTGTAACCTTATGAACACATGAACTTTCCTGTAAACAATGAGGTGTTAATAACAATATACGTTCTGGATCAACTGTATACATATCAAGCATCACTAGATGATTAATCAAATCAATCATAGACTGACGCAATTGATCCTTAGTAACCCCTCTCACTTTGCCAATCAATAAAGATAATGGAAATAATCCATATATAAACCGATTAGCTATCCTTAAAACAATAGGATGTAACCGTAGTATACCAAAACTAGCAATAATCAAGGATATACACAATAACCATATAACACAAATGCATACAGAAAAAATCACTGTACTTATTATGGGTGCAATAGGATGTAATTGTGAAAGCCCCGGTTCTAACACATACATTAGAAATCCGATTATTGCTGTAATTAAAGTACATGTAATTGATGATAATATCAGGTATAACGGATACGTTTCGTACTGCTTATATTGAGTCTCCAAAAACGATACCTTCCTTAATCTGATGTCCATTAATAAAATCAATTGCAGAAATGCGTTTTTTATTTTCTGGTTGGACTTCTGTTAATAGAATTATATTTCCATCACCACAAAATACACCTAAACCGGCTATTTTAGATACTATTGTACCAGGCACAGTTGTGGCTGATATTGCAATTGGTACATGTTTACCATGGACATCTATCAAACCGTGAGTCGTATCACTTGGAACTACTTCTGCTGACCATACTTTTAAACGTTTTCCATTGAGATACGTATAACATCCAGGAGCTGGATTAAGACCTCTAATAAGATTTACAATTTCATTAGCAGGCTTAGACCAGTCAATCTGACCCATTTCCTTTGTAATCTTAGCAGTATGTGTAGCCATTGTATCATCTTGTGGCGTCGCCACAATTTCTCCATTAACCCACCGAGTTAATACTGGAACGATTGTTTTGCCCCCTAGTAATGCCATACGTTCAAATAGTTGCCCTGTTGTTTCACCACACAAAATATCAGTCTCCACGATATCAATAATATCGCCTGTATCAAGGCCATCATCCATATGCATAATTGTAACACCTGTCTTAGTATCACCATTTAATATGGCATAATGAATTGGTGCAGCACCTCTATACTTAGGTAAAATAGATGCATGTACGTTAATACATCCATATTGTGGTAAACGAATAAGCCATGGCGGTAAAATTTACCGTATGCAATAACCACTACTACGTCGGGATTTAGAGCTTCTAGTTCTGCTTGTACTTGTTCATCACGTAATGTTACCGGTTGGAATACAGGTAAATTATGATTTAAAGCCGCCACTTTTACAGGTGGCATTTGAACTTGTTTACCGCGACCTTTTTGTTTATCTGGCTGACAGTATACACCAACAATAGAGTGACCAGCCTTTATTAATGCTTCCAAAGTAGGAACAGAAAAATCAGGCGTCCCCATAAATACGACGCGCAATTGTTTTTGATTAGACAATTTCTTTCTCCTCTGGGTGATCAGTAATCAATCGTAAGTTAGTTGCTTTTTCAATAAACAAATGACCTTCTAAATGATCAATCTCATGTTGAAAAATACGCGCTAAAAATCCTTCAGCTTTAATTGTTACCTTTTTATTATGAGGGTCTATACCTTTAACAGTAATTTTGTCGAATCTTTCCACATCGCCAAAATACCCTGGTACACTTAAACAACCCTCTGGTCCCACTTGAGATCCCTCAGCATGCGTAATTTCAGGATTAATCAATGCAATGAGACCACTACCGGCATGATCATCTACGACGATAATTCGTTTTGACACCGCTACTTGAGGTGCAGCAAGCCCAACGCCATCAGTCTCATACATTGTTTCCGCCATATCATCGATAAGGGCTCTAAGTTTTTTATTAACATGTTCTACAGGTTCCGCAATTTGTTTTAAAACGGGGTGACCTGCTTTCACAACATCTAATACTGCCATTTATACTCCTATGCTAAACAGGATCTACATCAATCAAAAGTCCTTCTTGTGTGAAGATCCATGAATTATATATATATTCTTTTAAATTTGATAAGTCAGTACCTCGAATCATAATCGCTAAACGATACATATCCCGTACTTTTTGATACTTGCTTCATAAGGTCCATTAATGAGAATATCGGTATCACCTTTATGGACCTCTAAATCGCTTACAATACGATTAGCTATGGCCTCTAAGGTCTCCATATTTTGATGACGCACTACCATGTGAATCATCTCTCTAAACGGAGGATATCCTAATGCTTTACGATTTTGAATTTCTTCATTGTAAAAGCCTACATAATCATGAGCCTTACTCTTTATTATAGCATAATTTAACGGATTATATGTTTGTATTACTACACTGCCCGGTTTATCACCACGACCAGCCCTGCCAGATGTCTGTGTAAGTAAATCAAAAGTTCTTTCAGATGCGGAATATACAGGAATATTTAAAACTGAATCAGCCGTTAAAATACCAACAGCTGTTACATCTTTAAAGTCATGACCTTTTGATACCATTTGGGTCCCCAATAAAATATCATATTTATGGGCTCCAAAGTCATGTAAAATATCTTCTGCTAATTGTTTATTCTTTGTTACATCTTGATCAAGTCGAGCAATACGAGCAGACTTAAAGTGTCGTCGCAATTCTTCTTCTACCTTTTGTGTACCTGATCCAAAGAATTTAATGCGTTGACTATTACACTTTGGACAGACTGTAGGAATCGGTTCATGATGTTCACAATAATGGCACCGTAATTCTTCACCTGCTTGGTGATACACCATAGCTACATCACAATGAGGACACATAATAGTTTTCCCCGCAATCGCGACACATTACAAAGGTACTATAACCACGTCTGTTCAATAGAATAATCATTTGGTTATGTTCATTCAATGTTTTTTGAATTAAGCTACTCATAGCATCAGAAAAAACAGAATAGTTGCCATGAAGAATTTCTTCCTTCATGTCCACAATAGTTACTTTTGGCATTGGTTGTTCAAAAATACGATGTGGTAATTCAAGCAACTGATACTCCCCTTGCTTAGCTTTGTAATAGGAGGTTACAGATGGTGTTGCAGAACCTAGTATTACAGGACAACCATGTGCTTCCCCACGCCATAATGCAACATTTCTAGCATGGTAACGAACCATGTCCTCTTGCTTATAAGAAGTATCATGCTCTTCATCTACTACGATAAGTCCAATGTCCTCAGCTGGAGCAAATACTGCTGATCGTGCACCAATGATAATATGACTATCCTTGCGACGTAAACGCTCCCAGTTATTATTGCGTTGTTGAACTGTTAACTTACTATGAAATACTACAACTTCATCACCAAAGGTTTCTACAAAACGACGCACTATCTGATCTGTCAAATAATTTCTGGAACCAAAATAATAGCAGTTTTATCTTGGCTAATACATTTTGCCGTAGCTTTTAAATACAATTGGGTTTTTCCACTACCTGTTACGCCATGCAACAAAAAGGTTTTATGCTGATATGTATTCATCACCACTTGTATCGGTTCATACACAGCTTGTTGTGCATCAGTTAATGGAATATTTACTTCTTCTGTAAATAGTTCATCAAAAGAGGTTTTTGTAGCTTTAAATCTAGATTCAATAGTAATCCCCTTAGCTTCACTAACTTGTTTAATGACCATTCGAGAAAAACCTTTAGCCAATAATAAAGCTTTTGATGCGCCCCCTACTTCAAGTAAATATTTGGCCAATTCCCGTTGTTTCTTTTTTCGCTCACTAAATTGTTCTACCGTAAAAGTAGGTGTAACCACAAGCCATTCTTCCTTAGGCGCCTCATAAGATTTTAGAGTTTTATTAACTGTAAATAAACGCAATGCATCGCCATAAGAGAATAAATAATATTCATTTAAACGACGGGCCGTATCCATCATTTCAGGTGTAAACCAAGGTTCATTGTCTAATACTTGAACAATATTTCGCAATTTAAATTCAGGAGGTTCTAATAATTCTTCATAACCAATCAGAATTCCCTCTTCACGACTATTTCCTAAAGGAATGAGTACGCGTGTACCAGGTAAGACATTACCAAACTTTTCAGGCATTAAGTAGCTCAATGGTTTATGAAGTTGTTTAGCAGGTCTATTGATGATAACTTTGTGCGACACGCATACATTATATCCTTTCATTTACTATAAAAGGTCTCAGTAGAAATTCTACTAAGACCTTTTGTATTATAAGCCAGCTTCAGCTTTTAAAATTGCTGCTTTGTCAGTACGCTCCCAAGGTAAATCAACATCAGTTCTACCAAAGTGACCATATGCTGCAGTTTTGCGATAATGAGGTTTTAACAAATCAAGCATTTCAATAATACCTGCTGGACGAAGGTCGAAATGTTTCTTAACGAGTTCTTGAATTTTAGTTTCCTCAATGCGACCTGTACCAAAAGTATCAACTAAAACGGATACAGGATGTGCAACACCAATAGCGTAAGCAACTTGTACTTCACACTTATCAGCAAGGCCTGCTGCTACAACATTTTTAGCTACATAACGAGCTGCATATGCTGCAGAGCGGTCAACCTTAGATGGATCCTTACCAGAGAAAGCACCGCCACCATGACGAGCCATACCGCCGTAAGTATCTACGATAATTTTGCGGCCTGTCAAGCCAGCATCACCATGAGGACCACCGATTACGAAACGGCCAGTTGGGTTAATGAAATATTTTGTATTTTCATCAACAAATTCAGCAGGCAATGCTGCATCGATAACAAAGCGTTTCAAGTCTGCTTTAATTTGTTCTTGCGTAACTTCAGGGCTATGTTGTGTAGAGATAACAATTGTATCAATACGTTTTGGTTTACCATCAACATATTCAACAGTAACTTGAGTTTTACCATCTGGACGAAGATATGTTAAAGTGCCATCTTTACGAACTTCTGTAAGACGACGGGATAAACGATGAGCCAAAGAAATAGGCATAGGCATTAGTTCAGGTGTTTCATTAGATGCATAACCAAACATCATACCTTGGTCACCAGCACCGATTTTATCAAGTGCTTCACCATTACCATCTTTAGATTCAAGAGCTTCATCAACGCCCATAGCAATATCAGCAGATTGTTCATCAATAGAAACTAGAACACCACAAGTATCGCAGTCAAAACCAAATTTTAGCACGTGTATAACCGATATCTCGAACAGTATCACGTACGATGCGAGGAATATCCACATATGTGTTTGTAGAAATTTCGCCTACTACATGAACTAAACCAGTAGTAACTAAAGTTTCACAAGCTACACGAGCAGTTGGATCTTTTTCAATAATCGCATCCAAAACAGCATCAGAAATTTGGTCAGCTATTTTATCTGGATGGCCTTCAGTAACAGATTCAGAAGTAAAAAACATATGTTTTTCAGCCATTTTATCCTCCTAATACGAAAAAAAGCCTCTCATGTACTCATGAGAGACCCTCCCATCTAACGACATTTGTCATAGGAATTAGCACCTTTTCCTCTTGGAATGGTTGCTGTAGCTTCATAGGGCCTATCCCTCCACTACTCTTGATGAGTTACAGAAATATTATAGTGTATTTACATTGATAAAGCAAGTCATTATTACATATCTTTCTATCAATTACAAACTACAAACATAAGATTCTCTCATGTATCGTGTTATTTATTTTTTACTAATTCCACAACTTCTTTCATAATATTATGGGCCAATTCAGATTTTTTCATATTCGGCATTTCTTTTGGATCTTTATGAGGATATAAGAAGTATCCTTCATTTGTATCTACATTAAAGCCTGCATTAGATTTACTAACATCGTTTGCTACGAGCATATCTAAATTTTTTCTAGCAACCTTATCTTGACCGTATTTAATAACATGCTCAGTTTCTGCTGCAAAACCTACAAGAATTTGATGGTTCTTTTTAGCACCTAAACCTTGTAGTATATCTGGATTTTTAACAAGTTCTAATGTCATGGACTCCATTTTCTTTATTTTTTGTTCTGCCTTGTGAAGGACTCTAAAATCAGATACTGCTGCCGCCATGATAACCACATCTACCTTGTCATATTTAGATTCAACAGCATTTTGCATAGATAAAGCAGAGTCAACAGGAACAAAATCTACTCCACTAGGTACGGCTAAAGATGTGGGTGCACTGACCAAAATAACGTTAGCCCCCATCCGGGCTGCTTGCTCAGCAATAGCATACCCCATCTTTCCACTAGACCGATTACCAATATAACGAACAGGATCGATATTCTCTTGTGTACCACCGGCTGTAACAAGCACTGTAATACCTTCAAGTTCATTAGATTTGCACATCTGTGATTCAAGCCAATCTACAATAGCTTCAGGCTCTGGTAAACGCCCAACACCGGTAACCCCACAAGCAAGCCATCCTTCCGCAGGTTCCATAATATGGTAGCCAAGAGAACGTAAACCTTCCAAATTACGTTGAGTAATCGGATTGTTATACATTTCTGTATTCATAGCAGGACAAAGATATTTTGGAGCCTTAGTAGCCATTATTGTTGTTGTTAGCATATCATCTGCAATACCGGCATATATTTTACCAATTACATTTGCCGTAGCTGGAACAACCACATATGCATCTGCCCATGTAGCTAATGCAATATGTTCCACATTCCATTGATGTACTTGTTCAAACATGTCGATAACTACAGGATGTCCACTAATTTCACCAAATGTAAGAGGTGAAGCTATATGAGTGGAATTTTGAGTCATAACAACCTTTACTTCAGCACCTTTTTTACGAAGCCTGCTCACTACTTCAATTGCCTTATACGCAGCAATACCTGCAGATACAGCGACAATGATATGTTTTCCTCGCATTTTCTTCTCCTTTTAAAAATTCCTTGTATCAATGATACAAGGAATTGTTGTTCTTATTTAATGCCTTCTTTAGTGCGTTTATAAGTCACTTCACCTTCGGCAATTTCATAGAATGCCAAGGAAACAGGCTTGTCAGTTGCATGTGTAGATTCAGCTAAGCATGGTTCGCCATCTGTTAATTCACGAGCACGTTTAGCTGCCAATGTTACCAAAGTATATTTACTATCTACTTGATTTTCCAATTTTTTCAATGGAGGTTTTACCATCATACTATCACTTCTCCTTAGACTCTTGATACTGTTTATAAATAAATTGAATTTGCTCTTTATTGCGACTAATCTTACAGGATTCAGCTCGTAAAGATAGATGCAACCTTCTCAGATGCCTCTCCAAGATCATCATTTACAACTATATAGTCATATCGATGGGCTAATGCCAATTCAGAACAAGCTAATGACAACCGTTTATCAATAACTTCTTTCGCATCTGTACCGCGATTATGTAAGCGCTCAGATAACTCAGTTAATGACGGTGGTACTATATAGATAAATACAGCATCACTAAAACGTTCTTTAACTTGCATAGCACCTTGAATATCAATTTCTAACAGTACACTTTTACCATCATCCAATAAATCCATTACATGTTGCTTCGGTGTACCGTAGTAATTATCATATACCTTTGCATATTCTAAAAATGCATCTTCACTTAATAGAGTTTCAAACTCTTGTTTCGAACGAAAGAAGTAATTAACCCCTTCCACTTCACCAACACGAGGTGCCCGTGTGGTCATTGAAACAGAATATACTAAATTAGGCATTTCTTTTCGAATATTCGCACAAATCGTACCTTTACCTGCGCCAGATGGCCCGGATATAACGATTAATAATCCTCTGTCTGACATATGTACTCCTATGATTCTACTGTATCTTCGTCTACATCATATTGCACAAGTCGATGTGCTACGGTTTCTGGTTGAATTGCAGATAATACAATTTGACCACTATCCATAACTAATACAGCACGAGTCTTACGACCATATGTAGCATCAATGAGTAGGCCCTTGTCACGCGCATCTTGAACCATACGTTTTATCGGTGCAGATTCGGGACTAATAATAGCCATAACACGGTTAGCAGATACCATATTACCAAAGCCTATATTCAATAACTGAATACTCATTTATGGACCTCCTATTACTCTACATTCTGTACTTGTTCTCTAATTTTCTCTAACTCACATTTTAGCTGAACCACAAACTCTGTAATACTTGAATCCATAGCTTTGGAACCAATTGTATTCACTTCACGATTCATTTCTTGCAAAATAAAATCCACCTTACGACCAATTGAATTCTCATCTACAAGTGTGTTTTTTAATTGTACCACATGTGAGGTAAATCGGACAATCTCTTCCGTAATATCAGTCTTATCAGCCAATAAAGCAATTTCCTGCAAAAAACGATCTTCACTTATACTCGCCTCTAAAGACACTAAATATTCTTGAATTTCCCTTTATATGCTCACGATACGCATCTACAGCGCCGGCTTTATTCTCATCAATAATCTTGATTATATTTTCTAAAGTAGTGATACGAGACAACAAATCTTGTTCAATATGTTTACCTTCTACTGTACGCATTGTTATTAAGGCATCCAGTGCTTGGTTTGTAGATTCTTGTACTATTTCTGAAAGCACATCTTCTGCAATCGGAGTATCTTGTTGTTGTATCCATTCATTAGAAATGGAATTGACCGCTTGTAAAGGCACTTTTTTAGGGTCATCATAAAACTCTTCTTGAACAAGCAATTCTTGTATCTGCTTTCTCAATACACTATTTATAGTAAAAGTTTTAGGTCTTTCCCCTGCATCCTGAATAGAAACAGATACTTCAACTTTACCACGGGTAATTCGATCTTGTACTAATCCACGAATAATACTTTCAAACGGGTTTATTTGCTTTGGACTACGTATAAATAAATCCAAGAATCGTGCATTTACTGACTTAATTTCTACCGTACAGGTAATGCCATCTTTGGTTGCCGTACCAGAACCAAAACCGGTCATACTTTTCATATGATATCCTCCTTAGCAGTTTTTATTATTGTACCACGAATTATACATTCCGTGTTTAAATACTAAGAATTATATGTGCATTATGTTATACTAAACTATACTTCTAAATAGAATTGAAAGGAGTACCATGAATTTAGACGGACTTACCATGTCTGTTCTCGCTAAAGAACTAAATGAGCGATTACAAACAGGTCAAATACAAAAATTATATCAAATAGATAAAACTACATTACTATTTAAAATTCGTGCACTTAACGAAGATCAAAGCTGGTCATCACTGTTGGTGCAACCCCCGCAATGTATCTCAGTAAACCTATTCAAGATTTACCAAAAGAACCTAGTTCTCTATGTATGTTTCTTCGCAAACATATTGAAGGAAGCCGTATTGTAAAGGTTGAACAAATCAATGGGGACCGAATCATGTGTATCCAAACGGATAAGCTTGAAATGGATGGTTCTATTACGAGCACATTTATTTATGTAGAATTAATGGGCAAATATTCAAACTGTATTTTTGTGCAAGATGGAGTGATTTTAGAATCATTAATTCACGTATCACCTTTAATGAATCGTGAACGTTCTATAAGTCCTAAACTACACTATGAATTACCACCTAATGCTAATCGTGTAAGTTTAATGGATTTTGATTATGATGAAATCAAAAATTTACTTACCTCCTTCGGTGATGGCACTGTACAACAATCTATACGTGCCATCTTTAACGGTTTTGGTAAACCTTTGTTGGATGAAGTATTATTGACTGCAAATCTTAGCGGTAATGAGATCATAAGCGACTTAATTCCCACGCAAGTTGATGCCTTAGCTAAGGCATTATATGAGTTAAAAATTAAGCTCAATGAAAGTAATGGTTTGCTTACCTTTAATTAATGATAATAATAAAAAAGCACACGCCACTTTTATCCTACAAAATTATAAAGTCCTTAAAGAATATAGTACGATTTCAGAAGCCTTAGAAGAATCGATTCATAATACAAAATCCATTCACACTGCAGATAAAGAACTAGAAAAGATCTTAACAGCAGCCATAAAAAAAGAAGAAGTTCGTCATCAAAAGATTAAAGATGAATTAGATGACACCAATAAAATGGATACATATAAACTATATGGTGATATCTTAATGATTAATGCTCACTTACAAGTTCAATATGAACCTTCTATCCAATTACCAAATCTTCTTTCTGAAGATGGAGAATTATTAACAATTCCTCTAAAGCCAAATCTTACAATTGTAGAAAATGGTCAATGGTATTATAAGCTCTATACTAAATTAAAAAATCGTATGGTCAGTGGTGAATATCAACTTAATGCTAGTACTACAAAACTTGAATATCTCAAATCAATTTTATATAGTATTTCATTAGCCACTACCCGTGAAAGCTTAGAAGAAATTCGTAAAGAATGTATGGATGCAGGCATTATCAAAAAATCGAAGAAGCCATTATCATATAAATTAGGTAAATCAAATTACATTCATTTAACCATCGATGAAGGTGAAATATTTATTGGCCGTAACAATCAACAAAATGAATATTTGACTCATCGATTTGCCAAACCAACAGATATTTGGTTCCATACACAAGATATACAAGGTTCCCATCTCATATTAAGACTTAATGTAGATCCTGATGATATGATTCTATCTAAAGTTGCTCAATACGCAGCCTACTTTAGTAAGGCACGTGAAACTAGCAAAGTACCTGTAGATTATACATACATTAAAAATATCAAAAAGCCACCTGGGTCTCCACTTGGTTTTGTTATTTTTAATACTCATCAAACAATGATCGTTGAGCCTAAAAAGCCTGATAATTATAATGAATAAAAAAGAAGCGAAGGAAATCCTTCGCTTCTTTTCTTATAATATTATTGGTTTTCTTCTGTACGTTGTTCAGTTTGTTTCAAACTTTCACGATTTTGACGTAAGCTTTCCAATGTTTTTTCTAAATTGTTTTCCACATATTTAAGAACATCACCAGCATATTGAATGGAGCTGGATTTCAATTCCTCAGAGGATTGGTTAGCTGCATTGATAATTTGATTAGCTTGTTCTTGAGCTTGTTTAACTAGTTCACTTTCAGCAGTTAATTTAGCAATGTAGTCTTTAGCTTGATCAATCAAAGTTTCAGCTTGACGTTGAGCATCAGCTAGTACTTTATCTTTATCTGCTACAATACGACGAGACTCTTCAAGTTCCAATGGTAAAGACTCTTGAATAGAATCAATAATACGCATAATTTCGTCTTCCTCAACCATACGTTTTGTAGTCATAGGAATACGGCTGCTAGATTCAATAAGAACCTCTAAATCTTCTAATAATTTTTCTGTTTTCATACATTTCACCCCTATTTATTATGGACCGTATTAAAGCGTTCTTCAAGTTTTTCCTTAACATCATCCGGAACTAAACCATCTAGCTTACCGCCAAATTTTGCAAGTTCACGAATACCTGTGGAGCTGACGAAAGAGTATTTATTATTTGTCATAATAAATACAGTTTCAATATCATCATCCAAATATTTTGCAAACAACGCACGTTGAAATTCATATTCAAAGTCACTTAAAGCTCGCAATCCTCGAATGATTATAGTGGCATTCTTAGATTTAACATACTGGTTAAGTAGACCACCTGTACAATCAATTTCAACATTAGGAATATGTTTGACAGAATTTTGAATCATCTCAACCCGTTCTTCCATGGTAAATAAGGAATTTTTATTTGGGTTAGAGCTGACAGCAATGATTAATTTATCAACTAATCGACTGCCTCGTTCAAAAATATCAACATGTCCATTTGTTACTGGGTCAAAACTACCCGGACACACACCTATACGCACAGGTTTAGCTCCTTTCAGCAGTGTTTACAAAATAGGAAACCATCGTATAACCAAATTTCTGTTCTTTTATACATTTCCATGATTCAGGCAAGGTAAATGCCTCGTCCTTATGGTGCTCTAGTAATAAAACACCTTCGGGCTTTAATAAATCACAGTCTACAACCATATCTATGGTCTCTTGTATAAATCCATTTTCATATGGTGGATCAGAAAAAATATAATCGAACTGTCGTCCCATTATATAATTTTTTAATTGTGAAAGTTTCCTCGGAATGATTTCTAACCGATCCTCCACATGACAATGTTTGGCATTCTCCAAAATCAATTTTCCTGTTTTAAAGTCTACCGCTACTGCATGTGATGCACCACGACTTAAGGCTTCAATAGCTACTGCACCTGTACCTGAAAATATATCTAATACATGAGTACCAAATATACCTCTATTAGATAATACGTTAAACACACTTTCACGTACACGATCAAGTGTAGGTCTAGTATCTACCCCTTTAGGTGCTTTTATAGTATGTCCCTTTGCAGTTCCGCCAATAATTCGCATACAACCCTCACAAGATTATACTCATTAATTATAGTATATAAATAACCAAATTAAAAGTATCTTTTATTTATGATACTTCAATTTTAATATCTCGTCCCATCAATTCTGCTAATGCCAAAGCAGGAGATTTTTCTTCATATAAAACTTCATATAAAGCCTTTGTTATAGGCATTTCAATATGATGTTCACAAGCCATTTTATAAATAATGTCAGTAGCAAAGAAACCTTCTACAACCATATTCGTATGATTAATAATATAGTCCATCGTCTTTCCATCTGCTAATTTTTGGCCAGCTGCTCGATTGCGACCATGGGGACTCATACATGTAGCAATTAAATCACCCATTCCAGCTAGGCCAGCATAGGTCTCTTTTTGTGCTCCTAAGGCTACACCAAAGCGGGTCATCTCATGCAACCCACGTGTTAAGAGTAATGCTTTACAGTTATCCCCTAACTTTAGACCGTCTACAATACCAGCAGCGAGAGCAATAATATTCTTTGTAGCCCCCGCTAACTCAACACCAGTAATATCGGTATTTGCATAAATTCTAAAGTTTTGACTACATAATGCTTTCTGTAACATCGTGGCCACATCAAGATCTTCTGTACTTAAAACAGATGCAGCCGGTAAATCTCGTCCAATTTCTTCCGCATGGTTTGGACCAGATAAAACAGCGAGATTACATCCAACTGTTCCTAGAACCTCTCTCATAACTGTAGTCAGCAATTTGCCAGTAGTACGCTCTACACCTTTTGAACAAAGTATATACGATTGTTCTTTATGAGCATATGGTCTAATAGACTCTAAACTAGTACGTACATGTACAGATGGCGTAACCATGAGAATGATATCGGCCCCTTTAATACAGGTAGCAAGATCTGAACTATATACTAATTCATTTGGTAATGTTACGCCAGGTAAATACTCTTTATTCTCTAGATCTTTAGCTAATTGATCTGCAAATTCTGGGCGACGACAATATAAAGTTGTAGTATTTCCAGCTAATACGGATTTAATAGCAAGAGCAGTTCCCCAGCTACCAGAGCCGACAACAACAACATTCATATATTAATCCTTTTTGATACGTTCTACTTTTAACTCATTACCTGCAAGTAAACGTTTGATATTATCCCAATGGCGAACAATGACAAATAAAGCAGCCAAAGCGCCAAAGCCAACGAACCAATAAGATTCGCCTGTAAAATACATTAAGATTGGTACCAAAGCGGCAGCTATAATTGATCCTAGTGATACGAGCTTAGTGAAATAGACAATAACGCCCATACCAAGAAGGCAATCAAAGCAACTAATGGTGACAAAGCAATTAATACACCTAGTCCTGTAGCTACGCCACGACCACCTTTAAAGCCTAAGAATATAGACCAGTTATGGCCCATCATAGCAAGGATACCACCTAAGATCATATACATAGGTCCATAAGAGGATAATAATACTACCCCAGCTGCGCCTTTTAAGGCATCACAGAGAAATACAGGTAATGCAGCTTTGAGACCTATAACGCGATATGTGTTAGTGGCACCTATATTTTTAGAACCATATTGGCGGACATCTGTATTAAAGAAGGTTTTACCGATAATTAAACCACTAGGAATTGAACCAATAAGATATGCCAATATAGCATATACGATAACCATGATATCCATTAGTCTTCATCATCCCGTTTCTTACCACGCAACACTAAACGAATTGGTGTTCCTTCAAAGCCAAAGGACTCACGTAATCTATTTTCCAAGAAACGCATATACGAGAAGTGAATTAACTCTGGTTCATTTACAAACAAAATAAATGTAGGTGGTTTAACACTTGCTTGTGTCATATAGTAAATCTTTGGAATTCTGCCATTACGAGATGGTACAGGATTTACTGTTTGAGCATCTTGCAATAATTGATTTAATGTACCTGTAGATACACGGCGATACTGTTGTTCAGAAACGAATTTCAACATATCAGCTAAGCGATGAATACGTTGCTTAGTCAATGCAGATGCAAATAGAATCGGCGCAAACTGTAAGAACCCTAATTCATCATAAATATCTTCAGTAAAGCGCAAAGTTGTTTTATCATCTTTTTCAACAAGATCCCATTTGTTTACAACAATAATTACACCCTTACCTGCTTCATAGGCATAACCAGCAATTTTCTTATCTTGTTCTGTAACACCATCTTGAGCATCAAGCACAAGAACAACAATATCCGAACGGTCTACAGAGCGTAAAGAACGCACAATACTATATCGTTCAACAGCTTCTTCGATTTTAGATTTACGTCGCATGCCTGCAGTATCGATAAGGACAAATTTTTGATCTCCATGAGTCCAATATGTATCGATAGAATCACGTGTTGTCCCTGCTACATCAGATACGATTACGCGGTCTTGCCCTAATAATGCATTAGTCAAAGAAGATTTACCTACATTAGGACGGCCAATAACTGCTACGTGAATAGTATCTTCATCATCAACATTTGTACCAACTGGAGGGAAATGTTTAACCGTATCGTCAAGCAAGTCACCTAAGTTCATTAAATTCTTAGCAGAAATACCAATTGGATCACCTAAGCCAAGATTATAGAATTCATAAATATTAGGTTCTTGATTAACACTGTCAATTTTATTAACAACTAAAACTACAGGTTTGCCGCTAGCACGTAATATATTTGCAACTTCTTCATCGGCAGGAACAATCCCTTGTTTACCATCAACAACAAATAATATTACATCCGCTTCTTCAATTGCTAATTCAGCTTGTAAACGCATCATCTTAGGAATAACATGACTATTATCTGTTATGAATTCGATACCACCTGTATCTATCATTGTAAATTCACGATTTAACCACTCTGCGTCAAAGTAAATACGATCCCGTGTTACACCAGGAATATCTTCAACAATAGAGATTCGTTTATTAACAATGGCATTAAAAAGTGTAGATTTCCCTACATTTGGACGACCTACAACAGCCACTAATGGTTTTGCCATGGTTTCACCTCATTATCTAATCTAATACATTACTATATTTTATCATATTCTACGTAAAGTACGCTAAAAGGCTAACCAAGGAAACCTTGGTTAGCCTTATATTAGACAATGAATTATTCAGCGTCTTCTGCAGTTTCTTTTGCTTCCATCAATTCAGTTAAAGCCAAACCCAATTTCTTTTCGTCTTTGTTAAGAGAAATGATTTTAACTTCTACTTCTTGACCGCGGTTTAAGTAGTCTTCAACTTTCGCATTACGTTGTTTTGTAATTTGAGAAATGTGAAGTAAACCTTGAATGTCGTCGTTAACAGCTACGAATGCACCATAAGCTACCAAACGAACAACTTTGCCGTTAATAACATCGCCAACATGCAATGTTTCTTCAGCTACGTCCCATGGGCTCTTAGTCAAAGCTTTTAAGGACAAGGATAATTTGTTGCTTTCAGCGTCGAAGGATTGTAATTTAACTTCGATTTCTTGACCAACGGAAAGAACATCTTCCACTTTTTTGATTTTTTGCCAAGAAATGTCGGAAATGTGAAGTAAACCTTCAATACCACCGATATCTACGAAAGCACCATAAGGCATGATTTTACGAACAATACCTTTATAGTTGTCGCCAACGTTGATGTTTTTCAATGCTTCAGCTAATTTAGCTTGACGTTCTACTTCCAATACTGCACGACGGGAAAGAACCAAACGGTTTTTCTTTTCGTCGATTTCAAGTACTTTAGCTTCGAATTCTGTACCAACCAAGTTGTCCAAGGATTTTACGAAATGAACATCACCTTGGGACAATGGAATGAAACCACGAAGGGATTTAACTGTTACTACCAAACCTGCTGGGATAGCATCAATACCTTTACATACGATAGCTTCATCTTTTTCTTGTGCTTCGATAACATATTGCCAATCTTCATCTTTAGCCAAGCGAGTCATGGAAAGATAAATAGGATTATCTTCTTTGATGTGGTTCATGATAACTGCTTTAATTTCATCACCATTTTTCAACACATCTTTGGCAGATTCTGGTGCTGGATAAGAAATTTCAGTTCTGTTCAAAATGGCTTCAGTTTTGTAGCCAAAAGATACATAAGCGCGTTCATCTTCAACTTGAACTACTGTACCTTCTACAACGTTCCCTTTCTTAAATTCTTCTTGACCTTCTGCTGCTAATAATTCTGCAAAATCTTTCATTGTCTCAATGACCTCCTTAATAATCCAGTCGGGAGTCGATGCTCCTGCTGTAACTCCTACCGTCTGTACTCGGTTAAACCATTCCAGTTGTAATTCAGTAGAAGTTTCAATGTGATAAGTTGTACATCCAACGTCACGACAAACCTCTGCCAATCGGTTTGTATTGCCGCTATTCTTACCGCCTATCACTATCATAAGATCTACATTACGTGCTAAGTCAACGGCAGAGTTCTGTCGTTCTTGCGTTGCATTGCATATCGTTTTGAAAACCTTAAGATTCTTAGATTTTTTCTCTAATATCTCTATTATACTGTTAAATTTGAATTGTGAAAAGGTTGTTTGTACAACAACACCCATTTTTTCCACAATTTGTAGTTTTTTTGCGGATTCTTCATCTTCGATGATTATTCCTTTGTTATTTGCCCATAAATTGATACTTTTTACCTCAGGATGGTTTTTTTCGCCCAAAATCACCAAAGTCATTCCATCTTCTATGACAGACTTAGCATCTTGTTGCGCTTTTTTTACATGAGGACATGTAGCATCTAAAATATGTAATCCCTTTTCTTCAGCTTCTGCATAAATAGCAGGGCCTACACCATGAGATCGAATAATCATTGTCCCTTCGTCAATATCTGCTACCTCTTGAATAGGACTTACACCTTTACTTTCAAGGCGACCTACAACTTGAGGATTATGAATGATAGGACCTAATGTATAACTTTTACCCTTACCCTCGGCAGCTTCATTAGCCATTTCAACGGCTCGCTTAACACCATAACAAAAGCCATGGTTTTCAGCCAAAATTATTTCCATAAAGTCTCCTCTATACGATTTTCATGATACGAATCTATCATGCGTTGAATTTCACCTTTAACGCGCTCATTAACCTCTTTGATTGCTTCAGGTGTTGGTTTAGCTTTATTTACAGGAACTTGTTTACCAATAATACAAGCTACTTGATTTTTCTTCATATTATGAGATCCAATAATAGCAACTGGTGTTATACCAATGCCTGTACGCAATGCAATTGATGCTGCGCCATCATGAAATCTTCCAAGCTTACCGCTCTTTTGACGATTTCCTTCAGCAAATATCCCCAGTACCTTATTGTCTTTCAATAACCCTAAGGCATGACGTATAGCTACCTTGTCGATAGCACCGCGATTTAGTGGAAATGCACCAAGCCATGTACAGAAAAATCGAGAAATGGGATTCACAAATAATTCCTGTTTCGCCATGAAATGTACATGTCTAGGTAATGCATAACCACAAATAGGCGGATCATTGTTACTCAAATGATTTGGTACAACAATAACGGGACCTTCCATAGGAAAATTATCACGCCCATATACCTTTAGTCCATAACCGACTTTATAGCGCAACCAAAAGGCAGTACGCCAAAGCCATGTAGAAAATTTATTCATCTTAGATTCGCTCCTGTACTAGATGTAATATATGTTCCACTGTTTCATCAAACGTCATGTTACTAGAATCCACAACAATAGCATCCTCAACGCACACCAGTGGAGATTCATCGCGATTTTTATCCATTTCATCGCGACTTTCAACATTCTTTTTAATGTCTTCTAATGATTGTTCATTAGAAGTACCTTGAACTTCAAGCCATCTACGTTTTGCTCGTGCATCTACAGATGCTGTTAAATATATCTTCAACTCAGCCTTTGGTAGTACAACAGAACCTATATCGCGACCATCTAAAATAACACCGCCAACAGCAGCCATAGCTTGTTGGCGTTCAACTAAGTATTCACGAACACCTTTATAAGAAGCAATAGTCGATACATTCTCATTGATTTGTTGTTGTCGAATTAGATCTGTCACGTCTTGACCTTTTACAAATACTTTACAAGCATTTGCAGTAGGCTCTAATGTTAAATCTAATGAAGGGAGCAATGATTCTACATCTTTTTGATTGTTCACATTAACATGGCTATCGAGAACCGCCCATGTTACACCTCGATACATAGCGCCTGTATCAATATATAAATAACCCAATTCATTGGCCACTACTTTTGAAATACTACTTTTACCAGCCCCTGCAGGACCATCAATAGCAATGGCAATTTTTTTAGTATTCATAATAACCTCTATTCTTCATCACCATGTACAGCATGCATTGCCGCCACATAACCAGTGGAAAAAGCAGCTTGTAAATTATAGCCGCCCGTAAAGGCATCAATATCTAGAACCTCACCAGCACCATATAAGCCTTTCACCAATTTAGATTCCATGGTTTTGGGACTAAACTCTTTTAACGAAATACCACCGGCTGTAACAATTGCTTCTGCTACAGGGCGTAACTCCTTTACAGTTAATGTCATATGTTGTAATACATGACATAAACGCATACGTTCTTCTTTTGTAATTTGATTAATGGGTTTACTTGGATCTAATTCAGCAAGGTTTATCACAATCGGAATCAGATTGACAGGTAACAAATCTTTCATCCCATTAGCTAATTGTTTTTTTGAATATAAATCAAAATCCTTCTGTAAGCGTTTGTCTAAAACTTCTGCAGTTAATGCAGGCTTCAGATTTATTTCAATAGTGATTTGTGGATTTTTCTTACGCAACAATTTGCCTACTGTATGACTTAAAGACAAGATTGTAGGACCCGTAAGGCCAAAATGAGTGAACATCATTTCCCCAAATTGTTTTGCTTGTAACTTATTTTTCGAAATAACGGATACCTCAACATTACGAAGACTAAGCCCCATAATATCTTTTACCCAAGATTCCCCTGTTACAATTGGTACCAATGATGGTCTTATATCTGTAACGGTATGACCAATTTTTTTAGCTAAAGCATATCCATCACCAGTAGAACCAGTTAACGGATAAGAGGCACCACCGGTACAAATGATAGCGGCATCACAAGCATATTGTTCCTTATCTGTTGTAACTCCTACAACACGACCATCCTCAACAGTAATTGATGTAACAGGTTCATTTAAATGAACTTGTACTTTATACTTTTTAAGGATTTTCATGAATATATTGCGTACTTCTAAAGCAGAATCAGATTCTGGGAATACACGTCCCCCTCGTTCAACCTTAGTTTTTAAGCCCCAACTATGTAATAATTCAAGCAAGTCTTCATTACTAAAGCGTTCATAAGCGCCATATAGGAACTTACCATTACCAGGCGTATTTTTAATGAACTCGGTCATATCTGCACTATTTGTAATATTACAGCGACCTTTACCTGTAATGCCCATCTTCTTACCAACCATATTCATTTTTTCTAGTAAGATGACACGTGCCCCTTCACGACCAGCTATAACAGCTGCCATAAGACCTGCTGCACCACCGCCAATGACTACAATTTGTTTCATTCCTTACCTGCTCCTAACGCTTTTAGAGCTTTTACTTCACGAATTGTAAGCTGACGAGAACCACCACGTTTAACACCACCTAAGGTAAGCCCAGCATAGGCAATTCGTTTTAAGTTATGAATACGGTACCCAAAGTGTTCAAACATACGACGAACTTGGCGATTACGACCTTCATGGATTGTAATTTCTACTTCATGAACACCATTATGATCATCAAAACCGAGATCTACAATTGTTGCAGGAGCTGTTATACCATCTTCCAGTGCTACACCATTGGCAATAACCTGTAAATCTTCATCACGAACACGGCCCTTAATACGCACCTCATATGTTTTTCTACGCCCTTAGACGGATGAGTTAAGTTTTGAGCCAACTCACCATCATTAGTCAACAACAATAACCCTTCTGTATATAAGTCAAGGCGACCTATTGGATAGATTCGTTTTGATTCATTTTTAATATAATCTATAACAGTTTCACGACCTTGAGGGTCAGACACAGATGTAATAACCCCCTTTGGTTTATTTAACAAGTAATAAACTGGTTTCTCTTGGGCTAATAATTGACCATTAACCTTAACTTTATCCTTTTGAGGATCAATTTTCACACCTAATTCAGTGATTCTACGACCATTAACCTGAACTTTTCCTTCTGTAATCAATTCTTCTGCCTTGCGTCGTGATGCTACACCACAACTAGCAATAAATTTTTGTAATCGTTCCATATTATCCTTCTGTTTCTGAAACTTCTTGATGTAAAGCCTCAATAGATTCTACGCCAGCACTTCTTAAAAACTCGTCAGTTGTTCCGTAAAGAATAGGTCTTCCTACAGTATCTTTATGACCTAGTTCCGCAATAAGAGATCGAGTGAGTAATTGTTTAATAATCTTATCACTATTTACACCGCGGATTTCTTCAATTTCAGCTTTAGTTATAGGTTGTTTATAGGCTATGACAGCTAATGTTTCCATCGCTGCATTAGATAATTTATCTTCTCTCTTACGGATATGCCCTACATAGTCAGCACTTTCCATGGCACTAACTAACTCAATACCTGCTCCAGATACTCTCAAACGGATGCCGCGATTTTTCTCTTCTAGTTCCCGTTGTAATGTATCTATATAATCTTGTACTTCCTCTTTTGAAAGTTCAAATACTTCTTCAAGCATTTCTATTGATATAGGTTTGCCGATGAGAATAACACGGCCTCTAAATGCATTGTTGGTAAGCTCATATAGCCCCCTTTCTATACGGTACCTTCTAAGGCTGCAGTGAATATAATATCATCCTCTTCATAGCGCATTTCCATAACTTGTTGCTTCAACAATTCTAAAACAGCCATAAAGATTGTTACCATACCACTTTTTGTTTCAATTGCTATTAATAACTCTCTAAAATATAAACTTTCACCACGTCGTACTCGACTAGATAAAGACAAAATCATATCCTCTAAACTATAACTGTCTTTTTCAACTTTGACCTCGCGAATAGGCTCCTCTTCAGGTAATTCCTTAGCGCGTTTTATAGTCTGATAAAAAATCTCATATAATCGGGAAAGTTCTAAACTATATACATTGTCTATCCCAAGTACGCTTGTTTCTTCAGGTCTACTAAATATGTTGGCGGATACAGCTGTACGTTCCATCAATATACCTGTAAAATCTTTGATTTTTTTAAACTCTACTAATTTAGCTACCAATTCATCACGTGGATCTTCAGCATCCTCCGGCTCAGGTTCAGCTTTAGGTAATAGCATACGCGATTTAATTTGTAACAAAGTAGAAGCCATTACAAGAAACTCACTACTATAATGAATATCAAAGTGATTCCAATTATCTAAATATTCCAAGTATTGACTCGTAATTTCAACGATAGGAATATCGGTGATTTCTATTTTATGTTTTTCAATAAGATGCAAAAGCAAGTCCAAAGGACCTTCAAAGACATCCAACTTGTAATTATAATCTCCCATAAACCCCAATCCTTAGAAAATATACTTTAACTATATAATTATACGCTTATTACTATCTCACTTTCAATATGCTATTACATTTCACATTAAAAGCATGGCCAAGCCATTATATGTAATATTATTTTACATTAAATACGATTATTTATTTTTATTATTTGCCGTTTCGTTTGCCGTTTCAAGATTGAACGTAAATCTAATTAATTCTGATACGCTTATTTGCCGTTCTGAGGCTATCTTTTTTAATGTCTCATATTCTTTATCATTCAATGAGATGACTCGCTGTTTTCGCCGATTTTCTGCACCTACAGTAATAGGAGCTCCGGCCCCCTTTCGGAGACCGCCCCAGTTTCTATTATTTGCCATTATATAACCTCAATTCCTGTTTTGATCATGTCAAGATCAATAATATGTCCTTGTGGATATATTATTATAGTCTGACTGTCTATATACCTATAAGATTTAAAATAATGAGCGTAGTCATTAAGCATTGTTATTTTGTACATTATATCACCTTTATCTGAAAGTCTTTGCAATCATATCATCAATAACAACATTTGTTGTTTCATATTCCGTGTCGGTTATTTCACCATTCATATATAGGAATATACATGATTAATATATGTCGTTAATTCTCTATAAGTAGTTATTTTGGCAAGCTGCATTTTACGTTTTTATGATACGAACTAGAATATCAGACAATTCGTCTGTAGTTATCATTCCATTAGCATGATGTTCTGCATACTTTTCTAATGTTTTTATTTAATTCATCAACGCTTGTTTGATTTTTAATCATTTTCATGTTTATATCTCCTTTTAACTATTATTCGTAACCTAATTATTTGTTAAGCTCTACAGATCTATAACTTTTAATATTTTAACGAATTCTATTTAAATTTTGGCATTAACATCATTGAGCCATCAGGCATATGAATGATATATAATTCACGTTTTTTAATTTCTTTAGGTCGCTCTAGCTTCTCGCCTTTTAAGTAAGTATCCCTCATTGCTTGAATGTCTTTGATAGTCATGCTTTCATCTTGCTCTACTCTGACTGTTAAATTAGTAGCTCGTTGAATAGCTTTCAATTCACTCATTCGTTTGCTTAGATTTTGTTTGATAGCGTAGTATAAATCTTTTAATTCTTCTTTTCGAGTTTTCATGATGTCCGTCCTCCTAGTAAATCAAGTTAGCTTTTAAAAGTTTTGTGTATAATTCATCTACAGTGTTTGCCACCGCATATAGTTTATTAGTGTGAATGCTAAAACATTCATAACCAGTTCTGAGCTTTTCAACTGCTAGATGTTGGTTTTGTTTAATCAAGATGTTGTTTAATTCTTGTACTGTCATTTTGTAAGCCTCCTTGTAGCTTAATCACTTCTTATCTTGATTATATTATATAACTCAATCTTATTAAAGTCAAACGTTTGTTCGGAATTATTGCAAAAAAAATAAGGGCACCTACTGTAATAGTAAGTGCCCTATATTTAATTAACAAAAGTTGTCTGCATATCCACCTTTATGCAGTAAGGAGATATTGGATCACCTCCGTTTATCTACGCAACGCACCTGCAAGAAATAATGCAGCATTACTAATTGCCCATGTATCACGTTGCCTACGTAACCTTTGTTCTGTTCGTTTATTATTCTTTATTTCCGCTTTCAATTCGTCCAATGAGCTCGAGGCTTGATTTAATCTCTGCTCTTGCTCTGTTATTTTGTTCGATGCTTTCGCTAACTCTTGCCCCTGTTTCTCGTTGATTGTCCTCAATTCGGTTAAGGCTTTCGCCCTCTCGCTGTTGATAACCCTCAATTCTTTTAATTCGGTCGCCTGCGTCATTGTTAAGCTGTCGGCTTGTTTCAATGAGTTTGTTGAGTTCTCGATTGAGGCGTCGGCTGTCCTCAAGTGCTCCTTGAGCTTGTTCCAGTCGCTCAATGGCACGTTGATAGTTGGCTCTGGCGGTGAGGTAGCCGTCAATGAGTTGGCATGTACCAATGAGGAGCAACATACAACCACAAACAAGAATAAACCGCTTAACAGTAATTTGAGATTTAACCGCATTGATGTATTTCTTGATGTTCTCATACATATATAGCCCCTTTCTAATCAAGATCAGACCAACGTGCCTCGTACCCTCGCACATCAACATGTACGAAGTCCTGGTGATAGTATTTACCGATACCATCTGCACCACATTCTTCGGCAATCTGTGCAAGATAATCAACATCAATGCCATCGTATGTGATGTCGGCTGCTGTCCCCTCTACATGCTGAGAATTAGGAACGCCCCCAACCTCCTCATTATGTTCAGGGCAACGGTAACCACTATTGATATATAACGGAACCCCTAAACGTTCACGAATTGCGTCTAATAAGTCTACTAAACGTTTGTCGATGATATGGTCCAATTTATTATGTCCATTTTCATCGACTTCATGTCTGTTACAATTACAAGCGAACTCATAATCATCAAAATATGCACCAATTTTCATTATATACACCTCTTTCAAATTAAAAGAGGGCTACTATATGCAGCCCTCACACAAACGTTATTTTTTTAATAATGCGTCAACCTTGCTTTGTACTAATTCTAATAGACCTGAAATAGTACTATTGCCACCGTCTCGCATATTTTCCAATATAGAAAGGAATTCGACGGAGCCAAGATACAACCATACTAGATTTACGGCAAAGGCATAATTGCCTGCCATAAAATCAAAACACCATGCACCGGCTGTGGCAAGGCAATAGGTTAATACCTTTGTAACAAAAGGCTTTCGCATATGTTTAGAGTTGATTAAACCTTTACCCCATGCAGCAGGAATTGCAATATACTTATCTGAAGTACTAATATTGTCAGGACTAGCCCCTAAATCTATGAGCATTTGGTAACTAATGGCAGACCATTTAGTTATTAGATCTAAAAAGACAAGCAATATGAATATACCTAAAACTTGAACATGTTTAAGACCCAACATGTATATGCCGACTTCTGCTATTACCGCCAACAAAGCCTTGATTGCGAATGACTCAGTAAGTGTTTGCCATGCCTCGCACAAAAAGTTTGTTAATTCTTGCATTATCGCTCCTTTGCCCTAGATTATAAGCGGTCTGCATAATAGCCAGTATTTTCATAACGATGAGTGGTATCATTCCAGCTAATATCATTCATGCCACGGATGTCAACTTGATGTGTGCCGTATTCAACAGTGCCAATGACAAACGCTTGGTTATCTTCCCAACCATTGCCAGTTTTAAAGGTGATATTTTTAGGTTCTCTAACCAAGATAACCTTGCCTTTTAGATCATCTGCCCTCAAAGGTAGATTACGTGTATTCAAATATAAAATGCGTGGTTTATTAGCATATATTTCGATAGTATCAACATTCTGTTTATTCCACTTGCCAAAGAAATTAAATTTTGGTTCGCTAGCATAGATGTCAGAATTATCATTGCCAGTATAATTTGTTGCATTAATTACGACTTTCCGACCATATAAGGAGAATTTCACGCCGTTTTCTTCGAATGTATCATCCGCAGGAGTAGCGTTTTCATCGGCAACACCTTTGATTGTATTCTCACTTACTTTATTCCCTATGAAGTTATGATATGTCAAATGTACATCATCATCGCCAAGCGGTTCGATTGAAATGGATCCAGTACCATTTTCGCCAATTTCGAACGGAGTTTCCATGCCTACCACTTTAACGAAATAATGAGGCTCACCCTCTACAGTAATTACACGTTGCCCTCTTAATACATTAGGTACTGTTAGAGGTTTAAATTCTGTACGTGGGAACGCTTTTCCTAAATTAGAAATAACTGCAGCCAATACATCTGTAATAGAATTAGATTTACACCACACGTTACCATTTAACAACATTGTGCGTGCCTCATCTGCAACGGCACCAGCTTTTAGGCTTTCTAACCATTCTTGTTGAGTACCTGTAAAGCCATTTAATTGTGCAATATCGTATGCACTTAAACCGTCAGCACCATTGCGACCGTCTTGCCCATTATCCCCTTTAATACCTGGAATATTTACATTTACATTCATTGGCTTATCGCCTAATGTAACCAAAATTTCTTGAAGTGCGTTTGTTTCTGCCATAATGAACCTCCTTTAATGCATAGAAATATCGTGAATAATAGTAATGTCCCCCATAATTAACTTATGAGAGACATTATTTTGAATGAGAAAAACATCGTATACGGCCTTAGTGTATATCTTGTCAATCTCTAATGTTGTTTCTTTGGAGATAGTAACAAATATAGTTTTATTGTCTATTACTGCCTCAGCCTCACAAAGTAATTTACCTTGCTTGCTGCGTATCTTACATACGGCACTGGCTTGGCTTATATCAATATCATCTGTGATTGTGTAAGCTCGCCGCCAATCTTCGCCGATATGTATCGTCTCATTTAATCGTTTAACTAGATCCATATATACACCCCTTACCAGAATGAAACGATAAGTAAATCAGCCTCGCCATAATAACCAAAATTTCCGGCGTTGTAGAAATAATAAAAATAACCCTCTTTTGTAATGCCGCAACCCTTAAACCATTTAGCATTAGCACTTTGAGAGGCTGCATTGTTTTTAGGGTAACCTCTACCGAACGAAAAAGTTCCACCGTCTGGAATATCACCATTAGGAAAGAATACACGATTTTGCAAAGGCTCCCCATGTATCCAGTGGCCACTGTCTAAATCATCAATTTTGCCACTGCCTGGCCTATCGTTAAAATACATTGAATAGCGATTATTGAAATCATGAATTTTGTTCATATCGCTATCATTAAAATAACGGCCAGTAATTTATATACAGAGCTTTCACGCATTTTAACATTGGTTAAGTAATATAAACATCGCTCGTAGTTATATCCTGCTGGCAAGTTGATTTTCTGTCCACTAACTACATGTATACTCATGAAATTAGTGTTTTTTAACGGCTCACCATTGGCATATACGCTATTGGCGTCAATTCTCGAACCTGTAATATTTACCCCTCTAATGTTACCGTCAGCGTCAACGCTAAACGTATTAGACGCATTTTTGATAACGGTACCAGTAATTGTGCCGCCCCTTAAATCACCAATATTGGCAGTGATAGATGATAGGCTATCGACTTGCATTTTATCGGCAGTAACCGAACCGGCTTGCAGCATTTTCTTTGTGATGATGTTATCATCAAACAACGCTTGACCTGTAACATGCAATAATTTACCGTCAATTCTAGTTCCTGCTGGTGTTAAGTTGATACGGCTTATAATTTCTTGACCGTCAAGGCTATTGAGTGCATTATTTACTTTTAACTCAATACCATTTGAGATTTGAGTTATTTGTGAACCTAAATTAGTGTTTAGATCATTAATGCTATGTTGGAACGCATTAGCTTGGTCGATGAGTTTACTTTGAAAACCGTCAACGCTAGTTTTAACTGTGCCAACCTCATTTGTTAAAGCCTTTACTGCCTTATCCATATCAGATATGCCAAGTTCTTCCATATCTAGCAATTTACTGTCTATTTTAGCCTTTACTGTAACATTTGTCGCATCGGTTCTTGGCCCCTCACCAAAGATATCGACATAAGCAACGCTAACAGAATATACACCGGACTCGATAGGAATACTCATTGCGTTAGTAGATGTAAAATATACAGTATTATCAACGTATACGTTAGCACCTTTGCAGCCTGTTGGAATGCTTTCAAATACAACACCAATTCCGCTTATGGTACCAGTTAATTTGACATTCGTAGGCTTAGGTGGAATTGGCACATTATAGGTAAGCTCAGCCGGTGCACCATAGCCTTTTGATGGGTTATGTGCATATAAATAGACTTTGCCACTACGTTCACGTAGCATGCCACTATAAGTAGTATTATTGCTTTTACCAATCAAACCATCTGTTTGGCCTGTTCGTGTATCTAAACGCAATTCGTAAAAATCAACGTCAGCGTTACGGACTTCAAGCCAGTTGAAATTGGCCTTATCACTAAAGGTAATAGAAAAGCCTTGCGGTGCGTTTGGAACTTCCGTTTTCATGGCAACAGTAATGGACTTTGTAACACCTTGCGAAGTGTTTCCATGTACGTCCTTGACGATAGCCTTTACTTCATAAGTATGTCCAAGTTCGCAGCCACTAATAGAGATTTGTCCGTTACCATTACCGCCATACTTCCATTTTGCATTGCCCTCACGGTACCATAGCTCAACCGTATCAAAACTATTGATTTGAGGTACATCAAATTGAGCTACTACATCAAAAGACAATACACCGTTACCAATTTCATAATACTTAGTGAATAACGTTAAATTATCAACTTCTGGGATATAGTATGGAACGATTTTATAAGTGTACTCTTGCACCTCATCAAGCCCCTGTTCGTTACTACCGAACAGATTTAACGAAGTGAACTTGAGATATATCGTCTTATTTATATCTTCCTTACGATAAGGGTAACGGAATAAAGCCTCGTCAACTCTGACAAACCTTTCATTTGCATTGTGGTTAATAGCATTAGTGCCATATTGCCCACGAACTAAACCTTTTAGCGTATACCAGTTATCTGCATGAGTTTCTACAGTTTCATAGCTCAATGCCTCACCATTTATCCAACACAACGTATTGGCACGTTCAGCATCGATATGTGTTACAGTTTTCAACACACCTTGATTGAGTACTACATCACACATATTGGCGGACTTATCAAACGCATTTTTGGTTCGGCCCATTCTAGCTTGTTGAGTGATAGATCCTATACGACGATAATTTTCGCCTGTATCAGATACCCAAACGGAGCAACCACCCCAACCGCTCGGAGCATTAACCCCAACAAATACCTGATTGCCCCCAACATCGCCAACGGTTTGGAATATAGCTACATCATTAACGCTTGGTGCAGCTTGGTTATAATCAATGAAAGGCCGTTCGTTCTCATGCACATTATACTTGGCAGGAGCATATGTTCCTGGTGGTTTTCCCTCAGCAGTTATTTCTAACTGTCCGTCTGCTGCCTCAGATACAGATGTTATAACGACTATTTGATTATTTAAGCCACATAATTCGTCCGTAAGAGTAACAAGGTCGCCTGGCTCCAATCTACAGAACGCCCAATCTAACTGGAATGTATATTGATTCTTAGCGTATAGCCGTTTCATGGCTAATTGCTCTGCATAGTATTGTGCCCTAGCCTTAGTGTACAGATAATGTGCAGACTTCTTGGAAGCCGGCTTTAAACCATTTTTTTGCACATCGGCCACAATTTCAAATGCTACTGTCTCTTTTTCGTAACTATTCGCACGATTAATAAATTCAACAGTCGCTTGGTTATAACTTTCTGAGCTGTCCTTTCTCTTATATATAACTAGCTGTCCATCGCTAGACGGAATAAGATCATCGGCAGTTAAGTTATATTGAATTTGATTGTATGGGCTCCATGTTCCTATCGGCTTATCTGCTAACGGTACAATTTTAAGCCGGTCTGTAGACCAAAAGACAAGACTGTTTGTTATCTCAGCTATATCATTAATTACAGTTTGAGCCTTTGTACTTTTACTGTCCGGCGGTGTACTGATAAGAATATCAGCCGCCTTGCAATATTCCCTGTAGTGTTCCAAACCGTCAATATTAACATCATCAATGCCGATTGACTTTAACACATGCACGATATAGTCCGCAGGGTTTACATCAACACCATCGCCAGTTTCTAACAATTTGCCTTTTATTTCAAAGTTGAATTGAGGCAAGCTACCACGCTCGCCCAAATCAACAACACCGGCCATATATGCCAAGCCACTATAAGGCAATGCCTTATCCGGATGCTTAGATAAAACATACGGCCACGGAGCCTGTCCATAATCACCTTTATAGGCAGTAAGCTCAATTTTTTCATTAGGATAATCGTATATTTCCTTATCTCGCCACACCTTACCTATGCCAGCAATAGGGCCCTCACATAAACCAATAGCCGCAGCCACTGTATATGTGTATGTTATTTCAGTATGCTTAGAGCCACCACCCTTGCCAGTACGTGTAGTGGTTTTGTGTTCATGAGGGGTGAAATCATCATAATAAATAATGTTGCCACTCAATCGTGTAGTGCCAAGTACTTCTGGAACTACTTCACCGTATGAGGCACTATTGATTTGAAAGTCGCCTATCATATCAGCTCGATTTGTAGTGTTTCGCCCTCGATTAAATAGAAAGCCCATTATTTTCCCCCTTTCCTAAACCTATAAACCGCACGTAAGCGACTTCTGCCCTTTGCGTCATAGAATAACACATCGTCAATAGATGAATAGATAACACCTAGATCAACAAATGCATGCACAACTAAATTATTACCGACATAGATAGCACCATGAGAAATGCAACGTCCATATTGGTATAGTAAGAAATCACCTATACGAATATCATTAATAGGAACCTCGTCAGCTACTTTTTGAACATATTTCAAATACTTTTCTTCGCTGCGATGTAAATGCCATTCGTTAGAATAATTTTCTATTTCTATTGCATCTCGCTTCATGAGGCCACTGTCTACCAATGCAGCGACCAACAAATAGGAGCAATCGACGCCAACACCATGAACCATAGTATTATTTTGATACGGTGTGCCTATCCACTTCTTTGCAGCCTCGGCAATCATTTCACCTGTTGTCAATTTCATCGTATTGTCTCCTTTAACGGAACATAAGGTGTTGCCCTGTTCCTACTAAAATTATTAAATTTGGCCTTGCAAGTTGTAGGTGTTTTGTCGCACCCTGGGTAGATATAAGCTACATCACCAACATGAGGTGCCGTATTAGTAGCACTCATATAAACGATTGTATTTGTAGCACTATCCATAATTTGAGTTGCTTGCCCTGATAGTGGTCCGCTTATCCATTCCATACCACCGGCAGTGTAATAGCCCTTTTCAAAGCTAGTGTCAATCTGCACGGTATTGGTACCAGTAACCGCAATTACAGTAACACGCTTGCGGTACTTAGTAATGTCAACGCCACACTCTTTTGAGTAGATAGAGTATGGACATTGTGGATAGTATCGTCTGTTAGGATATTCAATATTAAGCCTTTGGACTACTGATTTTGCATTTATTTTCAATGCAAAGCCACCACCCTGTGTAACTTCACAAATACCCTTGAATAGATCAATACATTCGATAACGTTTCCATTATCACCAAAGAAAGCACGTCTCAAATTTAAAGTGGCACCGTCTAAACCACCATTATGAGCAACGGTTAAGACTGGCACTCCGCCAATCTGGTCGGACTGATTAGCAGTTATTGTAACGTTCAATTTATCAACACTAACAGTACTGCTTGTTGCAATCTTTTCACGCACAATAATTGGTCCATCGCCCTTGTAAGTGTTACCACCATAAACAACATCGGCATCAGTGTCCGCCCAATAGTAAGAAATACCACTTTTGAGTTTGAGCTCGTATAAGTCGCACGATACAAACGTCTGTGAGTTGCTTAAATGAACGCTTAAAGCCTCGCTAACTTGTTTCATTTATAATCACCTCACCGTAACCAATTTAAACGATTTAGACTTAAATATGTCTTTAAAAACGATTTCGTCAGTATAGTCGCCACTGAACATGACTTTCCAATAATATGTGTAGTCAGCAGTAATAACGGCAGTAGGTGCCACTCTTACCCCTGGTGCTAATCTAATAACACCCTTATCCGATACTGCACTTACTGGTGAGCCATTAGCATATAATTTGAGCTTTCAATATGTGCGACTGGTTCCCTAAAATCACCATACAAGCGAACTGCTTGCCATTCAGATTGAGCCCCTGTACCTAAACGAATACCCTTTTCTTCGTAGTCCTCTGGATCCAACCACAAGAATGGAACAGTGCCACCCTTTACAGACGCATAAAAGCCCATTAGACGCTTATGTTCTTCTGGGCTTAATATCGCAAATTCAGTTGTAATGGTATATTGAGGATACTGCCACGTTGTCATGGTACGCACTCGACCACTTCCAGTACGTTTCGTCTTAGTGTCCCATTTTTGAGCCTTTGTAGACTTCCATGCAAGGGTTTTTATATCTGGGAATTTTAATAGATCAGCCATTACCATGTACCCTCCGTAGCAACAAATTCCCTATTTTGATTAACTAAAAATTGACGTAAGGAACGACCTGCCGAATTCTCTAACCAATCACCAAATGAATGAGCGTCCATAGCAGATACGTTGAACGTAATGCCACCAGTAGCACCACCACCGGCACGTGCTATGCCTGCACCCATTTCATCGTATGTGCTTTCACTTAGAGGCAAAACGGCCTCCTTATACTTGCCTTCGCCAATCTCAGCATAAGTAGAGCCATAAGCCACACCACCGTTTGCCATTTTAGGTAATTCTAGTCTGCCACCGCCTATAGATGCAAAGCTCGTTGCACTATTCGCAAGGGATAATGCACTACCGGCCGCAGTATTAGCAGACCACGCAGCATTGCCGGCGATAGCACTAGCACCAAATGTCGCCATTGATACTTGTTGTGCCAACGCAGCCCATGCCGGATATTGAGCATTAGCCGCAGCAGTACCAGTTGCAGCCTGTTGAGCTGCCATCATTTTACCGAACACGGCTTGCTTAATTTGACCGGCTATCCATTGTGCCACACTATCAGCGATAGTTTTGAGTATAGCTTTGCCAAGATTTTGGAACGTTTGCATAAGAGTTGTTGTACCTTGAATAAGTCCTGAGATAGAACCTTGCAAGCTATCTAAACCGGCATTTGCAGCATCGAACAAAACTTGTTGACCATTCCAATTAGCATCGAATACGGCTTGTTTCCACTCTTCAAGGAGCTGTTTCTTCAAGTCATAATGCTGTTGCTCTGCAATATACTCATCTGTCAATGCAGCTTGAAGTGCCTCGAAGTTTTGAGTACGCATAGCCTCATCTATTTTGGCCTTTCATTCACAAGATCAATATGCTGTTGCAACTCTTTTTTGCGGTACTCTTCTTGTAACGCTAGCAATTCTTCATTTTTCATTTTTTCAAATGAGATTTGACCTTCGCCACTCATTTCGAACTCAATGCCACGTTGTTTTAGAGTATCAATATATTTTTGCTGTTGCATAGCGTCCATTTTAATGAAATTGTCGGACATTTCTGCATAGCGGTCCTCAATTTCATCAATGTGGTCGATATAATCTTTTGCCAACTGCATTGCCGGAGATACGGAACCAGTACTGTCTTTATCGGCAGTACTGAAAGCAAAGTTCTTCTGCATATCACGAATGCCAGTTTCAATGGCACGCAATTTTGCCATCTCTTCTTGCTTAGCCTTGATACGCTTATCTGCATAAACTTCATCAAGCCGTTTCAAATCTTCTTGATAGTTAGCATTGGCGGACTTAGACTTTTCAAGCTCGTCTCGTTCCTTTTTATATTGGAGTTCGATGAGTTCAACTTGATTGCCTTGCATTTCCAAGAAAGATTGCAAGATTTTTTCGTGGACTTGTTTGGCCTCTTTCGCAAGATCTTTACCACTTCCCTTGCTACCTTTGCCACCGCCACCACCTTTGCCGCCTTTACCTTTACCGCCTCCAGTGTCGTAATCGCCACCACCACCAAAACCACCTGTATCGATGTCTCCACCACCGCCACCGGATAAGCCTGATGTAATTTGGCCCATAATATCACCGGCAGTGTTGACAATATCTTGTGCAGTATCAGCCGAAATGGTGTCTACTTGTTGAATTGCAGTAAATGTACCGCCAAAGAATTTGGCTACTTTATCACCAACACTATTGAGTTTAGCGATTAACCAGTTCAATGCCTCAATAATCTTATTAACACCCCAAACGGCTGTATGAACGATTGTAGAGAACACAGAACCTAAAGTGTTACCGAACCCATTACCGGCTGCCGCAGCAGTTGCGAATACGCTAACTAATGTCAAAAGTACTGAAATCAATAGCCCAACAGGGTTGGCCCTCATGACTAAATTGACAACCTTTTGAGCTGCCGCCGCAGCTAACGCACCACTTCTTGCAGCCATAAACGCAGCCCTTACACCTGCCAAAACCGCAGCCAAGAAAGCGGATGCCGTAGCACCTGCCGCCATTGCAGCACGGAATGTTGCCATAATTGCCACATGAGCCCTTGTTGCAGTTGCAGATGCTACTTGTGCGACTTTCAATGCAATCATTTTTACAGTAAGTGCAGCTGTTTGTGCACTACACAATAATAATGTTGCTTTATAGGCAATGAAAGCAGTTGTAACACCTACAACGGCCGCCCTAACTGCTGGCATAGATGTTGTAAATATCCCAACAAAGCTCGTTATTACATTCTTAATCACACCAATAGTAACGCTTAGACCTGCAAACGCAGCTTTGATAGTAGCTATTGCAACTTGTGCAGCTGCAGCCACTACCTTGAATGAAAATGCCAATTCATTAAGTACACCGGCCAATAAATCAGAACTTGCCATTGAGCCGATTTGTTCCATTACTGGTTGAAATGCGGTAATAAGATCATTCTGTAATTGAGTGCCAATGTCTTGGAATGTCAAAGGAATTTCAGCGAACTTTGCATTTGTTTCTTCCGCACTATTAAATAATGCGTTCTTGATAATGTCCGCAGTAATTAAACCTTGCGAGCTCATTTCCTTTAATTGACCTACAGTTAAGCCCATTTCACTTGCAATGGCTTGTGCTAACATAGGAGCATTTTCCATAATGGAATGGAATTCGTCGCCTTGTAGCTTACCGGCTGCCATAGCTTGTGTTAACTGGTACATAGCGGATGAAGTTTCTTCAACACTTGCACCGGCAATCTTAAATTGCTTATTCAACTGTTCAACGAAGTATATAGCCTCATCATTAGAGTTGAAAGCGTCCTTTGCAAGCATATTCAACTTCGCAACACTATCAGCCATATCGAGGTAACTACCACGAGAACGGTTAGCTGCTTGATATACCTTATCCATAATTTCCGCAGTACTTTGTGTGCCGTCATTGATAAGGTTAATACGAGCACGTAACTGTGTTAGTTGGTCGGTGGTTTTAATTGCACTTACGGCCATGTCTTTTAACGCTCTGCCGGCTGCCTCAATGCCAATCGCAGCACCGGCGAATGCAGCACCACTCTTTGCAGCGTTCATAAGCCCTGGAATTTCAACCCCAAAGACCTTTTGAGCCTTAGCCTTAACATTATCAAGGCTATCTGAGATGCTTTTACCTAGCGACTGTTCGGCTTTCTTTGCCACACGGTCGAGTGCCTGTTCAGCACTATTGGACGAGCCAACAATTTTGACGTTTATTTGTGTATCGGCCATAACTCTATAACTCACCTCCTTCCTGTCTAAATTCTTCAATGAATAACTTTTCTTCAGTTTTGCGTTTAGCTGCTGACATAGGGTGTAATTGTTTCATAATATCATCGACACGTAATTTTCTGTTGCCAGTAATATGTACGTTAGTCATTAGACACGCAAAATACGCCTGTCTGCGGTCCTCTATTTCCGTCCTTAACTCATAACCCTCGGCAAGTTTGTAATATTCCATAGGGGATAAATTCATGAATTCCCACGGCTTTAAATTAAGTGGACCATACGCCATACGCTCTGCCTTAGTTATCCAAACATTAAAAGAGGGGGCTGTGTAGCCCCCCTCTAGTTTTTTGCGTCTGCCTCAGCCTCAACTTCGGAGTGTGCTTGCTCGTCAGCCTCTTCTGGGAATAATGCATAGTATGCAGCCTTACCAAATACACCACTACCGATGAGGGCTTGTACAATTAACTGCACAAGGTCGCTATATTGGACTGTTCCCTCGTCAAATAGTTCTTGTAATTTGTCTTGATAGTAGATATAATCACGCTTTTTGCCATGTTGTTTCATACCTACAACAAACGCAGTAATAAGCTGATTAAATGTCATTGTGCCACTTTGCACGGCTTTAAAGATAGGTTCACCCCAAAGCTGTTCCAATTCAGCGATACGACCAATGTTGAAAAAGATAGTTTCGCCAGTAGCGAAAAGATCACAATTAATTTTTTTCATTTTGCACACTCCTTAATATATTAGGCTTTTTTCAATTCCGACAATGGACCAACACCGTTCAAGCTGCCTTTGTATGTAGCCACATCATCATGTGGAGTGTTCAAGGACAACTCAGTAACGGATGCAATACCAGTCATGTATGATTTGTCAGGGTATTCAAATTTTAGATGAACGTATTCGCCATCTAAAAATGCTTTTTCAAGTAATGTCAAACTTTCTTCGTTAGGCATGAGTAACGTTTCCAAATCAATGGACCATTCTTTAAGACCTGCGATTGTACTTTTCCAACCGCCGGAACCTTTATGAGATGCGTCGATGCTATCTGCTTTACGAGATACATCGCCGGAACGTTGGCCGCCTAACAAAAGCCATTCAGCATTTGTAGTTTCGTCAGTGCCTACGTTCAAGTAAATAAGATAATTCTTGCCGGCTGTAGGCATTGCAGCTTGTGCCGGTTTGTATAATTTTTTTGGTGTGGATGCTGGCATTAGAATATACCTCCGTTAGTTTCCTCTTTTAAATCAATAAGGCGAACCATAAAGCGATATTGCGTACCTATTAAAGGCCGTACACTATCATGGTCGCCAGTTTTATTTGTACATACCAAATCTATAATTTGATAGCCATTAGACTGCAATACGCAAGCCTCTTCGTCTAATTCACCACATCGTTTGCGTAGATCATTAATAATTGCCTCGAACTTATCCTCGAAATTAGCAATAACTTCGTAACCGACCTCCAAATCTGGGTTGTCATTACGTCCCCAAACCTCGATATATAGTTCTTGTTGCAATTCAGACTGAATGGAGTTATCGCCCCTCGTAGTTTCCCCACGAATAACCATAATAACCCCATTTTCATCGACCTTTGCTGCTTGTGGTCGCATAGCACCTAGCATGACATTAAATGCAGCTCCGCTATTTCGATAATAGATTTAATATGTTGCATTAATTCTAGCCACATATTACCCCCTGTATATTTCAACCGTACGATAACGAGCATACTTTTTCGCATCGCCTGTTAAATCTTCCGGAGTTATCTGCTTTTCTAAAATTTTAATGCGTTCGTCTAAATATAGTAATTTCTTACTATAAAAATCATCTGTCGAACCGTCCCTTGTGTAAGCACCTGGCAACGCATAAGCCTTGTCAAAGCATACAAAACGATATGTATATAACTGTACAAGCTCGTCTGCTAGATAGCCCCTAATAACATCATTCTGTGGAACTCCTAATCGCTTAGCGAATGCGTATAAACCTTGCTCGGCACGTTCGACATGTTGTGGCAGTACCTCTTTGCCTAATAGCTCATCGGTGAACTGCATTTCCGTGTAGTCGTATAACATTGAGCCCCCTATAATCGAATTTTAATTTCATGGTCTGTCTTTCCAAGCCAATCGCTGCCGCTTATATCGTCAAGTGCCATATTCGTAGCCCTTGCGAATATAGCATATACATCACCACGCTTACGATTAATGGCATCGTATAAGAATGGATCAGATTTAGTGCCTGGATGGTGTACCACTTTAGAAAATATAAAACCATTACCGGCCATAGGTGCCCATCGCAAAACGCTTTTTGTCTTAGGACGAATAATATGAGGTCGTGTCCCCTCATGGACAAACACCCCATAAGGTGCAGCTTTATCATCAAGATATACAACCCCAACATTATTGCCATTATCAAAGTCAAACCGTGTATCTATAGAACGTTCTAACTGAGCCGTCCTAGACGTAAAACTATGTCTTGCCTGTGCCTCATCTTGCACCATAAAGGTGCTCGATTTAACGGCCTGTCTCAACCGTCGTTCGAACACCTCAGCAGGTAACATGATTATGCCTCAGCTTTCTTACGGCCACCACGTTTAGGCTTTCGTCTGTATCCTCAGTATCGTCAGTTGGTTCTGTTTCCTCCAACCCCTCAACTGCAAAGCCCTCGGACAATAAGCGTTCAATATCGTAATCTGTTTCTACGTATTGAACTTCATTCATTCGTACAAGTCTTGTCATTTAATAACACCCCTTAATTATGCACCAGTATTAACACGAATTGCTGCAAAGCGGTTTTTAGGGATCCACAAATCATGATATTTGCGGTAGTCGATTTTCCAAGCGTCTGCCTTTTGGTTAACATCTGGAGTGAATACACGTACTTTGTCTGTTTTAGATACTGCAATAGGTGCAGATTGAGGCATAATGATCCAGTTAATGTCTTTTGCACCTGTATCAGCTTTAAAGCCACCTGCTTGTTGGTTTGCAGTTGTACCATCGTTAAATACATATTGTGTTTTTAAGCATGCAGATGGAGCTGTAAGGATAGGAACACCGTTGAAAGATTTAACATTCGTATTTACTGCACCATTTTGGAATGTAGTAACATCAAGGAATTTATTAAATTTATCGGAGTTATTTAACATAGTACGTAATTTAGTAGACATTACAACAATTAGTGGTTCGTTTTCGCCTACTACATCAATAATATTTGTAATTTCTTCCTCTAATTTTTCCAAGATTGTTGTTGCTGTTGGTGTAAAGTTAGCTGTAACTTTATTGGCTGCAGTTGCTAACGCAGCAATTTTGGAATAACGATAGGGAGTCAATTTCTGGAATAACTTGTGTACGTTGGAATTCGCCCATTACAGTGCCAGCGGTTGCAACGAAGTTAGTTTCATTAACGTCCATTGCGTCAAGTTGGAATGTACGGCCACGGTCTTGAGTCATTTTATAAGGGTTAAATTTCAAAGTAACGGAGCCTTGATTAAAACCATTATCACGGTCGTACTTAGCAAGACCTTGCATGCTAATTTCAGGAATGTGTACAGTATCGCCACCGTCATATTTGACTTGGCCTGCGTTAGCCTCCATAAATGCAGTTGTTGCACCTGCCAACATTTGAGCGTCAAGTACAGTTTGGAACTGTTGAGAATATTGAAGTGTGTTAATTGGCATTGTTAATTACCTCCATTAGTTAAATGATTAAATTTTTACGCCGGCTGCTGCTGCGAATTCATTCAAGACGCTATCGCCACCGCTACCTGTGCCACCTTGTCCACTGCCAGTGTTGCCAGTAGCTTTGACTGCCCATGCTTACCTTGTAGCCATTCATTGGTACGGTCTTGGATAGTTCCAACTGTGCCGTCCTCTTTCAAATAGCCATAAGTGCCATCGTCTTGTACCTTAATATCATTGGCAACCAATCTTGCAAACTCTTGCGGATCTACCGCATTTGCCTTAGTAAAGGCGTCAAGTGTCTGTGCCATAATTTCAGATTGAATACGCTTTGCCTCAGCCTCTTTTGCCTTAGTTTCAGCAAGTTCGAACTTTTCACTCATAGCTTTTAACTGCTTTTCGAGCATTTTATACTCTGGAGAATTAGCACCAGTATTGGCCCCTGCCGACTGTTCTAATTCGCTAACACGAGTCGTCAACGTATCACGTTCACCGGTTAACTCCGTGATTTGTTGTTGTAGTTTTTCACGTGTTGTCTTAGCCTCATTATTAAGGCGAGACGTCTCCCCCCTTAATAGCCGAGATAAGATCTTGACCGTTCTCCAATTGTTCGAGTACTTGATAAACTTCTGCAATGTTCATGTGTAAACCTCCGTAAATACATGAAAATAAAAAAGGCACAACAGGCCTCCGCCTAATTGCACCAATAAAAATACGCCCAATCATCACACATGAAAGGGCGTAAACAAAAAGCACATACAACTATGTATGTGCTTAAAAATTATATTTCTTTTCTATTTTATCCTTTTCTTTTTGAATTTCAGACGTCATTTTTATGATAGTCGAATTAGGGTTCCTGTTTATAGGCTCATCTTTATACTGACTGTCATCAATAATCATCATAGGAATTTTATTTTTCTTCATACTCAAACACCCCTTTCCTTACTAAATCTGAGATAACAGTTTTCATTGCATTATATGTTGTGTCATGTTGTTTATACATATTATACATACTGTTAGCGTACTTTACAACCTCACTCGCTTTAATATTTCTGTTAATATTTTTTTGATTTGATATACCTTTTCCTAAACCGTCCACCAATACAGCACTATGTACACATTTATTTGTTAGATAGCTTTTAATGTCGGTAACAGAAAAAGTGATATTTTTAGGATGATTATGTATTACCACATATTGATTTGTAGGCGTTTTATCATTGTTAGGATAAAAAATTCCTACATTATTAGAACCTATTTCGCCGATATTTTTCTTTTGCCTACTTTTTTAGTTGCTAAATCAATCATTATGCCACGTTCTCGATTATATCCATTTGCAGCATTTAAGCACGCTATGCATTCTGAAAATATCAGCCTAGTTATATCTTTTGAATAGCCTAATTCGTTATATTTATCACGATACACCTTATTGTTTATGACTTTTGTATCAATAATATAATCAGAATTTATGCCGTTCCCCTTTGGAGGGTGTAGTTTTACAGTATTTTTAGGCATTTCCTGTAGCATAGCAGGAACCCTTGCATTGAAAGTGTTAGATGTCCAACCTCTCACAAAGTTTTGCCAATTTCCTTTACCACTCAATACGGTATTTCGACCATTTACACCGAGCAACACTTCCTGATGTTGCTTAGATAATGATTTGATATATTCTAGCCCTGACTGTTCAAGGTTGTTATGTCTTTTATTAACATCAATATCGAGCTCAGTCATAGGCTTAATATGACACATACAATGCGGATGTGCTGGCAGTTTAGGGAATTTGTCTTTAGGATAAACCCCTTTGCCAAGCCCATATAGATCAGCATTCGCATAAAAGTCGCATATGTCATATCTTGGATGCCGAGAGGATAACTTCCACTGAAAAGCGACAATATCCTCATCATCTAAATACCTGTTCATTTGTCCGTCAGCATAAGCCCTTGCATTTTCTGTTCGTGCTATACGTTCAGCATGATAACGTGCTTTTTTTCTTGCGTGGCATTAAATATCGCCTTTTGCAGTCTAATTTCGTTGCCATCGTCAACGGCTGCAGCTACTTCATTATATGCAGCCCCTAACATAAGGAGTATCGAGCCTTGCTATTTTTACCTTTAACACTACGCAATAATTCACGTTGCTTACGCTTAGCCTCAGGAGTAGCCTCACCACTTATATTTATATCGGATAGCTTGCGTAGGAACTTCGGTATGCTAGCCTCTGGGATAATTCCACCTTTACCATATCCGTCGAAGATTGATTTTGCTAACCCCTTTACAGTTTTATTTGTCTTTAACGCTTGCTTGATAGTGTCAGCTACTTCATTTCGTATAGTGCTAGACCGTTTGTATAAACGTTTAGAAAGTGTAAGATCATCACTCGCCCAACTTTCTGACATAGCCTGTGAAATACTTTTAGCAGAGTATGGAACATTATCGCCATACCCTGCCATAAAAGTATTGACTAATTCTGCTTGTAAAGTCGCTTTCATCATATCCATAACAGGATATTTCGCATATGCGTTTCTAACGGCCTCATTAGGTTTAAGCCCAAGTGCTAACTGTGCTTTGACTTCTTGTTCAAAACTATCTATTGCCTTGTTTATCTCCCTTTGCGTTCTCATCTTCTGCACCGCCCTCTACTTTATCATCATTATTGTGATATGTTTCGTCTTGCTCCTGCTGTTGAACACTTTTTTCAATTTCGGCAACAATTTCATCGAACGTTTCAGGCTCAATGTTTGGCATGTAGCTGTCCAACACCTTTTTGCCTGTTTCAACTTTAAGAGTGTTGCTGCCGAGTCCAAGATCTAACACGGCCTGAGATTGTGCAAGGCTGTCTGTAATATCATTGATTTTGAATTCACGAGGATAGTCGCATTTATAATCGACATTCGTATTTGTCCATAGTTCAAACAATTCGATGATGTCTTTTTCCGCACTTTCACATTGTACAGAAAAATCTGCCAAGCGTTGGTTCGTACGTTCGAAATCCCATTGCTTAGCCACACCGCTTTTTGCCTCCTGTACACCTATTACAGAATTAATGCCTGACAAACGATACATATCATCGACGAGCATTTTAATAACCGCCATGATAATCTCTGCCGGCCCTCTATCTGGAGCAATGAAAGCAGGTGCATGACTACTTTCTGCCGGATACAACAACACATTATTTGTACCTAGCGTAATATCGTCCGCACCCTGTCCGTTATCCGGTAGCGTTAAGGTACTAAATGTCTGCATATTAAGTATTTGAGTTAATAGTGAACATAGATGATACACTTGATGATTTGTCCTAGCTATAGCCAAGTATTCCGGTGGAGGTAGAATATCAATCTTACGAGATGAGCGTCCAAACCATTGAACGATAGGAACCTTGCCGAGGTTATGTTCACCAGTAGCAATGACTTTTTGCTCATCGTTCTTCAATGTCCAAGATGTTCGTGTCCATTCGTGGTACTGAGTTTTGGCTTGCCCCTCATCATCAAAGACTGTAGTTGTATAAGCAAAAAATTCAAGTTCGCCAATATCATTGACACTCCAACTATATACGCTTTTCGGCTCAATAGCGACCAAATAAGGGAGCTGCCTATTATTTACTTGGTCGGCTACTGTTTCCCCTATTTCAGATACATTATCGACTAATACATACATAACACCATACATTTTGGCTTGCGTAGAGTTATAACACATAAATTCTTGAAGTGTAGTTCCTAATCTATCTACATCATTAAGGAATGTTTCGAATAATTCGCTTTCATTATAATTACGTGAAATAGTATCTTTGAATATCGGATCTACACACGCATTAATGATAGGTGCAGTATGATTTAAAAAGTAAGATAAATGCTGCCTGAAAATGTAATTCTTTTCATCTTCTCGTGGGTGTCTCTTTAACGCACCACCAGCTGCAAACATACCTGTTCCGTAATAAGCATCATGAATCAACTCATATTCGCCATTACGCATATTGGTTAATATAGCCATGTATAAAAGCCTCCTAATAAATATTGCCACGTCTTGCTTTATAATCTGGTGCCGTTAATTTCTCAGCAACGCCAGTTAATGCATCCGGAGCATCGTCATGTTCGTTCTTGCCCTCACGTTGATAACGTGTAATGGCTTTGTAAAATTCAGGCCATCTGTCAGCCCAATTTTTAGGAAAATAAATATGCTCCATAACCCAAGTTGCATTGGATAATATGCGAGCCTCTTTATTCTTAGATTGGTGGAATGATACAACTTTTGTATAGTTGCTGTTATATTCCTCTTTTAATATCCTTGTAACCTGTCGAGCAAAGCCACGACCACCGTTATTGCTTTCAAAATCTGCAATATTAACACGGTTACGATGCAGCATTTCAGCTACGGCAGGTTCCGTATATTCCATACTAGCCTTAGAATAGACCACATCAAGTATGTATGCCTCTTTGTCATATATTCCATAAGTGATACTTGCTAACCAGTCTTCGCCAGTATCAGCAGTATCGGTATAATTCTTTATTTGAGTAAATAGCGGAGTGCCATCTGCACCAGTAGGAACATGCTCATAAGTTTTAATGTTCGAATACAAACACCCTTTTAAGTCAATAGGTATTTGCTGATAGTTGGCACTGGCTATGTCCTCACCCATAGCCCTGCACTTTTCTTTGTAGCTTTCATAGGACAACACATCATCGCATAGCATAGTGCCATCGTCCTGTAAGGCTTTCATGGTAATAACCTTGGCTTTATCTCCAAAGTGTTCTATTGCCCTACCGGCTAGATCATCACTCGCCCAACGAGTCATGATGATAATTATCTTTCCGCCTTCCTCTAAACGAGAAAGCATGGTATTAGTGAACCAGTCCCAGTGCTTAGCCTTAGTATTTTCGTTGTAAGCCTCTTCAGCGTTCTTGATAATATCATCAATAATCAGAATAGATGCACCAAAACCTGTAGCAGTACCACTCGGAGAAGTAGCTAGGTAAGAATTATAACCGCCCTCTAACGACCACATATCCATGGATGCATCGCCACGTTTAATACGTACGTTAGGGAATATGTCAGTATATACAACTCTATTTTCGTCTGCCTTTACTTCTTGAATATCATTGCGGACATTCTTTGCAAAGGTAGTGGATAGAGTCGTATTATACGAACCAGTCATAATCTTTTCTATAGGGTTTTTGCCTAATATCCATTTGACTGCCATCTGAGCTGTACGGCTTTTACCATGTCGAGGTGGCATGTTCATGATTAAAACTTTTGCGTCTGGATCTTCGTAAAACTCTTGCAACGTATTGCACAATTCGACTAGGTAGTCTCTGTCTTTCCTATAAAAGTCTGGTGCCTGTAAATGACAATAATAAAAAAACTCACGCCTAGCCAATTCATATTTGAATTGCTGCATGAGTTCCGGTGTGAGTTTCATATCCTCACCCCTCTTTGTCTATTAGCTTTTTGAGTTCCTCAGTTGTAACACCGTCAAGTGGGTTGCTTTGAACAGTTGTATTGACTTCCATTTCAGTTTTATCTGATTGGCCTAGGAAGTTCTTACCTAAAAAGATTGCCATAGCCGGAGACTTCTCTGCAAGTTGCCATTGCATACGTCGTAAACTTATCTTGCCTTTGCCCCTCTTTTCACGAAAAACATGGGAGAAAGTTTTTCCATACGTTCGTCTACACCATGCGTTCAAAGTCTTTTGAGTAACCCCAAACCAGTCGCACACCTCTTCGTAGGTGCATTGTAAACCACATAAGCCCTCGAACTCTTTCCTATCAATTTCAGCCCTTGGCCGACCCATTTTAGCCACTGTTACGCACCTCCTTATTGTATTTTATCCACGCAAGTTGCGTTTCTCGTATCTCATGTATTAACTCTTTAAAGGCAGCCTCGTCTTTTATCCTCACATTTCTATGTGGTGGCTTTAATTTATGATAGAACCTCATATGCTGCCCATTAGCTTTTGTTGCAAGTCCGCATTGTACATGGTCAGGGTATATTTGACTTGTTGCAATCGGTCTAATATGTCCCCATTTGTCATATGCAGCACGCATGCCAGTATTGCTTTTGCTTTCCTTTGTATAGTGGTAAGCACTTAATACTGCATTTGTATATGTACCACTATGATTGAAGTCTAAATTATGAAGTACATCATCATCAAATGGACCTCGCCACTTTATGTCAGCCTCTACATTTTCAATAAAGCAACTGTAAGCATAGCCATTTCTTAGAATTTTTTTCTCTACGGTAGGTGTAGCACCTAATACAATGCCCATATAACCAATGTTTGTACATTCACACATACGATATAAATGCTCGAACACTTTAGGCAATATGTTTTTTGCATAATACGATTTAGTCTTACCAGTAGTATGTACTTTACCGGCTCCAAAGATCACAATGTTATCGTCTAATTGGTAAGCATATTTTTTACCATTCTTTTTGGCGTCCTCTAAACACATTTGACGATTGCAAATAGCACCATGAAATGGAACAGGGTACGTTTTATGTCTTTCGAAATATTCGTCCTCCCATTCATCTGATACTGACACTATTTGACTTTCGTTTACGCCTGCATTCAAATAGCTATCGACTTGCTTTTCGTTCATAACAAATTTAAAAGGTAGTCCGGCCTCCTCTAACCACCACGTTGTTGGTCTGTCTTTAGGGTTCGGCCTGCCATGTGTTATGACATAGATAGTCGTATCTTTTTCAATAATTTGTTTTGATTGTAGCACTTTCTGAAATTCCCTCTTTTATCTTGTCGTATAGTTCCTTAGATATTTCATGTTGATTAACTACAACAGTTATTTTATATTTGGCTTTTTTTCTTTTAACTTATCGTCTAAACTTTCGTTAATGGCCTTTGCCTCCTCGACAAGTTTTTCGCCTAAAGCCTCCAATTCTTTATATTTAAAGCCGGTGAATACATCATCGCAGTCGTTTATTTCTGCAATTAATTTATCAATGTCCCAGTTAGCTTTTGCACTAGCCTCGTTTTCGACAATTCTAAATAAATTACAATCGTCCTCGTTAAGATCATCAGCATATATGCAAGGTACTTCTTTAAGCCCTAACTTCTTAGCTGCAGCATAACGGCCATTACCTGCAATAATAATATTATTGGCATTAATTAGAATAGGGTTTTTAAACCCAAACGTCTTAATGCTTTCTGCTAATTCGTCTATATTTTTATCATGATTACGAGGGTTATTCTCGTAAGGCTTAATCGAATTAATGTCTAACGTCTTAATGTCCATTAATTTTTACCTCCGTCCCCTCGTATTTTGATGTAATTTCTTTTATTTTTTCTATATCTTCATCGCAATCGGTTTCAATAGTCAATCTATATACACCTATTGCACCCAAGTCAAACATATCCGAGCTGATGTCCTCTTCTTTGCAGAAAAGGTCGAATAGTTCTATATCATCAAGCATGCCACTATTAAGCATTTTTTGAACTTCTTCATTGTATTTGTCGAAGTTCCATTCACTCAACTCAGCCATGCGGTTGTCTGCAATTCTATATGCCTTTACTTGTTTTTCGTCAAGATCATCTGCAATGATACATGGAACTGTAACAAGACCAAGGATATGTGCAGCCTTATAGCGAGTATGACCGGCAATAATAACATAATCTTTATCGACTATAATTGGAATTTTAAAGCCAAAACGGTCGATACTTTCAGCAACATAGGTTGCAGCCTCATCATTATAGCGAGGGTTATTTTCATATGGCTTTATATCCGTTAAAGCCAGTTCGACTATATTCATTTTAGAACACTCCTTTTGCTACTCTTATAACGATTATGCTCCTTTTTCATTACGCAACCCTCATAACGACTTGCATTGCTGGACGTAAAAAAAGCACGACAGCATTTATCTATAACGATAAAGTTTGCCATGCATTTGCCTTTTCTATTATTAAGGCACTGTAATGCCTTACATTTTATTGTTGTCATTTTGTGCCCTCGTAACATAACAAAAAAAGCTCAGACATACAGGGAGAGAAATCTGTAGTCTGAGCCTTTTTCGTAGGTAGTTAAATGTTCAGTATATGGGTCGTCGAAAAGAGTGATTTTGAAATGCCTAGGAGAATGAACATTTTTCGACACTAATAGTTTACTATATGTAAACTGAAATGTAAATGAAATGTTTTTGCAAACCTATGTCAAGCTGCCTGAACGCCCCAAAGCAGTATGCTTATGTCCTTCTCAGCCCTTTCAAGATAGTTGTAAACAGTTCTTTCTGAAACGCTTTTTGCAATAGCTATATCTTCAACAGGTACAGAATTGACATAAAAATCGATTAAAATCTCAAAATATGGCACCTCCCTATGCTCACATTGAGTTTTGTACACTGCTAACATAGCATCGATATGTTCTATAATCAATTCCGTTCGCCTTTTACTAGCTGCAATCGCCTCAACCTTTAACAGTCCTCGACGGTTAAACACTTCATTGAGTACTATTTGTAGATCACTAGGAACACTATTTTCAACACTAGCAACTGCATGTTCGCAGTGTTCTTTAAGTTCCTTATAGCCTTTCAGAAGTCTTTTAGTGTTCTTTCTAGCCTTTTCTCGTTCTTGCTCACACTTATCAGCCTCCATTTGTTTATATTTTTCAACGGCTGCCTCACTAGCAATTTTGATTATCTCTTCGATAGTTAGATTATTTTTACTTTCCACGTTTCACCTCTCGAATAGAAAAATCAATGGTATGTTTATCTGTTTCCATTTTGTAAGTGTACATGTAACCTAAAACACTATATTCTTTGCCAGTATCTTTGTCGAAGAAACGCACTGTATCTCGTTCCCTCATATTCATTAATATTTCGCCTAACGACTTTTTATCCATGTTAGTATTCCTTTATTTATCAGTACTACCAAAACCACCTGTACGTTTTGTTGTTACATTATCACGGCTTGTAATGCGATAAGGCATAAACACAAGTTGAGCCAAGTTATCGCCTGCCTTATATTCAAAAGGCTTAGTGCCAATATTTCGAATAGGTATCATAATATGGCCCTCGTTAGTCTCATTGTTGTAGTAATCAGCGTCGATAATTCCAGTTCCATTGGCTAGCATTACACTATTTTTAATGCCTACACTTGAACGTAAGTGCAGTTGGATATATTCATCTGGGTTCACTTTACATTTGACCCCAGTTTCTAGGAGTTTCACTTCCCCTGGCTGCACACTACCTGAATGATAGCATGCAAGATCATAGCCGGCAGAAAATTCTGTCTTACGTGTCGGCATAATTGCGTCATGATAACCAGTAACTTGCTCGAATTCATTTTCATTCATATTCATTATTTGTCTACCCCATTCATTTAATTGTTTCCATACAGTACTTGTTGAGCGATTAACCCTTAGTGCAATATCAGATAAAATCATGCCATCTTGACGCATTTTAATAGCGTCTTCTATCCAGTCGGTAGGTTTTAATGTTCTATTACGTAGCTTTTGACTACATGACGGACTGCATGTCTTTTTAACGTTGCATAGCCGATATGACACACGATATTTGATGCCACATATAGGACATTTCTTGACAACTATATCATTTGTCTTTTTATCTACGGTATCAAACTGGTGTTCCCTAACACGTTTTGTGATTTTAACAGTATCTTTCGCATTAGCTTTCCAAATCGGTAGGTGTGATAAGAAATAAGGTATGTTATTCATTCTTTATGCTCCCCTTTTGATAGTTCACTCGACCAAATACATATGCACATCATAGATACACCAACTGCACAACCTAACATTGCACCGGCTATAAATATGATAAGTTCAGTTGTCATTCGTTCACTACCTCCGCAAACTTATATGAAGTAGTGCCTAAACAACTATCACCATACGCACTCCATGAAGTTTTTCCGTTGCACCAAACATATACTTCGCCATTTTTATAATAAGCGAAATAACGTCGCACCCAATCAGCGTTCATTTTATCCTTAACACGTATTTTTGTATCAACTTTAACGGCAGACCAATCGACTATATTTAACTTTTCCCTAATATCAATGCAATGCCCCTCATCATTCAAAATAGCTTTGCCAAGTTTACGCTCGTATCTAAGAAGCTCATCATAAAAATTTATGTTTTCAATACATCGGTTGTCAGAAAATGTCGGTTTTGATTTAGACACTGCAATAGCACTATTGACTTTATCAATAAATAAATAGCGGTAGCCACTATCATATAGATATCGCAAAAAATCTCTTACAATTTCATCTGTTAATCTCATATTTACTCACCCTTACGTTTTAAATTATGTAACGGAGTTCCCTCCGTTATCGGAATTATGTCTATTTCAACCCTCGGCGAACTCTTATCAACTCCGGCAATGCATGAGCCATCGTAATGTACTATCCATTTATCATCGTCGATTATTTCGCATCGGTTAATATATCACTGGTAGCCTGTAACAGGCCGACCAAGTCCGGCCAAGATCTTTTATCCGGCATGTAATAGCGGCACCGGACATGGACTGGACCTGCAACATAGAAACGTTTTCGGTAAAATTGCAACTGTTGTAACGCTAATTTTTGATACTCGACATATGCTTTTGATGGTAAGACACGAGGATATCGACCAGCCATTACAACCCTTGAACTATTTTTCTTTGTCGTTGGTCGGCCATATATTACAAGGCTATTCATTGCAGCACTTGCACCCCCTTTCTTTATCTTTGTTAGTTTCTAACATTTCGGCAATAGCCTTTAATGCCATAATTCTTGCAACACCTTTTTCGGTATCGCTATCTAAATCATGATAGAGAGATAAAGCTGTACCCCATAACGCTACGCAGGCATCTAATTCCGGAGTGTTACAAAACGGCTCACCCTCGATTTTTAATTTCACATTTTTAGGATCATTTATCGTAATTTCAATTTTCATGTTTTTGTCTCCATATATTCAAACATTATTTTCTAATTTAAGATATGAATTCCAAGCGATATGACACTTTTAATATTCGCAATGAGTATTTTATAGTTAGAGATTAAAATTCGCCGTATAGCTCAAAATTTTAAATTTCGCTAATTTCTAACGGATCACGTTTTGACTTTCCCTTGAACTGCAGCAAAAATGATGTAGACTTCAAACGGTCGTATATACGGCTGTCATATCCATCTTTAATTTGCTTTACATTTAAGTTTGTAGTGATTATAGTAGCCCTGCCACGTTCTACCCTATCAGATATAATGGCATCGACTTTATTGCTAACCCATTTATTATCATATTCCGCCCCAAAATCATCGAGCACTAACAATGGACAATTACGAATTTGGTTTTCAAATTTCAAGTAGTGTTCGGCTGGTCCTTTACTCAAAACAAGCAAGGTGTCGAGCAGGCTTATCATTGAGATTAGGTAACCGTTATACCCTTGATTGATTGCAGTTCGTAAGATACTTATTGCAAGGCTAGTTTTACCAGTACCAACTGGCCCCATAAGTATGAGCCCCTTACCAGTTCGAATGTGTTCACTCAAGTGTAGAGAATATTTAAAAGCATTGTTATACGCCTCTTTATCCTCAGGAGGTGCCCCCAGTTCTTTGAGCTTTTCGAAGTCCATGTCCTTATATCGGCCTTTAATTCCGTATCGGCTTAGATCTTTTTGACGTTCAATAACAATGGGTGGTGCATAAGTCGGTTTGTAGAACTCATAGCCATTCGCCTGTTTCGTTTTTCCAGTCGATGTCTGAGCCATCTGATTTTGCCTTAGCCGTTCTATTTCCTTTGCCACGTCTATTGGTTCCACTTTCTTTTGCAGCCTCCTCCCTTATCTTGTTATTTAGTATGGCAGTGATATATGCAATGCTAGCTTTGCCAACCTCAACTGATTTTGATATAGCTGTTATGACTTCACTTTCTCCAAAGTCATTGACAAGGTATTCTAATTTTTCTTTTGTCATTGGAGAAATTTCTCCAACATCATTCATGTAAATTTTGAATACGTTTTTATATGGATCAGTTTTTGGTGGTTCATCATCATCAAACATATTTAATAGTTCATTCGAATTTTGATTTTCGCCGTCCCTATAATATGAATATGAATATATATTTTCTTTTCTTTTCTTTTCTTTTATTAGTTGATTTTGTTCAACACTTGTTAAATTTTGTTCAACACGTGTTTGATTTTGTTCATTTTTACGTCTTACCTCGGCACTTTTAAGACCTGCCAACCTACGTTTTTGGCTAATTTCTTCATTTTTGGTTTTACGCAATTCAAATCGGCGTGTTAAACTCGGCGACCAGAAATATTCGTCATCACAAGCCAATAATTCGAAGTCATTTACAAGAGCAAAAATGAACAAAAATGAACAAAATGAACAAAAGGTGTTTTGTTCCAACACGTGTTCATTTTTGTTGAACACATGTTCAACAAATGTTGAATTTTGTTCGTTTTTCATGCCTAATTCATTATCGAGGGCAACGAACGTATACTTTTTAAGAGGTAGTTTGTAATCTTCATATGATGCCAATTTTTCAATGATTATCCACCACCAAGCATAGGCAATTACGCCGTACTCAGAAATCATGGCGACAATCTTAGGGTCGTTAAAGGCATCTACGTCATGACTAAAATAATAAGATTGATCTTTCGCCATAGTTTACCCCTTAATAAAATAAATCATCATGCTTAACGCCTAACACATCGGCCCACATAAAACGCTTTTTATCAAACGTAATAGGCTTACCGCTTAGATATAAAACCAAAGAACGTGGAATAGTTTGAGATTTGTTGCTAAATTCCATAAGCGTAAGATGCTTTTCCTCCAACGCTTTAATAAATACGTCAAATTTAACTCGCATAATTAGCACCCCTTTTCTTGATGTACGATAACCAATTTCCCTGTTGCAGCTTGTACTGCTTTCTTGAATTCAACCTCGTTCGAATTCTCATTAGATAAATGAATGAGGTGAATAGCCTTACATTGCGAAAGATCCATAGACCGTAAAAACTTTATGACATTTTCAAGTGCAAAGTGAGATTGAATAAGTCGCTCCATGCGTTGCTTACTCAATTCATCTTGCTCGACTTTCTTATTTAACAATTCGTAAGAGTGATTGCACTCAACCAATATGTGATGTACCCCCTTAAAGGTATACTTGCAGTAGTAAGTATCTGTGATATAAAGCAATTTCTCTTCGCCATCTGTTATTAGATAACCAACATTAGGTACATCGTGTTGCAGTTCAAAAGGCAATATAGTAAATACGCCACGTTTGAAAGACTTTCTAGGAGTTATCTCAACCCAAGAATGTTCGTCTACCACATGCAAGGCATCGGCAGTTTCTCGTAACATATATATTTTGTGGCCTAGTTTTAACATGTCAGCCACGGCCCTTGAATGGTCGCCATGTTGGTGAGTAACTACGGCACCCAGTAGGTGGAGAAAATTATACCTACATGCCCTTTGAATGGTTTTGAAAGGTAAACCTACGTCAAGCAACAACTCATCGCCATTTACACTTGATTTAATGCGGTAGCAGTTGCCAGCGGAACTGCTACCAAAACATTCGATGTTAATCATTTGAACATTGCATCGGCGTTCAATACTTCGCCAGTTTCAGCATCGACAAAGTTGGTTCAGTAGGCTCAATGTCAATCACTTCGCTATTGGCGTTATGCTCAATAGTGGTTGTAACATCGTCATAAACGTCGCTTACTTTACCATCGACGTCGATAATTTCATCAGTGGTTTGTAACCCCATCGAAATCTCAGGAGCAGTTGTGCGGATCAACCATGCTGCAGCCCTATAACGTAACATTTGGTCTGGCATAGTTTTCCATTTGCTACCCTTTTTGTCGTACCACCCCTCTTGCTTTGCAATGGATATAGTAACTTCTGGGCCGTAGATAGTTTCATCGCTGCCCTTTTCTTTTGTGTAGGCAATTACACCTTGGCTGTCCGTTCCCTTTGTGCCAGTTTCTTTATATTTAATAGCCTCAAAGCGACCACATTGATTGAATGTAGCTATTAAGAATTTACTGGACCACCCTGGGTTGCCATACACAATATACAAGTTTTGCATTACCATTAAAGGTGATGCGTTCATACGTTGTGCCATTTCCAATGCGATAATTGCATTACCAAGATTTTGTTCGCCTTGGAATTGCTGTGGAACTAATGTAGATTTACTGAACATACTTGCTTGGCGTTGCAGCAACGCAAAGCCATCGGCACTTTGAAAGCCTGGTAACGATTGTTGTTTGATAGTAACTTCTTTGACATAATCGACCTCCGTTAGATCATAGTTAATTCTTTAAAATCAGCGTCTACAAACAATTTGATTGTTTGGCTGTTACATTTAATAAAGTCTGTTACGGCCTCAGCATTATCAATGAATACTGGTGCAGTAACGTTATAGAACTTGGTTAACGCATTAATAATGTCGAGCCCTACATTCATACGAGCTGCATTATTCATGCTACGATATGGCACGCCTTTATAAGTCGTTTCGCAACATTCCTCAATGTTGCCATTTACTAACACATTAAACATTTTGAATCTTGCATATTCAAAGTGGCTGTTGATGTTATCCTCTAACATATCCACCTTAGCTTTGACGAATTCATCAATTAGGAATGATGTTTCATCAAGTAAATTCTTTTCGGCTGCCAGTTTTTGTTGTTGGCTTTCAAGTTCAATCACACGTTTTTGAATATCAGCATTTAAGGCATATTTATTGAGCTCAGTTTCTAACGCTGCACGCTTTTCTTTGACCTCTTTTATCTCATCATCAAGCCTTGCCACTTCTTTGTCGTCAGTCTCTTCGCCCTCATCTAATTCGAGTAAGAATAATTCGGCTTTTAGTTCCTTATAGTCTGGATCATCTTCGATATTAGGTTCTAAATAGCTTTCATATTCTTTGAACTTGCTTTCATAAGCCTTTGTTTTGTCCTCAATTTCTTTAGTGAGTCCATCGGCTTTTACGAGTAACACTTCTCGTTGTTCTTCATAGTTGGCTTTTAGCTTTTTTGCACTTTCAATCAATGATTGCCATTCCTCTAACTTTGCAGCCTTTTCAGAATTGAACGTAGCTTCTAATTCTGCCTGTTTATCTTCTGGCAATGGTTGTCCACAGGTGGGGCAAGCCTCTTTGTTAAACTCCTGAGCATTAAAGGTGTCGAACTCAGCTTGCAAGGTTTCAATTCGCTTACTTTCTCGTTCAATATCTTTTGCCAAATCATAAGCCCTGTCGGTGTATCTATCGTGTTCGCTTTCAATGATTTTTAATTGTGTCAATAAAGCCTCATATTCGCCACGCTTACGTTGTTTTTCTGAGTTGTAGATAGATAACACCTCAGATTGTCTTGCTTTTAATTGACGGCCAATTTCATCGATTTTAGAACGCTTTTCCGTAGAACTAAACCCATTAATAATAGTTGCTTTTTGGTTTTCTAATTCATTAATAGATTTATTTAATGTTTCAATATCGGTTGTTAATTTAGTTTGACTTGCAGTTATATCGGCTTTATTCCTCAAAGCCTCATCAATACGAACTGGGATCATATCCAATTCTTTATTGATGGCAGTTTTCTTTGCAGCAACAATCTTGCGTTGCTCATCAACGGTTCTGCCATTCAATAACTCGGCCAAGCGTGTAAGCTCTGAACGGCTATTGATAACTTCCTCGTCCTTAATATCTCCGCTAATTTCAAGCAATAACTTACGGCGGTTTTGCCAAGAGTATTGTTCGTTGAAATACAGGGGGTTTGTAATCAATTTGAATACATCTTCTGCAATCACATCATTGATATATTGCTTATATTCCTTTTCTTTAACTGGTACTTCATTTATGAAGTAGTCTGTAGTATGTCCAGTTAATTTTGTATCACCACCACGTGGACTGCTGTATTTTTCACGGTAAACCCTTTTTAAAGTAAAGCTATTGCCATCATCATTTAGGAACTCGGCCTCGACTTCATGATTAACTTTATGAATTGGCTCACCATTTTCAAGGGTTTTAATTTCAAAATCGGCACGGTCTAAACTATCCTTGCCAAACAACAACCAACATAAGCTGTCGAATACGGTTGTTTTGCCAGTGGCATTATCGCCATAGATAGTAGCGTCTATTCCACCAAAGTCGAATTCGCTATTTCTAATGCCTTTGAAATTTTGCAATTTCAATTTTAATAATTTCATATTGTATGTTCTCCTTAGCTAACTTGTGCCTGCACGTCAATGGTCCGTGGTTCAATTTCTAATTGATTAGCCCATTTAAGCACTGTATTGTTAATGGCTTTGTCCTTAGATACACATTGATTGCCAAATAATTTGGCCTGTACAAGTTTTGTAAATTTTTCATCACCTTTTGACAATTCAAGACACGCAATAGGTTTCATGTTGTCGTCAGTAACAACCACAATGGCTGCAGCACCTCTCATAACTTTATCTTTATAAGATCCAACACAATTCCTGAGCTGCTTACCTATCATCATTAAATCGGCAGCAGTCTTAGGAACCATAAAGTGCATGCCATTTACATCGGCGTTGAGCTCAGGGACTTTAGGTAGATTTACGTCCCCATATTCCTGTTTGTTATAGACGTTGATAAGTTCTGCATGTAAATCTTTCAATTTGAACCTTTTACCCCAGAACTTATCTCGATATTTAAGGATTAATTCGGAATACATTCTTACGCAGTCCTCAATATCTCGAAAGTCCTCGGCTAATATCCAACGTAGTGCAGCCGGCTCGCCGTATCTAGCAATCATTATTTGCCAAAACTCTTTCGAACCATTGATATGCAACTTCATGGACTTTCTTATGTCCTTGGCACGTTGCACTTTTCCGCTATAACGTTGTATATCGCAATCAGGAACACCATATCGATTTAATGTCATAATAGTTCGCCTGATGTTCTCATCATTGAATAGCTTTAACACCTCAGACATACAAACTGCCAAAGGGTTATTTGCCATTGCCCTGCGTAAAGATCTACTGTCAGGAGATTTGCTTACAACTCGCATGGCCTCTTGGAAGTTCATGCCCTGTTTGGTTAGCTCAAACACATTATCACCAATAGGAATATTTATAACCCTGCTATATAGATGGCTATCATTCCAATACGATTCACAACGATGTATATAAGCTATGCTAGGCATATCTGGTGCAGCAATCTTTAGTGCCATATTTAATAGCATCGTAAAGAAATATCCACCCTCCTCGTTAGCGGAGGGTGATATATACACATCGGCTGCACTATATCCATATGTAGCCAATAAGCGTTTTTGGAACGCTACTCGTAACACTCTGAACAAATCATTCAAAGGCTTTTTATTAACACTGTGCATGGCATAAGACTTGCCGAAGTATTTTAAGACCCCCATAAAATAGTGTTCTCGAATATATCTAGTATTTAGATCATACTTTTGGCGATTGTAGTCAGTGTAAATGGCTTTCTTTTTCTTAAAGTCAAACCGAAGCACCTCTTTGCGTATTCCCTCATCAATAGAGGTTCCGTCCAATCGCATTGTTATAGCTTTATAGCTAATACGTAAATCAATGCAGTCTTTGAGCTGAACTACTTCTGCATATATGTTCAATGGGATAAGGTGATGTTCATCGCCTATATGTAATACCTTGTCTCTGTATGGTTCACTATGATAACCACAATTAGGACAAGTGAAATACTTTGCAGCAGTCGTATACCCTGTACAATAGCTATACTTACGTTTCCATTTACCGCCGAATGTAAAATTACAATCGGTATGATAGATAGTTGTATAAGCTGCATCGTAGCGACTTTCCAAAATCACACTATCAAACATTCTAGGGATATATGTTCTCGCTAATACCTCCATGACATTCGCCCCTTTTAATCAAACATATCGAACATATCTTCCGGAGTTTCCTCTACGGCTGGTTGAGGTTCCTCTACTACCTTTTGAGGTTCCTCTTTTTTTGTTCTCTTTTTAGTTGGTTTTGGAGTTTCCTCTTTTGGCTCCTCAGCTTTATCTGCTTTCTTAGCCTCTTTTTCGACCAACTTAATGGCCTTTATAATGCTTTTAGATACAGAAATATTGGTTTCGCAAAAATCAATGGCACGTTGATATTCAATGGTATTAGTTGGATCTAATTCAATCGCTTTTTGTAACACCTCAATTTGAGGTGTTACATTGTCAATTACTGTTTTAAAGCTATTCACATTTGACATGTTTTTATTCTCCTATCTACCTATCTGTTTATTTACCCATTAACGCATTAAGTTCTTGCATAATTTCTGGTGTTAAATCGCCGGAATTAGGCTTGCCATTTACACCATGATTGCGGAATACATCGAGTGCAGCTTTCACACCCTCAGCACCTACATGTTTAAGCCAGTCTTTGAAGTCGTTCCAGTATACTTGTGGGTCGACTTCTGCCGTTTCTACATCTAATTCGGTTTCGGATGGTTCCTCTACCTCTTCTGCTTTAACCTCTACAGGTTCGCCCTCAAAGTTTGTTACAGGAACTTCTGCAACCTCCTCGGCTGGTTCCTCTTTTACCTCAACAGGTTCCGGCTGAGGTTCCTCAACTACTTTGGTGCAGTTTCTTCTTTAGGTTCAGACTTAACCTCTTTTTTTGGTTCTTCTACAACCTTTACCGCTAACTCCTCAATAGTTTTAGGGTTCATAAGTTCGTTATATTCTGCGATTTTCTTCGCTAGATCTTTAGGGCCTTTAAATTCAATAGTGAAAGTATTCATGTTATGTCTCCTTGTGTTATACTAAAATTGGTTAATCTAACTATGGGCGTTACTAGTTGCAGCTAGTGGCGTCCTTTTTTCTTTGTTTAGCCCTCACTCTTAAATAAGATGTGTGACAGTCTTTACATACGGCAACTACTTTGCCAATGGCTGTGTTATAAAGGCTATAGGTGATATGCGGTGTCAATTTACAACCGCAATGATAGCAGCGTTTTACCATTTGATAAGCACCTCACCTGTAACCCACCATGTGAGCATGCTCATTACTACGAACAGAAATACGGAGCCGAATATAAAGCCCTCAACAATATCTGCGAATTGAGGTAATGCGTTTGCTCGTCTCAATTCTCGTTTTTCTCGATAAGTCATGTTCATTCTTTACACCTCCATAAGTTGCAGCATACCTGCTGTAGTATTTCGTATGCTTGCTTTCAACTCTTTCAATTCCCTTTTTAGCTGTTCATTCTCAGCCACTAACTCGGCATATTTTGTTGCCGTAAACTCTTTGTCGTACTTAGCTAGTGCATGCACTCCCTCCTTACTAAATCTGACGCCTGGCACGTCTGATAATTGAATTAGTTTACCCTCATCTCGGAGCTGATACACTGCGGATGTAGATATTTGAAAGAGTTCCGCAACCTCTTTTACGGTATAAACCAAACTCATAAGCCAAGCACCTTTTTGACCTCGTAACATCTATCTAGGTATGCTCTGACAACGTCTAAACTCCATTGCAGATCATCTGTTTGGTCAGGACATTTTTTAAAACGTTCTAAAATATCTCTTTCGGCACGCTCATGACGAATTATGCTACGCTCGAATTCTTTTACTGTTTCACCCCATTTTGTGATTTGAATCAACCCATAGTGTTCGAACATGTATTCAACATGTTCCATACTTGCGAACTCCCAAAACTCTTTTGCAGTTTTCTTCATGATTAATTCTCCTTGTTATATTCATCAATTAACTTTTGAAGTTCACTATTAGGAGTGTCCTCAAAGTCGTTACATAATTCATCTGCACAATTAGTTGCATAACCTCTCGCCCATTCGTTGTGAGTTTCATTGGAATTAGTAGGTGTATAAGGCAAGGAATTTTGCTCATACACTAAATTAAATTCAAGCTGCCATAATTCTTTGAATAGGTTTTCTCTAACTTCATTGTGTGTCATGTTCATTCTCCTTTGTTTACGTTCAGTAAACATTGATTATAAAAAAATATCTTGCATGTTCAACTGACTATCAAGGTGGCGAAAGAAATCATATAATTTTGCCATTTCATTAGGCTTGAACTGTCTTTTGCCATTTTCCTTTTGATTATATGTAGACTTGTGTAAGCCTAACATATTAGCCATTTCTAATTGTGTATAACCATATTTTTGGCGAAGTTTAGAAAGTTCTTTCATATATCCACCTCCTTGTGTTTACCTCCTGTAAACTTCTTATGAGTTAATTATAGTTCACAAAATGCATACCGTCAAATAAACTTTTTATAAAAGTTTGCATATTGTAAGTTTACATTTTGTTTACAATTTAATATGATAGCTATAGGAGGTATGCAATATGAAAACTTTAGGACAACGCATACAAGAATTGCGAAAAGATAACCAATGGACTGGTGAGGAGTTAGGCAAGAAATTAAATGTAGCAAAGTCTACAGTATCACTCTGGGAAAGTGGTGCTCGTACACCTAGTACGGATATGCTAACAGATATTGCAAAGTTGTTTAACGTATCTATCGACTATCTTTTGACTGGCTCAGTACCAACGCAAGATGGTTATTATACAGATCCTGAAGTTGCAGAATTAGCTGAGGAGATTAAAAATGACCCTGAGTTAAGGTTATTACTTAATGCAAAACGTAATTTATCCAAAGAGGAAATGCAAGCAATAATAAACATTACTAAATCGTTATTACAAAAAGACTAGGGAGAGTTATTTTGATTAATACCATATTTAGTGATAAGTTGCCTGCTGCTTGCGGTGGTTTTGTCAGAAAGAACGAGGATGATAGCTATACCATTGTTCTAAATGCTAACCATTCATACGACCAGCAACGAGCAACTTATAAACATGAATTATCGCATATCATTAATTGCGACCACGATAAACAAGATCATATTAATTTTATAGAACGTGTTCGCCATACATAACAAAAAGCACCCTTTTATGGGTGCTTAATTTATAACTATTATAGCGAACATATGAACGGAGATACTATGCAATACAATATGACAATACGCAGAAAAAATAAGGGTTATCAAGTTATCGTATCATTTAAAGACGGCAGAAAATGGCGTCAAAAGTCAAAACAAGGCTTTGACACTAAACGAGCTGCCAAAATGTACGGCCTAAAAATTGTCGATAAATTAAAAAGTACAGTGATTATGGTTGATAGCAGTAAAAGCGATATAACATTCATGCACTTTTACAATATATATATTAACGAAAAAGCCAATATAACAGAAAACACACGCAGAACATATAGCACCATTATAAATAGCTATTGCCAATCGCTACTGAATAAAGCTGTTGTCGATATAACTCATCAAGATATAATGCAGCTACTAAACGAACTGCCTAGATCATCTGCAAGTAAAAACCTGTGTTTGGTGCTTTTAAAATCAATATTTAATTATGCTATTACACCTTATCGGATAATCAGCCATAGCCCTTGTGCAGCAATTAAGCGTTTCAAGTCAAAGGCTAATAACTCACCGTCAACAATTAGCCAAAATGACATGAATTTGCTCCTATATGCCATTAAACGTAAGCACCCTTTATATTATCTCTTATGCAGCATAGCACGTTATACTGGGGCAAGATACGGTGAAATTTTAGCACTTACATGGGACGATATAGATTTAGTTAATAATACTATATCTATATCCAAACAATGGACATGGCTAGGTAATTCTGGGTATGGGTTTAGTCAACCTAAAAGTCGCAATAGTATTCGTACTATTCCTATACCTGAGATATTAGTTGATGAGTTAATATGGCATATCGGCAAAGGTAACGAACGTTTATTCCCTTTTAAGACTAATCGCAGCTCGCCTCTAAATAGAGTTATACAAAGATACCTGCCGGATAAGTCGATACATTCTTTTCGCCATACCTATGCGACCACCCTACTTGCCAACGGTGTAGACATTCAAACAGTAGCCGGTTTGCTTGGCGACAAACTAAATACGGTAATGAATACATATATCCACTATTCAGACGATATGAGAAAGCAAGCAACGAACCACATAGCAAGCATATTTGGATAGTATTTTTGCCGTATATATGACGAAAACAGCCTAACCCCTCTTACACAAAGGATACAGGCTGTTTTGTTTATAACTATATAATTATAAAGCATTTATAGTAGTACTTTCAAATAATTGTTTTTTTTACAGTCATCTGCTATCTTTATTATAGTAATTATTATATATTATAGAAATAAATTATTGTGTATTCCTTCAAGAGGGGATTTATTATGTCATCTAATTTAAAGCAAATTGGGAGAAACCCCATCTTTCGCTTTGGTATCATTGGTATTGCTTTATATATAGCTCTATTTTTCATCTATGAACCTATTACACTAGGTCTAGATGTTGAAGATATAACGATTTTAGCAGTACCAACAATTGTAGGTACTTTTTTATTTCAATATTTTATGGGATGTACCGTTTTTCATAGACCATTTTTGGGATATGGCTTAGTCGGTATTCTTTGGGCCCTTACATTCCCACTTTTGTTCCACTGGTCCTATGTAAAACCTTTATATTTTTATGAATTTGCTAATGATTTTTTATTTGGCTTATTAATCTTTATGGGTTTATCGGGGATTCAATTTTTACTGAACCAAACGAATCGTCTCCATAAAACTACATCATTAATCATGGCAATTATTACCATGATATTGAGCCTTATCCCATTCTTACAAATAGGATACTATCTAACTACATGGCATTGTTTAACGCCAGCTAGTTTACTAGCAGTATACATGACAAATCCTGAAGAAGCATTTGGTTTCTTAAAAAATGCTGCTGGTATTCCTGGTCTTATCGCTGTTGGTATTGGCCTTGTAATATGGACCTATCTACTCTATTGGTCTAATCTAGGAATGAAAGCGGTAGTAAACTTAAATACTACACGACCTATGCGCTCTACATTGCTCATTGCATCTATAGTAGCATTCTTAGTATACGTACCATTCTTCTTATTCCCGAAAACATGTATTGTAGCAAACTGGATTGCAGCTGGCGACTATGTAAAACAAATGCAACAATATAATGATAACCATCATTTAGTATTCGATTCCTTCAATTTGGATACAAAGGAAACTTCTGCTAATAAAACACCAGGTACTATCATATTAGTCATCGGTGAATCTAGTTCTCGTGATTATATGAAGGTATATAATCCAAACTTCCCTTATGATGATACGCCATGGCAAGGTACTATGCGTGCAGATAATAAAGATTTTGTCTTCTTTGATAACGCATATTCATCATACGTACAAACAGTACCTACCCTCGAACGTGCTTTATCAGAACGTAATCAATATGATGATAAACCGTTCCTCGATTCTGCAAATATTTTAGATGTTGCTAAAAAAGCTGGATATACTACTTCTTGGTTTAGTAACCAAGGTGTATTTGGTGAATATGATACAGCTATTTCATTAATGGCTAAAACAGCAGACACCACTAAATGGTCACATGAATCCTATGCTTTCTCTGATCGCTATGATGAATCACTCTTACCATTATTACAGTCTGTTGATCCAAGTAAAAATAACTTCATCGTCATTCATATCATGGGTAGTCATATTTACTACAATGACCGTTATCCACATGAATTTAGTAAATGGAAACAAGGTCCATATCCTGATGGCCAAGAAGCATATGCAAACAGCCAATTATATACAGACTGGTTATTACAACAGATTTATACTTATGGTAAGGAGAAATTAAACTTGCAAGCCATGGTGTATTTCTCTGACCATGGTGAAAGCCTGGATAAATCTCATAATCCAGATACATTTGACTTTGTTATGACTCATATTCCATTCTGGATATATTTATCACCTCAATATCGTGCTGAGTATCCTCAAACAGCAGAAGAACTCTCTAAACACGAACATCAATACTTTACAAATGATTTACTATATGACACATTGATTGGTCTTATGCACGCACCTAATCAACGGTATGATGTAACAAGAGACTTTAGTAATGGTAAGTATCGATTCAATTTACATAACCTAACTACCTTACTAGGGGAACAACCATTAACTAATGATCCTGTAAACGCAGGAAAATAAACCTTAACATTTTCAGTAATATAAATGCATTTTATTATGTTAGTATAATGTAGTTTAGGTTTCACTAACACGAAAAAAGAGATGAGTTAAAAACTCATCTCTTTTTTTGTTCCATTAATAAGTCAATTTCTTCTTCCGTATAAACCTCTATATTATTCATTAATAAGGCCTCTACAGTACATCCGTTCCCCTCTCGCAGGGTTTTACTAAAGGTACCATCATAAATACGCTTATAACCGCAACTAGGACTTTTTGCTTTCATTAGAGCCTGCTTACATCCCTGTTGCATTGCTATATGCAATGCAATTTGAGCTCCTTTATGAAATTCTGTGGTTACATCAGTTCCATTAGCCGTACATACACGTTTACCTTGTCGTTCCGCAGGATCACGAGGTGTGCTAAGCCCACCTAATACTTCTGGACATACGGTTACTAGATCAAAAGTATCCTTTAACAGTGGTAACTGTTCTATAAGATTATCTTTTCCATCATAACGACAGGATACGCCACATAAACATTCACTAATTAATAATTTTGCTTTATTATTCATAACTTTATTAAACATAGATAATCGTATTTAAACTATGCCATTCTAATAACAAACGCACTTTCATATTTTTAAATTATACACATTTAAAATCTAGATTTAAATAAGAAAAAAAGACTAACCGAAGTTAGTCTTAATTGGTGCCGAGGACCGGAATCGAACCGGTACGGTTGTTTCCAACCGACGGATTTTAAGTCCGTTGCGTCTGCCTGTTCCGCCACCCCGGCATGGGTAACGATTGTGGAGGCGGCACCCAGAATCGAACTGGGGAATAAAGGTTTTGCAGACCTCTGCCTTACCGCTTGGCTATGCCGCCATATAAAGTTGGAGCGGGAAACGAGATTCGAACTCGCGACCCCCCGCCTTGGCAAGGCGGTGCTCTACCGCTGAGCTATTCCCGCATGTACATGGTGCCTCAGGACAGAATCGAACTGTCGACACACGGATTTTCAGTCCGTTGCTCTACCAACTGAGCTACCGAGGCATGAATGGCGACCCCGATCAGATTTGAACTGACGATCTTCGCCGTGACAGGGCGACATGTTAACCGCTACACCACGGGGCCGTATCCAAAGTACTTGCTTAGTATATCGGTTATCAGGACTTTTGTCAACACTATCCTACAATATTTTTGATGAATTCTTCTTCATCTTTTAATGTTGTAGATTCTTTATGTCCTGGTTCGACAATTAAATCCTTTGACAACGTTAATATATGCTTCAAACTAATGATTAAATCATGGGGATTACTCTTATAGTTGTCGGTATTTCCTACATTTTGTTTGAATAAAGTATCTCCAGAAAAAAGATGTCCACCAATCTCAAAACAAACTGAGCCAGCACTATGGCCTGGTGTATGATGTACGATTATTTTAAAAGGCCCTACTTCTAATTTACCAGCCACTAAATCTTTACAATTCGTGTACATCTTCTTTTTATATACACTAGGTCTACGTCGGATCAGTTGTAATAACTCTTGATCCAAAGGATGTAAATAAGCAGGAATATTATAATACTCACAAATCTCATCAAGAGCCGATACATGGTCACAATGACCATGTGTTAATAATACTGCTATAGGCTCAGAATCTCCTACCATTTCAATTATATGCTTACTATGAAACCCGGGATCAATAATAAGAGATTTTCCATCTTTAATTAATACATAACAATTTGCTTTATAGAGCCCTAGAGGGCGTTTTATAATATTCATATTATTCGCCCTCCTATAGGATACGATACCGTTTAACAGATTGTTTTTTTATAAAATACCCTTCCCAGAATTGAGGATGAAGCATAACAAGAATTGTAAATAATTCCAATCGACCTAATAACATATCTGCCATTGCTACGCATTTAGCACCATCAGACATACTACCAAAGGCATCCGTAGGCCCAAAACCACCAAATCCAATGCCTACATTACTAAGAAAAGCTGTTATAATTTGCATCGCATCATAAGTAGACATTCCCGAACAAGTCATAAGGAAAACAGATATAACGTAAATCATTAAATATAAAAATAAAAATTGCTGTGCCATCTGAATCCATTTAGTAGGCATCGGTTTACCATTAATGCGCACTACTTGTACCATCTCAGGATGAATTGATTTTCTTAAATAAATAATGCTGCTCTTAATTAGAATAATGAGGCGAATAATTTTTACGCCCCCTGTTGTAGAACCACTACAACCACCAAAAAATGATGAAATAAATAACATCATCTGTGCAGCGGCTGGCCATAAATCATAATCGCTTACAGCAAATCCACTACCAGTTTGAATCGATACATAATTAAAGGAAACATCTCTAAAGATTTGAATTGGATCATTAATATTTGATTGTACTGCCATCGAAATTGATATTATAGCAATTCCAATAAAAATAACTAGCCAATACATACGTGTTTCAAAATCATCAATCAAAACACGAATGCCTCTTTGCAGTGCATTATAATATACTGCAAAATTACCACCAGCAAGTATCATGAAAAATATAAATACAAAACAGATATAGTTGCTTTGTTCATAAATAAATGTACCTGCAGATGTAGGTGCAAAACCACCTGTAGCAATTATGGAAAATGCATAATTTAATGCATCAAAAGGCTCTATACCACCAGCCCATAGCATAACGAAACAAATGGCGGTAAAAGCAACATATAAACGCCAAAGTTTAGATGCCATTGATTGAATACGAGGCATAACAACACCAGGTTTTGGTACCGATGCTTCTGCATTAAACATATGAGCTGCATCTGCACCTAAGTTCTTTAAGAACGATAAGATAAGGACAATAATCCCCATCCCACCAATCCAGTGCATTAGTCCACGCCATAAAACATATGTCTTAGGTAAATCATCTACGCTATTAATAATTGTAGCACCAGTTGCTGTAATCCCTGATGTAGCTTCAAATAGAGCATCAAATACATTGGTTAATATACCACTAAGAATAAATGGTAAAGAACCTAAGATAATAGTTAATATCCATGTAGCTGATACAACTAAAAACCCATCACGAAGACTAAAGCTTTGACTTTCATGACCATAATAGGATAAAAGTCCACCTAAGCCAAATGAAATACCAGTAGTAACCAAAAACGACCAATATGCAGTTTCAAATACGATACCATATATAAAAGGAATTAATGTAAAAATTCCAAATATATATAATAATCGCCCCACTAAGGACATGACAATTTGAATGCGCATAGTCCCTCCATACTAGGTAAGATATTTAAGTAATTTACTTACAGATTCAGGTAACGCAAATAGAACAATATGATCTCCATCTAAGATTTCAGTATTACCACGTGGTACGATGGCTTCATCACCACGTAAAATTACACCAACTAACGCCTTCCCTGGTAAACGAATGTCTTTTAATTGTTTACCAGCCACAGGTGATTCACTTGTAATGGCAACCTCTATAGATTCCGCTTTTCCACCTTCAAAGGTCGAAATAGATAAAACACCTTCTCCACTACGCACGAAACGTAAAATTTGACTCGCTGTAAATAAACGTGGCGAGAATACAACATCAATACCCACTTGTTCCATAAGCATAATGTATTCAGGTCGACCTACGCGCACAACTGTCTTTGGTATGCCCATATGCTTGCCGACAAGAGCAACAAGCAAGTTGAGCTTATCATCATCTGTAACAGCAATTATAACATCACTATCTGCAATTTCTTCTGCTTCTAAAAGGTCAAAGTCTGTAGCATCTCCATTGATAACCATAGACTTATCTACAAGATTAGCAAGTTTTTCACAGCGGTTAAAATCTTTTTCAATGACCTTAACAGAGAATCCAGCTTGTTCTAAAAGAACTGTTAGATTTCTACCTAATAGACCAGCCCCAATGATAACAGCCCGTTTATAAAATGTACTGTGATTATGGAACCAAAGATTTTCTACTTCTTCAACAGACTCTTTTAAGCCTAAGAAGAATACACTGTCATCAACTTGTAGAATACTTTCACCATGGGGAATAATCATTTCACCATAACGTAAAACCCCTACTAATAAAACACCTTCAGGGAATTTAATATCTTTTAAAGGTTGACCTATTAATGGAATATCATCTGTAATCTTAAATTCCATAAGGCGTACAGAACCTTGGCCAAATTCTTCTACATCAATAGCAGATGGAGTCTCTAGAATTTGTAAAAGCTCTTGAGCCGTAACCATTTCAGGATTGATAAATAAATCGACCCCTAATTTAGCACGCATCTCATCATCCATATGTTCTGCTACAGTATTATCTCGCACACGAGCAATCGTTGTAGGAACACCTGTAATTTTAGCTACAGAACAAGATAACATATTTACTTCATCAGAATCGGTAACAGCAATAAACATTCCTACATCATCCATACCGATTTCGTTGAGTAATTGTATATCACTGCCATTTCCTTGAACAAGGCTAACATCTAGTGTATTTTCAAGATTTTGTATACGTTCTGGAGAACGATCAATTACATATACATCATGATTATCTTGTATCAAGCGTTGTGCCAAGGAATAGCCAACCTTACCAGCACCTACAATGACAATTTTCATCGCCTTTATTCCTCTTCTTGTGATTCATTACTAACAGGAGGTGTCCATTGACGTCCTGTTTCAGTTAACAATGTCCAACCATTATCTTGAACAATTTTTTTCTCTTTCATCAAATGCCCTAAGCACGCTTAAAGGCAGCTTTACTGATATTAAATTTATCTTTAATCAACATCGCAGAAGACTCATCGCTATACGGCATCTTGCCTCCACGATTAAGAAGGTACTCCATTATAATGTCTCCATCAGAAATGAGTGCCTTTTCCTTAGTAGGACGCATAGATACATTGATACGACCATCATCACGTTTAAAGGTAACACGACCTTCAACCATTTCTCCAACCTTTAATTTTCTAGTCATCTCAGAACGATGTAAAAAGGCAATCCATCGTTCAGGAGTGATGAAGAATGCCCCATCACTAGTCAAGTTGTAGATAGCGCCTTTAACAAGTTGTCCTACTTTAGCATCTGTAGCAGCCTTAGATGCGCGACGCATTTCGTCATCAACATCCATAGATACAGCAAAACGACCAGATTTATCTGTATAGAGACGAACCCAAACTTTTTCGCCCACTTGAGGACGACCACGCATCTCTGCGTGAGGCATGAAGATACCACGCTCAGTACCAACCTCTACGAAACAGCCAAAGTTTGTCGTATTGATTACCTCAACATACCCAATTTGCCCTACCTTCATCGCTGGTAAACGCATAGAAGCAGTCAAACGACCCTTTGGATCGCGATATAAAAATACCTCTACTTCATCACCAATGGCAACAGGAGATGTTTGTTGATCCTTATGGAGCAAAATATCATCATTTGTATTGCCAGTTTGACCATCTAGAAAAGCCCCTTGATCACTAGTACGCAATACTTTTAATGTGGCAATTGTATTTTCCAACAATTCTGTAGCCATACTATACTCCTTCAAATGGAACTCGAACTGCATCATTCCATAATTCTTCTAAACCGTAGAATTCTCGCAACTCATCACCACCAAAGACATGACAAATAATATCGCCAAAATCAAGTAAAATCCATTCACCTTCGCGATAACCTTCTCTATGATTTACTGTCATGCCCAATTCTGCTGCTTTATCTTCCATTTCATCAGCAATACTCTGAGATTGCTTAATATTATTTGCACTAGCAATTAGGAAGTAATCCCCTAACATAGATACACCTTCTAAATCGAGAATTTCGATATCTCTGCCTTTTTTATCAAAAGCAGCTTGTGCTAATTGTAATACGATTTGTTTAACTTCTTCTTTATTTTTCATACTATTCCCCTTTTAACGTTTATTAGTACTCTCATCACCCGGTTCTGATGGCTTTGTGATAGTACCACCATTATGTTCTGATTCAGGTGCAACCTTGGCTGTGCTATTAGTTGGAGCTGTAACAAATTGTGTCATTTCATTGGCTGGTAGATTTCCCATCGTAATGCCTACTAATCGTTGTGCTTCCGTTGGATTTACCTTCCAATATGTCATATCGCCAACTAACTCTTTTTCACCAGGAAGAATATAGAAATGAATCTCTTCCTTATTAATTTTGCTAGCATTATACACAAGCTTAATAGCATCTAATGTAGAAATATTACTATCATAATGATCCCAAATTCTCCAAATATGCCATGCATTTGTTAAGAAGAATGAATTATGCTCTTCTTCTACCCATAGTTTCAAAAATCTTTCTTGTCGTTGTACACGTGTAAATGTATCGTGTTTTGGATCAGAATATCGTAAATAGGATAAAGCCTTATCACTATCTAATGTTTGATATCCTCGTTGCAAATCAATATCTTTATTTCCCTCTGCATCTACGTGTTCCATAGTCTGTTCTACATAGATTTGTTGATTTCCTAATACATCGTTAGTCTTTTTGAAAGCATTTTGATTAACTACAACATAATATGGTATAGAAATATGGAACATATCTTCAATGACAGCCTTTGTTAGATCAATACCACCTTTTTCATAGATGCTATTGAGCATACTTGCATCGGTCTGATCTCTATTATCAATTTTACTATTACTAGGAATGCCAATAACATCCATTGTTTTTTGATCTAAATTAATGGATAACAAGAATAGACTATCACTTTGACTAGGATTATTATCATCAGTACCGACAACAAGAATGTATAATGGTTTATCTAACCCTTTTTGTTCTACAGATACAGTATTACCATCTTGTTTATTTCCATTATCTACAGCTGTATCAGTTGTCTCAGTAGTACCTGTAACAGCTCTATACACATAAGATACCCCAGTATACAAACCATAGCCTATACCCCCAAGTAGGGCAAGTACTACAATAACAGCTACTATAAATCTATGCCATTTAACAGATGACTTTTGTTGACGTCTTCTTCTACGACGGCGAGCTCTTGCTCGTTCACGTTCTTCCATATATAAACTCCATTATTTACAAGATTGTAACACATCATTACGACCAAGAATGGTCAACGGATAAATCGATAAATTTTGCTCAATAAGATGAATAATAGTATTATCAAAACCAAGCAATACAGCCTTATCTAAATCTAGTTCTGAAACGTTACGCAACTCATCCACACCGGGAAAATCTCGATTAGGCTCAATATAATCTGCTAAAAATATCACCTTATCTAGCGTAGACATATGTACCTTTCCAGTCGTATGAACTCGAATGGCTTCTAAAACCTCATCATCAGATATAGAAAATTCTTTTTTTGCTCGAATCATACCAGCTAAACCATGTAAAAGATTGCCATTACTTAATAATTGTTGATCAGCATCATAAGATTCACTTTTCACAAGATTTTGCATATCCTGTAAAGGCAATTCTTTAGCGCAATCATGTAGTAATGCGGCTAATCTAGCCTTTTCCACATCAACGCCATAAAGCTTAGCTAAATGAGTAGCCGATTCCACAACGCCAAGAGTATGCTTAAATCGTTTCTTGCTCAGCCATTGACTCACTCTAAGTTGTATTTCATCAAATGATAACATCCTTTATTCCTTCCCATAAATATGGTGTTCCTCAATATATTCCACCACACATTTTGGCAACATATATCGAACTGTTTTACCAGAACGTAGACGTTCTCGTAAATACGTAGCAGATAATTTCATCTCAGGAACCTCCATAAGATGTATTTTTCACGTGCTTTAGGGCCTAAAATCGCTAATGTTTCGTCAATTGCACTTGATCCATCAGGTCTTGTAGCGCCAATAAAGTGGACCTCATCTAATAATTCCTCAATAAACTTCCACGTTGGTAATGCACGAATTGTATCAGTACCAGCGATAAAGTAAAATTCAATATTTGGTCCATAAAGGACCTTAAAATGTTGAATAGTATCAACTGTATACGAAGGGCCTTCTCGACGCATCTCTACATCAGAAATCTCAAAATTAGGATTATCTGATACGGCTGCTGCCGTCATAGCATATCGATGACGACTATCTATTACATCATGTTGTTTGTGAGGCGGAACCTTGGCAGGTACAAAAATTACCTTTTCTAGGTTAAAGCTTTCACAAGCAACCTCAGCAATCATTAGATGCCCTAAATGGATAGGATTAAATGTTCCACCTATGATTCCTATACGACGTTTCTCTACCATAATAATGCCACACCCTTAATGACAATGACACAGATAACGATAAACAAGAGCAATGCCTTTCCATAGGATATCCATTCGTATCGACCTTTTGGAGTCTGAATATATCTGTAGTATGCCCTTATTAAGTAATATACGGTCTTCACTTTCGAACTTGGCCTTCTCCAAATACAAAGTATTTATATGATGTTAGTGCTTGTAATCCCATTGGTCCGCGAGCATGAAGCTTTTGGGTACTAATACCAATTTCCGCACCAAAACCAAATTCAAAACCATCAGTAAAACGAGTTGATGCATTGTGATAAACTGTAGAACAATCTACTAAGTTCATAAATACTTTTGCACGCATTGGTTCATCTGTTACTATAGCTTCTGAATGATGTGTAGAATATAAATTCACATGATCGATTGCTTCCTCAAGAGTATCAACAATACGTACATTTAAGTCCATATCATTATATTCTGTATTGAAAGAATTATCTGTTAAAGGAATTGTATTACCCATATATTGAGCTACAGCATTATCGCCGTGAATTCGTACACCATATTCTTGTAACGCCACATCAAGACGAGGTAAAAACTCAGCAGCTACAGCTTGATGTACTAATAGAGTCTCCATAGAGTTACATACAGATGGACGCTGTACCTTTGCATTAATAGCAATTTCTAACGCCATATCTAGATTGGCATATTCATCGACAAAGGTATGACATACACCACTCCCCGTTTCAATGACAGGAATACTACTTTCATTAACAACACGGCGAATAAGTCCTGCTCCACCACGTGGAATAACAACATCAATATATTCACGTTGTTGTAGTAATACGCCAACCATCTCTCGATCTAGAACCTCCACGAGTTGAATTGCATCTGGCGTAATTCCAAGAGTTTCTAGGGTATTGCGCATAATAGACACAATGATTTGGTTGGTATGGAAGGCTTCCTTACCACCGCGCAATATCGTAGCATTTGCAGTTTTTAAACAGAGGACCCCTGCATCAATTGTTACATTTGGACGAGCTTCAAATATAATGCCAATAACACCAAAAGGCACTGCTCTTTTTTCAATAACTAAACCATTAGGACGTGTAATTGTTTCTATAACTGAACCAACTGGACTTTCAATAGAGGCCACTTGACGAACACCTTCAGCCATTTGAGAAATACGGCTAGGTGTCAATGTTAATCGATCTATCATAGTTTGAGGTACATTATAATCCCCAGATTTATCTAGATCTAATTGATTAGCGGCCATAATTTCATCGGTTTGTGCTTCTACAGCATCAGCGATTGCCAATAATGCAGAATCTAATGTACCTTGATCAATTTGAGCTAATTCAAAAGATGCCGCTTTAGCTCTTTGACCCATATCTTTACAAATTTCTTCATACTGGTTCATAGGATATCCTCAATGTAATAAAACTAGATTATTACGATGTATTGCTTCATCATAGGTTGTATTAATTCCTAAAATTTGAGCTATATCATTTGTATTATGACCTTTAATGGCCTTCATATCTTCGATGCCATAGTTAATAAGACCTCGACCGATTTCTTTACCATCATGGTAAATAGAGATTGTATCACCAGGCCCAAATGCCCCATCTACATCAATAATACCAGCTGGTAAAATGCTAGCACCTTTATCTAATACAGCACGAGCGCAACCATCATCAATAGTGATTGATCCTTTTAATCGTTTACCAAAGGCAAGCCAGTGATGTTTCCTGATAAGCCAGCATCATGTGCTTCAAAGAGGGTACCAATATTTTCACCCTTACATACGCGACGCACAGAATCCTCCACTTCACCGGATGTAATTACCATAGGTACGCCAGAGTTTGTAGCCATATGGGCTGCCTTTATCTTGGTATACATGCCACCTGTACCCATATTAGATCCAGCTCCACCTGCAATAGCATAGGTTTCATCAGTAATTTCGGAAACGACTTCTATCAATGTTGCATCAGGATGAGTTGCTGGATTAGCTGTATATAATCCTTCAATATCGGATAAGATGATAAGCAAATCAGCATCTACAATGCCTGCAACAGTAGCAGATAAAGTATCATTATCACCAATTTTAAATTCCTCAATAGCAACTACGTCATTTTCATTGATAATAGGAATAACATTGAGTTGCAATAACGTATGTAGTGTATTGCGCAAGTTTAGATAACTATGACGGCCTGTACTATCTTCTTTTGTTAATAGAATTTGACCTACTGTACGACCATATTCACGAAACATACGCTCATACATATGGATGAGGATACCTTGTCCTACTGCTGCAGCAGCTTGTTTCAAAACAAGGTCTCTAGGTTTTTCTTTAAATCCTAGAGGGGCAAGGCCAGCTCCCGTTGCACCAGAAGAAACAAGGATAACCTCTTTACCTTGATTAGCTAAATCTGATAATTGGCGTACTAATCTTTCTATGCGCTCTAAGTTTAAATGTCCATTAGCATAACATAACGTACTACTGCCTACTTTAACTACTATTCTTTTTGCGTCGATGATAGCACTGCGCATAGATTAACCTCCTAGGTCAACAGGTTATGACGTTCCCACTATAATAAAATTCAGTAATATGACGATTTACTTAGGTAAAATAATTTTAGGTTCTTTTTTAGCTTTATATAAAACACCATTAAAACCAATGACTTGGACTAATTCAGCACCTAACATATCGGCTAACTCTTGGAAAATCGTCTTATCTTCAGGGCTATTGTTGTGTAATTTCACCTTGATTAATTCACGAGCCATTAAGGCTGCGCGAGCACTATCAATAACACTATTTTCTAAACCATTTTTACCAATTTGAACTACTGGTGGCATTGTTGCTGCCAAAGAACGTAAATACCGTTTTTGTTTTCCTGTCATTATTACTCCTACTCTTGGAATGTAAAGCGTTGATCGCCAATTACAACTTCATCACCGTCTTTACAACCTTTTTCTTTTAATTTAGCATCTAGCTCCATAAAGCGCCAAATGCGTTGGAATCTACGAAGAGATTGATCATCACTTAAATTTGTCATTGCTACTAAACGTTCAATACGTTTACCTGTAATATAGAATGCAGCATCGTCACCACGAGTGATAACGAATTCTACATCTGGTTTTGCTTCGTATACTACTGTATCATCAGTTGCTTCCGGTTCTGGCTCAAAGTTTTCTACATAGTAGTACGCTCGTTCCATAAGTTCTGGTAAACCTTCGCCACTTAATGCATTGATAAGGAATACTTCGTAGCCTTTATCTTCAAAATATTTTTTTGTATCAGGAATTGTTGTATCATCAAAGACCATATCAATCTTATTGAGTGCAACAATCTGTTTTTTATTGGCTAATTTTTCAGAATATTTACGAAGTTCTTCGTTAATAGCATCAAAATCAATCTTTGGATCGCGTCCTTCCATACCAGATACATCAAGGACGTGAATTAAAATATTAGTCCGTTCTACGTGACGCAAGAAGTTATGTCCTAGACCAACACCTTCGCTAGCACCTTCAATAAGGCCAGGAATATCAGCTAGTACAAAACTACGGTCACCAGAAATTGTTACTACCCCAAGTACAGGTGTCAATGTAGTAAAGTGATAAGCCGCTACCTCTGGTTGAGCTTTAGAAACTTTACGCAATATACTGGATTTACCAACAGATGGATAGCCTAATAAACCTACATCTGCCAATACTTTTAATTCTAATTGTAACCAGAACTCTTCGCCCGGTTCACCTTTCTCTGCAAATGTCGGTGCACGGTTAGCACTTGTTTGGAAACGTGCATTACCACGGCCCCCACGACCACCTTTAGCAATAACAAATGTATCACCATCATTAACGAGATCACAGAAAATTTTTCCTGTTTCTTCTTCTTTAATTACGGTGCCCAACGGAACTGGGATAATAAGTGGCTCAGAACCGCGACCATGCTTGTTAGAGCTTTCACCATTACCACCAGCAGGCGCCTTAAACTGACGTTTATATCTAAAGTCTACAAGAGTATTAATATTCTTGTCCGCTTTAAAAATAACGTCTGCCCCTTTACCACCATCGCCGCCACTAGGGCCGCCATTTGGCACGTATTTCTCACGGCGGAAGCTAGACATGCCGTCCCCACCATCACCGGCCTTAACAAAGACACGCGCTCTATCTATAAACATATTTTAACTCCTATGCATTATTGCTGTAATAACTCTAATGCCTTTTTAATTTGAATATCATCTACTGTACTAGATGGATTTACACCTTTTGGTAGATCAAGCTCTACATCTGGTTTAATACCAATGCCGTCAATAACACGGTCATTTGGTGTATGGTACTTGGCAATAGTTACCTTAACGCCTTCATTATCAAGGCTAGGATAAATAGTTTGAACTGTACCTTTACCATATGTATTAGTACCTAAAATAGTACCTAGTTTACGGTCTTGAATAGCACCAGCTATAATTTCAGATGCACTAGCAGACCCTTTATTAACAAGAACTACTAATGGCATAGCTACTTCTGGGCCATTCGACTTATAAACATCTTTTTTACCAGCTCGATTTTGTACCGTTACTAGTGTACCTGGAGGCATAATATAGTTGGAAATCTTTTCTGTTGTAGATAACAAACCACCAGGATTATCACGGAGATCTAACACCAGTTCCTTCATACCTTGAGATTGCAATTCTTTAAACTGTGTTTCAAAATCATCAGCTGTATTTTCGGCGAATTGACTGATACGAATGTACCCCACTGTACTTGTGAGCATTTTACTTTTAACAGTTGGTAACACAATGGATTCACGAGTGATATCAAAGTGCAATGTTTCACCATTGCGCTCTATATCAAGGGCTACAACAGTACCTGCTTCACCTCGAATTCGAGAGGATGCATCTTCTACAGTTATATCACTTGTGGATTGACCATCGATAGCAATAATATGGTCACCAGGTTTAATGCCCGCTTTGAAAGCTGGTTGATCTTCCATAATACTAACTGCATATAAACCTTTATCATCATGCCCAAGAACCATGCCTACACCAGCATAAGTACCAGATGTTTGCATTTTCATGGACTTAAATTCATCAGCATCTAAATAAACACTATGAGGCTCTCCCAAAGAGCCAATCAAACCTTTTAACATACCATCATAAAGGGTAGCTTTAGACATAGGTGTCATAAAGACTTGACTCGCAGCATAGTAGGCTACAAATAGTCTTGGTAACCCCCAGAATGAACCAGATAGATACCAAAAACATGAGCCACATAATAACGATGCCAGAGCCTATATATTTCAATAGGCTCCATAACACCGTACGTGTATCAAATTTCATATTATAAATATCCCATAGGATCCACAGGGATCCCCACTTATACGAACTTCAAAATGTACGTGTGGCCCAGTACTATTGCCAGTGCTACCAGCATAGGCTATAACTTGACCTTTAGATACATCTTGTCCTTCAGAGACAGCAAGCTCAGAATTATGGCCATAAAGGGTAGACATGCCATTACCATGGTCGATAACTACGGCATAACCATAGCCGCCCATCCAACCAGACCAAACAACAGTACCACCATCAGCAGCATGAACAGGTGTACCTTCATCAACACCAATATCTATACCAGAATGGTAAATTGTTGTTCCCCAAATTGGATGTGTACGATAACCATATGGAGAAGTAATTTCACCACTTACAGGCCAACCCAGTTGACCAGAACCTTGCACCCAAGAGTAACTTGGTGCAGACTGTTGAGCTGCTGCTGCGGCCGCCGCTTCTGCAGCAGCGCGAGCCGCTGCACGTTCCGCTTGACGTGCTTTTAATAGTGCAGTAATTTGAGCGGAAGAAGCATTGAGTTCTTCCACAGCTTGCATTGCCGTAGCACGGTCATTTTGTGCCTTCTGAAGAACTACTTCACGTTCTTTTTTCTTTTGTTCAATTTCAGCTTGTTTTGCTACAGCAGCTTTTTCAAGCTCTACTAACTTAGCTCGAGATTGCTCAAGAGCCTGTTTACGTGCCGCAATTTCAGCACGTTCTTTTTTAATTTCATCGATTAACTTGATGTCAGAATCAATGATGCGTTTTAAGATCTCTAATCGATTTGCAAAATCGCTAAAGTCTTTAGATCCAATGACAACATCTAAATAACTTAGACGTCCATTGATATAAATATCTCGTACACGCTTATAAAATACGGACTCCCGTCCTTCTAAACGTTTTTGTGCTTCTGCTAGTAACTTTTCATTAACAGTAATATCATTTTCAACGGCTACACGTTGTTGTTGAATAGACTCTAACTGTTGTTGAGCTTGACGCAATTGCTCTTCAATTTGACGCAACTGTTCAGATACGCTTACAATGACAGTTTCAGCATCAGCTTTAATAGAGTTTTGTTGATTAACTTGTTGTTGAATTGAATCTAATTGATTCGTTAAATCCTCATCTTCCGCAACAATGTATAGTGGTGTTCCCAGTACTACTATACCTGTTAAAATTGTTGCTACCAGACGGGATTTGATTGTGTTGTATTTCATAAACATTACACCTTCATGTATTGTTTTAAAGAAATTGTACTACCAATAGCACCTACTATAATACCGCCAACTAAAATATAGATAGCCACATCATAGAAGAATGGGAACATTGGTACTAATGGGAAGAATGCTAAAGACTCAGAAACTTCCATAGTAATGAAATGGTAGAATTCACCTACACAAAGAACGGCAATAATAGCTCCAACTAAACCTAATAACATGCCTTCTATCAAGAATGGCCAACGGATAAAACCATTTGTTGCACCTACATATTTCATGATAGCAATTTCTTTACGACGAGCGAACACAGTCAAACGAATTGTATTAGAAATGATGAACAATGTAGCTGCTGCTAAGAATGCAATTAATACGATACCACCAATTCTGATAACTTGAGTTATACGGAAGAGTTCTTCCACAATATCTTGACCATAATGTGTACTTTCAACACCTTGGAATGTAGTAGCTAATTTAGCTGTTGCCTTAACATCACTAGGATTATCAAAGGTTAATACATAAGAGTTTGGCAATGGATTTACATCACCTAATGCATTTACTAATTGTTGTTGATCACCGAGGCGTGCTTTGAATTCCTTCATCGCTTGCTCTTTATTAACAAACTCCAAATGCTTAAGATTTGGTATAGCTTTAATTTGCTTACCTACTGCCATAATTTGGTCAGTTGTTAAACCATCTTTTAAGTAAATGCTCAATTGAACTTGGTTTCTAAGCTAGATGCCATGTTATTCAAATTAATAACACCGCAAAGGAATACCCCAAGCATAAATAGGGATAAAGCCACTGTAGAAATAGATGCTAATGTCATAAGACCGTTACGCTTCATAGATTTGAGGGCTTCTTTAAAAAAGTATTTCAATGTTCTAGGCTTCATTAATTTCAGCACCTCTCATATTATCACTTTGAACGCGACCATCTTTAAGACGAATAACACGTTTATTTAAATACGAAACAAGATCCATATTATGGGTAACCATAATAACAGTTGTGCCAAAATTATTGATATGCTTAAACAAATCTACAATACCTTTACTTGTATCAGGATCTAGATTACCAGTCGGTTCATCAGCAATGAGCACAGAAGGTCGATTTACAATGGCGCGGGCAATAGCAACACGTTGTTGTTCACCACCAGATAAATCCTCTGGTAAATCATTTGCCTTATCTGTTAACCCAACAAGCTCTAGTACATGACTTACCTTTTCTTTAATTACCTTTGGTTTCTCTTCAATTACTTCAAGTGCAAAAGCAATGTTTTCTGATACCGTTTTATTCGGTAATAATCGGAAATCTTGGAATACAACACCAAGTTTTCTACGTAATTTTGGAATTTTACTACGCTTCATACGCGTAACATCAAAATCATCAACAATGACAGTACCAGAATCGGGTACTACTTCATGAGTTAACAATTTAAATAGAGTTGATTTCCCTGCACCGCTGTGACCACAAATGAGGACAAATTCGCCGTCATTTATAGTTAAACACACATCGTCTAATGCAACAGAACCATTATCATAGACTTTACTAACATTCTTAAATTCAATCATGGGGTCCCCTTTGATTATTTACGAGTGATTACACGTTTTACTGCTTCTACTATGTCTTTTGCTGTCAAACCATATTTAGCCATCAATTCTTTTGGCGTACCACTCTCCCCAAATGTATCTTGTACACCAACGAATTCCATAGGAACAGGCTTATTAGCCACAACAACTTCAGACACAGCAGAACCAAGACCACCAATGATATTATGTTCTTCTGCTGTTACAATAGCACCTGTTTCAGTAGCTGCTTTTACAATTGCCTCTGCATCGATAGGCTTAATAGAAGCCATATTGATAACGCGGGCAGACACATTAGATTCAGCTAATGTTTTAGCCGCCTCAACAGCAGGGCCAACCAAGGCACCACAAGCAATGATAGTTACATCAGAACCATCTACCAATGTAGTAGATTTACCAGGTACGAATGTATAACCTTCAGCTGTAACATCATCTACTCCAGCACGGCCTAAACGAACATATACAGGACCCTCATAGGATGCAGCCCATTCAACTACAGCTTCTGTTTCACGTTCATCCGCAGGTACTACTACTGTCATATTAGGTAGTGTACGCATACAAGAAATATCTTCCAAGCTTTGATGTGTAGCACCATCTTCACCTACTGTAATACCCGCATGAGTAGCACAAACTTTTACATTCAATTTTGGATAACATACAGCATTGCGAATTTGTTCAAATGCACGACCTGTTGCAAACATTGCAAAGGAAGAAACAAATGGGGTTTTACCAGCTGCTGCAAGACCTGCACCAACAGAAATCAAATTTTGTTCTGCAATACCTACATTAAAGAAACGTTCAGGGCAAACATTTTTAAATGTATCAGTTTTAGTAGATTTTGATAAATCTGCATCTAATACGATAATATTTGTATTTTCTTTACCGATGCGAGCTAACGCATTACCATATGCTTCACGTGTTGCTTTACCCATTATTGTACCCCCATAATTTCATTAACAAAGGCTATACCTTGCTCAGCGCTTGGTGCTTTGCCATGCCATCCTGCTTGGCCTTCCATTTCTTCAACGCCCTTACCTTTTACAGTATGCATTACAATGCAAGTTGGGCCTTCTGTGAAAGCTTTAGCTGCTTCAATAGCATTATGAAGTTCATCAAGATCATGACCATTTACTTCAATAACATTCCAGTTAAAAGCTTTAAATTTCTCAGGAATAGGCAATGGAGAAAGAACTTTAGTAATATCCCCATCAATTTGAAGACCATTGAAGTCGACAAAAGCAGTTAAGTTATTGAGTTTGTAATGACCAGCAAACATAGCAGCTTCCCATACTTGACCTTCTTCAAGTTCACCATCACCAAGAATGGAATAAACACGGTAATCTTCATTGTCGATTTTACCAGCCAATGCCATGCCACATGCTGCAGAGATACCTTGACCCAAGGAACCTGTGGACATATCAACACCTGGAATATGTTTCATATCAGGGTGACCTTGTAACATATGGTCAATTTTACGTAAATTCAAAAGTTCATCTTTAGAAAAGTAACCTTTCAGCCAATGTAGCATATAATGCAGGCGCTGCATGACCTTTAGAAAGGACAAAGCGATCTCTATTAGGAGCTTTTGGATTTGCTGGATCTACATTCATTTCTACATAGTACAACAAGGCCATCACATCGGCGATGGATAGAGAACCACCTGGGTGACCAGATTTCGCTGCCGTTACAGACTGAACAATACTCACGCGAATAGCTTTTGCCTTCTCTTGAACTAGTTGTTTAACATCTTGTGTTAATGTAGCCATAGAGACCTCACTTTCTGGATTAGATCCAATATATTAATAATTTTTAAGTAATGAAATAGCGATTTCTGCATTGCGTTGAGAGTTAACACGTAATGCTTCAATACGATCATAAGATGCTTGGTACTCTTCTCTTGAATTTAAGAGCTTATGACATCTCTGATATAAAGCCTCTTCTCTAAGATGGGTCATTGTACCGATTGGTTCTTGACCAATCATATGTAAAAAACTAGTGATTTTAGGATCGTAGGAAATGCCAATTACAGGTTTCTTCATTAAAGAACTAAATACTAATGCATGAAGACGTATGCCAATCATAAGGTCTACATTACCAGACAAGGATACTTGTTCCTCTGTAGAGAATGGTCCTTCAAGAACAATAGCTCCTTTTGGCATATAACTAGCAATAATTTTAGCTTCTTTTGTATCCTCTGGATGAGACATAGGTATAAATATAATCTCTACATTATCCTGTTCTTGCAGTCGACTTAACACATTAGCTAGTGATTCACGGTATTCTGTATCATCTTTCCAACTACGAACAGCTACTCCGATTCGTTTTGGAGCTTCTGTGGATATAGGTAGCTTTGATGTATAACCTTCTAGAATACGTTTTCCAATATACAAATCAGCTGGTTGCATGGCTAATACAGCATCAGCCGTAACCTCAACATCTTCAATTCCTAAGGAATCTAATTCAGATTTAGAAATAGAATCACGAACCGTTATAGTGTCCACAAAATCGTAAAAACCAAAGCTAACAGCTTTTTCTTGTAGAAGGACGATTTAAAGGTCCAATACCTTGTGAGTATAGCATCACCTTTTTACCCATCATTTTTTGCTAAAGCCATAATGCTTAGAGTAGTAATATGTATTGCGAATACTAGTAGCATCTTGTAACAGGCTACCTCCGCCACTGATAACTAAATCAGAATTTGAAATAGCCTTTAGAATACCGAATGCAGAAAAGGTTCCTACCGCATGAATATTGTGCTTTTTGCTCGTCTCTGTAGGATTACCAGAAATAACAGTAATATGCGCATCTGCTTCCTCTTTACGAATGGCATCGATAATAGCACAAAGCATTGCTTCATCACCAGCATTACCAAAACCATAGTAGCCAGAGATAACAATATTACTCATGGTCAACCTCCCGAGCTTGGAACCATTGTGTAACATACATCATGAATCGTACAGCAATGATAAGAAGCAAACCTAAGAGCGCACCAATTAACAAACCATCATATCCACGCATAATAGACATGAATACAGGAGTTCTAATATGACAGAATGTTTCAACCATAGACGCTATGCCAATAACACCAGCAATAGTTAATAAGAAATGGATCACTGTAGGCCATTTGCGTAGGAATGCAAATGTAGCCAACATTAATGCAGGGTGACCAATAATGAACTCTTTTTCTCTAGGTCTTGCATACATTGTATTTTCAAGAAAACGACGAAGCATGAGTTCAACTCCTGGTACAGGAACACCTGCTGTATGACCACTTCGGCCAACAAATACCCATGCCACGCCACCAAGAGCGGCCATTACAAAGAATACGTAGAACTTAACATCCATTGTTAAAAATTCAACTACAAATTTCTTTGCTTCTTCTTTAGAGTTAATCATACGACCTTTCCACAATGGGAAACGTTGTAAATAAGCGATAATCACCAATACAACTGGAAGTACAAATGTTAATTTAACACCTCTAAAGATAGCAAATTCCATGAAGAATTTTGTATTACCTAGTAAAGATGCAATATACATTCCTCCAATAGCTGCAAAGAGTGCGGCAATAACGAGATAGAATACTGCTAATACTGTTGATTTAATAGCACCTAATGGACGAGACCCATCATAACGACGCCATTCTTCCATCAAACGGATCATAGCACCTACAGGAGCCATAATAGCACTAGATAATGCCCAAATTTGAGTAATCAGTGTGCCACTTGTAATGATGAATAATATTACAGATACAAGAGATATTCCAAAGAATGCGACCAATTGTGTATGTTTACGCATTGGAAGTAACATTTGACCAACGTAAACAAAAAGTGCAATAGCACCTATCATAGTAATAACAACTAACAATGGATTAGGTGTATATGATGGATAAATATCAGCAGGACCAAATTCATAACCTTTAGTAGATAATTTTTTTCAGTAGTCATACCAATATAGTTAATGGTAGTTTGTAATACTGTTTCATTATTTACACCAGTTTCATACATAGGGAATAAATTGAAACGAATATTTCGTTCAATATCACTAATATAGAAACGTTGTGCCGCTTCTTCAGGAGTAATTTTCTTTAATTCGTCCTTAGCAATTGTATATACACGACCAACACTATAATTATCTTTAGCAGCCATTTCTAAGAAACCTTGTTGTGGCTCATATTGAAGTTGGTTAACAGCTTCGATACCAACTAAAAGGAATGTGATTTTTTTATGTAATAATTCTAAGGTTTCATCAGTTAAGTTAGGCGCACCAAGAGCTTCTTTGCCAGCAAAAAAATCATACCAGTAACATGTGGAATTCCTTCAAGGCGTTTAAATAGATATTGAAGATCTTCAGACGTTACATTTCTGTAATTTGTAGGTCGAACAATAACATTAAATCCACGATTAGCAACTTCTTGAGCTTGAAGCTTGGAAATACCAAGATTCATTTTTAGATAGCTATCTGCAGTAGCACCATATAACTCAAGAACCGGACCAATACTTGTATTGAGCTCTTTAACTTTATCTTTACCAATACGATGATATAAATCTTCCCGAATTTCTTTATAATAGCCTTCTTTACCAGAAATCAAAGCTACATAAGTTGCACCATGTTTCACGGATGCCCCATTAACACGGACAGAATCCATTTCTTCGGAAGATAATACCTTAACTTGACCCGCATCTTTCGCTTTTTCTAAGGTGCGATCATAAATAGCAAATGCTGTTACACCTGCATTGCGAAGCGCATCAAAGGCCTCTTGTTGACTACGTTTTTCAAAAGCATTAGCCCGTAAAACAGCATCATAATCTACGATATTTTCTATATGGTTTTGAGATTTTTCTATCTGATGGCGTTCAAATACTAAGTATAAAGAGGATACAAGGCCTACAATAATACATAATATAAGAATCCAAGAGTACTTACTTTTCTGGGTGTTCCGATGATTCACGACAAATCCTTTCTAGTTGAGCACTGGTTTAACTTTAATGTGAATTTCACCATTATCGATAGTTAAGCTTTCTGCTTTTACAGGAATAGGGAAGTTATTGAAGTTATAGATTTCAGTAGCTTCTAATACATTAGATGTTAAACCAGGGATGGTAGCACCATTAATGGTGAATTTCTTAGGTGCAAATAATAAAGTATTATCCTTTAATTCTAAATTACCATCTAATTTAACAGCACCTTTAAATACCATACCTACATTCATCTTGCCAGTTAAACTAATGTTATCTTTACTAATATTTACTTGTACATCTTGAATTTCACTGCCTGCTTGAGTGCTTAAAAATGTTGCTAAATCTTCATTAGTAACTATACCGTCAATACTTGAGTTTCCTACTCTAACAACATCTATTTCTTGGCTAGCCAATAATGAAATTGGATTAACTAGAATTTGTGTTGCATCATATTTGAAGTTTGCAAAATTTAATTTACCAAGTTTTACATCATCTAAAGAACCGTACACATGATCAGCTTCACCATAAAGTAATTTGAATCCTGGTTGAGACTCAACATTTACAGTTTGAGCAGATGGTTTTAGGGAATCATTTAATTGTTTTTCAATACGAGAACTAATATAAGAAGGTAATAAAAATTGTGTTGCTGCTGCCAAGGCAATAATCAGCACTAGTAGGAATAGTAAAAACTTTTTCATAAGAACTCCTAAACTGTTAAATTTGCTTCTTTTTTCAAGAAGCCTTCCATAAATTGATCTAAATTACCATCCATAACGGATTGTACATTCCCTGTTTCAACCCCTGTACGATGATCCTTAACGAGATTATACGGGTGGAATACGTAGGAGCGAATTTGACTGCCCCATTCAATAGCTTGGTATGTACCACTATTTGCTCTTTAAGTTCTGCTTGTTTTTCTAATTCTAATTCAAATAATTTTGCTCGTAATAAACGTAATGCTTGTTCCCTATTTTGCATTTGGGAACGCTGTGATTGACATTGAACTACAATACCAGTTGGTCTATGCGTCATACGTACAGCCGAATCTGTTTTATTAATATGCTGACCACCAGCACCACTAGCTCGATATGTATCTACCTGTACATCCTTCATGTCTATATTAATTTCTACTGTATCATCAATTTCTGGCATTACATCAACAGCAGCAAAGGATGTATGACGACGTGCCGCAGCATCAAATGGTGAGATACGAACAAGACGGTGTACGCCTTTTTCAGATTTCAAATATCCAAAAGCATTTTCACCTTTAATTAAAAATGTAGCAGATTTAGTACCCGCCTCATCACCGGGCTGTTCGTCCATCAATTCAATAGAAAATTCTGCTTTTTCAGCCCAGCGTAAGTACATGCGAATGAGCATAGAACACCAATCTTGTGCTTCTGTACCACCTGCACCAGCATGAAATGTTAAGATTGCATTATTAGCATCATACTCACCACTAAGCAATAAAAGAACCTCTTGTTTTTCTACAGTTTCTTCTATTTGTTGAACATAAGCCTTAATCTCTCCTTCTAGAGAACGATCATCTTCCTCTATAGCCATCTCTAGCATTACATTAGCATCTTCGATGTCACTAACAAGTTGTTTATAGCTTTCTACAGCATTCTTTAATTGTGTAGCCTCTTGAGAAATCTCACGAGCCTTATCAGGATCGTCCCAAAATGTAGGGTCGCTCATTTGTACATCTAGTGTAAAGATTCGATCCTCTTTCTGAGCGATGTTAAAGTGAATCCCTCATTCCATAAATACGTTCTTCAAGATTAGAAATAATCGGTTTTAAATCTTCTAACAATTTATGTTCACCACCTTTTACTTATTAGCTTATTACATCGATAAATTATCACCTTAATAAAATAGAAAAATGGCCGTTGCCCAGAAGGAAATCCCATTGAGCAACGTGCCATTCACAAATCTTAATCTATGTTTTGTGGCTCCAACACATCTTCATGATGGGGTTGTGCACCTTCTAAGTGGTCAACTGGTTCTTCAATCTCTTGAATCAATTGTGCACGAATTTTGTATAACGCCATGATTGTTTCATCTTGGATAGCAGCAATCATGTTTTGGAACATATCAAAGGCTTCAAATTTATATTCCACCAATGGATTTTTTTGGCCATAAGCACGAAGGCCAATACCTTCACGCAACATATCCATATTATCCAAATGTTCCATCCATTTGTTATCAACAACGCGCAACATAATAGCCTTTTCAAGTTGGCCAAACATAGCATCACCAAGCATATCAACACGATCTTGATACTCAGCATGAGCAATTTCAAGTAAACGTTCTAACAATTCTTGACGGCTATACTCTTCCATATCTTGAGAGGACATAATCTCTTCTGTTAAGAAATATTGACTTAAATGCTTATAAAGACCTTCATAATCCCATTCTTCTGGGTATAATTTTTCATCTGCATAAGCATCTACAGATTCAGTAACAAGTTTATCAATCATTTCATTGATTGTGTCACGTAAGGATTCGTTACGTAAAATACGACGACGTTGTTCGTATAATACTTCACGTTGTTGATTCATAACATCATCATACTCAAGGACATATTTACGAATATTATAGTTATGATCTTCTACTTTCTTTTGAGCACGTTCAATAGATTTAGTAATCAAAGAATGCTCAATAGGCTCATCCTCTTCCATGCCTAGTTTATCCATGATACCTGTAATATTATCAGCACCAAAGATACGCATTAAATCATCTTCTAAGGATAAGAAGAATTGAGAGGAGCCTGGGTCACCTTGACGACCAGCACGACCACGCAACTGATTATCGATACGGCGACTTTCATGACGTTCAGTACCTAAGATGGCCAAACCGCCTAATTCAGGGGACACCTTCACCAAGTGTGATATCAGTACCACGACCAGCCATGTTTGTAGCGATTGTCACCATACCCATTTGACCAGCATCTGCAACAATTTCCGCTTCTTTTTCATGATGTTTAGCATTCAATACTTTATGTGGTACCCCTGCACGTAATAACATATCTGAAAGTTCTTCAGATTGTGTAATAGATGTAGTACCAATCAAAATTGGTTGACCAGTTTGATGGCGTTCTACAGCATTACGTACTACGGCACGATATTTAGCTGCCTTTGTTTTAAAGATTTGATCAGGCAAATCTATACGAGCCAATGGTTTATTTGGAGGAATAGGTAATACTTCCAAACCGTAAATATCGATAAACTCTTTTTCCTCTGTTTTGGCTGTACCAGTCATACCAGCAAGCTTTTTATACATACGGAAATAGTTTTGGAATGTAACAGAAGCCAATGTTTGGCTTTCACGTTCAACCTTCAAGCCTTCTTTAGCTTCGATTGCTTGGTGTAAACCATCGGAATAACGACGACCAAACATCAAACGACCTGTGAATTCATCGACGATAACAACTTCACCATCTTTAACTACATAGTCAGTATCGCGATGCATCATAGCATATGCACGAAGAGATGCACCAAGTAGATGATTTAACTCAATATTTTCTGAATCATACAAGTTTTCAACACCAAGCATTTTTTCGACTTTAGCAATACCAGAATCTGTAGGTGCAATGGTTTTTTGTTTTTCATCAATTGTATAATCTTCATCTTTCACTAGATGAGGAACAATTTTAGCTAACTTATAGTAATTATCTGTGGAACGTTGACCAGGACCAGAAATAATTAGTGGAGTTCTCGCTTCATCGATAAGGATGGAGTCAACTTCATCGACAATTGCATAATTCAATGGACGTTGTACCATTTGTGATACATCAGATACCATGTTATCGCGCAAATAGTCAAAGCCAAACTCATTATTTGTACCATATGTAATATCGCATGCATATGCTTCTTTACGTTGGTTAAAATCGAGATTAGCTACAATAAGACCTGTAGAAAGGCCTAAGAAGTTATATAAACGCCCCATTTGTTCGCTATCGCGAGTCGCCAAATAATCATTTACTGTAACAACATGCACCCCATTGCCTGTCAAAGCATTTAGATATACTGGTAATGTAGCGACTAATGTTTTACCTTCACCAGTACGCATTTCTGCAATATTACCTCTATGAAGGCAAATACCACCAATCAACTGTACATCAAAATGACGCATGCCTAACACGCGTTTAGACGCTTCACGAACTACGGCAAATGCTTCTGGTAAAATGTCGTCTAACGTTTCCCCTTTTTGCAAACGACGTTTAAACTCATCGGTTTTTGCTACTAAGTTAGCATCACTTAATTTAACATAATTCGGTTCAATTTCATTAATATGATCAGCAATAGCACGCATTTTCTTGATTTCTTTTGCGTTATTATTGCCTAATAGCCTTTGTAAAAAGCTTAACAAACAAATCACTCCTCTATAGGACATCTTACATTATTTTATCTAATTTAGTATAACCATAATATGACTGCTTTTTAACATATATAATTAAATTTCAGTAATAATCATTGTGGCCAAAGTTTTTCGCACAGTATGATTATATACAAAAAAATCATTAGAATAACATATAAATTTTTGACGTTTATTTGACGTCAAAAAAATAAAGGGTACCGCTTGGGTACCCCTTTTTGTTGTAATTTACCATTCAATATTATGTTTAGTGGTAAAATTTACGATTTTTACTTCTAATCTAATTCAGTTAGTCTAAATAATTTACCGTTTCTAAAGATCATTTCACATCGATGGTTATTTTCATCAACTAATGTTGCCTCGAACAACCCCTCTTGCGGAACTTGAATATCTTCTGCGAAATTGTAAGTCTTTCCGTTAAATTCAAATGTCTTTGCCATATTTTTACTCCATTTTTAATACCGCACCGCCAATATCAATTTTATAAGCATCAATTATTTTCTTTCGTATTTGCTTAAATTCTTTTCCGTGTCCTTTAAAATGACACTCGATAGTGGCATGTGCTAACTCGTGATAAATTGTATCTATAGTAATACCATCTTTATGATTATCTGTACTTAATTCAATTAAACAAAAATCATCATTTGGATAACAATATGTCGTACCTAATCGTTTTTTACTTCTACCAGTATATTTGTGAATCAACAAATCAGGTTTAAAAGAGTATCCTAAGGCTTCAATATTTGTAATCGCTTTTAGAAATATATCAGCATACGGCATCATATCGTCATCAAGATATAGTGTACTCATAATGTTTTCTTCCAATAATAAACTATTAGTTGACTGTTGCAAACCGTGCAACTCGGAGATATTTGGATCACCTACCATCTCACAACTTTAACCAATGCGGATGCGCCTTTAAACTCTGAACCTTTAAAGTGCGCTAAACCCTCAAAGCGTTTATCTTCATAACCTACTGTTTCATATACTTCACCATTAGTCATTACAGTTACACCAGCTAATATACTATGTGGTTTATCTAACTTGATTTTGTATACATCGACTTTTTGTTCCTCTGTGTTAGCAACTACCGCCGTTCTATCAGATTTTTCTGTTGCTGCTTTAGGTAAATTAGGGTTGCTATGTGCAATATCCTTTTTCACATTTTCTGCAGCTTGTTCGACTGTAGATGCTTGTGTATAGTAAGTCGCTACTGGTTGAGTTCTTTCCTTAATGGAAATAACTTGTTGTGCTTCAGCTTTGGTAATATGTATAGCATTAGCCAATTTTACAGGATCTTTTACTTGTTCCTGTTTTAATAACACAGGCTTTTCAACCTGATGTGAATTATATATAGACACCCCTACAATGGCTAAAATAATTAAAATTAGCCCCCCTATGAGAATTTTATATCGTTTTAGGTAACATAATACCTTGAAAACCCAAAGGCTCATCATAGACCTCTTTCTTGCATTTCTTGCGAGAACATTTCTAATGCTTGTGCTTTTTCTGCATCAAACCGTTCAACAAGATTTTCACGCAACCAACTAGGATTACCTTCATAGTTCCATGGATGCAACTTTCGCTGTTCATATGCACCATTAATTAAATCCCAATCGAATTTAATGTCGTTTACATAAGATAAGTTCCAATCAGGCTCCCAACCCGGAACATATTGCATTGCCTCTTTAAAAAGATTAACAACTTCACCGGGACCATATTGAACGGCCGCAGAAAATACAACATCACGCAATGCTCGGCTATGGATATTAACATTAAATAATTGATTGGCTAATTCACTACATGCCACATCATAATAAGCATATTTGATGTAGTCATGCTGCATTGCCATAAATCCATTAGGGTCTATGGTTCCCAATTCTTGCCATTTGTTAATGAATTCATCGGAATTGATAGGACCTGCACTTTGAAGGGCTCTTGCATAATCTTTGTAAAACCCATCTTCTTGACGCAAGCCCCAACCAAGAAACGCATCTACACTTCCGCAATTACTTGCTAACTGATAAGCACCATACGAAATTCCCCCAAAGTCCCCCTCACCTGTAGATACAATAGCTGGGTCTCCATTGCTTTCATACGCAGCACTTAATTTTCCTAGTTCCATTTGTTTTGCTCCTTCCTATTTGATTCACGTCCTCCTAAATAACCAACGAGTCCGGAGGAAATGCTCATGGCCAATTCGTTATAACCATAAAGGACGGCCATTATATTGACCGCCCCTAAGACGAGGATTGTTAACACCTCACGAATACTAATTTTTTCAATCATTTAATCGCATCCTTTATTGATTTTACGAACGCTATCAACTCTTTAACCAAACTCATCGCACGTTTAAACCATGCACTTTCTACAAATTCAAGTTCTATCATGTTTTCTACGATAGATGCTAATTCAACCATAATAGGCACTAGATACATCAATGTAGATAGAAACACATCAATGCGACCTAACATAGGAATATCCACATCAGGCAATGTTAATAGAATGAATGATAATAGGAATATCCAAGGATAAGACTTAACTAATTTTTTAGTCATATCTGCTCGTAACTTTCCACTTACCAAAAATCTGCGTTGGTGTCCATTGACTTCAACACTCGCCCATCCTCGCCATATAATTGCAAGGAACATATTCTTAATGGTTAGTTCTCTATTGGTCGCTAAATTAAAATTGCGTGCCTCAACTAAGACACGCAAGAATGTATCAACAAATACCAATACAACACTCGTAAATATGGCTAGTGATATTCGCACCGCCTCTGCTACGTTAAACCCTTCTACCATGAAAGGCGATAATACAACTTCTATCATTCTTACTCCCCAATTCGTTCAATAGTTATAGTAAATTGATGCCGTGTTAAACTTACAATATCTCTCCATCCATTTATATTGAAAACAGTATCTGTTAAATAATTATCTCTACCTGTTGTAGAAACATTAACCTCAATATCTTGCGATGCAGCTATAGTAAATTCATTAGTTTTGTCATACCCACCATGCACAGTCGCTCTATACTTTCCTTTTGGTAAGTACACAAACATTTTTTCTGTACCCCTAATGTCATAAGGTACCTTTCCCCATCGCCATGTATTAAACAATACAGGGTTGGTTTGTACATAACTTTTAGCACTATTTGATGTACGTTGCACCACAAGAGCGGTTTTATCCGCCCCCAATCGTGCATAGTATGTTTTGCCCTCAACAATTACAGGCAATCGATTATCGCCTACATCTCGCAAGTTATCAGTCAGTCCAAATGTTAATGTGTCATTTCCTTTCTTAACTTTTAGATTAGGCATTATTCAACATACACCTCGTTTCCACCATTAGCATTCCACAATTTCAATCGGCTATTTAAGGATGTTTGAACCCTGCCCCAAGATTTCCATGTATTAGCCATGAACATTCGGTGGTATGTTTCACCATTGAACGCATGGAATGTTTGGTCTATCATCGCACCTTTGCCAAAGTTCATGACAATTAGCATCCCTTGTTTGTGGCTACGTGGTGGGTTGTTGGCACCGCCATCAAAATTGATTTCTATTGCCCCTTGTGTTGTGAACGTGTTCCAATCTGTCGCTGCCTCAACTTTAGAGTACGGAAAACCCAACTGGTCTACTTCTGTTTTCTTAACAAAGTTATCGTCTACATCCTTTTTCTTATAAATTGCCGTTCCGTAATGTTTGGTGGTAAGTACTGTGAAACTATCTGTACCATCATAGTGTTTAAATTCCTTACCTTTAACAAACGTATTAACGGAGTTATCGCCAAGTTCTACGTTACCGCTAGTAGATACCTTAGCCATACCAACACCATGTCCGTCAGGTTTATAACCCTCGATTAAGGTATTATTAGCCATTTTAAGTGCGCCACTTAATGTACCACCTGCTAGTTTGAGATAATCAAGCGTTGCTAATCGTGCAGTATTGATTGAGTTTTCAAAGTCGTAATTTGGGTCACCTACATAAATATCTACTTGGTGACGTCTGTTTGGCTTTTGAGTTAGTACTGAAAAATAGAACTTGCCATTGTAGTAAGCGATGTCTTCGATTTCCGTTTCACGATTGATTTCAATGATCTGTTTAACTGTACCGAATGGTGTACACTCTACAAGACTTCCTAACGTTGCGGACATGATTGCGCCGTTTAGCATAAAGGCCCCGTTATTATTCATGTCCGGATAGATATAATCGACTTGGTACGTTTTGAGTTTTTTGAACTCATCATTATACAAATTGATGGTTCGCACTCGTTGATTGCCACCAATAGGAACGATACTTACATAGGTATGTGTAATCGGATCATAGTCAATATTAAATACTTTTTCTTGCAACGTAATGGTTTTTTCTATTGCCATAGTATCGGCATTGATAACCGTCAAATTATTGCCGTTTTTAAGCCCATTTGTAAGGTAAATCTTATTGGTATATCGATTGTACGTCATAGTATTACAATGCCCTAGGCGTTCAGAATCCGTAAATTTATAAGTACCTACTTTTTCAAAAGTGTCTGGGTTAAGCTCGTAAAGAATTTGATTAGTACCTTCACCATTAATACAGGCAAGTACAAATACATTCTTTTTAGAGTTATAGGTAAACCCTTGGCATTGATTTACTTCCGCATCATACGTAATGTTTTTCATAAATGCGATATTGGATGCGCTTTTTAGCATTGGTGTTTCTATTGGATAATACGGCTTGATATTGGTATATACACCCATATCCATAACAGAACCCACTGTATTAAAGGTTAAATGTTCAGTTAGTTTGTATTGACCATTTGGCACTAATAAAATTTTATTAGCCAAATTATCATTAGCACGTTTAAATGCAGCCGTATCATCGGTGACGCCATCGCCAACTGCTCCGAAGTCTTTAACTGACACAATACCATTTAGTGATTCTTTTCCGATGTATTTAGCATCGGCTTCAGATTTGGTTACAATCCCTTTGCCACCGGGTATTGCTATTTCTTCAGCTTTAGCAGCTGCTACCTCTGCACGTTTGGCTGCATCTTCCGCTTTCTTGGCATTACCTACACTAGCTATTTGTTTATTATTAATATCACTCTTGATGGCATCAGCTTTTGCAACTAAATCATTGATATTTTTCTTATCGGTTTCTGTTTGTGCCGCATATGCCTTTGTGTTATCTGCTAATTTTTGTGTTTTCTCAAACGTATCAGCACTTTGTATAAGCGCTGTATTTGCAGTCGCTAATTTATCATCAACTGTTTGAGATAATGCATTGATATTATCATTGATGGCTGTTAGCTTTGTTGCATTGTCTTGCACTTCATTGGCTTTTTCTCTGCCGTAGATGCAGCTGCAATTGCTTTTTTAGCAGCTTCAATAGAGTTATCTACAATATCACGTGTTACTTGATTTGGGTCTTCATCAGCGCCTACATTAATTTGTAATGTGCGATCTAATTGTTCTTTCATTTCCTGAAGAATTAGAATGACTTTATCACCCATACCTTCAATATGATTGTATGGCCATTTATTGGCTAGTTCTGTAGTTTGTGATATTGGTGTACGTCTGACTAAAACAACTTTATAAGTTGCTGGCAATGGTTCACCAATACTTGGATACGTTAAAGTTTTATTTTGTGCATCATATAAGATGTTCCCTGTTTGCGCTGTTTGCCGTCCGTCTCCATCAACTAGAATAAGGTTAATGTCTTTTATGTTGTTAAAGTCATATGGCCAAATAAAAGTCTTGTTAACCCCATCACATTGATATTGAACAACTGGATTGTTGACTTGTGGAATCACAATATCCCGCCTTTCTTTGCATATAAAGAGGACTACCTAAAACTAGGTAGTCCTTACTTTTATTTTTTCTTCTTCTTTTCTTTTTTAGTCTTTAAACGCTTGTCTAACAAAATTGACATGAATATATCTTCAATCTTGGCATCTGTATCAGTTAGCCCTACACGCAACAATGTCCAGAAAGCATCGGTTACGGTATCACTAAAACCAGTTACACGGTTAGAAACCTGACTGAGCGAACGGCCTACATCAACAATATCTTTATTGTCACTTGAGATAGCTTGACCGGTATCCCATAATTTCTCAAAGATACTTAATCCCATTACGGTATTACCTTTATTGTATGGACGTTCTCCTAAAATAAATTTCATACCCATAGTGGCTATATCTCTCACTAATGGAATACCCATGGTTCCTTGTTGTACAAATTCTTCGGCAAAAGACTTGGCGATAGATTCTGGATCATCATCGTCACCATTTGTCATGGCTTTGTAAATTGTCATACCAATTGCCTGTGATATGATCCCCCACCATAACACTCTTACAAAAGGCATCCAATCCCCTTTGTCTTTGCCTATATACCATGATTCAGCGATGATATTATACAAAGTATTAGCATACGAATAAAACGGAACAAATAATTGAACCCATTGATTCCGTGAACGTTGAATGGATGCTGCATCTTTAACATCACCACTTCCGAATATATCTCGTACTGCTCTGTCTCCTGCCTCAATTGCTTGTTGATTAATCCATTCAGTACTTACCCCTTCCTTAGATTGAAGTTCGGCAACCTTTTGATCATACGCAAATTTCCATACTGGTATGGATAATGCGAAGTCTGTTTCTGTGAGCAATCGGAATCCCATGTTATTAATTTCATCACGGATTTCAGCACCTTTTTCAAACTTGTACCCACCGATATTCTTATCATTAATGCGGAGCCCCTTTCCTTGGATGGTTAATCCCTTTTTAAGGTCTTTATCTAAAGTTTGAATACGTTCCCTCATGAATATGGATTGCTCCATAACAAAATCACGAGTATTATTGTAGGTTTCTGTACCATGACCATAGAATCCTACTCCTGCATGATTAACAGCACGAATTACATTGCCCGCACCAATACGATATACAGCAACAGGAATGTTTAAGGCATTTTGTATAGCAACTGATGCACGTCCAGCCATAATAGCCATTGTTGCATTATGTTTAAGGAACATTAAAATTTTACCAACATCATCCATCTTAGCCGCTTCATCCTTCCAATTATCACGAACCCAAGTTCGCAAGAATTGATAGGAATTCATTCCAAATTTCTCAACAATATAGTTTTGGAACTCTCTATTGGCTACTAATCGATTTACATCCGTCACAGCTTTTCGCATAGTTATATGATTGATTGACTCAGTAATCGCATTAGAAATGACATCAAAGTCTAGTAATAATGATTTATCCTTGACTACATCTAACCGGCTTTTAGTAGCGCTCATGCCAGTTCCTAATATCGCATTACTACTAACCATAGTTTTTGCAATATCTTCGACTTCCTTATCAGATATACTTGCATTGACTTCTGGATTATACACAATTGGGTAATACTGTCCAACGATAGTTCTACCACCAATAGTGAATGTGATGCCTTCTTCTTTCTTCAATGGATTCCCATAAAGTTCTTCTTGAACTTTGCTACGTTCAGTAAAGAAGGAGTTAATGTGGTCCCATGTCCGAATAATAAATTCCCAATCTTTATCGGTGAGGATTTCTTGAAAGGCTTTTTCCATTTCAACTTCAGTTACCTTGGCCGTTTCCATTGCCCGTTGTCTGTTACGTTCTGTACCCCAATTCAAAGCTAATACAATAACCTGTTCCTTGGTTAGATTACGCAATTCCCCAACATCGTACATATGCTTATTTCGGATGTTAAATAATTCACGCTTACCATACACAGAGGATACATCTTTGCCAATCTACGCATGGACACTTCCTTGCGTTCATTAAAAGCTTGTGTTGCACGGCTAATCGGATTATAGATATATTTCACAGCATCTGGCCCTAATCGGCGTAAGAATGTTTCAACCTTGAGCAATGATAAATTGCCTTTATTAATAAGACCTGCAACGGCTTCCAAACCAGTTTGATTGTTTTGTGCGTTAAATACATTCCCATTAATTTTGCCAAATGTATCGATTGCTTCCGTTAATATGCCATCTACTGCATCATCAAATGTAATCGATTCACCTTTATCATTAAGAATGGTAGAGCCTTTATAAGCGTTGCGGCCATTCTTATACATGCCTGTCATTAATTCTTCCAGTGTGTTCAACTGACTCATTGTTAGATTTTTAAATGACATAGGTGTTTTACCATAAAATAGTTGTACAATCCATGGGTCAAGGAATGTAATACTTTTGTCACCTAGGATATCCGCATCAGGATCTAATGCATTAATAACAGCATTCATATCAAACCCATCTACTGGTTCCAGTCCGTCGTATTTAGTAAGTCCCATTTGGTATGCCATGTGCGCATAGAAATATCTCATATTAGGTTCAATAGTAATCGGATTTTTAGGGCGTGTCATTCTGTTGAGGTTATCAATCAACTTGGTCCTTAACTTCTTAATGCGGAGTGCATTGTCAAACGCAACACGAGCCCTCGCTTGATTTAGAAGTTGCAATTGTTTAGCTTGTAAAGCCTCTTCCAGTTTATTAACTGCCAACGCCCTGTCAGCACGTTTACCTTCTCGAATGGCTTGATTTTGATACTTCTTATACTGGCTAGCTTGGGATAAGGTCAAATCGCCTAATTCCTGTCTAGCACGGTTCATATAATCACTTATCACACCTACACCACTATCTCGGATAGCACGTACATTATTAATACGTTCTTGTAATTGTGCTTTTAGCTTTTCAATACGGTCTTGAGCGGAATCAAGTTCTTTTGATACAACACCTAATTCTTTAGCAACCTTTTCATTGTCACCAATTATTCGTTTTGCAATTGGCTCTAAATCAGATTCAATTGTTTCTGAATTAGGGTCAAGTCGATTTAACCTGTCGAGTAGTTCCCAGTTTTTAGCAAGGTCACGATTGGTTTGTGACTTAATGATTTTAGCTTCCTCTTCAGTTAATTTCATTTGACCATCTGAAGATAATAACCATTCCTCAGCAATTTCTATATTAGATTTGCCAATATGGTTATCTTCAATGAATGCCTGCTCGGCAGATTCCATAGCCTGATTAACAGCTTCGTCAAACGTAAATCCGGTTTGCTCACGTTCAGCAGTTTCTAATTCTTTTAGCGTGCCGTATCGAGTATTGGCTAATGCATTTTTACCGAATGCATTATAGCGTTGATGGTCTTTGTATATTGGGTACTGCTCCATTAAACGCTTTTCGATATCAGCTTGAATAGAATCTTTTTCATCGTTCCATTCTTTGATTGGACGACTTTCCAATTCCTTCATATACCGCTTCATGACACGTTCTTTCGCCATTTCCCCGACGTCGGCAATATATCCTTGAACCTTTGCTTGTTCAGCTTCATCGAGCTGTGTAAATAACTTGCTAGATTCAAATTGTTCAAGTGCCTGTTCTTTTGTGTAGGCATCTATATCTTCTTGGGTAGCGATCATACGCGCCATGATATCTTGTATTTCCTTAGGTGGCAATCCGCCTAGTCGTGTCACCGCACGATAGATACGAGTTAACCACTTTGAGAACATCCGGAATACACGTTGTAATCCTTTTGTAGGAGCATTCCCTTCACGAAGGTATGCTTCCCATCCACGAGCAAACTTTTCATGTGCCTTTGTATTGTCAGCACCTTGCGCATCATCCCATTCAGACCACTCTTTCAACTTGTTCCAATCTAGAACAAGTTGCTCTGGGGCATTTTCCATAGATGCTAGCTTTTGAATATCATCAAAGAATACATGACCCATTTCGTGTAAGAATGTACTTCTATCTGCAGTTTTGAAAATGCTGATAATGCGTTCACCATCTTTCATGATTTCGGTCATGCCGTTTATAGATTGGTTATACTTTTCAATGACTTTAATTGCTTTATCATCGAACACTACATAGCATCGTCCGTCTTGTTCTCCAACATAAGTAATGCCTTTAACGCCATACTCATTAAGATGTTCTGATGCTTTTTTTGCACCCCCTAAGGCTTTAGATAATGCCAGATAAAAATCTCTACCATTTATACCACTATCATTTAATAGTGTAGAAAAATCTTCTTTATACTTACCCCAATAAATTTCCCTATACTTTTTACTAGCCATACCATATTCTGTAAAAGCATTAAACCACATAGTATCTAGTTGATTTTTTTACATCTTTTTATACTATCTGGGTTTTCTTTCAGTGCCTTTAAATCAATGTTATATTTTTTTCAGCTAATCTATTTATAGTTCTCTGAGTAATTGTGTTAAGTTCTCCTCGATATATTTATCAAAGGTACTTATCTTTTAGTAAATTGTACTCAGTATCTAGTTGATTAAACTTACTACCTAACTCATCGATTCCTTTTTTTAGCATAATGGTTAAACAAAGGACTATTTGTATATTCATTGATAAATACTTCTTTTTTTCTTGTTCTGGCAATGCATTAATTGCTGCGTTTAAACTTTGCTTTGTTTCTTTACTTAAAATATTTAATGACTGTTGTTCATCAATCATTGTTTTAGTATCTGGAACATCAACTTTAAATAATGTACCTTTATCAACATCATGAATTAAAGATAATTCACGTCTATATAAATCAGATACTTTCTTATCTTTAGCAAAATACAAACCCCAGCCATGTGCTTGATTACCCTCACCAGTACCAATAGCACCTAAATCAAATGTGTCAAAATCATGTGGTGAACCATGCCATGCTGATTGATAAAAAATATTACTATTTGCGTTTCTGTAGTTGCTTAAATCATTTTCATTTGGTATACTTTTATTAAAGTAACCACTAGATTGGTTTACTTGGTAAGGCAATTGGAGCCCGTTCCTTGTAAACCATCTAGTGGTTTTTTGTTCGTTTATATAGAGTGGTGGATTGTTTTTATCTGAAAAAAATTATTATAAAACCACGTGTTTGCACTAGCATTATCTTTTAGGGTAAAAAGATTTTATTCTATTAATTGTAATATTATTTGCAACACTAGCTGATAATTCCAAAAGCAACAATACTTTGCTTTTTTTGTTACTATCTGTAATTTCTGTCATAACCACAATCGAACCATTAACTGTTTTAGATGGGAAAATTGCAATCGGGTCTACCAATGCACTAGGCAATTGTTTCCACATTTTGTTAGTAACTGTCTTATGTTGATTGTTTTTGCCAGCACCTGTTTTCATATCAAAATATTTAGAAACATACATTTTGATTGGCAAATCCTTAACGCCTACGAGTTGCAGTACAGCTGGAGTGTCCATAACGCTAATTAAATCAGATCTTTTATAAGATGAAATATTATCTATAATTCTACTCCACTTTTTCTTATCAATACTTAATTTAAGTCTTTCATCTTGATCTAATTGATTATACCCTTTTTGGTTTTCTAATTTAGCATTCATGTTGATACGCACGCTATCACGGAAATAATCCATAGCAGTAGAACCACCACGGCCCATTTGTCGCATGTATTGTGCCATAATATCAGCATGTTGTGCCATGAGCAATGCATTGGCTTCTGCCGTATCACGTTGTTTACGGTCAACAGTTGCATCGCTCATTATGGATTTTAAAGACTGATACACTTCATATCCGGATTTGGATAATTGCATACGTAAAGCGATGTCATTATCTGCAAGTTCAAATAATGTATCTCGCATAGATTCTAGCGATTCAATTTGTTGGAGTGTATGCTCCATATCAGCATAATGAGAACCTGCTTGGTTAAGTGCTTCTGGATTATCAGCTAATGTACTTTGGGTACGAGCAAGGCTAGATTGATATGCCATTCGTCTGCGTTCCGCATTAGAACGTGGTGCTTTGCTATCGCCTAACCATGTAGGATTTACCCCAGTAGTACGTGCCGTTTCTAAATCGATATCCATAGCATCGAAATCACTTGTATATTGTTCCCGGTACTGTTCAGTAAGTTCCTTATACACATTATTAAACGTTTGTTTAATATGTGTCGGATCCGCAAGAACCACATCGAGCATTTCTTTATCTACATCAGATACTTCATCAAAGTAGCTACGGATAATATCTTCCTTAACATGCTTTGCACGTTTTTCAGTATCATCTTTAACAAGGTCTTTCATAGCATGGACTTCTTCTTTTGCACGTTCAAGTGTTTTCATAGAAAGACCACCACGTGTAAAGTAAGAGGATTCTTCTAATGCCTTAACAGTTTCTTCAGATAAGCCACCACTTAATTGCGCATAAGACCCGATAGGAATTTCAATCGGAGCATCAGCCGTAATCGCCTTAGATACATTCTCTTGTGTTACCAATCCAGCATCTACCATATTACGAATAGCCGCTTGACCTTCTTCGGTTTCAGCCATTTCATTGACATTAATATAAGCGGTAGATACGCCTATATTATCCCCCTGAGCTTGTACGATTTTTTCATACAACTCAGGGTTTTCTTTTTCCAAATTGTTAGCGGCAGCATCGTTTTTAAGGTTCTGCATAATAACATGTCCATTACGATTTTGTTCTTCCATAACAGCCATGTGCTGTTCTTCTGGAGATAACTTTTGAAAGTCTTTAAAAGCTTTCATTGTGCGGGCACCACTAATGCCACCACCAATTACGCCAAATCCAACAACAGCAGGTAGTGCTTGCCACATAGCTTCACCGGCACCTACGAACATATCACCTGCAGAATATGGGCCCTCTTGATCATTCGATTTACGCCACAAATTATGCTGCAACTTTTCATTGACATCTTGTAGGCCTTCCTCAAATAGTTCTGGAGCGCCAGCTTTAATGGAAGACTTAGCCACTTGTGCAGCAGTTACGCCAATACCACGATTAAATGTCTCAGCTGCATTAGTAGTTCCTCTTGAAATGGCACTAGCAAGTGCGGACTTAGGAGCGATTTTAGTTGCTGCTTTGCCGATTGTACGAGTTGCCACAAATTCAATGCTGGCATCGATAGCCGCAAATGACATGGCATACTCTTTTGCTTCTTCATTGGAATATACTCGATTACCTTTGGTCACGTTTACCAATCAATTCAAGATATTTATTGCCAAATGACATCTTATACATCTCGTATGCCATATCAGCAGAACCTAACCATTTAGCGCCAGTCATTGCAGTAGGTAAAGCAGCAGAGCCACCACTAACTACACCGCCACCAATACCGCCAATTATACCGCCTACAATAGCACCTGTACCGCCTTGTTTACCCATCATATAGATTTGACTAGCAGTTGAACCCAATACCTCTTGTAAAGGACTGCCACCATCTGGACGTCTATAATTTTGCAAGTTATTTTGTAATCGATTAACTTCAGCCGTTAATTCGCTAATCTTTTGTGGGTCAGATTCATAAGCTAAGGCAAAACCAACATCACCTAATTTCATTTGGTCATTCATTGCCCAAATACTTTGTTGCAAAGCATCAAACACACCTTTGGTATTTTTGATTGATTCGATATTATTTAATGCTTGAATGCCTTCTGCTTGCGAACCATATTTTACTTTATAAAGTTCTGGAAACTCATCATAAATATCTTGTAAAACTTGGCCACGTTCTGCACGCCTAGATAAATAATCAGCACGTTCAAAGGCTCTATCATCGCCAAACATGACTGTATCTGCACCAATATTTAAAGTCTTAGCAATTCGCAAAGCTTCATTAGCACGTAATTGATCATTGTTATATAAAAATAATCGGTCTGTGTTACTAACAAAACTAGCAGGCAAAGCATTAGGTAAAGATTGTCCTAGTTGACCTATCGCTTGAAATGCATTACCTTGCTGCCCGAATGGAGAAATCGTTTCCGTCCCATCTGCATTTTTAATGCTAGTAGGAGTATTGGCAATTGTAGATAATGCATCCGCTGTGCTTTTAGCAATATTTGATACAGTTTCTATTCCTGAACCGATAGCTTGCCCAACTGGTGTTAAACCACCTACTGGACTAGACTGTATGCCGGCATTAGCCGTAAAGGAACGTGGGCCTTGTCCGTATCCATGTATTAACGCTTGAAATTCCTCACGTTCTTTTTGATTAATATCAGCCATTTGTATATCTCCGTTGTAATGCATTATATTCTGATTCATAAATGTCTTGAGTGGAGCCATCACGATATGTTACTCGGATATAATGATTTCCTACAGGTTCAACATGAACGATACCAATAGCTTGGTTACTTGCACCGCTTATTGTAGAGGAATAATCGTCTCCGTCACCAAAGAATGGTTTACTTGTACTACGTAATGTACTTGTTGCGACTGCAGCATCGAAGATTTCATCTTTTTCCGCATCTGTAGGTGGTCTATGATGTTTAACCTTAAATTCCTCAATACGTCCAGCCATTTCTTGTTTAACACCATATTTAAAACTGCCTGCCAATGTTTTGTCTTCAGGCATAACTGTAGAAAGTTTATATTCATATGGTGTCAAGTCAATATTACTAGCCTTTTTGTTGTTATCATCAATTTCAAGTAATGATGCATCAAGTTCATCATCCATTACTTTATTAGGCAACACACGTTCAGCATATGCCCGAGTTTGTTCATATGTATGAGATTTTGCATATTGCTTGATACCCCATTTTTCTTGAGGTGTCATTTTCAAGCTCTTCTCATAGATTTTATCTAGCTTAGGACGTTCACTCGCCATTTTTCCACTCCAGTATTCTTGCTCTTCAGGAGTTGTGGCACCTGCCAATTGAACCTGTGCATATTGGAATGCACCGCTTACATCGCCATTGGCTATCTTTTGATTTAAGACTGTTTGACCTGCTTGTAAGCGATCATTAATAGCAATCTTTCTAGTTTGTTCTTGCAACGTAAAATAATTTTTATATGCCGCCCTAGCTTCATCCTCAGCTTTCTTAATTTGGTCTTCGGAATACTTAGGGCTGCCGCTGCTAGACATTGGGGCATTTCTCATTAAGCCCTTATAATGTTCTGCGCTTGCCGTATAATATCCACCAGCTTTTAATTTATCAGCATATTCATCTATAGATTGTGCATTGATAGCATTATTAGGAATGATATATCCTTTCATCCAATCATCAACAAACTCTTCATCAGAATTGTACATTTTATAATAATTTGTACCACCATCAGTCTGTTTGTTTTCTTCACCATTTGGTTCAACCTGTGTTAAACCTGCGTAATTGTGATTTTCTCTAGCAAGCCTGCTTAATTCACCGCCAACTGTACCTTCTGCATATAATTGTCGATATGCGATTTCAGTATTAATGCCATATTTTTTATTAGCATAAACAGCCATATCCCATAACTGTTTGTTTTGACCAACTCCACCTTTAATGGCTTCTTCGTTTTCAGTTTCCATCTTGGCTCTAACATACATGGCAGCACTGCTCATTCCTGAGTTTAAATCATGCCCATACATCTGATACAACTTAGCATGTGTATTATCATCATTAACTAATTTATTAATGTTCATTTGACTGGACATTTTTTTATATGGCGTCAGCACATCTTCACTAACAACACCACTTAATGAAGTCAATAAATTTTCAACTTTCATTGAATCATTTTCTGCCACGGATCTATCAAGTAAATACTTTCCTGTTTGGTCTGTATTAGCACGGATTTTTTCATTAATCTGCTCATCATCTAGTCCTAATTCTTTACCAGTAGACCGATACAAATCACCCATCAATGCAATTGTTTTCATTTGGTCAGCCATGTTGTCAGAACGGATAGCAGAATCACGAAGATTTGTAATTTGATTTTGCGTAGCTGTACTTAACGCCGTTTCATATTGACCTCTTGAATATTTGGATATGTTATTGTAATCAGTTGTCTTAGATGTTTCAACGGCTTTTATAAAGGCATTAATAGCATCATTCGTTCTGAATTTATATTTACCCATGATTTCACGTTGTATTTTATCTACACCAGCATTATAGTCAGGCAATATAGATTGAGCATTCATTCCTTTACGATTCATCAGCCCGTCTTTATCATCATTCAACAGTTGGTTAGTACTATTATTGAACTCATTAATAGCATTGGTTACATCGATGTAATCTTTTCGTTTGTCAATTTCCATCCATGTATTTGTTGCATCTTGTAAGGCTTTACTCATAGCATTTAAGCCACTTACATTACCACCATATGCCGTTTCATTACTAGAAGCCTGTGTGCTACCTTGAACTGTATTTAATTTTTGGGTTGGATCATAATTAACAAATTTCATATCCTACCTCATTTTATAATCACGCTTAACAGTCACTACCGGACCCCTATCTGTATATCCTACAGGGTCACCACCATATGTAGTCTTCATCTTGCCACCTGCGTATTGTTGTTTAAGACCATACATAGATGATGCGGCACCAAGAATGCTACCTACCATTGCCAAATTGCCTTGACGTCGTGCATTTTTAGCAGAAGCACGTGCGGCATTAGCCTCATTCTGATAGTTCATACCGTTCAAATATTCATTGTAAATAGCATTATTCTTATTTTGTTCCCAATTGTAGATGTCTTTGTTGTATTCATCATAACTAGATGCCATCAATTGTAATGGGGACCCTGCCATTTGCAATCCTCCTGCCCCTGCCTCGGCTGCATTTGTGCCAGCTACAAGCTTCATGCGGTTATCCATCTTGTCCCGCTCTTGTAATTGTTGCATAGCAATTTGTTCTTGTTTGCGGTCAGATATTCGCTTATTAGCCTCAGCCGCTTGTGCTTGGGCGTTGTACATCGAAACTTGCGCTTTTGTTTGTTGATTTTGCGCAATCATCCCTATGCCGGTGCTGACTGCGGTTAAGATTGCCGCTGCGGGTAAGCACATATGAAGTCCTCCTTCTTAAGAGTGAATAATTCTAAATCGCCAACTTTTACAGTTGGATGAATAATGGCCCCAATCGATTCGAGCCATCGCTTTGTTTTAATGTTAGTTGTGTGAACGTAATTAAATAGCCATTCCCTAGTCTCTAACCATTCAGCAATAACTTGATTGCTTAACTTGATAAAACGCATCTGCCATCGCATATCGTTTTCTAATACTTTATTACCTAGAAAATAAATCCCATACATTCCGTTAACTGGTTCTTTTGCAATCCCATATACGCAAATAGCCACATCGTCTTCTAAAACGACATGGCTATCATAATCAGATTTACAAATCTCGGAACAGAAATCCTTAAAAGGGTATAAACGATTCGCCTCTTGGACTTCTATGGCGTCTATTGCCCTTAGATTAACTTCTAGGTCCTGAATTAATTTATCTCGCCGTGTAGGCTCAATTTCGTCAATTTTATAGTCCCGGAACATCTCTTAGTCCTCCGCCAATTTCAACAATACGAGTTATCGATAATAAATTAAATGGAAACGGATCACTATGCTTAATACATATCGATGTATCGGTTGAATAATTTATTCCCATTTTAGGTAGGATTACAGGCTTATCACCTGTAAACAATTCATTTGGTGGTAATGTAATATCATCCATTCTGTCAAATGTACGGCCAACTTTGCCGCCAAACGATTTATACATGCGAAGCACTACTCTTGATACTGTAGCAACTCGGCCTTGTAAAGTACCATCGTTTATTTGTTGTTCTACGCTAGGTATTTTAATTTTAGTAGTGTAAGGCAAACCAACAGTAATTACATTTGCTTTGCCATCCAATTTAATAACACCAGTTGGTGGTACTACCCTAGATGGCATCTGTTGTCCATCAATTACTATGTCTACCATTTGCCCTACTAAATGAGGTGCGTTGATGTAATCAGTCTTAATTGAATTAGCGACTTTAACATAGCAATCTAAGAACACATCGGAGTTATCTTCTGTATACAACGGAATACTACGTTCAATGCATTTCACACTCTTATTATTAATCACACGATCCACAACAAAATAGATTGTGTCTTGCTCACCCTCTGCTACACTCTCTACATATCGATATTTACCATTCGTTACAAAGTGCGACCATCCATACACTTTTTGTTCTGGGATATAAGTTAAACAGTTGAGTTGCCCATCATCTCGAACGTAATAAATAATACTGTCAGGGTCTTGTGCATAAGCACTTGTTACTGCCAGATGACCTTTAACCAATGTTTTAACAAACAATGTAAGGTCTTGCCCTGTGTAGTTGTCGCTCTCATAAGAGTAACCCATATCACGAACAGTACCGCCACGCTCTTGAACAAACACGCACCGATTACCTATGAATTGAGGTTCACACGATAAGGCCCCTCGTTGGGTTTGTGTTTTTAAATTGCAGTTGGTGGGCGTAATGGTTTTATCACCTCTTACAATCCACTCATTACCGCTTGTAAGAATGATTAGATCGTTAGCTGGTACGAGATGACGAATCTCACACATCTTGCGATTAATAACCGGCAAGGTGATTGCACTATCATCTGTGATAGTGCCTTCCACCTTTTCGACACCAAAATTTGGATAATCACCAGTACGGCTAAACCATATGAAGTTAGGCTTGCTATCAGTAGCAGCAACTACAAATCGGTCTTGATAGAATGTACAAAGTTTAGGATAACCTCTGCCTCTATTCCAACTGCCTAATTTCCATTGGTAGCTAGGCTCACCCTCTTTAATACCATTCAGAACATTAACCTTTGCATTCTTAGCATCAGTTACGCTTTTAATCTCAACGATACCATATTGAGTGAACGGCATAATAGATAAGTCGCAATTCACAGAACCACTCTTAATATCCGATACATATTTAAGCCTTGCTCCAGCCTCTATCTTTCCTGTATCAGTAACATTGTAGTCATTCTTAGATGTATACGTTCTGTAATCTTTCCAAGTCTGACCGTCATTGTTAGAAATCTGTAACTTGACTGTACCCTCCCATGTACCGTGCGTTGTGAATTTCCATGATAACTCGGTATCAGTACTAAATGCTCCAACATTGTAATTGATGTTGTTGTAGGTTTTTTCGATAGTCTGTGCTTGCATATAGCGTTTTACTTTTTTCTCTACCACTTCGCCAGCTGACTTAGTATGTACCGCCTCAACGTAATATGCAATCTGAATAACACTACCTACCATATCTTGTGTGAAGAGGTCTTTTGTGGATGTGATCGTATCGCCATTAACTGTCAATGTATGCCCATTGTCCGTGTTGATTTCATCATAAGGTTGTTCAGTTAGCTTATATGTACTCATTCTCCAGTCAGTATCACTATATCGTGATAGCGTTTGAATAGGGTACTTGCCACTACAGATGAACATAACATCACCAGATTGGTTACAATTTAAATCAAACAATATATCGCTAGTGAAAGGAGTCGTAACTTCAATACCGGTATAAATTCCGTAATTCCATACACGAATATATTTGTCACCAAATTCGAGCATGAAAGAATTATTGGTGTTTGTCGTAAATTCAAATAATCGTGTTGGCTTATCACTATATTTAACTTGCCCCACGTATTGGCTGCCTTGACGTTTTGCAACGGCTCCATATGGACGAATAACCACATTCTCCGCTTCCAATAAGGCACTTTTGTATTGCTCTAAATCAAAGCGACTTGAAACATCTGGCGATACTTCACCAGTTGTAAACGCTAGCTGTGATATGTATATCGGATTACTCATTACCAATCCCTCGCTTTCACGTAGCTAGATATATATACTGTATCTTGCTTACGTTCTTTAGCATTCATTCCTTTAGCTTCTTGAACTGCAGCTTGATACAACTTGTATGCTTGGTCAAACAATCCTCTATCACCAGTCAGTGGCATAGCTAATGCGCTAGCCAGTTTACACTGCAGCATATAAAGGGATATAGAATCCCAAACGTCTAAATCTGTCACGTCATATATATAATCAATGAATGCTAGTGGCACATCGCTCACTATGCATTTTTTGTTATTTCCAATATTAAATATATTGTATTCCGGTTGCGATTCAGCATGGAAGCGATCGCCTTGTGGAATAACACCTAAAATGCGGATACACTTTTCAGGGTACGTATATACATAATTCCACCCATTAATTTTATGAGCGGACAAAACTAATCTTTCATTTTTGCGAGCAAAATTCCATTCAAATTGTCGCAATACCAACTGTCTAGTTGGGTCATATTGCATACGGCATTGGCGACCTTGCTCAGTTTCTTCTTCAAGTGAATAAAGCAATCCTGCGTTAATTAATGCAAGTGCTTGATTACAAATATCAGTAGGTGTCATATTTCCCCCTATATGGTAATAGAGGGATGCATAAGCACCCCTCATATTGTCACTTATTCTTCCGTAGTATCGGTTTTCTTTTTGTTTGTTTTCTTAGGCTTTTCATTGCCAGTATTTTCATCTGGTGGATTTTCATTGCCGGCATTGTCACCTTCAGTATTTTCATCTGGTGGATTTTTGTCACCCGGCTCTGTTTCAGGAGGCTGAGTTTCAGTAGACGGTTCTTTGTCTTTAGCCTTAGATTTTGGGTTAAAGGTTTTTGCTACTTCATCTTCGTTACCAGAGAAAAGCTGTTTGAAATAATCAGGCTCAAATTCTTTAATTTCTTCTTCAGAGAAATTAATAGTTTCACCTTCTTGAATTAATCCACGATTACCATGGTACATCGTTACGTTAGCTGTAAAAATCATAGTCTCACCTCTTATTTCAAATTCACACCATCTGTTAAGAATGATGTAATCGTAGCGGCAGTCATATTATTCGCATTGATGCGAATAAACTTTTTAGCACCTGCAGGAAGTCGACCTTTGTATTCTGTGCCAGCTTTAGAGTTCTGTGGCAATGTAATTCCGGTTAGCAATACAGCATCAGCCATATTTTCTTTATCAGAAGTGTAAACATTAAATAAAGGCGTACCCGTAACATCTTTATCTAAACGAATATACAACCATAAGGCAACGGCAGCATCGCCACCGTTCCCATTCATCACTACATCAGAATTTGTATTTGCAGTGATTTCTTTTTTCCAAAAGAATGTATTTTGAGTATCAATAATCATTGAATTATGTCCCTTTCTTTACGCAATAACACGAGATTCAGTGCTTAGCAATGCATCAATTTACGAACTGGCACACCGTTTGCACGAGTAACAAGTTTACCCATTTCCATATCTTCAGTGATAGTGGAACCATGTTTTGTGTTCTTTTGCAAACGTAAGAATGTACGCAATGTACGGTTCATATACCAAACTGGACGAACACCACCAAGATTAGGAATACGTTCTTCCGCTTCAATCATTAAGTTGATAAGATCTGCACCGGCTTTAGCATCATTTGTCAATTTCGTAACGTCGATGTTAGCAATACGAACGACATTTCTCCAGTCCCGTACAGTTAAACCAACATCATGTTTAAAGTGTGTACGATATGCCTCGAACATGGATCCATCTTCTTTAGTAACAGTAACAACACCTTTATCTTCTTGGTGCAAGCCTGCTGCAGAACCTTCAGGATAAATGCCATGAACGGACAAAGGACCCCAACCAACAAGCCAAATAGATGCCAAGTTACCTGTGCCACCTGCATCAAGAATGTTTTCTGCACTTGCTGCCTTCTTAATATCAAGAGTATTGAAGCGAGGAGCCAAGCCAATGAATTTTTCTGGCGTATTTTCATCGCCATAGAAGATTGTACGACATAATTCCTGCCCCATGGATTCAACGAATGCTTTATCTTCAGTTGCACGGAAGGATGCTTTATCTTTGGATTTATCAACAAGCGCTTTATCAGTTTGCGAATATGCTTCAAGCATACCGCAATTGTCGGTAATTTGACGTGTGGAGGATTTAGACGCTTGAACACCGCCATATAATTTACGCCATGTAACATCTGGCAAACCAGTACGTACAGTCGTTACAAAGCTAGACCCTTGGTTACATTCGACCATCGTCATATCTTGAATGATTTCAGTGGATTGGTCTAATTGCTCAATAATTTGAGCGACATTACCATTAGGATCCATTCGTTTTTGCAGATCTAAAAGTGTTAAATTTTGAGTTCCAATTGTAGCCATTAATTATTTACCTCATTTCTTAATACATAGATGGATACATTTTTCGTTTTGCTGTTTCTTCATCAGAATTTTGACCGGTTCCAGATTGTCTTGTACCTTTACCCGGGTCTTCCTGAACCATTTCACCAACGGCCGCAAATACCTTAATCATGTTGATATTGTTGTCAATATGATTATCAACAAGTAATTTACGCAATTCCGGTACCGCTTTAGTTAGTGCTTCGATACCTTTGCCTGCAAGCGCTACAGTTTCATCGAATTTACCGCCTAATTCCTTTTTGGCGTGTTCATAATCCGCTTGTTGCTTTTCAACAACTGCTTGCTCTTGCTGCTCTTGATAAGCAGTCAAGATATTTTGTGCATACTGACTGCCAAATTTAGCTAATTCAATAGCCTGTTCCTGTGTTGCACCAACTTGGTTGAGTAACTTACTAAAGTCTGCAGATACAGTTTCATCAAGTTCAGTACCTTCAGGAAATACAGCCTTGAAGTCATAAACCGTTGGTTCAGCAGGTGGCGTATTATCACCGCCTAGTACAGATGGATTAGTACCTTCACCATCTGGTTTAGCAGGTGGTTCAGTAGGTGGCGTAGGATTATTTTGGTCCGGATTCGCGCCCGGTTCATTGCCAGTCATGTTAGTGTTAGCACCCATATTTTCTTCAGCCATTATTTTGTTTCTCCTTTTCGACTAAATTATTAAAATATTCTTGTTGCCCGATATATTCGAGCTGCGCTTGGTGATATTGTTTAACTCCATTGGTGCCCAACTTAACTAGGTCCCCATGGAATAACAGCCCTACCTTGCGCTTTCCTTCGTTGAAATATGTTTCACTGTTGCCAGTAAACGATTGCTTTAATATTCCAGAGCGGTCCATGAGCCTGCAAAAAAACCACCTACCTAGCTCTGTACTAAGTACGTGGTTGAGAGCTTGCATATCTCGCTCTTGCATATAATCTTTAATTGTTTTCTTCATCTAGACACCGTCCATTCCTAGCCACTGCTGTAATGCAGGATTGCCATCATTGGCGGCGTCTGTTGCTTGTTTGGCCGCACTAGCCATTTGAGGTGCCAGTTGGGCCGCTTGCATTAACTGCATTTGCTGTTCCTGTTCAGCTTGTGCCTGTGCTTGTTGCGCTAGGATTTCTTGATATTCATCATCGGAGCGAATAATCTTAGCCGGAACACCGAGATTTACACCGTATGTATTGGCTGCTTCCTCAAAGTTAAACTTGTTAACGATGTTAGGATTAGCCTGTGCCAAAGACATAATGAACGCAAAATACTGTTCGATGTTAACCAATGAACTCATCTTTTGCGCCTGAGCAAGTGGTGAGATATATTCAATCTTCACTTCTTGACCGTTTAATTGATCTAAGAGTTCCTCATCATCAACAGGTGGAAATACACCGGCACGATCTAATACCGAATACACACGTTCAATGATTGGATTCAAGAATTCAGATAGCAACCGTTCAACCACAGGACCTAATTGTTGTAATTTTTCTTGAGTTCTCTCCATAACCTCCCGAGCCGTCATCTGGCCCTTATCGATTTGGTCTAACATCAAGAATAAATCCGCACTATAGGCTCTCTTGATTGAATCCTCTGTTACTGCAATCTTATTTTGAATATCCTGTAAATTAGACTGTACTGCAAACATCGGTTCAACTTTATGTTGTCCCTCAATCTCTGTAATGCCACCCGGATACAAGTTAACCGTACTGATAACATCAGATGGTGCTTGCATAGGAGGCTTAACACCTAACTCAACGGCTGTTAGATAATCGAATTCCAACTTTTGTAGCATTTGTGAATCTGGTTGGGCAAACCATGCGGCACCCTTACCGTAGCCATTTAAATCCATTGACGTATGCCGAGCAATTGGAATTGGCCATTCTTCAAAGCCACCATGATATAACACTTCATCACTGTTGCTACCTTCAACCCAATAAATGGACGAATACGGCATATTGCGACGTCCTAACTTATCCTTACGGTCTTTGTTAGGCTCAACCAACCAATTGACTGTAAATGATTGTTGCAAGCTATTTCCGTTATCGTAAATATTCTTTATGTTATCCGGACAATTTTCATACCCGAACTGTTCGACAATCTGATCAACTGTCATTTTGTATTTACGACCAAAAATATTTACGATTTCCTTGCTGTTAGTACTAATAGCATAGGTACCTATCGGATACGATGTGAAACGAACACCAGATTCACTATCAGCAAATATCCCCATAGGAGCTTGACCCATGGTTAGTTCCATGTAAACTTGGTGAACTACGCTGTAGAAATTGGATTTAGCAAGAACCGCATACAAGATTTCCTCTCGTTCATCCAATAATTCAGCGACTTGGCTATTAGCTGCTACGTCGATATTCTCCATGGTTAGCTTAAACCATTACGGCTTGGTGGAGTAAGTCCGCTCATAACACCACTGGCAAATATTTGGCAACTTTCCCAAGCTACAGGATTTAGGATTTTACCGTTATAAGGTTCTGATTGGTCTTCTTCACCATCAAATTGACCAATAAACGGCAACTGATAGTCACGCAACTGCTTCCACTTATTTACATATCGTTGCTGCGCATTAAATAGCTGAGAGAATTTCTTTCTCAACTTCGCATAATCACGCCTAACAGGCTTAACGCCCTCCGTAGGTTGTCTAGCCAGTAAAGATTCCATTTCCGCCATGCTATCCCCCTAAAATTGATTTCTGGCCGCCCACAGTCGGACCTAAGATAGTAGATTCAAAGCCACGTTTGAATTTGCGTTTAGTTTCTGCCATTTCCTCACCAGTCTGATTACTCATATTCGTTTGAACAGTTGGAGCTGGAGCAGGTGGTGTATAGTTAGCAGATGCACTCTTCATACACATCTTTATTCCTCGCTTTCTAACAAATTAAAAAGGACTGTAACTTGTATTAGCTACAATCCTATTGCCTGTTTCGCTTTTTTTAACGACCCGCGCAGCAAAGGTCAAGGCGAGAGCGTCCCCTTTATTCGGAGATGGCAACCCTCGGTCTTTCATATCTTTTTTACTTTCAAGCTGAATGCGACCATTCTTATCAATGATCGCTTCAGGCCCTACGATATCATCGTATAAGGCTTGGTCATTTGGTGGAATAGAACCACCCTCACGGAGCCATTCTTTCATCTGTCCCCACATGTAGGCTCTCATATTGAGGTATACAGGGTCATTACTCTTACCGCCAAACTCAATTAATCGCCATTTGCGCCCTAATTGCTTACCGATAGAATATATTCCTGTACCGTACCCCATATCAATGAATACGGCATCAGCTTTGTATTCGTCCTCGAACTGAGCAATCAGCTGAGCCATGCGCCAGTCATCATCATTCTTAGGAATAGATGCAAGCGACTTCATAGAGTAACCTTGACGCATTACTATTTCTAAGGAGTCTGAACCAGTCCATGCAGGATCCACACCAATGATTACAGGTAGATGTTCAAATGCTCCCGGCTTATAAGATTGTTTTTGTGCTTTGTCAGCAATTTCAGTAGAGATGAATTGCAAATCTGATGCGGAAGGGAACACACCACGCACACGAACTTTGAAGAAGTCGGAATCCTCACCGTAAGCCTCTAACCATTCTTCAATCTTAGCTTTGTTAGATATCTTAACGGTTCTACTATCAATCTGATATGTATTCCAGAACTTTCTATATTTTCTAAAACATTCACGGAACCGCCCACTATTACGAGTAGGGTTACCAAATGCACACCAAATAATTTCCGTGTTAGCATCTGTAAGAGCCCCTTCAGTTACTTCCCAAATGACATCATCAATAGCAGAGGCTTCATCAAATAGAACCAATATCCGATTACCTTGATTGTGAAGACCGGCGAATGATTCAGGGGAATTCTTACTCCAAGGAATAGCATCAATACGCCATGTTTTTTCGTAGTCTTTATCACTACTGAATATAGCTGTTGCCGTATACGTAAATAAATCTTTAGCAATGAACATATTGTGCCACTTACTAAGCTCTGGCCATGTTTTTGTTCTGAGCTGACCTTCTGTATTAGCAGTTACTACGCCACGAGTATTCTCATGAGTAGATATTGCAAAATGAATAAGCCATGATATCAGTGCTGATTTACCGATACCATGGCCAGATGCTACCGCCTCTTGAATAGCGGTTTGTAGGTCTTTGCCCTTCTTTAATTGTTCACCTATATCTTTTAAGATTTGTATTTGCCATTCATCCGGCCCTTCCATATCTTCCAATGGCGTCCCCGGCTCTCCCCAAGGATAGGCAAAATATACAAACGCTAACGGATCATGTGTAAGAGCGCCTAATGCCTCTATTAATTCATCATGTTTTTCCATTAGCTTTCTCCCGTGCAGCTTTCAATTTATCCATAGCAGACACCGTAAGCTCACCTTTTACATCGATATTTTTAGTATCTCTCCACTTTTCAGGATTACGGTTTTTCAGCCAGAATATTTGAGCCGTAACATCCGGAGGCTGTTGTTTCTTTACAACTTTAACAAGCTTTCCATTCTCGTATGTTTTCTCTTCATATTCGTAACCTATAGCACGTTTATGTAATGCATTTTCAACTTCAAGGTCAATGACTTCCTTCCCTCTTTTAAGGGACTGCAAAAACTGCGGCGAACTCTTTTTCCAGTCGTATAAAGTTCTAATTGAAATACCTATATTTTTTGCTATTTGCTCATCAGTAAGGCCATCACGAGCCCAACCTTCTGCACGTAATAAATTATCAGGGTCAGTCAACCAGTTTTTTCTATTTACTCGCAATGGATCATCACCTCACTTTAATGTATTACCGCCCTTGCGAATCATCTTCCCATTTTTCCTTACACATAATCCGCATGAATTTTTGCTAGCGCTTGAATGCGTAATATAGGATTGACATAGGCCATCATAAAATATTTCATTGGCTGTACATATTCCATTTTTATTATTCAAGCATTTGTGCTTGATGCAGTGTATTTGTGTCATAATTTTCTGTAACAAAAAAGGCACATCAATTAAGATGCGCCTTTTTTGCGTTTGGTATTCTAAATGCTTAGGAGATGAACTCATGTTCTTCCACATACAATATATCATAGATATGGAGGGCTTAAAAGGTCGATATTAGCCGTTTACCGCCGATTTCCGCCGGAGTTTATACCCAAGCTCTACAAGTGCCAAATTCTTATATTCTTTACCTTGCGATTCACCGTAACCAACAAATGAATATGCTCCCTTAGCAGACATACCATTGATATATTGTTGCATGAGGATAATCGAGCCAACCGTATTAGTTAATGTATCGATCATGTGACAAGCATCATCACGTTTAGTCAGTAGTTCATGGATTTGACGTTTATACCTCATTTCCATATTTAGTAGCCGATTAATATCATCTTCAATTCCTGATGGTTCACCGCCGTCTACTCGTTCTTTCCCGTAGTTTACTGCACGTAATGATGTGATATCGCTTTTAATACGTTGGATATTACGCTTTAACGATTTAATCCTCAATGCTGCCTTACTTGCTTCGTGTAGATACTCATATGCCAGTTCACGATATTCTTTTTTACTAAGTTCTATCATAGGACCACCACACAGACAATATTTAAAACAAACAGAATACTACATATCACCATATCCCGTATTTGTGATCTAATAATTTTCTGCAATTGCATTTTATATGCATCAGAAACCATAAAATGTTTTAATGCAGCAGCTTCACGATAAGAGTAATAGGACATTTTAAAAATAACCACAAGGTAAATCGCCATTAGAATGTTTATAACAACCATTTCATTCATGGGTATCACCTGCTAGCTTTGTACAAGCTTTCAATGTATCAGATATTACATTTTGTTTTATTTCATCATGTACTGCATCCCACATTAACTTATTTCTGTTTTCATATACACGGAAGAACTCAGCTAAAACATGGCGTTTTATGTTATACACAAATTCTTCTAAAGACATCTTTGAATATTGAATTTCCATTAAACCTATCCTGTGTTCAATGTGCACATCGCAAAATGTCATATTGGATTAAAAAAACTATTAAAATCATATTTAATTTTAGGTATAAAAACATCATTAATATTAACAATGGTTAACGCACAGGATAAAAAGGTTAATAGTATTACCTATTCCTTCTTCAAATAACGTACTATAAAGTCTCATACTCACCTCTTATGATAGGACGGATATTTCACCGCCCATATCCTTTACTTATAAAACAATGGTAAAAACATCATAATTGTTATACAAACTAACAACACAAAGCTTCACACTAACAGTCCAACTATTACAGTTTCAAACACTTTATCTTTCATTTTTTGTTACCGCTAAAATAAGCTTTTTTTTAATTCGCTTTCACCTTTAATACACACATTTTTAGTTTTGTAATACACATCAACATATGTTTCATTACGATCGCCATTGTGTGTTACTTCGATAAATTCTTCGATAGTCCGACCACTAACAATGGCTTTCCAGTTTTGTAGGGTTTTACAAAACCAAACAATGAACATATCTTCTGGTTCAACAGTTTGATAGCCTAAATTTTCAATCAACACTTTACGAGCTGCTTCAATTGCTTTTGTTTGTAATTCGTACATATTTTTAGTCTCCTTTAAAAAATACTAACCATACTGTTTTACCTCTGCGTTGGCCAAATATTGGCTCACTAGGAAGTAACCCTTTAACCATAGGCAATGTTATTTGTTCTTCATTCCATTTAAATATCATCGTTCCATTTGGTTTTAGTACTCGCCAACACTCAGATAATCCTTGTTTAATATCCTCTTGCCATGTTTGTTCTAATCGACCATATTTCAATGCCAAGAATGATTTATCACCTACTTTTAATAAATGTGGTGGATCAAACACTACTAAGTGAAAGCTCTCATCTTCAAAAGGTATCTTTCGGAAATCTGCAACAATATCAGGTTTTACAATTAACTTTCTACCGTCACAAAGAGTTGTATTTTCTGTTCTGTTATCCATGTGTACAGTATCTTTGCATTCCCGATTGAACCAAAACATTTTACTACCACAACACGCATCCAATATCTTCACTAGCATTCCTTTATTAAATTCGATTTAACGCTTTCCATTCACTTAACGTAAAAGTGGAAATACTATGTTTCTTAGCAAATTCAAATTCGCCATTGCAACCTCGGCTAGACTCCCACTCTGGACACAATACTAAAATGTCACAATGTCCAAGCAGGCTTAAACAGATATCTAAACCTTTTTGATACTCAGGACCCGTTAGATATACATACCCAAAGTTATGAATAGGGGAAATATAGACATGACTCGTATCATTTAAAACCAAATCTCCCATGATCACATCAATCTTTTTACGATTGCTTTCCTTGCCCCCATAAGGATGGGCGACATAGACTAATTTTTTCTTCATATCATCAACCTTTCAACGTTTCAATATGTACCCAAATACCTGTTACTGGATTCCAATACTTTTCTGTAATTTCACTACAGACTTGAGCATCATCATTCCAGTAATTCAACTTGGTCATACAGTCCTTAAATAATTTAATAAGATTATCTGTATCTGGCCGAGTGGTTTTCCAATGTGGCACTTTACAATTCGCTTTACCGAAACACCACTTGGTAACCAATCGAATAGGTCCCTCTAATGGTTCACTAGGAACATGATCAACTAAACCAGCCAAGAATATTTGTTTAGCTTGTTTCAACTTATCGGATTCATAAAAGATAGGCTTACCATGTTGTGTATTTACCTGCTTAGTTTGATGCGTAACAGTAGGGACCTTTTTAAGAGGAATGAAAAATTCAATAATCAATAACCAATCCTCCTTTATTGAGAATTTAATTGATAATAACTAAAACAATTTTAAAAGCCCTTTTGTAATGTAGGGTTCAACCTAAGGGGAAGAGGTAAGAAAAGGATGATTTTAGAAATCCTTTTCCTTACCCCCTTAGCTTGAATCCACCTTACATTGGGACACAAACAATAACAAACATACCTATATATATATATAAGGTGTGTTGTTACTATTGTTAACCTATTATGAATGTAAATATGTTAACAATCATCAACCTTAAATAACTCGCCTTTATCGATATTAAAAATTGGTGTTTCTCGTAAATATCGACGAACGGTCATTTCACTAACTTCCATAATTTCGGCTACTCGTTTAATATCTGCTCTGCCGTTAAATCCATTTTCAGCAGCAGCAATATTAAAAGCATCTACCAATTGCTCTTTTTTCTTTTCTTTGATAGCTTGCTTGCGTTTATTCATTTTGTCTAATCCCTTAGACTGCGGACTATCAAATTGAGCCATTGCAAGGAACCCATTTGTATCCACCTTATGAATAGGGTATTCAAACCATAAATCCACTGGTTTAAATTTAGGATATTCTCGGAGTGTTCCTTCCATTCGCCATGCAGTACATTGGCTAGTATCAATAGGAGCATCTTGGAGTTTATCTTCGTTCATGTTCTCGAGTTCAAGTTCCAGTAAGTCAAGCAATGCATCTGGATCACGAGCGAATACACCAGAACCAGATGCACGGTCCATAGACCGCTTACCAGTTTGACTACCTTTTGAATGGTGATGACAATAAATAACTGCGCATTTAAGTTCAGTACATACCTTGTCAAACTGATTACAAAAATTCGCCATTTGATCAGCGCTATTTTCATCACCTGTAATAACCTTATAGATAGGGTCAATAATGATAGCCTTGTAATTACGCTTTTGGGCCCTACGAATTAACTTAGGAGCCAACTGGTCCATTGGTAATGACTTACCACGTAAATTCCATATGGATATATTCCCAATGTTTGTTGGTTGCTGCTCAAGGGCCTCGTATACATCTTTAAATCGATGCAAGCAGGATGCCCTATCAAGTTCCAAATTGACGTATAGAACCTTACCTTGTGTGCAGTCAAATCCAAACCACGGTTTACCTTCAGCAATGGAAATGCATAATTGAATTAGCGCAAATGATTTACCTGCTTTAGATGGTCCAGCAATGAGCATTTTATGTCCTTCACGAAGAATTCCTTCAATTAATGGAGGTGCAAGGTCTGGCATGTTATCCCATAATACGTCAAGTTCTTCTGGTTCCGGTAAATCATCATTAACGGATGCGATCCATTCTTCCCATTCCTTATAATTTTCTTTGCCAATGTTGGTTGCCATAAGGAATTGGGGTTTACCGTCACGCATAACACCCGGCATTCTAGATAGTCGACTAGGATTACGATTCTTTTTATCTGGTTTAAAGCCATTCTTTTGAGCAATGGAATATATAAAGTCAACACGCTTTCTGTATTCCTCATAGGAGTAAGCATCTACTTTAACGATTGCATGAATTGATTTACCGCCACTAAATACCATGGCTGCAATTGGTAACTCTAATTGTTCAAGAATGGCTTTTTGTTTTCCGAGTGACATATTGTCAGATTCCAAGAGCATATACCGAAATGCGGTTACATTATCATTCTTAACACCTTTACCATCAATTGGATTAAAGCGAATCCATGCGCCCATTTCTTTGTTAAAGCTGCCAAACACATTTTCTAATTGTGTTGTACCATTAATACCATCTATGATTTGTTGTACCGTACGGCTATAATTTCCCATCGTAGGAGACTGTTTGCCGTCCGGTAATGCAAATGTATTAACTACATATCCAACGTACTCCTCCGGCTCAAATAACGTAGTCAGATATGTAACAATATCTTGTTTACGTTGCTCTAAAGGATATGATTTAGGAATATGAACATCAGATTCTTCAATCCAGTTCTTATCAACAACTTGATATTGTTCTGGAGTTGTGGCCAATACCATGGAATCAAAACTTAATGCTTCATTATTTTCAAACTTATGTTTAGATGTCCATCCGTTTTCTTTTGCCATTTGAGTGATCGTGGCACCGGTAACAAGTTTTCCATTATATCGACCAAAGGATTCCCATTTAGCAGCACATTCGCCTTCATGGAATCGTTCTCCATCATCTGCAGACCATTCCTCCCACACGAACATAGGATAGCCTTCTTGATGAAGTGCAAGGCCTACGTTTAACCATTCCTCATAGGAGCATTGGGCAGGGTCTATATATTCGAGTAATTCTCGTAAATCAATTTTGCTTTCCATGTTTACTCCTTACCATTGAGGAACGAATTCTTCTACAGGTGGTTTATATGTAGCAGGCACTACACCTTTAGGAATACGCCAACCACTAGCACTAATACGACTAATCATCTTAGAGGCTTGGTTATTGCTCCATGTTCCTACATTCTTGAAGCCTTTGTTTTCAAGAAATCTAATTTGTTTAGGTGTAGACAATCCTTCTTCACGACGTTTTTGCAATCTATCAATTAGCATAGATGCTTTGCCAGCATCTTCAATGTTGTCACCATTGATACCAAATTGCTCAAGAGTTTTCTTTTGGCTATCCGTAATAGATGTCATTTGCCAACCAAAAGCTGGTACATAATGTGTAAGGTCTTCGGCTTGAATAGAAAACTCGAATTGTAATGGATCAACAAGTTGCGCTTTTTTCTTGCGCATAGCAGCAAGTTCTTTTGCAAGTGCTTCTTCACGTTGAGCCAACACATCAGATTCTGCATCCCTTTCGCATTCTTCAAGGTCCATTCCTTTTTCTTCAAGAATTTCCGTCATGCGTTTTGCCACATCATCTGACTTAGCGATTAAATGAGCAGGTCTACATAATTCGTGACGTTCTACATGCCATAGAAAATCTAAAATTAATAGATGATCTTTACCCGGTGAAAGCCGTGTGCCACGTCCTATCATTTGACAATACAAGGCACGAGACCGAGTAGGACGTAATACAATAACACAATCAACGCTTGGACAATCCCATCCTTCCGTGAGCAACATGGAATTACAAAGTACATTATATTTACCTTCAGCAAATGCTTGTGTAATTTCTGTACGGTCTTGGCTTTTACCGTTTACTTCTGCTGCTTTAAATCCTCGTTCATTAAGAATTTCACAAAATCGTTGACTGGTAGCAATTAATGGTAAGAATACAACGATTTTTCTATCCTTGTATTCCATTAATTTATTGGCTATTTCCTCTAAGTAGGGCTCTAATACCCTACCGATATCACCTACGGCAAAATCACCAGTTGAAATCTTAACCGATGAGATATCTAATGTGAGCGGTAATGTTTGTACCTTAATCTTAGATAAGAACCCCTCTTGAATAGCTTTAGGCAAGGTGTATTCAAATGCTAAACTTTCAAATACACGTCCTAAATTTTTCATATCTGAGCGATCTGGTGTAGCGGTTACACCTAAGACTTTTGCTTGGTCAAAGTAATTTAATATAGCTTGATAGCTACTAGATACAGCATGATGTGCTTCATCAATGATAATGACATCAAAGTACGTTTTACTGAACATTGACAATCGTTTGTCTTTGCATAAGGTTTGAACTGAACCTACTATGATGCGGTCCCATTGTCCAAGACATGTATGTTCAGCTTTTTCCATTGCCGTTGTAAGCCCTGACGCACTCATAATTTTGTCAGAGGCTTGCTGCAATAGTTCTTCACGATGCGCAAGGATAAGAACACGCTTACCCCTGCGAACCGCTTCCTCAGCAACTTTGGCAAAACAAATCGTTTTCCCTGTACCAGTCGGAAGAACCAACAATGTTTTATTAACCGTTTCCCATTCATGCCATATCGAGTCTACAGCCTGTTGTTGATACGGTCTAAGTTTCATTAGAATGCACCGTATCCATTGGTTTGAGCATTAGGACTTGCAAAACATTTTTTTATTTCGTTACGAGTACCATTATTACCATCATTTTTTTCACATAGCCTTGTTGTGACAATTCACACATGGCTGACTTACCCAATAATTGTTCAGGGTCAGGATTGTAGTTTTCACCTTTCTTAGCAAGACCTACGGCCATAAATAATTCTGTAACTTTCCAAATGGTTGACTTTGTGTAAAACAAATTGTGAATTAATTTTGTTTTCCCTTGATCACCACCATCTACTTCGAGGGTAATTTGAGCTTGTGGACAAGATGGTAACTTGCTACCTTCTTTTGGTTCATAGAATTTCTTTTCTACATTAGTAATTACAAATGGATAAGAACCAGCTTCAAGTAACGTATATTCACGTTCTTTCGCTAAAATAGGTTGGTCAAATAAATATACTTCTTCTGCTTTACCGAATGTTTCAAAATTGCTTTGTGTTGTCATAATAATTAATTTCCTTTCTTAATTGCTTCAACAATATTTGGCCAGAATGGGATAATCCATCCATTAACGAATTCTGGATCATAATTTTCAAATGGTGTACCAGCTGGATACTTACCACGAGCGATAACTACAGATTGAATTTGTTCTAATTTAATTCCATCCTTAACCATTAAGTCTTTTAATGGTTTAGGAATAGCTGTTTCAACTAATGGTGTTTCGTTTTTGTTGGTATCAACAGCTTCCTGTGGTGGTCTTACAGGTTGTGTTGTAGTAACTTCCCCAATTTGTTCCTTGGTAGCATTCATTACTTCTGGAGCATATTCATTATTAGCGGCTTGTGCTAATTCTTGTGCTGCAGCAGTTGGTAGTACATCATCTGGAATAACATGAGCGATTTGACTATATTCAAATGGCATCATATCTGGTAATCCATGGCGATTTTTAGCATCCCATGCGGGGTTGTGAGTAGCGTACATTAAACGCTTACCATTAGTTGCTTTCTTTTTGTTCGTTTGAGTTGTGATGATTTCATTTTTATAATTGGCAAAGAGTACCATGTCCGCCCATTCTTTAATAAGTGGAGATGTTTGACTTCCCGTCTTTTTGCCAAGTTTCAATTCAAAGCGATCATAGGCTCCGAGTTCATCTGGCTGTTCAAACTTACGAATTTGAGCATGAGCAGTAAGTACTACGTTCATACCTGCGTTGATAACTTCATCAAGTAGGTTTAAGAAACGGCCCATTTCCTCACGGACAAATACATATCCGTTGCCATACCCAAAGTCTTCAATCCCCGATTTATTATGTTTAGCACAGATGTACTCAACACATAACTGTTCTGCCCAGTCTATAGTGTCAATGACTAAAGTCCGGTAGAAACCCGGCATTGTTGCAAATTCCTTTACAAAGGAAATTAGCATTTGCCACGATGTAGGCTTATCTGTGCGAGCCACATCTAAATGGTCTGTGCTGCCCTCTGTATCAATAAATACAGGTGATGGAAAGTGACTGGCAAAGGTTGTTTTACCAATGCCCTCAGTACCATACACAACGACCTTCTGAGCTCGTTTTCGTTTACCTGTTGTAATATTCATTAAAAATCACCCCATTCATTTTTAGTTTCATTAACTGGTGTTGCCACATTACTGTACTCTTCACCTTTAATGTGTCCATCTTCAATAATTATGGAGCATTCATCTTGGTTATTAGTAACACGAGTCGCAATGACTTGAAGGCCTTCCGATTCAAGCCAAGCCCCAAATTCTTTCATAGTGTCTACATCCATTTGTTCGAGTTTATCCATAAGTACAAATCCGCACTTAGGATTTAAGGCTCTAACAATGGCCGTAGCTACTTTTAACTGTTCCGCACCGGACATGCAGTCCCATTGACGATCATTGTAGATAAGTACGCCATCTTGAATGGATAATCCTGATAATGGCATTTGTACAGATTCAAGCAGTTTATTTTTTATCTTCCTGATGGCTTCAAGTTCACCAGTCAAGTTATCATAATCTGCTTTTATAATCAGCAGCTTCTTGTAATGCTCTAGCACGTTCTTGATTAGCACGTACCTTTTGATTGATAGCATCTACATTTTTGATTTGCTCCTCGAGTTCAGCCGTAGATTCATCCTCAAGGTCTTTCGCTGCCGTAGTTGCAATATCATAATCTTCAGCCAATTGTGCTTGCTTAGCTTGCAGTTCTTCAAGCTTCTTTTGCGTTTCATCAACCAAGTTGTTGATAGTAACCATTTGAGCTTGAATAGCAGAAACATTGTTCCGCTTTTTTTGATTTTCCGCATTCTTTAATAAAATGGCTTGTTGTTGTTGGATAAGTTCTGATGCGCTAATTGGTTCAAGTGGTACATCATCATAACCAATTAACTCTTTAGCGTACTTATCCTTTTGGTTTGCAATTTGCCCTATAGAATGACGTTTTGCATATACCTCTTGGTGTTTACCTTCAAGTTTATTTAATTCGTCTTCTACGCCCAATAATTTCAAAAGTTCATTTGCCTTTTCCTTATCGCTCATTTCAATGAACTTAGGAAGGTCTAAGGCTAGTTGCCCAATGAAACCATCTAAAATACGTTGACCAGATTTTTTACCTTCTGGATCTACAACTTTTAATGTGCTGCTATTACCACTACGTGTAACCACTAACCCATTAGATAGTTTTACTTCTAATTTAGGTGGGTTGTAGCTTCCATCACGTACCGCACTAGATGGTTCAAATTTTGCACCACCTAGGGTCCAAGCAATGGCATCAAGGATAGATGTTTTCCCTTGTCCATTCTTTCCACCAATAATAGTTAATCCATTAGGTGATGGTTCATAAGAAACGGCTTTAACACGCTTTACATTTTCTAATTCAAAAGAATTAATTTTGATTGATTCTCCCATGCATTTGCTCCTTATTCTTGAGTACCAGACAGTAACAAGTAATTAGTTAATTCAGATTTAATTGAATCGGTTTCAGATTTGATAGCTTCTTTAACATAACGATTCATGATTGGGCAAGATAACTTGAACGATAATTTATCCCCTTCGTCTTTAGGTTTAATGATGTCTAATTGCACTTCAATTTTTTGAGTGAATTGACTTTCGTTAAGAATGACCATGTTTACAAAGATAAAGCGAGGCATCTTTAAAGTACCTTCAGCTTCTTTTACTTTGATGCTCATAACATAGTTATCATCATCAGTTCGAGTAAAATCGCCTTCCGTTTGTGTTACGTATTTGAAATTTCTAACAGCAATTAAAAGCTTTTCGTAATCTTCGATTTCATGTTCATGAATTCGGAGTAAATCAAGCATTTCTTTTTGCGTTAAACTTAGACCAAAGATGGAATACCATTCTTTAAACTGTTCGCTTTTTTGAAATGCGTATACAATTTTGTCTTGCGTACGATCTGTTACAGTGCAGTCTGTTACTGCTACCACCTTTTTGTCTGAATATGTAATAACAGATGTTTTAGGATCTCCCTTAGCTTTTACACCTTTAACAAATGATTCAGCGCTACTAAGTTCATATCTAAATCCGTTATATTGAAATACGTCATTGGCTTCACCATGACGAATAATTACTTCACCATTTTCTGTTTGTACATTCAAGTTAAATTTTTCTTCCATTGTGTTAACCTCTCTTTTCAGTAGTTGAATTAAATGTTAGAACTTCTAATTGTGGCTTTTCGTTGACATCAACTTTTACTGTAAAGTCGTCCGCATAAGACCCGATAGCACGACGTGAGATAGCTGGTAATGTTGATTTAATATTGTAACCAAGTTCTACGATGGTATCGGTATCTGGAACTCGTAACATTTCAATATTAATAGTGATTTTAGCTTTTCTGACCTTTTGAGATTTTTTTCGTAATGCATCTTTGTACATTTCCTCAAATTCAGCTTCTAACTTTCCATCACAAATATTAGTTAGATTTAAGACTTGTTGTTTTTTTCATTCATTTGTTTACTCCTTTACTTTTTTTAAAAATTTGAATGATGTCATAAAATGGATCTTTACTATCCATATCTTTATAACGTTCGTCAAAGATAATTTGCTTTTTGATATGTTTGCATGGTTCCGATGCAAACTTGAAGATATAAGACTTTGTTATTATTTGGTACATTTTTCTTTAACAAATCCAATTGTTGAACCAAGGAGTACTGCTAATACTTCTTCATTATTTTTCAAAACTGTCTTTGTTATAACTAATACCTATCTTTTTCATCTGGATTAGCTTCATCTATTAAGATTTCAATGCGTTTCATTTCTCCTCCATGCTATAATTAACTTAGGTATAATTTGCCTGCGCCCGTTTAGCTTGCCGGTTAGCGGGCGTTTTCTTTTTCATACACATTAGCGCACACCCAAACTAGTCCGCCAATAATGATTTGTAATAGAAACTGGAAAAAACCAATTTTATCAATTTCTAGGCTTCCCATGGAGCCGATAATCCATATAAAAGCAGCCCATTTTAAAGCAATAATCACAACTTCAACTCCCCTTCTACTATAACCAGTAAATCACTGGTTATTTTTCGTATACTCATTTTTAACTTTTCATTTTCTTGTAAAAGCTCATCACGCTCCTTTTCTAACTTTCTGTATTGTAGTGGACTGTATTCATCTACAATCCCTACTAGCGCCTCGACTTCTTTTTTATTGAAACGGACGCCCGGAAGCCCTTTTACTTCACGTAGGATGCCACGCTCCCTAAGATTATTGACGCTACTTTCACTGCATTGGAGCAGTTCAGCAACGTCTTTAATTGTGTAGACTATGGGTTCCATACTGGAATCCCTGATTCTACTTTTGCCATCCTATCTGCTTCACGACATTCTTTGATTTTGCCGTGGATGGACTTTCTACATAACTTACTTATATGTCGTTTAGCAAAGTATTCCCTAATAATCTTTCTCCAATATTGTGCATACTCAGCGTTTCGACCAGCCCAACCAAAGACAGTTTCCGTATTTCCATAAACTCTATTAGCTATGGATAAATCTTGTTTGTTTTGTACTAGCATGTTTCATCTCCTTTTTTCTACTTAAAGTAGACTAATAAGGCAAAAGAATATCATCCATGGTTACGGAATATAATCGACACAATTCGTTCAAATTCCCATAATCAATTTCAGTTTTTCCATTTTCCCAGTTATTGATTGTAACCTTGGATTTCTTCATTTTCCTTGCTACTTCTTCTTGCGATAGATTTGCATTAACTCTCGCAGCTTTTAAAGAAATTTTTAATCGCTTCAATTTATCCCTCCTTCCTTTGATCATTAGTATAGTTTACTAAAAGTAGAATGTCAATACTAAAAGTAAACTTTTTTATAAAATAGTATTGTGTTTTACTACTTTAAGTATTAATATATAGGTACGCAGGAGAGGAGAATAGGAGCTTATTATGGATTCTAATTACAAGAGAGTGTTTGCTCAAAATCTTAGCAATTTATTAGCAGCAAATAAAAAGACACAAGCAGATTTAGTAGCTGATTTGAAATTAAACAAATCAACTGTTTCAACATGGGTTAATGGAACTAAAATGCCTAGAATGAACAAAATTGAACAGTTGGCTAATTATTTTGGTGTAGAAAAATCAGATTTAATTGAAGATAAGTCAGATATAAATGACCCATATTACATCGATCCAGAAGTAGCGGAATACGCAAATAAATTGAAAGACAATCCTGACATGCGATTGTTGTTTGATGCAGCTGAAGACATGTCAAAAGATGATATTGATTTTTGTAGTTAATTTAATTGAGGGATTAAAGAAACGTGAGGAAAGTAGAATGAAGAAGTTATTAATATTAATCTGTATATTATTTATTCCTTTATCATGCAATGCAATTTCTTTAAATGAATTGCGTAATAATCCAAATCAATACACATTAGTGTATTCAGACCAAATGCATGAAGCGTATGTTGATAATTCAACGATTGTTGTATCAAGATATAATCCGCCATATTATGCTATTAACGCTACTGTATATTCTATATGGTACGATGAAAACAGTATTGTAGAAGCAAATCAGACTTCTTTTTTTAATTACGATAGAAGTTTAAAACATTAGCACTTAAATTTGAAGAAGTTAATGATTTAGCAAGGAATTTACAAATGATAATGGGGTAAAGTTTAAAATAAATACTTTAATTCGGTATGATTTAAATGGAAATAAGATTTCCTCATAGATTCTTTCAAATTTGGGAAATCACCTTCTGGTAAAGCTCCTGCATATTCTCCGAGTTATGAAGTTGCAATGTATATATTTCATAAATCATATAATATGTATTTTAACGAACCTTTATCTAATTAATTCTATCAGGGGAGAGTGTTGTTATGTCTATTAACTTGATCTATACGCAATTAAAGAAAACACAAACAGCAGTAGTACGTCTTAATGAAGATGGCAGTCATTCAATACTGGTTAATTTAAATAAGCCATTAGATGCTCAACGAGTTAGTGTACTACACGAATTAGGACATATTAAACACGATGACTTTCATTCTAAGGAACATATCAATTTAATAGAACGGATTGCTCATGAAAGAGAATTATATGAAGATATAGATGAAGAATTCTTTTATCACGTGGTTAATAGCAAGGATGTGTAACCATGCAATATAATTTTACAGTCAGGAAGAAAGACAAAGGTTACCAAATTATTGTCAGTTATAAAGACGGGATCAAATGGAAACAAAAGTCTAAGCAGGGCTTTCCTACTCAGAGAGAGGCAAAGCTCTATGGGCAACAAATTGTCGATAACCTAAAAAAGACTGTCACCAATCCTCTTGATGACAGTCTTAAAAATATTACATTTATTGAATTGTGTGAATTGTATATGCGTGAGAAAACAAGCATATCAGAAAATACAAAATTAGTATATCATTATATCATTAAAAATCTATCTGTATTGCATCAAAAACGTGTTAGAGATATATCACATCAGATGATATTTAAAACGCTCTCTGACATTAAATTTGCCAATCGTACAAAGAATATGCACATCACCTTCCTAAAGTCTGTTTTTAATTTCGCCATTAAACCGTATCGAATTATACAATCTAACCCGGTATCAGAAATCAAACGGTTCACAACTAAAAACATATAAATCATTAACAACTTTTACCATGGATGAAATGGATCTATTGTTAAAAACATATATAGATAATAAAAAAACTATACACCCTACTATCCATTGCTCGATATACAGGGGCTAGATATGGCGAAATTTTAGCCCTAACGTGGCTTGATATAGACTTGGCTTATAATACCATTCGAATTAACAAACAATGGTCTAGGACGTCAAATAACACATTCGGAGTAAAGGAACCGAAAACAAGAAATAGTATTCGAACTCTTCCTATCCCTCCCATTCTATCCAATATATTATTAGAGTATAAATCAATTTCTAATACCGAGCGATTATTTAATATTAATACTAGCAGTACTGGTAATGTAAATTATGCTATTAGAACGGTAATTCCCAATAAAACTATCCATGCATTCCGTCACACCTATGCAACAACACTTCTTGCAAATGGTGTTGACATTAAAACAGTAGCAAGTTTACTTGGCGACAATATCAATACTGTAATGAATGTCTACGTCCATTATTCAGATGAGATGCGCAAGAACGCTGCACAGGATGTATCAAAAAAATTTTTTTGGATGAATTTTTTTGACGAATTTGTGACGAAACAAAAAAATAAGCCTTATAATATCAAGGCTTATTGGCTTAAATCTCATATCTAATTTATTATAACGAAAATGCCTTGAATAGTCAAAGAATTCAAGGCATTTCACGATTATTTATAGCATTTTTTAAAAAAGGTGGATGACTCAAAATGGTCATCCACCTTGATATAATAATCGGCTGATTTAAAAAGTAGAAAGGAGTTAGGATTATTGTCAGCCGATATTATAGGTTATTGTAATTCTGGCTCAATCAAACCATAGAATCCATCATGTCTACGATATACTACGTTCATTGCTTCTGTTTCAGCATTGAAGAACATAAAGAAGTCATGGCCAATAAGATTCATTTGTAAGATAGCTTCTTCTACATCCATAGGACGTACTGCAAAGTGTTTCCGTTTTACAACTTCGATAGTTTCCTCTTCTACAGGAGCTGCTAAAGCTTCAGGATGGAAAGCTTCTTGTTTTTTGAAGCGTTTTGCTAAACGAGTTTTATGTTTATGGATTTGACGTACGATCTTGTCTATTACTAAATCAATAGCTGCATACATATCATCGTTTGTTTCTACACCGCGAAGAACGATCTTATCAACGAAGCATGTAAGTTCAACAGTAGATTTATCTTTAACAACGGATAAAACCGCTTGTGCATCTAACTCATCATCGAAGTAACGAGTTAATTTGCTCAATCTTTTTTCGATGTATGCTCTTAGAGCATCTGTCACTTCAATGTTTTTACCTCTGATTGCTACTTTCATAAGTCAACACCCTTTCTAAAAATCATCCACGAGATACGAGTGTGTAGTAATTTTTTACTTATCTCTCGTGTTATATTTAGTATTTCTACATCAAGGTATAAAACTCCTCTTTTTTTCAAAAAGAATTTTTATATTTTTTGCAGAATTATAAATATTATTTCCAGTAACTATCGAAAAACTCCAATATCATGCGATATCGGAGTTTCTTTATATGTTGCTTTTATGTATTTTTTGGTATGTTATTACGCTTTTACAACGTTAGCAGCTTGAGGGCCACGGTTACCATCAACGATATCAAACTCTACATTTTGACCTTCTGTCAAAGATTTGAAGCCTTCGTCTTGGATCGCAGAGTAATGTACGAATACATCGCTACCGTCTTCACGTTCAATAAAACCATAACCTTTTTCTGCGCTAAACCATTTTACTTTACCTAACATGGTAACATCCTCCTAAAAATATATATATTGTCTTACTGTCTTGCACTACACTTGTATCATAACACAGCATGTATAAAATATCAAACAATAATATTAACACTTTTAATGAATATACAAATATATCTTATTGATAATCCGCCCTATAAGAAACGTATCAAAAACCCTTAATTTATCTATATTATAAATATTTCCGAACAGCATATTAAATTATTACATAATTTTATAATCATAAAAATATATGAATTAAAAATTATTACTTCAAAATATATATGTATAAAATATTTACATATCACAAATATTTATAGCAATAATCGCATTTTATAGATTAAGAAAGACCCAGAAGAGCTTATTTCTAAGGGTTGAACTAGATACGAATAAAACAAGTCATCAAATATATTAATAGGTATAAATCGATTCATATATTAAGAAATTAAATATCTACAAATTTGGTTATCTTTAAAAATACCAAAAAAAGGAAGCAAACTCTGAATTTCAGAACTCACTTCCTTTTATGTTAGAAAATATTATTATAAAATTTTCGACAAGAACAATTTTGTTCGCTCATTTGTTGGAGCATCAAATACCTTTTCAGGAGTATCATCTTCTAAGATTAATCCACCATCAACGAATAATACGCGGTCAGCTACTTCTTTAGCAAAGCCCATTTCATGAGTAACAATAACCATCGTCATCCCTTCTTCTGCAAGAGACTTCATTACATCTAGAACCTCACGAACCATTTCTGGATCGAGTGCAGATGTAGGTTCATCAAATAGCATAACCTTTGGTTTCATCGCTAGAGCACGGGCAATGGCAACACGTTGCTTTTGACCACCAGATAAGGAATCAGGATATGCATTAGCTTTATCCCCTAACCCAACGCGATCAAGTAAAGCTTGTCCGATTTTCTTAGCTTCATCACTAGAAGTTTTACGAACCTTAGTTTGAGCTAATGTTAAATTTTCCATTACAGTCATATGTGGGAAAAGATTAAAGTTTTGGAATACCATCCCCACTTCAGCACGAACTTCATTGAGTTTAGACTTATCAGAAAGATCCATACCATCTACAATTACCTTACCAGATGTAGGCTCTTCTAAGTAGTTCATAGTACGCAATACTGTACTTTTGCCAGAACCAGATGGACCAATTATAACGACAACTTGACCTTTTTCTATGTGTAAATCTATGCCCTTTAATACTTCATTTTTACCAAAGGATTTATGTACATTTTCTAATTTAATCATTTAATGCTATATTTCCTTTCAAGGTAACCAACCAATTGTGAAATTGTTACTGTCATAATAAGGTAAATAACAGCAACGGTACCCCAGATTTCAAAGGATGCATATGTTTTAGCAATAATCAATTGACCACGACGTGTCAATTCTTCGAAACCAATTACAGAAACCAATGAGGAGTCTTTCAACATAGCAATAAATTCATTACCCAATGGTGGGATAATTGCTTTGAAAGCTTGAGGCATGATAATATAACGCATAGTTTGACCCCATGTTAAACCAAGAGATCGACCTGCTTCCATTTGGCCTTTATCGATAGATTGAATACCAGCACGGAAGATTTCAGATACATATGCACCAGAGTTAATACTGCATGCGGTAACAGCAGCAATAAACGGATCAATACGTTGTCCTGTAATCATTGGCAAAGCAAAATAAATCAAGAAGATTTGTACCAATAGTGGTGTACCACGAATGATATCTACATAACATTTTGCTAATAGTCTAACTACTGTAAATTTAGATAAATTTGCTAAGGATACTAATAAACCGATAAAGAAACCACAGCCAACAGACATAGCTGTAATTTCAACGGTTACAAGTGCACCTTGTAATAAGAGCGGTAAATTATCCGCAATTAACCCCCAATTAAAACTCATGATCTCTCCTATTATTTAAATTCTACCACTACTGGCATATCAGCAGGCGCATCTACATTAAACCATTTTTTATATAATGTATTAAATTCACCATCAGCCTTCATATCTGCAATTGCTTTATTGATTTGTTCTTGTAAATCTTTATTATCTTTATTAATTGCTAAGCCCAAATATTCTTTTGTATTTGGATATGCCATAAATTTAATATGTTGATCTGGATGTTTAGTACTGTAAAATTGAGCCACTGGCAAATCAATAACAGTTGCATCAGCACCACCATTTTGTAATTCTAACAAAGCTTCATTACTATGGTCAAACTCTTTTACAGTAGTACCTTCGATTTTATGGGCTAAATCTGCACCAGTAGTACCTAGTTGAGCAGCAATTTTCTTGCCTTTAAGATCGTCAAGAGATGTGATATTTGCGCCATCTTTATATACTACAGCAAGGGCATTTTCATAATATGGAGAAGAGAATAATACCTTTTCACTTCTAGCTTTGGTAATCGTCATACCAGATGCAGCAACATCAATATCATGTGTATTTAAAGCTGGAATCAAAGCATCAAAGCAACATTCTTAAGCTCTACATCTTTATTGATACGTTTACCAATGGCACGAATTAAATCAATATCAAAGCCTGTGTAGTCTTGAGTTTTTTCATCTTTAAATTCAAATGGTACAAATGTGGCATTAGTACCAACAATGAGTTTATTAGAAGTTGTTTGTGTAGAAGATCCACAACCGCCAATTACAGTACCGGCCATTACTAACATACAACCACCAATGATTAATTTTTTTAACTTGCTATTTAACATCGAATCATCCTCATTTACTAAACTAACTATTTTTATTCCACTAGTATACCACTTAGTATAATTATGTCAATAATTTTGTATAGAATCATCCTAAATATCAATTAATCACTATATTTATATTTTATTTTTATACACTGATTGTATATTTATAACAATAATGTATAAAAACTTTCCCATAAGAATCGGTATTTTCACCATTTTTAAATATACAGATGTATAAAAAGAAAAAAGCACATGAGAAAAGCCTCATGTGCCCGCATACGGCTGACCTGGTCTTTGCCCCCACACTCGCCTGCTGGAGGGTTCGCTCATAAGTCCGAGACTCCCCACTACTACCCCTCTCGGTTTTACCGGCAGGACTTACACCTAAGCCGCACCATGCTCACAACCCCTTGGGTTGCTTATGTGGATCGTTTCGCCTGCGACTGGCATCGACTTTCAACCACAGACCCGTATAGACGTATTATAAAGAATAACACTATACATGTCTAGATTTATAATTATATATACATTCTAAAAATAAATAAGCCCTAACGATTAAATTATATTTCCGAACATAGCATCGTTCAGTTCTCATTGAAATGAGAATAAATTTTGCAACCCCTTTTTTGGTATGTATAGAAAATTGTCATAGAAAACCTAAAATATTCTTCATATTATTTTAATATTTATAAAATTAGTTTTTTTCTAGGTACTATATTTAGTACATTCTTAAAATGTCAATTATTTTTAGTATGCCAAATATGAATACAACATGTATAATAGAACATACGTATCATACACAAAATATTATTTATGGTGTATAATTTGTATACTATTAAATAAGAACGGCCTAAAGTTGTACGATATGAACATAAGTACGAGGGGTTGTACCATATGTTCTACATGTTAGTTAAAGGGGTTTATTATGTTTATGTTATCATTAATGCAACCATCTGGGTTGTACGAACTGGAGAAGGACAGTTTAGAAGCCATTAGCGCTCAGCTTTTGCAGATGATACAAATGAAAAGCTATCATCTGTACACTCATTCTATCCAAGTTTCAAACTATGCAGTTAGTATTGCTGCTAAAATGGGGTTACCATTAAATGAAATTGAGCAAATTCGCCACGCAGCTTTACTTCATGACGTAGGGCTTTTAATGGTACCTAATGCATTAATTCAAAAATCTCCATATCTTAATAAGCAAGAAATGTCCAAGTATAAACAACATGCTGCTAGTGGTGCCAATATGATTGAAAACTACCCATGTTGTCAACAAATCTTACCTTATATTCGTTATCACCACGAAAAATGGGATGGATCTGGTTATCCTAAACATTTACGTGGTGCTAATATCCCATTAGGAGCTAGAATTATCGCTGTAGCAGATTATTACGATACAACAGTGAATCCTTCTACTGAATTTTGGGCAAAAACTAAAGCTAAAGCAAAAGAAGAACTCTTTAGTGCATCTGGCTCCCTTTTCGATCCAGATGTAGTAAAAGCATTTATCGATGTTCTTGGTTAGTCTCATGATTAAGCGTTCACCATAAGGTGAACGCTTTTTTATATACTTAAAAACTACCGCTAGCTAATGTTAATGCATCAATTTTACAAGGTTTATATGTTCTAATGACCTTTGCGACGGCTTCAATCGTAGCCCCTGTAGTATATATATCATCTACGATAAGTATTGTCTTATCCTTTAATTCAATATCTTTATAGTTAGCGCCAATGACAAAGGCCTCCTCAATATTTTGATGTCGTTCCTTATTCGTTAACGCCCACATATCATTAGAAGTGTCAAATTTGTACAAACAGTCTAACCAAGCAAAATGTTTATTATCTATATTTTGTAAAGATTTAGCCCACTTGGTAAAAAATAAATCAACTTGGTTATATCCTCTCTTAGCTTTTTTCCTTTCGCTAGACGGAACAGGAATAATATAATCATAAATAACAGAGCACTTGTTATTAACAATATGAAACTCATCATATTTCATGTAAAGGTTGTACGATGCTAAAAAAGGAGCAGCCCCTTTGGACTGCTCCTTTTTTTCGTTGAATTTTACATCGTAAATTATAGACTTTAGACCACCACGGTATTCAGCCAATACACATACATCCTCTACATAATGTAGAAATTTGTTTGGTACATGACGAATATGCAGTAGATCAGTAAACAAGATTTACACCAATCCCCTTGTATTGCTACAGAGGCCCCACAGTGAGGACATACAGGTGGAAATAGGAAATCCCAAAGACTCATTACGAATCACATCTCCCTTGTAGTCGTTCTTTAAACAATGTATATCGTTCATCACCGTTTACAGTACGTACAGCACGTTCTATAGCGCTCGTTGTACCAACGATAATAACCTTCCGTTTAGCTCGTGTAACAGCAGTGTACAACAAATTACGTTGCAACATACCACCATAACGTGGAACAAATGGAATGATAACCACACCATACTCGCTACCTTGGCTCTTATGAACCGTAATAGCATAAGCTGGCATAATCATATGTGCTTCGTCGATAGGTAGACGAACCTCTTTATGGATAAATCGGATACAAATATCGGTCCGTGTAATGGCATATATAATTCCAATCTCACCATTAAAGACTTCTAACTCATAATCATTGAGGATTTGGATAACTTTATCCCCTACACGGTATGTAATACCATTAACGCGTGCTTCCCCTTTTAAACTATCTGGAGGATTAACTGCTTGTTGTACATACTGAGAAATGAGCGTACTTCCAGCTTCACCACGTCGCATAGGAGAAATAATTTGAATATCTAATTCATCCTCAATATGCTCCTGTTCTCGCTTTATATACATCTATGATAGCTTTCATCATCATATCGTAAGACTTAACAGGTATAAAGGAAAACTCTTCACTTAGACTATCAAGTTTTGGCATTTCACCACGGTTAATAGCATAGGCGCTTTCTACAATAGTATTACCAGAACTTTGTCGATAAATCTGGTTAAGTCGCGTATAAGGCACACAGTCACTATCGAGCAAATCTTTTAATACAAAGCCTGCTCCAATAGGTGGTAATTGATCTACGTCACCTACGATAATAACATGAGCTTCCTTTGGAATAGCTGCCATTAACGAATAGAATAAACGTACATTGAGCATAGATGCTTCATCAATGATAATAACATCTATATCTAAAGGATCATCTTCATTCTTAGTAAAGTCATAAGAATCACTGCCCTGAACAGGCACTAATAAGCGATGTATCGTTGTTGCTTCAAACTCGGTAGCCTCTGTAAGTCGTTTTGCAGCACGCCCCGTAGGGGCACATAAGATAATACGACCTAATCCACCAAGTTGGAACCCTTTTACTAAAGCCTTAATAATCGTTGTTTGCCCGTACCAGGGCCACCAGTAATAAGAGAAAACTTTTCAAAGAAGGATAACTGAATAGCCTCTTTTTGAGCATCACCAAATGTAATATGATTATCTGCTTCAAATTTCTCTATAAAACTTGGAATATCTAGAGAAATTGGATCTGCCTCTAATAAGAAATCCTTTGTATAATGAATGCTTTCTACTTCAGACACGTACATTTCTGGAGGGTAAATATATAAGATATCTTCATAATAAGTACTATATAAAGCACCTTGCTCCAAAAGACCTTCAATAAAGTTAGCAATATCATCTGCATCAGTTTGTAACAGATCATCTAAACGGCCAATAAGTTGATCTACAGGCAAACAAGTATGACCTTGATTATCTAAACTGCGTAAAATCCATTCTAAACCAGCCTCTAAACGGCGAGAGTCACTGCCAGTAATACCTAAATGTTCCGCCAGTGTATCAGCCGTACCAAAGAGCATATCTGGTGCTACACGTAACAAAGTATAAGGATTATCTTCAATAACAGCCACAGACTGAACACCGTAATAAGTGTATACAGTTCGACTCCATTTAGACGAAATATGGTGACTTTCAAAAAAAAGTGATTTAAATCGGATAAAATACCTTCACCAAGTAACGTATTAAATAGTTCATCCTTAATACTTTTTCGAAGACCAGGAACATCCTTAATTTCTTCAGGACGTTCCTCTCGTAAAATTTCTAATATACGAACACCAAAATAATCAAGTACCTTTTCTACGGACTTTTCACCAAAACCTTTAATCCCTAAGTTCATTAAGTAGGTCTTTGCAGCACCCATATTATCAGGTTTTAACTTCTCTACACTAGTAGCATCAAATTGTCGACCATATTTTTCATGTTCTACATAACGGCCGCGAACTTCGATATCTTCCCCCTCTTTAGGAGACTCAAATTTACCAGTACAAGTAATGTATTCCTCATTATAATCTTTAAGGACAAACACGCAATACGTACGTTGTGTATTTTCATATATAGTTCGGTATACAAATCCTCGTATAGCGTCCATTATTTCTCCGTATTAGGTAAGGCTTCAATAATTTCTTGTACCGCATCGGTAATACTGCCTTCATTACCGATTTTAATATGTGCCACTTTTTCATATAAAGGGTATCGTTCTTCATATACATTAAAGATATACTCGATACTTTCTTTTACAAGTGGGCGAATTTCAAGATCCAAATCATCTAGGATATGATTTACATCGCGATTAACAAATACAACAAGACCATTATTACGCATTAACTTTACTGTTTTATCATAGGTAACAGTGCCACCACCGGTAGCAATAACAGATGGTTTATTGTGAATCAATTCTTTGATTGTAGTATATTCGTATTCAGTGAAAGCATCTTTACCATCATAAATATAAATATTTTGTACAGATTTCCCAACCTTATCTTGAATTGTTTGATCTAAGTCGTAAAAGTCTCGGCCTAATTCTTTGGCTAACATTTTACCAACTGTAGTCTTACCAGCTCCTGGCATACCGATGAGAAAAATATGCTTATGCATATGCTCTTTTAAAAACTCATTGCTCATAGAAACAACAGTCTTTATATAATTTTCAACATACGGTGATAACGTTTTATCTTTGCAATTTGCAGTATGCAATGCAACAATACTTTCATCACGCGCTTCATCTACTAAGGGTAAATGATGTTCATCTTTATATTTACCAATTTCTTTGATTAAAGATAGTCTTTTTTCAAATTCAGCGACTAATACAGCATCAATGCTATCTATTTGTTTACGAGCTTCTTTAATATCCATGAGAACCCCCTTATTATGCATTAGCCAAAATAGCTAAAGCCTGTTCTTCATCCACCTTCATTTGATCAATAAGATCTTGTAAGTTATTAAATTTAACTTCTCCTCTAATATAGGAAATAAATTGTACAAGGACTACTTTTCCATATATATCTTGGTCAAAGTTAAACAGATGTACTTCGCATCTATGGTACTGATTTTTAAATGTAGGATTATCCCCAATATTACCTACCCCATCATACCAAATGCCATCGATACACACGCGATTAGCATACACTCCATCTGGAGGTGTAGCCATTTCATTAGGAAGTAATAAATTTAATGTAGGAAACCCTAATGTACGCCCTCGTTGATCACCTTTAATAACAGTCCCTTTAAATTGAAATGGTCTTCCTAGCCAATGAGTAGCATCTTCTAAACGCCCTTCTCGAATCGCTTTCTGATTTCAGTACTTGAAATAGGTGTACTAAGACCATCACAAGGCAATAAAGGCTGTACTAGGACTTGTATATGTTTATCAGCCAATACTTGTTTCATATATGTAGGATTACCTAATCCTTTTGCACCGAATGTAAAATTCTCACCTATTACGATGGCTTGAACATTCATATCCGTACAAAGAGCATCTAAAAATTCATCAGCACTCATTTGAAGTAGTTCTTCATTCATAGGTAATCGCAAAATATAATCTACATTCAAATCATCAAGAACGGTATCCATAACCTCTTCTTGAATAACCCTCTTCGGAACACGTTCTGGATGTAGAATTGTCAACGGATGATGTTCAAAGGTAATGATAATGCTAACACCATTAACTGATGCAGCTTCTTCAACAGCCTTCCGTATAACTCGTTGATGACCTCGATGAATGCCATCAAAGGTACCTAGGGCATATACTTTTGTATCTTTGATTTGACGTAGTTCATCAAACGAATGTAATTGCTTCATACTTATCCTTCAATAAAAATATTTTTTTCCACCTTTAATGTGTGGTTTGTTCGTTTCATAATACCAATGAATCCATGAGGACCATAGGCTCTATAATAATGATCTGGTTTGGTATAGGAAAATTCACTATCAATAGATAATTGTTTACCTTGAACCATCATCTTTAATTGTACACTATTTACCGTTACTTTTGAAAGATGTGAAACTGCTGTATCCGTTGGTAACAATAGGCTTTCACCATGAATCATCAGTTCCTCAGCCATTTTTGCAGAACCAATATCAAAGGGCCCTACTTGAGTACGCGCCAAAGATGTCATCGTTCCTGGTATACCTAATGAAACACATATATCACGTAATAATGAACGAATATAAGTGCCTCCAGAGCATGTTACACGAACTGTAAAATATGGAAATCCATACGCTACAAGCTCAATATTTTTTATATGAATTTTCCGTAATGGCAATTCTACAGAAATACCTTTACGGGCATATTCATAAGCACGAATACCATTTACTTTAATAGCGGAATATTTTGATGGTCTCTGATTTTGAACTCCACAGAACGTATTCAATGTATTGACTAATTCTTCAAAAGTCGGCTTTACTATAGCATCAGAAAGTTCTGAACTTTGAGACAATTCATTTAATAGAACACCATCTCGCAATACCGTGTCATTATCAGGCAATACTGGTTGACCTGAACTATCTTCAGTATCTGTAAAAGTCCCAAATTTACATTCTGCCACATAGGTTTTATCAAAACCATCAGTGTATTCAATAAGTCGCGTAGCCTTACCAAGAAATACTGGCAATACACCATATGCCATAGGATCTAAAGTACCACTATGTCCTATGCGCTTCTCGTTTTAATATGCGGCGACAAATGGCAATAGCATCATGGCTTGTTATTCCAGGAGGTTTTAAAAATGGTAAAACGCCATCCATTATTTAATCACCTCAATAAGAGCTTGTTTTGCTTCTTGTAATGGTAAATTAATGGTACAACCGGAAGCTCGAATATGTCCGCCACCGCCAAAATTGCTAGCTATAGCATTCACGTCAGTTCCTTTAGAACGCAAGCTTACCCGCGTTCTATCATCAGCTTCAGCTTTTAATAAAATAGCTATATCAACAGTATCAACGTTTCTAATAATATCTACAAAACCATCTGTATCATCCCCAAGAATTGTCATGGCTTCACGATTCAACTCGATTGTAGCCACGGTGTTATTCTTGTAAAACTCGATAGTTTGCATAACTTGTTTTGTTAATTCAAGACGACTGGCAGACACAGCTTCAATCGTTTCAGAAATAACATTAGCTCTAGCACCAGCTGCTACACATTTTGCAGCCATTTCTAAAGTATTGGCTGTGGTATTACTGAACTTAAAGAAGCCACAGTCTGTAGCAATAGCCATATATAATGCAGTGCCCATAGACTCAGTGATAGGCCAATTCCATTTTGTACATAAATAGGTAATAATTTCACCAGTGGCAGCAAAATTAGGCTTTAAATATAGATGATCCGCAAACTCCGTATTAGAAATATGGTGATCTATATTAAAAATAGGTGCACTCCATAGTGCACCTACTTTGCCAATTCGCTCATACGTGCTAGCATCCAATACCATTAGCATATCAATATCAACAGGATTTGTTTCAAAATACGCTACATCATGGATGTGGTCCGTATATCGTAAGAATGAGTACTTTTCAGGAACTACATCATCCACTACCATATATACAGTTTTACCTTGCCCTACAAGGGCTTCGTAAAAGGCCACCATGGACCCGATAGCATCACCATCGGGTCTAACATGGACGGTTAGCATAATAGAATTAGCTTCACACAGAGCCACATGTAATTGATTGATAGTAATCTTACTCATGTTCTCTATCCTTTGTGTTAATTTTTTTCTTCGTCCTTTTTGATTTCATTCAAAAGGGATTCAATATGCATGCTATAGTCTAAAGACGTATCCTTATCAAATGTGATAGAAGGAATATGGCGCAACTTAAGTACTTTGCCAAGCTCAGTACGAATATGGCCTGCTGCATGCTTTAAAGCGATAAGAGTATCTTCTTTTTCCTTATCGGAACCAAACAAGGAAACGTAAATTGTAGCCTCTCGTAAATCACCGGTTACATGAACATCGGTAATAGTAGTAAAGCCGATGCGAGGATCTTTCAATCCACGCATCAACATTTGACTTACCTCTTGTTTGATGAATTCTTGTAGTTTTCTGACACGAACGTCACTCATATAAACCTCCTATATTTGAGGTGCAACTTCTTCCATCAAGTACGCTTCAATTACGTCGCCTTCCTTGATGTCGCGGTAACCTTCTAAGGAGATACCACATTCGAAGGATGTTTAACTTCTTTTACTTCGTCTTTGAATCGACGTAAAGAGTCAACCTTACCTTCAAATACAACAATACCATCACGGATCAAACGTACTTCAGAATCGTTAGTAATACGACCTTCTGTTACATAAGAACCGGCAACGATAGCTTTAGGTGTAGAAATAACTTGACGTACCTCGGCACGCCCAACGACAACCTCTTTAAATTGAGGAGCCAACATACCACGCATCGCAGACTCAACGTCATTAATAGCATCGTAGATTACGCGATATGTACGAAGGTCAACTTTTTCATTCTCAGCAGCGCGACGTACATTAGCATCAGGACGTACATTGAAGCCCATAACGATTGCATTAGATGCAGAAGCCAACATGATATCGGATTCATTAATAGCACCTACTGCAGCATGAACGATAACGATACGTACTTCAGGGTTTTTAATGCCTTCCAAGGATTGACGTAATGCTTCTACAGAGCCTTGAACGTCTGCTTTAATGATGATATTAAGATCTTTTAACTCACCTTGTTGAATTTGGTTGAAGATATCATCCAATGTAACTTTGTGAGTAGCTTGCAATTCTTGAACGCGTTGTTTAGCAATACGTTTTTCTGCGATTGCACGTGCTTCGTTATCATCCATACCATTGATGATTTCACCAGCTTGTGGAACTTCTGAGAAGCCCAAGATTTCAACTGGCATAGAAGGACGAGCTACTTTTACCTTTTCACCGCGTTCATTTGTCATGGCACGTACTTTACCATAAGCAGTACCAGCAAGTACAGTATCACCTACACGAAGGGAACCTTTTTGTACTAATACGGTACATACAGCACCACGACCTTTATCAAGTTGAGCCTCGATAACTACGCCGTAAGCTTTACGGTTAGGGTTCGCTTTTAATTCCATAACCTCTGCTACGAGTAAGATATTTTCGAGCAAGTCGTCGATACCTTGTTTTTGTTTAGCAGAAACTGGAACCATGATTACATCGCCGCCCCATTCTTCTGGTAAAAGGCCATGTTCAGACAATTGTTGTTTAACATGATCTAGGTTAGCACCTGGTTTATCCATTTTGTTGATAGCAACAATAATTGGTACATCTGCAGATTTAGCATGGTTTATGGCTTCAATTGTTTGAGGCATTACACCATCATCAGCAGCTACTACAAGAACTGCGATATCTGTAGATTTAGCACCGCGAAGACGCATAGCTGTAAAAGCTTCATGGCCTGGAGTATCAAGGAATGTAATTTTATTATCGTTGTAACGAACTTGGTAGGCACCGATATGTTGAGTGATACCACCTGCTTCGCCAGCTGTTACATTAGTTTGGCGAATTACGTCCAACAAGGATGTTTTACCATGGTCAACGTGGCCCATGATAGTTACTACTGGTGGACGAGGTTTCAATGTTTCTGGTGCATCTTCAATTTCAATAATATCAGTAGATCTTCTTCAGGTTCTACTTCAGTTACAGTTACACCAAATTCTTCAGCTACGATTGTAGCTGTATCAACATCAACCTCTTGGTTAATGCTAGCCATAACACCTAAAAGCATCAATTTTTTGATGATTTCAGATACTTCACGGCCCATTTTTTCAGCTAGTTCCTTAACAGTTAAAGGACCAGACAATTCAATTTCTGTAGCAATCGCTGCTTCAGCCTTACGTTCAGCCTCAGCTTTTTGTTGTAAGTACTGTTCATTACGATGTTTTACGCGATTCTTTTTCTTTTGCATAGATGTAGATAACAAGGATTGAGGGCGGTTGTTACCACCTTTTTTATTTTTCTTGTTACGACGATCATTGTTATTAGAATTGCGGTTATCATTGTTTCGATTGTCGTTATTGCGATTATCATTATTACGCGCATCATTAGGACGACCGTTATTATTGCGGTTGTCATTATTGCGGTTATTATTGTTATTAGGGCGGTTATTAGCGCGGTCACCACCATGTTGGTTACCATCGGATTTACGTGTAGGCTCAGAAATTTGTACGTGACGTACATTGCCTTTTTTGCGGTCGTTTTGTTTAGATTGATCGTCTTGTTTTTGACCACCTTGTTTACGATTATCCTTTTTCTGTTCGTTAGAACGATTTGGATGTTGTTGTTTATGTGGCGCAGCGTCTTGTTTATGAGCTGCAGTTGGGGCAGATTTTTGTTCTACTTTTTGTTCTGTTTTTTGTGCTACTTTAGGTGCTTCAGATTTCTTACTCAATTGTTTTTTTACAATTTCATAACCGGAATCATCTACAGAATTAACTGCTTTCGTAACATTTACATTATGTTGTTGCAAAATAGAAATAACCTGCTTACTTTCTACGCCGAACTCTTTGGCGATTTCATGGACACGCTTTTTGGACATCTACATACCCCCTTATTATCGATCAATCTCTTTTAATATTGCCTTTGCAAATCCATCATCTAGTACGGCAACTACTACCCTAACTTCTTTACCAATGGCAGTTCCTAACGCCTCTTTATTGGCAATACTATGAAGTGGAATTTGATGTGTCTCTGCTAATTGAGTATATTTCTTTTCATTGTTGGCTGCACAGTCACCAGCGAGAAGTACCAATTTCGGGTCCTTTCTCTTCATAGCCTTTTCTACGATGAAATCACCGGAAATAACTTTGCCTGCTCGTTGTGCTAGACCTAAGAGATTCAAAATTTTATCTTCATTCATGTATATCAGTGATTACTCATTCTCTTGTAAATCACGTTGTAATGCTTCGTATATCTCTTTCGATACACCATGCTTTAATGACCGTTCTAATCGTTTTGCCTTATAGGCTTGCTCAAAGCACGACATGGATTCACATAGATAGGCTCCACGTCCTGGTGCTTTACCAGTGCGATCAATACTGATGTTACCGTCTGGGCTCAAGGCTACACGAATCAATTCACGTTTTACCTTTGGCTCACCACATCCTACACAGGTGCGCATAGGTTGGGATTTCGGTTTCATGACTATTCTCCATCCTCAGCATTGCCAAAACCTGCAAAAGGTTCTTCAGCTGCTTGAGTTTCACTCTTAATATCGATTTTCCAGTTAGTTAATTTGGCTGCTAATCGAGCATTTTGACCAGCTTTACCAATTGCTAAGGATAATTGATAATCAGGAACTACAACGTAAGAGGATTTTTCTTCTTCACTTACATCAACAGATACAACCTTTGCTGGACTCAAAGAGTTTGCGATATAAATTGCTGGATCTTCATCCCATTTAACGATATCAATCTTTTCATCATGTAACTCATCAACGATATGTTGTACTCGTTGACCTTTAGGACCTACGCAAGCACCTACTGGGTCAACATTTTCATCGCGGCTATAAACAGCAATCTTAGAACGCATACCTGGCTCACGAGCTACGGATTTAAGCTCTACCACACCTTCATAAATTTCTGGTACCTCTAACTCAAAGAGGCGTTTTAATAAACCAGGATGTGTGCGGGAAATCATGATTTGAGGCCCTTTCGTAGTTTTCTTAACCTCTACGATATAGCATTTAATGCGATCTCCTTCGCGATATGTTTCTGTAGCAATTTGCTCAGTAGGAGGCAAGATTGCTTCTGTTTTACCTAAATTGATAAATACATTTTTACCTTCAACACGTGTAATAACGCCAGTAATGATATCGCCTTCACGGCTATAGTATTCTTCGTATACTACGCTGCGTTCAGCCTCTTTCAAACGTTGAATAAGCATTTGTTTTGCAGTATGGGCAGCACTACGGCCAAAGTTAGCTGGAGTAACATCTACTTCTACTACGTCGCCAATTTCAAAACGTTTGTCAATCTTGCGCGCTTCTAACAAGCTAATTTCTGTTTCTGGCAATTCCACAGTTTCAACTACTTGTTTTTTAGCCATTACTTTGTAATCGCCTGTTTCACGGTCAATCACAACGTACGCATCTGGATTAGATGTAGGTTCTTTGCGATATGCTTGTAACAATGCAGCCTCTAAGGATTCAAAAATAACCTCAGGAGCAAAACCTTTTTGCTTTGTAAGTACCATTACCGCTTGAATTAATTCTTGACTCACTCGTATGCCTCCATATATTAAAAATCAAGATGTAATCGAATTTGTGCAATGGCAGACCGTTCGAATGTCATGCTTTCACCATTGATAGTAAAATCGATAGTTGTGTCTGTAAAACCTTCTAATACACCAGTAAATTGCTTACTGCCATTAATCGGTTTAAATAGTTGGATATCAACATCACGACCATTATAGCGAACCAAATCCTTATCCTTCTTAAGAACTCGATCTAGGCCTGGAGAAGATACTTCCAATAAATAGTTTTCCGTAATTGGATCTTTTTCGTCGAGCACAGCACTTAGTTTTTCGCTAACCAACTGACAGTCATCCAAATCTACACCACCTGGTTTATCGAGATAGACACGCAAATACCAATCGCGTTCACGAACGTAATCTACATCGACTAGTTCCATGTCGGTGCCGGCTATAATACCTTCAACTACAGAGGATACAAATTCCTCTACTGCTTCTCTCTTCATAGCCATCGCCTCCTTTATTACTACATCTTGTATATATCTCTTGATTACAAACACCTTAAAATTAGGCTAATCATAAATGAAAGAGTGGACATAAGCCCACTCTTTTAAAAGATTTATATAAAAGTCATATATAGTATATCACATTTACTGTGTATATACAAATTCTACGCTTTCTTATGGGCTTTAACCAAACATTCCCACTTAGATTATTTCATATAAATATAAAATAACTCAAAAAATAGCATAGTCACACTTTAACAATTATTAGTCAACACGCTCATTTAACCCTTTTAATATAGGGACCTAGGTGCTCACGAAGAACAGCGGTTAAATCAACTAAATTTTTAGCATCTAAATGATGATCTATTTCAGGATAGTTTTTATAACGAAGCTCTGCAAAGTACTCATCACGTAATTCGTTATAATATAGCAATAATCCAGTACATTCATCCATCTTACGATATTCACCGATAATAAAAGAACCATTAATCATCCGAATTCCGTGAGCTGGATCAACATCACATATAAAACCTTCCAGTTCTTTAGGCATGACCTCGGAAAAATCCCATTCAGGTATTCCTCGACGACGATACGTAAAGGTAAAGTTATTCGCTGGCTCGATTAACATATTAGTTAAACCTTTGACACATCGATCTTGTAACCCCTTCCAGAACGACTCTAAATCAGCCCGTACAAAGGAAATATCCACAAAAGAAAAGAGTGGCATTTCAATATGAACCGTATAGTCCTCTACCTCTTTATCATATAAGGCAGACCATCGCCACCCTAGATCATTTTGATAATGGAAAATAGGTACCTTTAATACCTCTTCACCTGCTGTAAGGCGTTCAAGTAGCGCAGTGTAATCAGATTCATTGGATGCTACTAAGTTAAATCCCTCAATCTGCTGAGGCAACCATGAATAATCTAATGCTTTACAAGCTTCAATAATCGTTTCCATATAATGCCTCATATTTCTGTTGATACTGTAAAACAGCTTTTACATAGCTACGTGTTTCTGGAAATGGTATAGTATCAACCATGCCATTCCATTTATTCTCATTAAGCCAGGATTCAACATGACCACGTCCCGCATTATACGCCGCTAACGCCTGCACCTCATCGCCATTAAATTCTTTTAACAAATGGCCTAGATACCATGTTCCTAACTCAATATTTGTTTCAGGCTCTTTTAGCTGACGATCTGTATAATTACCATGACCAACTTGTTGAGCAACCCAACGTGCTGTATCTGGCATGAGTTGCATCAATCCAAGAGCACCTGTTTCAGACTCAGCAGTATTCTTATATTTGCTTTCAGCTAAGATAACACTAGCCACCAAGGATGGTGGAACCTGTTCCTTCTCAGCTGCAGCCATCACTACATCTCTATAGTTAAAGGGGTACGCCACTTGACGCGCTAAAGGATCATCTAAATGAGTAAAATAAAACCACCCAAGTACGACGCACGATAACGCCGTTGCCGTTGCACGTTTCATAAATCCCCCTTTCTACATATAACTACTATAACATTTACCATAATCTAGCTATAACCAAATGCTAGGATACTATAATACTAAATTTCATGGGCTTATTATACCATTTAATACTATTATTTATATACCAATTTTGACACATCTATTGTTATTATTGAGGTTTTTGTAAAAGCGGCTCTAGACGCTCACTCCCAAATTGTATCTAATTTTGCGGTCAAAGCCTGAGGCGTACCATTATTATCAATAATTACATCTGCATAAGAGCGTTTATCGTCGAGTCGCATTTGACTATTGATGCGAGCCAAAGCATCCTCTCTGGTATATCCATTGCGACTCATTAAGCGATCTATCTGAGTAGGCTCGTTTACATAAACAAGCCAAACCTCATCCATCATGGTATACCATTCCCCCTCTATGAGTAATGGAATATCATAGATTAAAATCGGTGTATTAACCGATTCATATTGAGATGTTAGTTCCAAAATACGATTGCGAATATGCGTTTTTAAACAGCCATTTAACAATTGTCGTTTTTCTTCATTGTGAAAGACAATAGCGCCCAATGCTTCACGATTTAATGTACCATCATCATGCAATACATTAGAACCAAAGGCAGCCACAATTGCTTCTAAACCTTCAGTACTGGGCTCTACTACCTCACGAGCGACGATATCTGCATCGATATAGGTATTCCTTTGTCCTTAAAATAGGTAAGGACTGTACTCTTGCCTGATGCAATACCACCAGTTAATCCTATTTTAAACATATATGCCTTCTATTTTTAATAAGCTAATATAAAAAAACTATTATTTAACTAACGCCCAATTTTCCGCATGATGTACATCTACAATAAGAGGTACTTGTAACTCCACAACAGATTGCATAGTCGTACGTAATAATTCTTCTACGGCTTCTAATTCAGAATTCACCACTTCTAATACAAGTTCGTCATGTACCTGTAATAAAAGACGAGATGTAAAGTTTCCTTCTTCTAGCTTTTTCTCGACTTGGTTCATAGCCAACTTGATAATATCAGCAGCTGTACCTTGAATTGGTGTATTCATTGCAGTACGTTCTGCAAAGGAGCGACGGTTAAAGTTACGGCTGTTAATATCAGGCAATTCACGTTGACGACCGAACATAGTACGAACCTTACCAGTTTCATGAGCTTCTTGAACCATGCGATCCATATACTCTTTAACCTTCGGATAACGGCTAAAGTATAAATCAATATAGTTTAGCTTCCCCCCGTGTAATACCAAGGTCACGAGACAAGCCAAAATCAGAAATACCGTAAATGATACCGAAGTTAATCGCCTTCGCATGGGAACGCTCTTCACTCGTTACGTCCTCTTGAGATTTACCTAGTACCTCTGCCGCAGTAAAGCGATGAATATCCTTACCGTCAACAAAGGCTTTGATTAACGCTTCATCGCCAGATAGATGCGCTAAAATGCGCAACTCAATTTGAGAATAATCGGCACTAACTAATGTATCGTACCCTGCACCTGGATAGAATAAGGCACGAATTTCACGGCCTTTTTCAGTACGGACAGGAATATTTTGTAAGTTAGGGTCAGAAGAGCTGAGACGTCCTGTTGCGGTAACCATTTGATTAAAGGTCGTATGAATACGCTTAGTCTTATCATTAATAAGAACTGCCAAGCCTTCACAATAGGTAGATACTAATTTTGCTACAGAACGGTATGCCAAGATTTTTTCCACGATTGGACTCTCATTACGAAGCATATCAAGTACTTCAGCATCTGTAGAATAGCCAGTCTTAGTTTTCTTAATGATTGGCAAGTTCATCTTTTCAAACAAGATAACACCCAATTGTTTAGGCGAGTTAATGTTGAAAGTTTCTCCTGCGATATCGTAAATCTCTTGCTGTACTTGCGCAAGTTCCTCTTTAAAACGAGCCGTAGTTTCAGCTAATTTTTCTGTATCAATGTAAATACCATTTTTCTCCATTACTACTAAAGTATGAATCAATGGCAACTCAATTGTTTCATATAGAGACCAAAGCTCTTCACGGCGTGCAGATTCACAAGCTACTTCGTTCATAGCGAGTAAAGCTTTCACCATGGATACGCATTCTACATCTACACTACCACTAGCAATGCTTGGCACGGAGAAACGTTCCGTTAAATATAGATAACCATAGTTGGTACGCGTAGGATCTAACAAGTACGCAAGAAGAGACATATCATGGACACGAGCGGTTTATCATCATTAAATAGAGAAATCTCAGCTGGTGCATCTTCACCAAAGGCTTCAATAATCTCTTTAGTTTGAGTAGTAACGATAGCATTTGTACCTTGTAAAACCGCTAATACAGCTTTAGTATCATCTGTTTTTACAATAGTATCACCATTAGATAAATACGCATTCGTTACTGTTCTAAATGGAGTTTTACCATCTAGTACAACATGTACTGCCACCGTTTTATCTGTATAGAACTCAGAGGTTAACGCCTTAGCATCTGCTAAATCATCTAGAGAAATTTCCTCTTGTGGTGCAAATAAAGAACCAGGATCACCAAAAGCTGCTTCCTCTCCACCCATTACTTGTACGATACGAGGCGTTAATTTAGTAAATCCCAAGGTTTCGAATAAAGGCTGTACCTCAGAGGTATGGAAATTTTGTACAAAATCTTCAACCTTGTAAGATAAATCCATATCTGTCTTAATGGTTGCCAATTCACGAGATAAAAACGCTAAGTCTTTATTTTCTACGAGTCGCTCTTTTAATTTCTTACCGGAAATATCTTCGATATGGTCATATACGGACTCAAGATTACCGTATTCTGTAATCAATTTAAGGGCCGTTTTTTCACCTACACCTGGTACACCTGGAATATTATCAGAGGAATCACCCATAAGAGCTTTCATTTCGATAACCTTATCAGGACCATAGCCATAGAGTTCTTCCATGTTATCAAGAGTAACCTCTAACATATCAGAAATACCTTTTTTAGTTAAGAACACGTGACTATGCTCTGTAACGAGCTGGAGATTATCGCGGTCACCAGTAATAATTTGAACAGCCATCTCTGGTGTACCAAATTTCTTACTTAAAGATCCTAGGATATCGTCCCCTTCAAAGCCTTCTTCTTCAATAACACAAATACCTAAGGCTTTTAATACATCTTGAATAAGACTAAATTGAGGGCGTAAATCCTCTGGTGCATCTGGACGATTACCTTTATATTCGCTGTACATTTCAGTACGGAACGTCTGACGACCTTTATCAAAAGCTACAGCAATATAATCAGGGTTAATTTCTTCATACAATTTGATGAGCATTGTTAAGAAACCATACACCGCATTCGTTGGAGTGCCCAAAGCAGACTTCAACGGTGGTAACGCAAAAAATGCACGGAATAACAAACTACTGCCATCTATAATCATTAATTTTTTCATAATACACCTCGCTTAATTCTATCCTTTATTATAACATAATGGAGCTAACTAACTTTTAAAATCAAAATAATTAACTAATTACAATGCTAGCAAATATATTAATAATCTTGATTTCATAAAACAGACTTATATGCTATAGTTAAAGAATAGTAGAAAATGTTTTATACTTCATACTACAAGGAAAATATTGGGCTGAAAAGTCCTTGCGTATCAATATGTGGTATGATATAATCATTCAGGTATAAGAAACGATTTTTAAGGAGGTGACTCAATTGCCAAACATTAAATCCAGTATTAGAAGCGTAAAAACGGATGCTGAACGTCGTGCGAAAAACGCCGCTGTAAAATCTCAAATCCGTACAGCAAGTCGTAAAACCGTAGAAGCTGTTCAAGCAGGCGCAGTAGAAGAAGCAAAACAAGCACTTGTTCATGCTACTAGCGTAATTGATAAAGCAGCCTCCAAAGGTGTACTTCATAAAAACACTGCAGCTCGCAAAAAATCCAACCTTGCAGCTAAAGTAAACGCTTTATAATTTTAAAAGCAAGTAAGACAGTCTCTCGGATTTCCGTTGAGGCTGTTTTTTTATGCCCTTTTTCAATATTTTTTATATAATGATTGTTTCGTTTTTTATAAAGTTATATTTTATTACGCCCTATGGGCAGATTAGAGGACTATTACTATGAGAACACTATTATTAATGCGTGGTGCTCCTGCTAGTGGTAAGTCTCAGTGGATTCGTGACAACAATCTTGAGGCTTACACCTTAGAAGCCGATCATTTCCGTATGCTATTACGCAGCCCTTCCCTTGGTGAAAGCGGCTGGTATATTTCACAAGAGGATAATGGTCCGGCCTGGAAACTCCTACTAGATTGCTTAGAGAAACGAATGAGCAATGGCGACTTTATCGTTTTAGATGCTACCCACACTACATCTAAAGCTGTTAACGCATATAAAGAATTGCTTAACAAATATAAATATACTGTATATTACTACGAACCAGATACATCATTAGAAGAATGTTTAGCTCGTAATGCTATACGAACAGATTACAAACGAGTGCCTGAGCAAGTTATACACCGCATGCACAAGATGATTAAAACAACTACATTACCAAAGTTTTGTAGGAAAATAAATTCTATCGATGAAATCAACAATTACTTTACTGTAAATTTAACGAATCGATATGAACGAGTACGTATCATCGGTGATATTCACGGTTGTTACACGGCATTACAACAAGCTATCACTCCATGGGATGAAAAAACACTTTATATCTTTTGTGGCGACTATTTGGAGCGCGGTATTGAAAATAAAGAAATGATATATGAAATGATGCGCCTCAGCACATTACCTAATACGATTATGTTAGAAGGCAATCACGAACGACATATTGCAAACTTTGCATTCAATACAAACTTAGATCATTCCAAACGATTTATGAAAGAAGTAGTGGCACCTATCGTAAAAGATATGACGAAAAAAGATGTAGAATCACTTCAACGAGAATTACGCCTATTTTATAAATCACTTCGTCAATGCTATCCTTTCAGCTTTCATGGCAAGAAATATTTAGTATCCCATGCTGGTCTTTCCTATGTACCTAACATGACCTTTATAGCTACTTCTACCTTTATAAATGGTTTTGGAGTTTACGAAACAGATATTGCTAAAGTATATGATACAAATTATGAAAAAGGAATGTGTCAGGACTTTATTCAAATTCATGGTCATCGCGGTGTTCCGGATGGTAAATATTCCTTCTGCTTAGAAGGAGAAGTAGAATTTGGTGGAGAGCTTAAATACATTGATATTACTGCAGATACTTTTACTAAAAATGGTATAAAAAATGATATTTACGATAAAGATTATATGCGCCATGAATACCAAAATATGACACAACATGTCATTTTCACGCAAAATGAAGATATTAATATTTTAGGTAATTCTAAATTAGTAAAAGTAAAAAAATGCTCCCCTAACCTATATTCCTTGAACTTTACCTCACGTGTATTCCACAAACGATTATGGAATGAAAATACAGTACAGGCTCGAGGGTTATTTGTGGATCGTATGACAGGAGATGTGAAATTACGTAGTTATAATAAATTCTTTAATCTCAACGAACGACCTGAAACCGAGCTAAATAATTTAGCTAACACTCTCTCCTTCCCTGTAGAAATTCGAACTAAAGAAAATGGATACCTCGCTATTCTTGGTGTCATTAATGATGAGTTAGTCTTTGCTTCTAAATCTACTACAGAAGGTATGCACGTAGATTTGTTTAAAAATTTATTCCAAAAATTACCTACAAGCCTACAAGAAGAAATCAAAGAATTATTAAAACGTAATTGCTGTTCTATGATGTTTGAAGTCATCAGCCAAGAAGATACACATATTATAAAATATGACCAAGATCATCTTTATGTACTTGATATGATTCAAAATACGTTAGATGTAAATGGTAAACATATTGATGTATCTTTCTCTAGGGAGAGGCTAGCAGAACTAGACTCCATCCTTAAGAAATATGATACACAGTTGATATCTATTGTAAAAACAATTCAACAAGTTAATACTATGGACGAACTGACAAACATTATAAATAAAGAACTCAACTCACATCATGAATCTGAAGGCTTTGTATTAGTCGATAGCAATGGCTTTATGACAAAATTTAAAGGGCCTTATTATAATACTTGGAAGCACCGGCGAAATCGGATTCTAGAACCATATCAACAAAATGGTAAAATTCCTTATGAAAACTGTAAAAACGAAGATGATAGAAAATTTGCAGATTTCTTGAGTACACTAGAATATGATGTAGTTTGTAAATCCACCATACTAAATATAAAAGAAATGATGGAAAATAAGGGCTTACTATAAAAAAGAATCATATTTTTTTTAATATCCTGCGATAAAACCAAAAGAGGTTGCAACAGAATGTGATTTAATCGCATTCTAGTTACAACCTCTTTTTCTATTATATTTTTCTTACATTAAATGCTAAAACTCTATTACACCAGTGGTAGTAATTCTAATTTCTGGAATTACTGTTAATGCAAGGAAGCTCAAATTGATAAATGGATCTAGTCCCTTAGGCACACCCATACTGTAGGCAATGTCTTTCATCTTAGCTACTTTAGCATCTACTTCCTCGTGTGGTCGATTTGTAATTAACCCCATTACTTCAAGGGCTAATTCTTCTACGACTTTACCTTCACTTGTAATGACATAGCCCCCACCAATTTCACGAATACGTTCAATGGCTACCATCATATCTGCATCATTATCGCCTACAACGATTAAGTTATGGGAATCATGTGCAAAGGATGTTGCAATGGCACCGTTTTTAAGATTAAAACCTTTCAAAATACCAACGCCATTTCTGCCTGATGCTTTATAACGCTCAATACAAGTAATTTTATTGTACTCTGCATTTGGTTTAAATAGACCGTTTTCTACAGGAACGTCCTCAACCGTTTTTTGTGTAATTATTTGGCCTGATACAATATTAATAATAGCTTGAGGACCATCTACATTAATGTCCAGTTTCTCTTTTGTGAAAGTCCCTATATTAATAGTGTGTAATAATTCCTTAGGAACTTCTTTCTCTCCCCTAACTAGAACTCGTTTAATAGGTTTTCCCTTATAGAATACTTCATGTATTGCTACGCTATTAGGATTATCGAGAACTACAAGATTTGCCTTATAGCTTGGAGCAATAGCACCTAAGTCTTTTAAATGATAACAAAGCGCCGTATTGGTAGAAGCCATTTTATAAGCTTTCACAGGGTCTAATCCAAGTTCAATAGATCTTCGAATATTATAACTGATATGACCTTCAGAACGGATATCCTCAATGTGTTTATCATCTGTACAGAAACCATAGTATTCTGTATTTGCTTTGTTATGAACGATACCTTGTACGATGGCATCTAAATTATGAGCCGCACTACCTTCACGAATCCATACGTAGATACCATTTCTAACTTGCTCTTTAGCCTCTTCGTAGGAAATACATTCGTGGTTTGTAGTAATGCCTGCTAGACGATAGCTTGCCAATTGCTTTGGTGAAAGCCCAATAATATGACCATCCATAATCATATCTTTAAAATAATCTAATTTTTTTACCATATATGGATCTCTATCAATAACACCAAAAGAGTCCATAACCTCACCTAATCCTAAAATGTGAGGATTACTTTGTAACTTATGTAACATATCGCCGTCTAAAATAGCGCCATTGTCCTCACCAGGTACAGCAGGCACGCAGGATGGAGCCATAACATATACATCACCTTGAGCGGAAGCCGTCTCATTGATCATGTATTCAATGCCGGCAATACCCGCTACATTGCCGGCTTCATGTGGATCTACTATAAAGCCTAAAGTGCCAACTTGAGATGCTTCAAACACCAATTCCTTAGGATTTACCAAAGTAGACTCTAAATGTAGATGACTATCGATAAAACCGGGCACAATATATTTACCGCTATAGTCGTATTCAGTTTCACCGCTATAAGTACCTACACCGATAATCGTATCATCGTGAATGGCAATATCTGCCACATCCCACTCTTCGGTAAAGACATTTAAAACAGAGGCCCCTTTTAACACAACAGGAGCTTTCTCAAGGCCTTGAGCCTCTCTAGATACTTTTGTATTAAACGTAATCATATAAGGAACCTCCTACATAAAGATTTCTTTCAAAATAAAAATAAGTGCTAAGAAATACATAACAACAGAAATATCACGATATTTACCAACAAGAACTTTAATTACTACGTAACTAACAAGCCCCCATTCAATACCAACACCAATAGAGTAAGCAAATGGCATCATAATGATTGTCAAAAATGCTGGCAATCCCTCCGAAATATCTCCAAAGTTAATATCCTTCACGGAGGACATCATAAATAAGCCCACTACAATCAATACGGGAGCAGTAGCCGCCACGGGAATGACCATAAGCAATGGTGCCAAAAATAGAGATGCAATAAATAAAGCGGCAATAGTAAGTGCCGTTAAACCTGTACGACCACCTTCTGCTATGCCTGCTGCAGACTCAACAGCCACAATATGTGGAGATGTACCTACTGCACTACCCACAATCGTACCTATAGCAGCAACTTTCATACAAGAACTTTGAACAGCCATTTGTTGATCTTGTGGTACCTCCGCTTGATTTGTTAAACCAATCAATACACCTACTACGTTAAATAGATTTACAAATAAAAATGTAAATACAACGAACAACATGTCCACCGATAGTATTTCACTCATATCATAGTGGAACCAAATTGGCGCTAAAGATGGTGGCATGGAAAATACTGTAGCTGGTAATTTAGTGATACCACAGAAGAAGCCTACTATAGCAGCTATAATAACGGCGAGGAAGATACCACCTTTAACATTTCGACCTGTAAATACAGCTATTAAAATCACTCCTAAAATAGCTACTAAGCTAGATGGTGATTGTAAATCCCCTATGCTTATAAGCGTTGCAGGATTACTGACTACTAGACCTGCACTACTTAAGCCAATAAGAACAATAAATAGACCAATTCCAGCTGTTACGGCAAGTTTAATGGTATGCGGTATAGCATTAAATAAATATTCTTTTAGTGGAGTCACTGCAATGATCAGAAATACTAATCCCGCTACAAGCTGTGCCGTCAAAGCAAAAGCAAAACTATGCCCCATTTGAACTACAATGGTGTACGCAAAGAATGCATTAATACCCATCCCAGATAAACCTGCAAAAGGCATATTACTATAGAGCGCTAATAATAATGTCATGATAATGGCACTCACAGCAGTTGCCGTAAATACAGCACCTACATCCATTCCTGCAGCACCTAAAATGGCTGGATTAACAGCTAATACATAGGATACACATAAAAATGTAGTAGCCCCAGCAAATAACTCTCTGGATACAGATGATCCACGTTCAGTAATTTTAAATAACTTGTCTAATGTACTGTGTTGCACTTGTTCTGACATAAAAATCCTCCTCTCATACTTATGTGAATAATCTCTCCCTACTAATATATTTCCACATAAATGTATAAATGTCCTGTTAATGTGCCAAATATTAGACATAAAATAGAATATAGATATAGATATAGATATAGATATAGTTATGGGTATAGGTATAGGTATATATACAAATATAGATTTAGATATGGATTTGAATATAGATTGTATGTATAGATTAAATTGTTAGTCCAAATAAAAAGACCAACTTATGATATACATAAATTGGTCCTTCATTATGATGTAATTATCTATTTTAAAGATACTACCAGTTAAAACTATTTATTTTTTTAACTGGTAGTATCTTCATATATAGCATATTATCTTTGTTATGTTGAAATTATATTATTGTCGTATATAGATAGTAATCTAGTATTCTAAACCTAATTATACAAAAAACATATGAGAAAATTATTTACTAAGTTTCTCTAAGAACGATATTCCTATATCCCATTGTTTTAAGCCAAAGTTTTCTAATATGGTTTCCCCAATATCTGCAAAGCTTTTTCTATCCCCAAGGTTTACAGGCCCATTCATTCGTAGACTATATCCAAGTATAGGTACTAATTCACGGGTATGATCTGTCCCCTTCCATGTTGGATCGTTACCATGGTCAGCGGTGATGAGTAATAAATCATCTTCGGTAAGCATTGGCAATAAACCACCTAATTGGTAATCAAAGTCCTCAATGGCCCGTTTGTATCCTTCTACATTTCTGCGATGACCATATAAGCTATCAAATTCAACGAGGTTAACCATCATTAAACCACGCTCAAAGGAGGAGCCAAGTAAGTATGGAACCATATTCATGCCATGGGAATTAGTCTTTGTTGGATAACTTTCATTCCATCCTACATGGGCATAAATATCGCCAATTTTGCCAACTGCTACAGTTGGCACACCAGCATCTTGTAACTCTTGTTGTACCATCTTTTTCTCTGGCATACGACTATAATCATGACGATTTGAGGTACGTACAAAACTGCCAAGCTCACCTACGAATGGACGTGCGATGATACGTCCCACATAATAATCACCAACGCAAACCTTATCACGGGTAATTTGACATATACGATATAGTTCCTCTAGAGGGATCACATCCTCATGGGCGGCAATTTGGAATACAGAATCTGCCGAGGTATATACAATAGGCTTACCTGTTTTAATGTGCTCTGATCCTAGACGCTCAATAATTTCTGTACCAGATGCTACTTCATTACCTAAATATCCATAGCCAGTTTCCTTTGTGAAAGTATCCATTAATTCTTTAGGAAAACCTTCGTAAAAGGTTGGGAATGGAACGGTAACAGGATGCCCCATCATTTCCCAATGACCACTAGTCGTATCTTTACCAGTACTGAGCTCAGCCATGCGGCCAAAAGCACCTTTGATGCTTTCACCAGTATCAGAAATATCAGCAATGCGACCTAAGCCAATAGATTTTAAATTAGGACAATGAATCTGACCAGCCGTTGATTCAATATGGCCCAAAGTATTAGAACCTTCATCACCAAATTTTGCAGCATCCACGGCGTGACCAATACCGACAGAATCCATAACTAATAGGATAATTCGTTTAAACATATATCCTCCTATTACGTACTATTATTTGAGGTACGGCATTGCAAGCATAAGGGCTGCCAAAGATTTACTATCCTTAATTTGTTCACCCTTAATTGCCTCTAATAATTCAGGCAAAGTAAAATACTCAAGCTCTACATACTCGTCGGGATCCCAATTAGTTTCACCCATAGTGAGATCTTTTGCTAAATATAAATGTAATACTTCATTACAGAAACCAGGACTTGTTGCAATAGTACCTAATGGAATCCACTCGTTAGCACGATATCCTGTCTCCTCTGCTAACTCACGTTTAGCACAAGTTAGAGGCTCTTCATTAGGATCCAATTTACCTGCTGGAATTTCAAGCAAGGCTGTTGCAGAGCATAACGGAATTGGCGCTCCATTACGATTTTATTATCTTCCGTAACAACTACAATCGCAGTTGCCCCTGGATGATGAACTACCTCTCGCCACGCTTCATTACCATTAACATCAGCTATATCATAAGTAACTTTAATTAGTTTACCATCAAACTTCATCTCGCTAGATTTTTGTATTTCTTTGCTAATTGCCATATATAATTCCTCGTATATAAAATGATTGTTACCTTATAAAACCTACTCTTCATTATAGCACAAATTATGTACACAAAAATAAGGTCCTACTAGTCAATAAACAGACTAATAAGAACCTTATGGAACAAAATTATATAAATATTACGCTACCTTTACATAGTCTTGTAGTACTGTATCTACAATACTACACTTTGCATCTAGCTCAGTTTTGAGTGCCCTTTCAGGATCGAGTTCTCTAGATACCACCATATCAACAATGGATTTAGAGAATCCAGATACAAGAATGACACCACTTGGATGCATTTGTACAGGAATTGTATTATGTGCATAGACAGATACATTCCAGAAAATGAGCCGTGGCATAGTATATCCAAGGGCTTCAAATTTCTGACGACATGATTCAATAACGGTCGTGTTATCCTCATGCTTTGTAGCCTGATCAAACTGCATATCAGAAATAATGAGGCACGCTAAAGGTAATTCCTCTTGACGCAGATGATTTTTTACAGCTGTATCTAAAATTAAGTTAAATGTTGCCTCTATATCCGTATTGCTGTAATCGTCAAAGCGATGCAATCGTCTAAGCTTATCTCGCAATGTTTGACACATCGAAATATCTACCATCTGAGGGCGATTGCTAAAGGTGATGAATCGATTTTTAAAAGATTCATTCTTGTTATGCTGTGCACAATGCAATGCAATAGAATCTGCCACGCTTAAAGCTGTAACAGAACTATTACTTGTCAACTGCTGATACATCGATCCAGACCCATCGCGTATAACTAAGATATCGTCGTAATCCTTAGGCGCTTCTTGGGCATTCCATAACTGCTCTAATATTTCGTCATATGGATTTAGACTACTATCCCAGTAACTATCTACCTTTAGATAGGCTTGTACAATATCGTACAAGAACATAGAGCTTGCATTAATCTTAACAGCATCGTCTCCCTTTTGTAATGATGCAAGATAGGCCTTACGACGTTCTTCATCATGTTTCAAAAAGGCATTACGATATTTAAGATTCGCTTTAGATGGCACATGATTATAATTAATATCATTCCATTGGTTGAGGGATGCCTTTTTATCTACTACCTCTAAATATTCGCGTAACTTAGACAAAGTTTTGCGGTATTCACGCGCACTTAGATCTAACAAGGATTGTAAAACAACTGCCTCAGAACGTTTTTGCTTAGACGATGTATTATTAGACGGCATCCATTTAGCTAATAAACTTATGGAATCTCCAAGTCCACAACCTATAACATCACGTCTGAACTGATTGGTAATCAACTCTCCTAGTCCATCATGTAAGATACTGCTCGTCGTATCAAAGAAAATGCGTAGCACATCATCCCAACGACCATAGTTCCATAACTCGGTGCCGATAATGAATTGCAATGCCATCTCAGGATACAAGTTACCAATTTTAGTAAGCATCATGCGAAATACATCGCGCTCACCAAGACCTAGCTTAATATGACGCGCATACATAAGCCATTTCATGGTATATAGAGGGTCTTCATTATAGGACGTAATAAATAAACGTAACGCCTCTACAGCATCCATAGTACTATCAGCACTATAAAAATGACGGTTATATTTACTTTTACCATAGAAATCAACAGCAGTCTGACGCAATGCAGGCACAGAGAAATTAAGATCCACCAAAGCGCTACCACTTGTACGATAAGCTGTAGCATCGTTCGCAGTATAAGATTTCATTCTTTGTTAAAGCGTCCATAAATGTATTCATAGTTCCTATCTCCTTAGCATATAAAAAACCACTCCGATTATCACAACGTAAATTTTGAAAGCAAAATAAACACGACAACCGTGAGCGGTTACAATACAAAGTTCAAGACAATTACTAACCTTACTGAGGCTAAGGCTAACTAGACACGATACTCTAGACCAAAAAGTCTCCAAAATCACTTTTTCTGATTATTTAATCGATGGATTGCTGCTAGTGTCTAACCTTATGAATCGTTTATGAACGATAACTATTAAATTATACTAGATTCCATACTCATCTCTATTAAGCTATTTATATTATAAGATTGCTGTTAGAATCTAAGTCTTTCTGTTCTACATGTTGGTGATTCCTTTCACCTTATGATGCAATTATAATACACGTATCCGTGTGTGTCAATAATTAATTTAAAAAATTTTATTAGAAAAAGCCGCCCAACCTAGTTGAGCGGCTTTCACCATTCTATTTAGAATCGTATTTAGTTTACATAGTCCCAGTGCTACCAATACCACCTGTACGAATGCCTGTAGCATCGTCATCGTTAGTAATAAGGTATTTAGAGAAAATACCTTGAGCAACACGTTCACCTTTTTCAAGGGAAACTGTTTCTTTACCATAATTGAGTAGAGCGATCATGATATGACCTTCGTTGTCCTCATTATTATAGTAATCACTGTCGATAATACCTGTGCTATTTACAAGTGCTAGATGGCGTTTAATGGCCATGCTAGAACGAATGTGAATGGCAAGGTATTCATCGTATGCCATGAAAGCTTTAATACCTGTTGGCACTAATACTACTTGACCTGGTTCTAAAGTAACAGCTTCAGCGCATTCAATATCATAGCCTGCGCTTTCTGTTGTTTTACGTGTCGGTAAATTGATATCTTGTTCTTCAAAAGCAGAAACTACTTCAAAGCCACGAATATCCATGTAACACCTCTTATTTTAACAATCTTTACGGGACAAGTTGATACGGCCTTGTTTATCGATTTCGATAACTTTTACCATAATCTCATCGCCTACATTTACTACGTCTTCTACATTTTCAACGCGTTCTTTCGCAAGTTTGGAAATGTGTACAAGACCTTCTTTACCTGGTAATACTTCTACAAAAGCACCGAATGCCATCAAACGAGTTACTTTACCAAGGTATACTTCACCTACTTCAACTTCTTTAGTAAGGTTTTCAATGATTTGTTGTGCTTTAGCAGCACCATCTTGATCTACAGAAGCGATGAATACTGTGCCATCATCTTCGATGTCGATTTTTGCACCTGTTTCGTCAATGATACCACGAATTACTTTACCGCCAGAACCAATTACATCACGAATCTTATCTGGATCAATTTTCATTGTAATAATACGTGGAGCGTATTGAGACATTTGTTCACGTGGTTCAGCAATTGTATCAAGCATGATACCCATGATATGCATACGGCCTTTATGAGCTTGTTCTAATGCTTCATGAAGGATTTCACGAGACAAACCGGAAATCTTGATATCCATTTGAATAGCAGTTACACCTTTTGCTGTACCAGCCACTTTAAAGTCCATGTCGCCAAGAGCATCTTCCATGCCTTGGATATCAGTTAAGATTGTATAGTGTTCGCCTTGAGTTACGAGACCCATAGCGATACCAGCTACAGGAGCTTTAATAGGTACACCAGCATCCATCAAGGATAATGTGGAACCACATACAGATGCCATGGAGCTAGAACCATTGGATTCCAATACTTCAGATACTAAGCGCAATGCATATGGGAATTCTTCTTCACTAGGAATTACAGGTACCAATGCACGTTCAGCCAACGCACCATGACCAATTTCACGGCGACCAGGACCACGAGAGGAACGAGTTTCACCTACGGAGAAGGATGGGAAATTATAGTGGTGAATGTAACGTTTTTCTGTTTCTAAACCAATGCCATCAATTGTTTGAGTTTCAGACAATGGGGCTACAGTAGCAACGTTCAATACTTGTGTTTGACCACGAGTAAATAAGCCAGAACCATGTGTACGAGGTAATACACCTGTACGGCAAGAGATTGGACGAACTTCATCAAGTTTACGGCCATCTGGACGGATTTTTTCTACTGTAATCATATGACGCACGATTTCTTTTGTCATTGCGTCAAAGGCTTTATTTACATCCGCCAAGTTATCTGGGTAGATTTCTTCAAAGTGAGCTAATACATCGGCACGTACTTCGCTTTCTTGCGCATCACGTTGTTGTTTATCTGCACAACGAACTGCTGCATCAAGTTTATCATGACCATAGGCACGAACTGCATCCGCAATTTCAGAAGGTACGTCTTTGCTTTCAAATACGCGTTTTTCTTTGCCTACTTTAGCTTTCATGTCTTCTTGGAAAGCTACAATTTTTTTGATTTCTTCATGAGCTGCCATGATGACTTCAAGAATAGTTTCTTCTGGAACCTCTTGAGCACCACCTTCAACCATGAGGATAGCATCTTTTGTACCAGCTACAACAATGTTAAGATCTGTTGCTTCTAATTGTTCTTTTGTTGGGTTTACAACGAATTCACCGTTGATACGACCCATGCGAACGCCTGCAATAGGACCATTCCAAGGAATATCAGAAATAGATAATGCAGCGGAAGCGCCAATCATACCACAGATTGCTGGATCACAATCTTGATCAACGGACATAACTGTTGCTACTACGTGTACTTCATTACGTACACCTTTATCAAATAATGGACGAATAGGACGGTCAATCAAACGGCTATTCAAAATCGCAGATTCAGGTGGACGTGCTTCACGTTTAATGAAGCCACCTGGTAAACGACCAACAGCGTACATTTTTCTTCATAGTCTACTGTAAGTGGGAAGAAGTCGATATCCTTCGCCTCTTTAGAACCTGTAGCGGTAACGAGTACACGAGTATCACCGTAACCAACCATTACGGCACCGCCAGCTTGTTTTGCAAGTTCCCCAGTCTCGATCGTAAGCGTACGACCAGCTAGGTCCATTTGGAATTGTTCCATTCCTATTCCTCCTAAAAATCTTCTTATATGTATACCTTCTTATTATATATCATCTATTTAAATTAAGCTATTTTTTCACTTCATTAAAAGCAACTAGCACAAATAAAAAAGGACAGAGTAGCCGCTCTGTCCTTTTTTTGTGTTGCCACAATTGAATATCGGCATTCATTTCCCTTTGCCTAAATTCATTATAACACAAGGAAATGAAATAAAAAAGCCGTCCAAAAGGACGGCTAATTTTATTATTTACGAAGACCAAGACGTTCGATAAGGGAACGGTAACGTTCGATATCTTTACGACGAAGGTAGTCAAGCATGTTACGGCGTTGACCAACTAATTTCAACAAACCACGACGGGAATGATGGTCTTTTTTGTGTTCTTTCAAGTGATCTGTTAAGTATTGGATGCGGCTTGTTAAAATCGCAACTTGTACTTCTGGAGAACCAGTGTCACCTTCATGAGTAGCGTATTCTTTAATTACTGCTAATTTAGCTTCTGTAGTTAACATTAATGTTACCTCCTAAAAAATAAATAATCCCGATAAGCTTAAGTAACCGTTGGAGATTCGAATACTTCGCTTACGATATGTCTTACGACCTTATTTAGTATACAGTATCTATCTTATCTTGTAAAGAATAAATACAGTAAATAAACAAAAGAGGGCTTATGCCCTCTTCTATTATTTCGCACCAAGTACCATGCGGTCGCTCAATGCATTTTCCCCAGCTACTTCGAACTTTTGAAGTAAGTCAGCAACTGTTAATTTTTTCTTTTCTTCCCCTTTTACATCATAGATAATGCGACCGGAGTCCATCATGATGAGGCGATTACCAAAGCGCAATGCATCGCGCATATTGTGAGTAATCATAAGAGTTGTTAAGTTATGCTCTGCTACAAGTTTATCTGTTAATTGCAAAACATTTTCTGCAGTCTTAGGGTCAAGAGCCGCTGTATGTTCGTCAAGTAATAAAAGTTCAGGACGAAGCATAGTAGCCATCAACAATGTAATAGATTGGCGTTGACCACCAGATAACAAGCCCATACGAGCAGATAAGCGATCTTCAAGGCCTAAACCTAATAGTGCAAGGCGTTCTTTGAAGAATGCTTGTTCGCTATCTTTGAAAGCCCATTTAAGACCTAAGTTTTTACCACGGCGCATAGCAAGGATTAAATTTCCTCAATTTGCATGTTACCTGCCGTACCAACCATAGGGTCTTGGAATACACGACCAATGTATTTAGCACGTTTGTATTCCGGCATTTTAGTGACATCAATATCATTAATTGTGATAGAACCTTCATCTACCGGGAATACACCAGCGATGGAGTTTAGCAACGTACTTTTACCAGCACCATTACCACCGATTACAGTACAGAAATCGCCTTCTTCTAAACGAAGATCAATACCTTGAAGAGCAGTTTTTTCATTGATTGTGCCCTTAAAGAAGGTTTTTACCATATTTTTTACTTCTAACATAGTGTCCTCCTTAACGAGCCAACCATTTTGCTTTCAATGTAGGCAAGGAAAGCGCGATGGCAACAAGAATAGCAGTGAATAATTTCAAATCGTTTGGTGGCATACCCATGTAGAGTACAGCAGCAATAACGATACGATATACGATAGAACCAAGTACTACAGCGATAAGGCTGCGTACGAAGGATTTTGTACCAAATACTACCTCACCGATAATTACTGAAGCCAAACCGATTACGATAGTACCAATACCCATACCTACGTCGGCAAAGCCTTGGAATTGGCCAATCAATGCACCAGACATACCAACAAAACCGTTGGAAATCAAAAGACCTAAAACGATCATGTTGTCTGTGTTTACGCCTTGGGCGCGAATCATTTGAGGGTTAACACCTGTTGCACGTAATGCTGTACCAATTTCAGTACCGAAGAACCAGAATAGTAATAAGCAAACTACAACAGCTACGATGATACCTACGATGGCTGCAGACCACATATTTGGTGTGTGAAGTACACTACCGATAATTGTATAAATTGTATCCATACGAAGCAAGGATACGTTAGCTTTCCCCATAATATGAAGATTAATGGAGTATAAAGCAATCATTGTTAAGATACCAGCGAGCAATGCAGGAATCTTCAATTTAGTATGAATCCAGCCTGTTACAGCACCTGCGGCCATACCGCCAATGCCGGCAATCAAGATTGATAGGATTGGGTTCATACCACTAGTAATTAAAATTGCAGAAATGGCCGCCCCCATTGGAAACGTACCTTCTACGGTTAAGTCAGCCACATCTAATACACGGAAGGTGATGAAAACACCAACCGCTAACAAAGACCATAAAAGGCCAGTTGTTATGGTGCCTACCACTAAATCTAACATCAAAATCTCCTCTATTATTTCATATCTTTACGAAGTGCTTCAGGAATTGTGATACCTAATTTTTTAGCACGTTCTTCATTAACAGTTAACTTAATATCTTTTTGTGTTTCAATGGCTAAATCAGAAATTTTAGCTTCACCAGAAAGCACTTTGGCAGCCATTAAACCAGTTTGATAGCCTAATTTATAGTAGTCAACAGAATATGTTGCTACACCACCAGTCATTGTCATACCTTCATCGGCAGCAAATACTGGAATTTTAGCAGCATCTGTAATTTGTGCTAAGTTAGCCATAGCAGATGCTAATACATTATCAGTTGGTGTATAAATAGCTTGTACATCTTGGTTCACAAGATTTGTAGCCGCTTGTTGGATATCATTTACGTTAGATACAGTTGCTTCTACAACAGTGATACCTTTAGTAGCTGCATAGGCTTTCATTTTTTCAACTTGAAGTTGGGAGTTGATTTCAGAAGATGTGTAAATAGCACCAATGCGTTTTTACATTTGGTACTAACGCAATAATAAGATCAACCTCTTTTTTTCTACAGGTGTCATATCAGATGTACCAGAAACATTACCACCTGGATGTTCGTTAGATTGAACAAGTTTTGCTGTAACGTAGTCTGTAATAGCAGTACCCATGATAGGAATATCATGAGATGCGTTTGCCATAGTTTGTGCAGATGGCGTTGCAATGGCTAATACTAAATCCTTTTTATCAGATACAAAACGTTGAGCAATACTATTCAAATTAGATTGGTCAGCTTGAGCATTTTGTTGGTCTAATTTGATGTTTTCCCCATCTTTATAACCTTTAGATGCAAGGCCATCAACAAAGCCTTTATTAGCGGCATCAAGAGATGGATGTTCTACCAATTGAATAACGCCGATTTTCTTTTGATCATTAGTTGCTGTGTTGGAACCGCAACCAGCTACCATAGCCATAATAGAGATAGCACTAAGTGCTACTGCAATACCTTTTTTCCAGTTCATATGTAACTCCTTACCAGTTCTGTATTAAATCATAGTTGCTTTGTTCATCAACTCTTCTGGTAATGTGATGCCCAATTTTTGTAATTTATCTTTACTTACAACTAATTTAAATTCTTTTTGCATTTCAATAGGCATATCTTCAACTTTAGCTTCACCAGTTAAAATTTTAGCTGCCATTAAACCTGTTTGGTATCCAAGTTTGTAGTAATCTACGGACAAGGACATTACAGCACCACCTTTTACGTGGTTATCTTCGCCGCCAAACACAGGAATTTTTGCTGGGTCGGTAATCGCTACAAGATTGCTCATCGCAGAAGCTACTACATTATCTGTTGGCACATAAATTGCGTCTACACGTTGAGACACAAGATTTTGTGCTGCTTGTTGAATATCGTTTACGTTAGAAACAGTAACTTCTTCAACCTTAATACCTTTTGTAGCTGCATAAGCTTTCATTTTCTCAACTTGAATTTGAGAGTTTACTTCACTAGAGCTATAAATAGTACCAATTGTCTTAGTATTTGGTAATACTTGTAAAATTAAATCAACTTGTTGTTCTACTGGGTTCATATCAGATGTACCAGATACATTACCACCTGGTTTTTCATTAGATTTAACAAGTTTAGCTGATTCATAATCAGTGATAGCAGTACCCAAGATTGGAATATCGTGAGTTGCATTCGCCATAGATTGAGCTGCCGGTGTAGCAATAGCCAAAATTAAGTTTTTACGATCAGATACAAAGCGCTGTGCAATGCTATTCAAATTAGATTGATCAGCTTGTGCATTTTGTTGGTCAAAAGTGATTTTATCAGCTAAGCCTTTCTCTTTTAGAGCATCAACAAAACCTTTATTTGCAGCATCAAGTGCAGGATGTTCTACCAGTTGTACTACACCAACCTTGTATTCACCATTAGATGTTGTTCCATTTGAGCCACAGCCTGTAAATGCCATCAATGCTGCCGCCGTGAGCGCTAGGGCAATACCTTTTTTTAAATTCATGGGGATTTCCTTCCTATCTGCAATGACTATAATACATCTATTATAAACAAATTTCTTTACTACATCAATGTAGCAGATTAAAGTATTTTACATTTGTCCATTTATAGAACACATTAAGATATGAAATCCTCTTATTTTTCGAGAGATGCTAACATGTCTTCTGTTAAATCATTAGCTGCTAAAATGTAGTCTTTAAGGGTCCCCTTATCAAGTGCTACCTTCATAACAGGTACTTCAAATGGATCGAGAATGACACACATTAAAATTTCACCCGTTACATAATAACCAACTACAGCTTCCCCCTTCATCAGGATCTAAAGTTTCACGCTTTACCGTTACACAGTATGGTTTCATGACCTGTGCTGCAGCTTCTGCTACTTCTTCACGATTAGCAATATATTCTTCAGCCTTTGTTTCAGGAATATCAAAGATATCGACCTTTACAGTCTTAACCTCTGTTGCCTCTCCCTTCGCTGCCTCTATGGCTGCGCCTAATTCCGTTTGATTCATATATACCTCACATAGAATGGACTTTCACCAATGGTGAAAGCCCCATAATTTTAGATTGATTCATCAGCTGCATTTAAGAATGCAACATAGCATTGTTTTGCTTCGTAAATATCCGCCTTGGATGTAACCTCCCATGGAGCATGCATGCTAAGCACAGCCACGCCACAGTCGATAACATTCATACCATATAAGGCCATGATATACGCAATGGTACCACCACCGCCAAGGTCGACTTTACCAAGTTCAGCTGTTTGGTATGTTACATTGTTAGATTCCATAACACGACGAATGAAGCCCATATATTCAGCATTGGCATCATTAGAGCCAGATTTACCACGAGAACCAGTAAATTTATTGAATACAACACCCATACCTAGGTAAGATGCATTTTTCTTTTCAAAAGCAGATGCATATAGCGGATCATAGCCAGCGCTAACATCGGAAGATAACATACGAGAATTTTCCAATGTGCGTCGTACACTTACAGAATTAGGTTTACCTATAAGAGTAAGAACTTCTGCTACTGCATTTTCAAAGAAACGAGATTGCATACCAGTGGCGCCTACAGAACCAATTTCTTCTTTATCCACAAGCAAGCAACAAGTTGTGCGCTTTACATTGTCTACTTCAAGCATAGCTACTAAAGATGTGTACGCGCATACGCGATCATCTTGTCCATAGGCCATAACCATGGAGCGGTCAAAGCCCATATCACGAGCCTTGCCTGCTGGTACGATTTCGAGTTCCGCAGATAATAAATCACGTTCTACAAAACCATATTCTTTTTCCAGAAGGTTATTAATAAATTTAGTAACTCCTTCTTTTTCTTCATCTTTTACAGGACGACTGCCGATAAGTAAATCAAGGGCTTCCCCTTCAATTACCTTAGCTGCATTCTTTTGCATTTGCTCTTGTCCCAAATGCGGTAACAAGTCTGTAATGCAGAATACAGGATCATTTTCGTTATCCCCAATATTGATGTTGATACGAGTACCATCTGTTTTTACTACAACGCCATGAATAGCAAGAGGCATAGCAACCCAATGGTATTTTTTAATGCCTCCATAGTAATGAGTATCCCAAAATACGAGATTGCTATCTTCATATTGTGGATTTTGCTTTACATCGATACGTGGAGAATCGATATGAGCACCTAAGATATTCATGCCTAATTCAATATCGTCAGTACCAATATTAAATAAAGCAATGGATTTATCCATATGTGTGTAATAAATCTTGTCCCCTGCTTTAATTGGTGTATTGGATTTAATAATATCTTTTAAATTTACATATCCTTTTGCTTCTGCAAATTCAACGGCCTGTACAACACATTCCCGTTCTGTTTTACCATTATCTAAAAATTGACGATATGTATCACTTAAGGCGTATACCTTTTCTATAGTGGCATCGTCGTAATTATGCCATGCATATTTGCGTTCCATAATCTATCCTTTCTAAATGCTCACAAGCTAATAATTAAGAAACTATAGATGTGAACAGGAATTAATAAAATTATTTTTGGCGGTCCTTTTCAAGTTCCGCCCGGCGAAATTCCAAATATTTTCGCTCTTTCTCTCGATTAATTTCAGACTTCTGAGTATATAGAGAACGAATTTCGTCCGTACAATGCGTTAATACCTTTGTAACGTAGAATTTAGTACTACCGGACTTAATCGTATATTTTCCAACTTTAAGTTGCACTGCAAAATCGCCATGTTTAGGACAAACGCCTATAGCGAGATGCTTATCACCTTGCAATCGTTCTGGCCGCGTCATTTCCAAGCGGGTCTGACAATACGGGCAGAATGATAATCGAACCCTTCTATCATGAACAATGCGCTTCTTTTCAGGGAAATTCTCATACATAAAGAACGTTAAAATTGGTGGATATAAGAAAGGATTACTGCTTTCCTTTCGAATTAGATCATAATGTAAAATACCTTGTTGTATGTCTAGCTTTTGACATATATGAGCCGTAAATACAGCATCATGTAATGCATTATGAGCAGATAAATGCTCCGTAGATATATTTAGGTCCTCCATAGCATGAGCCACAGAATACTGTTGACTCGTACCATATCGCTGATAAGCATAAATCATCTGTGCATCTACCCATTGATCATAAGATAAAGCTTTCATCCTATGAAGCATTAGATTTTCACGCAGTATGAGAATGTCATCAGACCCCCAAGATAACAACATATACTCATCACCACACCAATTTTGAAAGTACTGCATAGCCGTCTTAAAGGGCACACCATGATCGAGTTCTCGTGATGTAATACCTGTCAATTCACGGACATGTTTATGCATCCGTGGCAGGTATTGTGGTTTGATGAACATTGTAAAATGATCTACAATGTCCATCTTTTCATTCAGTTTTACCGCTCCGATTTGAATGATTTCCCCTGTTAGTGGCATTTTTGTGCGCTTCATAAAGCTAATGTCATTGCTATAGGGTTGATTCCACTCTAAATCAAATACAATATAGTTCATATGTTTATTTCGATTCTGAAAGCAACGTTTCCGCTGCTTTAATAACCTGTTCTTCAGAAATTACGGACAAACCTTTATAATTTCCTTCTTTAATAATTTTTTTCATGCTTTTACCAACCTCATAGGAGTCCATCGTTTCAAGAACGATAGCATGAGCTTGGTACGGACCATAAAAGAATGGATTTGATGGACCGTAAAGCGCCACAATTGGCACCTTTTGGCTGATTGCTACATGCATAGGACCAGAGTCATTTGTAATCAATAAATTACAGCGACTCATAGCCGCCGCCAATGGTCCTAACTGGAATTTTCCAGTAGCCACAATCGGTTTCGTTTCCATTTGTTCCACTACAGGTTGCACCATTTCAAGATCCATAGGGCCACCAAAGAATACCGTCTTATACCCTAAACGACCGAAATGATCAGCTACATGAGCAAATCGTTCAGCAGGCCAGCGCTTCTCAGGAACAGCACTACCAATATTAAAACCGATGAGTGTATCACTATCTGTTAAACCATGACTAGCATAGAACTCCTGAGCCTCACGGCGCCAGGCCTCACAAGTTTCAATGTGTAAACCAGAGTTAGAAATATCCGTTACACCTAATTGCTCCAGTACATTGATGTACATATCTGCAGCGTGGCGTGTTTTACGGTCTAGACGGGTGTATTTTGTCATAAATGGTCTAAATAAAAAATGACTCATACCAGTCGTAATGGGCGCATGAATCTTCCAGGCTAAATAGGAAGTACGTTCATTGGGGTGTAAATTGATAACGATATCAGGTTTACCCTTTGCATTAATCTCTCGAGCTACCTCATTGAGCCCAGAAATACTATTATGACGCCCTTTTTTATCTACTACAATCAGTTCATCAATATTTGGATTATATTGCATCACTTGTTGCAGTTTTTCATCTATTACATACGTAATATGGCTATGTGGAGCAGCTTTACGTAGCACCTCTAGGAATGGAGTCGTTAAAATAACATCACCTAAGTGCATGAGAAAGGTGACCACAATGCGCTTATAATCTAGTTCCATTATAGTTCCTTTCCAATTACTTGCTCATATACAGACCACACAGCATCTACAGGAATTTGAGCCATACAATCAGGATCATCTACTAATGGCTGTTCAGGTGTAGCCTTTGATGTAGGTGAAATAATAAGATGTACATGACTCCCTCCATATGGACCAGTTCGTTTTGGAGATGTGGTTCCAAATAATGCAATCAAAGGCCGCTTCAGAGCATTAGCAATATGCAAAGGGCCCGTATCAGCACTGATGAAAATTTCACAATGTCGAATCAACTCAATTAGCTCTGGCATGGATGTAGACCCCACTAGGTTGATGAGATTCTTATTTTTCACATAGTTTTCTATGAAAGCTCCTTTTTCTGCATCATCTGGAGCACCAGCAATAACTACTTTTTTACCTGATTCACATAAGCGGATACATAGCTCGCCAAAGTTAAGAAGTGGCCATTCCTTAACAATCCAGCGAGCACCTGGTACAACTACTACATATTCATCTTCTACACCATGAGATTGTAACTTATGCTTAACGGACTTCTCCGCCTCCACATAAGCAGGCATAGGAAACTCTACCCCTTCTACATCGCCCCCAAGAGCACGTACGGTATCGAGGTATCGTTCAATAACATGATCGTATTTATGTTCACCAACAAGTGCTTTATTAACTAAATTACTGCCTTCACGAAGCTCCCAGTAGCCATATTTTTCAGGCGCACCAGATAATAATGATACAATGGCGCTCTTTGCAATACATTGAAGGTCTAAAGTCATATCAAAATGACGGCTATGTAAATCCTTACGTAACTGCCATAAATAAGCAGGCTTTTTAAGTTGTTTCTTGTCGATAATGATTACATCATCTACCCATGGTTTACCAGGTAGGAGACTCTCAAATTGTTCATGAATAGCCCATGTAATATGCGCATCAGGCCAATTTTTACGTACTGCATACAAGGTAGGCAATGCATGAATCACATCACCTAAAGAACTCATCTTAATGATGAGTATATTCTTGTAATCTTTCATATAGCCTCCCAAAATACAACACCACAACTAAAAAGCCCCATAACACCGTTGAATCTGATTTAATCTAAAGTAAACGTAAAATAAATAATGGACTAAATAATAGTCTTAATAAAATCTAACAAATTTGTACCTGTAAATAGATAGCCTTTTACACCAGCCGCTTCTGCTGCATCAACATCGCGCTGACTATCGCCAATAAGGAAACTACTTTTAGGGTCTACATCATAATCCTTAATAGCTTGATTAATCATACCAGGCTTTGGCTTTCTACATTCACAATCGACGGCATAAAGAGGTACAGAGCCTTCTTTATGGTGAGGGCAATAATAAAAATGTAAAATTGGTGCCCCACTACGATCTAGTTCATGAGCCATATGATCATGTAAAATCTGAACATCAGATTCCTTATAATAACCTCTAGCTACACCACTTTGATTTGTCACTACAATGAGGTCATAGCCCTTGCTATACGCATAAGCTAGTGCTTCTTTAGCTCCATCCACCCATTCTAAATCGCTGATTTTATATAAATAGCTAACATCTTTATTGATAACACCATCGCGATCTAAAAATAATACCTTGCGCATTAACGTAAATACCCTTCGTTATTATCGAGTAGTTCACAATATTCTTTAACAGCATCTTCCATTTTATGGAACCCTTTATCATAACCAGCAGCCAACAATTTTGTAGTATCAGCCTCTGTAAGCTTTGATATTTGCCTTTTAATACCTCTGGGAATGGAATGTATTCAATTTTGCCTTTGCCATTATAGTCGATAACAGCTTGCATAAATTGGTTAAAGCTATGAGCATTACCTGTACCACAGTTAAAAGTACCAGAAATTTCAGGGTGTTCCCAGAAATAGAAGTTTACATTAACTACGTCTTTAACATAAATAAAGTCACGTGTTTGACCACCATCTTCGTAGCCATCTGTACCTTCAAATAGATTGATAATACCAGTTTCTTTATTTTTGTAGAACATTTGGCGAACTAAAGAAGCCATTTTATCTTTATGAGCTTCATTAGGACCATATACATTAAAATAACGTAAGCCAACAACTTGCGCTGTATACTCACCTTCATATTTACGCACATAACGGTCGAACAACAATTTAGAGTACGCATATGGATTGAGGGCTTCTTCGGCTTCTGGTTTTTCTACGAAACCATTAGTACCATTGCCATAAGTAGATGCAGAGGATGCATAGATGAATGGAATACGACGGTCTTGGCAATAATGGAATAGATTTTTAGAACCTTCATAGTTGTTCTTCATCATATATTTGCCGTTATATTCCATTGTGTCAGCACAAGCACCTTCATGGAACACTACTTCAATAGGACCTACATCAAATGTACCATCAGCAATAGCACAATCAAAATCTTCACAATCGATATAATCTAAGAATTCTAGATTTTGAATATTTCGGATTTTACGACCATCTGTAAGGTCATCAACAATAAGAATATCTGTACGACCACGATCATTTAATGCTTTCACAATATTACTGCCAATAAAACCAGCACCGCCTGTTACGATAATCATAATTTACCCTCCTTAGCCATAGTAGCTATTTTCCCTACAATATCTGATGTAGAATAACCTTCTTTAAATGAAAGCACCTCTACATGATCTACGGACTCACGTCCAATAATGTCTTCTATTTTATAATCGCCGCCCTTAACAAGCGTATTAGGACGTAAATAAGCTAATAGTTCAGCTGGTGTATCCTCTTCGAATAACACCACACCATCGATACAACGCAATGCACTTAATAATGCTGCTCTATCCTCTTCACGTACGATGGGACGCGTTTCCCCTTTTAGGCGTCTAACAGAATCATCGGAATTTAATCCAATAATTAAATGATCCCCTAACTGAGCCGCCTCTTGTAAATACGTAATATGTCCGCGATGAAGAATATCAAAACAACCATTAGTAAACACAACAGTTTCACCTTTGTTTTGCCATTGTGCAATAAGTTGCTTCATCTCTTCTTTTGTATATAAAGGTTTAGATTGAACACTATGCTTATAAGAATGCCATAAATCCAATAGTTCAGATCGGTGGATTGGATATGTGCCCACCTTAGATACGACAATGCCAGCAGCACCATTTGCGATATGTAAGGCTAAACGCATAGATAGACCGCTAGCAAGGCATGTCATCATCATAGATACAACCGTATCACCTGCACCACTTACATCGAATACCTCTTGTTGTGTAGCCGGATTATGCCATGTGCGTCCATCCTTTGCAATAACAGTAATCCCTTTGCTGACCGTGTAGCTACAATATATTCTAAATCAACATTAGCCAGTACTGACTTAGCTGCCTCTACGATGGTGGCATCATCATTAGCTAACTTATGACCTACACATTCACCTAGTTCTTTTACATTCGGTGTAATACAAGTTGCACCATTATATTTAGACCAGTCTGAACCTTTAGGATCAACAATGGTTTGTACACCATACGCCTTAGCTAAACTAAAGATTTTTTTAAGCAATGTTGATGTACAAACGCCTTTGCCATAGTCAGATACAACAATACCATCGATACCAGCCTTACAAAGATTTTCTAGCCAAGCAGACAGTCGTTTCTCTTCCTCACTTGTTAAATCTGTAATCGTTTCAAAATCAAGGCGCATCATCTGTTGTCGATCGCCTAGAATACGCATTTTAGTAATGGTAGAACGATTATCACTCGTTAATAAACCTGTTGTATCAATCTTATCAGCCTTTAGCAATTGTTGTAATAAACGACCATGGTCATCATTACCAGCAATAGCACCAAGATATACTGTGCAATCTAAATTTGATAAGTTTGACGCAACATTACCAGCGCCACCAAGCACTTCTTTCATCTTTGCCACGCGGTTTACAGGAACCGGTGCTTCCGGAGAAATACGACTTACATCACCAAAAACATAACGATCTACCATCACATCACCTATAACGGCAATCTTTAGATTGGGTAGTTGTTTTGTCAAAAATTGATTAATGGTAGCATTTATCATAATCCACCTATTCCTTACCACAATATACATGTATAACGAGTTATCTAAAAAACCGGGTTTCAAACATGTATCTATTTATAAATATAACCGTAACGGTTAATAATCTTCTTCAATGATTTCGCACATTATATGACCTGCCAGAATGTGCATTTCTTGAATACGAGCTGTCACATTGCTCGGAATAGCTAATGTAATATCACATAATTCAGCTAGTTTTCCACCGCCTTCACCTGTGAAAGCTATGGTGTGCATGCCGATAGAACGGGCCATTTCTACAGCTTTTACAACGTTCTTGGAGTTCCCAGATGTAGAAATCCCAATGAGAACGTCACCTGTACGGCCTAAACCCTCTACTTGACGTGCAAAAACAGATTCAAAATCATAGTCATTTGCAATAGCTGTTAATGCAGATGTATCAGTAGTCAATGCAATACCCGCTAGAGAGCGTCGTTCCTTTAAAGCGACAAATCAATTCTGCTGCTAAATGTTGAGAGTCCGCAGCAGAGCCACCATTACCACAGAACAAAATTTTATTGCCATTTTCTAAAGCCGCCTTACAGCGATAGGCAATCTCTTGAATGGTATCCATATGCTCCATTGTCTTACCAAAGACTTCCAAATGCTCGGTAAAACGATCTGCAATGATTGGATTTAAATCAGTCATTATAAAATCTCCTTTAACAGTCTATCTGCATTTTTCCAGAATAATTTTTCACATTGTTCCTCAGATAAACCAGCTTCTTTAAATGCATCGTATAATCGATACATTTCAGAAGTGTCTTTAATTTCTGTATCCGGCTTAATACCATCAAAATCGGTTCCTAATGCCACAACATCTTCCCCGCCTTTATTGATGAGATATAAGCCATGCTTTACGATATCTTCAATTCGACTTATCGGTGATGTGCCTAAAAAAGATTGGGCAAAGTTAAGGCCTATCACACCACCCTTATTAGCAATAAGCTTAATCAAATGATCTGGTAGATTTCTAGTATGGGCTGTAACTTCACGTGCATTGGAGTGTGATGCTACAAATGGTACATCTAAAATATCTCCTAATTGCTCAGTACCAGCATCATTTAGATGAGAACAATCGACGATTATCCCTAAATCTTGCATAGCCTCTACAAATTCAACGCCTTTCGGTGTTAATTTTTATGCTGCTCACCACAATGTGGCTCACCCAGTCCATTTGGATAATTCCAGGTAAGCGTAATAAGTCGAACCCCATCTTGATAAGCTTGTTTAAGTTTATCTAAGTCACCACCTAGTATGCCGCCCTCTTCAATAGACATGAGAGCTCCAATCTTACCAGTCTCATATACAGACTCTACATCTTGATAAGAGAGCACATGCTGAATGTGCTCTCCATAGTGATGAATTTGTGATGTACATAAATTACGCATCGCTTCATAACGACCATAAGGGTCATTTGTGTCACCAAGATTGATAAATAATGCAAAATCCTGCACCTTGCTGTGAGCCTTTTGTAATTTTTCTATATCGATTTTCCAAGTATTACGATACAAATCTCCATTACTAGGATAATCTATTAACTTCATAATCGTATCGCAGTGTAAATCTATCATAAAGCCTCACATATACTATTAGTAATTAACTACGTTTTGGTTTTTTAGCATCTAGTTTTTTTAATGCTTTCAGTTCTTCCATAAAGCTATCAATATTATCAAACTTACGATATACGCTAGCAAAGCGAACGTATGCAACTTGGTCGATATCTTTTAATTGTTGCAATACAAGTTCACCTATACGATCAGTAGTTACTTCTTGGTTGATTTCATTACGAATATCGCGCTCTACATCATTCACTACTTGTTCCATCACAGACATTGGTACGGTACGTTTATCACAAGAGCGCAATAGACCATTTAATAATTTACCGCGATCAAATAATTCACGACGTCCGTTTTTCTTTAATACCATAAGTGGTACTTCTTCTATAATTTCATAGGTAGTAAAGCGACGGCCACAATTGATACATTCACGGCGACGGCGAATACTATTACCTTCATCAGTCGTTCTAGAGTCTGTTACCTTCGTGTCTGTGTGTTGGCAATAAGGACATCTCATCTGTTACTACTCCTTTTTCTAATCAGTCAGTAATCATGAAAAAGGCACAATACGCCTATTTTCTTATACCTTATATAGTACCATATTTAGTAGGAAAAGTACAAAAAGAACCATATAATGCTACTTAATAGTACTGACTTGTCTAAATCTTTTTCATTTGGTATGCTATTAATAAATGAACGACTTAGTTTAATCCTCCCAAGCCATGGTGGCTGGTTTTTTGGATTATTACTAAGTCGTTCTTTGTTTATACATAGTACCATATTTAGTAGGAAAAGTACCAAAAGAACCCCTTATAAACCTATGAATTACAATCTTTTTAAGAAGATTATAATCAAAAGTGTTATAAGGGGTTCTTTAGTATGCACTTACGTGCTAAATCGTATTAAATTAACGTTTAGGAGCATCTTCAACGCGAAGTAAGCAGTCGCCAGATTCGATGCGGCTACCTTCACGAACTAGGATTTCTTCTACGATACCATCAATAGGAGCAGTAATTGTAGTTTCCATCTTCATCGCTTCTGTAACGATCAATGGCTCACCTTTAGCTACAGATTGACCATTTTTAACGAGAATCTTAACAACGGAACCAGACAATGTAGCACCAATTTCACCAGGGTTAGATTCATCCGCTTTACGACGAACAACGCCAGTAGTCTTAGCATGTTTATCATGAACTTTAATACCACGAGGTTGACCATTGAACTCGAACAATACGATACGGTTACCATCTTCATCTGGTTCAGATAAGCCGTTCATTTTGATGATCAATGTTTTACCTTTTTCGATAGTTACTTGAATTTCTTCGCCCCGTTTCATACCGAAGAAGAATGTTGGAGTATCAAGTACAGATACATTACCAAAGTCTTTTTTAAATTTATTGTAATCTTGGTAAACCTTAGGGTACAAGCAGTATGCACTGATATCTTCATCAGTTGTTTGAGCACCCATTTCACTCAATTCATTGCGAACATGTTCAAAGTCTGTTGGAGGCAATACTGCACCTGGACGAACTGTGATTGGTTTTGCACCTTTCAAGATAATTTTTTGTAACTCTTCAGGGAATCCTTGGTATGGAGTGCCAAGACGACCTTCAAAGAATTCAACTACGGATTGAGGGAAGTCTAATACATCGCCCTTTTCGTAAATATCTTTTTCAGTCAAGTTATTTTGTACCATGTACAATGTCATATCACCTACAACTTTAGAGGATGGCGTTACTTTGATGATATCACCAAACATCATATTTACTTGGTGGTACATTTTCTTAATATCAGCCCAACGATCACCAAGGCCTACCATCTTAGCTTGTTGTTGCAAGTTGGAATATTGACCACCTGGCATTTCATGTTGATATACTTCAGTGTTAGGATATGCTTCTGCTTTATCTACACCTTTGTAGTAAGGACGAATGCTGCCAAAGTAATGTGACATTTCTTCCATGTAATCAATGTTCATTTCAGGTTGACGGTCATGTCCACTCAATGCATAGTACATGGAGTTCATGCTAGGTTGAGATGTACCATTAGCAAATGCAGAGTATGCTAAGTCGATAACGTCTACACCAGCATCTACAGCGCGACCATAGGAATAGATAGCATTGCCAGAACCTTCATGTGTATGTAAATGAATCGGTACAGTAACAGCATCTTTTAAGGCAGATACAAGATTATAAGCAGCTTGAGGTTTCAATAAACCAGCCATATCTTTGATGGCAATAATATTAGCACCCGCTTTCAAGCTCTTTAGCCATATTTACATAGTAGTCTAAATTGTATTTAGGACGGTTGCTATCAAGAATATCGCCTGTATAGCACAATGCTACTTCAGCAATTTTGTTTTGTGCACGAACTTCATCAATAGCTACATGCATATTATCAAGGCTATTTAAGCTATCGAATACACGGAATACATCAATACCATTAGCAGCAGCACGTTGAATAAATTGACGAACTACATTATCTGGATAAGATGTGTAACCTACAGCATTAGCGCCACGAATAAGCATTTGAAGTAATGTATTAGGCACTTCGCGACGGAACATACGTAAGCGTTCCCATGGATCTTCATGTAAGAAACGATAGGATACGTCGAATGTAGCACCGCCCCAACATTCCAAGGAGAATAAGTTAGGAACACCTTTGCAGCACGACCAGCTACACGTGCCATATCAATGGTACGTAAACGTGTAGCAAATAAGGATTGGTGAGCATCACGCCATGTTGTATCTGTAAAGAATACTTGTTTTTGATCAGATAACCATTTACTGAAGCCTTCTGGTCCTAATTCATCAAATTTTTGTTTTGTACCAGCTGCTGGAGATACATCTAAATCAGATGGCATTTGAATTGGTTCAAAATCAGGTACCACTTGAGGTCCTGCACCAGAGTAGCCATTGATTGTTACGTCAGCAATGTAACGCAATAATTTAGTACCACGATCGCGGTCTGGTTTTAATTCAAACAATTCTGGATGGTCTTCAATGAAGTTAACAGTGTAGTTACCGCTTTGGAATTCAGGATTTTCAAGAACGTTAATCAAGAAGTGAATATTAGTTTTAACGCCACGAATACGGAATTCTTTTAAACAACGAAGCATTTTACGAATAGTTTCTTCGTTGTTAGGACCGAATGCAGTCGCTTTTACAAGCAAGGAATCATAGTAAGGTGTTACTACGGCACCTGTGAAAGCATTACCAGAGTCTAAGCGGATACCAAAGCCACCGGAGCTACGATATGCCAAGATTTTACCTGTATCAGGCATGAAGTTATTTTTAGGATTTTCTGTAGTGATACGACATTGGATTGCAGTACCTTTACAAGGAATTTCATCTTGTGCTGGAATGCCTACTTCTGGGCTATGTAAGTCATAACCTTCAGCAATACGGATTTGAGAATGAACGATATCAATATCTGTAATCATTTCTGTTACAGTATGTTCTACTTGGATACGAGGGTTAACTTCGATGAAATAGAAGGAGCCATCAGCAGTTACCAAGAATTCTACAGTACCAGCATTAACGTAGCCAACATTTTTCATGATTTTTACGGCTGCATCACATACGGCTTTACGAGTTTCCAATGGCAATGCAAAAGCTGGAGCCATTTCAACAACCTTTTGGTGACGACGTTGTACAGAGCAATCACGTTCATGTAAATGAACTACATTACCATGTTCATCACCTAAGATTTGTACTTCAATATGTTTAGGTTCAACAATAAGTTTTTCTACATATACATCATCATCGCCAAAGGCAGCTTTCGCTTCAGATTTAGCACGATCATATGCATCACGAAGTTCTTCTTTACGATGAACCTCACGCATACCACGGCCGCCGCCGCCATTTACGGCTTTAATCATCAATGGGAAACCATGAGTATTTGCAAATTCTTCTAATTGTTCAAAATCACGCAATGCCCCATCAGAACCTGGAATCATTGGGATATCTGCCAATTTAGCTTGTGTACGAGCATTAACCTTATCGCCGAACATATTTAAATGTTCTACATGAGGTCCGATAAAGATGATACCTTCTTCACCACAACGACGAGCGAACTCTTCGTTTTCAGACAAGAAACCATAACCTGGATGGATAGCATCAATATCATGTTCTTTTGCAATACGGATAATATCTTCAATATCAAGATATGCTTCAACTGGTTTTTTACCTTCCCCTACGAGATAGGCTTCGTCAGCTTGGTTGCGGTGCAAGGATAATGTATCCTCTTTGGAGTAAATGGCTACAGTTTTAATACCCATTTCATTACATGCACGGAACACGCGGATTGCGATCTCACCACGGTTGGCAACCAATACGGATTTAATTTTTCTCATGTATTGCCTCCTACTAGCTTCCACTAATGTGAACTATCAGCTTTCAATTTTATTAATATATGAATATTTCCTATACTTATAGTCAAAATAATATATTTGGATAGCTCATCATTTTTTATGATGAGTATTATATTCATAATTATATATAACTATTATACAATATTTTCCACATATTTAAAGGATTATATTAATTACGAAATCATAAAATACATTATTTGCTGTACATGACAAAAACTCATATGTCTTTTATCGATGCACATCGAACTAATTCTATATCCTACGTTATTAATCACCTAAGAAATGATTCATTAATCGATTGAGTTGTTCTTGATCATTTGCACCCATTAATTCCCGTGCAGAATGCATCGCTAATAATGGTAAGCCCACATCCATTGTTCTCATCGGTAACATAGCAGATGAAATAGACCCAACTGTAGATCCACCAGGTATATCAGAACGATTTACATAAATTTGATAATTTGCTTTAGATTCATCACATAAACCCTTTACGATGGCAATTGCTCGTGCATCGCCAGCATAGGATTGACTACATGCTATTTTAAGAGCCACCCCTTTATTAAGTGTAGGAATATTAGTGATATCATTTTTTTCAGGATAGTTTGGATGTAAACCATGTGCTACATCGGAGGAAATCATGAATCCTTTTGAAATGAAACTATCCATCTCTTGATTAGAATATCCTAATGCATCATATACTCGTTTAATAAGGTTTGGTAAAAGCATCCCTGCTCCGCCCTGTTTAGTACGACTCCCTACTTCTTCATTATCAAAAAGAATAGCACAACGTACACCATCAGCATTAGCCTTACGAGCCTGAATAATCCCTGATAGTACACCAAAGCAAGATGTTAAATTATCTAGACGAGGCGCACTAATAAAATCGCCTTCAGTCCCTAATACACAGCCTTGTTCTGTTGGGTATAATGTCATTTCATAAGATAAGATTTCAGATGAATCACAATTGACTTCATCAGCCAAGAACGTAGTCCACTCATCGTATTGAATATCAGATTCTGGGAATAGGCTTGGATTGTTGAGATCATTTAAAGATTTACTAGAATTATCCTTTTCCTTACGATCCATCATTAATATAGGAAGCATTTCCTTTTGACGATTTAATTTAACACCATCATTAACGGAACGATTCATATGTATAGCTAAGTTTGGAACGATTGCAATAGGACGTTTTGTATCAACTAATACAGAATCAACATCAAAGGCATTCTCCCCTTTTAATACCACAGTACCAGCAGCCCCTAAAGGACGATCAAGCCATGTATTTCAATGAGTCCACCGTACATTTCCACATTCAACTTGGTATAACCTTTTACTGATGTAATAGGATTTGGTTTAACCCGAATTGCAGGAAAATCTGTATGTGCGGAGGCAATACGTAATGTGTGTTCTGGTTTCTTTCCTATATGAAAAGCAAACAAAGTAGTACCAAACACATTAACTACATAAGAACCAGAGTCTAATTGCCACTCATCATCTAAATTAAGTTCTGTGAAACCTGAATCCAATAACATTTGTAAACTTGTATCTACTGTATGATACGGAGATGTACAAGCACCAATATATTTCAATAACTGTTCATTATCAAATTTCATAGATTCCTCCTATGTAAAATAATGATGCTATTCGTATATTCACAATGAATAGTTCATTTACGTATAATTTTACAACATATACATTAATAATATATTAACTGCTCTTATTTTATCACAAAAAAGCCGCCCCAAGTGGGACGGCTTTTCGTATATTTTGTAACCACACTATAATCAAACTATAACATATATAGTTTTTAATGTATTACAAGTATATAAAATTCTGGATATCTGTTCTTACCACATACCGATTGCTTTCATCCATACGGAACCAAGGCCCATAAAGATAATTAAGTTGATTACGGAAGCAAAGAAACCTAGTTTCCACCATGTATTTTGAGGAACATAACCAGTATTGAAGATTACAGGAGATGGACCTGCAGCATAGTGAGTCAAAGACATACACAAGTTAGATGTGAATGCAATCATCAACAATGTCAACATTGGTGGTGCACCTGCAGAGATAGCAATTGCAGAGAATGCTACGAACATTGCAGAAATATGTGCAGTTAAAGATGCGAATACATAGTGGGAATATGTGTTAATAAGTACAGCTATAACGAAGGCAATGATCCAAGATCCTTCTGGAATATAACCGCCTACAAGTACTGTTGCCCATTTGATGAAGCCCAATTTGGATAAGAAACCGGCAAAGCCCATTAATGTACCCATCCAAACTAATGTATCCCAAGCACCTTTTTCACTTTTAACATCGTCCCAAACAAGAACACTTGTAGCAAGCAAAATAGAAATACCTAAGAATGCAACAGTTGTAGCATCAATTTTTGTGAATTGAGAAGTAGCCCATAAAACTAAAGCTAAAACAAATACGCCTAGCATAACCCATTCTTGGAAGGACATTTTACCAAGGCCTTTTAACTCTTCTTTAATCATTTGTTGTGCTTCGCGAGCATCTGTAATTTCAGGTGGATATACTTTGTAAATAAAGTACGGCATAATAAGCAATGCAATGATACCTGGCACGATGGCAGCCATAGCCCAATCACCCCATGTGATACCAATACCAAATGATTGAAGCGCTAATGCTGCAACCAATGTGTTACCAGCCATGGATGTTTGGAACATAGCAGATGTAATCGTATTTACTTGGTAAATGGATTGCATCAAGAAGGAACCAATTTTACGAGGTCCATCTTGAGGTTCAGAACCGAAAGCTTTTGCCAAGCTTGTAGTAATCGGCATGATAACACCACCTACACGAGCTGTATTAGATGGTGTTGCTGGAGCTAAAATTAAATCAGATAATGCTAATGCATAAGCCAAACGTAAGGAACTACTACCAAAAGCAGCAATCAAATTATACGCAATACGTTTCCCCAAACCAGTTTTAATAAAGCCACGAGAGAATAAGAACGCACCTACAATTAGCCAAATAGCAGAGTTAGCAAAACCGGAGATAGCTTCACCGATTTTCAAAGTACCAGTCAAAGCCGCCACAGTAATAACAACGATAGATACGCCACCAATCGGTAATGGCTGAGTAATAAAGCCTACGATAGTAGCCACAAAGATGGCGAATAAATGCCATGATTGAGGAGTTAACCCCCTCTGGAGTTGGAACAAACCACAAGCCCAAACCAAAGGCTGCTGGAATGATCCAATTCAATAGTTTCTTCATACACATACCTCCTACATAGGAAAAAACTAAAATATATTTATATCCTCTTATCATAAATATAATATATTACAAGATAAAAAGATGTGAAAAAAAGCTGTGCATCACTAGGTATGCACAGCTTTCATTATCATATAAATCCTATTCAGGTAGAGATACGTTCTCTAAATTTGTTTTCTCAATAGCTTCAATGTCACCTTTATCGCAAAGATTTGCAATAGTTGGATCAATTGGCAAACGATTCAACAATAATAGACCGTATTTTTGAAGGATTTCTTCAATGTGGCTTTCACCAAAGATTTGGTAATCCTTACCGTTATCTGGGCAATGGAAGTAAGAGTAGTTTTCCACTACACCAATAATAGGCACTTGCATTAAATCAGCCATTTTAACTGCTTTTTCAACAATCATGGATACCAAGTCTTGAGGAGATGTAACAATGATGATACCATCCAATTTCAAGGATTGGTAAACTGTAATCGCTACGTCACCTGTTCCTGGTGGCATATCAACGAATAAATAATCGATGTCTTTCCAAATAACATCACTATAGAATTGTTTTACAACATTGCCTAAAATAGGACCACGCCATAAAACAGGATCTGTATCGTTTTCCAAAAGGAGATTAACAGACATAACGTCAATACCACCTTTGGATTTTACCGGATACATACCAATTTCGTCAGCATATGCTTTTTCCTTGATGCCGAATATTTTAGGAATGGAAGGACCGGTAATATCCGCATCGAGGATACCTACTTTGTAACCTTTACGCGCCATAGTAATGGCCATCAAGCTTGTAACGGAGGATTTACCTACGCCACCTTTACCAGATACTACGCCGATTACATGTTTAACAGAACTAAGCTCGTGTAATGGAGCTGTAAAATCTTGAGGTTGTTGAGGAGCGCCGCCACCGCAACCAGAAGATTGAGATGGGCATCCGCCACAATCACTGCTGCTACCGCAACCCATAGTAAACACCTACTTTCTTTGAGGAACTACCTCACATCTATATGTAAAACTTTTTTTCTATATGGTAGATACAATGTATCTACTGTTACATTGTATCATGTCATATCAAACTTTATCAATATATTACTCACCACAGAATTCTTTAGTTAAAGCTCCAAGAATTTCCATGCCCTTTGTAATTTCTTCTACTGTTGGTACAGTATAGCTCAAACGGAATGCATGTCCTTCCCCTGCTCCATCAGCCGCAAAGGCGCCACACTTAATAATCCCTACATTTCTGTCCATACATGCTTCGAAGAATTCATCACAATTTACATCGTCGGGCATCGTCATCCATGCGAACATACCACCAGTAGGCTGTGTTAACTTAACCTTAGAGCTTGCATACTTGTTAAAAGCATTTAACAAGGCATCACATTTTGTTTTATAAACTTTACGTACATTTTCTAAATGTGCATCGTAATCGATTGAATCCAATACGTTAGCTACAACCTTTTGTGTAACTAGTGGCATTTGTCCTGCTGTATTATTTTTTAATGCTTGAATAGCTTCTATTACCTTCGCTGGGCCAAATAGGAAACCTACGCGCAAACCTGCAGACAAAGTCTTCGAATATGAACCTGCATAGAGAACACGATTTTCTGTATCAAAGGATTTAAATGTTGGAATATACTCACCAGCAAAGCGAATCTCACCGTATGGATCATCTTCATAGATAAACAAATCATATTTAGAGGCAATAGCGTAAATTTCTTTACGGCGTTCCAACGGCATCGTAATACCTGTTGGATTTTGGAAGTTAGGAATGAGATAAATATATTTACCTTTACCAGATTGAGCAGCTTTTTCTAATTCACTAGGAATCATGCCATACTCATCAGTCTGAATACCTAATGCTTTACCACCCATATTGCGTACAGAATTGATAGCACTAGTAAAAGTAAATTCATCCATGTATACTTCATCGCCAGGTTCCAATACGGTAATTGGTACAAGGCCTAATAGCTGACCAGCACCGTTAGAGATAATAAGACCTTGGCCTTCTGGATTCATCTTATGTGTTTACAAGACGCTCTAATGTCAATTCTGCTAAACGTGCATCCCCTTGCATTGGTCCATATTGTAAAAGACTCATGGGATTAGAGTGAACCACTTCATCAAAAGCCTTTTCAATAACCTCAACAGGAATGGCTTCTGGTGCAGGATTGCCAATACCAAAGCTAATAAAACCTTCTACCCCTACACCACGTTCAAATACTTCACGAATAAAATTAGGACCTTTTAAGGTCACCCGTTCAGGAAGAGAAAAACTCATACTATCGCCTCTTTCATATATACTAAATTGAATAACATTTAATTAATTAGAGATTGTTAAGCATTAGGATCGTGCTCTTGTTCAGCATTTTTCTTATTGATGTAGTTCTTATATACTTTCCAAAGAATGAAGTATACAATACCTGCAACAACTACGATGATTCCTAATCGCCCCATATTCTCTTGGAAATTTACGATATCTGTACCGATAGCTACTTCAAGAGCTGTAGAGGGGAATTTCCCGATTAAATTCGCTAAGATATAGTCTCTCGGTTTGATTTTACTAATGGCACCAAGTGCTGTGATAACACCAGATGGAAAGTATGGTAAGGATCTGGCAAATAACATGACCACAAAACCATTTTTACCGGAAAAATCATCTACTTTCATCAATACTGTACTTTTAGCAATAAGCTTATCCGCCGTATCACGCAAGAAGTAACGCATAATGTAAAAGCTAATGACTACGCCAATTGTTTCTGCAAGCCAAGAAATAATGATGCCTGGCCACATACCAAACACTAAACCGTTTGCGGTAGAGATAAATATGGACGGTAAGAAACCAACAGCATTAACAAAAATATCAAGAAGCATACTAACGACCATGGCCATAGGGCCAAAGCCTTGAATATACTCTGCTATCTCATCCATAGATCCACTCGTCGCTAAATGCCACATGGTAGGATAGAATGTAGGATCTACTATATTGATGGCAATTAATAGAATGACAAAACCAATGCCTGCTATTAACTGTACCCAACCTTCACCAGAAGGCTTTAATTTTTTTGTACTCATATATACCTCGTTTTATAAAAAACTAGTTCTATTATATCACGGATTCTATAGAACTGTTATACGTAAGAACCTAAACATTCTATTTATCTAATTACTACCAGTTAAAAATAATTACTTTTAACTGGTAGTATCTATAAAATATGTATAATAGCATTAGCATAAAAATTATCGAAAGATGTATAATACTATTATAACGAGAATATTCTTAATGAAAGAAGGTATATTATGGTATCAGCAGGTCAAACAGCTACGGCGACTGTAACAGTTACAGAATCTAATATTGCTAAAACAATGAAATCCGGTTCTTTAGAGGTCTTTGCCACACCAGCTATGTGTGCATTAATGGAAGAAGCAGCACAAGCAGCAGTACAACCATATTTAGAAGATGGCGAAGGCACTGTAGGTATCGCTCTATCCATTACTCACGAGGCGCCTACTCCACTTGGTGCAACAGTAACTGCTAAAGCTACAGTTAGTGCTGTAGAAGGACGTAAATAACCTTTGATATTGAAGCATCTGACGGCGTTGGTATCATTGGTCGAGGAACTCATGAACGATTTGTTATTAATAACGAAAAATTTATGGCTAAAGTTACAAGTCGTGCAAAATCTAACTAATAACTAGTTTTACTAATAGTCTATAACTAATTGTACAATAGCCTAAGTTCGAATTTCACATAACAAAATAATACAAAAATGGCATCTATCCAACGATAGATGCCATTTCTATTTACGTGTTAAATTATATAATCTACTAGCTTAATCTATTAAAAGATTAGCAAATTTTAACTACCCAGCCTTCAGGAGCTTCGATTTCACCATGTTGAATGCCAAGTAATGTGTCATATAATTTTTTAGTAATAGGCCCCATATCATCCATACCAGCTGGTACATTAATAGTGCCTTCTGGAGTATCGATTTGACCTACTGGAGAAATAACAGCTGCTGTACCGCATAGACCCATTTCAGCAAAGTCTTTTAATTCATCTTTATGAACAGGGCGATTTTCTACAGTCATACCAAGGTAGTGTTCTGCTACATACATTAAAGAACGACGTGTAATGGATGGCAAAATACTATCGGATTTAGGTGTAACTAATTTACCATCTTTAGTGATGAAGATAAAGTTTGCACCACCAGTTTCTTCTACATGTGTACGAGTAGCCGCATCAAGGTACATGTTTTCTGCATAACCTTTTTCATGTGCATCAGTAATAGCGTACAAGCTCATAGCATAGTTTAGACCAGCTTTGATGTGACCAGTACCATGAGGAGCTGCACGGTCAAAATCAGTAATGCGGATTTTAATTGGTTTTGCGCCACCTTTAAAGTAAGGGCCTACTGGTGTAGTAAATACGCGGAATTGATATTCATCTGCAGGTTTTACACCGATAACGGAGTTAGTACCCATCATGTAAGGACGAATATAAAGGCTTGCACCATGACCATAAGGAGGAACAAAGTCTTTGTTGGCTTTTACAACTTCTTTTACAGCTTCAAGGAAACGACCTTCAGGTAATGTAGGCATTACAAGGCGTTCACAAGATTGATTTAAACGCTCTGCATTAAGATCTGGACGGAAGCATACGATGTGACCATCTTTAGTGTAGTATGCTTTTAAACCTTCGAATACAGTTTGTGCATATTGGAATACACCTGCACATTCATTAAGAACAACGTTAGCATCAGTAATTAATCCGCCTTCATCCCATTTACCATCTTTATATGTAGTTAAATAACGGTAGTCGGTTTCTACATAACCAAAACCGAGATTATCCCAATCGATATTCTTGCTCATAACAATAACCTCCATGCTTATTAATATACTTATAATCTTAACACTATGAGCAAGTTATTTCAACATATTCTATAGAGAACAGAAATTAGACATGTAATAAGTTAAGTATACGTAAGTACAAAATATAGAATACCACTTATTTTGATGCCTTATAAATCATATGGATTATCATATCTATAACGATTGATATCATAAATAATCTCTATGTCTTTATCTATAATAAATTTAGTTCGTTTCAAATCATAAGGTACGTCGTAACGCGTATGATATGAAATAGATTCTACACGACCAGTACGAACCGCATTATCGGATCCAAACGGAACTTTTACAATATCCCCTTCATTTATATCATTTCTATCAGTGCGATAATAAAATTCCTGGTTTATCTTGAAAATATATACTGAACAATACGTATAAATCCTTCTATCAGATGTATGATTTGATTGTAAAAACTCTTGTAAAGATTTATCTCTTGTATGAGCATGTATAAAATTAATTAGATTTTTATACCAAGTGGGCACATACTGATCAGTTATATTCCCTATAAACAATGTATCCTCTTTATGCGCCCATTTAATACGTACTGTTACTATACCACCACGAGCAGGGTCTCTATCAAGATCATGACTTTCACTAAGACTAAAGGAATCTAGACTATATAGCATTTCGCCAATGTGAAAGTCAATATCTTGCTTCAATTGATGAATCATTTGATTATCTACATACTCGCTATGACTATGGCTAGAGTGACCAAATTGCTTACTATTACAATCAATGGAAATAGACGGCTCATTCCAATTAAAATTCAATGTATTTACGTCACCATATTCTTGGTACATATTTTTTTGCACTTCAATATGAATCTCTTGAATTCTATCTTTTTCTCGATTTCCATCAAATAAAAGTAATGTAGACATTCCTAGAATTTGTCTGAATAGTATAGACATGGCCCTCAGAGTATTATCAAAAGGAAATTCATATATAAATTCCTGATTCTCAGTGTTGATGAGCTGCACTTGGACAGCACACTCATCCTCATCATATATGTCAATATCATCGGAAAATCTACGCCCCATAAGCTCTAATAGATATTGTTTTTTAGATTCGTCAATTGAGTACTCCTTAGTAGTTAAGGATTCTATTTTACCCTCTACAGGTTTCGAGATATGCTCCCATTTAATGCCATAGGTAACACTAATGGCTTCCTTAATAGAAATATGTTGTATCTCTTCAATATAGTAATCTTTACGATTTAATTTCACTTCCTTTGGAACGGATTCTGGTAAATCACCATACCAGCTACCCGTACTTATAATGTCACAAGATACTACGATACCTATAAATTTATCTGTCACATTTCTTTGCATATACATAGGGGCTCCTCCTTTTATTACTTTGTTTAAGCATAACAAACAGGATGTGACAAAAATTCCTCTATATAATAATTTCATCAAAAATATTTTTTACATACTGATTTATATTATAATTAACTTACAATATATGTATCTCATCTCTTAAGGAGGTATCTCTCATGAAAGAATCTACTAACCGTACCCTAATTACTAATCCCAAAAACATTATCTGTATCGGTTTAAACTATGCAGACCATATAGAGGAAACTAGTCTTGCTACACATGATTTTCCAGAAATCTTTATGAAAACATCTAATGCATTGGCGTCACATCAAGATATAGTTCCCATTCAAGATGAAAACCTTCATTATGATTACGAAGGCGAGCTCGTCATTGTTATTGGTAAGGCGGGTAAAAATATATCTCGCGACCAAGCTAAAGAACATATCTTAGGATATACCATAGGTAATGATGTATCAGCTCGAACCTTACAATTTAGAGGCTCCCAATGGATTCTCGGCAAATCACTAGATAACTTTGCCCCTATCGGTCCTACTATTGTCTCTCCAGATGATTTTGATTTTGACAATGCCACTATTACTACAACAGTAAATGGTGAAATACGTCAACAAGCCAAATTACAACAAATGATGTTTAAACCGGACGCGATTATCGAATTTGTATCCCAGTTTATTACACTACAGGAAGGTGACATTATCTTTACCGGTACACCTAGTGGTGTTGTACTTGGTAAAAATGAAAAACGATATGGTTGGTTAAAATCAGGAGATACCGTATCTATATCGATTAGTGGCATTGGTACCTTAGTAAATCAATTTAAATAGTCCCACCTATATATACTAAAAGAGATTACCTATGATGTGTCTATCCATCATGAGTAATCTCTTTCTTCTTTTTCTATAAGTCTATTTAAATATGATTTTACAATCTAATATGTACTATTTATGTTTCGCTTCAAGATCAAGCATGTATTTCTTGCGTTCAATACCGCCAGCATAGCCAGTTAATTTTCCATTACTACCAATCACACGATGACATGGAATGATAATAGATATAGGATTATGTCCTACGGCACCTCCTACTGCTTGGGCAGACATCCTATCTTTTCCTTGCTGTTTTGCAATCTCTTTACCTATATCTCCATATGTTGTAGTTTTACCATAAGGTATGGTTTGTAATATAGACCATACAGACTTACGGAACTCTGTCCCCTCTAACTGAATCGGTGGTGTAATAAAAGGCTTTTTACCATTAAAGTATTGGTCTAGCCACATAATAGTTACTTCAAATGGACCTGTTAGTTGCTCTATATACTCCGCATCATCATAACTTGGTGCATAATCTTCATCGATAAAAAATAAATCTGTTAAGTATGATAATGTACCAAGCATAATCATAGTTCCTAATGGGCTTTCATAGGTGTATTTATAATTCATAGTACATTAACTCCTTCTAAAACTAACCTATCATACATAACTTTTTGTAAGTCATATTAAATGATACAGTATTTTTATGAATTTCAAAAGGTTTAGGTTCCTATTCTCTATTAATGGGTACATATAAAGTATCTATATTATGATAATAATTTGTTGTAGATATCATAATCCATATCCTTAAATACATTAAATACTACTTGTATTTTACTATTCGTTTCTTTTAAATATGTTCGTACCGTATCTATGGCAATATGTGCTGCTTCTTCATTAGGGAATCTAAATTCACCAGTAGAAATACAACAGAATGCAATGGAGCGTAAGTTATAAGCATTAGCTAACTTTAAACAGGATTGATAGCAAGAAGCTAATTCAATTCTTTCCTTATCTGTTACACTTTCATAAATAATAGGACCTACCGTATGAAGTACATGCTTTGCGGGCAAATTATACCCATAGGTCATACGAGCCACACCCGTTTTTTCAGGCATCTCCATATACTCAGTCATTCTAGCACATTCCATGCGAAGCTCTATACCAGCAAAGGTATGGATTTCATTATCGATACACTTATGATTTGGAGCAAAACATCCGAGCAATTTATTATTGGCTGCATTTACAATAGCGTCTACAGATAATCGAGTAATATCTCCTTGCCACAAATAAATCTGAGGCTCTCGCTCTTCCATATCATTAATGGTTACGATTCCCTTTTCATGGGCCAATATATTTAAATATTCAGACTCTATCTTCATCCATTCAAGAGGCATTCCACCAGCAGGACGAATATTACATAAGATCTAAAGAGAGTAAATTGCTCTTCTTCAATCACAGGGATCTCTATATGTTCGTTATGCTTCTCTTTGTATTCTGCTACTAAGCCTTCAACCAAATAGCGTAACCGTTCTTGCTGTGTCATATGTAACTCCTTTTTGTATAGACTATACGTTCACCTAATATATAACAAAAAAATGCTAGCACATTTTTATATGCTAGCAGTAACTTTACTGTGATTATATTATACTATATTATATTCAGTTTTAAGGTCTTACAAATGCTTGACCCCCATGGTTGACGAGGACATCCCCATCTAAAACCTTTGTGGTAACATTTTGTAGGCTACCTTGGATTTGGCTCATCATGAAACGATAGCCTGGACTATTTACATGTTTAGTGAGAGCTGCTTGATCGCTATAGATTTGAATAACATACCAATGATTTTTTGCATTTCTTTCGCGAAGCACATAACCGGCCTTATAACCCTCATCATCACGTACGGCCCGTTCAATATCGAGTTGGTATTGACGTTGTACTGTATCGATATCATTGCTATTAACAGTAAACTCTGTCAAAGTCACTACTGCTTTACCATCATTGACAATAGATAAAGGATCTTTCTTCTCAAACAATAGTACAGACTGTAAGTCATACATTTTACGATTTGTTAATTTAGAACCTACTTCATTAACAAAGGCTTGATAATGATCGGATTTGCGATGTGTTTCAATGGCCGCCAAATCTTTATAAATCTCTACTACATAAGACTCAGATGGATTGCCTTTTACATGCGCTACATTCATAGATAATGTATTAGGTTCTTTCTCCATAGATGCTGTTAGATTAGCTACACCTACATTATTATATATACCTTGTAACTCTGCTGGAACTTCGAATCGATACATATTAACACTAGGTGCTGTATCTACAGATTGATCTCGTTCCATAACAAGTGCCGCAAAGGATGTACTAACACCTAATATAGCAATAGCAGATGTAATTATCATACGTTTTAATAATGTTCTATTCATAGACGTTCTTAAATGCTCCTAAGTACTTCAAGATTACAATGTAATATATTCTACTATTGTACCATGTTCTTCAATAAGTTTAACTAAGTCTTTTCCCTGTAGCCATACGGTAGCATCATTTTGATTTGGATGTATACCGATTAGATTATCTTTATAATCCGCATCAATATAGTAATGAACTTTCCGTGCTTCATCGTGAAGTAAACAGAATGGAGATACGTGACCTGGTTTAATCTTTAATATATCCCATAGCTCCTCCTCTGAGCCAAAGGAAATCTTTTTAAGATTGTGGTCCTTACGAAACTGTTTTAAATCCACACGCTTTGATCCGCGTACAGTAATCAGATAGTAGTGCTCCCGCTTATGGTCTCGGATGAATAGATTCTTCGCATCCCACTCAGGATATGGCAACTCTACATTGGGCTTATCGTCCATACTAAATAGCGGTGCGTGATCCGTAACTTCAAAATCGATATGATGGTCACGTAAACAATCATATACGCCTTGTTTATCTAACATGTAATACCTCTAATATATAGTTTACGCTTGGTGAAAGTAATATTTATAGTCATATTACTATTATATAACCTAACTATATAATCTAATTATCCCACCAAATTTATTCTGGAACTTTATAGGTACCATCAAATACAAATAATTCAGGATGTTCATGTACGAATGTATCTTCATAGATTCCATCATATTCATATAATACATCATCTTTTTATCGAGGAAATCAAATACTTCATCGTCCCAATCTTTTAAAATAGCCCATCGTTCTTCCCTGTCAAATGGAACGGAACCACCAAAGTAATCGATTACAGATTGTAAATTATCTGCTAATGTATCCATCTTAAAGAGGCGTAAACCAGCTAGAGCATCCTCCCATACAATGCCTGTAGAGTTATAGAAAAACTGATGATGTCCACCATTATTAACCTCTGCAAAGTACCAGGATATAGCATTGAGGTAGCGTTGCTCTACAGTAAAAGAATTTGCAGATTCTAAATAATCATCGTATGAGCCATATATATTGATAGTCCAGTACATAGGCTCATTAATGGTCCACATATCGTCTGTAGCTTGTATCTCTTCAACAGTGATAGTGCGATGACGAGGCACACCTTTCCGTTTCTTCTTTTTCGCTGCTACATACTCATTATAAGCAGCACATAAATCAGGATAATCAGCTTCACATTTTTCAAAGTCCATTTGCATATAGCACATATCCATGACTTCAAAACAATACGATTTTATATCATCTAGTTCCGATTCCATAGCTAACCGTACACCCTGATCCACTAACCTTAGCATCTGTTGCATAGTATCAGATGTGTACGCTTCATTATTATCTAAAACAATAGATCCATACGCATAGGCACAGCGATAATACCACACCGCATCACGATGCTCTTCATCAATAGCCTCTAATACCTTAATTGCCTCTTTTTCATTGCCATTATTGTTATAAGCTCTACCAAGCTCACCTAACAGAGGTATAGATAAATTTCTATGCCCACACTAGTTAACACATCAATAATAGTTTTTACGTTTCCACTATCATTAAGATCTTTAATAGTTTGTAACTGTTCAGCATCAGACAAAGATAAAAACTGTTCAACACTTAAAGACATACAATACACGTCCCCTCATAGCACAAATATGTATATGAAATCATCTTAAGATAATTATAACAAACAATACAAAACTATGGGTTACAGATTTTAAAATAATAGTTAATGACAAAAACAGCTATTTAACTAGCTACCAAGCCATACGACAAATACAGGAGTACCTTCATCATCATCAGAAACATCGTCGGCATCGTCAGCATCGAATTCATGGTCATCATAGGCTAGATTTTCAAAGAATACATGATCACCGAGTTCTTTATTGGCCATTAAGTTATGTAGCTTGAAAAGAAGCTCTTCAGTAGTAAAGTACTGGCCATTATCTGCTTTTAGGCGAGCATAGATTTCAACTTGCCACATACCATCTTCTTTATCGTATTCTTCTAATTCATCGTCTTCGTACAAGTATTCATTAGAGTGAAGCTGACTTTTACTTTCAATCCATGCTTCATAGCTTACAAGAATTTCAGGCTCTACTAATGGCGGTAAATTATCACGATTAACATTATGCTCTTCTAAGCATTCATAAAACGCCTTAAGAAACTCTTCTCTAGTATAAGTAGTTTTATTGAAAACCCAAGGAATTCCCTTAAACTCATGATAATAACCTTCATATATTTTATTACCATCTTTATCAGTACCGAGATATTCAATCTGCTCAGTATTCTCATCCTTGTTAAACAGTTTTTTTATGGCATCAAAAATCATAGGATAATCCTCCTTGTCATCCTTTGAACTAATAGAGGTTAATAGTACTCTACTACTTCACAACACCAAACTAATCTATGTATCTAAAGTAGCTCTTTTGCCATTTTTGTGGCAATATATCAGCCATCAATAGCAAAGTAATTTAAATCTTCAAACTCATCGTCCCAAAATTCAAAGCAAAATATATGCGTATAATCAAAGGTTTGTTCACAATAGGTTACAGTACCTAGCTCTGGTTCAATTTGAGGGATACCGATCCGTTCTTTCACATCATCTATAGTAATAGATTCATCATACATTTCTTGAATGTCTTCAAGCATAAAAGCAGCAATCTTATCAATATTCTTATGGTAATTTTTGGCAAGAACTTTTACAGTATCTAAATAATCACCTGATGGTTTCTCATCCCAACAGAATTCTAAACCTTCATAAAGAAGTCTATAATCACAATATCTCTCATTATATACGAGTTCATTTTCACTCATAGGCATCCTCTCTCTCATCACAATGCTTTGATTTCAAAATTACTAAAATACTTTCTCAATATTTTACACGAAGACTATATAAAATAACGTAGCCCAAAGCACAGAAGTATATACTTTCTAAGTATATAGTAAAAGCCCCTCGCATAAGCGAAGGGCTAATCTATTATATATCTATTAGTTAGCTACCACAGCATGTATAGAATACAGGTATACCATCTTCGTTATCTATAAGCCCGTAACCTTCACATTCATGGCCTTCGTATTCAATACCTTCAAAGAATACGTGATCACCTAGTTCTTTATTAGCCATTAGATTATGCAATTTAAAGAGCAACTCTTCTCTTGTAAAATATGTACCATTATCAGCTACAAGATGAGCCATGATTTCTACTTGCCACATACCATCTTCTTTATCCTCTTCAAATAGTTCTTCATCGGTTACACGTTCATTATCAAAAAGTTGGTCTGTACTTTCAATCCAAGCTTCATAGGTTACTAGAATTTCCGGTTCTTCTAATCTATCGTCGTCTGCTTCATCATCTACATATTTCTCTACTTCTTTATTGTATTCTTTAGAAAACTCTTCTCTGCTATATGTTTGCTTATTAAATACCCAATGTACTACATCATATGTAGGATACTCATCTTCTTCGCATTCATTAATAGCTCCAGTAACTTTACCTTCCGTAGTAACTTTATCTTCTATAGTATCTTTGCTATTTTTCTTATCAAAGACATTCTTAATAGTTTCATATACCAAAGGATAATCCACCTTGTACTCTTTTGGCTTAATTTTAAATAGGTGATATTTTACCACTTCACAGCACCAGACAAGCTGTTTATCTAAATGGGCTTCTTTCGTCATTTTTATGCCTGTTTCTATTAATTGTAATGCCTTCTGTACATGTTCAGATTCATAGCTTTTACCATACCCTAGCATCCCATGAGCATAGCCACAACGATAATACCAAGACCAATCGCGATGTGCCTCATCGATACGTTCAAATAAATCAATAGCCTCTGCTGCGCGGCCATTATTGTTATACATACGTCCTAAGGCGCTTAACAATATAGGCGACAAATTATCAATGCCTATGTTAGTTAATAACTCCATCGCACGCTTGAAATCGATACCCTCTTGTTCATTAAGGAGCTTAACCTTTTCCACATCACTTAATTCTTGAAACTCTTCATCCGTAATGTCTTCTATACTGAAATATAAGTTCTTAATAAAGTCACCAAAGTTATCTGCTAACAGAGTGATTGAGTAATCACCTTCTTGGTCAACACGTACGACCTTAGGTTCACCGGTTGGACCGCACTCACGATAATCGAGGAAAATCATGTCGTGACCGCCGGAAATTGTATCGGCTACAACGATACCGATTGGGGGATATTTTACTTTTGAAATCCAAAATTCATTATCCCATCTCACCTAAAAGAGAGTATTTTTTATCTCTATCGATGCCATATATTCCTGTTATATATACACAATCGTCATCATCGTTAATAAAACAATTCTTATTTACTACACCACCATTATGGTTTTTAAGTAGCTCTACATATGCTGTAGGCAATGTATAGCCTAGTTCAGCTTCAGCATCCTTAATATCCTTATCCGTAACCGGTTTACCTATATAGGACTCAAATGCATAATCGGTGTCTTTCCAAAAACCAGTCCAATTGAAATCTTTTAGATTACTCATAATACTCTCTCCTAGCCAAATAGATATAATCTAACCACATTTTATGTCATCAATAGAATATTTTTTTATTAAAGCTTTCACCTCACGCCGTATCAAAATAGTATCTATAATATAGGAAAAAATGATATAAGGACATACATTTATAATCCCGATAGGGGCTAATATAAGGGCTGCCCACAATAAATTCAGTGAATACGCATACCACTTAAAATCAATGGTATTTAAAAATGGTATAACATAGTCAATAACTCTTACTTCCCATTGCATTAGCGGGTTTAATTCTTCACTTGTGCCTAATAGCCAAGTGAAAGTAAGGGCAAAGATCAAACAATATAATATGCCAACTGGAATCAATATCTTCGCTCTCTGTTTTAACAGATTACGGCAAATCTCATCTTCTTCCTCTGGTGTTACATCGTATACCATATTACATTCTATCTGAATCCGTCTAAATCGATAGCGAATATACTTATACAAAAGGTTATTCGGTGAATATAACATAATGGGCTCCGTATACTATTTGTAGTAACTTAATCTTTAGAAAATATATCATCCATCTATGGCAAAGTAATGTAAATCTTTGAATTCATTATCCCAAAATATATTGCAGGATCAGTCATCGTTTGTCCCCTTTACATAGCTTTCCATCTTCGGTCTTAAATCTAACACGATTTCCCAATCATCTAATGATGGCACCTTATGATGAGCAATCAAACCCTCTATTATTTGAAATGCCTCTTGAGGGCCTAACTCGTTTTTACCGTATATAATTGCACCCTGCTCACCATCATTAGTTACACTAAGCTCTATATGTAATAAATCGGTATCTTGATCACTACAAACCTGTACAAAGTTATATAGTTTATTATCTATGGAGATTGCCTTTGATGGAGAAATAACTACAAAGTCTTGCTCTTGGTCCTCAATAGCATATAGATTTTGTTCAACTTCATTCAGTGTAATACCTTCATATTTATAGGTGCCTACATCAATGGACCAATCCATATATGTTTTCTCAAATGTATCTGTCATATGTATTGTCTCTCCTTTACGATATACCCTAAAACAAGGATTCTAATTGACCTGCCATATCGGACATAAACTCATCAAATTTACAAAGCTCTCGCAGTTCTTGATGTTCTATATCATAACAAGAGATCTTTTTAGACTTAGGGTCCCATACAATTTGCCACTCGTTATACTCGCCCAGTTCTTTAGATAAACGTAATAGATAACGACGACCTAATTTAAATGGAATCGTATCAATAAGTGGGAAGAACTCTATAGATATAAAATCGGAGTCTGGCAATTCAAAATAGAGAGTATCTCCCTCTAGAAACGATACTAACGCCTTTGGTAGTTTAAATGGCTTTAATTGAGACATTTTATTTTGTATATCATGGAACTCAGTAGGCTCTAATGATTTAAAATACTCTGCCATTTCCATATCGCCTTTTTCAATAGCAATGCTATAGGGGCGCATACCATCCTTTTCCGTGATGGTCACGTCAGCGCCATGTTCTACCAAGTATTTACACATCTTTAAATCTACATACCGTGCTGCTACGCACAATGGGGTTGGCTTAAAGGGATATACAGAATCAGGCTTATTGTAGTTAATATCTACACCATTATGAATAAAGAAATCTAGAACCTCATAATTTCTATCTGTAATGACATTTCTGAAAGCTTTACCGCCATACTTCTGTACCGTATGGCCTAAGTCATGAATAATCTGTAAGTGATTATATTTCTTGCCATATAAGGCAGCTTGAAAGGCATCTACTTTCACACGGTTCAAGGCGTGAACATTAGCACCATGAGTCACAACATAGTCTATAATCTCTTTATTACCATACCGTACAGCTAATAAGAAACTTGGATTTCTCTTCATCATTAAGATCAGCGCCATTCTCCACTAACCATTGAATACTTGGCAAGCAACACATAACAAGAGCTAATTCTAAAGGTGTATGCTCACTATACTCACCAATTTCTATAGGTATATTAATATCCCAACCATTGGCTAATGCATTTTCTAAAGCGCTAATATTTCCTGTTACAATATCTGTTACGATGTGAGGCACTGATTCAAATGTACCTAAATCTTTTAACTGTATCATGTCACTCTCCCATGAACTATATATTTAAAATGATTATCACTAATTACATTATATTACATTTATAAGTATGAGTGTATAGTAAAAGCCCCTCGCATAAGCGAAGGGCTTAATTATTATTTTTCTATTTCAATTCCATGAAGATATGCAAATTTAATCATAGCAGAGCCATAAAACTCACTTTTATCTAATGAAATATTTTTCCTTTGGCATGTCTTTCAACTGATTATAAAAAGCCAATATATTTACTTCTTAACTTATCTTTTTCTATTATTTTATTAAAATATTGCTGAGCTTTATCTTTCCCACCAAAAGTGATAAATATAATACAGTAAGTTATGATCAATTATATCTCCATCTATAAACTTTTCAATATTACTTTCTGTATCTTCAAAATCATCAAATACTGGTATGATATGTTCCTTAAGTAATTTGCTAACTTCATCTACAGTATACTGATAGCTTGCTCCTGCTAATTGCCACCAGTGCCAAGCTTTTCTATTTAATAAGCTTCCAAGTTCTCCGCCATAAACAAATCCATTATGATAATTAGCCTTCTTCATATCTTTTGAATAGATAAAAACATGTGGAACAAATTCTACACTACACGCATAATTATTTCTGTTAGCCTGAAAATAGATTTCAAATGTAAGATCTTTATTTTGAGATAATTTCTTTAACTTCTGACCTTTACTAACTACCTTAAAATCAGGGAATTTACTTGCAATCTCTTGCCAAGCTTTTTCACATAATTCTCTAGGTTTCATGATTATAAAAGTACTCCTCCAATATTATACGGTTAATTATTTTATAGATTTCCCTCAACTACTATAACAGATGTATGTTGAAGTGCGTCCGTTATCCAAGCAATAAATGTGTTTAAAAACTCTTTCTCTTCTTTACTAAAGTTTATAAGATCAGCTTCAATATTATTAATAATTTTAATCCAGTAGTCTTGCTTAATCCAATTATCAAAGCATACATCAAATCTATCTCTTTCAGTATTATCTGATGTATCTATAATAGGATACACTTGATTAAAATAAGAAACTAAGATATCAAAATCTGGACTATAAACCCGTAATGGCTCTCTATAACAATGCCAATTCTTCCAACTTGGTGAGGAATTAGAGGTATCAGTAACTTTTAGAGGATTAAAATCCAAGCGTATGTGCTCACCTAACGGTGCATTAAGCCTTAACTCCATATACTCTTGCTTTTTATAATCCGTGGGATTCAGCCATACCATATATAGATTACTCCATAAACTTATAAGACAAAATATTAAAGTGATGCTTCGTTTCTAGTAAGCAAAGCATCAGCTTCAGCCGTAGGCTGTTTCCAATCATTCTTAACTAATTACATTATATTACATTTATAAGTATGAGTGTATAGTAAAAGCCCTTCGCATAAGCGAAGGGCTAATCTATTATTTCTCTTGTACTTGTTTACCACTCATATGTTCAATAGTAATTTCAAACATCTGTGTTGCATTACCGTTCCGAGCAATTTGATCATCAGCTAAATCTTCATCAGGATAATATTTCATAGCGAATTCTTTTAATCGAGCTATAGATTCTGGACCGGCCTCTAATAAACGGCATCTCCCAAATACAACCGCACTTTGTACATACGGCGCCCATGGTTCAGATTCATCAATACGCTCATTACCATATACAGTAAAACATATCTTATCTGAAATTTTCAATACATCTACTTTATGACCAGCTTTAGCTCCATGAAAATAAATTTTCTTCTTATCGCAATCATAAAAATAATTAATAAAAATAGCATAAGGGTAACCATTATCGCCGTTCATGGCTAAAATGCCTCGACGATTAGATTGTAATAAAGCTTCTGTAGCAGCACGATCTATTTCATTTATCTTTTTACGAATAGGTTTAAACATAATATATCTCCTAATTTTATTTACTTATCCTATTTACAAGATACATAAAAGTACCACTATTAGTATCATCAACTTTAGAATATTCTTTCCAATTTATAGGATATATCCCTGTTAATACTATAGGTGCTTCCATTCCACGCATAGACCCTTTTCCCGTATTAGAGGACCAATTCATACATCCAGTTTTAATGGAACCCTCCTCAATAGAGAATTCGACGTATATACAATTTACTTTTGTCGGAGGCTTTAGATAAGATATCTCACTAGTTATCTTAATTGTATAACCTTCAATAAAGTTATTACTCTTATCCCTAAATTCCTCTATACGCATTATATCTTTTAAGTAGTTATAACAACCTTGGTCCTTAGCACCTTGCTCCTTTAACACATACACTTCATCATTTATAGATTTAATACATTTTCTTGTCGTATATTTAAGCTCAATAGGAATCCATTTACCATCTAATATAACAAGAATATCAAGATGTAAATTAGGATTAAATTCAGGTACAAACTCTAATCTAATATCACAATTTGGATATTGTTCTTTAATCATCCATGCCAAGCTAAACTGAAAATCTGCTTCTGAATGAAAAATTGGTCGCCAAATACTCAATTGGTGCATTATCTCATAAATATCTAAAATTAATCCCATAACAAATACCTCATCGAATACAATACATATATCTGTTTTAATTATATTACATCTATAAGTATGAGTGTACAGTAAAAGCCCTTTGCATAAGCGAAGGGCTTTAAGTCTAGACAACAAAATATCATTATTGATTATTTTAATATCCACGATATTCATGCAATAAGTAAGATAATTTATTATTCAACTCTATAAAATTTATCAAATAATGCTCATCTATATAAAATTGTTGATTGGTAATTCTATCTTTTGTAGCTAAAATTTGCTCATTTTTAGATGAAGTGATTCTAAAACTATGAATGATACGATTGCGCCTATAAACAATATCTGAAAATAACTCAGCTATTTCTCCACCAGCATTTTTCGTAATTGTTTGAGCAATAGGCGATTTAAGTTGGCCTGATTCTTTATCAATCAAGTCATACCAAGAATAATCACTATCTGTATTAATAATGTTCTCTATAATAAAACCATTATTAGAGATAAATACTGAAATAGCCATCCCCAACAAGTAAACATACTCGTCCTTAGGTAAAGATATCCTAGCAAGTGATCGAAGCTCCATTTTCTTACTCCTTTAAAAGATACGGCTTATATTATTTATCCACAAAAAAATAATCTCATAATAGTTTATGAAATATCAATTTAAAATAGATATTTGTCTATCACTATATATTTTTGTTTCAAAGTAACCATAGCCTAAATTTGAAGGTTTCCAGTCTCCAGCAACTATAATAAATTTATCTTTATTTTCAAATACCATATTTCTTATCTTGTTATAAAGGTTTATATCAGAAATAGATAATATAAAATGATAATTAGGATTTGCTACAGGAGCTACTAAATAAATCTCATTTTTATCACTATCGTAAAAGCGACCTTTTACACAAGACTCAATTATTTAAAGCCGAAAACACCTTTAGGATACCAGTATGCAGTTCTATCATCTAAAATCATTCTTCCAATTTTCTCATTTCCATACGAGTAATTTGGAGGAAATTGTTTACACATAGAATATATCTGCTTTAATGTACTGAGTGTATGATTATCATGTTTACCATATGAAGATATTTTAGAATCCCTGTTTGAAGGATTCGAATTATTCGCAACTAAAAGGTCTTGCATTGCATTTTCAAACAAAAAATCTGACTGATTAAATTTATTGTCATCAAAAACGACTGAACTATTTGCATAAGGACAATTAGCAATATGTTTATACGCAGATTTAGTTGCTCTAAAATATGCTTTCCGAGAGCCATCACCAGCACATACAAATAATTTACTATTACATAGCGGATATGGACAATAAAAAGACTTATCCCTATTTTCTTCAAGAGCCTCACTTGCTAGTATTATATCTCGTCTTTCTTTATCTCTATATGCATGATTAGCCAAAGAATCATCTCCATTTATAAAGTAACCAACTTACCAACTCCATTATAATCTCCCTTATAAAGTATACGCTCGGTTTACTTTATCACACGTAAAATGCTATAGCCCAATCTATGTGATGTCAACCAATCGTTGTTGATATACTACCTTCTTATCTCTGAACTAATTATCCCCATTACACACTGTACTAATATTTATAACCTTATTATATAAAAAATCAGACATTCTGAAAATTATTTACTAAATAAACCTTTGGAAATAGTCTTAATGTAAAAAAGGTGTAAAAGAATGCGGTTTTACTGCATCCTTTTACACCCTTTTATTATATTAGAAGTAAGCTATAAAAGTTTTGGATTTATAAAAATGTAAAATAACATTCTTAATAAAACATTATTTCTTATCAATAAAAACTGCATCACCTCTATAAAGTGAATATGAGTCATCTAAAACATACTTATTAGACGCATTTAATGGTAGGAACTGAATTACTGCCTCTCCAACCTTAACCGCATCAGACTTAATATGAACTTCAAAAGGACTATTAGTATCAATCTTAGATAATTCAAATAATGATTGATAACCTACTGTTACCCACATACCAGGACCTTCATATTGATCATCGCCACGTACTGTTTCTATTGGATAATATGTATTTCCATTTTGTACTATAGATATAACGACATTATTAGTATCATTATACATCTTACTTTCCGGCATATAAAGAAAAGATCTAACCTGTAATATATTAGTAGCATTTCTTGTTGAATAAGTACTTGCTACACCTCTAGCATCCTCCAATGCCGTATTTGCAAAAATTGCGAATGGAGTTTGAACATATACGATACCTTGCAATTCATTTCTTGGGAAAATTCCACCATAACGTCTTTTAATAAACTTTTTCTTAGCAGTAGATATCATTTTGATATTTTTCTTTTCTACTAAAGACTGTCCATAAGATGTTGCTGATGCAATATCTTCATTTGTAATTTGGTGTTTCTCAATAACTTGAGGATTATAAGTGCTAATATCTTCAGCAGATACTGCCATAACAGACATAGCTAAAATTGAAAATAAAACAATTTGTTTCTTAAAGTTCATAGTCTCACCTACAAAACATATACTTTTAAAAATAAGCTTTTCCATAAATTTTGGTCATCTCTAATATGAGCCATTCTAATCCTCACTACATCGCTTTGCTTCTAGTGAGTAAAGCCACTGCTTCAACATGCGCTGTCATTGGAAACATATCCACTGGTTGTACTTCTTTTAGTTCATACCCGTAGTGTGTGAGAATTTCAATATCTCGTGCCATTGTGGCTGGGTTACAGGATACGTAAACAATACGTTTTGGTTCCATACCCGCTGCAGAGGTTAGTACTTCTTCTTTACAGCCTGCACGGATTGGATCGAATACGATGACGTCTGGTCGTACGCCAGCTTTGTAGAGTTTTGGCATTTCTACAGCCGCATCAGCGACGATGAATTCGGTATTATCATAGCCATTGCGTTTCGCATTTTCACGAGCATTAATAATGGCTGGTTCTACGATTTCAATACCTATTACATGTTTAGCTTTATGCGCCAAAAACAATGAAATGGTCCCCGTACCACAGTACGCATCGATAACGGTTTCATCACCTTTAAGATCCGCATACTCAAGAGCTTGGTCGTAAAGTACTGTAGTTTGTTCTGGATTAACTTGAAAGAATGAATGTGGGGACAATGTAAACTGTAGGTCCTTAATATGGTCTGTAATCGTCCCCTCACCATAGAGGATATTATTTTTAGGGCCTAAGATAACATTAGTACGCTTACCATTAACGTTGTGAACGATAGTTTCTACTTGAGGGAATGCGTTCAGTTAATTTTTCTACCCACTTCTCTTTATACGGCAATTGTTCTGTTGCCGTTACAAGGATAATCATCCATCCAGATTGTCCAATGCGTCCAATAATATGGCGCAGTACACCCTTTCCTGTATATTCATCATACGGTTCAATATCAAACTCTTTAGCGATTTGGTAACAAGCTTGAGCGATGATATTATTCCCTTCATCTTGAATAGGACAGTTTGTACCTTGCACGATATCGTGAGATCCCATCGCATAGAATCCCATTTGAATATCGCCTTTAGTGCCGCCTACAGGCATTTGCATCTTATTGCGATATGCCCATGGTTCTTTAGGTCCTAATGCATGCTTTTACAAGGTCTGGATTTTGATGACCAATGCGCTCTATAACGTCCTTTCACCTTTTGTGTTTTTAGTGAAAGCTGCCCTTCATAGGTAATGTGCTGTAGTTGGCAGCCTCCACAGAATCCATAAAGATCACAACTTGCATCGATACGATTGGGAGCCATCGTAACAATTTCTAAGAGGCGCCCAGTAGCATAGGTTTTTTTAACCATATCAATAGCTACTTTCACAGTTTCTCCAGGTAAGGCAAAAGGCACAAAGACAGTAAAGTCATCTACACGACCTACCCCTTCACCGCTGCTACCGATGCCATGAATAGTTACCAATACTTCATCACCAAACTTAACAGGCGCATTTAAAATAGCCTGTTGTTTTTTAGATAATTGGCCGTTTATAGCTTGCTGTGAATTAGAGCGATTACTTCTTCTATGTTGTTTAGATTGTTTTTTACGAGATGTACGATTAGTACCGTTCATTACGCGTCTCTTTTCTTCCAAATTTTAATCATACCTGTCACAATAAGAACGAAGAATACAGTGCCGAATTTAACGAGTAATTCTTCACCTTGAATATATGGCATAAGAAGTGGATCTTCCACAATCATTTCGCCTGCAACCCAGCCAAGGAGTGCACCACCAGCCCAAAGAATAGCAGGGAATTTATTAATAATTCGAGCAAATAATGTAGAGCAAAATACGATAATTGGAACAGTAATTAACATACCTGCAATAACAAGCTCTAAATGACCTCTAGCGGCCCCTACTACACCGATGACATTATCAATACTCATCATAGCGTCAGCTACAATAATCGTCCAAATGGCACCCATTAATGAATTCTTAGCTTCGATATGTGCATCTTCATCGCCACCTTTTAATAATTGAATGGCAATCCATACAAGTACAAGTCCACCACCTAAGTGAATAAGAGGAACTAAAGTAAGCGCCTCTACTAAAAGAGTAGCAAATAGGAGACGCATTACAATGGCACCTACTGTACCCCAGATAACAGCTTTCTTTTGTAGTTCTGGAGCTAGCTTACCTGCTGCCATACCAATTACTACAGCATTATCGCCAGCTAATAAAATATCAATCAAAATTATTTTACCAATGGTTACCCACGTGGCAACTTCTAAAAATTCCATTCTGTACATACCTCAATTCAGTCTAGTAATTCAATAACTATCCCTTAACTATACCATAATTTTTCTATTTTCTCACCTAAAAAAGAGGTATGAGTTTACATAAAAAAATCTCTCCTCCTATGATTAGGAGAAGAGATATATTCTATTATTTCTTGAGCTTTTTAGCTACCAAAGATGCCCCTACTACGAGTATTACTGCAGCAATTTTGATGAATAGTGCATATGGTTCAACACTATGAGCAATCAATGTATCCTCTACTGCCATACCAGCACCTACCCAGCCAAGGATACCGCCGCCAACGTATAGGATAATTGGGAAGCGTTCGATGACTTTCACAAATAAAGTACTGCCATAAATGATGATTGGTACAGTTATGAGCATACCAATAGCTACCATTGTCATATGACCACCTGCAGCACCAACTACACCGATAACATTATCGATACCCATGATACCGTCAGCAATAACAATAGTTGTAATGGCTGCGCGTAAATTATCCTTAGCTTCGATATTATGCTCACTTTCATCATCAGCAACGAGCTTGTAGCCGATCCATAAGAGGAGAATACCACCTACTAAACGAAGTGCAGGAATATTGTTCAATGCCTCTACAAATAGGAATGCCATAACAAGGCGTAAAATAATAGCGCCGGCTGTGCCCCAGAAGATAGCTTTCTTCTGTAAATGTGCTGGCAAGTTACGAGCTGCCATACCAATTACAATGGCATTGTCGCCAGCAAGTAAGATGTCGATAACGATGATCTGAAGCATCGCTAATAAACCTTGTACAGATAAGATGTCCAATGTATCCTCCTTAGAATATAACTGTAGTATATATATTATAATCGATATAGTTCAGTAGTGTAAAATTCAATTTGTAAAATATATATTCATTTTTAGCATACTCCATTCATATTAATATGAGAAGCATAACACTACAAATGGAAGTTCTAGGATATAAAAAATCATTAATTATAGATTCATAATAGACTAATCAATACTATATATTTAATTCCCAAATCTCAAGGAATTTATCTATTAAATTAGACTACTTTATGATATCGTATAATATATCATTAATAAGGGAGGTAAGTATGTATCAAACATATTCTATATTACAAAAGTTATGGTTGTTCATTAAGCTATTTACTCCTATGTGTATAACGCAATTTTCCCTTATAGGTGGTACATTTATAGCCATCTTTTTAACGGGACAATATAGTACAATAGATTTAGCTGGGGTTGCTACGGGGTATAATTTATGGCTCCTCTTCTATATCTTTGCACAAGGAACATTGTTAGGTATCACACCAATTATTTCTCAGCTATTGGGAGCTAAGAAAACTGATAATATTGCAACAATCTTTTATCAAGGTCTTTATATCGGTACAGGCCTAGCATGTATCATTTTAATAATTGGTCTCTTAGGCTTACGTCCTCTTCTGACAGCATTAAATCTGGAACCTGCTGCAGCTGAGGTATGTATTAGTTACCTGAAAGCATTTGCCATAGGTCTATTCCCACTACTTTGGGTTAATACATTGCGCAATACCGTCGACAGTCATGGATTAACACATTATTCTATGGCCATCGTATTTACTAGCTTTATTGTGAACGTATTTTTGAACTACGCACTCATCTTTGGGCATTTCGGATTTCCAGAGATCGGTGGTGTCGGTGCTGGCTATGGTATAGCCGGTGCTTGTTGGACTAACTTTATTCTCTTTAGCTTAGTATTACTATTACATCCAAAGCTAAAGGGATATCGTATCTTTAAAGACTTCAGTAAACCAAGTTTTCACTACATTCGCGAACAGCTACATATAGGTATTCCTATTGGCTTTTCCATATTCTTAGAAGCTAGTATTTTTAGTATTGCTGGACTCTTGATGGTTCACTTTGGATCCGCCGTCGTAGCTGCTCATCAATCTGTTATTTCCTTTACAAATGTATTCTACTGTTTACCTCTTAGTATCGCTATGGCCTCTACTATTGCAGTTGCTTATGAACTTGGGGCAGGTCGTAAACAAGAGGCTATCCAGTACTCTTATATTTCTCGCATCTTAGCCATTGTATTGGCTATCATGATTTGTACATTTACGTTTACTAATATGGACGCTATTGCAGATCTCTTTACAAATGATGATGAAGTATACAAGCTTATCTACAGTTTCCTTGGATACGGTGTATTCTTCTCTGCTATCGATGCCATCGGAACCCCTTTACAAGGTATATTGAGAGCCTATAAAGATGTAAAAGTAGTTCTTTATATCTCCCTCATATCCTATTGGGGCGTATGCTTCCCAACCGCCTATATTCTCGCTAATAATCCTAATTACGGACCATTTGGCGTATGGATTGGGTTACTCGCTAGCGTACTAGTAGCAGGTGTATTGTTCACTTGGCGTACTTGGTACATCCAGCGTCAACCAAAATAAATAACATACTTATACAGTAAAAAAGCATCTCAAATAAGATGCTCTTTTTTATTTCAACATATCTTGTTTTTCTACCTTAGACATGCGGAAGAAATTATATAGTGTTTCTGCCGTCTTATAGTTCATAGATTCCACCTTTGAAAGCTCATCAATAGATGCCTCTTTCATGGCTTCTAAACTATTGAAATGAGCCCATAATGCCTTTCGGCGCTTAGGCCCAATACCTTCAATGTGATCTAGAATAGATTCTAAATTACGTTTTCCACGAAGCTTACGATGGTATGTAATGGCAAAGCGATGGGCTTCATCACGTATTTGTTGAAGCAATTGAAGCTCTGGTGTGTGATGGTTTAAGATGATACTTTCAGATTGTCCTTCTACAAAAACCTCTTCAATACGCTTAGCTAAAGAGATAACGGGCACATCGGTAACACCTACACCGCGAATCAACGGCAATGCTGCATTAAGCTGACCTTTACCACCATCGATAATAATGAGGTCTGGCATAGGCCAATCTGTTTCATTACCATAGCGTCGTTCCATAATTTCAGCCATAGACTTAAAGTCATCAGGTTTACCTTGCGTAGTTTTCAATTTAAAACGACGATACTCCTTCTTCGCAGGCTTACCGCCTTCAAAGACAACCATAGACGCCACCGTTTCGGCCCCTTGTGTATGGGAAATATCGAAACATTCCATACGCTCTGGTAATCGCGGCAAGTCTAGGACTTCAGCTAATTTTTTAACAGCCCCACCGGTCTTATCAATTTGGTGTTGCCACTGACGACAACGCTCTTCTAGGAAGGTTTCTGCATTCTCATGAGCCATCTTAATCATGTCCATCTTATAACCACGCTGTGGCACAGATACGTCTACATTCTGGCCTTTAAGCTGTGTAAACCATTCCTTTAACAAGTCTCTATCGGTGCTATCCATAGGTAATAATAATTCCTTTGGAATGAAGTTTGTATCTCCATAGTATTGCTTGATAAAGTCCGTCATGATAGTTTCTTGACTATCACCATCATGTTGTACAAAGTAGTTCTCACGACCTAGTAATCGACCACCACGAATAAACAGTAATTGTACACAGGCCATAGACGTATCTACCGCAAGACCTAACACATCTAAGTCACCGCGCTGCGTAACCATACGTTGCTTTCTTGTATCTTTTCAATACTAGATAACTGATCTCGATAACGTGCTGCATCTTCAAAGCGTAAGTCTTCTGCAGCAAGCTCCATCTTCTCTTTAATTTTCTTCAGCAAAGGGATAGGCTTACCTTCAAAGAGTTCTATAATTTCATCGATATACTTTCCATAAGCCGATACGGAAATCTTGTTAAAGCACGGTGCTTCACAGTAATGCATATGGTACTGTAAACACGGTCTCTCTACCTTCATAGATTTACAGGTACGCAAAGGATAATACTGGCGAATCAATTTTAGTACTACATGAACTGATGTTACATCTGTGAAAGGGCCAAAGTACTTGGCTCCATCTCGTTCAAGACGGCGCGTCATATATACACGTGGGTAATCCTCTTGTACTGAAATTTTTACGTACGGATACGTTTTATCATCACGAAGCCTAATATTGTATTTAGGCTCATGCTCCTTGATGAGCGTGTTCTCTAAGATGAGCGCTTCCATCTCCGTCTTTGTTTGGATAATCTCCACATCGACGGCACGCTTCATCATGGCCGCAACCTTCGGCGCTCGGTTTGCATCATTGCGTACATAGGAACGTACGCGGTTGCGCAAGTTAATGGCTTTACCTACATAGATGATACGGTTATATTGATCGCGCCATAAATACACGCCTGGTGTGGTCGGCAAATGACTGACCTTCTCTAGTAATTCTTCAGATGGCATATGTCCTCCTTTCCTCATAGATTTTTAAGCTTTGTACGCACTATTATTTCTTCTTTTGAGCTGCTTTCATAAATTTCTTAGTCTGTTCTAATACAGGACCTAAGAATTTACCGGTATAGCTTTCTTTCACCTTAATGATTTCCTCAGGTGTACCTGTAGCTACGATAGTACCACCGCGATTACCGCCTTCAGGACCAAGGTCTATGATGTGGTCTGCCATCTTAATCACATCTAAATTATGCTCGATAACCACAACAGTATCGCCACCATCAACGAGTTTTTGTAATACATCTAAGAGCTTACGAATATCTTCAGCATGTAAACCTGTAGTAGGTTCATCTAGGATGTACAATGTTTTGCCTGTACTGCGACGAGCCAATTCAGTAGCTAATTTAACGCGTTGAGCCTCACCGCCAGATAGAGTTGTTGCGGCTTGACCTAAACGGATATAGCCAAGACCTACCTCTTGTAAGGTAACCATCTTACGATAAATTTTAGGGATAGCGCTAAAGAATTCTACTGCATCATCTACCGTCATATCTAAGACATCGGCAATAGATTTTCCTTTATATTTAACCTCTAAGGTTTCGCGGTTATAACGGGCTCCCTTACAAACCTCACAAGGTACATACACATCTGGCAAGAAGTGCATTTCAATTTTGATAATACCATCGCCACGACAAGCTTCACAGCGACCGCCTTTTACGTTAAAGCTAAAGCGACCTTGTTTGTAGCCTCGCATCTTAGCCTCTGGTGTTTGGCTATAAAGCTCGCGTATAGCATCGAATACACCAGTATAGGTAGCTGGATTAGAGCGAGGTGTACGACCAATAGGACTTTGGTCAATATTGATGATTTTATCGATATGTTCTAGACCGCGGATTTCTTTATGAGCCCCTACTTTGTGGTTAGAGCGATATAATTGATTAGCTAAACCTTTGTAGAGAATTTCATTAATCAAGGTAGACTTACCAGAACCGCTGACACCAGTAACAACATTGAATAAGCCAATAGGGAATTTTACATTTACATTTTGTAAGTTATTTTCCTTGGCACCACGAATTTCAATGCAATTTTTACCTGGCTTACGGCGTTGTTCCGGAAGAGCGATAAATTTACGGCCGCTCAAATATTGACCAGTAATAGAGTCTTTTACCTTCATAACTTCCTCAACAGAACCAGCGGCAATAATTTGACCGCCATGCTCACCTGCACCTGGACCAATGTCCACGAGATAATCAGCCGCACGCATCGTATCTTCGTCATGTTCTACGACGAGCAAGGTGTTACCTAAGTTCCGTAACCCTTTTAAGGTATCGATGAGTCGATCATTATCTCGTTGATGTAGCCCTATAGACGGTTCGTCTAGGATGTACAATACACCTACCAAACCAGAGCCGATTTGCGTAGCTAGACGAATACGTTGCGCTTCACCACCAGACAAAGTACCTGCACTACGGTTCATAGTAAGGTAATCAAGGCCTACATTATTGAGGAATCCAAGACGAGCATTGATTTCCTTCAAAATTTGAGCCCCAATCACTTGTTCCCGCTCTGTTAACTGTAACTTACCAAAGAAATCGAGTGCTTCTTTAATAGTCAATTGGGTCACTTCATTGATGTTCTTATCCCCTACGGTTATAGCTAATACTTCAAGTTTAAGACGAGCTCCATGGCATGTAGTACAAGGCTTAATGGACATAAATTTTTCAAACTCTTCGCGCATAGAATCAGTAGAGGCTTCACTATGACGGCGTTTTACCATCGGTAAAATACCTTCGTACTCAGTAAAGAATTCCTTCACTTCACCGCGCATATTTTCGTATGTGAAAGCAACCTTATCTGTAGTGCCATACATTACTTTTTTCTGTAATGCTTTTGGCAATTCATCATAGGTAGAATCTAAAGAGTATCCATTAGCTTTTAATAGACCTTCTACTTGGCGCATAAACCATGCATTAGGGTTAGAACTCAACGCTTGCACACAACCATCGGCAAAACTAATAGAGCCATCTGGAATAACGCGCTCTTCGTCTACTTCCATGGTAGAGCCAATTCCCAAACATGCTGGGCAGGCACCAAATGGACTGTTAAAGGAGAACATACGTGGCTCAATTTTCGGTAAGGAAATATGGCAATCTGGACATGCAAAGTGTTGGCTATACATGTGTTCAGGTCCATCTACCTCTTGGATAACTACAATGCCTTCTGCCCATTTTGATGCGGTCTCCATAGAGTCTGCTAAGCGAGATTCAATACCTTCTTTTACAACGAGACGGTCTACTACGATATCGATAGAGTGTTTTTTATTTTTTTCTAATACAATATCTTCATCTAATGTACGTACAGCGCCATCTACACGGGCACGAACAAAACCTTCTTTTCGAAGTTGATCAAAGACGGATTTATGCTCTCCTTTTTTCCCTTGAATCATAGGGGCTAATACTAAAATCTTAGTACCTTCTGGGAAGTTCATTACATCGTCTGTCATTTGTTGTATTGTTTGCTGTGTAATAGGCTTACCACATTCAGGACAATGAGCATGACCTACGCGAGCAAATAATAGACGCAAGTAATCGTAAATCTCCGTTACAGTACCAACTGTAGAACGAGGGTTACGGCTTGTAGTCTTTTGGTCGATAGAAATTGCTGGAGATAAACCTTCAATATAGTCTACATCGGGTTTATCCATTTGTCCCAAGAATTGACGTGCATAAGCAGATAAAGACTCTACATAGCGTCGTTGCCCTTCTGCGTAAATTGTATCGAATGCTAAAGACGATTTACCAGAGCCACTGAGGCCTGTCAACACGATAAACTGGTCCCGTGGTAAGGATATATCTATATTTAAGGTTATGCTGACGCGCACCTTTTACAATCAATTGCTCTTTCATTATGTTCCCTATTTAAAGAGATGATACCAATCGGCATCATCTCTCTGTTTACTAACATGAAATAATATATGTATATTATCGCACATATAGTCTATATAATCTATGTGTTTTATTACAATCTATTTACTCTTTGAGCTAGTCCGCTTTCTACCTTTAGTTGATGCAGGTTTTTTTAACTTGCTTTCACCTGCACTATGCATATCGGACCATTGTTGACGTAGTTCCCCTAATTGATCACGAAGTTTTGCAGCCTTTTCAAATTCAAGCTGCTTTGCAGCGGCCTTCATTTGACGATCAAGCTCTTCAATTTTATTGAATAACTCTTCCGGCGTTATATCTGCCACCTTAGGACTAGATATATCTTGTGCATATGGTTCGTGTCCATGGTCCATACCCGTTGTAGAGGATTTCTTTTTCCCCTCTTCGGTGAAAAGTCCTTTCCATCGGTGACCATATCTTCTTCAATTTTCGTCAACTCAATAAGCTCTTTGACGTCTTTAGAGACAGACTTAGGCGTAATATTATGTTCAATATTATAAGCCTCTTGCACGGCACGACGACGATCTGTTTCATCGATGGCGCGCTGCATAGAACCTGTTACACGATCAGCGTACATGATAACGTAACCATTCACATTACGAGCAGCACGACCAATAGTTTGAATCATGGCTGTATCGGAGCGTAAGAAACCTTCTTTATCTGCATCTAAGATAGCCACTAAAGAAACCTCTGGCATATCGAGGCCTTCACGAAGTAAGTTGATACCAACTAGTACATCGAATACACCGGCTCGTAAGTCACGAATAATTTCAGCACGCTCGATGGTAACGATATCCGAATGAAGGTATCGAACGCGGACGCCCATTTCCTTCAAGAACTCTGTTAAATCCTCTGCCATTTTCTTTGTTAAGGTCGTAACGAGGACACGCTCATTCTTGGCAGCACGCTTATGAATTTCACCAAGCAAGTCGTCCATTTGTCCCTTAATAGGACGAATCTCAATGGATGGATCAAGTAGACCGGTAGGACGAATAATTTGCTCTGCCACATTCGTTTGTACTTCCATTTCGTATGGACCAGGCGTTGCCGATACATAAACAATTTGATTGATACGCTCCACGAACTCATCGAATTGAAGCGGTCTATTATCAAGCGCAGACGGCAGACGGAAGCCATATTCGATCAGTGATTCTTTACGTGCACGGTCACCATTGTACATGGCACGTACTTGAGGAATGGTTACATGAGACTCGTCCACCATGATGAGGAAGTCATCTGGGAAATAGTCTATCAATGTGTATGGTGCCTCTCCAGCCTTACGTTCAGACATGTGGCGGGAATAGTTTTCGATGCCTGAGCAATAGCCCATTTCTTGCATCATTTCAATATCGTAACGGGTACGCTGTTCAAGACGTTGAGCCTCAAGTAAACGATCAGCAGCCTTTAACTTAGCTAACTGTTCATCTAATTCGGCTTCAATACGCTCTACAGCAATACGCATCTTATCTTTCGTTGTTACATAGTGAGATGCTGGATAGACTGCAACGTGCTTACGCTCTGCAATGACTTCACCTGTTAAAGCATCTACCTCTACAAGGCGATCGATTTCGTCGCCGAAGAGTTCCACTCGAATGGCTCTTTCACTATAGGCGGCTGGGAAAATCTCGATAGTATCCCCTTGTACACGGAAGGTACCACGGATAAAGTTCATATCATTTCTCGTATATTGAATATCTACGAGTTTAGATAGAATTTCATCGCGAGATTTCGTCTGACCTAAGCGCAAGGACAACACGAGTTCAGAGTAGTCCTCAGGGTCACCTAAGCCGTAAATACAGCTAACAGAGGCAACAATAATCACATCGCGGCGCTCAAATAGGCTCATCGTAGCGCTATGTCGCAGTTTATCGATTTCATCATTGATAGACGCATCCTTCTCGATGTACGTATCGCTAGAAGGAATATACGCTTCTGGCTGATAGAAATCATAGTAAGACACAAAGTATTCTACCGCATTATTAGGGAAGAAGCTTTTAAACTCACTACATAGCTGCGCAGCTAAAGTTTTATTATGGGCAATAATCAGCGTTGGCTTTTGAACGGCCTCTATAACCTTAGCCATTGTGAAGGTTTTACCTGTACCAGTGGCACCGAGCAAAACTTGGGCCCATTCACCGCGTTCAATACCTTCCGTTAAAGACTGAATCGCAGTTGGTTGGTCTCCTGTAGGCGTAAAGGGCGCCTCCACTTTAAATGGTTGGCCCCCTTCGTAATTATATGTATTATGTTTCATTACTGTTCATCCTGATGTTTACGGATAGCTTTGAGCTCTTCCTCCGATAGACGGCGACCTGCATTTTCTGCTTGGTTCAACGTATCCTCACCTTCTAATACTTCAATGAGCATAGCAATGGAGAAACGATCTAATGTAGGCGTAGTCTTTTGGATTTCATCAGCCATCATCCAATCTGATTCAGTATAGTTATTAATACGTTCTGTAATCTCTTCCCAGTTTGAAAGTAGCAATCTTGTAATAGGGCGATATAATTCAATGCCGAAATACTCGATTAAGCCAACAATCTTTTCCATATTTTCTAGGCTAACATTACATTCATTTTTTTTATTTTCAGATTCTACATATTCAAGTAAGAATTCCCGGTTATATTTATTTGTCACCTTGAATCATTCCTTTATTAAATAGTGCATTAGCAAATTCTTTCGCATTAAATGGACGCAAGTCATCCATGCCTTCGCCAACGCCGATCCAGCGAACAGGTACGCCTAATTCCTCTTTAATAGAGATAACTACGCCACCTTTTGCTGTGCCATCAAGCTTAGTCACAACAATACCATTTACTGGTACTGCTTGACCAAATAATTTAGCTTGGCTTACTGCATTTTGACCTGTAGTACCGTCTAACACGAGCAATGTTTGATGTGGTGCCCCTTCTACGTGGTTATTCGCTACGCGGCCCATCTTTTTAAGTTCTTCCATAAGATTAACTTTAGTGTGTAAACGACCTGCAGTATCTACAATAACGAGGTCTGCATTACGAGCTTTAGCTGCTTCCATTGCATCGTATACAACAGCTGCAGGGTCAGCCCCTTCTTTATGTTTAACGATAGGTACACTACGCGATCTGCCCAGATAGACAATTGATCAGCCGCAGCGGCACGGAATGTATCACCTGCAGCAATAATTACCTTTTTGCCTTCTTTAGTGTAATAGTTAGCTAACTTAGCAATAGTCGTAGTTTTACCGACACCATTTACCCCAACTACAAGGATAACCTCTGGATGATGAAGTATAATTTCATCTTCTTGGTCAACCAACATTTCTGTAATGCGGTCTTCCATAAACGGCATTACATCACCAGTATTGTTAATAACACCTTCCGTTACACCACGACGAATTTCTTTCATCAAATATTCTGTCGTTTTAGGACCTAAGTCACTAGTGAGCATAACTGCTTCTAAATCATCTAAGAAATCATCATCAATTTGAGCATAACCGATAACGATACTTTCAACGTTTTTTACAAAGGACTTACGAGTTTTCTCCAAGCCGTCTTTAATTCTATCAAAGAATCCAAATGCCATTATGCTAGATCCTCCTTCACATCTTCAAATGCTACTGTTAATAATCGCGATACGCCTCGTTCAACCATGGTCACCCCTTGTAATACTTCGGCAGCTTCCATCGTCTTTTTACGGTGCGATACTACGATAAATTGTGTTTCTTTATTTACCCGATTTAAGTAAGAACTAAATCGTTCTACATTGGCTTCATCAAGAGCTGCGTCAACTTCGTCAAGCACGCAGAACGGCGCAGGACGATAATCTAGGAACGAGAACAATAAAGCAATAACCGTAAGGGCACGCTCACCACCGGATAACAAGGTCAATTGTTGACGTTTCTTCCCTGGCGGCTGAATGTAGAAATCGATACCACCAGTTAAGATATTATCTGGATCAGTCAATACAATTTGCGCCGTACCACCGCCAAATAGTTGGCTAAATACCTCTTGGAATCTATGACCTACTACATCTAATACATCGTATAGCTGTGTACTCATAGCCTTGTCCATTTCAGCAATAACCGCTTGCAATTGCTCTTTCGCTGTATCTAAATCTGCTAACTGTGTGGATAAGAAATCATAACGCTCTTTAGTTTCTTCATATTCTTCAACAGCGTTCGGATTGACTGGGCCTAGTTCTGCAATTTCTGCCATCAAGCGGGCCTGCTCATCCTTCCAATCGTTTACAGAACCTTCAATGCGAAGAGCCTGCGCATCTTCTAAGGTAAAGCCTAACTCTTGTAGTTCTTCTACAAAGCGCTCACAATCCATGCGATGACGTGTAATCTTACCTTCCATATCGACGAGTCGACCTTGCACCACTTTATATCGTTGGTTCAAACGGTCTTGTTCGCTGAGGATGGCTTCTAATTCCTCACGACCTGTAGAGGTCTTATCATAGGCTTCGTCACGAAGAGTACGCAATCGTTCAACCTCCGCTGTAGCAGAAGCCAATTCTCGGTCAGCCAATTCTTTAGCCTTTGGTAGCTCCACTTCACAGCGCTCTGTAGTGCTAATTAGTAGATTACGTAACGGTGTTAAGCGCTCTACAATGTTAGCAATGGATTGATTACGTTGTTCTCGCTGAGCTTCGCGTTCCTTAATGGTTTGTCGCAACGTATCACAGGTGAGGCGTGCCTCTGTGAAAGCTTCATAAGCCTCTTGCTGTACCTTTTGTAATACAGTTAACCGCTCCATTAAGGCCCCTTGATTGCCATCTACACCGTGGTCTTCTTGCAAAGAAGCCAATGCTGTTTCTTGGTCTTTCAAGTTAGCCGTTGTACTAGCTAAATCAATATCGATTTGTAATAAACGTTGCTCTTCTTCAGAAAGGACACGTTTCTTACGATCCATTTGATTTTGAATATTTTGTACCTTTGTTTCGCTAGCCACATACAGTAAGTTCGTATGTTGGTAGCTTTCATCAAGGGTAGCTCGTTCTTTTTCAGCTTCGTCAACCCGTTTTTCAAGGTTTTCCAAGCTAGCTGTTAAGGAACGAATTTGTTCTTCAATTTGCAATAGCTCTTGTTCAAGGCTCGCCGCCTCTTCCTTACGGCTCAATACAGAGGCACGCTTACGCTTTGTAGCACCACCAGTTAAAGAGCCACCAGGTTGGAATTGTTCCCCTGTAAGCGTAACGATGCGCAATTGTTGATTATATTTTTTTTGCAGACCAATAGCATCATCCATGGAGGATACTACCAAGGTGCGACCCCAATAAGTATTGGAAAATATGAGCGTATGTATTATCAAAGGAAATACAATCAACAGCAGTACCGATTACACAACTTTCATGTAAAGCCGGCGTATCATAGGGTTTTCCTTTCACAGAATCCATCGGCAAGAAGGTTACGCGGCCACCTTGGATAGATTTCAAATAATTGACACCCTCCGCAGCAGCGCGAGCAGTAGTGGTCACAACGTGGTTAACACTACCACCTAATGCCGTTTCGATAGCCGTAGTATATTTATCTTCTACCGTAAAGAGATCACCAACAGCACCTGTAATTTGTTCGCGCCAAGATCCTTTACCGTTTAGGATATTCTTAGTACCTTCTAAATAGCCTTCATGTTGTTCTTCCCATTGGGCTAATAGTTCGATACGACCTTTAACACGTTGCTCTTGGGTACGTAATTTTTGTAATTCTTTGCGTTCTTCACGAGCTTGTAAGGCTGCTTCTTTGCCGCCATCAACGAGGGCTTGTCGTTGGGCAGATATAGCATTAAACTGTTGGCCTAATGTATCAAATTCACCGCGAGCTGCTTGTAATTCACTATCTACTTGATCTATTTCAGCCTTTAAAACCTCACATTGTTTTGTAGACTCTTCCTTACGAGCTTCTAAGCTACGAATACTAGCCTTTGCTGTTTCAATAGCGCTCACAAGTTCTAATTGATGTTGCTCAAAAGCTTCTCGATTAGACTGCAAGGATTGGAACTTAGCTTGCTCGGCGCTAACATCTTCAACAGCTTTTTTATAATTCGCCTCTAACTCTTCTAGTTTGGATTCTTTCTCTACTAGTTGAGCACTTTCATCTTGAATCAATTGATTTAAAATGCGTAATTGTTGTTCTTCACCTTTTTGAGTCGCCTCTAGCTCACTAATACGCATAGATGTTTCATCTAATTCGCGGTGAGCCGTTTTTAATTGCTCTTCTAACAGACGTAAATGACCTGCTAAACGTTCTTCATCACGTTGCTTTTCCGTATACTGAGCTTCCCACAACTTAAGCTGTTCTTGCTCTTTTGTTGATGCGGATTGCAAGGTATGACGGCGAGCTTCCAATTTAGACAATTCAGTTTGAAGCTCAATCTCTTCATCCTTAAATGCAATATTATCATTTTCAAAACGCGTTAATAAACGATCAGAGGTCTTATAATTGTGAAAGCCTAATGCCCCATCATAGTCGCGCTTTGTACGACTTAAGGTCATATATTTTTTAGTCTTTTCCGCCTTTTCAGACAAAGGGCCTAGTTGCTCTTCGATAGTAGCCATTACGTCGCGTACGCGTTCCATGTTTCGGTCTGTGCTAGCAATACGACGCAATGCATCTTCTTTATTGATTTTAAAACGAGAAATACCTGCTACATCTTCAAAGATCAAACGACGCTCTTCAGGCTTTGAATTCAAAATAGCATCAATGCGGTTCTGACCGATAATGGCCATTGAATCTTTTCCCAGACCTGTGTCAGCTAGTAAAAGGTGAATATCCTTTAAACGACAAGAGCGTTTATTGATAAGAAACTCACTTTCACCAGTACGATAAATACGGCGTGTAATAGCAACCTCAGCCATATCTACATCTAATTGATGGTCACTATTGTCAAATACAAGTGTAACCTCAGCAGCACTCATTGGTTTACGTTTTTCCGTACCAGAGAAGATAATATCCTCTGCTTTTTGACCACGTAAGTTACGGACATTGGATTCCCCTAAAACCCATTTCATAGCATCCGTAATATTACTTTTACCACTTCCGTTAGGTCCAATAACGGCAGTCATTCCTGGTGAGAATTTTACAACCGTTTTATCTGCAAACGATTTAAAGCCCTTTAATTCTAACCGAAGTAATTGCATGACTGCCTCCTTTCTACTAACAACCCCGAATAATCATATCTTTTATTATAACATATATTGTAGGCCATCAATACAGCAACGAACAGTATTTCTCGTATTATCTTCACACCAATCTATGCTAAATTGAGGGTATGTTTCTTGGAAATATAAAATATTGCGATTTTTGAGACCTCGCACCTTTGATGTACTGCTTCTAGGATAAGAAATTACAATCCTATGTTTCATCAAAATATTACCACTATCAGAATAAAATCTACATTTTACCTTATGGATATGGTAACAATCAAAATGAGAAAAATTGTAATCATTTTGCTTTCCTAATACATTTTCTGAAGAAAGATGTTCATCAATACATCTTTCAATACGTTGTTTATATTGTTCATTTACAACGAGCTCACCCATAGCAGGTTCATAGGGACCTGCTATCAAACTATTGCCTGAATCGAGCTCTTCCGTGCTTTGTAATCCTGTACGTATAACTTCAATATTATGCTGTTCAAACCATTCCTTTAAGAATGCACAATATTTAATAGCTTGCTCAGTACTTAATGGCTCATATTCACCAGATCTATATTGATCTGCTAGTTCCGTATTTTCTATAACAAGAACAGGATAGATTCGTACAAATCTGGTTCTAGTTTAACTACAGCAATAGCGGTTTCTAGAATGGTTTCCCAAGTTTCACCTTTTAATCCTGGTAAAAGCTGAACACCTACAGTCATTCCACGCTGTTTTAATCGCACAACAGCCTCTACTACCTCTTGAGCGGTATGACCGCGCTTAGCATCGACTAAAATACCATCATTCATAGACTGTACGCCAAGCTCTACTGTTTTTACGCCATAGGATTGTAACAATGAGATAGCCTCATCCCCAACAGCATCAGGCCGTGTAGAACAACGTATGCCATCGATTATGTCCTGTTGTAACATCTCATAAGTTGGCGCTAATAAGGTATGTTGCAAATCGCGATGAATGGCTGTAAAAGAGCCTCCATAAAAGGCGACCTCCCAAAACTTATCATTTCGTTTTTTACCCACATAATCTGTAATCGTTTTTTTTATATAATCCGGTGTTAGGTGACTAATACCAGATTGGCCTGTAATACGAGACTGGTTACAAAATGTACATACATAAGGACACCCTACATGAGGTATAAAAAAAGGTATCATACCAAATGGTTTCATAGTCACTCTCCTTTCTTATATAAAATAAACTCAGTCAAAACCTTTTATATTAATATATTAATATATTATTATTTATGTACTTATTCCTTATGATATGTAATTAATATATTAAGATATAAGGCTTTCGATACAACGATTATAAGATAAATATATTTACTATTCTATATACTATTATACAGAAAAAAGCGCCATTAGGCGCTTTTCTATTTGGCCATTAACTTTTCTAACGTTAATTGAGCCGCATGTTGTTCTGCAATTTTTTTACTTTTACCAGAGCCTGCCTCGTAAGTAACACCATTGATTTCGACCACCATATGGAAGGTCTTAGCATGATCGGGACCACTTTCACTGAGCAAACGATAGACGATATGTTTATCACCATCTCGTTGTACATATTCTTGTAACAAGGTTTTATAATCCTTGCCCCGTTTACCTTCTAAAGCTTGCTTGATATAAATAATGAGATGTTTTAAAACAAAGTCCATCGCAGTTTGATAATCTGTAGAAATATAGATAGCACCAATGAGAGACTCAAAGGTATCCGCTAAAATAGAATTACGATTATTACCACCAGAAGCACGTTCACCATGACCGAGCAATAAATATTGCCCCAATTGTAAAGAACGACTTACAGATGCTAAAGAATCTTCACACACTGTAGCGGCCTTTAATTTTTCGTCAAATCACCTTCGGCCATGTCTGGATATGTCTTAAATAGGTATTCCCCAATAATAAGATCCAAAACAGCATCGCCTAAAAACTCTAATCGCTGATTGTGATTAATATGCTTTGATTTATGTTCATTCGCATAAGATGTATGTGTAAAAGCACAATCTAAAATGGATATATCTGACACAGGTATGTCTAAACGAGCAACAAGCCCATGAAGAGATTCTTCACGAGCTTGTGTCATCTTACTCTTATGCGCTTCAACAGCTACCATTAGCCTTCATAACGGCGTACGCAAAGTGTACCGTTATGACCACCAAAACCGAAGAGTTGGAAAGAGCACATTTAACTTGAAGGTCACGTGCACCTTCGCGAACATAGTCAAGATCCAAACCTTCATCAGGGTTGTCACAGTTGATTGTAGGATGAACTTTGCCAGTTTCGATAGCCATCGCCATAACGATAGTTTCGATAGCACCAGCAGCACCTAACAAGTGACCTGTCATGGATTTTGTAGAGTTAACAGCGATGTCTTTAGCATGATCGCCGAATAATTCTTTAATAGCCAATGTTTCATTTTTGTCATTAAGGCCAGTAGATGTACCATGAGCATTGATGTAGTTAACGTCTTTAGGATCGATACCTGCATCTTTAATTGCTAATTCCATACATTTACGAGCTTGTACACCACCTGGAGCTGGTGCAGTAATGTGGTAAGCATCGCCATTAGTACCATAACCTACAACTTCAGCGTAGATATGAGCACCACGAGCTTTTGCGTGTTCTAATTCTTCAAGAACAACGATACCAGAACCTTCACCCATTACGAAACCATCGCGATCGCGGTCAAATGGACGAGATGCTTTTGTTGGTTCGTCATTGCGTGTAGACATAGCTTTCATAGCTGCGAAACCAGCTACAGCTGCAGGAGATACAGCTGCTTCAGTACCACCAGCAAACATGATATCAGCATCACCACGTTGGATAATACGGAAAGCATCGCCAATAGCATTTGTACCAGAAGTACAAGCTGTTACGTCTGTAATAACAGGACCTTTAAGGCCAAGACGGATGGATACACGTGCAGATGTCATATTGGCAATCATCATAGGAACTGCAAATGGACTTACACGACCAGGACCTTTTTCGAATAATGTTTCATATACTTCATGGATGGAGTCGATACCGCCAATACCAGTACCAACTACAGTACCACAACGATCTAAATCTTGTTTATCTAAATCAAGATCAGCATCTTCACAAGCAAGAACAGCAGCACCGATAGCCAATTCTACAGAACGGTCCATACGACGAGCTTCTTTCTTGTCTACGCCATAGTTTGTAACATCAAAATCTTTTACTTCACCAGCAATACGCGTTGCATATTCAGATGCATCAAAGCGTGTAATTGGCCCAATACCAGATTGACCTGCCAATAACGCATTGTAAAAGTTCTCTTTACCGATACCTACAGGAGTCACTGCCCCTAAGCCAGTAATTACTACACGTTTTTCCAATTATTCCACCTCTTATAGCTATACAGCCCTTTTAAATTAATCAATCTCTGCTACTTGCTGTTTTAGTTGAGCAAAAATATCTTTAACTGGCATAATCTTGTCGACTTTTCTCATATTATTGCCAGAGAACACCAAACCTGTTTCTACATCACCTTGTTGTGCACGAGAAAGAGCACGGATGATACAGAATTTATGGGAACAATGTTTCAAACAGTTATCACACACCGTTGGAGGTGCTACAGTACCGTCTAATACAGATTCAGCAAATTTATTTTTAATTGCTTGTCCAGGCAAACCTACAGGACTTTGAATCAATACAATATCCTCAGGATTAGTAGCCCGTACATACATTTTTTTCAATTCGTCAGATGCATTACATTCATCAGAAGCAGCAAAACGGCTACCCATTTGAACGCCACTAGCACCTAATTTCAACATTTCTACGATGTCACGACCATCAAGAACACCACCAGCACCAATAACTGGAATGTTTTTAACAGCAGCTACCACCTCTGGAACGATTTCTCGAGCGGAACGATCCGTCCCCAAGTGGCCACCAGCTTCGCAACCTTCTACGATTACTGCTGCTGCACCTAAACCTTCAGAAATGCGAGCTAATTTTGCGGACGAAACAATTGGTACGATTGGCGTACCAGACTCTTTGCCCATTGCGAACATATCTCTTGAAAAACCAGCACCTGCTACTACAAGATCAATGCCCTCTTCGATGGCAGTTTTAACTAAGCCAGCAAATTGTGTTGCGGCTACCATCGCATTTATACCAATAATACCCGTAGGTGATAATTTTCTAGCTAATTGTATTTCGTATCGTAATTCATCAAACGGCAAACCGGATGCTGCAATAAGGCCGATACCACCTTCATTTGCAACAGCTGCCGCCAAGCGAGCTGTAGACAATCTAATCGCCATACCACCTTGAATAATAGGTACTTTGGCCACTAGATTCCCAATGCGAAGTTCAGGGAGCTTCACTATCAAATCCTCCTGTAAATAAAACCGGTTGGGAGGCCACTCGGCCTCCCGTACGGCTGAATTGTCAGCTTTACAGCTTATTTAGCAGAATCAATATATTCTACTGTATCCTTAACGGTTTTGATTTTTTCTGCAACATCGTCAGGGATTTCAACATTGAATTCTTCTTCGAATGCCATGATCAATTCAACGATATCTAAGGAGTCAGCGCCTAAGTCGTCGATGAATGTAGAATCAATGGTAACTTCAGCTTCATCAACGCCTAATTGTTCCACAACGATTGCTTTTACTTTATCGAAAGTGTTCATTGGTGGTTCACCTCCTTTCAAAGTGTATTTATATATAGTCTAATTTTGAAACTACATCACCATACCGCCATCTACATTGATGACTTGGCCTGTAATATAGTTAGCAAAATCGCTAGCAAGGAATGTTGCTACTGTCGCTACTTCTTCAGCATTAGCCATACGGCCCAATGGAATTTCTGCAACCATAGCTTCTTTAACTTTTTCTGGTAATACATCAGTCATATCAGTATTGATAAATCCTGGTGCAATAGCATTAACAGTAATGCCACGACTTGCTAATTCTTTAGCACAGGATTTAGTAAAACCAATTACACCAGCTTTAGATGCTGCATAGTTAGTTTGACCCGCATTACCCATAACGCCTACAACAGATGTCATATTGATAATATGACCAGAACGTTGTTTCATCATGATTTTAGATACTGCTTTAGTTACTAAATATACACCTTTAAGGTTGATATCTATAACAGCATCAAAATCTTCGTCTTTCATACGCATCAATAAACCATCACGCGTAATCCCCGCATTATTTACGAGAATATCAATGTGGCCAAACTCTTTATGAGCTTCTTCCACCATAGCTGCAACTTCATCAGCATTAGCTACATTAGCTTTAATTTTAATGGCTTACGGCCTAAAGCTTGTACAGCTTCAACAGTTTCTTGAGCTGCACCTTCGCTACCGCTATAGTTAACGACCACATCAGCACCAGATTGTGCTAAATTGATGGCTACAGCGCGACCAATGCCACGGGATGCGCCAGTTACAATGGCTACTTTACCCTCTAAATGCATTTTATCGAACCCCTTTCAAAAATTCAAGCGTTTTCTCTAAGGATGCAATGTCTTCAACATTGGCTAATTCCATATCTTTATTAATCTTTTTAGTAAAGCCAGTAAGTACTTTACCAGGACCTACTTCAACGAATCGAGTTACACCAAAGTTAATCATTTCAGCTACGCAGTCTTCCCACAATACAGGGTTTGCAGCTTGTGTAACTAAGGATTCTTTAATATCGTTTGCATTAGTCAAAATTTTACCTGTCACATTTGCCACTACAGGAATTTGAGCATCGCTCACTTGGATTTTATCCAACTCTTCTTTTAAACGAAGAGCTGCAGGTTCCATCAAACGGCTGTGGAATGGAGCACTTACAGGAAGCATAACAGCACGTTTTGCACCAGCTTCTTTCATCTTTTCTGCTGCAGTTTCTACCGCTGCTGTTTCACCAGCAATAACAATTTGACCTGGGCAGTTGAAGTTAACTGCTTGCACAGAACCAACAGAATCGTTAACTTCTTTACAAATTTCTACAACTTGTTCACGAGGTAAAGCTAGAATTGCTGCCATAGCACCTTTGCCCAATGGCACAGCTTCTTGCATATATTCACCGCGTTTATGAACAACATACACAGCATCTTTAAAATTCAATACACCTGCCGCTACAAGAGCACTGTATTCACCAAGACTATGACCACCTACGATATCAGGTGTAAAGCCTTGTTCTTTAAGAACTTCATAGCAAGCTACTGATGCAGTTAAGATAGCCGGTTGTGTGTTAGCAGTTTTAACAAGTTCAGTATCAGGGCCTTCAAAGCACAATTTGGAAATAGAATAACCAAGCGCTTCGTCAGCTTCTTCAAACGTTGTTTCACAATAGGATATGCATTGTACAAATCTTGTAACATGCCTACTTTTTGGGAACCTTGACCAGGAAAAACAAATGCTGTTTTCATAAGGGCCTCCTTATTTAACAAGACCTTGAAGGTTTTTAATTACAGTTTCAGTTTCAGCCATGATATCTTTGATAATAGTTGCACATGGTTTAACATCTGTTAACATACCAGAGATTTGACCGATCATTACAGAACCTTCTTTTACATCACCTTCAATAGCAGCTTTACGAAGTGTGCCTGCACCTAAGTTTTCTAAATCTTCTTTGGAACCACCGCTAAATTCAAGGGATTTATATTTATGAGCTAATGCATTATCAATGATACGTACAGGGTGACCTGTTGTTAAACCAGTCATAACAGTAGCACGATCTTTTGCTTTCAATACTGCATTCTTATAGTTTTCATGAGCAATACACTCTTCGGATAATACGAATCGCGTACCCATTTGTACTGCATGAGCGCCTAATGCAAAGGCTGCAGCCATACCGCGGCCATCAGCAATACCACCAGCTGCGATAACTGGAACATCTACAGCATCTACTACTTGTGGAATCAATGCCATAGTAGTAATATCGCCTACGTGACCACCAGATTCTGTACCTTCTGCGATAATTGCATCAATACCACCACGCAACAAGCGTTTTGCAAGTAATACGGAAGCAACTACAGGGATTACTTTAGTACCGATTTCTTTTAAAGCTGGAATATACACGCCAGGATTACCAGCACCTGTTGTAATTACAGGAACGCGTTCTTCCACAACTACTTCCATAACTTCTTTAACAAATGGAGACATGAGCATAATATTACAACCAAATGGTTTGTTTGTACGCTCTTTTAATTTGTGAATTTCATTACGGAAAATATCAGGAGGCATATGACCAGCCCCAATGATACCAAGGCCACCCGCTTCGGAAACAGCTGCCGCTAATTCTGCAGTACCGAGCCAAGCCATACCACCTTGTAAGATTGGGTACTCAATCTGCAATAAATCACAAATGTCAGTCTTAATCATCTTGATGTGTCCTCCTTAATACCATTTCAAGACAAGGCTAGCCCATGTAAGGCCTGCACCAAATCCTGCAAACGCAACATTATCGCCGCGTTTGAAACGCCCTTCACGATTAGCTTCGTCCAAAGCTATCGCTACAGACGCGGCAGATGTATTACCATACTTATGTAAATTAACAAATACTTTTTCCATCGGCATATGTAAGCGTTTTGCAGCCGAATCAATAATACGAACATTTGCTTGATGTGGAATGAAGAAATCCAACTCATTAAGTTCCATTCCAGCTCGTTCTAAAGATTTTAAAACAGTACGCCCCATCGTTTTAACAGCAAATTTATATACTTCAGAACCATCCATATGAATGAATGTTAAACCTTCTTCAATGCGTTGGTCATTGGCAACTACGGCTGTACCACCTGCAGGAATACAAAGAGATGGACCACCAGTACCGTTGGCACCCATATCAACACCTTTAATCCCATAACCTTCAGGGACTTCAGATACTACTGCGGCACCAGCGCCATCACCAAAGAGGATACTTGTACTACGATCCTTCCAATTTACTCGACGGGAGAGAATTTCAGCGCCCACAACGAGCACCTTTTTGTATAAACCGGAGCTAATATAGCTAGCTGCAGTAATCAATCCATATACAAAGCCAGAGCATGCAGCTTGTAAATCATAGGCCGCTGCATTCTTAGCGCCTAAATTCGCTTGTAATACACAAGCGGCTGAAGGAATAATCATATCCGGTGTTAAGGTAGCAAAAATAATCACGTCTATATCTTCGGCACTAACCTTAGCCATTTGCATAGCTTTTTTTGCTGCCTCAGTCGCCATATAGGATGTATTCATACCTTCCGGTGCAATGCGTCGTTCCTCAATACCAGTACGTTCTCTAATCCATTGGTCATTGGTATCAACCATTTTTTCTAGATCAAAGTTTGTTACTACATTGTCAGGAAGGAAGCTCCCAGTACCAATGATTCCAACCGGTTTACTCATCATAGTCATACTTCAAGGCTCCTTCAATATCCATTGTTTCTCTTATGTGTTGAATAATTTTACGTTCTACTAAATCACTAGCAATTTCAATAGCAGTTTTAATCTCTTTAGCTTTGGAGCTACCATGAGCAATCATAAACACCCCGTTAACCCCTAAGAGTGGAGCACCACCATTTTCTGTGTGATCTAAGCGTTTTGCCATCTTTTTTAAAGCTGGCTTTACAAGCATAGCACCAATTTTGGCAAAAATACTACCTGCCATAATGCTATCCTTCACTAATTGTGTAAGACCTGTTACCAAGCCTTCTGCGAATTTAAGTACCACATTACCGACAAAACCATCGCAAACAACAACATCTACGACCCCTTTGGGAATATCACGGCCTTCAATATTACCACTGAAATTAATAGTTTTCATACGTTCCAAAATTGGATATGTGGCTAGAACGACATCGTTCCCCTTAGTGGCTTCTTCGCCAATATTTAATAACCCTACTGTAGGTTCTTCTTTACCTAATAAAAGTTTTGCATATTCAGAACCCATCAATGCACCTTGTACAAGATGTTTTGGTTTACAATTTGAGTTAGCACCAGAATCTAACATAACAGTAATACCACTAACTGTTGGCATCGGGGTTGCAATAACTGGGCGATCAACCCCCTTAATACGACCGAGGCCAAACAATGCAGCTGCTACAGCAGCACCTGTGCTACCAGGAGCAATCACGGCATCGCAAACATTATCACAAACTAAAGATGTTGCTACCACAATGGATGCGTCCTTTTTCTTACGCAATGCTTGTCCTGGATGCTCATCCATACCGATAACTTGACTAGCATGATGTACAGAAATGCGTGGATTCTTAGCTTCATTCCTAGCTTCTAATATATTAAAAATTTGCTGCTCATCGCCGACGAGCACCACTTCAATGTGTTCATTTGCTCGTACGGCTTCAATAGATCCTAGTACAGTCTCCAATGGAGCAAAGTCGCCACCCATGGCGTCTATTGCAATTTTCATAATCTACACCCTATTCTCTACGGATTCCATAATAAATTTTGCGCGAAATACTTCTTTTATTTTATCTCGTATAATGACCCAAATAAAGAACTTATTACCACGGCGACGCACAATTTCTGCTTTTGCCACCAAATTAGTACCAGCTCCAACTGGGTTTTTATATTTTATATTTCCAACCTCCGCAGAACAAACAGTAGTCCCCATGACTACCTTTGCGAGGGAATTTGCTTGAGCATATAAATACTGTGGCTCTACATATCCAAATCGATCTTCCATGTCAGAAGTAGTACGTAGCATTGATAAGGCTTGTTGTCCTTCCGTAACATCGATCAGTTCACCAACCACTTCGTACGGTACATGTTCTACCGCTTCTTGTGATTGACCTGTAGCCATGACGCGTATGCGTTCACGCAATTCAGGAATGCCCAACTCTAGACGATCCAGACGAATCGTTGGCACACTTACATTAAAATGCGTAGCCAATTCTTCATCAGTAAGAAATGGCGTAATATTCAGTTTTTCTTGTAACTGCTTCTGGCGCTCTTGCTTCTTTAACCGACTCATGGGACCACCTTTTATGACCTAGTATTAATATTACATCCTAAGTATATACAATAATTCCCTTGTTGGCAAGGCTTTTCATACATATAGTAACAGATTTTCTACATATATACCAAATATAGTTATTATTTTATATTTAAGTATCTTTTTGTTTATAAAAGTATAAAAAATGCCACTATTCTACAGCTTTATATTACTATAAAATAGTGGCACTGACTAATGCATATGAAGTATATTAAGTTATATATATTACTAAAAGTATACAAAAGCATACAAAAAAGACGCCTACTACTACAGTAGGCGTCTTTTTTCCGCTCACATATTAAGCATTAGCTACTACTTGCTCACCTTTATAGTGACCACATGTAGGGCAAACACGATGAGGCATCTTAGGTTCGTGGCATTGTGGGCATGCTACATAACCAGGAGCTTCTAATTTCCAATTAGCACGACGGCGATCGCGACGGCATTTAGACAATCTACGCTTAGGTACTGCCATTATCTGCACCTCCTTAGTACAATCATTAGGACAATCTATCATCTTTCTCATCAAGCAAAGCACGTAACTCTGCAAATCGAGGATCCACCACAAAGGATTCACAAGAACAAGGTGAAACATTTAAATTTGCTCCGCAATGAACGCACAATCCTTTGCAATCATCCTGACATAACACTTGAGAGGGCTCATTGATGATTAATGTATCCCTAATTAGTTCAGTTAAGTCAATTTCCTCTCCATCGAAAGGAATAACATCTTCAGTAGACTCTCTAGAGTCACTAAAGATTTCCTCAAAGGAATCCTTACGATCTTGCTCTGTTGTAGTTAAACAACGAGAACATTCGTAATCGCCTTTAGACTCTATCGAACCTTGAACGATGTAATTTTGACCATCAAACCAAAACTCACCATTAATGGTTATATCATGACGGCTCCAAGGAAAAGCAGTTACGTCACCAAGCTCAGAGGATGGTATCGTATAGCTATAAGGAAATTTCTTTCCTATATGTTCTTTTGCTTGCTCTACTTGCAGTTTCATAATCTTACCTCGACTCATAATATTATAAACATGACATAGTGCTTTGTCAAATAAAAAAGACTATCTTAAGCGGACTCAAGATAGTCTTTTTGGTAAGTCAATTACATTTTTTCGAATTGGTCTTTACCAACACCGCAAATTGGGCAAACATAATCAGCTGGTTGATCTTCGAATTTTACGCCTTCAACAGCTTCATCATAAACCCAACCACATACTACGCATACGTATTTTTCCATGAGTATTTCCTCCTTCACTTGAAAATTATTGTTTAATGTTTATCTTTTATAATTCAGATACTCTATCTGTAATGTAGTATATCAAAGATATCGAAACTTTTTCAATACTCATTTTCTTAATTTCTCATTTTTACTAATATTTAAAAAGCATATATAATATGCGGATTTGTGTTACGCATTAATTTGAAATCTATTATCATTTAGACGCTTTTTAGACTCAATTACCCAAAAAAAATTTTTCTTCATCACTATCCCTCTATCAATATAAATAATAGACTTTATTATACCAACAGTTTTTTTGTCGTATTAACGAAAATATTTACCCAAGGTGTACATAATTTATATATTATACTATTATATATAAGAGAATATAGTAATATTATATTCAAAAACAAATAAACTAATAACTTATTATATAAGTATGTACTTATGAACATTACTTCTCTATGCGATATACGTATAATAAGAATTTTACTATCTTACTATGAACTATTGATTAGAGAAATCATCATTTATTTTGTTATCATAGGAGGATTTATGAGAACAGCTTTAACGGAACTTTTACAAATTGAATACCCTATTATCCAAGGTGCAATGGCTTGGGTATCTGAACACAAATTAGTTGCTGCCGTTGCTAATGCAGGTGCAACAGGTGTTATCGCCCTTGGTGGCCGCGATGCTGAATGGACTCGTAATGAAATTCGTGCATGTAAAGAATTAACAGATAAACCTTTCGGTGTTAACCTTATGTTAATGGCACCTAATAAAGATGAGTTAGTAAATGTTATTATTGAAGAAAAACCTGCATTTGTAACACTCGGTGCTGGTAATCCTGTACCATATATCAAACCGCTCCAAGAGGCTGGTATTAAGGTTATCCCTGTAGTACCTTCCCTTAAATTGGCTAAACGTATCGAAGAAGCAGGTGCTGATGCGATGATCGTAGAAGGTATGGAAGCTGGTGGTCATATTGGTAGCCAAACAACAATGTCCTTAATGGAGAATATTTTGCCAGAAATCTCTATTCCTGTAGTAGTAGCTGGTTCTATTGTAGATGGTCGCGGTCTTGCTGCTGCATTACTAATGGGTGCCGAAGGGGTACAAATGGGCTCTCGCTTCTTGCTAGCGGAAGAATGTCAAGCACATCAAATATGAAAGAAGCAATTATCAAAGCAACCGATACTGATTCTGTTGTAACTGGTCTTCTCTCTGGCCACGGCGGTGTTCGCAGCTTAAAAAATGAATTTACTACTCGCTATTTAGCAGCAGAAACTGATGGTGTTACTACACCTGAAGAGCGTACAAAAATGTCTCAAGGCACTAATAAACGCGCCGCAATTGATGGCGATGTTGTAAACGGTGCGGTACAAGTTGGACAAGCCTTGAATCGTCTTGTCGCTATCGAACCAGCTCATACAATTGTTCAAACTGTAATGAACGAAGCAATTATGTCTATTCGTAAGGCTCAACGCCTTATTGAAATTGTTTAATGAATCAGGAGTACTATATGTTACCATTTCATGGAAAATATCCAAAATTAGATCCTAAAAGTTGCGTCATGCCCGGTGCTGAACTTGCTGGTGATGTAGAGCTTAAAGAATATGCATCTATTTGGCAAAACTGTGCACTTCGTGGTGACGTAAACAAAATTGTAGTAGGTCGTTATTCTAATGTACAAGATAACTCTGTTTTGCATGTGGACGACGATAAAGCATGTATCTTAGGTGATTATGTAACAATCGGCCACGGTGCAATTGTTCATGCAAGCACAATCGAAGATAATGTTTTAGTTGGTATGGGAGCTATTGTTTTGAGCGGTTGTCATGTTGGCTCTGGCTCTATTATCGCGGCTGGTGCAGTAGTAAAAGAAAATACTGTAATCCCTCCAAACTCCTTAGTAGTTGGTATTCCAGCCCGTGTTGTTCGCACAGACGAAACACAAATCGAACGCATTCACAATCAAGCTTTAAAATATAAACACTTGTGGACAATTGAGTACGGTATGCTTCCTGATGCAGGTGGCGAAGAATACGATAAAAACGCTAAAATCGTATAAATGCATATATAAAAGTTACACAAAAAACAAAAGCGGATAGTTAATAAACAACTATCCGTTTTTATTTTTTATAGCAAATAAAACTTAGCTTTCAATATAACTAAATATAGCCTTATAAGTTAGTAGAATATCTAAAACGATACATTGATAAACACTCTAGTTCGAAAACTATTTACTCGTTTTTAATTTGGCCTGAACAATTTGTTCCACCATAAGTGCTGTACCCATGGTCAACGCTATAGGGAAGAACATCTCTACGGAAAATCTAGTCAACTCAAGCATAAATACGCAAGATGTTATAGGCATCTTCTGTGCTAGTCCTAAAAATGCTACAGCACCGATAAAGGCAGCCATTCCTAATGATATAGGAGCTACAGCAATAGACCAAAAAGTACCAAATACTATGGCTAACGTACTTCCCAACATCATAGATGGAGTAATACGCCCACCATAAGCTCCAGCTGCTAATGCGAGTAATACCGCTACCCACTTAGAACCAAATAATCCTAATGCATAAGTCCATGTAATATCATTAGTAAAGGTTAATTCGTTCCCAGCCTTACCATTCCCTAAAATTTCAGGGAAATACATAGCTAAGGCACCAATAATTGTAAACGCAACGATAGATATTGGGATCATAACAGGACTGCTACGATGAATAGAAGGTAACTTACCTTGAGTAATATTAAATAAAACTACACCTAAAGCAACAATAGCGCCCAAGGCGATAGAGAATTCTACATAGTGACTGCCCAAGCTAGGTTGAGCCATTGTATATTGAATGACATCCCCTACACCAGCTTGTCGAGTTACAAAAGTTGCTAATCCACAGCATATAAGTGCAGCACTCATGGCGCGTATATTCCAAGTAAGGAGCAAGGTTTCTAACGTAAATATTGCCGCCGATAATGGTGAATTATAAACTGCTGCTAAGCCCGCGCCTGCAGCACAAGCAATCAATAATTGGCGATCTTCTTGTTTTATGTCAAAGTGCTTAACTAAAAAAGTTGTAATCCCCGCACTTGCTTCACGAGGGGCTACTTCTCGCCCTAAAGGTGAACCTATAGCTACCGTAATAATTTGTAAGGTTGCATGTAAAACAGTAGTGATGGGATTCATGTCCATCTTACCGGAAACCGCAGTTTTAATATCTACAACACCTTTACCATATCGGTGAATAAGAAACCAGCCCACACCACCTATGAGACCACAAATAATAAGTGGTATCAATCGTTCTACTGGAGATACTCGTGCTACAGCAGCACCAAAGCTCATATGATCTGCAGAAGAATAATTATATACAAAATGCTGAATACTATGCATTAAATGTGTATAAGAAGCCCCTACTAATCCCGCTATAAATCCAACAACAATTATGAGACCTATTAAACGTTTATCAAATGCCATACTTACTCCATTGCTAACACAACTTCATCAGTTTCTAATGTTTCTTAACATCTATAATACGTTGATTAGATGAACCTCTAAATCGTAATGCTGGATCTTTAAGTTCATCTACAAATCGTCCATCTACGAGGATATCAATTTCGTGTAATAAAGCACTTCTCAACTCATCTTTTAAGATATCATCTATTTCATACCCTGAATAGGCCCAAATTTTCTTTTCCGGTGCAGCTTCTCTTACAGCTCTTACTACAGGTAATAAACCTTGTACATTTTGGAAAGGCTCTCCACCCAATAAAGTTAAACCTGAACAGTTAGGATTCTTAACATAAGAGACAACTAGATCTGTTTCAGCTTGTGTCCATACTTTACCGGCATTAAAATCTTGGTATTCTTCATTAAAACAGTTGTAACAACAATGTGTGCACCCTGTTACGAATATAGATGTACGAATTCCTTCTCCATTGGCAATATCATATTGTCTTATTTGCCCATATCTCATAATTACCTCCATAGTAATGCATATCAACTTTGATCAACACTATATAGATATATTTCAATTTTTCACATATATAGTAAAAGCTGTGCCCTAGGCACAGCTTTTACCATGTATAGAATTATAATAATAACCAATGATGCTATCTATTATTAGATATGCATTACACGATCTTTGATTTCTTTCGTACGGCCTTCATTCCAGAAGTTCTCACCCAAATAACCACAAGTACGACGAATAACAGTTAATTTATCACGGTTTGTGTTATGGCAACGAGGACATTCCCACTCATTATTTTCATTGACCTTAATTTCACCATCAAAACCACATTCGTGACAGTAGTCAGACTTGGTATTAAATTCAGCATAAGAAATATGGTCATAAATATATTGAATCATAGTTAAAACGGCTGGAATATTATTAGTCATATTTGGAATTTCCGCATAGGAAATACAGCCGCCGGTAGATTTCTTTTGGAACTCAGATTCAAAGGCAAATTTATCAAATACATTAATCTCTTCACGAACATTTACATGATAGCTATTAGTGTAATACCCTTTATCTGTAATATCTTCAATAACACCAAAACGGGCACGGTCTAAAGAAGAGAATCGATTTGTTAAGCTTTCAGCAGGAGTACCATATAAACCAAAGCCAAGATTATGTTTATCATGCCATAGGTTAATAGCATCGTTTAAACGATCCATAATTTTCATTGCAAATACACGGCCTTTTTCACCTGTATTGGATTCACCTGTAATCAATCGAGTTGCTTCATAAATACCGATATAGCCAAGAGAAATCGTTGCATAACCACCAGTAAGGAAACGACCGATTTTTTCTCCTTTTTTAAGGCGTGCAATGGCACCATGTTGCCAGTGAATTGGAGACACATCGCTTACTACATCTTTTAAAAGATTGTAGCGTAATAACAATGCTTTTTCTGCTAATTCAAGACGTTTATCTAAAATTTCAAAATATTTTTCTTCGCTACCACGAGCCAAAATACCAATTTGTGGCAAGTTTAAGCTTACAACACCCATATTAAAGCGACCATCAAATTTATAGTGGCCCTTTTCATCCTTCCAAGGAGATAAGAAAGAGCGGCATCCCATTGGGCTAAATACATTACCTTCATAGTTTTCCTTCATCTTCTTAGCGGAGATGTAATCTGGGTACATCCGTTTAGCTGTACATTGTGCAGCGAGCTCTGTCAAGTAATAATATGGACTATCAGGCGTTACATTATGTTCATCAAGAACATAAATCAATTTAGGGAATGCCGGTGTAATATATACATCAGCTTCATTTTTACACCTTTAATTCGTTGACGCAAAATCTCTTCTGTAATAAGAGCAGCTTCCTTAGCATATTCATAATCAGGTTTAAAATACATGAACAACGTAACAAATGGAGACTGACCATTTGTAGTCATCAATGTATTGATTTGATACTGGATAGTTTGAATACCATCCTTAACCTCTTTGCGCGTACGTTTCCATGCGATTTCACGAGCCTTTTCCATATTTGGCTCCATACCGTAAATCTCAACTTGTTCTTCAATAACATTGTTAAGAATCTTTTCGTAAGACTTACGTACAAATGGTGCCAAAATGCGATCAATGCCATTAATACTTTGACCGCCATATTGACCAGATGCAACTTGAGCAATAATTTGTGTTGTCACCGTACATGCAACCTGGAATGACTTAGGTGTATCAATCTTCTTACCATTGATAACTGTACCATTTGTAAGCATATCTTCCAAATTGATTAAGCAACAGTTAAACATAGGCTGGATAATGTAATCCATATCATGGAAGTGAATGGCACCACTATCATGGGCCTCTAAAATATCTGTAGGAATTAATTTACGACGCGCGATATCCTTAGATACTTCACCGGCAATTAAATCACGTTGTGTAGATACAATCGCAGCATCCTTATTAGAGTTTCGTCGAGAACACTAACATTACTACGGTCTAATAAACCAATTACATCATCATCTGTAGTATTTTGACGACGTTTAAAAGCTTGAACAGCTTTGTAACCCTCATAGGCACGTGCCGTTGCAGGATTATGATACTCAATCAACTTATAATACACTTGATCTTCAATAGCATAAATTGTCATATCCTTTTGGAGCTTTGTAGCATATTCTTCAATTTCATCAGCAATACGCTGTGCCAACCCCTCTTCGTACAACCCTGTACTACTATGCTCGGCTTTTTCTATAGCCAAAGCAATTTTGTTTTTGTCGAAAGGTACCTTTGTACCATCCCGTTTAATGACCTGCAACATATTGGCAACCTCCCCATTTTGTTACCGCTGAAATATATGTTATGACAAAGAAAAAAGTATGGTATACCATACTTTTATAAATTTATATGTAAAAATGTAAAGAATTATTAGTAAACTCTCTATTTTTACCGCTAACTCAGTATACTATATATGGTGGTTGTTTTCAAGAACAAATACTATATAAAGTAAAAATAGGTTCTTTCAGCCATGCTAATATAGCATGAATAAAAGAACCTATTTAAATTATAATGTAAACCCAAATAGACGAGTCAAGAAGTTAGATTTTTGACCTACCCAACTAGAAGGAACAGTAGGATAGAATGTGCGATCAGCTAAAAGATCGCGCTCATTAAGATGAATATTTGGCAACAAATCTTTTTTGTATGTACTGTCTAGTTTAGAAATAGCTTCTACATACCCTTGATGCGCTTGTACATCACTTTCACTACAATAACCAGTGCCAAAGAAGTGAATTAATCCATTACGATATAGTTCGATTGCTCTATGATAATTAGCATTACTATGATTAAAGGATGCCATGTTACATTGAATTAAATCCCTTTATCTACCCATTCCAATAACTGTTCTGGTTTTGTAAATAATTGGCGATGCGTTTCTACTTCACTAATGATAGGAACAATGCCCATATCTAGTAAGCTTAGCAACCATGCATTAATATGGTGAACCTTACTATTTTCAGGTAATCCTACTAACATAAAATGGCTATTACCCAACAAATACTGATTGCGATGAGCAACGATATATTCAACCATTTCATCACAAAGTAAAACGCGAGCACCACTGTGAATAGTAACATCTACTTGTTGCTCACCTACTGCAAGTTTTACATCATTCAATGTTGTTTCCATTTCATCCCAAGTATTCATATCCATAGATACTGTCACATCAGGTGTACTGAAAATATCTGTAATTCCTTGTTCAGCCAAGGATTTTATCATTTTTACTGATTCTGCCATTGTTTGTGGCCCTTGAGGCCCTAACACAGCTGGCAAAATGCAACCATGTAAATCAACCACGCGATTCATATTCTTTCCCTTCTACTTACGATAACCCCTTACAGATATCGTTCTCTTTATAAATTTCATGTTGTTCTCATTTATTTTTCATTTTCTATTCATGATTATATCAAGGGAAAAGTAGCTTGTATAGTGATTTTTATATAAAAATAGATAAATTATAATGTGTTCATTTAATACATTGTTTATATTTTCATGTTACTTTCATTAAAAATACCTCATAATCACTAAGATTATGAGGTATTTTTCACTCATCTGTATATTATTAACAATTTAATTTTTAAATGTACTTCTCTTATACCTGATATAATAGACTAATTTTACCACTAGAATACCAATAACAACACCTACTGTGTCTATCAAAATATCAGAGAACTGAGAGCTACGGCCTGGTGAAAATCTTTGTATAAATTCATCAAGACAAGCTATCAACATTCCTAAACCTATAGTCTTAATTACGGTACCATATGTAATATATCGACGTAGAATCGTATATAAAACACCACCAAGGATTGTAAACTCTGAGAGATGTGCCAACTTTCGAACAATCCTATTTAAGGTCCATATATTTCCATGAAAGCCTAATTTATTTGCTATAGGAGTCAAAGTCTCTGCAAAAAGTAAACTAAACCCATCTGATGATCCACCATTCTGCATCGAATTATCCCATATAAAAAATACTATTAGCCCTAACAGGATATATAGTATCCAACGTTTCATACTACTCTCCTAAACGCCACAATACATATACTCACATTAATCGCGGTCAAAAATGTCTCTTGTGTAAACTTTATCCTTCACATCTTCTAAACTCTTATCCCAACGGTTAGCTACTATGACATCACTAACACGTTTAAAGTCTTCAAAGTTACGAATCACAGGGGAATTAAAGAAGTCTTCTGCATCAAGAGTCGGTTCATAAACAACTACTGCAATCCCCTTAGCTTTAATTCGTTTCATTACACCTTGAATTGCAGATGCTCTAAAGTTATCAGAGTTCATTTTCATAGTCAAGCGATAGATGCCAACAATTTTTGGGTTCTTTCCTATAATAACATCTGCTACATGGTCTTTACGAGTTCTGTTAGCATCTACAATAGCAGAAATTAGATTTTGTGGAACATCATTATAGTTAGCTAATAATTGCTTAGTATCTTTTGGTAAGCAATAACCGCCATAACCAAAGGATGGATTATTATAGAAGTCGCCTATACGAGGATCTAAACAAACACCATTAATAATCTGGCTTGTACTAAGGCCACGAACTTCGGCATAAGAATCTAACTCATTAAAGTAAGCAACGCGCAATGCTAAATAAGTATTAGCAAATAATTTAATAGCTTCTGCTTCCGTAGAATCCGTATATAATTGAGGCACATTTTCTTTGATGGCACCATCAGCTAATAGTTGACCAAAGCAACGAGCTCTTTTAGAGTCTTCTCCTACCACAATACGAGAAGGATGTAAATTATCATATAAAGCTTTACCTTCACGTAAGAACTCTGGAGAGAAAATCAAGTTCTCCGTGTCGAATTCTTTACGCATTTGAGCTGTATACCCAACTGGTACTGTTGACTTGATAACCATAACAGCATCTGGATTGATATCTAATACTGTTTTGATAACTTGCTCTACAGAAGATGTGTCAAAAAAATTCTTCTGAGGGTCGTAATTAGTAGGGGTTGAAATAATAACATAATCAGCACCTGTAAAAGCCTCTACAGGATCCAAGGTAGCTTTAAAGTTTAATTTTTTAGTAGCCAAATACTCTTGCAATTCTGCATCTACAATAGGTGACTCTTTGCGATTTAACATTTCTACCTTTTCAGGAATAATATCGAGGGCTACTACTTCATTATGTTGTGCTAATAAAACACCATTTGAAAGGCCTACATAGCCGGTCCCAGCAATTGCAATCTTCATTTATTTGCCCTCCGTCATATAAAACTCTTTATACCATATAGCAAATTTCCGTAACCCTTCGCGTAAAGATGTATTCGGCTTGAATCCAAAATCTTCTTCTAGAGCACTTGTATCTGCATACGTGACAGGTACATCACCAGGTTGCATTGCCACTAATTCTTTATGGTTTTCAAAATTGTAATCTTCTGGTAATACACCAGCAGAAACCAATTCCTCTGAAAGAATACGTACAAAATCGAGGAGATTTTCAGGATGACTATTACCAATATTATAAATAGCATACGGTGGCACTGGTAACCCATCAGCACCATTACGACGCTCTGGTGCTGCGCACATAACCTTAGATACGCCTTCTACAATATCATCGATATAGGTAAAGTCACGTTTACAATTACCATAGTTAAAGATTTTTATGGTACCGCCACTACGCAATGTATTAGTAAAACCAAAGTATGCCATATCAGGACGCCCTGCAGGACCATATACAGTGAAGAAACGAAGTCCTGTACTAGGAATGTTATATAACTTGGCATAAGAATAAGCCAATAACTCATTTGATTTTTTAGTAGCCGCATACAGAGAAACTGGGTTATCTACTTTTATGATCTGTAGAGTATGGAATTTGTTTATTCGCTCCATATACAGAAGAAGATGATGCATAAACTAAATGCTCTACTCCACTTTCACCATTATCATAAGAATGTCGACATGCCTCTAATATATTGTAGAAACCAATAATATTAGATTCGATATAAGCATCTGGATTTGTAATAGAGTAACGAACACCCGCCTGTGCTGCTAAATTAACAACAACACGTGGTTTATAAGTAGAGAAGATTTCTTCAATAAAGGCCTTATCTGCAATATTACCTTTTTTAAATATCCACGTATTTTTATTATCTTTGCTTATTTCTTCAATTTGTTGCAATCGATAATCTTTTAAGGCCACGTCATAGTAATCATTAACAGAATCTATGCCGATAATTTGAGTTCCTTCTGCTTCAGATAACAGGGACATAACAAGATTAGCCCCTACAAATCCAGCGGCTCCCGTTACTAGGATCACCGTGTTGTTTAAGTCTACATTTTTTGAAAGCATATGTACTCCTTTCATAGTTCTGTTAATTATGAGCGTCTTACTTTACTTAATAATTTATCAACGCCAGAAGTGATAATAGTGCGCTCAGATGGTATAAGATATAAGATAACCACATACAATACAAGGCATAAAATCATACAAGCTATAGTCCACCATACCGCATCATATAAATGTAAAATACTATATGCAAGAGCACCAATAATAGATGCAGTAATTAGATATACACCTATATTAGTAATCACCCGAAGGGCACTCATATGTATAAATAATGCTAAGAAAATCATGGCAACCATTAACATTTCCATGCGTACTATTGAACGAGCATAGACAAATATACTAAAGTCATACTGAATACAAATATAAATTACCGGTATTAATACAACTAAATGTAATATTTGAGTCCAGAATGATAAATTAGGAACTCCTTTTGCACGGAATACTTCAGAAATCAAATTCGCTGTTACTGTCATAATAGCGGAACTCAAGGCCCAAGATCCCAATACAATACCTGCTAACTTCCATTGTGGTCCCAATAAGAGATCAACAACAAAGTCTTGGAATACAAACAAGCCTATCCCTATAGGTACTAAAAAAAGAGCCATATAGCGTTGGAAGGTAAAGAATGTATTTGAGAATGCCTGTTCATCCTGTTGAACTCGACTTAAAGCGGCAAATAATACAGGCGCTAAAGATGAAGTAGCCATGGCCATAACAGTTGTAACAATAGCCATAGGCATTTTGTATATCCCTAAATAATAGGCATCTAAAAAGCGACTAATAATGAAGGTATCCACCCATGCGGTAAGCCAAATAGAAAATGCTTCAGCCAATGACCATGCACTATAACTAAACATATTCATAAAGACTCGAGAACTAAAGAAGAGATGGATTTGATTTCCTACTCTTCAATAAAGCCAAAGCCGTAAATAACTGAGCCCCTAACATACCAGCGATTAAAGACCAATAGTCATATCCCATGAGCGCCATAGGTATGGATATCAATATAGGAGTCAGAATTGTGATGAGCCGAATGTTAAGAAGAAACTTAAAATTAAAGTCCCGTCTATACAAGGCCATTTGTACACTACTGAAAGCAGAGAGCGGAATCATGGCCCCCATTATGGCCAACGGTATGCCTAATCCATCATTTCCAACTAATACAGCCAGTTCATCACGACCGACTATAATAGCTCCCCATAAGAGTAGAGAAAGAACTAAGTTAGCAATAAAAGCTACATCTGTAGCCTCCTGTTTCTCTTTATCACTTTGAAACTCATGCTGTACAAGAAACTTTTGGAATCCCGCATCAGCTAGCATTTCTGCAAAGGATATAACCATCATAATTGTTGCCAATATCCCAAATGCCGTAGGTGCTAGCATATGGGCCAATATTATATTTGTTAGTGGTGTAATAAGCTTTGCTAAAACCTCTGTTATGACAGACCATTTAGCAGCAGCTACTATTTTTGTATCCATTATTTTTTATTGATATTCTTAATGCCCCGCAAGAATAATTCATGGTGAGCTTCACATTCCAAGTAATTTTGAATTGCTAAATAACTTGTTTTTCCTAAAATAAGTTGCATTAATTTTCGTCCAAATAATCCATTTATTGCGCGGATAATAAAAGATCTACCTAAAAATTCACGCAAATATCGCTTTACATGAGTATCAGCAAAATCCTTATATGCTTGAGCAACAAAATGAGCATCTCTAATGTTTTCACTTCGCTTTTTATATTCCGTCAATGTTTCAAGGCCTTCTGATTCAGTAGCCAAACGAGTGCCCCTTTCGGTACCACGAATTGGCACTTCAGATACAATAAAGGTATCCTTTGTAGCCTCCACACTGATTAATAAGGAATCTTTTACAAACTCCTTATGATGTATATAGGATTCGGAGTTAAAGATAAAGTTACCTTGGCCATAAATAATAGTCCCCCTTACCATAGTCCTCACGAGAACCTATACAATGACTATGTTGACAAATGACAAGGTCGGCCCCTTTATCAACAAATTTTCTGCAATATCTTTGTAACATTGGCGATGGATAGCGATAAAACTCCTTCCCACCATGATATAGGACGATAACATAATCACAAGTTTTCTTTAAAGCTTCTACATCATCGAAGCTCTCTAATACATCAAATGGATTAGCCCCCATTGTATGACAAGAAGCAACGGTAAACTCATGTTCTGCACATAGGTAAAATCCTATACGTATACCTTCTTTTTCAAAGATAAAAGGCTTTTTAGCTGCTTTTACATTAGCACCAGCACCTGCATTTTTAATATCATGCTTTTTTAATAACTCCAGTGTAGTAGTTAATCCTTCTACACCATAATCTAAGGAGTGATTATTAGCCAATGTTAAAAATATAGGCTCTAAAGCCTTATAACCATAGATTGTTTTTGTAGGAGACTTTAAATTATTACCAAATTTATTAATCGGAGTAGATGCATCTGTTAAAGGCACCTCTAAATTAAATACATTTAAATCAGATTCCTTTAGAAGTCCCAGTAACTCCTTACCAACCAAAGCCTCTCCATTACCAGATTCAAATAATTCTCTATTTATATCCGTTGGGACAAAATCAGCCCCGATGTACAATTTCAAGGTGTAACCACTCTCCCAATTCATAATCTTTTGTCATAGGACGAAACTTTTCTAATCCTGCACCCGGGAAGAATGTTAACTCTCCAATATAAAGTCGTCCCTTTATTTCATAAAAATCAACACGTAAAAACGGACAGTCTTTACTAAGTTCAGTAGCCAATCTTAGCATTTCTTCATATGTTTCAGGCCTTGTAAACTCAGTTGATACCGGCGGATAATGGCCAAAATGAATGCCCATAGGATTCCAATCGATATCGTAAAAATTCATACGCGTTCCTGTTTTAGAAAAGCGGTTAGAACATACTACAGTCAATTTTGGTTTGCCATGAAAACAATACATTTTATAATCTAAGATTTCATTGCTACCTAGCTCAGATAAATATTCCTCTGCTATAATCCGATGAGGAACATCTTTATAAGGCCACTCTCTGGATATACGCGAATAATCCCGTTGTAAGGATGCACTTAATTTAGCTTTAGCGGCCTCTCGATCAAGGGATGACTTATCTTTACAAATAACGATGCCCCCACTATCATGTGTACATTTCAAAACAAATTGATTAGGTAATGCATCAAAGTCAATATCCTCTACAGAATCCCAAACAGCAAGTGTGCGAATTATATATTGTTCACCCACACGTTGAGCAATAAAATTCTTAGCTTCATATTTATCAACCATTACAGTTTGTATAGGTTCTCTGTAATTAACCTTTAGCCATTGTAACTTTTTCGCTAAAAAGTTTTGGGATTTTTCTAAATCTAGAGGATAGCCCATGTATTTTTGGGAATACTTTCTTTAAAAAAACTCTTCATCAGATAAAGAATCATAATAACCTAATTTGATTAATACTCTTGTGCGATAGTAAGGTTTTGTTAAAAAGGACATGCCAACTTTACATAACTTGCTGAGCTTCATTTTTACGTCCCTTCCGAAGCAATTGCACCTCTAAATAAAACATCATCATATAAAAATATGTACTCTTACTTTCATAAGACACCATCCCCATATCCATGACGATTTGAGAAAGGAATAAAATGAGCACCATTACATATTCATTGCTATGAAAATTTCGATAACGAATTAAGTTATAAGCTATATACACATACATTGAGTAATATGCCAACAAGCCGATTATCCCTGTACCCGCTAATAGTTCAATATAATTATTATGTAAATAATAATTCTCTTTACCATATAAAAAATAGGTAAGTACAGATGGATTATTTACCCCCACCCCAGTGATGGGCGATTGATAAAATAAATCCCACCCTATATCAACCAAGGCTAAACGAATAATGGTAGATGAATCACCACCAGTACCGGAGAAAGCATCCACCATACTCGACATACGATCCAGAACCTCTGAAAACATAGGTAATTGTAAAACTGCAATACCAATGATAGTAAGAGCTAACAATGACCCAATAATCTTAGCAATAGAATTTACTACATTGGCACTACGTAAACTTTTAAATACAAATAGTAATACTGTACCAACAACAACAAATACTAAAGCTTTACGACTACCAGTAGCTGCTAGAATACCCAATGTAGGTAAGGCTATAATATTCCACCAACGAGGTCGATCGTATAACATGTAATACAATGTCATAACGATAGCATTGGCACCTAATAAACCTACAGTATTCGCATTTAATGCATCATTTGCAATTCGTGCGGAAGATGACAAAACCGTAATAAAGTAATCTAAGCCATAGAAATATACCGTGTAAAAACAAACTATATAACCGGTCCACATACCAATTTTTAGTAATGTGTCCACCGATGTTTTATCTTGATAACACATGTATAAAATGATAAGCATAAAGAATATCTTGACGATATCAAAACTTCGACTGAGTGCTACAGATGGCTCAATAGCATTAATAGTACTCAGATAACAGACTCCAATAAAGAGCAGCATATAACCATGCATCCAAGTAAACCTAAATTTTATAACTCCCTGCTCTCGTATGAGATAAAAAATAATAAGTCCAAATAGGCATACAAATAATACATAGGCACCATAATTCGCATCGCCAAGGGCAAAGGAAATGGTCAACGACAACACTAAAAAAATTAGAGTTATGAACCATATCATGCGGTCAGCAATAGCCGTAATATTTAACTTCAATGGTTCTCCTCCTTACAACTCATAAAACATCTAACCAACGTTTAGCAATTTTTATATAATGGAAATTTATCACGCACCTTAATGGCTTCTTGTGAAAGTTGTGCTGCTAGTACAGGATCTTTTAGAACGCTACGCATAGCTTCATACATAGACTGTGTATCTCCTACAGGCACAAGAATACCATTCTCTCCACTATTTATTACCATGCGAGCCCCACCTACTGGACAGTCTGTAACTACTGTAGGTAAGCCCATGCCTAATGCTTCAAGCATAGAGTTTGAAATACCTTCAAAGTCAGATGATGAAACATACATAGAGCAAGGTGCAACCTTCTCTAAAAATATTACTAGCAAAAGCCAGGTAATAAAATACGATTCTCTAAATTGAGCGCTTTAATTTGAGCACGTAGTTCATCCTCTAAAACACCTTGACCATAAATAACAAGTTTATACTCTGGAAACTCATCTGCCAGCATACTAAAAGCATTAATCATCATAGGCAAATTCTTTTGAGGATGTAATCGACAGGCCGTAACAATCGTCTTCTCACGTTCCCCTTCTATTGGTGGTGGCAGTTTACCATTAATAGGATTTGGAATGATAACACCACGCTTTTGTACAGATTCAGGGAAATATGAACGAGCATCCTCAGTTTGGAATACTAGAGCATCAGCAAAGCGAAAGGCAAAATTCCGCAACGCTTGTTGATGCCAACCAATAGGCACCTTGCGCGGATTATTTCGCTCCGAAAAGACGATGCGATTCTTCACAAACCAAGAGCTAATAGCGAGAATAAAGCTCGATGCCGACAAAAACGATAAGCATGTTGCGTTAGGTCTTGTCTTCAAAATCTTGATCAGCTCTTTAATTTCCTGAATAAAGCGAATTACTTTATTAGAGCTTGTAGTATGAATCTGAATTTGTTCAATACCTTCCTCTAAAGCATATTCATTACCATAACGATTAGGGCTTGTTTGGATAACCGTAATATGGTGACCATCATGCACCCACTGACGAGCTAACTCTGTTAAAATACGTTCAGCTCCATCATTACCGAGGGAGATGGTAACAATAATTATTTCCTTTTTCATAAGCCTTCCTCTTGGATATATTCTGCAAGTCTTACATAGGCTTGTGCCATTGACACTTTAGGCTGCCAACCTAAAGATTTCAACTTCTTAGAGCTTAAGAACATGTGAACTGTTGGTGCGTATCCCAACCCCTGTACATCTTCGGGAATGTCAAAAACTACTTCACTTTTTCCATGACTTACATGCGTAGCTACTAGATGCGCAATACTTGCTATGGAGCGAGTTTCCTCATCATGACAAATATTATATGCTTCACCAGCTTCGCCATCCTTCATGAGGGTTAAAATGCCCGTTAATGCATCAGTAATGTAGCAATAGTTCGACATGGAGTCACCTTTTGTATGAAGAATAATGTTTTCATTTTGTAGAGCACTCTTAGTAAACTGCATGAATACACGATTATCAGATACAGGAACACCTGGTCCAAAAGTTTGAGCAAGTCTAGCTATAACAGCAGGAACTCCAAATTCTACAGCATAGGACTTACAATAACACTCACATAATCTCTTACTTTCAGAATAAGAACTGCGAATATTTAAATGATCTAAATACCCTAATCGTTCTTCTGTCATCACTTGTCCAGATTCATAGGGTACACCATACTGTTCCATACTCGATAAGTACACAAGTTTTTTTACCGTTTTATGATGGCCGAGCTCTAACATAGCTTCAGTACCATGAATTGATGTACGAATAGTTTCTACAGGATGCTCCATAAAGAATTTAGATTGTGTTGGTGCAGCACCATGTAAGATATAGTCACAAGGTACGTCAATAGATTCTAAAGCACCATCAATAAGTGTAATGGAATCATTATCTAAGTAGTTACCTAATATAGCCTGTGCTTTATCATGATTTCGTACATGACCTATTACCTTTATGTCCAAGTTAAAAGTCTCATTGGCAAGTATAAGCAATTTTATAAACATAGAGCCAATAAGTCCCGTTGCACCTGTCACGAGAATGCGCTGATGGCGGAGGAATTCAAAGTACTCTTTGTCTTGTAATAAAGCTGTTAACTCGCGTTTAATAACGGAATTACTCATCTTGTAATCCTCCTAATTCACGGTTTTTAATAATACCTGTGAACATATAATAATCAGATGGTGTAGTAATCTTTATATTTTCTGTTTCTCCTAATACTGGATACAAGGTGTATCCATAATGCATCATCATGGATGCAGAATCTATAAAATTATGGATGCCTTCTGCTTTAGCTCTATCATGAACCGATAAAATATCATCTAGTTTAAAGCTTTGAGGTGCTTTTGCCATAAGGCATTCACTACGATTTAAAATACGGTTTATAGAACCATTATCTGTAACCATAACGGTTTCAATAGCAGGTGTAACTGTAATAGCAGAACCCTTTGTTTCTACAGATTCAATATTTCTCTCTATTGTTTCTCTATCTACAAGTGGTCTAACACCATCGTGAATCAACACGGTAACCTCTTCATTAGGAAATAATCGTTTTGCCTCTGTCAATCCATTATATTGAGAGTCTAAAGCACTGTCTCCACCTGGAACAATGGATACAATTTTTTGTAAACCAGCCTCTTTGATGAGGTTTTTAGTATGATCAATCCACTCTGCTTTGCAAGCTAAAACAATACCGTCAATAGAGTCGGTTTGTTCAAACACATCTAAAGTTTGAATCAAAATAGGTCTACCGTTCCATTCTAGAAACTGTTTTGGCGTCTTGCTGTTATTCATTCGAGCACCTACGCCACCCGCAAAGATTACTGCTATTCGTTTCATAGGCCCTCCTTAAGGTTGAGCTTCGTTCTTGGCATAATGTATGCCTCTATACTCCTTGTAAGGTGTATGTAAATCAGCAAACACAGCATCATGTTTTGCTACACGCTGTTCTACTGGTGGTAATTGCATATAGTCGCCCCAAATGAGACGTAAATATCTTTCATACCCTTTCATAACAGGTATCTGATGACCTTCAAAGTCTTTATAAACGACAGAAGCAAAGTCTTCTCGAGGATGACGCAACTTCATGCCTTTTAAACTACCAATTAACTCAGTACACTCCTTGCTCGTATTGAAATCATATTTGGTCATTTGCTTTTCTGCAAAACGCCAAATATGGTAACGTAATGACTGACTAGAAAAAGACTTTATAGATACAGCCTGCTAAGGCACGATATATCGGACCCTTTATTATCCGGTAAATCGTTGAGCGTTAAAAGAGTGCAAATGTCATAGCCCACATCAGCTGCAAAGCACGACTGATTTTTGCCAGGTGCACAGCCATCAATAGGCATAATTTCAAGAGCTAAACCATGACAAATATCTTCATGCATACTATGACGATTAATAAATGTCGTATGATTATCTCTAATAGAAGCACCTGCATCATGATAGATATGATGCCGATCCGTACGACAATAGGTATAACGTTCTGTATCAGCATACTTTAGGCCACAGCTCTGCTAACTTTTTTTCATAGTCAGGACGAGGCATAAAGAGATCCAAGTCGTCATCCCAAGGGACAAAACCATTATGACGTATAGCCCCAATGAGACCACCGCCGCAAAGATAAAAGCGCAAATTATGTTTGTCGCAGAAACTCTTTAAAAGTACAGCAACATACTAAGCTCTTTTTCTTGTATTTCCTTTGTCATAGATGTACTCATAGGAACCTCTCTTAACGTAAATACAGCTAACACTGTATCTATCATCGTTTTTAATATCTTGAAAAAAAGAAAAACTCTTTAATACTCTTTCAAATTCCAAGCCATCTTTGCCTGGTAACACCTCATTGATGTAAACTTCATCTACATTTTGAGCATTTTGTAAAAGCTGATCTTCATCTTTATAGGCAATGCTGGCTACACTCGTTACACCAGCAGGTAATAACAGCGTAGCTTTCATCTCATCCGTATAGGCTGCCACATATCGCGGTACCTCTGGTCTTGTGCCAACAAAGCTCATATCTCCTAAGAGAATGTTGATAAGCTGAGGTAGTTCATCAAGACGACAACTGCGCAGCATATTGCCCTACCTTTAGTAACCCTCATATCATTTTTGTGATGTCACTTGAGCACCTAATGATTCCGCATTTTTTTACCATAGTACGGAAATTTATAGATACCAAAGGTGCGACCATATTGTGTCACCCGAGTTTGGCGGAAGAAAACCTCACCTTCACTATCTCGTTTGATCATGATGGCTAACACAAGAAATACAGGACTCAATGTAATGAGCATACCGGCTGCTATGACACGGTCAAAAATGCTTTTACATAAAAGACTTGTTCGTCTTTGATTTAATATTTCAAAGTACGGACGCACCTCTTCACACTGTAACTCTTGGGGTAGATCGTGAAAGTTTTTTACTAGCATTCGGTAATAATCCTTTTAAATGTTTCAATGATATATTGCACTTCTTCATCTGTTAATAACGTGTGAAGTGGCAATGTAATCTCATTTTTAAACTGATCATAAGCATTTGGATAATCATCAATAGTAAAGCCTAAATTCTTGTAAGCCGTATGCATAGGAATTGGTTTATAATGTACATTTGTTGCAATTCCAGCTTCAGCCATAGCTTCAATTACCTTGTTACGGTATTCTGCATCACGTCCATCTAAGCGAACTAAGTACAAGTGACCACTACTTTGATGATCATCAGTATAGTGACTTAATACTGTAACAGGTAAATCTTTTAAACCTGCATCATAAGCTTCGATAATTTCCTTACGACGTGCTAACAGTTTTGGATATCTTTCAAATTGGGCCAAACCAATAGCAGCCATAATATCCGTCATATTACATTTGTAATATGTGCCTTTAATATCGTATTCCCATGCGCCAGCCTTAGTTTTAGCAAGAGCATCCTTATCTTGACCATGCAAAGACAACAATTGGAATTGCTTATAAATAGTTTCATCATCGTAGCCCTCAATATGGCGCCATGTAGCGCAACCACCTTCGGCAGTAGTAAAGTTTTTTACTGCATGGAAGGAGAAACTACTGAAGTCAGCTACATTGCCTGTATGCACACCTTTGTAGGTTGCACCAAAGGAATGAGCACAGTCCGCTACGATAGGAATATGACCTAATGCTTTTTGAATATCATTGGCTGGAGTAAAGAGAGATTTCTTGTCCTCTACAATGGAGCGCAAGCGCTCATAGTCACAAGGTACACCAGCAATATCTACTGGAATAATAGCCTTTGTCTTTGGAGTAATGGCACGAGCTACTGCATCGTAATCCATTTCATAAGAGTCCTTTTGTGTATCTACAAGCACTAAAGTAGCACCTACATGAACTACAGGACTCGCACTAGCTGTATAGGAATAAGCACTTGTAATTACTTCATCACCAGGGCCAATACCTAATACACGAAGAGACATTTCAAGCGCTGCAGTAGCAGAATTCAAGCAAACAGATTTAGGTGTGCCTAACTGTTCGGCAATCTTTTTCTCTAGCTCTTTAGTACGAGGACCAGTCGTAATCCACCCACTTTTTAGGCTTCAATGACTTCGTTGATTTCTAAGTCGGTAATATCAGGAGGGGAAAAATTAATTTTCATATACATCACCTCATTACTTTCTGTACCTTGTCGATACGCTTGATTTATCTAATGGAATATATATTAAATTATTGACTACACATCAATGATGATAGAACCTAGTAAAGGAATTCCAACTTGAGTAAGTCGTTTCTTAGCTTCTATTAAATCTTTAGGACCTGCGACTTCATTTTTAACAACAAGCATAACACCGTCAGATTTTTCAGCTAATACAATGGCATCCGTAACATCTAATACTGGTGGTGTATCAATGATAACTACATCGTATTCGTCGCGGATATAATCCCAAATTGTAGATAATTTACTCGAATCTACGACTTCAGAAGGATGTTCAACTATTTCGCCTGCAGTAAGTACATCTAAATGAGGGACAATATTGCGATGAATCGTCAAATCTTCATCCATAATAACTGCGTTAGTAAGGCCTTTATTTGCACGTTGAATGCTACATGCTGAACTGGATTACGTAAATTACCATCTACCAAAAGAACTTTGTTATTATTCTTCGATAAAGCTAATGCCGTATTAGCCGCTACCTCAGAGGTACCTTCTCCACTAGTAGCAGCGGTGATACAAATGATCTTACATTTATGTTGATTACATACGTATTGTAAATTGCTACGCAATGTACGATATGCTTCTACAAGTGGTGTATCACCACGCTCATTAGAAATTAGTCTAATCATATTAACCTCTCACTTTACGCCACAATGCTACTATACGATTGCTTGGTTCTTCATATTCCTTTTCTTCATGATTTGGAATGACACCTAAATTTTCAATGCCAAGAATATCATTGATTTCTTGTACAGATTGAACCTTGCGGTTGCAGAAGAACTGACCCAATGTGTAAAGGCAGCCTAGGATAATACCCAAAATTGCAGAGCCTAATAAAATAAGGATTTTACGAGGTGCAATAGCCTTTTCTGGCAATGTAGGAGCATCTACAATTTGAACTTCATTTGGTACCATTACTTCAGCTACTTTAGCTTCTTCCAAACGCTTAGATAGCATTTCGTAAATGTCTTGGGCTACATCAACATCACGTTTTGCCTGGATATAGCCACGTTCTTTTTCAGGCAAACCTTTTATAGCTTCCTCATTTTCTTTATCAAGTTCAGCTAATGTAGATTCTTTACCTTGTGCTACAGCTAAAGCCGCTTCATTTCTGAATTTATCTGCTAACAAACCTTGCTGTGCAGAGTTACTAGATGGAGCTTGTTGGGATGCAATAGCATTAATTTCATCATTTAAACCACTCTTAGCTTCTTCGATTTGTTGGTTAATCTCTTTCATTGCCGGATGCTCATCAGTATATTTACCAACATAGGAGGCCTTACGAGATTCTAAGTCAGCTAATTGTCCTTTATATGCTTGAACAGTTGCACTATCAGCAATACTTTTACCTGCAGAGCCTAATTGCTCATTAATACTGCCTAAAGCTGCTTGCGCCGTTTCCAAATCCAATTGGTTTTGAGCTTTCTCACGATCAATAAGGGTAATCTTATCTGTTAGCCCCTTCATTTGATCCGCCGTGGAATATACCTTATTGTCCACTTGGAATTGTTGTAATTTCTTTTCTGCTTGACCCAATTCTTCTTTTGCAGTTACCACACGTTTTTGTAAAAATTCGCGTGTCGTCCGTTGCTCAACATGGGAAATATCTGCCAAGCGCTTTAAGAATGTATCAATTAATAATTGATTAGCCTCTTGTGCTTGTTCTGGACTTTTACCAGTTACACTAACTTGTAATAATTCAGTTTCTTTATATGGTTTTGTTTCAATACGTGTTTTAACAAACTCTTCGTATGTAGGTGCTTTACCTGTTCCTTCTGGATCTTCAATCGCTGCAATAACAGGTTCTACAACATTACGACTCTTTAAAATTTCAGCATCTGTATTCATCAATTGACGCGCCATAGAGTCAGAGTAACCATTAGTACTTGATAAAACAGAATTACTTAATCCTTGAGATTGTTTAATGCGCAACATAGATGTAGATTGATATGTAGATGGTGCTAGGAAAGCATATGCACCACCCAATACTATACATGCTACCGTAATATTGATAATCTTACGACGTCGTTTAACGAGGACTCTACCGACCTCTTTTAAATCAATAATTTGTTCCACCCATATACCCCTTTCTGTGAAAGTATACAAACAACAGGGTCTCTCCCTCTAAGGAATAGTTACTGTATATCTCCCCTCTCACGTAGACTACAGCTCTAAATAAATGATTGTAACTAAATTGTTATACATTATGATTTGGATGATATGTAGGAACGATGTCTTGTAATACATTGATTACATCCAAGTCAGATTTACATGTTTCAAAGCGATCAATTTCACGGCTTAACCATTCTTGATTTACATCTTCTAAGGCAGCTTCAAAGATTTTCTTATGTGTAGTTGTATTAGTACCTTCTTCAGCAGTTAATAATTCTTCATATAGCTTTTCACCTGGACGCAAACCAGTAAACTCAATGCGAATATCTTTATCAGGCTCAAATCCAGACAGACGAATCATATTTTTCGCTAAATCAACAATTTTTACTGGTTCACCCATATCTAATAAGAACACTTCACCACCATTTCCCATTGCACCAGCTTGTAATACAAGTTGGCTTGCTTCTGGAATAGTCATAAAGTAACGAGTCATTTCAGGATCTGTAACTGTTACAGGTCCACCAGCTTCAATTTGTTTGCGGAATAATGGAATAACAGAACCGCGACTACCAAGAACATTACCAAAGCGAACGGTAATAAACTTTGTATCGTACTTGTGATTCATACCAAGTACAACCTTTTCTGCCACCCGTTTCGTAGCCCCCATAACACTTGTTGGATTTACCGCTTTATCTGTGGAAATCATAACGAAGCGCTCAACACCATGTGCGCCTGCTACATCTGCCACATTACGAGTGCCATAAATATTATTTAACACCGCTGCAATCGGTTGGATTTCCATAAGCGGTACATGTTTATGAGCTGCTGCATGGAATACTACATCTGGTTCATAATCGGTAAAGATTTGGTCTAACTGATTTTTATCTCGAATATCAGCAATAATGGGAACCAATGTACCTTCAGTTACAATTGAACGCAACTCTTGGTGAATAAGATAAATACTATTTTCACCATGACCTAGTAACAATAGTTTTTTAGGTCTAACCCGTAATACTTGACGACAAATTTCAGAGCCAATAGAACCACCTGCTCCCGTAACAAGAACGACTTTATCTTTTAAATATGGTTCTACTTTTGATGTGTCGAGATGAATCTCATCACGTTCCAATAAATCTTCAATGGAAATAGGATGCAAATGAGATACTAAAACCTCATCATCTAATAATTGGTACATCCCAGGTAATGTGTTGATTTTACATTTTAGAGGTGAGCAGATTTCCATGATTTCTCGAATAACATCACGCTTTACCGATGGCATAGCAATGATAATTTCTTCAACCTTATATCTTGCTACAAGCATTGGAATATCTTCACGATTACCTAAAATTCTAAAGCCATTCATAAGGCGGTTATGTTTGAACATATCATCATCTACAAAGCCAATGATTCGACGAGAGCGCTTATGATACCGTTCAATTTCACGAGCAATAGTTGCCCCTGCATCGCCAGCACCAATGATTAACGTATTCACTTGACCACTTTCACCATCATCACCACTGCTATAATGAAGCGCCACATAATGTAGCAACATACGTCCCATACCTACTGCACCAGTTGTAAGGAACCAAGTAATAAAATAGATTGATCTTGGTAATGATTTACCAAATACAAACATAGAGGAGTAAAAGATTGCTGTACCTACTGTCGTAGCGACAAATACTGCCAATACCTCTCGCATCCCTGCATAACGCCAAATACGCGTATATAGATGCATAAGCAAGAACATCAACATATACGAAATCAGCAATATTGGCAATGCGTCTACCATTTGATCAATATATCGAGGTTCTATATAGCCATCAAATCTAATAAATAAACTAATGAAAGCAACAATAACAATCGTCGCAATATCGGCAATAAATAGTATGGCTGGTAATAAATATGAACGCAAAAGAACGCCCCCTTATATGTGAGATAAACCCTATCCTTAATCCTTACCGATACGTGATACCATGTATGCACCAGTCAAAATTGGAGCAATATCACGAGCAAAGTTAATACGACTATTTTTAGTCAAGTAAAGAACATCACCTTCTCGCATAATATAGTTTTCGGACATATCTCCAGTTTGTAACATGCGATTTAAATTAATAGGAATTGGTTTTTCAGGATTGTCTTGATGAATTAAGTAAATTTTCTTTTTAGCTGTATCCCAGTTAAAGCTACCAGCAGCACCAATCGCATCAATAACAGTACTAGACTTAGTCAATGTATAAGCACCAGGCTTATTAATCTCACCGAATACGTATACCCGAACTCCTCCGAGTTTTGTAACATTTACAGTAATATCCGGATTAATAATGTACCGAGATAAACCTTGCTGTAATTGGGCGGTAAACTCATCGACGGTTAAACCATCTGCTTTTACTGGTCCCACCATAGGGAATGATACATATCCGTCAGGACGAACAGTGTACATAATATCGTTACCATTACGTGTACCTAGATCTGCTTGTTGTACAACTTGAATAGTTAGTTCATCACCTTGTCGTAGACGATACACCTTATCAGAGCTCACTACAGATGCACTAGTTTCTAGTGGTGCGTGTCCTTCAGTTTGTAATATTTTAGAATCGTAAGACTGTTCAGCTGTTACATTAACAGGTGCAGCCATGGATGTTGTTGTGGCACATAAGAATGCGGCCATCATCATATACTGTTTTTTATTCATATTTTACCTCTTTGATTTACATGCAACTCACTCAATACAACACTTTATTTTTTTAGAATTATTAATCCTAAAAAAAATCGGTTAAAGTCATTTTATCATTATTTTTAAACTTTCTTCCATAAACACAGACCGTTCTGAGCTAACTTCATTAAACCTTTAAGAATAAATCGCGTAAATATAAGGTTTTTTTACCATTTAATTATGTGTATTTTTTTACGCATTTCACTCATATTTCACTCGTTTTTTTCATTAATTTTTAGATATATAAATAAAAAAATATATAAACTCAATTCATAGTCGATTCATAAAATCATCAAACACTCATCAATTTTTATTGATTAAATAAAAATAAGGTGTATATACTAGTTTTCTAGTATATACACCTTATTAAAAATTTTAGATAAGTCTATCGACTCAAAGTATTAATTATTCAACACGACCGCCTAAATATGCTTCCATAACGCGAGGATCATGACGTACTTCGTCAGCAGGACCAGATAATACCATCTTACCTGTTTCCAATACATACGCATAATCAGCTATTTAATGCTTGTCGTACATTTTGTTCTACCAAAAGAACCGTAGTTCCTTCAGCACTAATCTCTTTGATAGTTTCAAAGATTTCGTTTACTACTAATGGTGCAAGACCCATAGATGGTTCATCCAATAATAACAATTTTGGACGTGCCATAAGGGCGCGACCAATAGCCAACATTTGCTGTTGACCACCAGATAGAGTACCACCTAATTGATAACTACGTTCATCAAGGATTGGGAAGCGTTTAAATACTTTTTTAATATCTTCTTCAATCTCATTATCGTTGCGGATATAAGCGCCCATTTCAAGGTTTTCATAAACGCTCATATCTTGAAGGATTTGGCGACCTTCTGGAACTAATGAAATACCACCATGTACAATTTGATGTGTTTTATGACCAGTAATATCTTGGCCTTCAAATAATACTTTACCAGATGTTGGCTTTACAAGGCCCATTATGGTCTTCATAGTTGTAGACTTACCAGCACCATTAGCACCAATCAAGGATACAATAGAACCTTGTGGTACTTCTAAACTGATATCTTTTAAGGCTGTAATATGTCCATAACCAGCCACGATGTTTTCTAGCTTTAACATATTACGCCTCCTCTTTCCCTAGTAAGCTTCAATTACAGCCTCATTGTTTTGAATTTCTTGAGGTGTACCTTCAGCAATCTTTTTACCAAAGTTGAACACTACCAAACGATCACAAATATTCATCATTAATTCCATGGCATGTTCAATAACTACAACAGTAATACCAAGGTCGCGAATTTTACCAATCAATTGGCGTAACGCTTCTGTTTCACTATCATTCATACCTGCTGCTGGTTCATCTAGCAAAATTAATTGAGGATGTGTAGCCAAGGCACGAGCAATTTCAAGGCGACGTTGTTTACCATAAGGCAAAGATGTAGCAACCTCTTCAGCATCTTCTTCAAGACCTACGAGTTTTAAAAATTCATACGCAATGCCACGACAACGCTCTTCTTCGATGCGTTGACGTTTTGTTTTCAAGAAGCTAGACAAGAAACCAGACCCAGTACGACAATGCATACCAGTTAATACAGTTTCAAGAGCTGTCATATTACCAAAAAGACGAATATTTTGGAACGTACGAGCAATCCCCATTTCAACAGTTCTATGCGGCTTGATGCCTACAACAGACATACCATCAAATACGATTTCGCCAGAACTTACAGGGAATACACCAGTAATCAAGTTAAATAATGTAGTTTTACCAGCACCATTTGGCCCAATAACACCAAATACTTCACCTTGTTTTACACCAAAGGATATACCTGTGAGAGCTGCAACGCCACCAAAGCTTTTACTTACGTCATTTAATTCTAATAGCATTCAGTTCCCTCCTATCCTTGTTTTTCTTCTTGTTTACGTTTATACGCTTCAAAACGTTCTGTTAATACTTGTGATTCAGGAATATATGGTGCTTTCTTAAAGCCTAATTTACGACTAATTTTGTCTACCATAGATTCTGTTAAAATACCATCTGGACGAACTGCCATCAAGATGACTAGTAATGCACCATAGATGATGTCCCGATAATCGGATAAGAAGCGTAATACTTCTGGCAATAATGTAAGAATAAAAGAACCTAATACGGAGCCCCATACTACATTAGAACCACCAAATACAGGGAACAATAAGATTTGTACTACCTTGTGATAGCTAAAGTCTGTAGGATTGATAAAGTTTGTAATATGAGCATACAAACCACCGCCAATACCGGCGATGAAAGCACCGATGATAAATGCCATCATCTTGTAGTATACAACGTTAATCCCCATTAATTCTGCTGCATGATCATCCGCCTTAATCGCTGCAAAGGCACGACCAACACGACTATTATTAATGCGCACACAGAAGGCAATAATCAATACTAAAATGATTAGCAAATAATAATAGCCATTAAGTTGCCCCATGCAACAGCATCGATGCCCATTAAACCATCGATATCAAGTTCATAGGCTAAATTTGTTAATTCTTGAGGAATAGATGGAATACCAGAAAGGCCTAACGCACCATTAGTAATGTCCAAATTCAAGAAAATAACACGCACAACTTCGCCAAAACCAAGAGTAGCAATGGCAAGATATAAACCGCGAAGACGTGTTGTTGGTAAGCCGATAATAACGGCTACAAGGCTAGCAACTAGACCACCAATAATGATGCCTACAACAATAGGTAAATCAGCTTTCAAAGAAAGGATAGCCCCTACATATGCACCAACACTCATAAAACCAGCAGCCCCTAAAGAAAGCTGACCACTTGCAAGTGTGAAGTAAATAGAAATACCCATGATGGCATTGATGATGAAGAACATCACGATCTGTAGATAATACGGGTTTAATAAATCCATTAAGGTCTACCCCCTTTATCTTTAGAACCAAACAAGCCTTGTGGGCGCCAGAATAATAATAGGATGATGAGGCCAAAGGCCACTGCGTCACGGAATGTAGAGGCTCCATATGCAACAGAGAAGATTTCTGCTACACCTAAAATAAAACCACCAACCATGGCGCCTGTAATATTACCAAGACCACCTAAGATAAGTACGGCAAGGCCTTTAAATCCAATAATAACACCCATAGTAGGCTCAATAGCATTGAAGGACAAGCCTACCAATACACCTGCAGCTGCACCCAAGGCAGATGCAATCATAACGGTAACAGATATAATCATTGTTGGATTAATGCCCAAGAGAGCCGCTGTTTCTGTGCTCATAGATACGGCACGAATAGCCTTACCAATTTTAGTTTTCTTAATAACTATATTAAGAATTAGCATTAAAACTACAGAAACACCTAAACCAATAATTTGTACCATGGAAATTTTGAAAGCTCCAAAGTCGATTAGACCACCAATATAGTCTGGTGGGAAAGATCTTGTTTGAGGGCCCCAAAGCAATAATGCCAAACTTTCAAGAAATAGAAACACCAATGGTACTAATAAGTGGTGCCAAGTGAGACACCTTTTTCTTACGTAGTGGACGAAGCGCCACAAATTCTAAAAGATAACCGAGGATAGCACCGACAGCCATAGCTACGATAAGGGCTACAAAAATGTTAACGTCAAAAACAGTTACCATAAAAAGACCAACGAAGGCACCTATCATAAAGATGCCTCCGTGTGCCATGTTGATGATATTTAAAACGCCAAACACAAGTGTTAAGCCAATAGCGAGTACAGCATATAAGCTACCGAGGGTTAACCCGTTAACTAATTGTTGTAAAAACACTATATTACCTCAACTTTTTATTTTTTTAATGCGTCAAATTGACCGTTTTTAATTTGTAAAACTTGAACTTCCATGGAAGGGTCACGTTTTTCGTTGAACTTGAATTGACCAGTTACACCAACGAAGTCAGCAATATTTTTCAAAGCATCGCGGAATTTTTCACGATCTGTAGTAGAGCCTGCTTTTTTCAAAGCTGCTTCATAGAGGTATACAGCATCATAAGCTTGAGCTGCGAATTGGTCTGGTTCTTTACCGTATTTATCTTTGTAAGCTTTACGGAAGTCTTTTACCTTTTGATCGTCTTTGTTAGGGAACCAAGGTGTACCTACGATAACACCATCAGCTGCAGCGCCTGCAATTTTAATGAATTCAGGGCTGTTGAAACCATTAGAACCAATTACAGGTTGATTCATACCCATTTCACGCATTTTTTTCATGATTAATGCGCCTTCTTGGTAAAGAGAAGCAACTACGATAACATCAGGTTTTGCTTGTTGAATCTTAGTTAATTGTGCAGAGAAGTCAGTATCTTTATCTGCAAATGTTTCAGTATCAACAATTTGTACACCTTCAGCTTCCAATGCTTTACGAGCTGTATTATTTACAGATACCATTTGGTCATTGTTGTTGGAGTACATAATAGCTGCAGTTTTGAAGCCTAAAGTTTTATGTGCTTCTTTAATTGCAGTATCTACTGCCAAGGATTCTGGTACAGCGTTACGGAAAATGTAATCGCCGATATCTGTAATACCTTCAGCAGTTGTAGATGTGCCAAGAGCTACGATTTTACTTTTGTTTGCTACAGGACCTGCTGCCATCATTTCGCCAGATAACATTGGGCCAATAACAGCTACAACTTTATCTTTAGAAATTACTTTATTCATTGCATTGATAGCTTCGTTTTTATCACCTTTAGTATCTTCTACTAACAAGTTGATTTTAACAGCATTTGCATCAGCGTTGATTTCGCTTACTGCCAATTCTGCACCAGCTTTAATGGATTCACCATATGCCGCTGCACCACCAGTTGTTGTTGTTAACAATGCAATTTTAGCTTCATTGCTATTTGCATTACCTGCATCTTTATTACTGCCACAACCAGCAGCAACTGCCATTACACCAGCAAGACCAAAAATGGCTGCTTTTTTTAACATGGATTTATTCATGCTACACCTTTCCTTTGAAACATAAAACTTTAAATCTATATCTATATTATTAGATTTTTTTAATTTTTTTGTCAATTAAAATAACTCTATAATAATATATACTATTATAAGTTATTCAGATAGTCGTTCCCATTTCTCATACAATACATCTAACTCACTTTGTGTTGATTCAATTTGTATGGAAATTTTGGACATTTCATCTAAATCTTGCTGTACTACAGGATTAGCTAATTGAACTTCATACATTTTCATAGTTGCTTCTAATCGGGCAATTTCAGATTCCACCTCAGCTAATTGCTTTTCTATCATATAGGCGTTCGGTTTCTTCTGCGATCCCTCTGTAGATTCTTCAACTGAAAGTATAGATTCATTAATAGAAGTATGTTTATTATCACTAACACTATTTTCTAAGTTTTGCTCGTTAGCTATGGCTAACAAATCTTCCTGTTCTTTTAACTTTTCTTTGTAATACGAATAATTACCGAGATATTCAGTAATTTTCCCATCATCTAGAACAATGGTTTTTGTAGAAACTTGATCCAAAAAATATCTGTCATGAGAAATAATAAAGCAAGTACCTTCAAATTGTTGTAATGCTTCTTCTACAATTTCACGCGTTGGAATATCTAAATGATTTGTCGGTTCGTCTAAGATAAGGAAATTATCTCCTTGAAGGAATAATTTTAACAATGCTAACCGAGCTCTCTCACCACCGGATAAGTCTCCTACTAGCTTAAATACATCATCCCCTTTAAATAGGAATGAGCCTAATACATTGCGAGCTTTTTCTTCAGTATAGTTAAAATGGTTCATAACCTCTTCTACTACCTGCCAAGAATCATGTAATTCCTCATGCTCTTGTGAGAAGTATCCCACTTGTACGCGATTACCGATATCAACATGACCATTCTCAGGGAATAATTCACCTACTATAGTTTTTACGAGTGTCGATTTACCAGCCCCGTTAGGTCCAATAAGGGCTACTGATTCTCCACGTCGTACTACGAGTGATATATCATCAATGATAGGATTTTCACCATATCCTACTGATAAATGATCTAGAACAAGAACCTTATCGGCACTCATCGCAGCAGGGGGGAAAGAAAATTGTAAATGATGTGAAGTTACCGGTGCATCAAGTCGTTCTAAACGATTCAATTGAGACTGACGACCACGAGCCATTTTAGATTTAATACCTGCGCGGTATTTATCTATATAAGCCTCTGTCTTTTTGATGTACTCCTGTTGTTTCTCATAGGCTACCATATCCGCTTTCAATCGTTCATCTCGTTGTTGAATATAACGACTGTAATTACCACGATACGTTGTAGCCTTATGGTTATCTAATTCTACAACGCCAGTGACAATACGGTCTAAGAAATAACGGTCATGGCTGACAATGAGAATCCCACCATGATAGGCAGACAAATACCCTTCAAGCCACTCTAACATGTCCATATCTAAATGGTTAGTTGGTTCGTCTAAGAATAAAAAGTCTGGACGCCGTACCAATGCTTAGCTAAATTAATTCGAGTCTTTTGACCACCAGAAAAAGCGCTTGCTGGTTTATCTAAATCCTCATCAGTAAAGCCAAGACCATAAATGATGCGCTTAGTCTTTTGCTCGTAATCATAGCCGCCTAACCATTCAAGGCGATTTTGTAAATAATCTAATCGTTGTAAATCAGATTCACTAGCCTCTTCTGTTTCTAAGCGTGTGGTAAGTTCTTTAAGTTGTTCTTCCAATGCATGTACATCAACCCATGCCTTTTCAATCTCAGTAGCTAAACTATCATCACCAAGATTTACATCTTGTTGTAAGTAGCCAATGCTTGCAACAGGCGACTTAACTACATTACCTTCATCAAGATCTTCATAGCCTAATATGCATTTTAATAAGGTCGATTTCCCAGCCCCATTAGGACCTACTAAAGCTAGGCGATCACCTTCTTTTATCTCAAAGGACACATTGGAAAATACTTGGCGCACCCCAAATGACTTTCCAAGGCCTATCATTCGAATGCGTTCCATTCACAACCTCCTAATCATTTACCCTTTATTATACCACATTTGCTCGCACTAATATTAACATTTCTATAGAATCTTTTGTTTTTCTACTATGACGAAATAATTTCCCCAATAAAGGAATGTCTCCTAATATAGGAATCTTTTGTATTTGGTGCTGATCGCGATTATCCATGAGACCGCCTATAACGAGTACCTCTCCTGGTTGTAAACGCACTCTTGTATGTGCTTGCCGCGTACTAATTTTATAGGCTTTCATTTCAGATACCATAATTGGAGTACTCACCTCAGCATGAATTTTTGCATCTACGCCACCATTAGCGGTAATAATTGGTGTATAGTTCAGTTTGATACCAACTTCTTCATAACGTGTAGAACGTTTTCGTTCTCCATTCACCTCTGCTTCTTCTATAACAGGTATACGTTCACCTATTAATATATGTGCTGTCTCACCATTAAGGGCCATAATAGATGGTTTAGCGATTAGAACCGCTTTTCCTGAACTTTCCATCAAACTTAACTCAGGTTTTACAAAAAATTTGTAAGCTTCACCACCTGGTGTTTTACCAAAGGTAACAGCCCCATAGGAATTAGTCTTATCTTCTCCATGTCCAGTCAAGCTGAGCCATGACCATCTAAATCCTTGCTCTTTTGCATAAGATTGTTCCATAGCAATGATGGTTGCTTCTAATTGTACTTGTTTAGGTTCCTTGTCAACTGCATTGATTAGGGTTTCTACACGCCTCTTTTCTCCGCTTGTCAAATGCATAATTACTTCGTTTTGTTCTGAAAGCACAGCCATTTTATCATTTTTTACTACTGTTCCCATTATATTTGATAAAGACTCTGCAGGCAGATGTTCAGGAGAAACTACATAGAGCTCTCTATTCTCTAGTGCAGTATCCTCAGATTCAATAAGAAGAGTCTTATGTTGTTTTGTTACAGTAAAATGATATAACCGCCCTAGCTCTTTAATAATCTCTTCTGGAGACTCTCCTTTTACACTTGCCGTAATATTACTCTTTAATGACTCTACTCCGATAACTGATATACCATAACTGCGACAAATGCCTAACACAGTATCCTTTAAAGAGGCATTGCGTACAGATATTGTAATTGTTTCTTTATCTTTATTAGGTTCTACGCTCTTTATTGAATTATTTGTTGCATTATTTCCTACATTTTTTATTATGTTATCTTCTGTAGTATTTCCTGTTACAACTAACGGTTGTGCTAATAAAAAATATATTAATACAACTATTAATATAACTATTTTTAGCAATGTATTAGATTCATTGGCATTACCGTTATTAACCTTACCTGTATTTGCTCTGGTTTTGATGATTTTGTCTTTTATTATTGTATATTCCAAGAACAAGCCACCTTCACTTACTCGATCTTTAGCCATCGCGACGAACCTCCTTCAATAATTTCTACACCACTTGCAGTAATATTAGATACGGATATTTCTTGCCAACTACTCCCTACCGTAACCATCTGTTCCTCTGAGCCTTTTCGTAAAATAGCTATATTTTGATTCCCTTCAATGATGCCCACCAGTTCAATTGGTTGTTCTAAAGTCAACGCGTTAGAATTAATACTTGTTCTGGAGTGAACACTTTCATTACTATAGTTATTAGTATCATCATGGATCATATTGCTATTCCAATCTTTATTCTTTCTATCCGTTTTTATATTTTTATTCTTAGTACTTCTATGCCGCCGTGAAGTTCTTTTATTACTTATTTTCTTACTATCACTAAGTGATGTTTCATCATTACTAATAGTATCTAAATCGTTATCCATATCTTTCATCTCATCACTTTGGCTTAATAAATCGGTACTAGAAATATCCTTAAAGACCTCTCGCCAAGGATGAGGCCGTTCTACACTACTCACATCATATAGTAAGCGTCCTTTAACAATAGAGTCATCTTTCTCATCATGTACGGCCTTATTCTCCACACCAGCTTTACTAGATTTTCCGTTATTGTTACCATTTCTTTTTTTATTAGCTCTCTTTGATGACTGCTCTTTTGCATCTACCTGCCTTTGATTATCAATAGTATCCTCTGATTGTGCTGAATTAATATCGATATGTTCATCTTTGTGAGGATAAAAAATACCAGCTGCTATCATTGCTAAAGCCAGTATAAAGAATATAAAAATTACAATTCGATAGTGTCGTATAAGAAAACATTGTCTAACAATCCAGCCTTTGATCTGTTCTATATAGTCTTGTAAGTTCATAATTCACCTCCTGCAGACTATTTCTAGGAGGTCCTTTTAAATTCCTACAAAAAAATGACTCTACCAGTCACCTAGGTGACTAATAGAGTCATTCATTATATTGACAAATCAAGTCGATTCGTGCTCATTTTATTTACTATTAAAACCCTCTGGATGAGATGTATGCCATTTCCAAGCATCCTTAATAACATCAGCTACATTACTAAATTTAGGGTCCCAACCAAGTAAGTTTTAATCTTTTCAGAAGAAGCAATCAATGTACCAGGATCCCCAGCACGACGATCACCATATTGAACAGGAATATCGATGCCTGTAACCTCTTTTGCAGTTTCAATGATTTCTTTTACGGAGAAGCCATTTCCGCTACCAAGATTAAATACTTGGGACTCGCCGCCTTTACGTAGATAATCCATAGCCAAAACGTGAGCAGCTGCCAAATCATTAACATGAATATAGTCGCGCACACATGTACCATCAGCTGTATTATAATCAGTACCAAAAACAGTAATGTACTCTCTTTTACCACGAGCTGCATCGAGCACAAGTGGAATCAAATGAGTCTCTGGATGATGGTCTTCCCCAATCGTACCAGATGGATCGGCACCTGCCGCATTGAAGTAGCGCAATGCAACATAAGTAGAACCATAAATAGAACTATAGTCAGATAACATTTCTTCAATCATTAGCTTAGTACGACCATATACATTTGTAGGATGCAATTGAGCATCTTCACGAATTGGCACTACCTCTGGTTCGCCATATACAGCAGCCGTACTAGAAAACACAAAATGTTTTACCCCAGCAGTACGAGCAGATTCAATAAGGTGATAGGAGCCAACTACATTATTTTCATAATAAATAGCTGGATTTACCATTGATTCTCCAACTTGAGAATGGGCAGCGAAATGCATAACCCCAATGATATGATGCTCTTTCATAATATCTACTAACTTAGGATCTGCAATATCCATATTGTAGAATGTAACCCCTTCAGGAATAGATTCTACATGCCCTCTAGATAAATTATCTACAATAATCGGTGTGTAACCGGATTGTTCTAGAGCACGTACAGTGTGACTCCCAATATAACCAGCCCCACCTGTTACTAAAATATTCATAGTTCCCCCTTATGAATTATGTGTATCCTTTGCACGAGCTAATTTAGGCCCGATGAGACGCTTATAAACTTCAACCCCTGGTTGGTCAAAGGCATCAACACCAGCAAAAATAGATTCAAAATAAACTGCCCAACAATGCATAAACATAATTTCCCCTAAATGGAATGAATTTAATGTTGGTACAGTTATCGTCATATTAAAACGATTATCGCTAGATAAGGCCTCTCTATTGGCATCTAAAGCAATATTCAAAATATCACAAATACCTACATTTCCAAGTGCTTGTAATCGTTCATATTGACTATGTGTATTAGGCACTACGAGATTATGTTTCCAATCCTTAACCTTAATAAATTGAACCACCTTATTAAGACGGCCCTCTTGATGCTCTTGTACTTGAGCATGCATATCCATAGTCCCTACTGCAGCAACCGGCGTACGACCATATGGTAAGCAAGTATTACTCATCTTCCCTAAAGATTCGGATAATAGTTGTACATACCAATCAGATAAGGAGTGAAGAGCTTCACCATAAGGCATAAACACCTCAATAATACGACCGTACCGTTCAGACGCAATATATTTTAGTAAAGCACTTAATAAAGCAGGATTCTTAAAAATATCCTCTTCTTGACAAGCCGCATCCATTGAAGCTGCACCTGCCAAGAAACCTTCAATATCAAATCCTACGAGAGCAGCTGTAACAAACCTACTTCAGTAAATACAGAGAAACGACCACCTACACCATAAGGAATGCTATAGGTCTTCCAATGATTCTCTATTGCCATAGAGCGTAAAACTGTAGGATGTTCATCATCAGACATATCGGTAACAGCTACCACTTCATAATTTATATTACGATCTTGTAAAGCTTTTTCCAAAATCATGAAGTTAGCCATTGGCTCGATGGTAGAACCTGACTTAGATGTAATAACGAGCATCACCTTATAGTCTGATCCTTTTGTCTGAGCTTGGTACTCTAAAGTGCGAATAAGACCAGCTAAATAGTCACCATCTACATTAAAGCCTGCAAAATACATCCGTGGATATCCGTTTCGTTCTTCCGTACTGAGATTATTCCAAAACGCACCACATTGGACATCGAAAATAACCTTACTACCCAAGTAAGAGCCACCAATGCCTACAGATACAACTGTGTCAATATTATGGCGAGCATAATCCCGCAGTTCATAAAGTCGTTTCAACATTGCAGGTGTATTGATACCATCTTCTGAAATATAAGGAAGTTGGTAAAACAATACCGGTTCAGGCAGTCCATCCTTAGAAACATGTCCTTCTTCAAAGCCTGTAGAACGCAAAATATTTGTATGACGCCAAACATTTTGTATAGCACGCTCAAAGTTATTTACGTCTCGTTCTTGTATGCAACTTTCATTATATATGTTAGCGTAATCTAACTCGAACCCTGATTGTAACCGCAACATCAAATATCTCCTTTACTGACATTTTATGTACAATATTCTACTCATTATACCATAAAACAATGAATAAAATATTAGTTTATGCAATCATTTTACCCACAAGCCATAGCCAAAACCCACTGCATAAACAGACCATAACAATGCGATAGGAATAGCTAGCTTAAACTTAATCTTTAAAGTCTTATGATGCCAAATAACCATACCTAATAGAGCACCAAGGCCGCCAAAGGCAAATGCTAAAAATAATAATGTAAACTCTGAAATTCGATTATACCCCTTTATAGCACATAACTTATCATAGCCATACATACTAAATACAATTAGATTCCATACGCCTACAGTAACCCAAAATTGTGTATCACTCATGTCCCCAAACCTTATATTTTTTACTTATGATGAGCCTTAAAATATTCTAATGTTTTTTGTAAGCCATCATCTAATGTTGTGGATGCTACAAATCCAAAATCGCGTTCCGCCTTTGCATTGCTTAACCGTGAATGTTTAATATCACCTATACGTTCAGCCTCATAATGAACCATAAAGTCGGCACCACTAATAGCTCTGAATCGCGTAATCAACTCATTTACAGATGTTCCCGTATTGGTAGAAACATTATAAATACCTGTACAGTTATTATTTCCCATAGCCTTAATATTAGCTTCTACCACATCTTCTACGTAAATAAAGTCTCTTGTTTGTTCCCCATCACCATATACGGTTAAAGGCTTACCTTCAACAATTAAACGATTGAAAATACTTATAACGCCGCCTTCACCACCATCACCTTGACGTGGTCCATATACATTGGCATATCTAAAGCATACTGTATTTAATCCAAAGCTTCACGATAAATACGCAAATACCCTTCTGCGGTAAGCTTGGTTAACCCATAGAAGGATGATGGCATACCACTAAGTTCTTCAGTCAATGGTAATACTGCTAAATCCCCATAAACAGCAGCTGAAGAAGGCATTAAAAATTGTTCAACTTTCACCTTACGACAGGCATCAAGTACATTTATTAGCCCTAGTAAATTAACATCACAATCATATCCAGGATTCTCCATTGAGGACTGCACCATAGTTTGAGCAGCCTCATGGAATACAATAGAGGGCTTAAACTCTTCAAAAATAGATACTAGCTTTGGATCTCGTACATCCATCTCAATAAATTGAGCGGACTCATGTACAAAAGAACGCATACCTGTAGATAGATTATCTATAACAAGCACATTGTGCCCTAATTCAATTAATCGATCAACGAGATGAGAGCCAATAAATCCAGCCCCACCTGTAACACATATATTCATAGTATCCTCCCTTCTTATATTTCTAAATACCTGCACCTTGTTTAGCTAGTGCATCGGCCATTTCATTATATGTATCGCCCGTATGTGCTGCCACCTTGTGAAAGTGTACGCGCACACGATTTTTTATAGAATCATAAAATGCAGCATATTGTTGAGTTAGTGCATTATTCCGTTTCCATCTTTTGGTAGCCCACATTTCAATTCCCATATAATCATAATATAAGGAACATTCAGGAATACCATGATCAACAGCATATTTCATAACATACATCGCAGCTAATAGCTCGCCAGACACATTCCAAAAAGCCGTATATCGTTCATCAGTAGAGGGAAAGGAAAAAGTCTTTCTAGTCCCATTCAAGAAGATAACACCACCTGAGCCAACAGTATTAGTCCCTTTATTATAACTACCATCAATATAAGCAACTACATGATTTTGGTGAGTAAAATCTGGTTTTGCCTCACCTGCGGATACCTTATTTTGAATGCCAGAACTAACCTTTGTAGTTATCTTCTTCGTCCCTTCCAAAGATTTTGATTCACCCTTATGAGCGCTCATAAAATCACTTAATGATAAACCTGAATCTTCTACAAAGGCACGAGCTTCTGCTTCCGTAGGAAAAGACTTGTAGATAGCCCCACCAAAGCCTTTTACCTGTTTCTCACAGTCAGCCCATGTGGTATATACACCTGGTACATGACCCTGACGAACTGCATAATACTTTTTTGCCATACGTACCTCTTAATGATCCATTGTAAGTGCTATAAATTCAGCATTAACAACAGATGCCAAATCTTTTGGATTTACCTTCATTTGCATCCCTCGAAGACCAGCACTTACATATACAAAGTCTTGAGGCTCCATAGTAGCATCAAAATATGTGGGAAATAATTTTTTCATTCCCACTGGAGAACATCCTCCTCGTAGATAGCCCGTAATACCTAGCAGGTCCTTGACATGAACAAGCTCTACAGACTTGTTATGACTGACACGAGCAGCTTGTTTCATATCTAATTCAGCTGCAACAGGAATGCAAAATACTACATATCCTGTTTTGTCGCCCTTACCAACTAATGTTTTAAAAACTTGTTTTTCATCAAGCCCTAATGCCTCAACTACATGAAGACCAGCTGCCCGCTCTTCAGACCACTCATATTCACTAATACTATAAGGAACCTTATGGGTGTCTAAAATACGTAATGCGTTTGTTTTTTTATGTTTCTCTTTACTCACTATATTCCACCTTATATATTAGCGTAACAAATAAATCTTATCAATATATAATAAATTTCTATATATCAATAGAAATAGCCTTATTCTTATTTATTTACAATTTTATTAATATTTTTTTCAATTCAATGCGTAAAGTTCCATCATCATTAGTTTTAATTTCAATGAATTCACGATTTTTCATATATTCTACGGGAAATGAAATTTCGATTCCCGTGTCAGTTTTAATTTTGTGATGCTCACCAACCTTCGTAGCAAACTCACGGTTTACAGGTAATAGTCGCATCATATCTGCATCAGCTAATTCCTTTTTAGCCGCCTCTTGTTGAACGGGATTCTCCTTAAATACCTCTTCCACAATACGAACAGGATCCACTGTATCAGATACTTCAGCATTTTTAGCAATCATAGACTTTGCCGTCGTCAATTCAACAACACCGTCCGACTCGTGTGCTTGAGCTACCTTGTCTACAATGGCTTTTACCTTTCTCACCGTATCTCGAGAGGATTGATTAGTACCTAATTGTAACACCTTATCGGCTAAAATATAGGATACTTCACCATCAAATTCACCTTTCGGTTCAAAAATGCGAACACTAAAATCAAGTAGATTAATAGATGCAAAAGCTCGTAATTTCTGTGATGGCATCGGCAACACAGCCTTATGAGAAACAAGTTCTGTAGCTAAGCTGCCATCATCTTCACTAAATAGTTGATGTGTAAAAGCATCATGAGCTTGGCACAAAAGAATACAGATATAAGATGCATCTGTAATAGCTTCACAGATAATCGTATCAATAACAACAGAATCCGTTGCTTGCTTCATATAGGTGAACAAGCTTCACCTAAGTTCTTAGATAAATCTATAAACTTGAGATTTCCATTTTTATAATCAACTAATTGTTTACCAAATGGACTTGCATCATGCAAGGTACCTGTTCTAGCAGCTGGATCTTTGAACGCCTTAACTACATGATTGGCAATATAATCTTGTATAGCTTGATCTCCAACCTTTAATTCATGTTCAGAGTATACGGCTAAAGAGGACGTAAAGTCGAAAATCTCTAGTGCCGCCTTGTTAATCTGCATGATGCCTCCTTATAATAGCAAAAACGATTACCTTTTATTATACCACTCTTTTAGTTTTCGTTTATCAACTTTTGAGCATTCTGTAAGGGGTAACATAGGAATTTCTAGAATTGCTTTTGGCCATTCAACTGAAGGTCTTTCGTAATGAATAATTTCTATAATTTTACTTAATTCAGTATTATCCTCTAATACCATATAAGCAACAAAGTCTTCCCCACGTATATCATCATTTATCGTAATAACAGCCACTTCAGAAACGCCCTGTAAGGATTGTAAATACAATTCCATTTCAGGAATAGAAATTTTATATCCTCCTTTATTGATGACATCACCTTTCCTCCCATGAAACATGAGATATCCATCCTTATCTATATAACCGCAATCATTTACTGTATATGTATCAGGAATGCCTTCGATATGATGCTTTGTAGTCACATAAATAACACCGTTCTGCTCTTCTATTTGGACAGATGGAAATGGTCTTCCCACAGTACCCTCTCTATCTAACCACTCTTTACCTGTACAATGTGTTATATAGTTAAGCTCAGTAGCACCATAATAAAGAATGAACTCCATATTCGGACATATTCGTTCTAACTGTTCCATCAACTGTCGATCCAGTACTTGTGATCCTGCGATGATATAGTTAATAGAGTCTACTTTACTTTTGCAATGACGTACCAATAATCGTAATTTTGTTGGTAATGCATATATATGGTCCACATGATATTCTTCAATAAGCTGTATCCATCGATTTGGGCGCAACGAACTCGTTGTAATAACTGTTCCTCCAGACCATAGCACAGCGATAACCATATTACTAACACCAGTGAAACTAAAGCTTCCATGTAAGAATATTTTTGTATCTTTGTTGATATGAAAAATATCGTTTTGAATATCAAAGAACTCTCTCCACGAGCTCTCACTACGCCACAAAGGTTTTGGACGCCCAGTAGTCCCAGAGGTAAGTACACCAAAGTCAGCTAAAGGTGCCACCCCTTTATATGCTATAATACGAGCCAATTCCTCAACATACTCTGTATCCATCTCATTATGGCATACCATAGGAATATAACCGGTATACAATCCCCACAACCACTGTACAAGTTGTTCCACAAATGATTGACTCTGAATTAAAGCAACTATATGTTTCGGTGATTCTTTAGTTTGAGCAACATTTACTATACGACTAGTATCATTAATATCTATGGATAAAATAGCATCATACAAATCACCGTATGTATACTTTTTATCATCTACAATTAAAGCAATCTTGTGAGGATCTAATTCTTTATATTGTCGTAAACGTTCGATAATTGTCATTTTATATTCGTTCCATAATTAAAGCAGTTCCTGTACCGCCTGCGCCAGCAATAGCACATAAACCGTATCGACCATTACAGGATTCTAAAGCAGCCATGCAATGAAGGGCTAAAATAGCCCCAGAGCAGCCATAAGGATGTCCATAGGCTAATGCACCACCAAGCATATTATATTTCCCCATATGATCAGGGTAGGACTTATCGAAGAGAGCATCAATGATGGCGAAGGCTTCATTCCATTCCACCACGTCCATATCATCCATGGTCAAATCTGTCCGTTTTAAAATAGCTTTAGTACTTTCAAGAGCACCTTCTGGACTAAACTGAGGATTTCCAGCCCAAGGCATGATACTATGAATTCTAAACGGCCCTTTTTCATTGGATATGTATACAAAAGCAGCACCATCATGAGTTAAACAAGCATTGCCAGCATTTGTAATAGAGTCCTTACCTAATAAAGGTTTCATCCTAGATAAAAGTTTTTCATTCATCTTTGGCCTAATACATTCGTCTACACACTTTTTTCCATCTATAGAAAAAGGCATTATATAAGATTGCAAAAATGAATTATCTAAAGCCTTAGTAGCTCTTTGATGACTTCCAATAATATATGGATATAACTCTTCCTTAGTTATATTGTGCTTATGGATGGTTCTTTCTGCCCCTTCTAGCATAGCTAAAGGAGACCGATCTTGAGGAGTAAATTGAGCTACCTTATATAAACCGTCTCGATCATCTTCAGTTGCATAGATTCGATCTGGTTGTAATGAAGAGCTTTCAATACCACCAGCAATAGCAGAATTCATCACGCCTGACGCAATATGTGTATAGGCCATTTCAATACTCATCAATGCTGATGCGCATTGCATATCAATTGTTACAGCAGGCGTCGATACCGATAAATTAGACATTAAACCCATTAATCGTCCAATATTTCCACCTGTACCAACTGCATTACCACAAAAATACCATCAACAGAGTTAATTTCATGTCCTTTAATTAACTCATTAATCAATTGTGCACCCAATATTTCAGGTCTTGTATTTTTATATTGGCCGTTTAACACGCCTATAGGGCTTCTAAGCCCACCATGAATATATACTGACATATAAGCTCCTATAACAAAATGCACAAAAGAGGCACCACAAGGAATGCCTCTTTTCATTATTACATGCTAAATTTTAATTTTAGTTGCTAGCCAGGATGCAACGAGACATTTTACGATATCCCCAGGAATAAATGGGAACATAACTACAGGCAACGCCGCCCAAAGTTCTGTTTTAGTAACAATCATAAAGCCTGCCACCCCAAATAGGTATACTACAGGAATTGTAATTACAAGAGAGCGCCATGCATAAGAGAAAAAGCTCTTTTTAGACCCTTTAAATACACTTAGTAAAGTATATGCTATTGGCCAAGAGAAGATAAAGCCCCCTGTAGGTCCCAATAATTTACCAAGACCAGCCGTTCCCCCAACGAATACAGGTAGACCAACGGCTCCTAGCAGAACATACACGACAAATACTATAAAAGCATCCTTTGGTTGCAATAATAAGCCTGTTAATGTCGCCACCAAAGTCAATGCGGTTACCATTGCCGGACTAAATGGCAATGGAAATGAAATATATGCTGAAATACATAATAAGGCTGTCAATAAAGCCATTTTTGTTAAACGTCTTGCTTCCATAATTACCTCTAACTAATACATCTTTGTTTTAAAGATGATAAATCTTCATTTTCACCAAAAAAAGTAGCGGAAAAAGCCAGTGTATCTCCTACATATCCTTCTACATGAGCATCTTCAGAATTTTCCACCAAAGTTACCATATCATCTGCTATAACAGGTGCATGAAAATAAATTGCCATCTGCTGTGCAGATTTACTAATGTTCCAATAATTCCATAAATTTTCTAAAATCATGCATCCCGGTACTACATAAGGAGGCTCACGATGAATCTCATTAGTATCATTAATATCGTTTACAAATCGCACTATATCATCCTTAGAGAAAGATATAGTACGATCATTTTCCTCTTGATGAATGGTAGAACGGATACGAAATTGTCTCGGCACCGGTCGTAAATCAACCATTAAAAAACCTGATTTATCTAGAATACCAATTGTAGTAGTTTTAGCGATTTGATATAAAATACCACAGATAGATTGATCACTTCCTGAAGCATCATAATGCATATGCTTAATAATACTATGTCCTGGTAATCCAAAATCATTATTACATAATGTTTTAAAGAGCGATCTCATATAATCACAGTCCTTTATTTATTCAATAAATTGATTATAATCAACATCTTTTCATTCGTCAACAAAAGTCATTATCCATTTGTTAACAAATATAAAATAATATATCTATATTAGCTAAATGTACTACCAAAAGAAAAGAACCCATGATATATCATAGGTTCTTTCATAAGGTTAAATCTTATAGATTTGTTATTTAAGATCTAGCTCTTTTAAGTATGCCTTGAAGTTTTCACCTAATTCTTCATTGCGCAATGCATACTCAACAGTAGCTTTCAAGTAACCTAGTTTATCACCTGTATCGTAACGAATGCCTTCATAGGCCAATGCATACGTGTCAGTTTTAGATGCTGCTAACGCATCAGTCAATTGAACCTCATTACCTACGCCTGGTTTTGTATTTTCCAAAATATTGAAAATATCTGGAGTTAAAATATAACGACCTAATACAGCAAGTCTAGATGGAGCATCTTCTTGCTTAGGTTTTTCAACCAAGTTATGAACGCGATATAAATTATCAGCCAATGCTTCACCAGATACGATACCATAAGAGCTAACTTTATCCTCTGGTACAAATTGAGCCCCTAAGATAATACCAGGATGTTCATCGTAACACTCAATTAACTGTTTAAGGCATGGATTTTCAGGATTATATACAATATCATCACCAAGCAACACAGCAAATGGTTCATCACCAATAAAGGCTTTAGCACATAGTACAGCATCACCAAGACCACGTGGCGCCTTTTGGCGGATAAAGTGAACCTTAATATCTGCTAAATCCTTAATCATAGCCAACTGTTTATTTTTACCTTGGCTTTGTAACAATAATTCTAATTCAACACTGCTATCGAAATGGTCTTCAATAGCACGTTTATTACGACCTGTAATGATTAGGATTTCTTCAATACCAGAATCTAGTGCTTCTTTCACAATATATTGGATAGCTGGTGTATCTACAATAGGAAGCATTTCCTTTGGTTGTGCTTTAGTAGCTGGTAAGAACCGTGTACCAAAGCCAGCTGCTGGAATAACGGCCTTTCTAATACGTTGCATAATTATCTCCTAATTAAAAGTCTTTGCCAACAAATTTGATCTTCCATTGATCATTGTTGCTTCTATGAGCATCTTTATATGTCAAATACATATCAAAGGAATGCAAATCACGATGCCATGTATAGTACACAGAATCAATATCCCCACTCATCATATTGGTTTTTACGCTTACAGAGAGGTCATCTAGACGAGTTAATTTATAGCTACCACCATAGATGAGTTCTTTTGGAAGCTCTGTCGTATCGAATCGATATGGAGAGTTGTTATAAGAAATATTACGTTGATTATAACTAACCCATACATTAGCACGATTTCCCACTTTAGATTGGAAACGAGCGCCCCAATAAGGCATGCTACGAATCGTACCATTATAACCATAATAATCTCGTTGGTAACCACCTAAGAAACGTAAATCTGCATTTTTCCAAAGCTTAATTGGATCATGAGATACTTCTGTATAATACTCTTTATGAGAACCTTTTACAGAACCCTCTTTCCAATAGCCCGCGTTTACACCACCACGTACAGTAACAGGAGATTTACCAACATGATATGTATGAGTATCTAAACGAGCTTCACCAATCTTTCTACCCATACAGTTTCATCGTTATACTCATTAGATTCTTTACTATAACCTATGGATGCAGTAGCCCAAGGCAAATAATGTCTATAGCCTACTTTTGGTTTAAAACCAGACTTTGAATACCAACGATAATCAATATAGGCTTCACCATGCTTACCGATTGGATACTCTGTACTACCATGCAAACCAATGCCATCATCACTACTATATGTAGGTTTTGGAACCAAGGAGAAAATACTAAATTTACCCTCTTTATCATGACGAAGGGATGCTGTATAAGAAGGCAAAGATAAAACCTTGAAGTTTTTAATATAGAAGGATGGTTTTTTGATAACTACTTTATCGCCAGGATATACCTTGATATCTTGACCTTCTACACGATAGTCAGGTGTATGTTTAAAAGCCATCGCATGTTTAGTGGTAACCATGCCTTTTTCCATATAACCAGTTTCACCATCAAATGTAGCATTTTGCCCTTTTACATAGTAAGGGTCATTCCAACCAAAAGCTTGATCGGCTGTAAAATGGTGGTCACTAGTACGATATGTCATATTTTGACCTGTAATATCCTTAGTTTTACCGCCATTTTCTAAAAAGCGATATCCACCAACAGTACGATATTCTGTAGTTTTCGTATTACCTTCTATACGCGGAGACATCAAAGTTTGATTACCTTGAGTCACTACTACATCACCTTGTGCATATACATCACCAGTGGACCCTGTATAGGACATTTTATCTGCATCAATACGAGTCGGCAACTGTTCTGTAGGTTGAGCAGACTTTGCCTTTTCACCACGACGTACAACACGGATATTACTATTGTCAGGTGTAGATGCTTTAGAGATTTCTCCAAGATAGGATTGATCAACGCTATCCAATTGATCTTGATATACCGTAGTTGACTCTGTAGCGGCCCATACTGGTTGTGCTAAACAGAAAACACATGCCGCTGCCAGCCATTGTACTTTACGTTTCCTCATGGTTACTAGAACTCCTCTTGCTTTAAGAATTTGTTAATTATTGATTACGCTTTACAACTACGATAGGTTGAGAAACATTTTCTACTTGCTCTTCTTGTTCTTCTACTGCTGCTGCTGGTTCCTCTGTTGTTGTTTCATTTTCATCAACAGCCGCTTCATTAGTATCTACAGTTTCTTCAGATTCATCTGCTGCATTCGGTACAGTTACAGCTTCAGCCAATTCATCATCACTATGAGCCAAACCGTCACCACCAATTACAAGACCTTGAATTGTTACAGAATCTTGAGGTTGTACATAAATTGTTGCACCAGCAGGGTACTCAATATTTTCCCCTTAACAAAAGCGCCACCTACTAAACCTACCGGTCCAAGTAAAACAGCACCAGCTACGGATGCACCTGCAGCTTTTACTTCATTACGAGTTTTGTCTTTAGCTTCTTTACCTTGTACAGCAGTGAATTCTGTACCATCGATAGCAGGAATAGTATCAAATGTAATATCTAATACACCATTACGACCAAAGGAACGGGCCTTTTTCAAAGAAGTAATTGTACCAGAACCTACTGTACCTGCAGGAACTAATAACACATTGCCATCCATAACATTTTCAGCTACTGTGAAAGCAACAGTGTCGCCTTCATGGCTAGTTTTTGAAGAAACAGCATCATTCAATGTAACTTTGAAAACTTGGTTGCCAGCTAATGTACCCACTTGATTTGTGAGCGTTACATTGCTGCCATATACTTTTGTTTTTAAAGAAATGATACGTTTTTGTAAAGAGCCACTACCAATACGACCATTAACGCTACGTTCCATCTTTTCTACACGATCAACAAGAGAACCTGCATTAATGCTATTTTGATATGAATATTCAAGTGCGTCCATTTCTTCGCGCAAAGAAATATTTGTGCCGCTACCTTCTACGGAGTTATAAAGGGAATCGACACGTTTGCTCAATGTAGCAGAATTGCCATTGAAACCAGTACCATACACGGTTTCATCAAGTTGATTAATGCGGTCCACTACAGCACCATCTTGTACAGCGCCATATACAGTAGTTTCTAAAACATTTGTTTTTTCTGTAACTGTACCAGGAGCAGCAAACGCAGTGCCTGAAATCAAGGATGCCATTAAAAGTGTAAGTACTTGCTTCTTCATAAATTCCTCCACAACGTATCTAATGTATAACTGTTATACAACAGAATAAGCACGGGCCTAAGACCGTGCTTATTCCCTGAGTCTACTATTTTATATGCTCAGTGGCCATTAAATTTTCAAATCGATAATCGCAGATACACCTACGCCTTGAACACGAGATGCACCAACTGGGTTTGTGCTATCAACTGGTACTAAACCTTTTACACGAACCATACCGTTAAAGCTACCTTCAACTTGAGCAACCGCTTTAACTTGTTCAATGCTAGATGCTGGGCCAGTTACTTGAGCAGCACCAATATAACCTTTTGTACCAATACTAATGATAGGTACAACTTTAGTTGTGTACTCTGTGCTTAAGTTATTTGTTTCAATAATTTATTTAAGAAAGAGTCAATTTGAGGACCGAATTTATTGATAACAATACCGATACCACCAATTTTAGCTGCACCACCAAGAATACTGCTAAGGCCGCCAGCTTGAGTAGTCAAGATGCCACCAAATGCAGTTGTAGTTAAACAAATCCCTAGAACAGCTGTAATAATCTTCTTTTTCATAATAAGCCTCCTATAGATACTTATATTTTAACAAATTCTATACATAGATTCTAGTGAAAGTATAAGAACTTACACATAAAGATACTAGCATTGTATAAAAGTCCGATGAACAATCAATGAATTTTACACAACTTAATTTAATACTACTATCCTAAAAGATTATTGTCAACATCTACTATTCTTCACAATCTATAAGTACAAAAATTCTTTTATACTATAAAATCAGCTAAATATAAAATAATCTTAGTCTATATAATTAGCAGATACGAGGAACTTGATCTTCACCTAACAAATCAATTAAACGGACACCACCAATTGCGGTTTGCAAGCCAACCTTGCCAATATTTTTATCTAATGTTTTACCGATTAATACAGCTTCTTTACCTTCTTCAAAGCCACGAAGAATAGATAAAACTTCATCAGTAACCGATGGGTCTACCACAAGCACTACCTTACCTTCATTGGCTAAATATAATGGATCATACCCTAAAATATCACAAACAGATTGCACTTCAGCGTGAACCGGTATAGCTGCTTCGTCTACCTTAATACCAACTTGACTTTGGTCTGCAATTTCTTTAAAACAGTACCTAAACCACCACGTGTAGGATCTCGCAATAGAGCCACTTGAGGCCCCACTTTATCAAGTACGGCATGAACCATATTGTTTAAAGGGGCACAGTCAGTTTTTAAAGAATCAGATAGGTCTAATCCAAACCGTTGTCCCATAACAGCAATAGAATGATCCCCTATAGCACCAGATAAGATAACATCCATTCCCGATTTTACGCGATGTGGACCAATATCTACCCCTGTTGGAATCATACCAATCCCCGCAGTATTTATGTAGATTTTGTCTACCTCACCCTTTTTGACAACCTTAGTATCTCCTGTAACAATTTGTACATTTGCAGTTTTTGCCATATCTGACATAGTATGAAGGATTTCATCTAACTCATTAAAGGCAAGGCCTTCTTCTAAAATGAGCCCACAACTCAAGTATTGTGGAATAGCACCATTCATAGCTAAATCATTCACTGTACCACATACAGCTAATTTACCAATATTTCCGCCAGGGAAAAACGCTGGTTGTACTACATAGGAATCTGTAGAGAACGCCATACGTCCTGCTGTAACGGGAAATTGAGCACCATCATGTAAGGGAGCCAATAAATCATTTGTAAAATATTTCAAAATAAAACGCTCGGTCAACTCATGACTAAATCGACCACCGTTTCCATGGACTAAGCGAACTCGCTCCATATTAATCCTCCCACGTCGATCCACCACTGGAATAACCATATTTATACCATGCAGCACAACTACCTTCTACAGATACCATGCAGGCACCAACTGGATGGTCAGCAGTACAACTTTTACCAAACAATGGACATTCACTCGGTTTAATAAGACCTTGCAATACACGGCCACATTGACAACCCTTCGGATCAAGAGAAGGTTGTTCAAGATGAATAGGTAATGCACGTTCTACATCATAGGCTGCATATTCGTCCTTTAATCTTAAACCAGAATTTGGAATGACACCTATACCACGCCACGCATCATCACATACATCATATACCTCTTTGATCATCGCTTGCGCTACAGGATTACCCTTCTGCATAACTACAGAATGATATGTATTTCCTACTATAAAATTACTAGTTTTTCGTTGCTCTAAAATATTTGCTATAGCAGACAAAATTTCAAGTCCATCAAAACCAGCAATACATGATGGTATGTGATATTCTTCAGGTAAAAATTGATATGGTTCTTCTCCGATAATAACACTCACATGACCCGGCAAAATAAAACCATCAATATGACCTTCTTGTTTATCTAATAAAGCTCGCAATGCAGGAGGCACTAATTTATGAGATACAAGGAAGAAAACGTTCTTCAAGCCTGCTGCATGAACTGCTTTTACAGTTGCACAAATAACGGCAATAGTCGTTTCAAAACCTATGGCTAAAAATACGATTTTCTTTTCCGGATATTTCTTACTAAGTTCTACTACCTCTAAAGGCGTATAAATTACATGGATATGTGCGCCCTTTGTTTGAGCTTCACTAAGACTACTATAACTACCTGGCACCTTTAACATATCCCCAAAGGTTGCAATAATAACATCATCACGTTCAGCATAAGCCAAAGCCTTATCCATATACGTTTGATCCGTTACACATACAGGACATCCTGGTCCACTAACAAGTTCAATGCCACTTGGCAATAACTGACGAAGACCTTCACGGAAAATCGATACAGTATGTGTACCACAAACCTCCATAAGTCTCACGGTTTCCCCTGGCTTATGAAGAGCATTGATACGTTTTAACAATGCATCAGCACTGTTCTGCTTTTCCTGCAAAGTAAGCTTCTTCAAGTTCTTCTAGCTCCTTAAAGGCCTCTAATGTTTTTTGTGCCTCTTCTTCATCAACAATTTGTACAGCAAAACCTGCATGGACTAACAACCAGTCCCCTACCTTTGCTTCTGGTACGAGGAGTAAGCTGCAGTCACGGGTAGCACCTGTTAATTCTACAGTGCCAATAACATCATTCACAGCTACTAACTGTGCTGGTACAGCTAAGCACATATTATCTCCTTATATATTACTTTAATAACAAATTATATAAGTTTACTTTTATGTAAGCAAACTCATTATATATAAATATTTCTAATATTATTGTATCACAATTATAGTATTTATTAAGTGATACTAGCTACAAGAGTATATAACTATTTCTGATTACCAATCCATAATTGGCCGAGTGCTAAGCCCCCATCATTGGAAGGAACAGCCTCATTCATATATAAATTGCCTACATGCCAAGCGCGATATATTAACTCTACTAATTTGCGATTTGAAATACACCGCCTGATATGGCCGCATCACTAATATTATATCGCTCCATTAAATCGGCTGAAGTTTCACATAATGCAATGGCAACTGTTTTATGAAATGATACTGCAAGATGAGCTCTAGATTCACCTTTAACGACACCATCCATAATAGATTGAACAGTGGGAGTAAAATCAAGGATTCGACCGTCATAGTTATAATCAAGCAATATGCCTTTTTCATCACCACATAAAGATTCTAATGCAATAGCAATTTGCGCATCATAGGTATGAATCATGCCTAGTCCTAAAAGAGAACCTACTGCATCAAATAAACGTCCACAGCTCGTTGCTTGAATCATAGGCATTGTAGATTGTAATGCTTTATCTAATATTTCCCAACCTTTAGGTAGCCTATTCATCCAATCTTGGTAAACAGGTGGAATATCATTACCATAATAATTTCTGATATACCATAAGGCTTGACGCCATGGCTCAGAAACGGCTTTCTCGCCGCCCGGTAATGGTGCTTCATGGATATGAGCTAAGCGTTGATATTGTTCCCCCCTTGCAAAGGAGGAATTCACCGCCCCATACGCTTCCATCTGGACCATATCCAGTACCATCCATGGCAATCCCTAGTACAGGGCCTTCTAGATTGTGTTCTGCCATAACTGATGCGATATGAGCATGATGATGTTGGACAGGTATAACAGAAATCTGTGAACTTTTACCAATACGTTCTCCTAAGTGAGAAGAGAAAAATTGAGGATGACTATCTACAATTATTTTCTCTGGTTGTATAGAAAATAATTTCTCATATCGGTCAATAGTCCACTCCAAAGTTGCATGAGTGGATGCATTCTGTAGATCACCAATATGTGGTCCTACAAGAACTTCAGAACCTTTATTCATAGCGAAAGCATTTTTTAAATCACTCCCCATGGCTAATATCGAAGTTTGCCCTGAAATTTCACAATGAATAGGTTCTGGTACATAGCCACGACTACGACGAATAAATCGAGGTTTCTTATGAATAACAGTTACAACAGAATCATCGAGAGGTGCATAAATTTTCCGATTGTGGACTAAAAAATAATCCGCCACTGCCCCTAACTCTTCAAATGCTTGATTATCATTATATAAAACAGGATCACCGCTACGATTGCCGCTCGTCATGACCCACGCCGCATCTGATGGTAATAGTACCTCATGCATCGGTGTATATGGTAACATTACGCCAAGCATATGATTATCTGGCGCTACATGGGTACTCAAATGGACTAAGCTATCGTGATTTCTTTCTAATAATACGATAGGACGTTCCATTCCAGTCAAAATATCTAGTTCTACATCACTAAGATGGACTAGCTCGATTGCCGTATCTAGAGACCCTACCATAATTGCTAGTGATTTATGTGGTCTGTTTTTACGCTTACGTAAGCGTTGGACCGCTACATCATTTCGAGCATCACAAACTAAATGATAGCCGCCAATCCCCTTTATAGCGATAATACTACCTTCGTTAATTAATTCACGAGTTGTATTCCATACATTTACTGTATCTACAACCGTACGATTAGGTTTATATAGAGTATAATGCGGCCCACAAAGAGAACACGCATTAGGTTCAGCACGATAACGGCGCCCCTCTATATCCTCATATTCAGCCTTACAAGCTTCACACATAGGAAACTCATCCATCGTCGTTCGCTCACGATCATAAGGTAGAGATTTAATAATCGTATACCGAGGGCCACAATTTGTACAATTGATAAAAGGATATTCTTTCCTACGCTTGTCCTGTTCTAATTCTTTAAGGCAGTCTTCACATGGCGCTGTATCAGCACTAATAAACGTACTAACCTCTTCGCCTAATGGAGAGGGCTTCACAGAGAACTCAACTTCTTTGTTTTGTATAGTAAGATGTTCTACCCGTTGACTTGTAATACGGCACAATCGAGGTTGGTCATCTTGAATCGCATCTAAAAACAACTGCAAATCACTAGTACAACCTTGTATCTCAACGTAAACACCTTGGCTATCATTATATACAAAACCTGTTAAACCTAGGGAATGTGCCAACATAGAAACAAGGGGCCGGAATCCGACCCCTTGAACTATACCGGTATAACGAATTCCCCAGCGTTCTATAGTTTGATTACTATTTTGTTTCATATAAACTCCTACTATAGACGGAGAATTAATGGCTATTAACCTAATGCTACAGGAATACTGCCATCAATGCCAGCTTGTTCTAGCTCGGCTTGAATCATAATAGCGCATTCAATACGTTTCTTTTGTAAGCGGCAGCCAAATTCATAAGGTGTTTCTAAATCGCCACTAATGTAATGTTGTTAGCATGACAACCACCAGAACAGAAGAATTTCGCCCAACATTCAGCACAAGTTGGTTTAGAGAATACATGTGTATTACGGAAATCTTTAGGAATTTCTGTATTTTGTAAACCATCATACACATTGCCAAGCACATATCCATCTTTACCTACGAATTGATGACATGGGTAAATATCGCCATTTGGTACGACTGCCATATATTCATGACCTGCCCCACAACCACGAAGGCGTTTAGCCATACATGGACCGCGATACAAATCCATACGGAAGTGGAAGAAGTTAAACTTCTCGCCCCAACCATCTAATTGACGTTGTAAATAAATATCTGCTAATTTTTCATATTCTTTTTCCAATACAGGCCAATCCTCTTCGCGAAGAACATAGTCCCCCTCTTCACCTACTACAGGCTCCATGGATAAATGTTCGAAGCCAAGATCAGACATAGCCATAACGTCTTTTGTAAAGTCTAAGTTTTTATGTGTATACGTACCACGTACGTAGTATTCAAGACCATGGCGTTGTTTTACCGCATTGATAAGGTTTTTAGCAATATATTTATAAGATTCCGCACCACTACCAGCTACAGGACGCATCGCATTATGTACAGATTCACGACCATCCAAAGATAATACAAGGCTCATCTTATGTTCGTTTACATAGTCGATTTTATCTTGTGTTAACAGCATGCCATTTGTAGTCAATGTAAGCTTGAAAATCTTATTGTGCTTTTCTTGAATGGATTCAATATATTCAACTGTTTGTTTAACAACATCCCAGTTCAATAAAGGTTCTCCACCAAAGAAGTCTATTTCACAATGTTGACGAGGGCCGCTCATTTTAATGAGGAAGTCCACTGCACGCTTCGCCACATCAAAACTCATTAATTCACGTTTTACACCGCCGTAATCACCTTGGCTGGCAAAACAGTATTTACATGCTAAATTACAATCATGAGCAATATTTAAGCATAATGCCTTAACAATAGGTTTTTCACCTACTACAAGTTTAAACTCTGTACTCATCGGAGCAAACAATTGCTCTGCTTTAATGAGCTCATCTAACTCATCCATAATCTCATCAAGTTCTACGGCATCTTCTTTAGCATCTAATGCAGCATGTACTGCATCGCGATTTGTGCCATTATATATGTCAAGAACTCTATCAATGAGTTCGTCGATAACGTGAATAATACCACTATTAACGTCTAAGCAGTAATAGTTATCCTTCATCCGAAACTTATGGATCATTGGTTTTAATTCTAACATGGTACCTCCAATTATTATGTATGGTAAAAGTTCTACTATATAGAACTTTCTAGATAATTGTACCACATTTCCACGCTAAACGTTATGAAAAGAGTCATAAAGATATACCATACAAAGTATGTATTATACACATAAACAAAAAAGGCCCGCTAAGCGAGCCTCTTTATTATTTTTGTTTGCAAACTTGGTTACCAACTGTGCAGCTTGTTTTGCAAGCAGATTGGCAAGATGTTTGACATTCCCCACAACCGCCAGTTTTAGCAGTTTTTTGCAAGGATTCAGTGTTGATAGTACGAATACGTTTAGCCATGGTTATCCTCCTCAATACTTATCAAATGATATTTATTTTATCATATTTATGAAAAGCCTGTAAAATACTATTTAGTTATGTTTTCTTCTACAGATTTGATTTTATTAACTTCTGTAGTTTTATTTGCATCTGCTCCTACTGTTGTTGCAGTGCTTGTAACAGCATCAGTTTTTTCTTTCTTAGGAGTATCCTTACGCAATACCTTACGTAATGCCAATGCAACTGGAGTAACGATAACAGCTGCAAAAACAGCTTCTGGAATACCATGCGTAACAGATAAGAATACAATAGAGCCTAATACTTGATCTGGGCTTAGGTTCATTTTAATAGCAAACATATCTGCGTAAAGCAAGAAGATAAGTCCCATAACCATAATTGTATGGAATACAGTACCCATAAATGCAGATACAAGAATGCGTGGACCTTGAGGTGCTTTCCACAATAATAAGTATACTAAATATGCTAATACAGGGAAAAGTATACGTGGTAATACAGAAATAATTGGATTAATGAATAGTGGGGATAAAATATTAGGTGCTGTAATATTTTGCCACAAGCTATAGCAACCAAAGATAAAGCCTACAAAGGCACCTACCTTAGGGCCCTCTACAATAGCCCCAATAAGTGTTGGTACATGCAAGGTAGTTACATTAAGCGGGCCCAACGGGATAATACCATAACCGGAAAGGCCTAATGCAATCGTAATCCCCGCTAAAAGACCAATAATTGTTAATTCGCGAATCGTAATGCCACTCTTCTTCTTTTTTGACTCTTTACGTTCAACTTGCTTCAGTTTTTCATTGTCTTGGATTGATACAGTTGAGTTATCATCCACTAGACGTTCATTGTTGTTCATAGATCCTCCTTCGTTCTCATTCCTTACGGATATAAGTCGAAACTAGAAATTAAATACGTTCACGGCGTCGTGAAATAATACCACGCTCTACCAATGCACCTAAAATCACTGCTACACCTGTCATACCAGCTTCTAACAAAGTTGGGGTAACAAACACTAGTGGATTACCTTGATACGTTGGAAAAACGGTGGGAACTAAAGATAAAACAAACTCTGGAATATAACCACCATATAAAATATGGGCATTCATAGCGAGCCATAAACCAGCAGTTAAAACAATACGAAATAATCGTATACCTTTATAGGCTAATTCTCTTGGGTATAAATAGAATACGAATACCAATAAGGATATAAGTAATGACACCAATTCTGCAAAGAGTATATTTACATTCATAGATGACGCATACATGAAATAAACCATTGGATCTTGTAGATCAATATAGAGGAGTGAACCAATATATAAGAATGGAATTGGAATAGTATATCCAATTATATCGAGTGCTTCATCTACCATTCCCCATCGATGATTTCGATTGAAAAACTTAGTAGCTAGCAACCCACAAAGTTCAATAAGTACTTGAACTATAAAATACACCACGAAAAGAAGCAACGCTGTTACAATTCCACTATCTGCAGTAAAGCTAAAGGGCGTATGAAGAAATGAAAATACTGTCCACCAGGCCCAGCTATACGTATGATATCCCATACTCAATGGTAAATCGTCATTAAATTTAGCATTCTTCAATCTTCGTACCATGAGAGGTATTACAAGAGACAATACAGGGAATACTAATATTGGTAATGCTAATGCGCCACTCAAGGAAAGAACTGTCGTTACAGCACTTACAAATAAAGCACAAACGACGGTGAATAACCAGAAATTCTTATTCATTACGGCCTCCTACTAAACGAGTAAGACCATATGCAAAAATCAAGCTAATAGTAACACCAATATACATAGCTACTAAAAAAGCTACATCTCGGCCAGCTGTAGGCCAGCTCCATAGCATCGATAAATCTACACCGAGAAAAATACCTTTATAGCTAATGCCGTGGATTATAATCCAACTTACAACATAAGCAATACGGCTAATCGATTTTCCATCTCCAAAGGTACTACTTTTAAACGATAAATATGCCAAAGGCATTATTAGTGATAAAAGTAAATACCATACAAGTGCTACGGTAGCACTTGATCCATTATGAATCATATATGCAATAATAGGAATTACTACGATAAATAGATTCAAATAAACGGATCTTTTACAAATATCCATTAATGTGTTCATATAGATCTCCTATGATATGTAATCTCTTTGTATTTTACAATAATCATAGATAAATGTCATCAAAAAAGAAAAACCTCCATACAGGTAAATGAATACCTTATATGGAGGCTTCTAATTAAGCTACTACAGAGTCAGCTGTTACATCAATTGTAGGAACAGTTTCCTTTGGTTCTTCTTTTTTCAACAATGGAGTCATGCTTTCTAAGCCGATACCCAATGTGAATAGATTATGCAACCATGCTGTTTGGCTTGGCGGCATAATACCGAGTACACCACCACCTACAAGGGCACCATTGAAACCAACGATACCATTGTAATTTGCTTTGATGCGTTTCATCAATGCCATAGAAATGCGGCGTAAATCTACAAGAGCTTGTAGATGATCGGAAGAAATAGTAACATTTGCAATTTTTTGAGCGATTGGTGCGCCTTCATTCATAGCGATACCAACATGTGCTTCGGAAATTGCTGGGGAATCGTTAATACCATCCCCTACCATCATAACAGTATAGCCTTCAGCTTTTGCTTGTTTTACATAAGCTGCTTTATCTTCTGGCAATACTTCAGCATGCAATTCATCGATGCCGAGTTCGTCAGCTACACGTTGTGCATTACGTTTGGAGTCACCAGTCATCATGACAACCTTTTTAATACCCAAAGTGTGTAAATCAGCTATAACTTGTTTTGCTTCCTCACGAACAGGGTCTTTAATACAAATAACCGCTGCTAGTGTACCTCCAATAGCGAGGTAAATATGGGAAGATGAATTTGGTAAATTGTTGAATTTTTCTTGTTCATCTGCAGGAATTTTTGTCTTTTCATCATCAAAGATGTAGTGAGCACTACCAATGCGTACACGGTAGCGACCAACTTTAGATGCAATACCATGAGCTACAACGTATTCTACGTCGGAGTGCATTTCCTTGTGAGGCAAGTCATGATCCTTAGCAGCGCGTACAATTGCTTTTGCCATGGAGTGAGGGAAATGTTCCTCAATACATGCAGCTAATTTCAACATTTCATCTGCATCATGACCGTTGAACGGGATGATTTGTTCAAACTCAGGTTCTGCTTTTGTAAGAGTACCAGTTTTATCGAACACAATCATATCTGCTTGTGCAATTTGTTCTAAGAACTTACCACCTTTAACAGTGATACCGCGTTTAGATGCTTCTTGCATAGCGGAAAGTACTGCCAATGGAATGGATAATTTTAGAGCACAAGAGAAGTCAACCATAACGAAAGACAATGCTTTCATTACATTTCGAGTCAACAAATATGTTAAACCAGCACCAATAAAGCTAATTGGAACTAATTTATCTGCCATGCGGTATGCTTGTTGTTCCATACCGGATTTCATTTGTTCAGACTCTTCAATGAGGTTAACGATTTTTTCGTAACGAGATGTTTTGGATGTGCTACGTACTTCTACAATAGCTTTTACCGTCTTCAACAACAGTACCTGCATATACAGAACTGTCTTGATCGCGACGAACCGCTTCTGGTTCACCAGTCATGGAGCTTTCATTAACAAGAACAACACCATCGATAACGACGCCATCCAAAGGAATCACTTCGCCTTGGCGAATAATAATTGATCACCTGCCACAACTTCGTTAACTGGCTTGCTCACTTCAATGTCATCAACTAAAACCCATACTTTATCTACGTTCAAGGACATGCTTTGAGCGAGATTTAATACAGATTTACGGTGAGTCCATTCTTCTAAGATATCACCAATACCTAATAGGTACATAACAGCGCCAGCTGTAGGGTAGTCTTTTGAAGTAATGCAGCACCAATAGCTACACCATCAAGTACTTCGACAGTTAACTTACGTTGCCACAATGTTTTAATAGCCTTACCAATAAATTTAATACCATCAAACCAAGCCCATGCAGCTGCAATAGGCGCAGGAAGCGCTGCTTTTTTACCTAAGTAAAGTGCAGTACGGTTGATCATCATTTCACGGTATTTTTTATTTACCAAGCGAGGAGAATATTCGTTTAAAGCAGGAGCTTCAGACAAATCTAAATCGCGTAGACCTAGCACTGCATCACGCACAGCATCAACATCGCCAGTATGTTTAATGGCGATTTGACTGCTACGAGTGTAGAAGGTTACATCTACAATTGCATCATTAAGGAGTAATGTATCCTCTACATAAGCTGCTTCAGCCTCTGTAAAGTGATGACCAGTTACCTTAACATGCAAGCGATTTCTGAGTTTTTTTACTACAGAAAATTGTAACATATGTGCAATCCTCTAATTATTTGTTTTCTTCAAAGATTTCTTCGTTGCGTGCTTCGTTGATTTCTTGAGCTTCTGCCAATACATCAGATGCGGATGCTTGTACTTTTTCAGCTGTTTCTAATACAGTTTCTTTAGCGCGAAGACCAGCTGCTACGATACCAGCATATACTTTTTTAGCATCTTTAGAAGTTAATACTTTAAGACCTACAGTACCCAATGCAAGACCTGCTGCGAATAAGTTAGCGTTTTTAAGATTTTTTTGATCGATGTTGAACATGATAATATTCCTTTCTACTAAATATGATAAAAAATTTAATTACTATATTTGAAAAGAGGAGCCATTATAGAGACCCCTCATTCAAATTCAGAATTCGTATTAGCTTACTTAGCAGTACGTTTAATGCCTAGTGCTTTATTGGAACCATCACAGCTGCAGTTACCACCGCAACCAGAAGATTTTTTAGAGCCAGACTTGGAGCTACCGCCACCACAGCCACAGCCACCTTTACCAGACATTTGTTTGTAAAATTTATTACCGATATAAGCTAATGCTAATACAACTATGAGTCCTATAACAAGATTATCCATTATTATGCCTCTTTCTCAATATCTACTAAATTATAATATGTGTATTAGTGATAAACAAGATAAAAGCAATATCTAAAGGATATTTCCCTTTTCTCATTATCATTTAACCACGAATATTGATAATTATCAAGTATTATTTTTAAATTACTTATAACAAATCGCAATTTTTAAATTCATTTTTGTTTAAAGAATCTAAAGGTGGCTAAACTCTCCTATTTAGCGACTCTAGATTAGAAACCTAATGCGCGACCAATGTTATAGAAGATGAAACATGCAATCCATGCAAATGTATTTTCATAGCAGAACATGAATGCAACCCATTTCCAAGAACCTGTTTCACGTTTGATAACAGCTAATGTTGCCAAACAAGGTGGGTAAATTAATACGAACAACATCATTGTTAATGCAATCAATGGTGAGAAGTTTGGATCATTTTGTAAGTAATCAGTCAATGGAGCTGGATTTTTATCATCACCACCTACTGCATATACTGTACCCAATGTAGAAATTACTACCTCTTTAGCCGCTAAACCAGCTACGAGAGATAAGCCCATTTTCCAGTCGAAGCCCAATGGTTCAAGTACTGGGTTGATTGCTTTACCAAAGGATGCTGCATAGGATTGTTCAATTTTTTCAGCAGCTTGTTCTTTATCAAGTTTGTCATTTTCAGCATCTAAGTTAGCACTGTTTTTATACATTGCCCATGCTGCTGGGAACAAGTCTTTATTTTCATCTTTAATATCATTGAATAATTCAGGTGCTTCAGAATCATCCTCTACTGCTACTTCAGGTTCATCTTCTCCTGCTTGCTTAGCAGCATCAGTAGCATCTTGTACAGTAGATTTCATATCTTCAACAATTTTATCAACTGCATCTTTTTGGTCATCTGTAGCAATACCGAATTGAGATAATGTAGCTGCATCTTTTACTTCATACTCTTGAGCAACTTGTTCTTTCACTGCATCATAATCTTTGGAGTATTCTACATCCATTGGATATGCAGTGATGAACCAAATCAAGATGGAAGCAGCCATAATGAAAGTACCGGCTTTAATGATGTACAATTTAGCACGTTCATACATGTGCATCCATGTAGCTTTCAATGTAGGCAAATGATATGGAGGTAATTCCATTACAAATGGTTCTGCTTCACCAGCAAATAAGAACTTACGGAAAATTTTTGCAAAGATAATACCGAAGATGATACCCAAGAAGTATACAGAGAATACAACTAAAGTACTATCCCAACCATTTGGGAAGAACGCATTTGCAAATAAGATATACACTGGCAAACGTGCAGAACAACTCATGAATGGTGTAATCAAAATCGTAACCATTCGATCCTTGTAGTTGTCGAGGATACGGGCACCCATTACGGATGGTACGGAACAACCGAAACCCAATAATAAAGGAATAAAGGATTTACCATGTAAGCCACATGCGCGCATTACACGGTCAATAACGAAGGCTGCACGAGCCATATAACCTGTATCTTCCAAGAAAGAAATGCCAAGGAAGAGTAATAAAATTAATGGTAAGAATGAAAGTACCGCACCTACGCCGGCAATAATACCATCAGATACGAGTGACTGTAATTGGCCCTCTGGGAATAGTCTGAACCGCATAAGCTTGTAATGCAGCGAAACCATCCTCGATCCAACCTTGAGGAATACCACCAACGAAGTTAACGAACGCAAACAATAAGTACATAACAACCATGAAGATTGGTAAGCCCCAAATTCGATGCGTTAAGATTTTGTCATAACGGTCAGAGCGTGTTTCCAATTGAGTTGGCGCTTGTGTTAAACATGTATTATATACTTCTACTGCAAAGCGGTGACGATATTCTTGGAAGACAATATCAAGATCAACTTGATCCTTAATTTCTTCACGAATAGCTTCAGCCTTTTGAATAACAGCTTCCGTATTATCAAAGCGCATAACTTTGCCAATAACGTCAGCATCTTTTTCTAACAACTTAACAGCAATCCAACGAAGTGGATATGTAACAGTGCCCGCTTGTTTTAGCAATTCTACAAGCTCACTAATTTTACCTTCTAACAAATCACCATAGTTAATTGTTACACCAGGAGCTTTTTGAGAAGCAGCTACACTAATTATTGCTTCTAACAAGTCTTTTGTACCAATGTTTGTACGACCTACTGTGCTAACAATTGTAGCCCCTGTCATTTCTGCCATTTTTTTTAGGTCGTATTTGATGCCCATTTCTTCAGCAACGTCAGCCATGTTTAGAGCAATAACCATTGGCTTTTCAAGTTCCAATAATTGTGCAGCTAAATATAAGTTACGTTCCAAGTTAGATGCATCAAGAACATTAACAATAACATCTGGGTTATCATTTACGATAACATTACGCGCTACTAACTCATCCAAGGAACGTGCAGTTAAGCTATATGTACCTGGTAAGTCAATAAACAATAACTCATGGCCATCAAAGTTCGTATGGCCTTCCTTTTTTTCTACTGTAACGCCGGCATAGTTACCAACGTGTTGCTTCGCCCCTGTGATATTGTTAAACATTGTAGTTTTACCACAGTTAGGGTTACCTGCTAAGGCAATGCGAATTTGCCCATTTTCTGCCATGTGAACCTCCTATTGAACCTCTACATCAATCATGCCAGCTTCGCTTGTACGAAGTGCTAATTCAAAGTTTTTTACTTTGATTTCCACCGGATCCCCCAAAGGGGCAAACTTCATAACATGGATTTTTGTACCATTTACAAGACCCATGTCAATTAGACGATGCTTAACATTACCACTGCCATGTAGTGCAACAATAAGACCAGACTCACCTGGTTTCATGTCTTTTAACTTTTTGATAGCCATACGACACCTCCTAATTATTGTACCTAACAACCTCATATTAAACACACCAAATAATAATGCGTATTAATATCTTAAATTATTATATCAAAGAAATCATTAATTTCAACAATTATTATCATTTTTTTGGTAATTTTCTATCTCATATATATATTTTTTTCTCATATTAAATATGAGGATTGATTTATCAATCCTCCATGAACCCCTATATGGTATGGTAGCATTCGCGCTGTCACCAATAAAAAGAATACCTAAAAAAAATAAGAATCACTACTAAGATAATCATTATTGATAATTTAATCATTCTCATTTATATTTTTTTAAAATTTATTCAAATATAAATATTTTAATGTTTTTTTATTCTCATAAACATCTATCTACATCGTCATTTCTTAATCTATTATCAATTAGTATCTTTAACAATCGCATCATTAGTTTTACAAATTTACTATAGCGCCATGCAAAATTAGTACGCTATGTAATGATTCAATTTATTTGCCCCTACTATGTGCATAAGGTATAATTAATATAATATGTATTATAGAAAGGACGATCCATGAAATCTTTTAAATCTCTAGGCGTTTGTGATGAACTCATCCAAGCCCTTCAAAAACAAGGTATCAAGGAGCCAACTCCAATTCAAGAACAAGCCATTCCTGTTGTATTTAAAGGGAATGATGTTATAGCAAAAGCTCAAACAGGCACAGGCAAAACATTAGCCTTCTTATTACCTATTCTTCAACGGGTTCACACAGATGTGCATCAAGAACAAGTACTTATCATTGCACCTACGCGAGAACTAGTAAAACAAATTTCTGATGAAGCAAAAGAAATAGGTACCATTTTAAATGTGGATATCCTCCCTCTTATCGGTGGCAAAACGATTGAAGCACAGCTACAACAATTAGGACGTCGCCCTCAAGTTATCTTAGGTACGCCTGGCCGTCTATTAGATCATGCTAAGCGTGGTTCACTTCACCTAGATTGTATTCGTCGTGTCGTACTCGATGAAGCCGATCAAATGCTCCACATGGGGTTCTTACCGGATATTGAAAATCTCATCAGCCAAACAGATGCTAATAGACAACTTTTACTATTCTCTGCAACAATCCCAGATAAGATTAGAAACCTTGCAAAAGCTTATATGTCAAAACCAGCCTCTGTAACAGCAGAAGGTAAGCATGTTACATTAGAATCTATTGATCAACGTGTATACATGATGAATCCAGAGGAAAAAACAGAACGCCTCATCAAAATGATTGAAGAAGACAATCCATTCTTGGCCATTGTTTTCTGTAATAAACGTGAAGGTGCAGTTCGCTTATCCTATGAGTTAACTGCTGCAGGCCTAAATATTGCTGAAATGCATGGCGATTTAACACAAGGTCGCCGCACTCAAATATTGCGCGATTTTGCAAAAGCTAAGACACAAATCTTAGTAGCAACAGATATTGCAGCTCGCGGTATCGATATTGAAGGCATTACACATGTTTATAACTACGACGTACCACGCGACGTAGATTACTATATCCATCGTATTGGCCGTACTGGTCGTGCGGGCAATTCCGGTGTAGCTGTTACATTTGCCACACCACAGGATGAATCTTGGCTACGACGTATTGAGCGCGCCATCCAGGCAACGCTTACCAAATACACCAAAGATGGACAAATTAAGACTAAAGGTAATGCGAGTGCTGCGCCAAAACGTGCAAATCTTCTGGCAAACCTAAGATTACAAGTTCCTATCAATCTACAAAGGCTAAAGCTCATAAAGCTCGTGGCCACAAAGGTGCTAATACACGCCAACGCCGCACTTCTACTTCTCAAACTGGACGTCGTGGCAAACGCAGATAAAACAAAAGACGCGTACAAATTAATCTGTACGCGTCTTTTTTATTTGTTCGCATAAATACTTGGCGTGCCATTTACATCAGAACATTGTGTCTTACATTGAGATCGATTACTGCAAACCCAGTTAATGCGGCCTCTCGCCTCTTGTTTAACAAAATAGCCTTCTTTACATCGTGGGCATTTATATTTCTTTTCTTCTTCAGATAGAATGATATTACTTTCACCTGTTGAAGTCTCTCCATCGATTGGTTGTGTATGTTTACAAGTTGGATAATTGGTACAACCTAAAAAAGCACCATATTTACCATTACGCTGTTGCATATGTCCCTTATTACATTTCGGACATATAGGCAAAGTAGATAAGTCTACATTTTCATTATCCATAGGTCGTTTACGATTTTGATTCGTTATCGTGCGAACTACATTTGGCATCATTTGACCAGAGTTTACCTGTTTATCAAAGCCAAGCTTATCAATCAATAACTGTAAAAACTTAACTTGATCAGACAAGAAGGAATCCAATGTATCCTCCCCTTCACTCATGAGGGCCAAACGTTCTTCCCAAACTGCCGTTTCATCGGGATACAATAATTCATCAGGCAATGCATCTACTAAAAGATAGCCTGTTTCCGTAGGTGATAGAACTTGCTTCTTCCCCGAAGTTTTCATAAAACCACGACTGATGAGTTCGTCAATAATATTAGCACGGGTCGCCTCTGTGCCTATACCAGATACAGCCTTTAACTGTTTTTTCAAATCTTCGTTTTTTACAAATTTATGAATTTCCTTCATCGCTTGCAACAATGTAGATGGTGTAAAACGAGATGGTGGTTTTGTTTGTTTCGCCTCTACAGAGGAATCTGTATAAAGAACGGAATCATTTTTCTTAACAGCCGGCAAATGATCCGTTTCTTCTATAGCCTCTTTTTTAGAGTCAGATTCTGCACCACGTTCATCAGTTAAATCAGGTTCATCATTATCTGTCACCGATTTGGACTTTTGTCGTTTATAAAGCAACTTCCATCCTTCGTCTATAACTACACGACCATTAGCAACAAACTCTTCCTTACATTGCTCCACTACAATTTTAGTTTGTTCATACACGTGCTCACCATAGAATTGAGCAATATAAGCCTGACTAATGAGGAAGTAAATATTGCGCTCCTCACGAGACAAACTATTCATATTGCAGGCTACCGTAGTAGGAATAATTGCGTGATGGGCGGTAATTTTCTTTTCATTCCATGCGCGGCTCTTAATAGAGCGATCAGCATCTGTAGTCCATTGTGCTAACCTTTCATCTCCAGCATTCTGCAAATTATTGAGGATAGCATTGCGATCACCATACTGATTTGGTGGTAAATATTCACAATCAGAACGAGGATACGTAGTCAACTTTTTCTCATATAATTTCTGAGCTGTATCAAGTACAGTTTGCGGATCATAGGAGAATGCTTTACCAGCCAATACCTGTAACGATGACAAGGATAATGGTAGGCGTTGTACATCTTTCTTTTTAGATTTTGTAACCGCCTTAATGATACCATCTGGACCAGCTTGCAAGCGCTCAACCAATTCATCTGCAATAGCCTTATTTATGAGACGACCATCTGGATCAAGTCCCTTTTGTTCATCTGTAGGTTGCCACGTAGCCCAGAACACACCATTTGGATGGTTATATAAAATCTTTAGTGTGAAATAATCGACCGGTTTAAATGCGGCTAATTCACGTTCTCTACGAACTACTAATGCTAACGTTGGAGTCTTAACACGACCTATAGGTAATGTTACCTTATTACCTTTATATCGTTCAGATAAGGTATATGCGCGAGATAGGTTCATTCCAATAAGCCAGTCTGCACGCGCTCTGGCCAATGCAGATTGATATAAATTGTGAAAGTCTTTATTATCACGCAAATCATTAAGAGCTGCACGAACAGATTTTTCGTCCAATGCATTTAATAAAATACGCTGTACAGGTTTTGTATTTCCTACGTAATATAAAACCTCATCAACTAACAACTGCCCTTCCCTATCCGGGTCACCGGCGTTAACGATAATATCAGCTTTACCGATAAGGTCTTTCACCGTTTCAAACTGTTGACGACTACTATCCGTAACCAGTAATTTCCACTCATCAGGCACAATAGGTAAATCTTGAGGGCGCCAGCGAACATATTTATCATCGTAATCGCCAGGTTCTGCTTGATGTAATACGTGACCTACAACCCATGTCACCACATCATCACCTTGGATAAAGTAGCCATTCCGTTTTTGGATATTCTTATTTTCCGGCAAGCATTTACTAATTTCGCGAGCCATGGATGGCTTTTCCGCAATAAATAACCGCATGGTCCCCTCCTTAACATAAAATAACGGCTATTCCCCTAAGCCGCTCTTTGAAATCTCATTATACTACAATTTAGTGGTCATAACTACCAAAATCATGTATAATTTTAAAGATATGAATGATGTGAAAGTTATATAATGAGACAAGGCTTTTACAAACGAAACAATAGAGGTGAACTATGACATTTTTAGAAGAAGTGCAACGTCGGCGTACGTTTGCTATCATATCTCACCCGGATGCGGGTAAAACTACATTAACAGAAAAACTACTTTTATACGGTGGTGCCATTCACTTGGCGGGGTCAGTTAAATCTCGTAAAACAGCAAAACACGCCGTATCTGACTGGATGGAAATCGAAAAACAACGTGGTATCTCCGTAACGAGTTCCGTATTGCAATTCGACTACGATTGCTGTCGTGTCAACATCCTCGATACCCCTGGTCACCAAGATTTCTCTGAAGATACATACCGTACATTAATGGCTGCCGATAGTGCTGTCATGCTGATCGACGTTGCAAAAGGTGTCGAAGCGCAAACGAAAAAACTATTTGCCGTATCTAAAGAACGCGGTATCCCTATCTTTACCTTTGTAAACAAAATTGACCATTTCGGTCGCAGCCCATTTGACTTGATGGAAGAAATCGAGAACGTTCTTGGCATTCGTACATGTCTATGAACTGGCCAATTGGTATAAACGGCGAATACAAAGGTGTATACGATAGAGAGCACGAAACTATCGAGCTATTCGCAAAAGACGAAACACATGGTCAAGAAAAGTTAGCCTCTGAAAAAGGTGCTTTAACGGATCCTCGCATGAAAGAATTATTAGGTGATGACGTATACCAAGCATTGCTTAATGATATTGAATTATTAGACGTTGCTGGCGATCCATTCGATTTTGATAAGGTTCGTGCAGGCGAATTAACGCCAATGTTCTTCGGCTCTGCTATGACTAACTTTGGGGTAAAACCATTCTTAGAAAAATTCTTAGAACTAGCTCCATCCCCTGCTCCACGACAAGCCGTAGAAGAAATGGTGCAACCTACAAGCGAAGACTTCTCCGCCTTAGTATTTAAAATCCAAGCCAATATGGACCCTAATCACCACGACCGTATCGTATTTATGCGTATCTGCTCTGGTAAATTCGAAAAAGGTATGTCCGTATTGCATCGCCAATCTAACAAAACGATTCGCTTGTCTCAGCCTCAACAATTCTTGGCCACAGAACGTACCATCGTAGAAGATGCCTATCCTGGCGATATTATTGGTGTCTTCGATGCTGGTACAATGGGCGTAGGCGATACACTGTGTGCTCAAAAACACAAGGTAACATTTGGGGACTTCCCTGTGTTCCCACCAGAATTCTTCGCCCGCGTATCTCCAAAAGATACTATGAAGCGTAAGCAATTCCAAAAAGGCATGACACAATTGGCTCAAGAAGGTGCAGTTCAAATCTTTGAACAACCAGGTGCCCTCGACTCCTTCGTAGTTGGTGCCGTAGGTATGCTTCAATTTGAAGTTTTAGAATACCGTTTAAAAAATGAATATGGTGTTGATTTATTAAATAATACATTGCCATACAGTGTTGCCCGTTGGATTGATGGTGAAGTAGATATTGCGTCTTTAAAAGGTGTAGATAATGCGATGATTGTTAAGGATAATCGCGATCGTACGGTAGTGCTTATCTCCAATGAATGGCAAATGGGTTGGGTTCAAGAGCGTAATCCTGATGTTACATTCTTAACAACCCCAAAACTTCATCACGAACTATAGTATTGGCATTTATAGCTTATCTTTCTAAATCTATACTTCGCACTTCTAAATGCGAGATGTACTATGTAGCAGACAGTGGCTTAACTGCAAACCTCAATAGTTAAGCACACTATAAATCCTCAGATAATAACAACTGGAATATATTTCTCAATATATAAAAATTAGAAATATATTCCAGTTTATTTTTTTTATAATAGGCAGGAAAATCACAGAATTTAGTCGAATACATATAGTATGATTATGTAGAGAAGTGATTTATACTATTACTTTCTCGTATTTTTTTGTATATAATATAAATATATTATAAATAGATATATATCTAATATAGATATATAAAAACCTAATGGTTTTTACTGTTGTTGTGAGTGTTGAAAATAAATAATATATAATTATTATGCCTTATATATTCTATAGTTTTTTTCGACCATTCATGATACCATAAAATATAAGTTTTATTTTTTATTTTAAAGGAGTGATTTTATGCCACTTATTGACTTAGCGTTAGTCAACGATGTATGGACCTTAAAACTGTCCATGATCCAAACTGTAGGCCTTGCTGTAATCACGTTATTCATAGGTACTTGGATTAACAAACATTCCAAGTTCTTACAACGTATGTGTATGCCTGCACCAGCTGTAGGGGCTTTGCCATTTGCATTTTTAACTGCCATTCTTTCTTACTACAAGATTTTGAACATTACTTTTGAAGGTTCCCTACAAACATTCTTAATGCTTGCCTTCTTTACTACCATTGGTTTGATGGCATCTTTAAAAGTCCTCAAAAAGGGCGGTATCTTCATTATCTTCTTCTTCCTAGCTTGTGCAGTATGGATTGTTGTACAAAATACAGCAGGTATTATGATCGCTAAAGCTTTAGGTATTGAACCAATCATCGGTATTATGGCTGGTTCCGTATCCATGATTGGTGGTCTTGGTACTGCTGGCGCCTTCGGCCCATATTACGAACAATTGCTTGGTATCCCTGGTACAGCATCCGCAGCGGTTGCAGCAGCAACATTCGGCATGGTAGCGGGTACAATTCTCGGTGCTCCTGTAGGTGAACGCATTATTAAAATGCACAAAGTTAAAACACCTTACGAAAATCCTGAGTTAATGGAAGATGAAGGCATCGACATGATCGAAGATCACGTTGAAAGTGGTGGCAAACAATTCAACGCTCAAGATCTTTTAACAATCTGTATGTGGATTGGCCTTGCTCTAGGTATCGGTACTATCGTAAGTGCTGGTTTGTCTATCTTAACCCCACTTCCTGCATATATCGGTGCCATGATTTGTGCAGCTGTAATTCGTAACTTTGGTGATTTTACAAAAGCTTACAAAATCAACGATGCAGCTCTCGATGCAGTATCCAATGTAGCATTATCCTTATTCGTAACAATGGCTATCAATAGCTTGAAACTAGTTCAATTGATTGATCTTGCATTACCTCTTATTACAATCTTAGTTGCACAAATGGCACTTATCTGTGTATTTGCATACCTTATCTACTTTATCTTTGGTCGCAACTACGATGCAGTTATGCTTGGCGCGGGCGCTATCGGCTTCGGTCTAGGTGCTACACCAAATGCTTTGGTTAACATGTTATCCTTGGCGGGCAAACACGGTCCATCCCCTCGTGCATGGCTCGTAGTTTCCTTAGTAGGTGCATTCTTAATCGACTTTGCAAATGCCTTCCTCATTACAACAATGGCTGGCATTCTTTACTAATCCAAAAGGACCCATTAGGGTCCTTTTTTGTGCAAAAAAGCTTATTAGCATAATAAGAGCTTATTAACACAAAAGAGCTTATTAGAATGATATTATCAATCTAATAAGCTCTTTTTACATTATACTATTTAATTAAAGAAGCCCACGCATTAGCTACATCAGCAAATTCTTGAAGGGTAAATGTTTCCCCTCTTCGTTGACCATCGATATTTGCTTTTGCTAACAGCTCTTCGATTCGATCTTTTGATAATCCCGTTGTCTTCATCGTATTAGCAAAGGTTTTACGTCGTTGCGCAAAACCAGCTTTCACTACTCGGAAAAATAGTTTCTCATCAATCACATCAACAGGTGGTTTATCTCGTAATACGCAGCGAATGACAGAACTCGTTACCGCCGGAGCTGGCAAGAAGGATTTAGGTGGTACATCAAGCACAATATCCGGTTCAGTATAATATTGTACCGCTACAGATAATGCACCATAATCCTTTGTACCTGGCTTAGCTACCATTCTCAAGGCAACTTCCTTTTGCACCATTACAACGAGGCGCTCAATTGGTAATTTACTTTCCAATAAAGACATAATAATAGGTGTTGTAATATAGTACGGTAAATTGGCAACCACCTTAAATGGTTTATGGTTCATGATGGATGGTACATCAAGTTTCAACACATCCCCATGAATAATACGTACATTATCATAGGAGGCCAAAGTAGTGTCTAGGACCTCTAATAAACGTCTGTCGAGTTCAATGGCCGTTACATCTGCCCCACTTTGTGCTAAGCCCTGTGTCAATGTACCGATGCCAGGACCTACCTCTAGTACAGGTTCACCAGGTGTCAATTCTGCAGCATGTACTATTTCATCAACAATACCGCGTTTAATAAGAAAATTCTGTCCTAATTTCTTGCTCATTTTAATATCGAAGCGTTTACATATATAATGCACTACCTCAGGGCTTGCAATTACTGATTCTAACATCTTAACTCCTATTTTAACTATTCACAGCCTCTTCAAAAGCATCTCGAGTTATACCATAATGATTTAAGCGGTATAAGAACTGCTTGCCATTGCCATAACCAATACCTAACTTAGCACCTATAATCGCACGGCGAGCAGCACTATCTGGCATACCTGAAAGTCCATGACGAACTAGATCCACCATAGAAAATTCGTTAGATGATTCCAAAGATTCTACATGTAATGTAGATAGTGCCCTTCTAATGGATTCAGGCGATGCTTGTTCTATGCCAATATCATCATTCGAAAAAGCTTCATCACGAGGAACAAAAGCATGCTGAGCATTAGGGAATTTTTTTGTTAATACACGACGAATTCTTTCCCCTGCTGTATCAGGATCTGTTAATATGATAATGCCTCTTTTTTCATAGGCTACGCGAATCATATCAATAACACCTTTACGGAGTGTGAAACCCTCTGTCGCAATGCAATCTGCTTCCACAGCTTGTGCAATACGTTGTATATCAGATTTTCCTTCTACCACGATGACTTGTTTAAGCATAGGTCCTCCTTTATTCTATTAGTACATTGTAACACATATATAACATTGCTTAAATACTTATAATCGAGTAGTATAAGTAGTGTAATATATAAAAGGAGGCCATTATGACCTTACAACAACTAAAGTATGTCACAACCATTGCAAATATAGGCAGTATTAGTGAGGCTGCCAAGAGACTTTTCGTTTCTCAACCAAGCTTAACAAAGGCCATTAAAGAATTGGAAAAGGAAATGGGTATTACCATTTTTGACCGCACCAATAAAGGGATCACTGTTTCTAAGGAAGGGGAACGTTTCCTCGGCTATGCACGCCAAGTACTAGAACAAGCTGCATTATTGGAAGAACAATACAAAAGCCAAAGCGGTGGTAAAAAGCAATTTTCTGTTTCTACACAACATTACTCCTTTGCAGTAAATGCCTTTGTAGAGCTTTTAAAAGGTGCAGGCATTGATCAATATGATGTATCCTTACGAGAAACACAAACCTATGAAATCATCGATGACGTAGCTCATATGAAAAGTGAAATCGGTTTGCTCTTCTATAATGATTTTAATCGCCCTGTATTAGAAAAATTAATTCACACTAATGAATTAACATTTACAGAGTTATTTACTGCACACCCACATATTTTCATAGGCAAAAACCATCCACTAGCTAATAAAAAGGTTGTATCTATGGACGAATTAGAGGAATATCCATATATCTCCTTTGAACAAGGCGATCACAACTCCTTCTATTTCTCTGAAGAAATTTTTAGTACCGTTGTACGACCAAAACATATTCGTGTACGCGATAGAGCTTCCCTCTTTAGTTTATTGCTTGGTCTAGATGGATATACCGTATCTAGTGGTGTCATCGATGAAGAAGTAAATGGGGAAAATATTATTTCTGTACCTCTCGCCGAAGAAGGTTTGATGCATATCGGTTACATTACCAATAACAAAATGCACCGCAGCCGTTTAGGGCAAGAATATATTCAAGCCTTAGAACAGTATGTAGGCAACTACGGTAGACATATTAAACTACCTGAAACAAAAAAATAATATTGTAAGATTCTTGATTGTATTTCAACTGATCTACATAACAGTTTAACTTTGAATAAAAGCACTCTCGATTTTGAACTGTACCTCGAAAAATTGTGTCCAATTTTTGGGGTACAGTTCATTTATAGAGTGCTTTTTAATATATGTAGGAAATCTAACTGCTAACAACTAAACCAAAGAAAAGCATAAGATAGAATAAGATATGCCACAACTGAGTTGATACTATATTACTTTTACATCTCGATATAACTGAAGCGCAAAAATAACTCTCTGATATAACTTAAAACTATATACAACATTAATATATTGATATTTTTATATATGCTCATCCTTAGTTATAATAAACCTATCGAATCTATCGGTTTTACCGTTTATATAAGGAGGATTATATATGTCCAAACAATTAGCACCATTTCATTTTGATATCGTAGGTTCTTTCCTACGCCCAGCAGAATTAAAAGAAGCTCGTGAAGCTTTTACAAAAGGAAATATTACAAGAGAAGAGCTAACAGCTGTTGAAGATCGTCTTATTACAGACCTCATTCAAAAACAAAAAGCTGCAGGTCTTCCTGTTATTACTGATGGTGAATTCCGCCGTGCATACTGGCACTTAGATTTCATGTGGGGATTCAATGGAGTAAAAGAAATTGAACTTGAACACGGTTACAAATTCGTTGGTCAAGAAACAGCGCCAGGCTCCCTCGCCCTTACTGGTAAAATTACAGGTACTAACCATCCATTTGTAGAACATTTCAAATTTGTAAAACAATTTGAAGATGAACATACTACAGCTCGTCAAACAATTCCTGCTCCATCCCAATTCTTAGCCGAATTATTCCGCGAGGATAACGGTATTACAACACGCTCCTTCTACCCTGATTTTGAAGAATTAATTCAAGACATTGCTGCTGCATACCGTCAAGTAATTAAAGACCTCTATGAAGCAGGTTGCCGCAACATCCAATTTGATGATTGCACTTGGGGTATGTGCTGTGACCACGCTTACTGGACTGGTCGCCAAAAAGATAAAAGTGTTACTATTGAAGGCGAAACAGCTAAGTACCTACGCTTAAACAACTTAGCGCTTGAAGGTCGCCCTCATGATTTGGCGTTCACAACGCATGTATGCCGTGGTAATTATAACTCTACTTGGGCTGCTAGTGGTGGTTATGAACCAGTTGCACCAATTCTATTCGCTAAAGAAAATGTAGATGCATACTATCTAGAATTTGATGATGACCGCTCTGGTGGCTTTGAACCATTGCGTGAAGTGTCTCCTAATAAAAAGGTCGTATTAGGTCTTATTACATCTAAACGTCCAGAATTAGAGGATAAAGAGGTTATCAAAGAACGTATTAAAGAAGCTACAAAATATATTCCACTCGATAGACTTTGCCTATCCCCTCAATGTGGCTTTGCATCTTGTGAAATCGGCAACCAATTGACCGAAGAGCAACAATGGGCTAAACTTGCATTAGTAAAAGAAATAGCTCATGAAGTTTGGGGTGATTAAATGAACGAACATACTATATATTTAGGCGGCGGTTGTTTCTGGGGCCTTCAAGGGTATATCAGAAAAATCTCTGGCGTGATTTCCACTGAAGTCGGCTATGCCAATGGTCCTACGGAAAATCCAAGTTATGAAGATGTCTGTCATGATAGTGGTCACGTGGAAGCGCTAAAGGTTACATACGATGCAGATGTACTTTCCTTAGATCACTTAATTCAATACTTCTTACGCGCCATCGATCCATTCAGCGTTAATAAACAAGGTGGCGACGTAGGCATTCAATATCGAACTGGTATTTACTATATAGATAAAGCCGACAAAACTATTATTGAAAGTACCTTGGCTCGTGCGCAATCCTTCGAAGGAAAGCCATTTGCTATTGAAGTATTACCTCTATCTAACTACTACTCTGCAGAGGAATACCACCAAGATTACTTAGATAAAAACCCTAATGGCTATTGTCATATTCCACTAGGCCTATCTGATGAACCACTTGTAGATGACAACGCCTATAATAAGCCTTCCGAGGAAGAGCTCAAGTCTTTATCTCCGCAAGAGTTTGAAGTTACACAGAACTCTGCTACCGATGCGCCGTTCAGCCATGATCTAACTGATGAATTCAAACCAGGACTGTACGTAGATATCACTACAGGAGAACCCCTCTTCGTGTCCGCCCATAAATTTGAATCTCACTGTGGTTGGCCTAGCTTCACAAGCCAATCGCAAAGGATGTCATTAAATACTACCAAGACGATTCTCATGGTATGAATCGTATCGAAGTGCGTAGCCGCATTGGTAATGCTCATTTAGGCCATGTATTTGAAGATGGACCTAATGGATCGCTTCGCTATTGTATCAATGGATCTGCTTTACGATTTATCCCTAAAGATGAATTAAAAGGTACAAAATACGAATATCTAATTCCATATATTGAAGACTAAAAAAGGACGCCTTAATTATAAGGCGTCCTTTTAGTATACATAAAGATTGCTTACTAAGTATAATATATTATGATACATATTTACTAGTAGACGGTAACTATATAAACCAAATAAAAAGAGGATATATCTATTAGATATATCCTCTAAATTATTATATTAGTCCAATACGTATACTGTAACGTCTTGGCGACCAAAGTCCATAGCCTCACCATAAGAGTCCATTACAAGGTCAATTTTATTACCCACAATAGCACCGCCTGTATCGGCTGCAATAGCTTCACCGTAACCAGGAATAAATAAACGTGTGCCTAATGGAATAACATCTGGGTCAACAGCTGCAATACCACGTACTGCAGGTACACCAGTAGCTGTAATACCAGCGCCATCACCATCGCCAGCAAGGTAAGCAGAAGCTTCCATTACGATAGCGCGAGATGAACGTCCAGCAATATTACGAGATGTAGTCACTACACGAGTACCTTCTTTAATAATAGTAGGTACCATTTCGCGTTGTGTCACTTTAGATACGTCATTTGTTTTAATAACCGTACCATTACTATATAATGTTTCACGTTGCACTCGTTCTAACCAGGTTGGCCAACTTGAACAACCTCTTCTTCACCTTGTGCCATTGTATCATCTTTTTGACGAATTACTTGAATAGCAATTTCTTGATCTACTGTAGACAAGGATCGGCTTGTTACTTGTGCAATTGTAATATGTGTACCACTTAATACAGAACCATTTGCATCGCCTACTACAGCATAATTAGGCATTTTAAAACCAAGTTCATTAGCAACGCCTTGTGCAGTTGTTTCTGTAGTGAAAACAGCTCTAGTCTTACCATTAACAGTTACATAAACTGGAATGGCACGTACAACAGTTAATGTTGTACCATTTTGAACAGATGCTGAGCTGGAAATAACTTTATCATTTGGATTTAATTTAACCCCAGCATCGCGTACGATACCTTCGTTAGAATTTAAATGTGTTCTAACAGTGTGTGCTGCACCATCTACCATAACGGTTACGGTTTTATCATTATAAGAAAAACCTGTCATAGTTACAGCTGTTACAATCAATCCTGCAACAACAGACGAAATATATCGTTTGTGTGTCTTATGAATTCTCATATTGTAATCCCTCCTGTAATGTAACTATTCTACTACAGATAGATATAACCTGTCAAACGCTATAGGTTAACAATAGTGCGTAAGCACTTGTAAATACTGAGTTTTACGTTATTTTATTTTCTATATTTTTTGTAAAAGTCCACTGTATACGTACATATTGATATTTTTCAATACTATACAATATATTCCGAATTGTGTACATATATACGATACCACTACTATATATAGTATGTGAGTTTTTTTATAATATAAATTGTATTTTTATGTGTTTTTTTGAATTGTTACCAATTTTTTTCTACACATCGTAAAACTTCATTTTTATCTCATTTTTAAATATGTATACATGTAAAAAAGCCTGTAAAAACAGGCTTTTTCACTATTATGAAAATGTATTAAAATTCATCATTCAACACTACGTATGAATTTCATTATTTATTCATCTTAAACATTGGTTGTAAACGCTCAATTACGGTCATTGACTCCTTATGCTCATGGGCAATAGCCTCTTTCATAAGTTCTTCTTGAGCAGAAATTGGATGTTCTCGATTATTAATTTTACGATATGAACCATCGGCTCTCATAATATGAGCTTTTAAGGTATCTTCTAAATATAAGTCCAATATTTCTTTAACGCGCTCCTTATGTCGTTTATCTTCAATAGGAATCATAAGTTCTACACGTTCATTTAAATTTCTTGGCATCCAGTCTGCACTAGATAAGAATAGACTTTCATTTCCCCCATTTCGGAAATAGAATAGACGATGATGTTCCAAGAACCGTCCGACCACTGAACGTACCGTTATATTATCGCTGACACCGGCAATACCAGGTCTTAGTGTACAAATACCACGAACTATAAGATCTATGCGAACACCTGCAGCAGAGGCTTCATATAATTTAGCAATAACTTCTTTATCAAGCAAGGAATTCATTTTACCAATAATATATGCTTCTTCACCTTGTTTGGCGAATTCTATTTCACGGTCAATTAATTCCATTATTTTTTCCCGCAAATTTAAAGGGGCTACAATAAATTTATTCCAAATTGGAGGATCGGAATAGCCAGAAATTAAGTTAAAGAAACGAGATGCATCATCGCCATATTCATCGTTACACGTAAATATGCCACAGTCCGTATACATTCGAGCCGTCTTACCATTATAGTTACCTGTAGCAAAATGAACGTAACGTCTAATACCTGCATCCTCTCTGCGCACAACCATGGTAATCTTAGAATGAGTTTTAAGACCTTTCAAACCATAAATTACATGACAACCTGCCTTTTCTAAGCGGCGTGCCATATGGATATTATTCTCTTCATCAAAGCGTGCTTTAACCTCCATAAGTACGGTTACTTGCTTGCCATTATCCGCCGCCTTAATTAAGGATGCAATAATTGGAGAATCCCCACTTACGCGATACAAGGTTTGTTTAATAGCGAGCACATCTGGATCTGTAGCTGCTTGTGCAATAAATTGTTCTACTACAGCAAAGACTCAAAAGGATGGTGGACGAAAAGATCTTGCTTTCCAATAACAGAAAATAGACTTTCACCTTCATGATTAACTAATTCACTAGGTAGTTTAGGTTCAAATGGTACATAACGAAGCTGATCAAGGCCTGGATAGTTACAGAAATTAAAGTACATACGACAATCAAGATGACCATCTATACGGTATACATCCTTTGGCTCTAATTCAACACTAGTAAGCACAAAGTCTAATAAATCATCCTTTACCTCACCGCACACCTCTAATCGTACCGCATCACCACGACGGCGACGACGCAAAGATGCCTCTACTTCCGATAGCAAATCTGTGGCTTCTTCTTCATCGATTTCTAAATCCGCATCACGAGTAATTCGAAACACCATATAATCTTCGATGCCATAACCTTGGAAAAACTGATTTGCGTAATATGTAATGACGTCCTCTAGGTAAACGAATCGATGTTCCTTATTCCCTCGACTCGGGATTTCAATAATACGATCGAGTACAGATGGAATTGGCAAGATAGCGATCTTATAATCCTTAGTACCATCTGGTTGTATTTGAAAGATACGCACAATAGCATTGATGGTATGATTTGTTAAAAATGGGAATGGATGACCAGAGTCAACGGCTAATGGCGTTACAACAGGATAAATATGTTCCTCAAAGTAATGACGTAACCAAGCTTTTGATTTTACATCGAGTAGATCCGGATTAGTAAAGAAGAAACCGTAGTTTTCAAGTTCAGTTAGCACATTGTTTAAATATGTACTTTGCATAGAAACGAGTCGTTGTACAGACTCATCAATGGCCTTTAACTGTGCCTTAGCATCCATATGAGCAGCATCGTACTTAACAATGCCATTCACAACTTGATGGCGTAAACCAGCTACGCGAATCATAAAGAACTCATCTAAATTAGAGCTAGCAATGGCAATAAATCGGAGTCGTTCTAATAAAGGAGTATTTGTATCAATAGACTCTAATAGGACGCGCTGATTAAACTTTAACCAAGACAATTCACGGTTAAAATAATACTTTGCATTATTGAACATGACGATCCCCTTCCCTTACTAGTACGATTTCCATACCAAATACCTCTGTAAAGTATTCAGAATCTCGATTAAATGTCCACCATTCTAAGGAGATATCCTCATTAGTACGACAGAATACATATAGTACATTATCTCTTTCTTCCAATGTTACATCAGAGATTTTTTGATTGCTCCCCGCGTCGAGTGCACAAGCAACACGAATAATTGCTACTAGCTTTGTAACCTGAATTTTTTGTAATTCTGTTAATGCATTGAAATACGCATCGTCATCATTTGGTGTCCCCTTGTAGTGATAATATACAACATTAGCTACTACTTGTTTCTTCTTCTGAAAGCCCAAATATATCGGTCCCCATTACGATATGATACGCATGCTCTCCATGATTTCGTAAATTTACAAACTTGCCAACCGAGCAAAGAATGGAAGCTATACGACATAAATATCCCCATCGTTCCGGTAAGCCTTTATGGCGTAAAACGTTACAGAATAAAGCGCTAAACTTTTCTACCTCCGCATCATGAATACGGTCTGTATGATATCTGGCGGCTACAGCACGGGCTAACTGTGCATTTTGCTCCCGCAACTGATACATAAATGGATTATTCTCTGACTCTACCCCATAGAACCAACTGATACCTTGAGAGAATGAAAAGCTACTAAAAATTAATGATTTTGGCCCTATAGCCGTAATAATTTCATTAAACAAAATCATGGTAGGCATTAAAATATTAGCCTTATATTCAGGTAATTTATAACGGTTCATCAACTTTGTTGCAGTTACACCATCAAAAGAATTAATGAGACCTTTAAATCGTTCTGGCTCAACAGTAATGATATCTTCTTTATTATTTTCTTGTCCCATTAAATGAGTCATATATTGCGCTTCGTCACCAGATAAGACAATACTATCAATATTAAAGGTTTGTAGTTCTTCACGGAGTGGTCCAATCATACGATGTAAATATTCCGTAATAGCCCTTGGAAATGATATAGAAGATCGTTGATTTCGATTAAATGACTCCATAACACGTAAGGAACCACTATGCATATTGCGTTGGAACAGTAAGCTTTCACCACGCCAAACTGTTAAACCGACCCCACCAGATGTAATATCTAAAAATAATGTAGCCTTTGTAGTATCAGTTAGATGGTATTGATGTGTCATCTTGTAATATAGTAAGGCGTATTTGTAATATACCTCTTTCGGCATATCGATGACCTCAACACGCATCCCTGTTTGAATATAAATCTGATCTAAAATACTGCGACGATTAGCAGCCTCACGTATTACTGTTGTACCATATAGTTTGGAACGAGTCACGCCATAATCGGCCATTAATTGTTTATATCCTTTTAAAATATGACAGATTTCTTCAATTGTTTTAAAACTCAACCGAGAGGTTTGAAATAATTCTTCCCCAAAGGTTACTTCTCGCGCTGCATAATCGATAACACGTACATCGTCTATGCCTTTATATTCTAATATGGTAATGCTCATGCTACTGGAACCCACATGTAACACCGCATATCGTAATGCTTTTGGTAATGCCATTATGCCTCCTTACGAGATTCATGCCACTCTATTTCTAATGTTTTCTTGAATTCCTTATTGAAAGATTTTGAAAGCTTTTCTACAGCAGTTTTTGTGACACTTACATCGCGTCCCTCTAGGTAAAATACCTTTATAACTACACTCGTATATTTAATATTTACCTCTAACCGCTTAATAAATTGTTCATGGCTTTCATCAAGAGCTTCTGCTATGGCTAAAATAATGGAAAGTTTTTGCCCTAATAAGCGTTGCTCTTGATCTAATAATTTACCATATAAGAAATTTTTATATTCCTTTGGCGTCAATCCATGAGAGTTCATCACTAAAAATGCACTAAAAGCTTGTTCCACATGGGAAATACCATATAAATTACTATTAACTAACATGTAACAACCATGGCGGGCATGACTATAATAGTTAACTCGTTTGCCTATATCATGCAATAATCCCGCTGCGATTAAGCATCGTCTAAAATTCTTATCCGCCTTATGAAGTGGCTCTAATGCATCATACAAAGTGGTAGCTAATTTCGTAATATACTTAGCATGCACTAGCTCATGCTTTGTCATACCTAGCAGTACATTTCCGCAGAATGGACTAAAATATCGTCGATAATTGAATTTCCACCTAAATAATACTCTCCATAATAATCGTAAAACAAACCTTCCCGTAAACCGCAACCGCCCACAACGAGTGTCTTAGTATTTACATAGTTAAATAGTTCATCCACTATAGTAAGCCCTGCAATGATAATATCTGCACGGTCCGATGATAACCCACTAATTTTTTTACGAGCCTCTAAGGATTTACCTTTTACATCTTCCAAGATTTCGTGAAATCTATGATATGGTAGTTCATAGTTATGTAGTTTCGTAATAGGATATGATAGCTTACGTTGATCTATTTTAGCAATATTACGAGCTGTACCACCTATACCTAATAGAGGTAGTTTTATATTTTGAAGCCACGTATGTACCTTAATGGTTTTCTTTACGGCCTTCGTCATCTTCTCTAGTTCTTTAGGAGTATACTCATCACCTTTTTGATAGGTTCCTGTTAAGGTTAAAGCCCCTATAGGTAAGCTAACAGCTTTCACGATATGTCGATTTTTTACTAGCGTTACCTCTGTACTAGCACCACCTAAGTCAAAGATAATAAAATCTTTGAGCCCAATCGTATTAATAACCCCAAGGAACCCGAGGCGAGCCTCTTCTTCACCAGCAATACATTCTAAATTAAGACCAGTTAGTTCTTTTACAGCTTTAATAAAAGCATCTCCATTTTTAGCTAGACGTACTGCAGCCGTAGCAACAGCTTTTATGCTATCTACCTCCATAGCATTCGCCATATGAACAAAGCCTTTTAATGCGCGTAAAGAACGCTCCATTGCCTCTTTCGTTAACTCATGAGTGCCCCACATATTTTCACTTAAGCGAACACTTTCTTTTTCTTGATATATGAGTCGATAACTACCGGTCTTAGAAATCTCATAAATGACAAAACGAACGGAGTTGGATCCTAAATCTATAAATGCAATACGTTTCATGCTACTAACCTCGACTTACTATAGTTCAGTATGAATATACTTAAGTATACCATAGAAAAACGCGATTCTCACCGATATGGGAGAATCGCGTTTTATAATTTATTATTCTAGTTATACTTGATGTATTTTGTAATATCTAATACTAAAGCTCTTAGAATTTGACCAATATTATTTACTAGCATACATGATTACGAGCATTCAAGTTATTTAATACCAAATACATGTTTACCATTATTATAGGCAATCTCTGAAAACTCATCAACATCAAGGCCTTTAAGACGTGCAATTTCTTCTGCTACAAATTGAGTTTTGCTTGGATCGTTGCGGCGACCTCTAAATGGAGGTGGCGTCAAATATGGTGAATCTGTTTCAATAAGTATTCTATCTAAAGGTACTTGGCGAGCTACTTCCTTAAGATTAGTAGACTTAGGAAATACAACAGGGCCTGCAAAGGAAATGTAGAATCCTAATTTAATAGCTTCCTTAGCCATTTCCCAGCTACCGGAGTAACAGTGGAAATGCCCCTATTATCCTTACCTTCATTGCGTAAGATATTCATAATATCGCCATGTGCATCGCGATCATGAATGATGATTGGTAAATCTACTTCACGAGCGAGTTCTAATTGACGAATGAATACGCATTTCTGTGTTTCACGGTCAGAAAAATCATAATAATAATCTAATCCGATTTCACCAATAGCGCGGACCTTATCGTTGTTAAGGGCTTGATCCTTATAGAATTCATAGTCTTCTTCTGTAAAATCTTTTGACTCATGAGGATGTGTGCCTACAGCAGCATATAAGCGATCATACTGTTTTGCTAAAACTAGTCCTGATTCAACAGTCCCTCTATCTACCCCTGGAATCATAATGTATTCTACGCCAGCATCAAAGCAGGCTTGTAACATTTCATCACGGTCATTATCAAAACGACCGTCATTCACATGAGCATGTGTATCAAAGAGTTTCATTATTTAACCACACTTCCTGCTGGTAATGATTCGATATTTGTTACTTCTAAATGTTCTTCCCAATCAGATGCAGACAAAATCATGCCATAAGACTCGATGCCCATCATCTTCTTAGGAGCCAAGTTAGACAAGTAAATTACCTTTTTACCAACCATAGCTTCTGGTTCGTAATATTGAGAGATACCACTTAATACTGTGCGCTCTTCAATGCCGATATCCAATACAAACTTCAATAATTTCTTGGACTTAGGAACCTTTTCACAGCTTACAACTTTTGCTACTCGAAGATCGAGTTTTTCGAAGTCATCGTACGTAATATTTTCTTTCAATGGTGGAATATTAGATGTATCTACAGAGTTTTCAACTTCCTCTTTAGCAACTACTTCTATCATTTCCGGAATTTCAAAACGAGGATAAATAGGATCGCCTTTTACAACTTTAGTACCTGTAGGAATTAAGCCCCAAACTTTTGCATCCTCAATAGTAGCACTACCAAAACCTGTAAGACCTAATTGATCCCAAATTTTTGGAGCCCCTACAGGAATAACAGGGCTTACTAAAATAGCAATGATACGCAATGCCTCTGCCAAGTGATACATAGCAGATTGCAAGCGCGCTTTATCATGAGCGTCTTCAGATTTAGCCAATACCCAAGGCATTGTTTCATCAATGTATTTATTCATGCGACCAATAAATGCCCATACGGACTTAATAGCTTTATTAAGCTCCATATTTTCCATAGCTGCTTCAAAATCTTTTGCCGTTTGAACAGCCAATGTGGAAACATCACGATCCAAATCATCCATATCATCGCATTTCGTAATCACACCACCATGATATTTTTCAATCATAGCAATAGTGCGGTTCAATAAGTTACCTAAGTCGTTAGATAAGTCAGCATTGATCTTTGTAACGAAATTAGGCAATGTGAAGTTACCATCATTGCCAAGCGTGATTTCACTTAATAAATAATAACGCAAAGAATCTGCACCATAGGTATCGATCAATGGAATTGGATCAATAACATTCCCCAAAGATTTACTCATCTTTGTGCCGTCAACGATCATCCAACCGTGACCAAATACCTTTTTAGGTAATGGCAACTCAAGGCTCATGAGCATCATAGGCCAAATAATAGTATGGAAACGTACGATTTCCTTACCTACTAAATGAAGATCTGCTGGCCAATATTTTTTATATAATTCGCCATTTCCATCAAATGGAGATAGTGCACTAATATAGTTTACTAATGCATCGAACCAAACATATACAACATGTTTAGGATCGAATGGTACCTTGATTCCCCAGTCAAAGGATGTACGAGAAACAGCCAAGTCTTCAAGACCTTGTTTTACGAATTGAATCATTTCATTGCGACGAGATTCAGGTTGAATAAAATCAGGATTTTCTTCGATAAATTGTAACCATTGATCAGTATACTTGCCGAGTTTAAAGAAATAACTTTCCTCTTTAACGCGCTCTACAGGGCGACCGCAATCCGGACAAGTATGATTAGGTCCTAGCTTCTGCTCTGTCCAAAATGTTTCGTCCGGTGTACAATACCAACCTTCATATTCAGCCTTGTAAATATCGCCTTTTTCATAAGCTTTAGTGAAAAGTTCTTGCACTACCTTTTCATGGCGTTCATCAGTAGTACGAATGAAGTCATCGTTAGAGATATGCATCTTTTCCCATAATGCCTTAAAGCCATTTACGATATTCGTAGTGTATTCAAGAGGTGTAATACCTTGCGCTTCTGCAGCACGTTGAATTTTTTGACCATGTTCATCAGAACCAGTCAAGAAACGTACATCATAACCAGCTAAACGCTTGAATCGAGCGATTGTATCAGCTACAGATGTACAATACGTATGACCAATGTGCAACTTGGCACTTGGATAATAAATTGGTGTCGTAATATAATACGTTTTTTTTGTGTCTCCCATGATGAGCCTCCTTCTAACCTTCGAATGGGAAGGTTTAACGTTCTACAATATTATATACATCCCGGCGGGAAACGTTAAAACGCTTTGCCACCTGGCGAATTGCTTCTTTTTTTAGGTATCCCTGTATCTACAAGGGCTTGTACAGCATCTACATACGATACTGGTTCATCTGATACTTCAGTACTATCAGATTCCACTGTATCCGCACCACCTACGATAAGGACGAATTCCCCTTTATACGTGAGCTGTTCCAAATCATTTACAAGGCTCTCTAAATCGGTGCGTACAAAGGTTTCAAACTTCTTTGTCAATTCCCTTGCCACCGTGATAGATCGATTGCCAAAGGCTTCATACATATCTTGTAAGACCTCTTGCAAACGATGAGGTGCTTCATAAACATCAATGTCCCCGTTACTTGTGAAAGTCGCTGTAGTTCTTCAACCCGATGTTTGCCCCGTTTAGGTAAGAATCCGGCAAAGGCAAAGGATTTAGTATCTAAGCCTGATGCAATAAGCGCTGTTAATGCCGCATTAGCACCTGGCAGTGGTACCACCGTTATACCTTCTTCAATAGCTTTTGTTACTAGGTCAGCCCCTGGATCAGATATAGCCGGCATGCCTGCATCACTAACGCAAGCAATAGACTGCCCTTCTAACAAAAGCTCTATAATATAAGAACCTTTTTCGTCCTTATTATGTTCATGATAAGAAATCAAAGGCTTCTTAATGTCAAAATGTTTTAATAATATGCCTGTATGGCGCGTATCTTCGGCAGCGATAGCATCTACTTCACCTAAGATACGAACTGCCCGATACGTCATATCTTCTAAATTACCTATTGGTGTAGGCACTAAATATAAGATGCCCCATTCGTTATCGTTCATACCAAGAGGACACCTCCTTTGTGTACACATTAGGCTTCTCATAAACGATTAGTGGTGGCTCTAACACAAGACCAGCCTGACCTTGATAGAGAGCCTCTATTAATACAAGTTTCGCAGGTTTATCTATCATACCGTGAATAAATCGAATTCGCTTAGCTTGAAAGTTAGCTATTTCCAGTTCATACAGCACATATTGTAAGCGACTAGCACTATAAATCATCCACAAACGACCTTTACACTTGATAAAGGACTGTACAGCTTTCAAACTTCTTGTAACGATGTATGTTTATCATGAAGAGCTACTGCTCTTTCATCAGAAGTGGGCTTTGCACCGCTTTCATAATCATAAAAAGGAGGATTTACAATAACACCATCAAAAGGCTTGTCTTGTACATCCCGATACGACATATGACGATAATCGCCACATAACATCGTTACCACATCTTGTTTATGATTGTGTTCAACACTACGTTGAGCCATCTCAATGATAATCTTATTAATATCAATGCCCGTTATATGGCCCGCTCCTAATGACGTACCAATGAGTGGCATAACACCCGTTCCCGTGCCTAGATCAACATAGGTATGACGACCGTTAAAAAGGCAAAAGTGAATGAGCGCAATAGCGTCAAAGGAAAAGCGAAACATATCAGTACGCTGATAAAGCTGTAAGCCATCTATAATTAAATCATCAAGTCGTTCTTGATCATTCATCAGGCAATGCCACCTCGGACCATTTCAAATCAATAGTACGGCCAGCTTCTAGCTGTACCTTCACCGTATGTTTATGGTGATTTACCTTTAAGACCTTACCAATACCTTCATCAGTTACAACCTCTTTACCAATCCCAGGAGGCGCCACATCTTGAGGAGCTTGAGGGCGTTCCTTCTTCACATATAGGTCGCCACCTTTTTTATATAAGTCATCTTCGTAGTTAAGACAGCACATTAAACGACCGCATACACCTGAAATTTTTGTAGGATTCAGACTCAAATTTTGGTCCTTAGCCATTCGAATCGAAACAGGTGTAAAATCACCTAAATAATTAGAACAGCATAAAGGTCGACCACAAGCACCGATACCATTTAGCACCTTAGCCTCATCGCGGACGCCTACTTGACGCAACTCGATACGCGTTCTAAATACTGTTGCTAAATCTTTAACAAGTTCACGGAAGTCAATACGACCATCAGCGGTAAAGAAATATAATCTTATTCATATCAAATGTGTATTCCACATTGATAAGTTTCATTGGTAACTTACGTTTTTCGATTTTTTCGAGACAAATATCAAAGGCTTTTTCTTCGCGCTCTTTATTCTTCTCAATTTGTTTTAAGTCCTTTGGTGTCGCCTTTCTAATAACTGGCTTAACAGGAGCTACAACAGTATCTTCAAAGACCTCTTTTGGTCCGATCACAACTGTACCGTATTCAACGCCACGTGCAGTCTCAACGATAACCCCATCACCAACGGATAGTTCTAATTGTTCAGGCAGAAAATAATAAATCTTTCCAGCCTTTTTAAAGCGTACGCCAACTATGGTTAGCATTTAATCCTCCTCCCGAGCATCATGAAGGGCGATACTAAGACCGTCCACCACGAGAGCGGTTTTTATATGTAAACGCAAAGCCCGTTCCGCTTGCAATGTTTCAGTAATGACCTGAGACAATGCTTGCATAGACCAGCGCGGTAATAATCGTAATAATTGAGTTTTGTACATAGGTACTTGTAATTGTCCGTCTTGAGCCCCCATTTTAAGAGCCATCATATCTCTACTTACAAGACGTAACCAATGCATCAATTCTGTTAGACTTTCACGAGATAAGCTTTCACAAGCTAGAGAAATCATAGAAAACCATCTTGTTTCAAAAGCAAGCATGTCCATTACCTTAACGGCTAACTCTAGCATTTCAATGCGATCTTGAGTAGCCAATTTTTCCACTAACTGTGGATTGCCATGACCGGCTAACAAAGCCTGCTCAATATCACCGGTGATACCACGTGCCACAAGTGCCGTGCGAATCGTATCTACATCAACACTGTTAAAACCAACGCCCATACATCTTGAAACGATGGTCGGCAATACGGTGTTAATTTTATTCGTAATAATGATGAAATACACCTTTCTGGCGGTTCTTCAATGGTTTTTAACATAGCATTTGCCATGACTACGTTAGCCGTATGAAAGTCCTCCACAATAACTACGCGATTACCATTCCCGGCCACAGACAGATGGTCTTGTAGTAAGGAATACCACTGTTCCACCTTTAAGGTTGTCTTCATAGGACGAATCCAAAAGGCATCGCCTTTATCCATATAGATAGGCAAACCTTCTGCTTCAATACGTTTTTCAGCCTCACCATTAGCAAGACGTGCTTCTTTAACGTCAGCTAAATACGATTCTCCCTTGGGTTGAGAGAATACTTGACGTCCTAATAATAAGGATGCCAAACCGATTGCCATATCTAGCTTACCAAGACCTGCTTCACCATAAAACAAAAGGCTATGTGGCAATGCATTGCTACTTACAAGTTTCGATAGGTGTGCCTTGATCGAATCTTGACCAATTATAGAATCAAAATATGTCATAGCCCCTCCTATCAATACATGCTCAATATTAATATTATATAAGAAAAAGGCGACTTTTAAAAGAGTCGCCCTATCCTAAGGTAGTAGATTTACTACTGCTTGATATACATCGTTATGAATTTCTTCAATGGTGCGCAATGTATATTGACTGGAATCACCTTTTATGGCACAAGGAATTCGGTGCCATTGATAGCGTTCTACTAGCTCTTCATAGGCATCGTGAACAGCTACTAAATATTGATGATTTCCTTCGTGAATATCCCCTGTATTACCGCCCGTTTTACCAGTGCGCTCAGCCATTAAGGCTTCACTCACTTCGAGAGGCATATCTAAGAGACATACCGCATCAGGTGTGGGCAAAGCAAATTTGTTAAATTCAAAGTCTTCAAGCCAATCTAAAAATGCAGTACGTTCCTTTGGATCATTGTATTTAACCATTTGGTGTACCATATTAGACGTCGTATAGCGATCTGCAATAATGATGCCCCCATTTTTATAGAACTCTTCCCAATCAGTTCTAAAGGATGCAAAGCGATCTATGGCATACATGGAGCTTGCCACATAAGGATTTACATCATGTACATCTTTGCCAAACTCACCAGCTAAATACATTTTGATAGGCATAGCAGCACCACTATCATAGTTTGGAAAGCTCACAGATTTAACGGCATGCTCCTCCTTGATTAAGCGTTCTACTAAAAGTTTAGTTTGTGTAGCCTTACCGCTACCATCTCCGCCTTCTAAGATAATTAAAGTCCCCATAATTACTCCTGTAACACCCAGATTGTTTCCAATGACATATCATCGGCTCCATTCGGCACATACCCTAGAGCCTTCCGATTCTCTATATATTGTAACACAGAGGAGCTAATCTCTTCACCTACCGCTACACAAGGAATCCCTGGTGGATAATAAGCAATAGTCTCTCCTGCAATACGATGCAGTGCATCTCGTAAAGGCACTTGCTCACGATTAGCATACATAGCATTGCGAGGAGTTACACGCACAATAGGTTTAGGTAGCAATGAAGAATCTTTACTAAGATTTCTGTATTCTCCACCACGTTACTATTAGCTACTTTAGATGTATGTAATATCGTATCACTTATAGCTTGTACGGCTTGAATGAGGAACGTTATAGACTCTTTTGTATCGCCAATAGTAATGAGTACTAACACATGGTGCGCTTGCACTAACTCTACCTCAATACGATATTCGCGCAACATCCGTTCAAACTCAATACCTGTCAGTCCAAGTGCTTTAGCATCAATTAGTACTTTTGTACAATCATAGTTTACTACTCGTCCTTGAATGTCTATATATTCCATAGTAGTAATACCTGAAATCTTATTGAGCTCATGACGCAAATATAGGCTCAATTCTACGGTTCGACTTATTAGCGCCTTACCTTCGGTGGCTAATTGATGACGCGCCATATCTAAGGAGGCAAGGAATATGTAATTGGGACTAGTGCTTTGTAGCATTTGATGCATTTGCGTAATGCGACGCTGATTGATTTTATCCCCTTGGCCTAATAGCCAAGAGGTTTGCGTCAAAGAACCTACCGATTTATGCGTGCTTTGTGCTACTAAGTCTGCACCTGCCGCAATGGCTTCAACAGGTAAATTTTCTGAAAATGGTAAATGAGGTCCGTGCGCTTCATCAACAAGAACAATCATCCCTCGTTTATGCGCTTCTTTTACAATCTTTACAATATCTACACCTACACCATAATAGTTTGGATACACTAAGAGAATCGCCTTAGCCTCTGGATGAGCATCCATGGTTTTAATAGCAGCATCCACTGATACACCTAAAGGGATACCCCACCGATCATCAAATTGGCAATCCATATAAACAGGCTTCGCACCAGATAACACTAATCCACTAATAACGGAACGATGTGCTTCTCGAGGAATGATAATCGTTTCATCAGGACCTACGGTCCCCATAATCATCGCTTCAATTAAAGCGGTTGTGCCATTAATAGAGAACCAGCAATCATCAGCTCCATATATTTCAGCTGTTAGATCTTGAGCCTCTTTAATTCCCGTTCAGGTTCATGTAAATCATCTAGAGCATACATAACCCCTAAATCATATGGCAGTGCCGGTCCCATCCAGTCTTTTAGTAACTGAGGCGCTTCAACACCAATCTTATGACCAGGTGTATGAAAAGGCACAAAATGTTGTTCCTTATATGATTCTAAAGCCTCTACAAAAGGCATTTTCTCTTGATTGCTCATATATACCTCGTAAAAAAGGCATGAATCTCAATGAGACTCATGCCCTTTTGCATGTTATTTATCGCTGTGGACGACGCTTAGGATTAAACAGATTCATCCCTTTGTCTATGCCCACCTCTAAAGTACCTAATACAGCCTTTACTGTATCTTTGATACCTTTTTGTACTTTCTCTTGTGATTCTTCACTAAATGGTGCTAACACGTGGTCAATGACAGTCCATTGTGGTAATGGACGACCAATACCTACGCGAAAACGGGGAAAATTTTCTGTTCCTATATGGGAGATTAAGGATTTAATCCCATTATGCCCACCAGAACTACCATTTGGTCGAATTCGCAATTTGCCTACCGGTAAATCCATATCATCATAAATACAATACACATCAGATGGATCGATCTTGTAGTATCGCATTAATGGACCTATAGATTCGCCACTTGCATTCATAAATGTTTGAGGCTTTACAAGCAATACCTTTTCACCAGCTACATTAATACTGCACACCTCTGCCTTTTGTTCCTCTCTCCAAGGAGTGTGAGAAACGCTATCCGCAATGGCATCGATAACCATAAATCCAATATTATGTTTTGTCGCTTCATATTGCTTGCCTGGGTTACCAAGGCCTACTACTAACTTCAAGAATCACCTATTATTTATCAAATAAATTACTTACTGAAACTTCATGAAAGATACGCATAATTGCTTCGCCTAATAATGGAGCTACAGATAGTTGCGTTACATTGTCTAATTTGCAATTTTCTGGTAATGGCATTGTATTTGTTACGATAAGCTCTTTAATGTTAGAGTTTGCAATGCGTTCACTTGCTGGATCTGTTAATACTGCATGGGTAACAGCAGCCATAACAGATTTAGCACCAAATGCTTCTAATGCTTTAGCACCTTCTACAAGAGAACCTGCTGTATCTACAATATCATCAACGATGATACAGTTTTTGCCTTTTACATCACCAATGAGGTTCATAACTTTAGCTACGCCTGGTTCAGGGCGTTTTTTCTCGATGATTGCAATTGGCGCACCAATGCGGTCAGCCAAATCACGAGCACGTGTTACGCCACCAAGGTCTGGGGAAACAACGATAACATCTTCAAGATTTTTTTCATTAATATATTTAGCTAAAATGGATGCACCATATAAATGATCTACTGGCACATCGAAGAAGCCTTGAATTTGACCTGCATGCAAGTCAATTGTTACAAGACGTGTAATACCAGAAGTTTGCATCAAGTTTGCTACTAATTTTGCAGTAATTGGTTCACGACCACGAGTTTTGCGGTCTTGGCGAGCATAACCGTAGTAAGGAACTACAGCTGTAATATGACGAGCAGAAGCACGTTTTAACGCATCAGCCATAACCATTAATTCCATTAAATTATCGTTTACAGGATAGCTAGTTGGTTGAATGATAAATACATCTTTGCCACGTACGCTTTCATCAATCATAATTTGTACTTCGCCATTATTAAAGCGACCTACAAACGCTTCACCTAAAGGCAAACCTAAATAATCACAAATTTCCTTTGCCAATGCAGGATTCGCATTACCTGTGAAAATTTTAAGTTTTTTGCCGTCTTCAAATGCCATTTTGTTACCCTTTCATTTGTTCCTATACTGGTTACTTATCCATAATCATCCATTACAGATACACACTATTGCCTTTTTATTGTATACTATTTTGCCCAAATTGTGTTAAAAAATTATAATATTTTTTTATTTCTTTTTGAAAGTATCGTCTGTTACCCAATTTTCTTTCACAATTTGCTTACTACGGCCCACTGCTAACGCCTTATCTGGTACATTTTTAGTAATAGTAGAACCTGCTCCTACATAACTATAATTACCAACTGTTACAGGAGCTACTAAGTTACTATTACAGCCTACAAAAGCACCATCGCCAATGGTCGTACGATGTTTAACTTTACCATCATAATTTACAGTAATCGTACCACAACCAATATTAACACCAGATCCTACATCACTATCGCCGATATAAGATAGATGTGGGAACTTAGTTCCTTCTCCAACATTAGAATTTTTTACCTCTACGAAGTTACCTACATGAACCTTGTTGCCTAGTACAGTATTTGGACGTAAATGAACATATGGACCAACATCTACACCATCTTTTACTTCGCAGTCATGACCATAAGTGAAGTGGATAATCGTATCGTTACCAACTTTCACATTTGTTAAACGAGTATGTGGACCAATTTCACAACGCTCACCAATTACAGTATCGCCTTCAAGTATTGTACCAGGATGTAAGATTGTATCGGCCCCTACTGTTACCTCTGGAGCTACGTAAGTATTTGCTGGATCGATAATTGTTACACCGGCTGTCATTAATTCAATATTTACGGTGTTTTAAAATAGCCTCAGCTTCAGCTAATTGCAAGCGAGAGTTTACACCTAGAGACTCTTCAAAGTCTTTAGTCATATAAGCGCTTACCTTATCGCCACCATTTACAAGAATACCAACTACATCCGTGATATACAATTCACCTTGCGCATTATCATCAGATAGTTGATCTAAGCAAGGCCATAATTTTTTACTATCAAAGGCGTACATACCAGTATTTACTTCTTGAACGGCTAATTCCTCTGGTTTACCATCTTTTTGTTCTACAATACGAACTACGGAACCTGCTTCATTACGAATAATACGTCCATAACCAGTTGGATCAGGCATATGTGCTGTTAAAATCGTAGCAGCTGCACCAGAGTTTTTATGCTCCTCTAAAAGAGCCTCTAAGCTTTCCTTTGTAACGAGTGGCGTATCACCACACAATAATAAGATTGTACCATCATAATTGCCAAGCACTGGTTGAGCCATTTTTACAGCATGCCCTGTACCATTTTGTTCTTCTTGACGAACAAATTCAGCGCGATTACCTAAGTAATTTTGTACTGCATCACCGCCAAAGCCAACGATAACAACATCACGATTAGTACCGATGGATTGAACAGTTTCCAGAACGCGTTCCACCATGGCTTTGCCACCAACCTTGTGCAATACTTTTGGTAACTTAGACTTCATGCGTGTACCCTTACCAGCAGCTAAAATAAGGCTTGCAATATTCATAGTAATCTCCTATCTGTTATCTCTTATATCTAGACCATTTACTCTATTAATCTCATCATATTAGTCAGCAAACTAAAACTCCATATAGAGTTATTATAGCTAACTATAATGGATGTAATATTAATCGTTTATTCTTCATCAAATACTGGCTCTATACTTATTTTCTTTGTATTTTCATCGATGCCATAGAAAGTAAATAATGATTCATAATCATCTATTAACTTTGGATTTGGCTCTGCCGTTGCTACAAGAACACCCGTACCAACTACAATACCACTCATTTCAAGTACAAGTTCTTTAAGACCTTTTGCTGTACCTCCAGCTTTCATAAAGTCATCGATAATTAAGACCCTAGCATTCGGTGGAATAGCACGTTTAGTAAGCGTCATAGTTTGAATACGACCAGAGGAGCCAGTTACATAGTTAATACTAATAGCAGACCCTTCTGTTACTTTACTATCACGACGAGCAATAACGAGAGGTTTATTAAACGCTCTAGCCACCATAACAGCTAAGGAATACCCTTCGTTTCAACCGTCAAAATATAATCTGGATTGCGGTCCATAAAGCGAGTCATTATGATTTCCCCAAGACGTGTCATTACATGCCAGTCATACAAGATATCAGACATATAAATAAACCCACCAGGGATAATACGATCTGGTTCCATTAAACGAGCTTGCACATCTCGTAGAATATCATTTGCTTGAGTACCCTTCCGATGAGGAATAAAACGTACCCCGCCTGCCACACCAGCCACTGTTTCTAATGTGCCTAGTTGAAAGTGTTCCATAGACTGTCTAACACAGGTTAAATCTTCACTAACTGTAGATTTAGCCATGCCAAAGAAGTCACAAAAATAATTTAAAGGAATCAATTTTTGCGGTGAATCAACTAACAATTTTGTCATTGCCACCATTCGTTCCACACGCCGTACTTTATCCATAGAATTTCCTTTACCATTCATCATATAACTATTGATTGTACTCATTCAATAAAAGTCATGAATCATCTCAAATATATCTTTTATTTATTATACCATAATTTCCGAATATTCGAGGTTATAAAAACACTATAATTCGGCAAAATAAAAAACTCTCTAGACCTCATATAATACTGTAAAACTAGACCTTATAGTCTATTACAATAATATATGAACTAGAGAGCTTTTATTATAAAACATAAACCTTCACAGTTTGACGACCAAACTGCAATGCTTCAGAACGTGAATCATAGGCTAAATCAATTCTATGACCTTTAATAGCACCACCAACATCGTCAGCTACAGCATAACCATATCCTTCAATGTATAATCTCGTACCTAATGGAATTAATTTTGGATCTACAGATACAATGCCCTTCTTCAAGCGACTACCTGTAGCCGTAAAATTTCCATTTCCAGGATCTTGAGCAGAATAAGCACTAGCCTGCATAGTTAATACTCGAGAGTATTTATTCGGCACACCATCATGACTTAATGCTGTACCATGACCACCATATCGAGTCTCCATCTTTTCTAAAGCATTCATTGTTGCAGGACCAACTCGCCCATCGACAGCGAGTCCCTTCGACTTTTGAAATTTTCGTACGGCCTGTTCTGTGTTATGACCATAAATGCCATCTACAGAATCATGCAAAAACCTTGATGTTTTAACATTGTTTGGACCTTACTTACATGGTGACCCCGTTGTCCCTTATCAATCGTTTTCGCCAATGATACAGAAGATACCATTGTAGTCATACAAACAAGCGTACATGCAATAATTATTTTTTTAACCATATACACCTCACCTTACATTAAGTAGTATACTATACAGTATTAAATAATCTATAAACAATATTGAGATAGTAATACAAAAAATGCATGTATAATGCACTTTATTAACTACATATATATCATAGAAATCTAAGATACCAATGAAACAAAATCTCCATTATGGACTACTTTATCTAAGTAAAATGTAATTTAACATTAGATGTATGGGAGTCAATAATGGAGACTTTACTAATACTATTTAATTTTAGCAGTTATGATACAAACCAATATGGCACTCTTTACGATTAGCACCAACTATACGTAAGTATATATAACCTATAATTGCAGAAATAATAGAGCCGATTAATACCCCACCCTTAGCCATCTCTTGAGCATGACCTGGATCAAAAGCTAAAACGGAAACAAATATACTCATAGTAAAACCAATACCACATACAATGGATGTACCATAAATAAATTTCCAGTTAGCTTCTGCTGGCATAGGTACAATACCTAACTTAATCATTCCAAACATAGCACCAAAGATACCGATTTGTTTCCCTAAAATAAGACCTAGGGCAACGCCTAAAACAACTGGATGTGTTAAATCTGCTACACCAAATCCACCAAGACTTACACCGGCATTAAAGAAAGCAAAAATAGGAACAATAACAAAGCTTACCCAGTTAGATAAATAATGTTCCCAATGTTGCATTGGTCTAACATATTTACGACCAATCTTGCCCCGTTCAGGAATTGTCATCGCCAAGATTACGCCTGCCATTGTAGCATGTAAACCAGAACGAAGAATACAGTACCATAAAATGATACCAAGAATGATATAAGATAAAGATCTAACGTAACCAGACCGATTACAATAAATCAATAACCCCGTTACAACTACAGCACCGAATAAATAGAAAAGATTAAGATGTGCTGCGTAGAATATAGCAATAACAATAATGGCAATTAAATCATCAATAACAGCTAAGGCTGTCAAAAATACTTTCATAGAGTTAGGAACTCTTGAGCCTAATGCAGTTATTACACCTATAGCAAAAGCAATATCTGTCGCAGTAGGAATAGCCCATCCATGAATGTAAACTTCACTAAATCCAGCCATAAGATAGTAAATAATAGCAGGTACTAATACACCAAATAATGCAGCAATACCTGGCATGATACGCTTAGCATTCGTATTAAGTTCACCACTTACCAATTCACGTTTACTTCTAATCCAACAAAGAGGAAAAAAATCGCCATTAAGGCATCATTAACCCACTCCATCGTTGTTAATGGACCTAGTTTTAAATTAACCAGAGACATATATTGTGTTGCCAATGGAGAATTCGCTACGATTAATGCAATAAGTGTAGCTCCTAATAAAACGGCAGTAGCCGAACCAGGAGAACGTAAAAGTACAAATATCCGTTCCATATGATTCCTTCCTAATATAATAAGTTCATTATTTGTTCTTAATAGATCTTATTTTGTAAGCCACAATTAAAACTATAGCACCTAATAAACCAGAAATAATAGATCCTATAAAGATACCAATTTTAGACATTTCTTGAGTTACACCAGGTGGAAATGCCAATGTGGCCACAAATAAGCTCATAGTAAAACCAATACCACAAACAATGGCTGTACCATAAACTTCTGGCCATGTTGTATTAGTAGGCATCTTGATAATTTTAGATTTAACCAAAACGAAAACAGCAGAAAAAATACCAAACTGTTTACCTAAAATAAGACCTAATGAAACACCTAGTACAACAGGATGGAATAGGTGATCTGCTGAAACATCAGCAAAGGATACACCAGCATTTAAGAAACTAAATAAAGGAATAATCAAGAAATTAACCCAGTTCTTCAGTTTATCAGCCCATTTAAGCATAGGATATACTGTTTCACCATCAAGTTTACCTGTTGCAGGAATAGTCATAGCTAAGACAACACCTGCAATGGTTGCATGAACACCAGACTTTAATACAAAGTACCAGAGAGCTGCACCTAATACACCATATAATACAGGTCTAACATATCCTTGTTTATTAGTATACCACAATGCACCTGTAACGATAGCAGCACCAATCAAGTATGGGAAATCAACACCAGCACCATAAAAGATAGCTATAACAATAATAGCAATTAAATCATCTATAACCGCCAATGCGGAAAGAAATGCTTTCATAGCATGTGATACACGCTTACCGAGCATCATAATTACACCTATGGCAAATGCAATATCAGTAGCTGTTGGAATTCCCCAACCATGAGTATACTCAGGCACAGATCCAGCAATTAAGAAATATACTAAAGCTGGTGTCACAACGCCTGCAAGAGCAGCTAATACTGGTAGTAGTCGTTTTGAATTTGTATTCAGCTCACCAGAAATCATTTCGGATTTAATTGCTAGCCCTACATATAGGAAGAAAAGAGCCATTAATCCATCATTTACCCACTCCAATATATCCATAGGGCCCCAAAACACATGCATTAAGGAGAAATACTGTTCTGCTAGCGGAGAATTTGCTGTAATAACACCAAGAATAGCGGCTAATAAGAGCATAATACCGCCAGATGATTCAGACTGAATAAATGCTTTTATATAATTCATAGTAACTACCACTTTCTCAATCATAAAATAAATACAAATTTTACTACATAAAATTATAACTAATATATATTATTTTATCATTTTAGTTCGAAATAAATCAATAAACTTATGATGAACCTCATTGATTAAGTGTATAAAATATACAATGAATTAATGATTAAATCCTCTAATTAAAGAAATAAAAAATACAACTAGAGGAATAGTTAAACAAATACCTGCTATAGTATTTGTAACTGGATTGGACCAAAGTGGCATAATAAATCCAAGTAATACTAAGGTACCACAACAGATTGGTGTACGCCAAACATGTTTTATCTCAGCCGATACTTTAGATTCTGTAGCACTAGCTCTGCCAAATTTCTTTTTAATAGTCATAATAATACCAGTCACAATGCCTACAATAAGAACAATATCCCAGATGGCCCATAATATTTTAAGAGCCATCGTATTATGATTATGAATATGGAGATTAATCATTGTAGTCATGCCTGTAAAATACCAGGGGATATTTTTTGTAGAATACATATCCTTAGTAGAATCAGTATATAAATTAGCATAGACTGGTTGGCCCAAGAACATAGCTGGATCATCATCATTTTCAGCACCTAAATAAAATGCATAATGATGATTATTAAATTTAGATGGATAATCTATAGATATAAGCTGACGATCTGGGTATGCTTTCATAATTCGAGAGATAGCTTCAGATGGTTGTAAAATGTCAGATTGACCAATTGAAAGTTCTTGCTTTGCAGTGTGTAGTACATCTGCATTATAGCTGTCATTAGCAATAAAAAATCCACCTATCCATACACCTGTAATGCATAATATGAATCCCCATACAGTGGTAACCATAGCAAATTCTCGATGTAATGTACTTAATTTCATATAGTTAGACAATACAGTAGATTTGCAAAGCTTTTACGAAATGGACCATATAAAAAAACACCAGAAATAATAGATAACCCACATACTAAAGATAAAATCGTTACAATATAAATTCCTGTTTTACCAAGATCTAATCGAGTATGTAGTTGATGAAGTGTATGTAATACACTTCGAACCCAAGGATGCGCAGGCGTTTCATGATGTGTAGTTATGAGGGACTTTGTTTTAGGGTTATATAATACATAATCCCCTCCCATCCCCATACGTGCTGGAGGCGCTACAGTTGCGGAAGAATCAATAATACGATACCGTAAAATATGTGTAGCCCCCATAGCTGGAGAAATATTTAAAATATCCTTAGACGGATATTTTTCTTTCACTAATAGGGCACCTTCATCAGCATAATTAAAAATAGACATTTCTTGTTGGCTCATCTCCATTGATAACGAGGAGTGATGTGATCCTCCTTGAGCCCATGCATTTAATTCAGTTCTGAACATAAGGATAAGTCCTGTAATACAGAACATTAAGAAAAATAGCACAGAAACTATAGATAACCATTTATGAATTTTATAAATTTTTGACATACATATGCCTCCTTCCTCATTATTTTATACATCAATTCTTATATCAACACAATACATCAACCACTATGGGTATAGAGTATATAAACAAGCTCCACTTGAATGTATATATTATAGTATGATACAATATGTACATCATGCGGGCGTAGTTCATCGGTAGAATGCGAGCTTCCCAAGCTTGAGAGGAGGGTTCGATTCCCTTCGCCCGCTCCAT